>Ga0209368_1000009_pt1 | contig 431524 bp, 417 predicted proteins | sample EBPBio242008_DNA_FD_185862 | JGI IMG/M metagenome (GOLD analysis project Ga0209368, IMG submission 185862) | Wastewater treatment Type I Accumulibacter community from EBPR Bioreactor in Madison, WI, USA - Reactor 1_4/24/2008_ DNA (SPAdes)... | ecosystem: Engineered > Bioreactor > EBPR >... | reverse complement strand
CCGAGACCAGCATGCCGTTCGACTCGATGCCGCGGATCACGCCCTTGCCGAGCGTGACCTTCTTGCCGGGGATGTAGCTGCCCGGCGGCGAGAACACGCCCTTCATGCCGGTGCGGGCGTTCGGCGCGCCGCAGACGACCTGCACGGGCTCGCCCGCGCCGGTATCGACCATGCAGACGCGCAGGCGATCGGCGTTCGGGTGCTGCTTCGCCTCGATGACATAGGCGATGGTGAAGGCCGACAGCGCGGCGGCGCGATCCTCGATCGCCTCGACCTCGAGGCCGACGCGGGTCAAGGTCTCGGCGATCTCCGCAACGGAGGCGTCGGTGTCGAGATGCTCTTTGAGCCAGGAGATCGTGAACTTCATGCGTCTACGTCCATCGGGGCGAACACTTCCACCAGACGGAAGCGTTCGCAAAGCAAGGGCATGTCGGGGCTGAAGACACCGATGCGCCGGAAATAGGATTCGTGGGCGTCCCGCCAGAAGGCCAGGGAGCGGTCGCCCTCCCTTTCGTCGAAGGCGAAGGCCTCGTCAACTTCGTCGAAGCGTCGCGGGATGAGCTCGATCGTCTCGATGACGCAGACCGGCCGCCCGGCGCCATCGAGCACGATCCAGAGCTCGTTGAGCTTGGGGCAATCGGGCGCATCGAGCGTGTTCACCGTCGCGATCTTGCGGCCGCTGATGACCAGCGCCGCGAGTTCGTTCGCGAGTTCCGGGCTGTCGCCGAAGGAAAAGCTCGGGCAGCCGCGATAGCGCTCGGGCAGGGAGGCGACGAGGTCAGCGTCCATCGTGCCCCGCCTGTGCCGACGCCGCCGGCCGCGCATCGTTGAGCTTGTTGGCGCCGTCCGTGCGGATCTTCATGGCATTGCCGCGCCAGCTCACCTCGCCGCCGACGAAGGCATAGGCCCAGATGCCGGGGAAGGCGATGTCGCGTGCCAGCATGGCGAGCGGCGTACGCCAGTTCAGGAACCAGCCGACGCTGGCGGACAGCACGATATCGCCGGCATACCAGACGAGCAGGACGAGGAGCGGCGCGAGCCAGACCGACAACCCCAGCGCGGAGGCGCCGAAAGCAGCGAGCACGGCGGCAAGGAAAGGCGTGGAGAGGATCTCCAGCGCGAAGAAGGGCAGGAAGGTCACGCGCCGCAGACGCGCCCAGCGGAACTGGCGCTGCACGACGTCCCTCAGTCGGCGCCGGCCAAGCGGCTGCTCGAAGGGCTGGCCGACGAGATGGACCTGCCGGCCGGTATTGCGCACCAGCTTGGTCGAGGCCGCATCCTCGGCGATCTCGGCACCGAGCGCGGCGATGCCGCCATTGGCGTCGAGGAAGAGCTTGTTCCAGAGCATCGACTTGCCCTGCGCGAAGCCGAGGCCCAGCGCCTCGCCGACATATTGCCAGCGCGCCTGGAAGGCGTTGAGGAAGGCGCATTCGACTTCGGCGCCAATGCACAGAGGCCGGGAGCCGGCCGGCGTCGAGCAGACGAGGCCGGTCGTGGGCTGCCAGGCGGCCAGCATGCGCTGAATGTAATCCTTGGGCATCAGCACGTTGGAATCGGCGAGGATGACCCAGTCGGTCGGAGCCGCCTCCCAGCCGCGCACGCAGTTGTTGAGCTTGGGGTTGGCGCTGACCGGCACGTCGCCGACGATCAGGCGAACCTTCTCGGCGCCGTAGATGCCGACCAATTCCTCGATCAGCGGGATGATCGGGTCATGGGCATCGGCGACGCAGAAGATCGTGCTGTAGCGGGGATAGTCGAGCTCCAGCCCCGAGACCGCCGTCTCGCGGCTGAAGGCCTCGATGCCGCGCACCGGGCGGACGATCGTGACCGGCGGCAATTCGTCGAGCAAGGCCGAGCGCTGCAGGGGCCGGCGCAGCCGCCAGAGCGCGATGGCCTGGCTGACCAGGTTCATCACGACCAGCAGCACGGCGATCGCCGCCGCCCAGCCCGCAGGCGTCATCGCGCCCTCCCCTGCCCGGTCGATGCCGTCATGAGGAGAGACCGCCCGTCAGCGTCGGCAGGTCGAGCGGGCGGAAGCCGTAATGGGCGAGCCAGCGCACATCCGCCTCGAAGAAGGGGCGCAAGTCCGGCATGCCGTATTTCAGCATGGCGATGCGGTCGATGCCCATGCCCCAGGCGAAGCCCTGATAGACTTCCGGATCAAGCCCGCAATTCTTCAGCACGTTCGGGTGGACCATGCCGCAGCCGAGGATCTCCAGCCAGTCGTCACCCTCGCCGAAGCGGATTTCGCCGCCCTTGCGCGAGCACTGGATGTCTACCTCCATCGAAGGCTCGGTGAAGGGGAAGAAGGACGGGCGGAAACGCATCTTCACGTCGTCGATCTCGAAGAAGGACTTGCAGAACTCCTCCAGAATCCACTTGAGGTGGCCGAGATTGGCGGACTTGTCGATGACGAGCCCCTCGACCTGATGGAACATCGGGGTGTGGGTTTGGTCGGAATCGTTGCGATAGGTCCGGCCCGGGCAGATCACGCGGATCGGCGGCTGCTGTGCCAGCATGGTGCGGACCTGGACCGGCGAGGTGTGGGTGCGCAGGAGCTTGCGCTCGCCGTTCTCGTCAGGCGCGAAGAAGAAAGTGTCGTGCATCTCGCGGGCGGGATGGCCGACCGGGAAGTTCAGCTTGGTGAAGTTGAGGTCGTCGGTTTCGACATCCGGCCCTTCGGCAATCGCGAAGCCCATGTCGCCGAAGATCGCGGTGATCTCGTCGATGACCTGGCTGATCGGGTGGATGCGACCCCGCGCCTCCGGGCCGTCCTGCACCGGCAGCGAGATATCGACGCGCTCGGAGGCGAGCCGGGCTTCGAGAGCGGCTTCGCCGAGCGCTTCCTTGCGGGCCGCGATCGCGCTCTGAACCCGATCGCGCAGACCATTGATCTGCGGCCCCTTCTCCTTGCGCTCGTCCGGCGTCATGCTGCCCAAGGTCTTGAGCAGGCCCGAGATCGAGCCCGACTTGCCGAGGGCGCCGATGCGCACATCCTCGATGGCGGCTTCATCGGCGGCAGAATCGATCGCGGCGAGGACGTCGCGTTCCAGGGTGGCGATATCGGTCATGAATTCAGTCGCAAGCGTTTGAAGGCGTGGGAACGGGCGCGTTCTAGCGGGAACGGCCGGCATATGCCAGAGCGAAGCGACGAGACAGGAGGATGCCTTGCCCGACAACACCGCCCAGAAGGAATCGCCCTCTTACCGGATGGCCGCGCTCGACCCGGATTTCATCCTCGGCGATTCGATGCGCGGCGCGCGCTTCATGCTGGAATACCAGAAGGCAGAAGACAGCCTGAGGGCCCGCGGCGTCGTCTCGACCATCGTCGTCTTCGGCTCGGCCCGGGTGCGCGAGGGCAATCCCTGGTACGAGGCCGCCCGCACCTTCGGCCGCATCGCCTCGGAGCGCGGGGGCGCGCTGCGCGATGGCGAGGCCGGGCGCCATCACGTCATCGCCACGGGCGGTGGGCCGGGCATCATGGAAGCGGCCAATCGCGGCGCGACGGAAGCCGGCGCGATCTCGATCGGCTTCAACATCACCCTGCCGCACGAGCAGGAGCCGAATGCCTGGTCCACCCCGGACCTGACCTTCCTGTTCCACTATTTCGCGATGCGGAAGATGCATCTGGCGATGCGCGCCGCAGCGCTGGTCGTCTTCCCCGGCGGCTTCGGCACGCTCGACGAACTCTTCGAGATCATGACGCTGGTCCAGACCGGCAAGATGGGGCCGGTACCGATCGTGCTCTACGATTCCGGCTACTGGAAGGGCCTGCTCAATCTCGAGCGCATGGCCGAGGCCGGCTTCATCCGGCCCGACGACCTGAAGCTGTTCGCTTACGCGGATTCGCCGGAGGAGGCTTACGACCGGATCGCCGAAGGCGCCGGCGACGGCTGGAACCAGCCGAAGAACGGCAGCGTGCAGACGTAGGGCACCCATCGCATCGTCATGGTCGGGCTTGTCCCGACCATCCACGTCTTCGCTGGTCGAAGCTCGTGCTCAAGACGTGGATGCTCGCCACAAGGGCGAGCATGACGGAGGAGCAACCCAAAGAAAAAGGCCAGCGTCACCGCCGGCCTTTTCCAATTCAGCACTGCAAGACTGCTCAGGCAGCCTTGGCCTCGGCGCCCAGCACGCCCTTGACCGTCTCGACCACGGCAGCGAACGAGGCTGCGTCGTCGATGGCCATGGCCGACAGGGTCTTGCGGTCCAGCTCGATGCCCGACTTGATCAGGCCGCCGATGAAGACCGAATAGGTCAGGCCGTGCTCGCGCACCGCAGCGTTGAGACGCTGAATCCAGAGCGCGCGGAACGTGCGCTTCTTGTTCTTGCGGTCGCGATAGGCGTACTGCATCGAGCGATCGACGGCCGCCTTGGCGGCGCGGATCGTATTCTTGCGGCGGCCATAGAAGCCCTTGGCGGCCTTGAACGTCTTCTTGTGCTTGGCGTGGGCGGTAACGCCCCGTTTCACGCGAGCCATGTCATGATCTCCGGAATGTCAGGTGGCGTCAGCCGTTGGGAAGGAAGAACTTCTTCACGTTGGCAGCATCGCCCTCGAAGAGGGTCGTGGTGCCGCGGTGATTGCGGATCTGCTTGTTGGTCCGCTTGATCATCCCGTGACGCTTGCCGGCCTGGGCGTAGAGCACCTTGCCGGTTCCGGTGATCTTGAACCGCTTTTTGGCGGCCGATTTGGTCTTGATCTTGGGCATTTGAGCTCCTCAATGGTCGTGGCTGCGCGTCTTTTGAACGCGTTGCCAATGTCTTGCTTTCAGGAAGCAAAGCACGATCGCCACGGCAGCCCTTATCAGCCGGGCGATCGAAGGCCGGGCCTATCGCAGAAATCAGCGGCTTTTGCAAGTGCGAAGCCGGCAATGCCGCGCAAGGTGCCCCGCTCTTATCCTCAGGCGGCTTCGCAGACCAGGGTCTCCGCCCGCGCGCCGAGCAGGCGGCTGTAACCGATGAGCACGACCAGCAGCGCGGCGACGCCCGCCCCGACCGAGACCCAGAAGCCGCTATGGGCGCCATGGATGTCGATCAGGATGCCGGCGGCCGAGGCGCCGGCCGCCATGCCGATATTGATGCCGGTGATGGCCCAGGTCATGCCCTCGGTGAGCTGGCGCGGCGGCACCAGACGCTCGACCAGGCCCATGGCGATGATGATGGTCGGCGAAACCGCCGCGCCCGCCATGAAGAAGACCAGCGCCAGCGAGTAGAGCCCGGTTACCGCCAGCAGCGGCAAGGTGGTCGCCGCCGCCAGCGCGATCGCGGCGAGGAACTGCATGGCGAGCGAAGCCTTGAGCCTCATCGTGCCAAAGACGAGGCCAACGATGAGCGAACCCGTCGCATAGACGGCGAGAGGCAGGCTCGCCGCCGCCTTCTGCCCCTGCGCCTCCGCGAAAGCGACGGCGGTGATCTCGGCCGTGCCGAAGATCGCACCGATCGCGATCATGACGAGGACGACGGTCTGGACGCCGCCGACGCGGATGACCGAAGTGTCCGTGCCGGCGACATGCGCACGAACGGGCGGCTCGGTGCGCCGCTGCGCGCAGAGCAAGGGCACACCGACGACGAGGAAGATCAGGGCGGCAAGCGGCCCGGCCTCGGGAAACAGCCCGACGCTCAGCCCGATCGCGACAATCGGCCCGATGATGAAGATGACCTCGTCCACCACCGATTCGAAGGCGAAGGCCGTACGCAATTGCGGAGTGTCGCGATAGAACTCGGTCCAGCGCGCCCTGACCATCGCGCCGATGCTCGGCATCAGGCCGGCCAGCAACGCGAAGACAAAGAGCAGCCAGCTCGGCGCGCCCGTCCAGGTCGCGACCATCAAGCCGCCGAGCGCGAGCGCTCCGGCGGCCGCGGTCGGCATCAGCACCCGGCGCTGGCCATAACGATCGACGAGGCGCGAGACCTGCGGGGTGATCAGCGCGCTCGCGAGCGCGAAGGTCGCGGCGACGGCGCCCGCGATCGCATATTCCCCGCGCCGCTCCGACAACATGGTGACGATGCCGAGCCCGACCATCGAGGCCGGCAGGCGGGCAATGAAGCCGGCCAAGGAAAAGGCGAAGGCGCCAGGCACCTGGAAGATTTCGCGATAGGGGTTAGGCATGATTCAGACCGTGCAGTGCGGACATACGCCGCGTATGTAAGCGAATGCGTAATTGCATACACCTCGTATGTCAATTAACATACGGGGCGTATGTGATGGGGATATGATGGCCCGCAGACTTCGTGCCGACATGATCGCAGAGACCCGCGCCAGCCTGATCGCCGCCGCGCGCGCGGCCTTCGGCACGGTAGGCTATGCGGCGGCCTCGATGGACGAGATGACCGCTGCAGCAGGGCTGACGCGCGGCGCGCTCTATCACCATTTCGGCGACAAGAAGGGGCTATTCGCCGCCGTGATCGACCAGATCGACGCAGAGATGACGGTGCGATTGCGCGCCGTCTCGGCCAGGGCCGGGGATCGCTGGACCGGCTTCCGCGACGAATGCGCCGCCTATCTCGCGATGTCGCTGGAGCCGGAAATGCAACGCATCATGTTGCGCGACGGCCCGGCCGTACTTGGCGATCCCTGGAGCTGGCCGATCCAGAACGACTGCATCCGCATGATGGCCCAAAGCCTCGACGCGCTCGTAGCCGAGGGCGTGCTGGCACCGCTCGATCCCGAGGCGGTGGCGACACTGATCTTCGGTGCAACCCAGCATGCAGCGCAGTGGATCGCCCATGCGCCTGACCCGAAAGCCGCGCTCAAAGGCGCGACCGATGCCTTCGACGCGATGCTCGACGGGCTGCTGCGCAAGACGCAATGAAAAAGGGCGCCAGCGGCGCCCTTTTTCTCGATCTGTATGGGATCGCGGGTGAAACGCCTCAACGCGGGGCGAGCACCATCACCATCTGGCGGCCTTCGAGCTGCCAGTCGCTCTCGACCTTGGCGATCTCGGCGGTATCGACCTTGACCCGCTCCAGCACCTTCACGCCGAGGTCCTGATGCGCCATCTCGCGGCCGCGGAAGCGCAGGGTGACCTTCACCTTGTCGCCTTCCTCGAAGAAGCCGTGCATGGCCTTCATCTTCACGTCGTAGTCGTGCTTGTCGATGCCGGGGCGCAGCTTGATTTCCTTGATCTCGATGGTGCGCTGCTTCTTGCGCGCCTCCGAGGCCTTCTTCTGCTCGAGAAAGCGGAAGCGACCATAATCGAGGATCTTGCAGACCGGCGGAACGGAGTTCGGGGCGATCTCGACGAGGTCGAGGCCGGCATCCTCGGCAAGCTTCAACGCATCGAAGAACGAGACCACGCCACGGTTGGCGCCGGTATCGTCGATGAGCTGAACCTCGCGAACTCCGCGGATATCGCGGTTCGAGCGGGGACCTTCCTTGGTCGGGGTCGGGGCAGCGCGGTAGGGACGACGAATGGGGGTATTCTCCTGTACTTGGCGCGCTTCGCGCCGTTGTTGCAGACACATTGCACAAAGACGGGCGATGTCAATGCATGACACCGCGATGGCGGACATCTCCCACCGCAGAAGCCGGTCAGCGCTCCAGCAACGCGCAATAGACGTCGAGGGTTTCCGCGACCATCGCTTCGAGCGAGAAATGCCGCTCGACATGGACCCGCGCCCGCCGCGCCAGCGCATCGCGGGCGGAGGGACGCAGGGCCAGCGCCTCGTTCAATCCGGCCGCAAGAGCCGCGGCATCGCCCGGAGGCACATGCCAGCCGGTGCGCTCGCTCGGCGCGGTCTGCGGCGGCGCCAGCACCGTCTCGGGCACGGCACCGAGATCCGAGACCACGACGGGCGTGCCCATCGCCTGCGCTTCGACCGCGACGCGGCCGAAGGCTTCGGGATCGGTCGAGGGCACCGCGACGACCGCCGCCGAGAGCATGGCCGCCGGCATGTCGGTGCAGTGGCCGACGCGCTTAACCCGGCCTTCCAGCCCGGCCTTGGCGATCAGCGCATCGAGTTCCCGGACATAGCCGTCCCTGCCCTGCGCATCGCCGGCGAGGATGAAGGCCGTGTCGGTATCGCCGCCATCGCGCATCAGGCGCGCCGCCTCGATCAGCACGCGCTGGCCCTTCCAGTTGGTGAGCCGGCCGGGCAGCAGCACGATGCGCTGGTGAGGCTCGACGCCCCAGGCCTTGCGCAGCGCCTGCACCCGCTCCGCGCCGACAGCAGCCGGCGCGAAGGCCGAGAAATTGGTGCCGCGATTGACGACCCTGACGCGGTCGCCCGCCACCGGATGCTTCGCCTGGATCAGGCCGGCCGTATAATGGGAATTGGCGATGACGACATCGCCGCGCGCCATCACCGAGTTATAGAGCGTCTTCACCGCAGAGCGGCTGTTATAGGAGCCGTGATAGGTGGTGACGAAAGGCAGCTTCAGCAGCCGCGCCGCGCCGAGCGCGACCCAGGCCGGGGCGCGCGAGCGGGCATGGATCAGCTCCACCCCCTCCTGCTTGCAGAGCCGCGCGAGCTTGCGGATGTTGAAGAGCATCGCGACCGGGTTCTTGGAGGCGGCCGGAAACGGCAGCCAGACCCCGCCCTTGGCCTGCAATTCGGCGACGAGGCGCCCGCCCTCGGTGGCGACCAGCGCGCGGGCGCCGGCATCGGTCAGCCCCTTGGCGATGTCGACGGCAGTGCGTTCGGCTCCGCCGGCTTCCAGCTCGGGAATGATCTGCAGGATCGTCCGCCCCGCCAACGGATGCGTTTCGGTCGAAGGCAGAGAAAGATGGGCACCCGGCTTGAAGGACATTCGCTCTCGGTCTGGAATTTCTTTAACGGGGCGAATATGCCCCCATCGGTTGACTGCCGCAGCCTTTAATCGCCGCGGCCAGATGATTCGCCACAGGAGATTTGCCTTGGAGCGCCAGCCGCCGCAATGGCTCGAGGTCGGAGACGGCCCCTCAAAGCGCCGCCTCGCCTATCTCCTGCAGGAGGGAACCGGCGCGCCGGTCGTCTGGCTCGGCGGCTTCCGTTCCGACATGCGCGCGACCAAGGCCGAAGCGCTGGCCGAATGGGCGCGCGACGCAGGCCGGACCTGCCTGCGCTTCGACTATGGCGGCCATGGCGAGAGTGATGGCGACTTCGGCAGCTTCACCCTGTCGGACTGGCTCGGCGATGCGGTTGCGGCGATCGAAAGCCAGTGCCGCCAGCGCCCGATCCTGGTGGGGTCCTCGATGGGCGGCTGGATCGCGCTGCTCGCAGCTCGCAAGCTCCTTGGAACGCCGTTGCAGCCCGCCGGCCTCGTTCTGATCGCGCCGGCCGTGGATTTCTCCGAGGACCTGATGTGGGCGCAGATGCCCGATTCGATCCGCCGGACGATCCTTGATGAAGGCGTCTGGCTGCGGCCTTCGGAATACTCACCCGAACCGACCCCGATCACCCGCGCCCTGATCGAGGACGGCCGCCGCCACCTGATGTTCGGCGGCGAGATCAAGGCCGGCTGCCCGGTGCATATCCTGCAGGGCATGCGCGATCCCGACGTGCCCTGGCGCCAGGCGCTGAAGCTCGTCGAGCATCTCAGCGGCGATCCGGTCGTGCTGACGCTGATCAAGGACGGCGATCACCGCCTGTCCACGCCGGACGATATCGTGAGGCTGCAATCGGCGGTCGCCGGGATCGCGACCGCGCCCTGAAGATCGGGCTGGCCAGCGTCAGTGGACGCTGACCATCCTCAGATCATGCTCCCAGGCATTGGCCGTGGCGGCCTCGCGCGAATCCGTCACGAGGATCGGCGCGCCGTCGGCCGAGAGCAGGGTGAAGAGCTGCAAGCCGGACTCGATCTTGGGAGCCTGCGGGAAAATCCGCATCAGCTCGTCGGAGCTCATCGACTTGATGTAAGCGACCTCGCCAGCACCGAGCGCGGCGAATTCCGCGGGGGTGAGCGGGTTGGTCTGGATAAGATTGCTGTCCTGTTTCATCGCGCCCTCCTTCAGAGCAGTGCGAATGCGGTTCTGATACTGCGCCTTCAATTATGAACAGATGCGAAAACCGCTGACGCACCCTTCAAAAGCTGGACGGGTTTCCGCCCTCTACTCCCGGCTCATGATATCGATACGCCGGATGAGCCGTTCCGGTTCCGGCCTGATGAGATCAATCGCGAGCAGGCCGTTCGACAGATCGGCGCCGAGGACCTGCATGCCGTCGGCCAGCAGGAAGCTCCGCTGGAACTGGCGAGCGGCGATGCCGCGGTGCAGGAACTGGCGATTCTTGTCGTCGCTCTGGCGCCCCCGGATCGTCAGCTGGCTCTCTTCCAGCGTGATCTCGAGCTGCTCCCGCGCGAAGCCCGCGACGGCCAGCGTGATGCGCAGGCGGTCGGGCTCGTCCTCCGTCCGGGGCAGCCGCTCGATATTGTAGGGCGGATAACCCTCGCTCGCGCCCTTGGCGACGCGATCGAGCGCGCGCTCGATATCGTCGAAGCCGAGCAGGAACGGATGGGACAGGCTAGGTGGACGCGTCATCACTCCAGGCCCTCGAAAGGCGCCTCACAATCATCGGGACCCGCCGCCGGGCAGCATCCCGCAGGCGAGAGGCGAACCCTCCCGCTTGAACAAGATATGGCGAAGCGCAGAGGTCGCTTCAAGGGGAGCGGCACTGAGCCGGCAACCCGGAAGGGGGCGGAGATGTCCGACGATGTCCGGGAAAGGAATGGTACAGCCACCCCGGCTTGAACGGGGGACCTCTAGATCCACAATCTAGCGCTCTAACCAACTGAGCTATGGCTGCCCGTACCGAGGGCTTCGCGACCGGCCGCCGTGGCGGGGGTCGTCAGCGGCGCGGACCCTAGTGCCGACTCTCCGCTTTTGCAACCGCGTAATTCAACTCCGGCTGCGGAATTTCGGCGCGGCCTTCGCACGCGCCGAATCCGGTCGCTCGATCAGTCCTTGCGCAGGGCCGCGTTGGCGGTGCGCGCCAGCTCTTTCAGGTGTTCGGCATAGGACTCGTAGCTGCGGCGCACCGCCTTGGCCTGCAAGGCGATCGCCTCCGAGGCGCTGTGGGTGCGCGCGAGCGACTGCGCATCGCCGAGTGTCGCCTCCAGCTCGGCACAGGCATGATCGAGCATGCGGGCCTGCAGGGCACCGAAGGCGCGCGCCATGGTGAGCGCCTGGCTCATTGCCGTCGCCGTGACGACGGCAGCGGCCTCGGGCGGGCGCGGCAGAGGCAGCGAATCGAGGGACGCGGGCTGCGGCGGCGGCGCCTTGGCGGCCGGCGCGGGCGCGGGCTCCGCCGGCTTCGCAACCGGGGCGACCGGCGCGGGCCGAACAGGCTCCGGCTTGGCGACGGCGGCCTTGGCGGGAGCCGATTCGGATACGGCAGGCTTGGCCAGCGCCGGCTTCGTTTCGGCGATCACCGGCCCGGACACCGCGACAACAGGCTTGGCGGCCTTCGCGGCCAGCTTCGGCCCGGCGACCTTGGTCGCGGGCTTCTCGACCCGGACCTTGACCGGCGCCGCCTTTTTCGGAGCGCTCGCGAGGGCGGGCTTGCTGACGGGAGCCGGCTCGGCTGCCGCGGCGGGAGTCGGCGACGGCGCAGAGGCCGCAATCTTGACAGGCGCCGGCTTGGCAGGAGCGGCAGCAACGGCCTGCGCGGGGGCCTTCGGCTTCTCGGGTTCCACGGCGGATGGCGGCATCGCGGCGGGCGCGGGCGTCAGCGCCTTGACCGGGGGCAGGCTGACCGGAACCTTGGACTTGGTCCGGGTCGGAGCAGGCTTGACCATGACAGCTCTCCTTCGGCGGCAAACAGCGAAGGCCGGGCTCCGTGGCCCGGCCGAACTATGATGTGGCGCCCCCGGGGCGCGCCAGATCGGTCAGGCTTCAGCGACCCTTGGTCGCCTTGCTGACGGTCTCGGCGGCCTTGGTCGCGGCATCCTGCGCGGCGGTGCCGAGGTCCTTGAGCTGATCCTGGAGCGCGGCGACCTGCGACTTCAGGAAGTCGGACTGATGCTGCATCACCTCGGTCAGGTCCTTCGACTTCACCAGCTTCTGGGCGAAATCGAACGCGGCCGCGACATTGTTCTCGGCATAGGCGATGGCCTTGCGGGTCGCGTCCTGAGTGTTGGCGCGGGCGCTCTCGGCCGAACCATGGGCATTGTCGACAGCCTTATGGGCAGCGCCCATGAATCCGTCGAACGCCTTGCGGGCCTGCTCGACGCTGCGCTCGGCGAACTCGCGCATTTCTGTGGGCACTTCATAAGGCAGCTTGCCGTTCATCGAATCCTCCTGTCGTGTGGCGATCCATCCCTAGATCATTGTGCACTGCAATATCATTGTTGCACCGCAATGACAACAGCGTGACATTCGGTGACAGCCGCCATGTTAACGCTGTTTCGATGAGAAGCGGGAGAGCGATCTTCGGCTCCATGGATTTGCTGCCGTTTGGGGTCTATTAAGGCTTTGTTAGGCATAACAGGCGCGATCGAACGAGCGGGCAGGCATGAACGAGGCCGGAGAGGACTGGGCGAAGTGGAGCGTGGCGGCGGCTGAAGACGCCGCCCTTGCAGCCTTTGCCGCCGGCGGAGCCCTGCTGCTCTGGGACCCGGCCACCGAGCAGCCGTATCTGGTCAACGCCGCCGCGCAAGCGCTGCTCGGCGGACAGACGAATCTGCCGGCGCCGACGCGGCAGCGCTTGAACCTGCTGGCCGGCGGCCTGGCCTCGGTCAACGGTATCCGCCTCGAGCGCCTGCGCCTGACTGCGAGTTTCGCCGCGGTGCCGGTCACCTGCGGCAGCAAGCTGGTTTCGCTCGCCGATGGACGCTCTGCGCTGGCGCTCGCCGTGCAGGCTTCCGAACTGCGCCGCCTCGGCGTCTCGGTTCCTCAGACAGCTCCTTCCGAACGTGCCCCTATCGCCGCTCCGGCTGCCGTTGCGGCGCCGCCCCGCGAAGAGGCGCCCTCCCCCGCCAAGCCGGCCATGGTCCGCTTCCTCTGGCAGAGTGACCGCGAGGGCAGGCTGACCAAGCTCTCCGACAATATCGCTGTCCTGACCGGGCAAGCGGCGGCGGCCGGACTGATCGGCCAGCGCTGGCAGGACCTGCCCGGCTCCACCCTTGCCGATAGCGATGGCGGCCTGATCGAGCGATTCGCCAAGGCCACGACCTGGAGCAGCCATAGCGTGCTCTGGCGCACCGATTCGCCCGGCGAGGCCGCGCCGGTCGAAATCTCGGGCGTGCCGGTGCTCGATGCCGCGCGGCAGCTTGCCGGCTTCCGTGGTTTCGGCATCGCCCGGCTCAACGAGCGCCGCCCCTTCCCGGAAACTGCGGCGCCGGGTGGCGGTGCCAACAGAGAGGCGGAGCAGGTTCCGCCTGTCGCCGAGACCGCGCAGGACGATGCGCTGCTGCCTGCGGCCGATCTCGCCGCCATGAGCGACACGCCTCCGGCTGCGTCGCCCATCGCCGAAGATTCGACGGCCTTTGCCTCACCCGGCCCGATCGACGCGAAAGCGCCGGTCGTCAGCACGCTTGAGACGGACGAGCTGCCCGAGGATAATGACGATGGCGCGGAAGAAACCGCCTCGCACGTTCCCGAGCCGCCGCCGGAAGAGGCTTCGGCGGAACCCGTTTCCGAAGCGCCCGAGCCCGATTCGCTGGCCGGCAAGATCGTACCGCTGCGCAACGGCCACCTCACCGCGATCCGGCCGGTTCTCGAACCGTCGAAGCCGCATCTGAGCTCGGCCGAGCGCAACGCCTTCCGCGAGATCGCCAAGGCGCTGGGCGCGCGGCTTGCCGGCGACGACGAGCCGAGCGCGCCGCGCCTGCCGCCGGTCGCGCCATTGCAGGTCAAGGAGAAGGACGAGGCATCGGCCGCGAAGATGGCCGCGGAGGCGGACACAGGCCTTGCCCCCGCCCGGCAGCGCAACTCCCATGCCGACGTGCTCGACCGGCTGCCGATCGCCGTCCTCGTCAATCGCGGCGACGAGGCGCTCTATGCCAACCGCACGCTGCTCGAACTGCTTGACTATGCCGATCTCGCCGACCTCAAGGCCGGCGGCAAGGTCAGCCGCCTGATCAAGGAGGCCACGCGCACCGACGGCGGCACGATGACGCTGATCGACCGCCTCGGCCATCTGGTCCATGTCGATGCCGTGCTGTCGAGCGTGAGCTGGCAGGACGAGCCGGCGACGCTGATGGCCTTCCGCCATCCCAATGGCGACGGCAGCGAAGTGCCGGTGCTGACGCCGGAAGAGGCCGAGGAAGCCGAGCTGGCGGCCGAGTTCGCGGCTGAGGAAGCCGAATCGGCGGCCCGGGTCGAAGCGCTCCGCCTCGATGCCGATGCACGCGATGCTCGTATCGGCGAACTCACCGCCATGCTCGATACGGCGACGGACGGCGTCGTCACCGTCGACGATCGCGGCCGCATCCTGTCGCTGAACAAGGCGGCCGAGGCGCTGTTCGGCTATGACCAGCGCGAGGTCACCGGCGAATTGTTCACCCTGCTCTTCGCAGGCGAGAGCCATGCGCCGGCGCTCGACTATCTCGAAGGGTTGAAGGGCGGCGGCGTCGCCTCGGTGCTCAACGACGGCCGCGAGGTACAGGGCCGCGTGCGGCAGGGCGGCAAGATCGCGCTGTTCATGACGATGGGCCAGATCGCCCATGGCAACGAGCCACGCTTCTGCGCCGTGCTGCGCGACCTGACCGCCTGGAAGAAGACCGAGGGCGAGCTGGTCGAGGCGCGCAAGGCGGCGGAGACGGCGAGCGCCCAGAAATCCGACGTGCTCGCCAAGATCAGCCACGAAATCCGCACGCCGCTCAACGCGATCATCGGCTTTGCCGAGGTGATGGCCGAGGAGCGCTTCGGGCCGATCGCCAACGAGCGCTACAAGGAATACCTGCGCGACATACACCAGTCGGGCGGCTACGTCATCAGCCTCGTCAACGACCTGCTCGACCTCGCCAAGATCGAGGCCGGCAAGCTCGATCTCGACTTCGTCAGCGTCAACCTCAACGAGATCGCGCTGTCGACCGTGTCGCTGCTCCAGCCGGAGGCGCAGCGCGGCCGCGTCGTGCTGCGCTCGGGGCTCTCGCCGAAGCTGCCGCCCGTCGTCGCCGACGAGCGCTCGATCCGCCAGATCGCGATCAACCTGCTCTCGAACGCGGTGAAGTTCACCGATGCCGGCGGGCAGGTCATCATCTCAACGGCGCTCGGCGACCAGGGCGAGGCTATCCTCAGGGTCCGCGATACCGGCATCGGCATGGACGACGACGAGCTTCGCCTCGCGCTCGAACCCTTCCGCCAGGTGCCGACGACGCGGCGTGCCGGCGGCACCGGGCTCGGCCTGCCGCTGACCAAGGCGCTGGTCGAAGCCAACCGCGCCGCCATGGCGATCACATCAGTCAAGAAAGAGGGCACGCTGGTCGAGATCACCTTCCCGCCGCAGCGCGTGCTGGCGAGCTGATTGAACCGCGATCCCCATACCAAAAGGCCCGGAGCTCATGCTCCGGGCCTTTTCATTTGGTCAGAGCAGCGTCCCGGTCAGGATCGCGGCGGCGACGCCGAAATAGATCACCAGGCCGGTGACATCGACCAGCGTCGCGACGAAGGGCGCCGAGGCGCTGGCGGGATCGAAGCCGAGCCGCTTCAACGCGAAAGGCAGCATCGAGCCCGCAAGCGAGCCGAAGGTGACGATGCCGACGAGCGCGCCGCCAACCGTCGCCGCGATCAGGATCCAGTGCGGCCCGTAATCGTAGAGGCCGAGCCATTGCCACGCGACGATCCGAACGACGCCGATCAGGCCGAGAATGCTGCCGAGCGTGAGGCCGGTCGGCAATTCGCGCAGCGCGATCCGCCACCAGTCCTTCAGCGTGACCTCGCGCAGCGCCAGCGCCCGGATGATCAGTGACGTCGCCTGCGAACCGGAATTGCCGCCCGAGCTCATGATCAGCGGAATGAAGAGCGTCAGTACCAGCGCCTTCTCCAGCTCGCCCTCGAAGAACTGCATGACGGAGGCCGTCAGCATCTCGCCGACCAGCAGGATCGAGAGCCAGCCGGCGCGCTTGCGGATCATCGCGACGAAGCCGATCTCGTTATAGGGCTGGTCCAGCGCCTCCATGCCGCCGAGCTTCTGCACGTCCTCGGTGGTCTCGGCGATCATCGCGTCGATGACGTCGTCGAAGGTGACGATGCCGATGATCTGCTCATCCGCATCGACGACGGGAACGGACAGCAGGTCGTACTTGGTGATGAGGCGGGCGACCTCCTCGCGATCGACCTCGGCGGTGACGCAGATCGGCTTGTGCGCGGGCACGACCGACTCGACCGGCGCCTCCGGGTCACCGCTGATCAGGCGGCGCAGCGAGACGGCACGCACCAGCTTGCGGGTCACCGAATCGAGCACGTAGATCGCGTAGACCGTCTCGCGCGAGCGCTCGACGCGGCGGATATGGTCGAGCGTCTGCTGCACCGTCCAGTTCGAGGGCACGCTGACGAACTCGGTCGTCATGATCGAGCCCGCGCTGTGCTCGGGATAGGCCAGCAGCTTCTTGAGGTCGGACCGGGTCTGGCGGTCGATGCGGCCGCTCAGTCGTTGTCGAACCTCCTCGTCGAACTCCTGGAAGACGTCGGCCGCGCGGTCCGCCGACATGGCGGAGAGCAGCGCACCGGCGCGTTGGTCCGGCAGCAGCGCCACGGCGTCGGCTGCTGCGGTGAGTTCGGGCTGATCCAGCACCTCGACGGCGCGTTCGAACGGCAGTTCGGCCAGGACATGCGCGATGGTCGCGTCGTCCTGGTCGTTCAGCGTCTCGACGATGTCGGCGACGTGTTCCTGTGCCAGCGTCTGGGCCAGCGTCACGGCAAGGAGGTCCGTGGTGGCGACGGTATCATTCATGGCTCTGTTCCTTGCGATCGGGCCGTCGTGGCCGGATCGCAGGCGAGCCGGGAAACCCGGTCAGGCGCGCGAGGCGGCGGCGGACGGCTTCGACTGTCGGCTGGGACTGTCGCTGGGCATCGGGTCGGGATTTCCTGTGAGCAGCCGGCCGCAGAGGCCGGAAGCAGGAGGCCAATGCACCCGCAAGGCGCGCGCGTCAAACGGTTTTTTGCTCCGCGCGCCGCGATGATTGGCATTGGCCGATGCCAGGCGCTCAGCCTATTGTCGCGCTGACGAACCGGCGTGTGCCGGTCGCGTCGCCGTTCCACACTTTGTCGCTGGATCCCGCCGATGTCCCTGACCATCTATGGCTGTTACCGCTCGCGCGCCTCGCGCAACATCTGGCTCGCCAACGAGCTCGGCCTGGCCTTCACGCATGTGCCGGTGATCCAGGCCTATCGCCTGCCGGACCCGAACGCGCCCGGCGTGCCGCTGCATACCCGCAGCGCCGACTTCCTGAAGATCAACCCGAACGGCCATATCCCCAGCATCGACGACAACGGCTTCAAGCTGCACGAATCGCTGGCGATCAACCTCTATCTCGCCCGCAAGCATGGCGGCCCGCTCGCTCCCAAGGACGCGCAGGAGGAAGGGCTTGCGGTGATGTGGTCGCTCTGGGCCGCGACCGAATGCGAGACCCATGCGCTCAACCTGCAGTTCCACCTCGCGGCCTATCCGCCGGAGAAGCGCAAGCCGGAGCTGGTCGAGGCCGCCCTCGCCGCCCTGCCCGGCCCCTTCGGCGTGCTCGAAAAGACGCTGGCCGAGAACGGCGGCTATGTGATGGGCAACCGCTTCACCGTCGCCGACATCAACCTCGCGGAGATCTTCCGCTACGCCAAGCCCGCGACCCAGCTCTTCGACGCCCATCCGCGGGTGAAGGCCTGGCTCGACGCCTGCCAGGCACGGCCCGCCTTCCAGGCGATGTGGCAGGCACGCGACGCCGAGGCCGCCTGAGCGGAAGAGCCTCCACAGAATACGGGTGGCCGGGTCTCGCCCGGCCACCTACTGACGCGGAATGACCCGGCCAAAGAGCAGAGCTTCCGCCATGACACAGCCGACACCCGCTCCCGCGCTGCGCATGGGCCTGCTCGAATGGCTCCTGCTGATCATCCTGTCGGTGTTGTGGGGAGGCTCGTTCTTCTTCAACAAGCTCACCGTGGCGGAATGGCCGCCCTTCGCCGTGGTGCAGGTGCGCGTCGGCCTCGCCGCGCTGGCGCTGCTGCTCGCCGTACGAATCGCCGGGCAGTCGATGGCGGTGGGGCGTGAACTCTGGCTCGCCTTCTTCGGGATGGGCATCCTCAACAACCTGATCCCGTTCAGCCTGTTTCTCTGGGGCCAGCAGCAGATCGCGAGCGGCCTCGCCTCGATCCTGAACGCGACCACGCCGATCTTCGCGGTGCTGGTGATGCACTGCTTCGGCAACGAGAAAGCGACCGGGCTGAAACTCGGCGGCGTGCTGGCCGGCCTGATCGGCGTCGCCATCCTGATGGGGCCGGACGCGATCAGCGGGCTCGGCTCCAATCTGGCGGCGCAGATCGCCTGCGTCCTCGCCGCGGTCTCCTACGCCTTCTCCGGCCTGCTCGGCCGGCGCTTCCGCGGGGTGTCGCCGCTGGTCGCTGCCACCGGCCAGCTCTCGGCCTCGACGCTGATGATGATCCCGATCGTCTTCGTGATGCATCCGCCCTGGACGCTGCCGGTACCGTCCCAGACGGCATTTCTCGCTCTCGTCGGACTGGCGCTGATCTCGACGGCGCTGGCCTATCTCCTGTTCTTCCGGATCATGCGCACCGCCGGGCCGAGCAATGTCATGCTGGTCACCTTCCTGATCCCGCTCAGTGCCATCCTGCTTGGCTCGGGGCTGCTGGGGGAGGATCTGCTGCCGCGCCATTTCGCAGGCATGGCTGCGATCTTCGTCGGACTAGCCCTCATCGACGGCCGCATCATGCGTATTGCGCGGGCGAGTCCGGCTCCGACCTCCTGACCCCACACGCATTCTCCGGAGCCTTCAACGGCTGAGCGCCCTGTCCCGTGCTCAGCCGAAAGGCTTTGTTGCCTAAAGATTATGAATTTCTGTAAGGTCGACACCTTGGCCGGAACCGCTATTGGCCACGGCCACCGATAGAGATATCGCGGCAAGCGATACACGGGACAGGGGACGGCTTATGGATGTGCGGCAACTGCGATGCTTCATCGCGGTGGCAGAAGAGCTGCACTTCGGCCGCGCGGCCGAGCGGCTCGGCGTTGCGCCTCCTGCGCTATCGCGCCAGATCAGCGCCCTCGAAGACGAACTCGGCGTCGCCCTTTTGACCCGCACCACCCGGCAGGTCGCGATGACGCGCGCCGGGCTGATCATGCTGGAAGAAGCCAAGGGCATCCTCGTCAAGATGGAGCATGCCTCGCGCGCCGTGCGCGAGGCCTCGCTTGCCTCCGGCAAGGTGCTGCGCGTCGGTGCGATCGACGCGGCCTCGTCGAGCTTCGTGCCGGAAGCGCTGGTGACCTTCCGTGCCCGCTTTCCCGGCGTCGAGATCAAGTTCGTCGAGGCGATCACCACCGCCCTGATCCAGATGCTGGAGACCGGCAAGCTCGACATGGCGCTCACCCGCCCGCCGCGAAAGCCGACCGATTGTGCCTTCGAGATTCTAAGGGTCGAACGGCCGGTCGTGGTGCTGAACGAGAACCATCCGCTCGCCGCCCGCGAGCATCTGACCATGCTGGACCTCGTCGGCGAGCCCTTCGTCGTGCCCTCCAAGCGCCTGCGGCCTTATGCCTACGATCTGGTCATGGCCTATTTCGAGAGCGTCGGCGCGGTGCCGAACGTGACGATCGAGGCCACCGAGAAACCGGCGATGATGTCGGCGGTCGCCGCCGGGCTCGGCATGGCGCTCGCGCCGGACTGGGTCTCGCGCTTGTCCTTCCCCGGCGTGACGATGCGACGCCTGCGCGGCGCGATGCTCGACCCGCCGCCAGCGGGCGCCCTGGTCGGCGTCTCCTGGCGGCCGCAGCAGAAGCTGCCCTCCCGCGACGATTTCCTCGCGATCCTCAGGGAAAGCGTGACGCTGCTCGACGACCGCCACGTCCTGCCCTTCGTCCCACCGAAACCGCAGCAACGAACCGCCCGCACCGGGCCGCCAATCGGAGGTTCCTGATGAGTTTGAACCAGATGGAGCGGGCGCAGGGTCTGCGCATAAGATCGTCGCAGGACCTGGCCGGCGGCCTCTTCATGATCCTGATTGCGCTCGGCGCCTTCGTCTTCTCCTGGGAGCTGCCGGCCGGCACGCTGCGCCAGCTCGGACCCGGCATGCTGCCCAAGGCCTTCGCGGTGATCTGCGGCGCGCTCGGCGTGATGCTGGCGCTCGCTTCGCTGCGCTACAACGGCGAGAAGCTATCAGGCTGGTCGTGGAAGGGCATCTTCTTCGCGCTCGGCGGCGCCTGCCTGTTCGCGCTGACCATTCGCGGCTTCGAGTACGGCCCGATCCGGGTTCCCGCGCTCGGCCTGCTCGTCGCCGGCCCGCTCCTGATCTTCTTCGCCGGTCTCGCCGCGGACGACCGCAAGCTCAAGGAACTCCTGATCTTCGCGATCGCGATGTCCGCCGGCTGCATCCTGCTGTTCAAATACGCGCTGTCGCTGCCGATCCCGCTCGCGCCCTGGCTGCTGGGGATCTGACCGATGGATATGTTCTCCAATCTCGCGCTGGGCTTCGGCGTCGCTCTGACGATGAAGAACATCGCGCTCTGCTTCGCCGGCTGCCTCGTCGGCACGCTGATCGGCGTGCTGCCCGGCGTCGGGCCGATCGCCACGATCTCGATCCTGCTGCCGATCACCTTCGGGCTCGATCCGACCGGCGCGCTGATCATGCTCGCCGGCATCTATTACGGCGCGCAGTACGGCGGTTCGACGACCGCGATCCTGGTCAACATCCCCGGCGAGGCGACCTCGGTCGTCACCACGCTGGACGGCCACCAGATGGCCAAGCAGGGCCGCGCCGGCGTCGCGCTCGGCACGGCCGCGATCGGCTCCTTCTTCGCCGGTTGCGTCGCCACCCTGATCATCGCCGCGCTCGGCGCACCCCTGACCAAGATGGCGCTGCTGTTCGGACCGGCCGAATATTTCTCGCTGATGGTGATGGGCCTGTGCTTCGCGGTCGTGCTGGCGCGCGGCTCGATCCTCAAGGCCTTCTGCATGATCATGCTCGGCCTCCTGCTCTCGACCGTCGGCACCGATCTCGAAACCGGTCAGGAGCGCCTGACCTTCGGGGTCGCCTCGCTCTCCGACGGCATCGACTTCTCGGTGCTGGCGATGGGCGTGTTCGGCTTCGCCGAGGTGCTTCGCAATCTCGAAAGCCCCGAGGCGCGCGACGTCGTCAAGGGTAAGATCGGCCGGCTGCTGCCGGGCTGGGACGACATCAAGCAGTCGATCGCACCCGTGCTGCGCGGCACGACGATCGGCGGCATCCTGGGCATCCTGCCGGGCAATGGCGCCGTGCTCGGCCCCTTCGCCAGCTACACCATGGAAAAGAAGATCGCCAAGGACCCCTCGCGCTTCGGCAAGGGCGCGATCGAGGGCGTGGCGGGACCGGAATCGGCCAACAACGCCGGCGCGCAGACCGCCTTCATCCCGCTGCTCACCCTCGGCATCCCGCCGAATGCGGTGATGGCGCTGATGGTCGGCGCCATGACGATCCACGGCATCATCCCCGGCCCGCAGGTCATGACCCGCAACCCGGAGCTGTTCTGGGGCATGATCGCGTCGATGTGGGTCGGCAACCTGATGCTGCTGATCATCAACCTGCCGCTGGTCGGCCTCTGGGTGCGGCTGCTGCAGGTGCCCTACCGGCTGATGTTCCCGGCGATCCTGATCTTCTGCTGCATCGGCATCTACTCGGTGAACAACCAGCCGCTCGACGTCGCCTTCACGGCGCTGTTCGGTCTGTTCGGCTATCTCCTGATCAAGCTCGGCTTCGAACCGGCGCCGCTGCTGCTCGGCTTCGTGCTGGGCAAGCTGATGGAAGAGAAGCTCCGGCAGGCGCTGATCATCTCGCGCGGCTCGTTCTGGACCTTCGTCGAGCGGCCGATTTCGGCCGGGCTGCTGGCGGTGGCCGTGCTCGTGCTCGTCATCGCGCTTCTGCCCTCGATCTCGAAGAAGCGCGAGGAAGTCTTCACCGAATGACGGGGTTGCCGCCCCGGCGGCAGCCCCCCAGTTTCATCTCAAGCTAATCCCAGGGAGGAATACGCATGAAGAAGCTCGTTCTCGGCCTTGCCGCGGCCGCCACGCTGGCTTTCGCCGGTGGCGCACAGGCGCAGGGCTATCCGACGAAGCCGATCACCATGATCGTGCCCTTCGCGGCCGGCGGCCCGACCGACATCATCGCCCGCATCGTCGCCGACAACATGTCGAAGACGCTCGGCCAGCAGATCGTGATCGAAAACGTCGCCGGCGCCGGCGGCACCACCGGCATCACCCGCGCCGTGACCGCCGCGCCCGACGGCTACACCATCGCGATGGGGCATCTCGGCACCTTCTCGGCGGCGCCCGCCACCTATCCCGGCCTGAAATACGACCCGATCAACGGCATGCAGACGATCGGCCTCGCCGGCGGCACACCGATCCTGATCGTCGCCCGCAAGAACCTCGAGGCGCCCGATCTCAAGGCCTTCGTCGCCGCCGTGAAGGCCAACCCGGACAAGTTCAACGAAGCCCATGCCGGCCTCGGCTCGGTCTCCTGGACGACCTGTACCCTGCTCAAGGGCATCCTCGGCACGCCGAAGATCAACGCCGTCGCCTATCGCGGCACGGGTCCTGCCCTGAACGACCTCGTCTCCGGCCAGGTCGACTTCATGTGCGACCAGATCGTCTCGGTCGCAGAGCAGGTCCGTGCCAACACGATCAAGGCCTATGCCATCGCCTCGGCCCAGCGCTCGCCGGCGCTGCCGGATGTGCCCACCACCAAGGAAGCCGGCCTGCCCGACTACCAGATCGAGGCCTGGAACGGCATCGCCGGCCCGAAGGGCATGCCGAAGGAGGCCGTGGACAAGCTGGTCGACGCGCTGAACAAGGCGCTCAACGACGAGGGCACCAAGAAGCGCCTGCTCGATCTCGGCACCGTGCTGCCGACGGCCGAGGAGAGGACACCCGCCGGCTTCGCAGCCCTGATCAAGCGCGACGCCGACAAGCTGACACCGGCGCTCTCGGCCGCGCCGAAGCAGTAAGCTTCCAGCGCGTTCAGACGATAATGCGGCGGGCCTTCGGGTCCGCCGTTTTTTGTTGGTTTCGCTCAGCGGGTACCGAACATGCGGTCGCCGGCATCGCCGAGACCAGGAACGATATAGCCGTGATCGTTCAAGCGCTCGTCGATCGCCGCCGTCCAGATGCGGACATCGGGATGGGCGCCGCGCAAGCGGGCGATACCCTCCGGCGAGGCCAGCAGACAGACGAAACGCAGGTCCTTGGCGCCGCGCTCCTTCAGGCGCTCGACCGCCGCGACGGCGGAGTTCGCCGTTGCCAGCATCGGGTCCATCACCACGATCATGCGGTCGGCGATGTCGGACGGCGCCTTGAAGTAATACTCCACGGCCTGGAGCGTGTCGGGATCGCGATAGAGCCCGATATGGGCGACGCGGGCGGCCGGGACGAGCTCGAGCATGCCGTCGAGAAAGCCGACGCCGGCGCGCAGGATCGGGGCGAAGACCATCTTCTTGCCGGAGATGACCGGCTGCATCGACTTTTGCAGCGGCGTCTCGATCTCGATCAGCTCGGTCGGCAGATCGCGCGTCACCTCGTAGCAGAGCAGCATGCCGATCTCGTTGAGGAGCTGGCGGAAGCTCTTGGTCGAGCGATCCTTCTCGCGCATCAGCGTGAGCTTGTGCTGGACCAGCGGATGGTCGACGACGGTGACGCCGTCCTGGCTCGAAGTCATACGCCGTTTCCCTCTCGTTATCAGGTCTCTTGCGTCATCCCGGACAAGCCGCGGAGCGGCGCCGATCCGGGATCCATCGAAGGGCGGCATGCGCTACGATGGATCCGGGTCTCCGCTTCGCTCCGCCCGGAATGACGGCGCTTTTGCACGTAACTCGTGGATCAAAATACCGTGCCATCGCTGACGATGGTCAAGGGCGGGCCGCCATCCACACGCTTTTCGCGCGCGATCCGGCGCCCGGCCGCCCAGCTCCCGCCTTCGAGCACCTTGGCAAGCGGCAATTCCTCGCGCGAACGGCCCAGCCGCTGGCGGATCAGCGCTCCGACCTCGTCGAGCAACGCGACGGTCAGCGCCCGCCATTCCACCACGAGCGGCGACGACACCTCATGCGCCCGCGTCCGGTCCGCCTCGTCCTTGAGCGCGATGACGCCGCTATCGAGGAAAAGCCCGCCATTGCGGTATTCCGGCAGGCCGGTCATCTCATCGATATCGACCACGGCGATGCCGGCCCATTGCAGCGGCTCGATCAGCGAATAGGTCAGCCATTGCGAGAGCTTGTGGAAGGGTACCAGCCCCTCGGTCGGCTTGCCCGCCGCGATCAGCGGATGACGCCAGGTGTCGCCGAGCGCCACGCCGGCCAGCGTCAGGCGCGACGGCCAGATGCCGCCGAAGGTGCCGAGCACCTCGCCGAGCATATGCGGCGCCCGCAGCGTGCCGGTCTCGGCCGCCGCAGCGAAGCGATCGAACAGCGCGCCGGGTCGCGACAAGCCCTGCCGCTCCAGTTCCTCGCCAAGGCGGTTGAGCAGGGCCGCGCGGCCTTCGAGCGCGAGCAGCGGATTGCCCGGCCCGGCCTGGAAGCCGTGCGCCAGCGCCGCCGCATCGAGCCGTTTCAGGCCAGCTGCATCGGCCTGCAACGGGGTCGCCGGATCGCTGGAGAACAGGCCGGCGGCGAACATGTCGAGCGAGGCGAGCGCCAGCCCTTCCGAACGGCCGATCTCGCGGCCGGTCGCGGCGTCGCGATAGCGCCAGTCGGGACCGGCACCCGCATCGAGCAGAACGCTGACCACCGCGAGATCATAGGCGGCGCGGCCGCGCGCGGCGGGATTGTTGGCGAAGCCTGCGGCCTGGTCGAGCTTCTGCCAGCGATCCGCGCCATCGACGCTGAAATGGCGCCAGCGCGCATGGAAGGGGATGTCGAGGGTCGGATAGTTCGCGCGGATCGTCTCCAGCACATAATCGGCGCAGGCTTCGAGCCGTTCGGGATGAACGCTGAAATGGAGGAGTTGGCCGGCGAGCCCGAGCTCCAGCATCTCCTGCGCGCGCTCGCGCACGGCAGCGGGTTTCAACAGGGCGCGGAACGCCTCGGGATCGCGGTCGGGCATCATCAACTCGGGCAGGCGTGACGGAATCAGAACTTGTCGAGGTCGCGGCCGACCGTCGCTTTTAGGGCGTTGTCGCCGGGCGCGCCGTCGGGCGAGTAATAGCCCGCAGCCTTCTTGGCCTCGATCTCGACGGAGGCATCGGGCGGGACCAGCTCGGGCGGGATCGCGACGCGCTCGCCGATGGTGATGCCGCTCTCGACCATGGCGTCGTATTTCATGTTCGACATCGACATCAGCCGGTCGATATGGGTGACGCCGAGCCAATGCAGCACATCCGGCATGAGCTGCTGGAAGCGGGCATCCTGGACGCCTGCGACGCATTCGGTGCGCTCGAAATAGGTCGCGGCGGAATCGCCACCCTCCTGGCGCTTGCGGGCGTTGTAGACGAGGAATTTTGTGACCTCGCCGAGCGCCCGCCCCTCCTTGCGGTTGTAGACGATGAGGCCGACGCCGCCGCTCTGGGCCTCCTTCACGCATTCCTCGATGCCATGCGTGAGATAGGGCCGGCAGGTGCAGATATCGGAGCCGAAGACGTCCGAGCCGTTGCACTCGTCATGGACGCGGCAGGCGATGCGCGCCTTCGGATCGGCAAGCCGCGAAGCCTCGCCCATGACATAGGCGGTGATCGAGCCGATCGGCGGCAGGAAGACCTTGAGGTCCGGCCGCGTCACCAGCTCGGGATACATGCCGCCGGTCTGCTCGAAGAGCGTGCGGCGCAGGTCGCTTTCGGTCGTGCCGAAGCGCTCGGCAATGCCCGGCAGGTACCAGACCGGATCGACCGCAATCTTGGTGACGCTGATATCGCCGGAAGCGTGCAGGATATGACCGTCCGCGGCGAGGCGATGGGCGCCCATCGCGGCGAGGATCTCGGGCAGGTTGAGCCTGGCCTTGGTGATCGCGATCGAGGGGCGGATATCGATGCCCTCGCCGATCAGCCGACCGAAATCCTGCGCGACCGTGTGGCCGAAGGGATCGAGCGAGACGATCTTCTTCGGGTCTGCCCATTGCGGCTGGGGCAGGATCTCCGCCGTCGGGTAGGTATTGGTCAGGTCCGGGCGCTGCTGCGGGTTCATCGCGCGGGCCGAGATCGCCAGCGCCCGATAGACCGAATAGGAGCCACCATGGGCGCCGATGACGTTGCGGTCGGCGGGATTGGTCGTGGAGGCGATGATCGGGCCGCGCTCGGTGGCGGTCGGGACGCCCCATCGGATCGGAAAGCGCGCGGCGGCGCTGCCCGGCTCGGGATGGGAGGTCAGCCTGATATGGCCGTTGCGGTTCGGCGCGTTCATCGCGGTCACGTCCTGAAACGGAAGAAGGCCCCGGGACGGGATCGTCCGGGGCCCTCTGGACCTCATGAAGTCTGAACCAGCGCGATGGCGCCGTCAATCGCCTTAGAAAACAGCGAGATAGCGCAGCAGCGAGATGATGCCGATCACGATCACGATGATCTGGACGACGTTCTTGATCTGCCCGTCGAGCGGCAGCATCCGCACGAGGTAGAGCACGAGGCCGATGACGAGAACGGTGATCAGCAGCGAAATCAGAATGCCCATGCTTTCAGCCCTTTGTCTCGGCCGGTAGCCGGCCCCCCGGAGCCCAACCGCGACGCATTCGCGGCCTGTCAGCCCCGGCGAAAGAACGTCGCAGGGCGGGAATTGGTTCCGGGGGCGGGTTTGGGGGCGAAGGGGCGGGCAAGGGCGTACGCAGGAACCACAACAGAAAACCCCTCTCCCGAATGGGAGAGGGGTAGGGGTGAGGGAAGGCCAGAGAACCAGTTCCGCTCGATGGCAACAGCATCGGTAGAGAGCGTAGAGCAAGGGTGATTGGCGGCCCTGCCCCTCTCCCATCCGGGAGAGGGGTTCCCCGCGCTGTCCGCGCCTTATCCGGCGATGCGGTCGAAATCCGCGACCGCGCGCGTCGCCTGGCGAAGCTGGTTGAGCAGCTTCAGGCGGTTGGCGCGGAGCGCCGGATCGGGATCGTTGACCGTGACCTTGTCGAAGAAGGCATCGACCGCCGGACGGATTTCGGCGAGCGCGGCCATGGCGCCCTCGTAATCCTCGGCGGCGACCGCAGCTTCGGCCTTCGGCGTGGCCTGCGCCAGCGCGACGGCGAGCGCCTTCTCCTCGATCAGGCCGGCATCGGCGATGAGGTGCAGGTCGGGAGCAGCGGCGAAGGCGCCCTCCCCGTCCTTCTTCTCCTCGGCCTTGAGGATGTTGGCAGCGCGCTTGTAGCCCGCGAGCAGGTTCTTGCCGTCCTCGGTATCGAGGAAGCGACCGAGCGCAGCGACGCGGCGGGTGATGAGGAGGAGGTCGTCATTGGCCGAGGCCCCCTCACCCAGCACGGCGTCGACGAGATCATGCCGCGCGCCCTGGTCGCGGAGCATGACCTTCAGACGATCATGGAAGAAGGAGATGAGTTCTTCCATCATGCTGAGCCCTCGCGCAGCTTCCTCTAGTTGCGGCAGCTCAAACAGCTCTTTCTTCCAGCTCTTGTGCAACTTCTGCCTAAGCTTCGGATCAAACTCGCCAATTGCCCCTATCGCTTCACGGCTAGGCTCCATCGCCATCTGACGCTGCTCAAATTCAATCGGTATGTAAGCGCGCAGGACTCCATCCGCGAAAATGTTGAGACGCACCTCATTCTCCACCACCAGCCGGATCACGCCCAGCGCCGCTCGCCGCAGCGCATAGGGGTCCTTGCTCCCGGTCGGCTTCTCGTCGATGGCCCAGAAGCCGACGAGCGTGTCGAGCTTGTCGGCCAGCGCTACGGCGACCGAAACCGGATCGCTCGGGACACGGTCGGACGGGCCGAGCGGCTTGTAGTGCTCCTCGACCGCCGCGGCGACCGAGGCATCCTCGCCCTGCAATTCCGCATATTTCCGGCCCATCAGGCCCTGCAGCTCCGGGAACTCGCCGACCATCTCGGTCGGCAGGTCGGCCTTGGCGAGCTTGGCGGCACGCTCGGCCTTGTCCGGATCGGCACCGACGATCGGGGCCAGTTCCCGCGCCAGCGCGGCGATGCGCTGAACGCGCTCGCCTTGCGTGCCGAGCTTGGCGTGGAAGACGACGCCGAGCTTGTCGAGCTTGGCCATGCGCTGGTCGAGCGATTTTGCCAGATCGAGGCCGAGCTTTTCGGCGCTGTCCTTGAGGGTATCGAGGTCAGGCAGCGCGCCGCGATCGGTCTGCCAGAAATAGGCGGCGTCCGAGAGGCGCGCCCGCACGACGCGGCCATTGCCGGCGGTGATCGCCACGCCGCCATCGCTGGCGGCGAGGTTCGCGGTCAGCAGGAAGCGGTTGGCGATATTCCCGGTCACGGGATCGCGCAGCACGAAGCACTTCTGGTTGGCGCGGATCGTGGCGCGGATCGCCTCGCCGGGGATGTCGAGGAAGCGCTCCTCGAAGGAGCCCATCAGCACGACCGGCCATTCGACGAGGCCGGCGACCTCCTCCAGCAAACCCTCGTCCTCGACGAGGTCGAGCCCCTGCGCGAAGGCGAGGTTGCGGGCGTCGGTGAGGATGATCTCCTTGCGCCGGTCGGCATCGAGCACGACCTTCGCCTTTTCGAGCGAGGCGACGTAGTCCTCCAGACGCTTCACCGTGATCGGGCCGGGCGCATGGAAGCGATGGCCATAGGTCACGTTGCCGGAGACGATGCCGTCGACTTCGAAGGGTACGACCTCCGGGTCCTCGACCTCGGCGGCGCCGAAGGTGCAGAGGATCGAATGCAGCGGGCGGACCCAGCGCAGGCTGGCGCCGGCGGCCGAGGCCTTGCCCCAGCGCATCGATTTCGGCCAGGGGAAGGCGCGGATCACGGCCGGCACGATCTCGGCGATGGCCGCGACGGTTTCCTGGCCGGGCTTCTCGATGATGGCGACGTAGCTGTCGCCCTTCTTCGGGTCGCTGACGATGGTCGCCTGATCGAGCGAGGTCAGGCCGGCAGCCTTGAGGAAGCCCTGCACGGCGGCTTCGGGCGCGCCGACGCGCGGACCCTTGCGCTCCTCGCGCACGTCGCGGCCGCGAACGGGGAGACCGGCGATGTGCAGCGCCAGCCGGCGCGGCGTCGCGAAGGCCTTGGCGCCTTCGTAAACGAGACCGCGCTCGACCAGCGCATCGGTGACGAGCTTCCTGAGGTCGTCGGCCGCCTTGCGCTGCATGCGCGCCGGGATTTCCTCGGAGAAGAGTTCAAGCAGAAGATCGGGCATCAGTTCGCTCCCCCGCCGTCGGTCTTCAGCCAGGCCGCGCCGCAGGCCTTGGCGAGCTCGCGCACGCGCAGGATGTAGCTCTGCCGCTCGGTGACCGAGATCACGCCGCGCGCATCGAGCAGGTTGAAGGTATGGCCGGCCTTGAGGCACTGGTCGTAAGCCGGCTGAACCATGAGATGCCGGTCGCCGGCCTCGCCCTTTTGCAGGAGGGCGCGGCATTCGGCCTCCGCCTCGGCGAAGCGCCTGAACAGGGCATCGGTATCGGCGTGCTCGAAATTGTAGCGGGAATATTCCTGTTCGGCCTGCAGGAAGACATCGCGATAGGTGACCTTCTCGTCGCCCTCGAGCCCGTTGAAATTGAGCTCCATGATGCTCTCGACGTTCTGCAGATAGCAGGCGAGGCGCTCGAGCCCGTAGGTCAGCTCGCCGGATACGGGCGCGCATTCGATGCCGGCCACCTGCTGGAAATAGGTGAACTGGCTGACTTCCATGCCGTCGCACCAGCATTCCCAGCCGAGGCCCCAGGCGCCCAGGGTCGGGTTCTCCCAGTCGTCCTCGACGAAGCGGATGTCGTGCAGGAGCATGTCGATACCGATCGCTTCGAGCGACTGGAGATAGAGCTCCTGGAGGTTCGGCGGGTTCGGCTTCAGGATGACCTGGAACTGGTAATAATGCTGCAGCCGGTTGGGGTTCTCGCCATAGCGGCCGTCCTTGGGCCGGCGCGAGGGCTGGACATAGGCGGCCCGCCAGGGCTTCGGCCCGAGCGAACGCAGCATCGTGCCGGGGTGAGAAGTGCCGGCGCCGACCTCCATGTCGTAGGGCTGCAGCACCACGCAACCTCGCTCGGCCCAGAAGCGCTGCAGCGTCAGCAGCAACCCCTGGAAGGAGCGGGTCGGATCCATCGCCGGGGAGGAAGCCGGGATGGCAGAATGCGAGAGTGGCGCGGGGGCGGACAAGTGCCTGCAACCTTCCGATAACGAGGGAATGCTGCGGTGATTAGGGTTCGGGCCTGCCATGGTCAAGCGCGAGCCGGAACCGGACGCGGACAGGTTTCGTTCATAACCGGTCTGATATCGACACAGGCAACCGCACGGTTCGCGATGTTCGGGGCGAGCATTTGATGCCGGGCCGGCGGCTGCAAAACCAAGGAGTAAGCCCATGTTGACAACCCGCATCATTGCCGCCGCCTTCGGCGCCGCAACCTTGCTCGGTGCCGCCATGAGCAGCGCCCCGGCCTCCGCGGCCCCGATTTCCGCCGGCACGACCTTTGCCGCCGGCGCCGAGACCGGCCTCGTCCAGCAGGCCTGGCACTATGGCCGCCCGCATTACCGCCCGGGCCGCCCGCACTACCGCCCGCGCTGCTGGACCGAGTCCCGCCGCGTCTGGAACGGCTATCGCTGGATCCGGCGGACCGTGCGCGTCTGCCGCTGACGGCAGTGCACATCGCTGAAGACGGACAGAACGGCGCGGGATCGCGCCGTTCACCTCCCAAGGGCCTGAGGCGATGAAGGACGACGGGCCTCCAGCGGCTGGACCGCTGGAGCGATCCATGGAGACGACGATGTTCCGGGCAGCCATCCTCGCAGCAGCAACGGCCATCGTCCTCGGCGGCGGCGCCCTGATGGCGACGTCGCCCGCTGCTGCGCCGGTCGCAGCTGCGGCAGGACAATCCGCCCAGGCGGGGCAGGACCTCGTCCGGTTGGCCCAGTACTACGGACTGCGCCGTCCTTACCGGGTGCGGCCTTCCTATCATCGCCCGCGCTGTTTCTGGTCCGAGCGTCGCGTCTGGGACGGCTGGCGCTGGGTGGTCCGCCCGGTGCGCATCTGCCGCTGAGCGGCGCCAAGCATGGCCGCAATGCGGCCATTGGCTGAAGGCAAACTGAACGACGCGCTCGTGTGCCGTTCAGGTTCGGGGTCCTAGTGTTCAATTCAAGGGCGGCGTTTTCATCCGACGGCAGGGACTGCCGACGCCATCTCATGGAGGTTTTCATGTTTCGGACAATGATCGTCACCATGGCGACCGCCGGCGCGCTCGGCGTGGCCGGCGTCGCCGCCACTCCCGCCTCCGCCACCCCGATCGGGGCTGCGCCGATCGCAGCCGCTTCTGCGGTCGCGAGCGAAGGCATGGTCCAGCAGGCGCAGTATTATTATGGCCCGCGCCGCTATTACGGGCCGCCGCGTTATTACGGACCCCGCTATTACGGGCCGCGGCGCTATTATGGTCCGCCGCGCTACTACGGCCCGCGGCCCTATTACGGCCCGCCGCGCTTCTACGGCCCGCGCCCCTATTACTGGTAATCGGGTGCGAGGCGCTCGCGGCCGCGATGCACCGCATCGCTGAGCGGGGTCAGCCTGCCATCGGCGCCATTGATCACGAAAGCCGGCAGCAGCGTTGCCGGCTTTCTGCTGTTCAGGATCGCCGTGACGATGATGCGGATCGCCGGTCTGTCGGCAAAGGCATGGATCGGGCGGACCGCGACCGCGCCGAAACCGGTTTCGAGACCGGCCAGCACCTCCGGCAGCGCCTCGACCCGGTGAATCAGCGCGAGATACCCGCCCGCCCGAAGCAGGCGCCGGGCCGTGCGCAGCCAGGGCGCGAGCGCTCCTTCGGCGACATGGGCCGCCTTGCGATTGGGGACAGGCGAGGCCCTGCTGCCGCCCGGCGGATAGAAGGGCGGGTTCATCGCGACGGCGTCGAAGGAGGCCGATGCAAGGCCCATCTCGCTGAGAAGCGCGGCCCGCGCCGTGACATCGCCGGCCACGGCCGTCACGCGCCCCGCCAGCTCGTTGAGCTGGGCATTGCGCGTGGCCAATGCTGCAAGCTCCGGATCGCGCTCCAGCAATGTGACGCGGAGCCCCGGTTGCAGCAGGGCCGCAGCAAGGCCGATCGTGCCGACGCCGGCCCCGATATCGAGCAAGGCCCCCTGCCCCAAGTCCGGCAGGGCCGCCGCCAACAGTATAGCATCGCTGCCGGCCCGGTGCCCCTTGCGCGGCTGAAGCAGCCTCAAACGACCATCGAGCAGCCTGTCCTCGACGATCTCGCCCAGCACCGAGCCCGGTTCGCTCTCACTCATCGCGCAGTTCTGCGCCGTAGCCCGCCTCGATCAGCAAGGCGCGGGCGCGCCTGCGATCGGCCTCGCGCACCAGCAGGCGGCGCGGGAAGGCGCCGATCATGCCCTCGAGCGAGCTGATATGCTGGTCGGCGATCAGGCAATCGAGATTGGCCGAAGCCAGCAGGGCCTCGATGGCGCCGAGCAGGATGAGATCATTGGTGCGCATGAGTTCGTGCATGGCTCCATGGAGCCCAAGCACCCCACCCTGCGCAAGAGCCGAGCGCTTTCAGCACCTCGCTCACGAAAAGGTGCGGCGTCACGCCGGTTTGCAGGGGCTGGCGTCCCATGCGACGGTTGTGGCATTGCACAAGCGCGCCGCCCGGCGCGAGAATCTGACCCGGAGTGTTTCCAGTGGGCGTCGTCGTCTCCCTCGAGGAACGGGAATCGAATCAGGCGAGCATCGAGCCGCTGGTCGCGCTGACGCGCGCGGACATGGAACGCGTCAACGCGATGATCCTGTCGCGCACCGGTTCCGACGTGACGATGATCCCGGAGGTCGCCAACCACCTGATCTCCTCGGGCGGCAAGCGTTTGCGGCCGATGCTGACACTCGCCATGGCCGATCTCTGCGGCTATGCCGGCGAAGGCCACGTCAAGCTCGCGGCCTCCGTCGAGTTCATGCACACCGCGACGCTGCTGCATGACGACGTCGTCGACGAGAGCGACATGCGCCGCGGCAAGCTCGCCGCCCGCATGCTCTGGGGCAACGAGGCGAGCGTGCTGGTCGGCGACTTCCTGCTCGGCCAGGCCTTCAAGATGATGGTCGAGGTCGGCTCGCTGCGCGCGCTCGACATCCTGTCGACGGCCGCCTCGGTGATCGCCGAAGGCGAGGTGCTACAGCTCTCGGTCGCCAAGAACACGGAGACGACCGAGGACGAATATCTCTCGGTGATCCGCGGCAAGACGGCCGAGCTCTTCGCCGCCGCCTGCGAGGTCGGGCCGGTGATCGCCAATTCCTCCAAGGCCGATGCCGCCGCCTGCCGCAGCTACGGCCTCAATCTCGGCATCGCCTTCCAGCTCATCGACGATGCGCTCGACTATGGCGGCGTCGCGGCCAAGCTCGGCAAGAATACCGGCGACGATTTCCGCGAGGGCAAGATCACCCTGCCCGTCGTGCTCTCGTTCCGGCGCGGCGACGAGGCCGAGCGCGCGTTCTGGAAGCGCACGCTGCAGGACGGCGAGATTCGCGACGGCGACCTGGAAGAGGCGCAGGCGATCATGCGCCGGCACACGGCACTCGACGACACGATCGCCCGCGCCGAGCACTATGCGCGGATGGCCAAGGATGCGCTGGGCCTGTTCCCGCCCTCGCCGATGAAGCAGGCGCTCAACGCCGCCGTCGATTTCTGCGTCGCGCGGGCGCACTGAGCGGGCCGGCATGGCATCAGGTGACGAGCCTGAGATCGAGACCTTATCGTCGCGGATCGTCTACCAGAACCGCTGGATGACCGTCCGCGAGGACGCCATCCAACGGCAGGACGGCTCGCATGGCATCTACGGTGTCGTCGAGAAGACCGATTTCGCGGCGATCGTTCCCGTCGAGCCGGATGGCAGCATCCATCTCGTCGAGCAATATCGCTACCCTGTCGGAGGGCGCTTCTGGGAAGTGCCGCAGGGCTCGTGGGAGTCGAACCCGGAAGCCGATCCTCTGACAGTGGCCCAGGGCGAGCTGCGCGAGGAAACCGGTCTTCAAGCCGCTGACATGGTCAAGCTCGGCTATCTCTTCGAAGGCTACGGCTATTCGAACCAGGGGTGCCATATCTTCCTGGCCCGGCAGCTCACCCAACAGGCCCGCGATCTCGACCATGAGGAGCAGGGACTGATCTGCCGCCGCTTTCCGGCCAGCGAGGTCATGGCCATGATCCAGAACGGCCAGATCCGGGACGCCATCACGGTCGCTGCCATCGGCCTGCTCGTGATGCAAGGCCTGCTGCCGCAAGCCTTCGATTCGCCGCGCTGAACCGGGCGACAAACCCGGCTCACCCCAGCAGCGTCGGCTTGATCCACCAGTCCGGGCGCTCGCGCTGCAGCGCCTTCGCCGCGGCAGCGCTGGCCGTGCAATCGTCGAACAGCGCGTAACAGGTCGCGCCGGAACCCGACATTCGCGCCAGCCGGCAACCCGGCAGCGCCACGAGACGCTCCAGAACCTCGTCGATCACCGGCGCGACGCGCTGCGCCGGCGCGGCGAGATCGTTCGTCGTCGATGCAAGATATCCCGTCAGCTCCGCAGCCGATGCAGGCGCCACAAGCTCCGTCGCGCGCGCGTCGGCCAACGTCTCGCCGGCCTTGAGCCCGAGCGCGCGGAACACCGGAACCGTCTCGACACCGACGCCCGGGTTGGCCAACACGGCGAAGAGCGGCGGCAACCTGAGCACCGGGCCAAGCTTCTCGCCGATCCCCGCCATCAGCCGCGCCCGCGAATCGAGGCAGACCGGCACGTCGGCGCCGACGCCCGCAGCGATCTCCCGCAGGAGCGGATCGGCCGGGGCGATGCCGTTCAGGCGCGCGAGCAGGCGTAGCGCCGCAGCCGCATCGGCCGAGCCGCCGCCGATCCCGGAGGCGACCGGCAAGCGCTTGACGAGATGGAAGCGCCCGACATGCAGACCCGGCCGCGCAGCAGCGAGCGCGCGGGCGGCGCGCAGGACGAGGTTGCCGTCATCGGCGGACAGCCCTTCGGCGCGCGGCCCGGCGAGCGTGAGGGAGAGTGGCACACCGGGATCGAGCGAGAGCGTATCGCCCACGCCAGCGAAAGCGACGAGGCTTTCGAGCTCATGATAACCGTCGGCGCGCCGGCCGAGCACGCGCAGGTCGAGATTGACCTTGGCGCGGGCGCGCGTGGTCAGCGGCAGGGCCACGGCGTCAGGCCGGCGACTCGACAGCGTCAGCCGCCATCCTTCTTGGTCGCCTCGACGGCATTGGCCGAAGGCTCCTCAAGACCGCGATCGATCTTGCGCAGGATCTTCTCCAGGTCCTCGGGCTCGGGCTTGAGATCGCGGGCATGGTTCCACTGGAACTTCGCCTCGAGCTGGCGGCCGGTGCGCCAATAGACGTCGCCGAGATGGTCGTTGATCACCGGATCGGAGGGGCGCAGCTCCGAGGCGCGCTCGATCTCGCGCGAGGCATCCTCGTAGCGGCCGAGGCGGTAATAGGCCCAGCCCAGCGAATCGATGATGTAGCCGTCGCGCGGGCGCAGTTCGACGGCGCGGCGCAGCATGTCGAGCGCCTCGTCGAGCTTGAGGTGCTTGTCGACCAGCGAATAGCCGAGATAGTTGAGCACCAGCGCGCGCTCGCGGCCCAGCGGATCGGGCAGGAGTTCCAGCGCCTTGCGCAGGTCGGCCTCGGCCTCGGGCCAGCGGTTGGTGCGCTCGCGGGCGATGCCACGGAAATAGAACAGGTCCCAGTTGGCACGGCCGGGCGAAGCAAGCTTTGCGATGGCCCTGTCATAGGCCGTTGAGGCCTCAGCGAACTGCTTGCGCGAGCGATAGATGTTGCCGAGCGCGGAGAGCGCGTCGACATCGTCCGGGCGCTCCGCGATCACCTTGTCGAGATGCTTCACGGCCTCTTCGGGCTTGCCGAGATTCTCCAGCGCCAGACCGGCCTGGATCTCGGCATTCGGACGCAGCGGCGAGGTCGCCGGCATCTTGTCGTAGACGGCGACGGCGTCCTCCGGCTGGCGGGCGCGCTCTAGGATGTCGCCGAGCGTCAGGATGGCGAGGTCGTGGCCGGGGTCGAGATAGATCGCCATGCGCAAGTAGAGCAGAGCGGCCGCCTCGTCGCCCTGGCGGTTCCCGGCGCTGGCGAGGCCGTAGAGCACCTCGGCGGCGCCCTGCTGCGGGGTCGAAATCTGGCGCGGCGGCGCATCCTTCTTGCCGACGAGCGCCATGCCCTCGCGGATGACGGGGTGATTCGGCAACAGGCGGTCGAAAGCGGCATAGGTTTCGGCGGCGCCGTTGAAATCGCCACTGCGGGCCTGGAAGCGCGCCCAGAGGTCGACCAGCCGGAGCGTGGTCTTCTCGGCGTCGTAGGCCGATTTCAGCCGCTTCTCCGCATCGGCCTTGCGGCCGGCGGCATCGAGGATCAACCCGGCGTGATAATCGCGGAAGAGGTTGTAGGACGGCTCGCCCTTGAGACGCTCCAGCGTCTCGATCGCGCGGCGGGAATTGCCCGAGCCGAGATAGGACCATGCCGAGAGCAGCGTCGCGGTGATATCGGCCGCGCGGCCCCTGCCCCCGCGCTGGAGGTGGTTGCGCGCGGTCTGGTAGCTCTTCTGCTTGATCGAGCGGATGCCGATGACGAGCTGAGCGAGGCCGTTGCTCGGGTCCTGCTGGATCAGCTTGTCGGCGGCCCGGAAGGCGTCCGGCATGGCGCCGTCGGCCAGGAAGGCGACGAAGGCGCGCTCGGTCAGGTCGTTGTTCTGCGGGTCTTCCTTGATCGCTTCGCGCAGATAGACGGAGGCCGCGCCGAGATCGCGCGAGGCGCCGGCGACGATGGCCGCGAGATAGTTGCCTTCCAGGCTGTCACCTGGCTCAAGCGTGTCGGCCGCACGCGGTTGCGTCGCCCCCTGGGCGGCGGCCACGGCTGGCAGGAACATCAACAGCGACAGCGCAGCAGCCGTGCCGGAGGCACGCACCTTCTTCAAAAATGTCACGACTGCCATTCTCCCTCGGTCCGCGGATTCACCATCTCGGGGCGCACTTTTCCAGCGGACCGTGATCACTTCGCGTAGGCCGCCAAGATGGCGGTTTCCGGGCGGGCGGGCAAGCCGGCCAGCTACTCAATGCGCCGGTTTCGTAGCAACCGCGCAACACTCGCCGAAATCCGCATGACGGAAGGGTCGGCACCGAAAAACAGCCACCATTGCGCAGGGATATCAGGCCATATTCGCCCTTGTCTGCAGATATTGCAGCGATTCCACTGGGACTGTTCCAATGAAGAAGATCATTCTGAGCGTTGCCGCCGTCGCGCTCCTCGGCGGCTTCGTCGCCGGCTGCGCCAAGACCGAGACCAAGCCGGCCGCCCCGATCGTCCGCAAGGGCTGATCGGCCCCAGGCCTGACGACAAAGGGCGCGCCTCCCGGCGCGCCCTTTTTTTGTTTCAGCGGATGGGCATGCACGCCGATTGTCATTCCGGGGCGCACTGTAGGTGCGAACCCGGAACCCACGACCGCGTGAGACACTCGATTCGCGTTTGTTGGCGGCTCACCCAGTCGTGGGTTCCGGGTTCTTCGCTCCGCGAAGCCCCGGAATGACAAGAGCAGCGTCCACTCAGAACGACCAGACCGTCGACCGCACCGGAGGCAAGCCGAGCAGGATCACATATTCGCGTAGCCGGGCCCGCCGCCGCCTTCCGGCACCGTCCAGGTGATGTTCTGGGCGGGGTCCTTGATGTCGCAGGTCTTGCAGTGGACGCAGTTCTGCGCGTTGATCACGAAGCGCGGATTGCTCTTCGTCTCGGCGTTCTCGTAGACGACCTCGTAGACGCCCGCCGGGCAGTAGAGCCGCGCCGGCTCGCCATAGAGCGGCAGGTTCTGCGAGATCGGGACCGACGGGTCGGTCAGCTTCAGATGCGCCGGCTGGTCTTCCTCGTGATTGGTCGAGGACAGGAAGACCGAGGAGAGCTTGTCGAAGGAGATCTTGCCGTCCGGCTTCGGATAAGTGATCGGCGTGACTTCGGAGAGTGGCTTGAGCGTCGCGAAATCCGGCTTGCCATGCTTCAGCGTGCCGAAGGGCGACCAGCCGAAGAGCTGGTTCAGCCACATGTCGATGCCGCCGAGCCCGATGCCCAGGAAGGTGCCGAACTTGGACCAGAGCGGCTTGACGTTGCGGACGCGCTTCAGGTCCTTACCGATGGCGCTGCCGCGCCAGCTCGCCTCGATCTCGACGACCTCATCATGCTTTCGCCCCGCCTGCAGCGCCGGCACCAGCTTCTCGGCCGCGAGCATGCCCGACAGGATGGCGTTATGGCTGCCCTTGATGCGGGGCACGTTGACGAAGCCCGCCGCGCAGCCGATCAGCGCGCCGCCCGGGAAGGTCAGCTTCGGCACGGACTGCCAGCCGCCCTCGGTGATCGCGCGCGAGCCGTAGGCGATGCGCTTGGCGCCCTCGAAGGTGTCGCGGATCAGCGGATGCGTCTTGAAGCGCTGGAACTCGTCGAAGGGCGAGAGCGTCGGGTTCTGGTAGTTCAGATGGACGACGAAGCCGACGGAGACGAGATTGTCGTCGAAATGGTAGAGGAAGGAGCCGCCACCCGTGCTGTTGTCGAGCGGCCAGCCGAAGGAGTGCTGGACGCGGCCCTTGTGGAACTTCTCCGGCTTGACCTGCCAAAGTTCCTTCAGGCCGATGCCGTATTTCTGGGGCTCGCGGCCCTCGTCGAGGGCGAATTTCCTGATCGCGATCTTGGAGAGCGAACCGCGCGCGCCCTCGCCCAGGAGCGTATAGCGACCACGCAGCTCCATGCCGCGGGTGAAGCGATCCGAGACCGTGCCGTCCTTGGCGATACCCATGTCGCCGGTGGCGATGCCGGCGACAGAGCCGTCCTCGTTGAAGAGCAGTTCGGCAGCGGCGAAGCCCGGATAGATCTCGACGCCGAGCGCCTCGGCCCGCGCGCCCAGGAACTTCGCGACGAGCCCGAGCGAGCCGACGAAGTTGCCGTGATTGTTCATCAGGGAGGGCATGCCGAAATTCGGCAGGCGGATGCCGTTCGGCTGGGTCAGGAAATAGAAGATGTCCTCCTTGACCTCGGTGGTCAGGGGGCGATCGGGGTCCTCGCGCCAATCCGGCAACAAACGGTCGAGGCCGATCGGATCGATGACGGCGCCGGAGAGGATATGGGCGCCGACCTCGGCGCCCTTCTCGACCACGACGACGGAAATGTTCTCGTCGAGCTGCTTCAGCCGGATCGCGGCGGCCAGGCCCGCGGGGCCGGCACCGACGATGACGACGTCATAGTCCATGCTCTCGCGCGGTTCGCTCTGCGCTTCCTTGAGATCCATCCTGCCCTCCGCCTCAGCGACCGCGCCGCATGATAGTTTATATATGAACTATTTTGCCGGGTCGTTCAATGCCGGCTTTCGTCCAGTCTGGAACCCCTCTATCCAAGCGCGCGTTCCATTTTGCAACTGCGTCGGCTCGCGAAGCAGCCTTGCACGGTATAGGATGCGCCAATGAGCCTGTCCGATGCAGTCGGCCCCGACGCGCCCGATCCCTATGAGTTGCTGAGCTGGTACGCCGAGATGGGCGTGACCGAGGCGCTTGACGAGACGCCGCGCAACCATTTCGCCGATCCGGTTCCCGCTGGGGGCAATGGACAGCCGCGCCTGCGCGCCCTGCCCGGCCGCCCGGCTGCGCCGGCACGGCCGATGGCGGCTGCAGCGACGGCACCGGACGATGCGGCGGTCAGCGCCAAAGCACTGGCACGCGAAGCGCGCACGCTCGACGAGTTGAAGACGGCATTGGCCGGTTTCGAGGGCTGCGCGCTCAAGGCCACCGCGAAGAACCTCGTCTTCGCCGATGGCAATCCCGAAGGCCGGGTGATGATGGTCGGCGAGGCGCCGGGCGCCGATGAAGACCGGATCGGCCTGCCCTTTGTCGGGCGCTCCGGGCAATTGCTCGACCGGATGCTCGCCGCCATCGGGCTGAGCCGGAAGGAAGACGTCTATATCGCCAACCTGCTGCCATGGCGTCCGCCCGGCAACCGCACGCCGACGCCGCAGGAGGTCGCAATCTGCCTGCCCTTCATCCAGCGCCAGATCGAACTCGCCGATCCCGACATCCTGGTCTGCGTTGGCGGCCCCTCGGCGCAAGGCCTGCTCGGCTTCACCGGCATCCTGCGCTCGCGCGGGAAATGGGTGGAATACGACACCGGCGCGCGGCGCATCCGGGCAATCGCGACCTTGCACCCGGCCTATCTGCTGCGCCGCCCGCTCGACAAACGCCTCGCCTGGCGTGACCTGCGCGCACTGAAGGCCGCGCTCGACGGGAAGAATTGACGCTGCGACGTTGCGCGCAGGGGCGGCGCAAGGCAGAGTTACATTAGATCACATCCAGAAGCGCCCCTTTGGGCGGAACCCAGCGCCTTGGCAGCGCGGCCGACGGAGTTCTGCGATGGTCATCGATGCATTCCTGCTCTCACGCATCCAGTTCGCCTTCACGGTTTCCTTCCACATCGTCTTTCCCGCCTTCACGATCGGGCTTTCGGCCTATATCGCGACGCTGCTCGGGCTGTGGCTGAAGACGGGCGATGCGAAATTCCATCTGCTCGCGCGCTTTTGGACCAAGATCTTCGCAGTCTCCTTCGCCATGGGCGTGGTCTCCGGCATCGTGCTGTCCTACCAGTTCGGCACCAACTGGAGCCGGTTCTCGACGGCGGTCGGCAACGTCATCGGACCATTGATCGGCTACGAGGTGCTCTCGGCCTTCTTCCTCGAGGCCTCCTTCCTCGGCGTGATGCTGTTCGGCTGGAAGCGCGTACCGCCCTGGCTGCATTTCCTTTCCGCCGTTATCGTCGCGGGCGGCACGGCGCTCTCGGGCTTCTGGATCCTCTCGGCCAATAGCTGGATGCAGTATCCGGCCGGCCATGAAGTGCGCGACGGCATCGCCTATCCCGTCGACTGGATGAAGATCGTCTTCAATCCGACTTTCCCCTTACGCTTCGCCCATATGATGACGGCCGCCTATCTGACGACCGCCTTCGTCGTGCTCGCGACCGGGGCGCGACACCTGCTCGCCGGGCACCGCACCGAATCGGCCAAGACGATGGTGCGGATGGCGATCCTGATGATCGCCCTGACCGCGCCGCTCCAGGCCGTGATCGGCGATTTCCATGGTCGCGACACCGCGACCTACCAGCCGGCTAAGCTCGCCGCGATCGAGGCGCACTGGGATTCGTCGAAGCCCGGCGCGCTCGTGCTCTTCGCCTGGCCCGACGAGAAGGCCGAGCTCAACCGGTTCGAGATCTCGATCCCCGGCGTCGCCAGCCTCGTCACCCATGGCAGCATGAACGCGCTTTTCCCAAGCCTGAAGGATTTCAAGGTCGAGGATCGCCCGCCCGTGCTCATCCCCTTCTTCGCCTTCCGGGCGATGGTCGGGATCGGCGTGCTGATGATCCTGTTCGGCTGGGTCGGCGCCTGGCTCTGGCGCAAGGGCACCGTCTTCGAATCGCGGCGCTGGCTCTGGATCGCGCAATACACCTGGCCGGCCGGCTTCATCGCCATCCTCTCCGGATGGTTCGTGACCGAGGTCGGACGCCAGCCCTGGCTGGCGACGGGCATCATCCGCTCGGCCGACGCCGTCTCGCCGGTCACGACGCTCCAGGTCGCAATCTCGCTCGCCCTGTTCGTCTGCGTCTATTCCGTCGTCTTCACAGCCGGGATCCTGCTGATCAACCGCCTGATCGACAAGGGGCCGGACGAGATATCCGGCGAGGATGCGCCGGAGCAGCCGTCGCAGCGTCCGCTCAAGGCGGCGCAGGGGGAGGCCGCCGCGATCTTCGGCGACGGCAAGCCCGGCGACGACAAGATCCAGCCCGCGATCTGAGGAGACAATCCATGGAATGGTATCTCCCCGTGATCTGGGCCGGGCTGATCGGCACCGCCGTGATGCTCTATGTCGTGCTCGACGGTTTCGACCTCGGCATCGCCATCCTCTTCCCGACGACGAAGGACGAGGGCGAGCGCGATCAGATGATGAATTCGGTCGCGCCGTTCTGGGACGGCAACGAAACCTGGCTGGTGCTGGGCGGCGGCGGTCTCTGGGTCGCCTTCCCGCAGGCCTATGCCATCATCATGCCCGCCTTCTACATCCCGGTCATCCTGATGCTGCTGGCGCTGATCTTCCGCGGCGTCGCCTTCGAGTTCCGCTGGGTCGCCAAGCCGCATCACCACCGCTGGGACCTCGCCTTCTGGCTCGGCTCCACAGTCGCCGCCTTCTCGCAGGGGCTGATCCTCGGCGGGCTGATCCAGGGCGTCACGGTCGCGAACGGCCAGTTCGCCGGCGGCCCGTTCGACTGGCTGACACCCTTCACCGTGATGTGCGGCCTCGGCGTTGTGGTGGGCTATGCCCTGCTCGGCGCGACCTGGCTGATCTTCAAGACCGAAGGCCCGGTCGCGGAGCGGGCACGCCGGCAGGCCAGGACGTTGCTGCTGGCGCTGATGGGCTTCGCCGCGCTGGTTTCGCTGTGGACGCCCCTCGCGCATCCGCGCATCGCCGAGCGCTGGTTCACGCCGGGCAATCTCGCCCTGCTCTGGCCCTTCCCGGTGCTGACGGCGTTCTGCGGCTACATGGCCTGGAAGCGGCTCCACGGCGCGCATGAATTCACGCCCTTCGCCTTCACCATCGCGATCTTCCTGCTCTGCTTCCTCGGGCTGTCGATCTCGAACTTCCCCTATCTCGTGCCGCCCTCGGTGACGATCTGGGATGCGGCGGCCGCGCCGAGCTCGCATGTCTTCGTGCTGATCGGCGTCGCCTTCCTGCTGCCGATGATCCTGTTCTATACCGCCTTCGTGTACTGGACCTTCCGCGGCAAGGTCAGGAGCGACAGCGGCTACCACTGAGCGGAACCTCCGCAGTCACCGGGCGTTCAGGAGCAGCCTGCAAAGACGACTTGAGTTCCCCGCATCTCCCGGCGAGATTGCGGGGGAGCTTCGCCAGGGATGCCTTCATGCAGTGGGAAGATTACCGCCAGTCCGACAATCTCGAGGACCGGCGCGGCAGCGGTGGTGGCGGCGGCTTCGCCGGCATGCCCGGCGGACGCGGCGGCGTCGGCATCGGCACGATGGTGGTGCTGGGACTGCTCGGCTGGGCGCTCGGCATCGACCCGCGCCTGCTCATCGGCGGCGCCGAACTGATCGGCGGCATCGGCGGACGCCCGCAGACGCAGGAGACGCGCCGCTCCTCCGGCCCGCCACAGGACGAGATGGGCCGCTTCGTCTCGGCCGTTCTGGCCCAGAACGAGGATGTCTGGTCGAAGATCCTGCCGCAGCAGGCCAATACCCGCTATCAGCCCCCCCGGCTCGTGCTATTCTCCGGCGTCGATCGCTCGGGCTGCGGCACCGCGCAATCGGCGATGGGGCCGTTCTATTGCCCGGTCGACAAGAAGGTCTATCTCGACACCTCCTTCTTCCAGGAGATGCAGCGCAAGCTCGGCGGCGGCGGCGACTTCGCCTATGCCTATGTCGTCGGCCACGAGGTCGGCCACCACATCCAGAACCTGCTCGGCATCCTGCCCAAGGCCAATCAGCTCCGCGAGCGCTCCTCCGAGCGCGACGCGAACGCGATCTCGGTCCGGATCGAGTTGCAGGCCGACTGCTTCGCCGGTGTCTGGGCCCACAACATCCAGGCCATGGGCCGGCTCGACCAGGGCGATATCGAGGAAGCGCTGCGCTCGGCTGCGGCGATCGGCGACGACAAGCTGCAGCAGGCGTCGCGGGGCGTGGTCGTGCCCGATTCCTTCACGCACGGCTCCTCGGCGCAGCGCACGCGCTGGTTCAATGTCGGCTTCCAGTCGGGCTCGATGCAGCGCTGCGATACGTTCCGGAACCCGGTCTGACGCGACACCCGCTGTCCCGGGCGGCCATTCCGGCAAGACCCGGAAAACAGAACGGGCCCGAACCGGGCCCGCGACTTCCAACATTCGGCGCGGAGGGCTGAAATCCAGCCCTCCGCTTCGTTTTCATGGAGCCTTCAGCTCCAGAATCCTTCCTGATGCACGCGAGGCGAGAACGTATCCTCGTCCTCCTGCTGTTCCTCGCGCTTGTCCTCGTCGCGCTCGGCTTCGAACGCAGAACAGGGATCGTGCCGTTCAAGCATAGGTCTCTCCTTTCGAGGGTCTGAGGGAGGTGCTTTGGCAATCGTCTACATACGAACTTATGCTGCATCGCACAAGTTTCCGGGAAAAATGCGCCCAGCCATGCATTCCAGGCATAACGAATCCAGGACATCGCAGCTTGCCGAAACGGCCTAGCCCGCCCGCTCCCGCTGGACCGGCAGTCGCACCGGAGCCCGGTCTAGACGGCCGACCAGTGCCATCGCCTTTGGCATGACCAGCCCTGCCCCGAGCGCGCGCCCTCCGATAGAGAAGGCGACCCGCTCGCGCAGCGATGCGGCAACCCCGCGCGACGGAATCAGAGCCGGCTTCTCCGCTGCGAGCAGCAAATGGCGCTCCACCGCCTGGACCCAATGGGCCTGCGGCACATCGCCGGCCTCGAACAGAACGAGGCGATCGCCGCGGGCCCCGGCGGCGCCATTGCGCCAGGCGCTGTTCTTGTCGGCACGCAGATAGCGGGCACCGGTCGCGTCGGCCGCCCGCTCGGTCTCGGGCGAGCCCGTCGTGTCGACGATGACCGCATGGCCGAGAAAGCCCTCGGCGACCGCCGGAATCAGCACCGCAAGCGTCGCGGCAAGCGCCTGCTGGGAACCATCGCTGCGGATCACGGCTGTGAGCATGAGCAAAACCCTATGCCGCAACGCAGCATGCCACAATCCCGCCGCTTGCCTTTTGTTCTCTATATGTTCACTCTACATGAGACCAAAAGGCACCGATTCCCGGTGCGCGACCCGGTTCGAAAACCATGCCACAGGCCAGACCCACTTCCCGGCCCTTCCCGGCGGCCCAGCCCCTGCGGCGGGCCGACAGGGAGCTGAGCGTCTCGGCGCCCATGGTCGCACCGGCCGACCCGATGGCCTATGCCGGTCACCGCATCGATCCCGACAGGCGGCGCGGCCGCGGCGCCACGATCAATCCGGGCGGCCGCTACGAGGCCGAGCAACGCGTCGCCGACGACGACGGCTGGGGCTCGCTGGAGGAGCTGCCGCCGTTCTCGACCGAGATCGCCTATGAGAAGGCGCGCACCATCATCACGCGCAACGACTCGCCCGATATCTCCTTCGACCGCTCGATCAACCCCTATCGCGGCTGCGAGCATGGCTGCGTCTACTGCTTCGCCCGGCCGACCCATGCCTATCTCGGCCTGTCGCCGGGGCTCGATTTCGAGAGCAAGCTGACGGCCAAGCCCGATGCGGCGGCGCTGCTGGAGAAGGAACTCTCCTCGCCATCCTACCAACCGCGCACGATCGCGATCGGTACCAATACCGACGCCTACCAGCCGATCGAGAAGAAGCTCAGGATCATGCGGCAGATCCTGGAGGTGCTGGCGAAGTTCAACCACCCGGTCGGCATCGTCACGAAATCGGCGCTGGTGCAGCGCGACATCGATATTCTCGCGCCAATGGCGGAGAAGGGGCTGGTCAAGGTCGCCCTCTCGGTGACCACGCTCGATCCCAAGACCGCACGCGGCATGGAGCCGCGCGCCGCCTCGCCCGCCAAGCGGCTGGAGACGATCCGCAAGCTCTCCGAGGCCGGCATACCCGTCACGGTGCTGGTCGCGCCGATCATCCCGGCGATCAACGAGCACGAGATCGAGCGCATCCTCGACGCGGCGAAGGCAGCGGGCGCGGAGGCGGCGGGCTATGTCCTGCTCCGGCTGCCGCTCGAAGTGCGCGACATCGTGCAGGAATGGCTGCTGACGCACCATCCCGACAAGCTCCGGCATGTGATGTCGCTGATCCGCTCGACGCGCGGGGGCAAGGACTACGATTCGCAATGGGGCCAGCGCATGGTCGGCTCCGGCCCCTATGCCTGGATGATCGGGCGGCGCTTCGAGATGGCTGCCGAGCGCATCGGCTTCAACACGACGCGCCGCCGGTTGCGGACGGATCTTTTCGTGAAGCCTGAGAAGGAGAAAGCGCAGCTGAGCCTGTTTTGAGGAACGGTTCATGGCTCTCAGCGGTGGAGCACGCCTCCACCGCTCTGGCCCGGCGACCTGACCTGCTGCATAACCCCGCCATGCCCGCCGATTTCAGCCGCGAGACCTCCGCCATCGCCCAAGGCCTGTGGCCGCTCGCCGGCATCGACGAGGTCGGGCGCGGGCCGCTTGCGGGCCCCGTGGTTGCCGCTGCGGTGATCCTCGACCCTGCTCGAGTGCCAGATGGACTCGACGATTCGAAGAAGCTGCCAGCCGCGATCCGCGAAGAGCTGTTCGGCGAAATCATGGAACGGGCTCTGGCCGTCGCCGTCGCCAGCGTCACGGCGGTCGAGATCGACGCCATCAACATCCGCCAGGCGACGCTGCTGGCGATGCGCCGGGCCGTGGCGGCGCTGCCGCTGACGCCATTGCATATCCTGGTCGACGGTAACGACCCGCCGCAATTCGCCTGCTCCTGCGAGGCGATCATCCAGGGCGACGGGCAGATCGCCTCGATCGCTGCGGCGTCCATCATCGCCAAGGTGACGCGTGATCGGATGATGGCGCGGCTGTCCCAGCGCTACCCCGCCTATGGCTTCTCCAGCCATGTCGGCTACGGCACGCCTGCGCATCGCAAGGCGATTGCCGCGCACGGCCCCTGCCCCGAGCACCGCTATTCCTTCGCGCCGGTGAAGGGCGTCTGGTTCCGGTAAAGACGCGCATCCTCGCGCCTCGGTTCTCGATGGGCAGGGAGCCCCGGCCTGCCTCCTGTGAACTCGACCGTATTTCACTCCGTCATGCTCGCCCTCGTGGCGAGCATCCACGTCTTGAACACCACCCCGTCGAAAGAAGGCGTGGATGGTCGGGACAAGCCCGACCATGACGGGAAAAACCGCTCCCGGGCCCCATCGAACGCCCCGCCCGAGCTGCCGCAACGGCAGCCCCAGACGTTAACCGCCGTTTACGAATTTCGCTTGATTCACAATGGGCTAGGCAAAAATTGCAGCCCCAGAATGACACGCATTTTTTTCAAAGCAGAAACCCGACCTTTACCCTGTCTGACCAATATCGCCCTCGTTGAAGTTGCGTAACGGTCTTGGCGTCATGGGTATTCTGCGTACCGGGACCGCCAGTGCTCCCGTCCGGATTCAGGTTTCGCGTACCGGACGGCCTGCACTGGGGGCTCGGATGAAGGCCAAGAGCCTTCCCGAACAAATCGGCATCCCTCGGGAGCTGCCGCTCGATCAGATCCTCGTCGGCGACTGCGTCGCGGCGATGAACGCGCTGCCGCCGGCAAGCGTCGACCTGATCTTCGCCGATCCTCCCTATAATCTCCAGCTTGGCGGCGATCTGCGCCGGCCCGACGACAGCCTCGTCGATGCCGTCGACGACGACTGGGACAAGTTCGCCTCCTTCTCCGACTACGACCGCTTCACCCGCGACTGGCTGTCGGCCGCGCGCCGCATCCTGAAGCCGGACGGAGCGCTGTGGGTCATCGGCAGCTACCACAACATCTTCCGCGTCGGCGCGACGCTGCAGGATCTCGGCTTCTGGATGCTGAACGACATCGTCTGGCGCAAGGCCAATCCGATGCCGAATTTCCGCGGCCGGCGCTTCACCAACGCGCATGAGACGCTGATCTGGGCTGCGCGTGGCGAAAGCTCGAAATACACCTTCCACTATGAAGCGCTGAAGGGCGGCAATGACGACCTGCAGATGCGCTCGGACTGGTATCTGCCCCTCTGCACCGGCGACGAACGCCTGAAGGACGACAACGGCGCGAAGGTCCATCCGACGCAGAAGCCGGAGGCGCTGCTCGCCCGCGTGCTGCTCTCGGCCTCGAATCCCGGCGACGTCATCCTCGACCCGTTCTTCGGCACGGGCACGACCGGCGCCGTCGCCAAGGCACTCGGCCGCCATTTCATCGGGCTCGAGCGCGATCCGGTCTATGCCAAGGCGGCGCGCGAGCGCATCGCCGCGGTGACACCGCTGGCGCCGGAAGCGTTTTCGACCGCCCCCTCCAAGCGGAGCGAGCCGCGCGTGCCGTTCCTCAGCCTGGTCGAAGCCGGGCTGGTGAAGGCGGGCGAGACCGTCCACGACGAGAAGCGCCGCTACAAGGCGGTGGTGCGGGCCGACGGCACGCTGCTGCTCGGCCCGGCGGTCGGCTCGATCCACAAGGTCGGCGCGCTGGCCCAGGGCCTGCCGGCCTGCAACGGCTGGACCTTCTGGCATGTCGAGCGCGATGGCGGATTGACCGTCCTCGATGCCCTGCGCGGCGAGATCAGGGCGCAGATGGCGGCTGCCTGAGCCGGCGGGCGCCAGCGCCCGGCCCTCCCGTCATTCGTTCAGAGGATGCACGCCCGCCGCCCGCGAGCGCATGTTCGCCCGCATGACATAGTGGGGCGGCGACATGGCGACGATCCTCAAGAACGGCTCCCGTGGACCCGAGGTCAAGGCGCTCCAGGAAGCGCTGAACGCCAAGCTCAAGCCGGTGCCCAAGCTCGTGCCCGACGGCCAGTTCGGCACCTTCACACATAACGCGGTCGTCGCCTTCCAGCGCAAGAACTGGCTGGTCGAGGATGGCCAGGCGGGGCCTGCGACCCAGGCCTGCCTCTACGATACCGAGGCCTTCGCGCCGATCCTGCACAACGTCCCCTTCATCGCGCAGCCGACCAACACGACCTGTTGGGCGACTTCGACGGCGATGATGAAGAAATCGACCGTGCCGATCATCATCGCCAAGACGCCGCCGGATATGATCGCCTCCGATGGCGGGCTCTTGAACTCCTCCGAAAGCGACCAGGCGATCGTCACCGGCCAGCGCTATGGCCGCATTCACGGGCTGCGCTGCAACGCACCGCAATCCTGGTCGGTCGAGCAGCTCAGGCAGGCCGTTTCGCGCGGGCCGCTGATGTTCGACATGCTCTGGCGCGTCGACGAGTACACGGCCGGACGCGGCAGCCCCGGCCATATGATCGTCATCGTCGGCATGCGCGGCGACGGCAATCCGGACGGCACCGGCACGACGCTGCGCATCCACGATCCCTGGCCGCCGAACCGCGGCAAGATCTATTCGAAGGGCTATTTCAAATGGTCCGTCGAATTGCCGACGATGACCTATCGCGTCTTCGAGCTGTAGAGCCCGGCGCGCTCGACCACCTTCAGCATCAGGCTCGGCAACGGCTCGCCGGCCAGGTTCGCCAACGGCGTGAAGCGCATGCCGGCCGGTGCTGGCGTGCGAGCCGGAACGCTGCCGGTGAACACGGTCAGTTCCAACGGGAAATGCGTGAAGACATGGCGGACCGGCTCTGCCGCCTGCGTCCAGCTCAAGGGCAAGGGCGCGTCCTGCGCGGCACCGTCGAGTTCGTAATCGGCGCGCCATTCGCTGGTCGGCACCTCGGCCATGCCCCCGAGCAGGCCCTTGGTCGGTCGCGTGCGCAGCAGGATCGCGCCATCCTGCCGGATCAGCACGAAGGCCGCGCCATAGCGCGTGACGCCGGCCTTCTTCTTCGCCTTGCGGGGAAAACTCTCCTGCGTTCCGGCGATGCGCGCCCGGCACGGCTCGCGCCAGGGGCAGAGGCTGCAGGCGGGATTGCGCGGCGTGCAGATGGTGGCGCCGAGATCCATCAGCGCCTGGGCGAAGTCGCCCGGCCGGCCGTGCGGCAGCAGCGCCAGCACGCGCTCGCGAATCAAAGGACGAGCACCGGGCAATTCGTCCTCGATGGCGAAGAGCCGGCTCATGACGCGCTCGACATTGCCATCGACGGCTGCGGCCGGCCGGTCGAAGGCGATCGCCGCGACGGCGCCGGCCGTATAGGCGCCGATGCCCGGCAGGTCGCGTAGCCCCTCCTCCGTATCGGGGAAGCGGCCGCGATGGTTCTCCACCACCGCCTTGGCGCAGGCATGGAGGTTGCGGGCGCGGGAATAGTAACCGAGCCCGGCCCAGGCCTGCATGACCTCCTCGGACGGCGCCTCTGCGAGCGCCTTCACGGTCGGGAAGCGGGCCATGAAGCGCTCGTAATAGGGCTTCACCGCCGTGACCGTGGTCTGCTGCAGCATGATCTCGGAGGCCCAGACCCGGTAGGGATCGGGCCGCTCGCCCGCATTCGCGCGCCATGGCAGCGCCCGGCGATGGCGGTCGTACCAGGCGAGAAGGGCGGCGGCGCGGGCGGGAGGGGCGGCTTCCAGGCTCATCAGGTTCAAACTACAGCCTTCAAGGACGGGATCCACACCTGTTCATCGCGAACCGCGACCACCGCGGATCGGCAACGCCCTCGCCTTTCAACGAAGCACGACGGCCAAGGCGAGACGCGCTGTGTTCACGTCGCCGTGAACAGCTTCGCGCCAGCGTAACCTCGGAGCACTTCGTCGCGAAATCACAGCAGTACCCCACGAGCACAAGGACAGGAACCGCTCATGCTCTCGCGCCGTCATCTCCTCGCCGTCGCGGCTTTCGCCGGCATCGTCTCATCTGTTCCCAGCCGCGCCGCCGAGAACATTCCCTACACGCCCGGAGCCTTCGGCGAGGCGCAGAAGGCCGGAAAGCCGATCCTCGTCGAGATTCATGCCGATTGGTGCCCGACCTGCCGCGCCCAGGCCCCGATCATCTCCGATCTGCGCAAGAATCCGCGGTTCAAGGATCTCGTCGTGTTTCGCGTCGATTTCGACGGCCAGAAGGATGTCGTCAAACAGTTCGGGGCGCGCATGCAAAGCACGCTGATCGTCTTCAAGGGCTCCCGCGAAGCCGGACGTTCGGTCGGCGACACGAACGGAAAGACGATCGAAACCCTGCTCGTCAAAGCGCTCTAGAGACGTCCAATGGTTCTCGGCAGCCTGGGCCTTGCCTTCCTGGCCGGCCTTCTTTCGATCCTATCGCCGTGCGTGTTGCCGCTCCTGCCGATCGTGCTGGGCAGCGCGGCGACCGAGCATCGCTTCGGGCCCCTGGCGCTTGCTGCGGGCGTAGCTCTGTCCTTCGTCGCCGTCGGTCTGTTTGTCGCGACAATCGGCTATGGACTCGGTCTCGATGCCGATGTCTTTCGGAACGCTGCAGCCATCCTGATGATCGCGGTCGGCGGCATTCTCGCGATTCCGCCGCTTCAGGTCCGCCTCGCCGCAGCCGGCGGCCCGGTCAGCGACTGGGCCGAGCGTAATCTGTCCGGCTTCTCCACGCAGGGGATCTCCGGGCAGTTCGGTGTCGGGCTGCTCCTTGGAGCCGTATGGGCGCCTTGCGTCGGCCCGACGCTGGGAGCCGCGTCCGTGCTGGCCGCGCAAGGCGAAAACCTCGGTCAGGTCGCCGGGATCATGGCGGCGTTCGGCCTCGGCGCGGCTATTCCCCTGATGGCTCTCGGCCTGATGTCGCGCCAGGCAATGTTGCGCTGGCGGCAGCAGATGCTCCAGGGCGGCAAGACGGTGAAGATTCTGTTGGGGATCGTGCTGATCGTCGTCGGCCTCTTGATCGTCAGCGGCTACGACAAAGCGATCGAAGCCGAACTCGTCAGTCGCTCGCCGGCCTGGCTGGTCAATCTAACCACGCGCTTCTGAGATGCGGCTCGCCCCCGCGGGGAAGCTCTTGCGAGCCGGCGGCCCAGGCCCAGACCCGATAGGGACCGGACCGCCGGCCGCATTCGCGCGCCAGGGCAGCGCCCGGCGATGTCGGTCGTACCAGGCGAGAAGGTCGGCGGCGCGAGGCAGGGGAACAGGAATGTTCATGCAGCGGGTTTGACGTGAGAGGTCGATGCTGTGGAAGGGTTGGGCACCCACCTCGCGAGCTGCTACTTCAGCGTTGCGATAATCGCGTCGATATCCCCGCAATCCCGCGCAGAGGGCGTCTGGCCAGCCCGCTCGTCGACCACCCTTATCGCCTCATGAGCCTTCCTGAGGCGCTCGATCGTCGCCGGCGACTGATCCTTCATCATCATGTTGGAGGTGATCTCCATCACCTGCATGGAACGCCTGTTGAGTTCCTCCTTGGTGCAGGCTCCGGCGGTGGGAGGAGCGGCCCCGACATCATCCTTGGCGCCCGCAGGCTTCGCCTTCGCGGCAGCATCCTGCAAACGGACCGTCGAGACGGCGAGATCGCAGGCCGGCGCGAATTGCTCGGCCTTGTCCGCCCGGTAGATGCATTCGAAATTATAGGCCTTGCCGTTCACGATCGTGAAGACATAGCGCTTGAGCTGCGGACGCTCCTTGCTGAAGGGCATGCGAACGTTCTGGAAGACCATGTCGACGGCGGGCCCACCGAGCATCGTGGTCATGGTCGAGGATCTGAGCGTGGTCGAGGGCAGACGCGCGATCGCCTTGGTGAATTCGTCGGTGATCTGCGGCCGCGTCGCCTCGCTTGCCTCCTTGATGTCCCCCGCGTCGCGCGGGCCGAGGAAGGTGACGATGACATCGCCATTCGTAGACGAGGATGCGGTCACACCCGTCACATCGCCGGTTCCATCGGCGAATTCGTGATCCAGCGTGAAACTCTGGGGATAGCTGAACGTATAGGAGCCGTCGGGAGCGTCGAAAGCCCGCGTGCCCTGAGCGGCAACGGCGGTCGGCATGGTCAATGCAAGGGCCACTAGCAGGCCGGCACGTGCAAAAAGCGACATCATCTTCTTTCTGTTTGCTGGGGGGCAGCCTATCGCGGCGGCGCGATCCTGATGGATCGTTCGCGTTCGACGGCCATTTCGGTATGGTGGAACGTCTTCACGACAGAACGCGCCTCACCGCGCTGCGCCACCGATCGGTGGCGATTGCGCAGCCCATTCCTAGGCAACCGCTTGCGACCCACAAGCGCCGCGCCCACAATGCAGCCATGTCCGCCAAACCACTCGCAGAGCTGATCGACGACTGCATCGCGCCCGCGCTCGCCGCGCAGGGTTTTGCCGGGCGCGCCATCGTCTCGCTCTGGCCGGAAATTGTCGGCGAGCGGCTGGCGGCGCGCTCGCGACCGCTCAAGATCGACTGGCCGCGGCGGCGGCCGGCACCGGGCGAGGCCTCCGAGCCGGCGACGATGGTGGTGCGGGTCGAGAGCGCTTTCGCGCTGGAGATGCAGCATCTCGGACCGCTGCTGGTCGAGCGCGTCAATACGCATCTGGGCTGGCGGGCCGTCGGCAAGCTCGTGCTCAAGCAGGGGCCGGTCGCAGCGCCCGTCGTGGCGAAGCCGGTACCGAAGCTGGATGGAGAAACCGTGGCGCGCGTCGAGGCTCAGGTCGCAGGCGTCGCGGATGAAGGATTGCGCGAGGCTCTGGCCCGGCTCGGACGGGCGGTGGCGCTCCGCACGAAAACGCAAGGCGACGACACGGCTTCGTGAGCGGCACGGCGCGCGGCATGATGCGCTCTTGCCACAATCGCGATCACCTCTATAGCTCCAACCGTTTTCGACCTTTCCGAGGATATCTCACGATGACGAACAGGCGACAGCTCCTGACCGGCGCAGCCGGCATCGCCGCTGCCGCGCTCGCCGGCGGCACCGCCGCGCGGGCCCAGACCAAGCTGCCCGATGCCGGCCCGCTGGGCGACGTCTGGCTCGGCCCGGCCGATGCCAAGGTCACCATCGTCGAATATGCCTCGCTGACCTGCTCGCATTGCGCGACCTTCCACGCCGCGACCTGGCCGGAGCTCAAGAAGAAGTACATCGACACCGGCAAGGTGCGCTTCACCCTGCGCGAGTTCCCGCTCGACCCGCTGGCGACGGCCGGCTTCATGCTCGCCCGCTGCAACGGCAACGACAAATATGTCCCGATGACCGATCTGCTGTTCGCGCAGCAGCGCAACTGGGCGTTCACCGACAAGCCCGTCGATGCCCTCTCGTCGCTGGTGAAGCAGGCCGGTTTCACACAGGAATCCTTCGAAGCCTGCTTGAAGCGCCAGGATATCTATGACGCCGTCACGGTAGTGAAGGATGGCGGGGCCAAGGCTGGCGTGGATTCGACGCCGACCTTTTTCATCAACGGGCAGAAGCGGTCAGGTGCGCTCACGATCGCCGAATTCGACAAGATCCTGGAGCCGCTCCTCGGCAGTTGAGGCGGCGGTTTTCCGCTCGCGCTCTCCAAGCGCGGCATTTGTCTCAGCCCTCATCCTGAGGAGCCGCGGAGCGGCGTCTCGAAGGATGGTTCCAGTGCGCTCTGGAGCATCCTTCGAGACGCAGCCGAACCGGCTGCTCCTCAGGATGAGGGCTGAGGCATTTCGGGCCTGCGCGGTGGCTTCATGCATCTGACGCGCCTCAAGCTCGCCGGTTTCAAGACTTTCGTCGAGCCGACGGAGTTCCCGATCGAGCCGGGGCTGACCGGCGTCGTCGGTCCCAATGGCTGCGGCAAGTCCAATCTCGTCGAAGCGCTGCGCTGGGTGATGGGCGAAAGCTCGTTCAAGAACATGCGCGGCTCGGGGATGGACGACGTCATCTTCGGCGGCTCGAACGAGCGCCCGGCCCGCAACATGGCCGAGGTCTCGCTCACCCTCGACAACAGCGACCGCAAGGCGCCGGCCGCCTTCAACGAAGCCGATGTGCTGGAGGTCACGCGCCGGATCGAGCGCGAGGAAGGCTCGACCTATCGCATCAACGGCAAGGAGGTGCGGGCCAAGGACGTGCAGCTCCTTTTCGCCGACGCGGCGACAGGGGCACGTTCGCCGGCCCTCGTGCGGCAGGGGCAGATCAGCGAGATCATCTCGGCCAAGCCGCAGTCGCGCCGCCGCATCCTTGAGGACGCTGCCGGCATCGCGGGCCTGCATAGCCGCCGCCACGAGGCGGAGCTGCGCCTGCGCGGGGCCGAGGACAACCTGACCCGGCTGGAAGACGTGCTCGGCGAGATCGACGGGCAGATCGACGCCCTGCAGCGGCAGGCGCGGCAGGCCGGGCGCTATCGCAGCCTTGCCGCCGATATCCGCCGGGCCGAGGCGACGCTCGCCGTCATCGCCCTGCACGATGCCCGCGCCCAGGAAGCGCAGGCGGCCCATGTGCTGGAAGAGGCCGCGCGCGGCGTCGCCGACCAGACCAGCCTCCAGGCCGAGGCCGCCAAAAGGCAGGCCGTCGCCGCCCATGAACTGCCGGCGCTGCGCGAGGGCGAGGCGACGGCTGCCGCCGCCTTGGTACGATTGAAGCGCGGGCTGGACGAACTCGAAGCCGAGAACAGGCGGGCCCGGCAGCGCACCGAGGAACTCGGCAAGCGCCTCAGCGAATTGCAGGCCGATCTGTCACGGCAGGAAACGATCGGCCGCGATGCGTCCGAGAGTCTGGCACGGCTCGCGGAAGAAGACGCTGCGCTGACCCGGGAAGGCGATGGCGCCGGAGCGGGCGTTGAGGCGGCGACGGCAGCGCAGCGCGCGGCGGAAGCGGCGCTCGCTGCCGCAGAAACCGAGCAAGCCGCCGCGCAAGCCGCGCTGTCAGACCTTGCCGCGCGGCGCGGCGCGCTGGAACGATCGCTACGAGAAGCGCGCGAGCGGCAGGATCGCGCCGGGGCCGAGCGCGACAAGCTGCGCCGCGAGCTGGAGGTTCTCGATGCCTCCGATGCGAAGACGCTGCTCGACAAACTGCGCGAAGCTCTGGCTGCGGCCGAGAAGGCGCTGAAATCCGCCGACGCGGATGTCGTTACGGCGCGCAATGCCGTCGCCTCGGCGCGCGAGCGCGAGGCCGGGCAGCGCGCCCCTCTCGCCGAGGCCGACCGCCGGGCGCAGCGCCTCGACACCGAGATCGGCACGTTGCGCAAGCTGCTTGCTCCGGCCGCAGGCGACCGCTGGCCGGCGGTGCTCGAAGCCGTCAGCGTCGCCAAGGGTTACGAGATCGCGCTCGGCGCTGCGCTGGGCGACGATCTCGACGCTTCGACCGAAGCAACCGCCCCGGCCCACTGGGACGATACCGGCGAAGGCCAGGATGATGCTGCCTTGCCCGTGGGCTCCGAACCGCTGCTCGCCCATGTACGGGCACCGGCGGCCCTGCGACGGCGGCTGGCACAGATCGGCGTCGTCATGCCCGCGGACGGAGAGGTTCTGCGGCGCTCCCTGAAACAGGGCCAGATCCTGGTGTCGCAAGCGGGCGATCTCTGGCGCTGGGACGGCTTCACCAGTGCCGCCGACGCCCCCTCGCCCGCAGCGCGGCGCCTCTCCGAGAAGAATCGCCTTGCCGATCTCGAACGCGAGGCGAAAGCGGCGCGAGAGGCTGCTGAGGCCGCGCGCCGGTCTCTGGAGGCCGAGAGCGCGGCGGCAAGACAGGCCGCGCAGGCCGAAAGTGCCGCGATCGAGGCTGCGAAGCAGGCACGACGCGGCGTCGATCAGGCCCGCGAGCAGCTGACCGTTGCCGAGCGCAAGGCAGCCGAGACGCTGGTAAAACGCTCGACGCTGGCGGAAGCGATCAAACGCCTCGGCCAGACCGTGTCCGAGACATCGCAACAGGCCGCGACTCAGGAGACCGGGCTTTCGGCCCTGCCCGCCTCCGCCGAGCTAGAGAACACCCTGCTCAAGGCCCGCGTGCTGCTCGGCGAGGCGCGCACCGCCGCCTCCGATGCGCGGGCCCGGGTCCAGACCCTGGCGCGGGAGGCGGATCTGCGTGCGCGCCGCCGCGAGGCCATCGCCGCCGATATCAAGGCCTGGCAACTGCGCACGACTGCCAGCCTCCAGAGCGCCGAGGAGACGCAGCGCCGAATCGAGGCTGCCAGCGCCGAGCAGAAGACGCTTCTCGAAGCCCCCGATACCTTCCTGACCGAGCGGCGGCGCCTCGTCGCCGAGATCGAGCAGGCGGAAGGCGCCCGCCGGGAAGCCGCCGACAGGTTGGCTGCCGGCGAAACCACACTGGCGGAGGCCGACCGGCAGGCGCGCATCGCGCTTGAGGGCCTGTCCGGCGCCCGCGAACGCCGCGCCTCGGCCGAAGCGCGACTGGAAGCCGCCCGCCAGCGCCTCGGTGACATCATCCGGCAGATCGAGGATGGGCTCGAGACCGGGCTGGACGGCTTGCAGACGATCGCAGGAATCAAGCCGGGCGATGCGCTGCCCGAGCCGGAGGCGATCGAGCGGCGGCTTGCCAATCTCAAGGGCGAGCGCGAGCGGCTCGGCGCCGTCAATCTGCGCGCCGAGGACGAACTGACCGAGGTGAAGGCCAAGCGCGAAGGGCTTTCGGGCGAGCGCGACGACCTCACCGAGGCGATCCGCCGCCTGCGGCAGGCGATCGGCGCGCTCAACCGCGAGGGCCGCGAGCGCCTGATCGCCGCCTTCGACGTCGTCAACGGCCATTTCCAGCGGCTGTTCGGCGTGCTGTTCGGCGGCGGCGAGGCCGAGCTCAAGCTGGTGGATTCGGAAGACCCGCTCGATGCCGGGCTGGAGATCATCGCCCGCCCGCCCGGCAAGAAGCCGCAGGTGATGACGCTGCTTTCCGGCGGCGAGCAGGCGCTGACCGCAACCGCACTGATCTTCGCGGTGTTCCTGACCAATCCCTCGCCGATCTGCGTGCTCGACGAGGTCGACGCGCCGCTCGACGACGCCAATGTCGAACGCTACTGCGACCTGCTCGTCGACATGGCCCGCAACACCGAGACCCGCTTCATCCTGATCACGCACAACCCGATCACCATGGCGCGGATGGAGCGGCTCTTCGGCGTGACCATGGCCGAGCGTGGGGTCAGTCAGATGGTCTCGGTCGACCTGGCGACGGCCGAGCGCATCCGCGACGCGGGATAAGCGGCCGCCTGCCGCCCGATCATCCCCAAAAACCTGGCCGGGAACGGCCGCGCCCCGCTGAAAAAATGCCACATTCGCTCCCGCAATGCGGCGAGATTGTCGCACTTAGCCAGAATTTATAGATATTCCAATGCGTTAGACATTATCTGCCTGCCTTGACAGCGCGGGGGGCTGCCAATAAAGGAGGCCGTGCTGACGACGGCTCGATGCGCGGGTTTGGTCGTGGTTATAGTGGTTTTTCGCGGGATCGCGGCGTAAACGCGATCAAGACGGAGAACCAAGGCCATGTCCGAACCCGACCCAAACGCCTCAGACTCGGAGTTGCGCGCAAGACTGGGCTCCCTGAAATCCGCGATCAAGCGGGCGGAAGAGAGCGAAAAGCCGGGCGCGAGCCCGGTTGGAGAGGACAAGGCCCTTGCGGGTGCGATGTCCTCAGGCTTTCGCGCCGCGACGGATCTCGCAGGTGGCATCATCGCAGGTGCCCTGATCGGGTACCTCGGCGACCGATGGCTTGGAACGTCCCCGTTCCTGCTGATCGCCTTCCTGGTGATCGGAGCCATCGCGGGCTTCAGATCCGTCTATCGGCTCGGTTCGCGTCCGACCTCCGGGTCGAAGGGCGGCCCGAAGGCGAATTGATCGAAAGGCGGCCTATCCCGGCCGCGCGACGAGGAACGAGACCATGGCGGCCGGCGGCGGAATCGATCCGATCCACCAATTCCACATCACGAATCTCGTTGAGCTGAAGCCGCTCGGCATCAACCTGTCGTTCACCAACACCTCGCTGTGGATGGTGATCGTGCTCGCCGTCGTCTCGGCGCTCATGATCTACGGCTCTAGCCAGCGTGCGGTCGTTCCCGGCCGCCTGCAGTCGCTCGCCGAGATGACCTACGAATTCGTCGCCTCCACGCTGACCGGCGTGATGGGCAAGGAAGGCATGAAGTTCTTCCCGTTCGTGTTCTCGCTGTTCATGTTCGTGCTGGCGAGCAACATGCTCGGCATGATCCCCGGCTCGTTCACCGTCACCAGCCAGATCATCGTCACCGCTGCCTTCGCCGTGCTCATCATCAGCGTCGTCGTGATCTACGGCATCGTGAAGCATGGCAGCCACTTCTTCGGCCTGTTCGTGCCGTCAGGCGTGCCCGGCTGGCTGCTGCCCTTCATCGTGCTGATCGAGATCGTGTCCTTCCTGTCGCGCCCGGTTTCGCTGTCGCTTCGTCTGTTCGGCAACATGCTGGCCGGCCATATCGCGCTCAAGGTCTTCGGCGGCTTCGTCGTCGCGCTCATCGCCGCGGGTGGCGCTGCGACCATCATCGCGCCGCTGCCGCTGCTGCTGGCGGTTGCGCTGACTGCGATGGAGTTCCTCGTCGCTTTCCTGCAGGCCTATGTCTTCGCGATCCTGACCTGCGTCTATCTCAACGACGCGCTGCACCCCGGCCACTGAGGCCAGGGGTAGCGCTCGCGAGAGTTCATCCCACCCTGTCATAAAGTTCCACACTGGAGATAAGACCATGGATCCTGTTGCAGCCAAGTTCATCGGCGCCGGCCTCGCCTCGCTCGGCATGGGCCTCGCCGCCATCGGCGTCGGCACCATCTTCGGCAACTTCCTCTCGGGCGCGCTCCGCAACCCGTCGGCGGCTGACGGCCAGTTCCCGCGCGCCTTCATCGGCGCGGCGCTCGCCGAAGGTCTGGGCATCTTCGCGTTCGTCGTCGCGCTCGTTCTGCTCTTCGTGGTCTGACGCTTTCGTCGATCGCTTTCTCGTCGCGCGTCGGAGCCATCCGGCCAAACGCGCGACGGTTTCCTATCTTTCAGCGCTGAAAGGCACGCTATGCCGGTTCGATCTTCAGGGTTCGCGCGAAAAGGATGGCCGATGGCTGTCGCCTCGTTCGCTGCTCTGCTGGCGGGTGCGGCGCAGGCTGCCACTCCGGGCCTGAGCGGCGAGAAGGCCTCCTTCCCGCCCTTCGACCCCACGCACTTCGCCAGCAACCTGTTCTGGCTCGCGGTCACCTTCGGTGCCCTGTACTGGCTGATGTCCAAGGTCGCGCTGCCGCGCCTGGGCTCCATCCTGGAAGAGCGCGCCGAGACGATCGGTCGCGACCTCGATCAGGCCACGCAGATGCAGGGCAAGGCCGAGGACATGGCGCAGGCCTATGAGAAGGCCCTCGGCGAGGCCCGCAAGAACGCCCAGGGCATCGCCCAGACGGCGCGCGAGGCTGGTGCCAAGGCGAGCGACGCCCAGCGTCACGCCACCGAGGCTGAGCTTGCCGCCAAGATGGCGCAGGCCGAGGCGACCATCGCCAAGACCAAGACCAAGGCGATGGGCAACGTTCGCGATCTCGGCAGCGATATCGCCGCCGCCATCGTCACCAAGCTGACCGGTCAGGCTCCCAGCGCCAGCGAGGCGTCGGCGGCTGTCGACCAGGCCCTGACGCGCGGCTGAGGAGAGTTCAGATGGATACTTTCTGGGTCGGCGTCGCGCTCGTCATCTTCCTTGCCATTCTGGTCAAGTTCGGCGTGCCGGGCGCGATCGTGAAGGCACTCGACGCTCGCGGCGAGAAGGTCGCGCAGGAGCTGGCGGAAGCCCGTCGCCTGCGTCAGGAGGCTGAGAAGCTGCTCGCGGAGTACGATGCCAAGCGCAAGGCCGCCGAGGCCGAAGCCGCCGAGATCGTCTCCTCCGCCAATGACGAGGCCAAGCGCCTCGCGGCGGAAGCCGAGGCCAAGCTGGCCGACTTCGTCGCCCGCCGCACCAAGGCGGCCGAGGAGAAGATCGCCCAGGCCGAGAGCCAGGCCGAGGCCGAGGTTCGCGCCGCGGCTGCGGACGCTGCCACCAAGGCCGCCGAGACCATCCTGCGCGGCCAGATGGCCGGCAAGGCCGGCGACGCCGCCTTCGCGGCCGGGCTGACCGAGGTCAAGGCCAAGCTCAACTGAGCTGGAGCCGATTGCTCGATATGATGACGCCGCGCCCGCAAGGACGCGGCGTTTTTCTTTGCCCTGCAAGCCAGAGCCTCACCGGGGTCCGTTGACGCGAACGGAGCACAACGTCATCCCGGACGCAGCGAAGCGGAGATCCGGGATCCTTCGTAGGGCTCCTGAGCCCTTCGATGGATCCCGGGTCAAGCCCGGGATGACGGCGTGGTTCCGAGAACTATTTCGCAAGCCTGATCGCGTGCCTGCAAGCTACGGAGTTTTGGGATGATCGGTCGCCTCGCCCGCCTGCTCGCCGTTGCTCTCCTCCCCTTCGTGGCAGCTACGGCTGCCGCAAACGCCTTTGAGAAGGTGAGCTTTCCCTCACGCGATTCGCTTGATCTCGTGGGCTGGCTGGCGCGCCCCGCCGGCACGGGCCCCTTCCCGGTCGTGATCGGCCTGCATGGCTGCGCCGGGCTCTACAGGGGCTCAGGCGAGATCAACGCCCGCGAGAGCGACTGGTCGCAGCGCCTGACCAGTGCGGGCTTTGCCGTGCTCCTCGTCGACAGCTTCGGGCCTCGCGGCATCAAGGCGCTGTGCAATGACCGGGAGCGCTCGCTAACGCCGGCCGGGCGCGCCCACGATGCCTTCGCCGCCATCGACTGGCTGGAAAAACAAGGCTTCGCCATGAAGCAGCGCATCGCCCTGATCGGCTGGTCGAATGGCGGCTCGACGGCGCTGCGCGTCGCCGGCGCATCCGAAGCGAAGCGCCTGCGCCATGTCATCGCCTTCTATCCCGGCTGCCGCGTCATCCTGAAGCGCGGCTGGCAGGCACAGACGGATACCGCGATCTTCCAGGGCCTGGCCGACGACTGGACGCCGGCTGCGCCTTGCGAGGAGCTTGCGCGTAGCGGTGGAGCCCGTTTCGTCGGATTCCCCGGCGCCTATCATGATTTCGACCATCCGAACCTGAAGCTGCGTGAGCGCAAGGCCGCCTATTCCGAGCGGCCCGACCGCATGGTCACGATCGGCACCGACCCGAAGGCGCGCACTGATGCGATCGACGCGGTGATGGCGATCCTGAAGCGGCCTTAGGTTGCCCGGATTGTTGCAGAGCTTTCCAGGTCGGCACCACCGTTGTCATTCCGGGGCTTCGCGGAGCGAAGAACCCGGAACCCACGACTGGGCGAGCCGCTCGCAACCGAACACGCCATGCCCAACCCAGTCGTGGGTTCCGGGTTCGCGCCTGCGGCGCGCCCCGGAATGACAAGGGTCGTGCTCGATAAAGCGTCAGTTGCTGGCGGTCGCCGTCGCGGCCGGCGGATTGCCCGAAGCGGTCATCCGCGCCGCGGCGGGCCTTGCCGGCGGCACCACGGCCGCCTTGGGCTTGGGCTTGCGCGGCTGGATCGTCGAGGTGACGATGCCCTGCGGCGTGTCGAGCCCATAGATGTCGTCGCGGAACTGGACCTGCCCGTCCGCGCCCTGCCAACCCGTGAGATAGACCCAGGCGACCGGGACCTGCTTCTTCAGCGTGATGTTCTTGCGCTCGCCCTTGGCGATCTCGTCCTCGATCGACTGGCGATTCCATTCCGTGCCTTCGAGCAGCCAGGCTCCGAGGTCGCGGACGCCCTCGATGCGGGCGCAGCCGGAGGAGTTGAAGCGCACATCGTTGCGGAACAGCGTCTTCTTCGGCGTGTCGTGCATGTAGACCGCATCGCCGTTGGGCATGTCGATCTTCATCTGACCGAGCGAGTTCGTCGGCCCCGGCTCCTGGCGCACGTAGAAATAGGGGTTCTTCAGGGTCGCCCAGTTGACGCTGGCCGGGTCGATTTCCTTGTTCTCGGCCCCCAGCAGCTTCATGTTCGACTTCGCGATGAATGTCGGATCCTTGCGCATATGCGGGATGATGTCGGCTTTCACGATCGACATCGGCACCGTCCAATACGGGTTCAGATTGACCGAGGAGATATTGGCCTGGATCACCGGCGAGGGCCGGTCCGGCCGGCCGACGATGGCGAGATGGCGCTGCGCGACCGTGCCGTTCTCGACTGCCTCGACGCTGGCGCCGGGGATGTTCACCACGACATAGCGGCTGGCGAAGTTGAAGCCGTTGCCCTTGAGGCGCTCCAGCGTCGCGGTGAGCTGGTTGAGGCGCGATTCGACCGGCGTGTTCATCGCCTTCAGGGTCAGGCGCCCGACCGTGCCGAGATCCGACAGGCCATGGCGGCGCTGGAAGCGCTTCACCGCCTCGACCACGTTAGCATCATAGACATCGCCTGCCACGGCTTCGGGCGCGAGATCGCCGCTGGCGAGCAGACGCTGCTTCAGCGCGACGACATCGGCGCCTTGCGAATCCGGCTTCAGGGAGGTGGCGCTCGCCGGCACCTTGGGCCAGCCGCCGCGATTGGCGACGTCCTCATGGGCGATCAGCGCCTCGAGCGTGCGGTCATAGGTGTTGGGGCCATAGCTCGGCTCATTGGCACGCACGAGCGCCGTCGAGGCCAGCAGAGCAGTGGCCGCAAGAGCGAGGATGGAGGGACGCGCAGACATGAAAACCCCCGGGCCGCACAGAGCGGCACCGGGGGATCATTCCGCGACATGGTCAAGGAATGCTTAAGAAGCGATCACCGCCCTTCACCATGCTGACGAATGTCGTCAGCATGGCTGGCAGCTGCTTATTCCGCAGCCTTGGCCGGTGCCGGCTTTTCCCATTTCAGGACCGGCGAACGGGCGGCGCGGGTCTCGTCGAGGCGGCGGATCGGGGCGTGATGCGGGGCGCTGGTGAAGCGCTCCTTGTCATTGCCCTTGGCCGCGATGGCGAGGTCGCGCAGCGTCGCGATGAAGAGGTCGAGCGCCGCCTTCGATTCCGACTCGGTCGGCTCGATCAGCATGGCACCATGGACGACGAGCGGGAAATAGACCGTCATCGGGTGGTAGCCCTCGTCGATCATCGCCTTGGCGAAATCGAGCGTCGAGACGCCCGAGCCCTTCAGCCATTCATCGTCGAACAGCACCTCATGCATCGACGGGTGGTCCGGGAAGGGCAGCGACATCAGGTCACTGAGCCCGGCGCGGATATAGTTGGCGTTCAGCACCGCGTCTTCCGAAGCTTGGCGCATGCCGTCCGAGCCGTGGCTGAGCATGTAAGCCAAAGCGCGGACATACATGCCCATCTGGCCGTGGAAAGCGGTCATGCGGCCGAAAGGCTGGTTGCCCGCTGGGGCTTCGCCGCGCGACTCGATCAGATGCGGCTTGCCGTTCTCGACATGGATGAATGGCACCGGCGCGAAGGGCGCCAGACGCTCGGAGAGCACGACCGGGCCGGCGCCGGGACCACCGCCGCCATGCGGCGTCGAGAAGGTCTTGTGCAGGTTGATGTGCATGGCGTCGACGCCGAGATCACCCGGGCGGGCCTTGCCGACGATGGCGTTGAAGTTGGCGCCGTCGCAGTAAAAATAGGCGCCGGCCTCATGCATCGCCGCGGCGATCTCGACGATCTCAGGCTCGAAGATGCCGCAGGTGTTCGGGTTGGTCAGCATGATCGCGGCGATGTCCGGCCCGAGCAGGGCCTTGACGTCCTCGACCGCGACGGTGCCGTCCGGACGAGCCGGAACCGCCTTCACCGAGAAGCCGATCAGGGCCGCCGTCGCCGGATTGGTGCCGTGAGCCGATTCGGGCACGAGCACGACATTACGGGTCGCGCCCTCGCCCTTGGCGGCGATCGCAGCCTTGATCGCCATCATGCCGCAGGCCTCGCCATGGGCGCCGGCCTTCGGCGACAGCGCCACGGCCGGCATGCCGGTCAGCGTCATCAGGTAGCGGGCGAGCTCGAGCATCAGGTCGAGCGCGCCGTGCACGGTCGAGGTCGGCTGGAGCGGATGCACATCGGAGAAGCCCGGCAGACGCGCCACCTTCTCGTTGAGGCGGGCATTATGCTTCATCGTGCAGGAGCCGAGCGGGAAGAGCCCGGTATCGATGCCGTAGTTCTTCTGGCTGAGGCGCACGAAGTGGCGCATCGTCTCGGGCTCGGAGAGGCCGGGCAGGCCGATCTCGCCCTGGCGGGCATGCTTGCCGAGGCGCGACTTGAACGGCGCCGGCTTGTCGATATCGACGCCGGTCGCCTCATGATGGCCGATCTCGAAGATCAGCGGCTCGACCTGCTGGAGTGCCTTGTTGCCGGTGAAGGTGGCGTGCTCGGCATGAGCGGCCTCGCCGGCCTGGGTGGGACGTCCCTGACGGTTCAACATCACAGCACCTCCACGAGCGCCGCCACGAGGGCCGCCCGGTCTTCATCGGTATTCACCTCGGTCGAGGCGATGATCAGCAGGTCGTCCAGCCCGGCCTTTGGCAGGAGCCGCGATACGGGAACGCCGGCCAGGATGCCCTTGGCGGCGAGAACCTCGACGACCTCGGCGGCGGGCTTCTTCAGCTTCACGGTGAACTCGTTGAAGAAGCTGTCGTTGAGCACGGTCACGCCTTCGACGCCCGCGAGCATATCAGCGAGCTTCACGGCATTGGCGTGGTTCACTTCCGCAAGCCGCGCGAGGCCGGCCTGGCCCAGCAGCGTCATATGGATGGTGAAGGCCAGCACGCAGAGGCCCGAATTGGTGCAGATGTTCGAGGTCGCCTTGTCGCGGCGGATATGCTGCTCGCGGGTCGAGAGCGTCAGCACGAAGCCTCGCTGGCCGGTCGAATCGACCGTCTCGCCGCAGAGCCGGCCCGGCATCTGTCGGATATATTTCGACTTGGCGGCGAAGAGGCCGACATAGGGACCGCCGAAGTTCAGGGCGTTGCCGATCGACTGGCCCTCGCCGACGACGATATCGGCATCCTGCGCGCCCGGCGGCACGACGGCGCCGAGCGAGACGACCTCGGTGAAGACCGCGATCAGCAGCGCGCCATGGGCATGGGCCTTCTCGGCGATCGGCTTGAGATCGCGCAGGTTGCCGAAGACGTCCGGCGACTGGACGACGACGCAGGAGACGCTGTCGTCGATCTGGGAGAGGATGTCCTCATTGGCCGAGACGTCGGGCTTCAGGGCCACGACCTCGTCATTGGCCATCTCGGAGAGGGTCTCGACGACCGCGGTGTAATGCGGATGCAGGCCGCCGGAGAGCACCGCCTTGCGGCGCTTGGTGACGCGGTGCGCCATCAGCACGGCTTCGCCGGTGCCGGTCGAGCCGTCATACATCGAGGCGTTGGCGACCTCCATGCCGGTCAGCGCGGCGACCTGGGTCTGGAACTCGAAGAGATATTGCAGCGTGCCCTGCGCGATCTCGGGCTGGTAGGGCGTGTAGCTGGTCAGGAATTCCGAGCGCTGGATCAGGTGATCCACCGTCGCCGGGACGTGGTGCTTATAGGCGCCGGCGCCGACGAAGAAGGGAACGGCGGAGGCGGCGGTGTTCTTGCCGGCCATCTTGCCGAGGATGCGCTCGACCTCGAGCTCGCCCTTGGCGCGGGGCAGGTCGACCGGGGCCTTCAGCAGCTTGCCGGCCGGCACATCGCTGAACAGCGCGTCGACATCGGAGACGCCGATCCGCGCGAGCATGTCCTCGCGGTCGGTATCGGTGAGCGGGAGATAGCGCATGGGGTGATTCCGTTTCGGGGTGTCATCCCGTGCGCGCTGCGGCATGGAATGCCGCTGCGCAGACACGGGACCGTGCGACGAGAAGGCGCCTTATCCTGAGGGCGGTCCCGCATCTGCGCCGCAGCACTTCGTGCCGCAGCGCGTGCGGGATGACGCCTCGTCAGAGCGACTTCACGTAGTCCTGGTACTCGGCCTCGTTCATCAGGGCGTCGAGCTCGCCGGCGTCCTTGATCTTGATCTTCAGGAACCAGCCCTTGCCGGCCGGATCCTCGTTGACGGTGCCGGGCGCCGCTTCGAGCTCGCCATTGACCGCGACGACCTCGCCGGAAACCGGGGCGTAGACCTCCGACGCGGCCTTGACGCTCTCGACCACGGCGGCTTCGCCGCCCTTGGTCAGCGCCTTGCCGACGGTCGGCAGCTCGACGAAGACGACGTCGCCGAGCTGGCCTTGCGCGTAGTCGGAGATGCCGACGGTGCCGACGTCACCCTCGATGCGGATATATTCGTGGTCCTTGCTGTAACGGGTCTCGGCCATGGTTTCCTCCTGGCGTCGGTTGTCTGGAAAAGGGTTCAGCGCTTGTAGCCGTTCGGCACGAAGGGCATCGTCGCCACGACGGCCGGCAACGGCTTGCCGCGCACGATCAGGTTGAGCTGCGTGCCCGGCGCGGAATGGGCCTTGGCGACGTAGCCCATGGCGCAGGGGCCATTGAGCGTCGGGCCGAAGCCGCCGGAGGTCACGACGCCGATCACCTCGCCCTCGGGCGTCGCGATCTCGGTGCCCTCGCGGGCCGGAGCGCGGCCTTCCGGCTTGAGGCCGACGCGGATGCGCGAGACGCCCTCGGCGAGTTCGCGCTGGACGCGCGCGGCGCCGGGGAAACCGCCCTCCTCGCGGCGGCGCTTCTGGATCGACCAGTTGAGCGCAGCCTCGATCGGCGAGGTCGTGGTGTCGATGTCATGGCCATAGAGGCACAGGCCCGCTTCGAGGCGCAGCGAATCGCGGGCGCCGAGGCCGATCGGCTTGACGTTGCCGTCGAGCAGCAGCGTGTCCCAGATCTCGCCGATCCTGTCGGCGGCAGCCGAGATCTCGTAGCCATCCTCGCCGGTATAGCCGGAGCGGCTGACATTGGCCTTGATGCCGGCGACCTTCATGGTGCGCGAGGTCATGAAGCCCATCTCGGCGGCTTCAGGCGCGATCGCGGCAAGTGCGGCCGCCGCGCCCGGACCTTGCAGCGCGATCAGGCCGCGATGCTCGGCCTTGACCAGCTTCACATTGGCCGGCAGGCGCGCCTCGATATGGGCGTAGTCGGCATCCTTGCAGGCGGCGTTGACGACGACATAGAGCGCACCGTCCTCATCGGGATCGATCGAGCGCGTCACCATCAGGTCGTCGAGGATACCGCCCTCCTCGTTGAGGAGCTGCGAATAGCGCTGCTTGCCGGGGGCGAGGTTGACGATATCGGCGGGGATCAGCGCTTCCAACGCCTTCGCCGTGGTCTCGTGATCGGGACCGATCAGGAAGCACTGGCCCATATGCGAGACGTCGAAGAGCCCGGCCTTCTCGCGCGTCCAGTTATGTTCGGTCAGGATGCCCATCGGGTACTGCACCGGCATGTCGTAGCCGGCGAAGGGCACCATGCGGGCGCCCAGCGCAACATGGCGCGCGTGCAGCGGGGTCTTCAGCGGCGCGCTCGCGCCAGCGGTATCGGTATTGGCCTCGGCAGCCATGGCATGCCCCTCCCAGAGTCAAGCGCAAGCCCCGGACGATAGTGTCCGGAACGCGCCCCCTCTGTCTCGGCACCTGAGAGATTTCCCCGCCCGACCCAAAGGATCGGACAAGTTACACCCGTCGGTGGGCGGGCATCGCTGCCCGCCGCTTTCCAGAGCGCCAAATCCCCAGCGGCCCTTTTGCCTGAGCGTTTCCGGGGCGGTTGCGCCTTCGGCGCCGGGCTCGAAGCCCGGTCTCTCCCGCGGGGATATGCGGCTTGGGCACAGATACAAGACGCGCCGACTGAGTCAATCGGCGCGCCGTCGTCTTTCACGGCAAAGCAGTTTTGTCAGCGACGCCGGCGCGCCGGCGCGGCAGGCCCGCCGCCGCCCAGGCCGACGAAGATCTCGATGTCGCCCTTGCCGGCCGGCACCATGATGCCTTCCTCGACATGGGTGAAATCGGCGCCGCTCTGGCCGGAGGGAATCGTGGCACCGACGCGCGCGCTGCGCTTGCCGATGGTGCTGGTCCCGCGCATCACCGTGGTCGTCAGCGTCCCGCCATAGCTGCCGGGACTGCCGGCCGGGCCGAGCAGCACCCTGCCCTCGACGCCGACCTTGAGGCGGAAGGTGCCGTTGCCGGTCGGCGTGCACTGGCGCGCGACATTGGTGATCGAGACCTGGTAGCGCAGACCGCTCGAATCCTGCCCGGATTGGGCACGGATCGCAGCGCCGCCATCGGAGATGATGACGTCAGGGCAGATCAGAGGATCCTCCTCGCTGTCCTTCGGCAGCTGATCCGCCGGCGGAGGCGTCGTGGACTGGAACATGAAGACGTTGAGCGCGGTGTTGCCCGCGGACGAGGACGAGCCCGATCCGCAGCCTGCAAGGCCAAGGCACAACAGCGGCAAAGCGAGCCAGCGGCCCTGACGAAGAGTTTGATCGATCACGGCAGCGCCTCCACGCCCGGGCCGAAGCCATTGAGGGAGACGGGCACGCCCACCCCCTCTTCCGGCGTCTGGAATACGATGAAAGTCGCGCTCTTGCCGCCCTTGAGCTGGCCGAGCAGGGCGTCGTCCATGACGACCTCCGCCACGCAACCGGTGGTCAGGCAGCGCACGAAGCCGGCGCGGCCGATATCCTTGTCGTCGATCTTGAGCCCGAGGCCGGAGGGCAACAGCACGCCGAGCGGGGCGACGACGCGCAGGAGCCGACTCTTCTGATCGGCCGTCTTCAGCACGATGACGAGAAGCGTCAGATTGGGACGATCCTCGGCCGCGACGTTCTGGACGAGCGCGCATTGTTCCGCCTTGGCGCCCGGCGGCACCTCGCAGCGCATCTGCCAGTCGCCATGTGTGGAGCGCACCGCGCCCTGCGCGAAAGCGGAGCCGGCGGCGAGGCTCGTCCCCATGAGCGCCAGCGCCAGGGCGCCGAGCGCTCCGATGATCCTCATCATCCCTGCCATCCCTTCCAAACCGGACTTGAAGCCGCAGCAGAAGCGCAGAATTCAGGCAAAAGCCCGACCGCGCCAGAGAATCCCGCCGCCTCTCAACATAAAACGCGTTCGGACCATGCAGGGTGGGTCCTGTCAAGGCGGCATGGCGGCTCGGCGCGCGCGTCAAGGCCTCGCGTGATTATGCCGCACGGTCATTGGGGGCAGTCTTCATTGTGCCACTGGCGCAAGCGCGATCTTTGATTTATCGCAATCTCGAAGAATGAGGCGACTTCGCGGTCGCCCCTTCATGCGTGGGGCCAAGCCGGTCGGCTCCCATGCAAGTCGATTGAGGAGCATGTCGGATCGATGCGATTTCTGAGCAGGACCTTTGCAACAGCGGCCGCCACGGCCCTTGCCGTCGCCGCGTTGGCGACTGTCCCGGCCCTCGCCGGCACCGGCATGCCCTCCCCCTGGCAGCTGAACCTGCAGGGGGCGGCGACGCCCGTCGCCGAGTTCATCCACTGGTTCCATGACTGGCTGAACATCATCATCACCATCGTCACGCTCTTCGTGCTGGCGCTGATGATCTATGTCGTCTTCCGCTTCAACGAGAAGGCGAACCCGGTCCCGTCCAAGACCACGCATAACGCCCTGCTCGAAGTGTGCTGGACCGTCATCCCGGTCCTCATCCTCGTCGTGATCGCGATCCCGTCCTTCCGCCTGCTCAAGCTGCAGCTCGAGGTGCCGCAGGCCGACATGACCCTGAAGGTCACCGGCAACCAGTGGCGCTGGACCTACGAATATCCCAAGGAGAACGGCGGCTTCACCTTCGATTCGCTGATGCTGAACGAAGAGGATCGCGCCAAGGCGATCGCCAGCAACAAGATCAAGGCCGCCGAAGCGCCGCGCCTGCTCGCCGTCGACAACGAGGCCGTCGTCCCGGTCGGCAAGACCGTCCGCGTCCAGGTGACAGCCTCCGACGTCATCCACAAATTCACGGTCCCGTCCTTCGGCATCAAGATCGACGCCATTCCCGGCCGCCTGAACGAGACCTGGTTCAAGGCCGAGCGCGAAGGCATCTATTACGGCCAGTGCTCGTTCATCTGCGGCCAGGACCACGCCTACATGCCGATCGCCGTCCGCGTCGTCAGCCAGGAGCGCTACGCCGCCTGGCTCGCGGAAGCGAAGCAGAAATTCGCCAATGCCGAAGACGCGGGCAGCAAGTTCGCTGCCGCGTCCAAGTAAGTCGCCGAGGAGAAGAACAATGGCAACAGCGGCTCACGCCCACGGCCATGACGAGGCCCATCACGCCAATCCGACCGGATGGCGCCGTTGGCTCCTGTCGACCAACCACAAGGACATCGGCACGCTCTACCTGATCTTCTCGATCATGGCGGGGCTCGTCGGCGGCTTCCTCTCGATCATGATGCGCATCGAGCTGCAGCAGCCCGGCCTGCAGATCTTCGCCAACGGCCAGAGCTACAACGTCTTCGTCACCGGCCACGGCCTGATCATGATCTTCTTCATGGTCATGCCCGCCGTCATCGGCGGCTTCGGCAACTGGTTCGTGCCGCTGATGATCGGCGCGCCGGACATGGCCTTCCCGCGCATGAACAACATCTCGTTCTGGCTGACGGTCGCCGCCTTCATCCTGATGATCATCTCGATGTTCGTCGAGGGTGCGCCGGGCGCCAAGGGCGTCGGCACGGGCTGGACGGTCTATCCGCCGTTCTCGACATCCGGCCACCCCGGCCCGTCGGTCGATTTCGGCATCCTGTCGCTGCACCTGGCCGGTGCCGCCTCGATCCTCGGCGCGATCAACTTCATCACCACGATCCTGAACATGCGCGCGCCGGGCATGACCATGCACCGCATGCCGCTGTTCGCCTGGGGCGTGCTGGTCACCGCCTTCCTGCTGCTGCTCTCGCTCCCGGTTCTCGCCGGCGCGATCACCATGCTGCTGACGGACCGCAATTTCGGCACGACCTTCTATGATCCGGCCGGCGGCGGTGATCCGATCCTGTACCAGCACCTGTTCTGGTTCTTCGGTCACCCCGAAGTGTACATCATGATCCTGCCGGCCTTCGGCATCGTCAGCCACATCATCTCGACCTTCTCGAAGAAGCCGATCTTCGGCTATCTCGGCATGGCCTACGCCATGGTCGCGATCGGCGTCGTCGGCTTCATCGTGTGGGCGCACCACATGTACACCGCCGGCCTCTCGCTCAATACGCAGCGCTATTTCGTGTTCGCGACGATGGTCATCGCGGTGCCGACCGGCATCAAGATCTTCTCGTGGATCGCGACGATGTGGGGCGGCTCGATCCGCTTCACCGCGCCGATGGTCTGGGCGATGGGCTTCATCTTCCTGTTCACCGTCGGCGGCGTCACCGGCGTGGTGCTGGCGAATGCCGGCGTCGACCGCTCGCTGCATGCGACCTACTACGTCGTGGCCCATTTCCACTACGTGCTGTCGCTCGGCGCCGTGTTCGGCATCTTCGCGGGCTTCTACTACTGGTTCCCGAAGATGAGCGGCTACGTGATCCCGGACTGGATCGGCACGCTGCATTTCTGGGTCGCCTTCGTCGGCGCGAACCTGCTGTTCTTCCCGCAGCACTTCCTCGGCCTGGCCGGCATGCCGCGTCACTATGTCGACTATCCCGACGCCTTCGCTGGCTGGCACTTCTGGTCGTCGATCGGCTCCTACATCTTCGCCTTCGGCCTGCTGATCTTCTTCTACGGCGTCATCGTCGCCTTCACGAAGAAGCAGCTCGCCGGCGACAATCCGTGGGGCGAAGGTGCCACGACGCTGGAGTGGACCCTGTCCTCGCCGCCGCCGTTCCACCAGTTCGAGACGCTGCCGCGCATCACCGGCTCGGACCACTGAGATTTCGATCATCGCGCGTCGATGGACGCGCGATGATCTCGCCGATTGCTGGAGCATCCGATTTTTCCGAAAAGTGGGATCCACTTTTCGGTCAGATGCTCGAGGCGGCGGGCCTCACCGGCCCGCCGCCGCCCTTCCCCCGAGCGCCCCGAGGGGCGTTCCGGAGACGGGCGGCAAACACCGCCGCGTAGACCCTGCGCCCGCGGGCGCCGTTCACAAGAGTACGAAGACGATTCGACTGATGTCTGCTGCGTTCGAAACCCGCACCGATGGCCTGACAGCCTCCACCGGCGAGGCGCGCGATTTCTTCGCGCTGCTGAAGCCGCGCGTGATGTCGCTGGTCATCGTGACGGCACTGACCGGCATGGCCACCGCGCCGGGCTCGGTGCATCCCGTCCTCGCCATCGCCGCCCTGCTGGCGATCGCGGTCGGCGCCGGCGCGTCGGGCTGCCTCAACATGTGGTACGACGCCGATATCGACGCGCTGATGAGCCGCACCGCCAAGCGGCCGATCCCGTCGGGCCGGATCCTGCCCGCGGAGGCGCTGGCCTTCGGACTGACGCTGTCGATCGGCTCGGTGCTGGTGCTCGGCCTCGTCGCCAATGCGCTGGCCGCGGCGATGCTCGCCTTCACCATCTTCTTCTACGCCGTCGTCTATTCGATGTGGCTGAAGCGCTGGACGCCGCAGAACATCGTGATCGGCGGCGCCGCCGGCGCCTTCCCGCCGATGATCGGCGAGGCCGTCATGACCGGCAGTTTCGGCTGGCATTCCATTGTTCTGTTCGCGATCATCTTCCTGTGGACGCCGCCGCATTTCTGGGCGCTGGCGCTGGTGAAGTCCGGCGACTACGCGCGCGCCGGCATCCCGATGATGCCGAATGTCGCCGGCCCGGCCGCGACCCGCCGGCAGATCGTGCTCTATTCCCTGATCATGGCCCCGGTCGCCGTCCTGCCGGCGCTGATGGGCTTCGGCGGCCTGCTCTATCTCGCGGTCTCGGTCTCGACCGGCCTCGTCATGATCGCGCTGTCGGTCCAGGTCTGGCTGCGGACCGAAGGCCCGGCCGCGACCAAGGCCTGCTGGTCGCTGTTCGGCTTCTCGATCCTCTATCTCTTCCTGCTGTTCGCCGTGCTGATCGTCGAGAACGGTTTCGGGCTGATGTGGGCCCTGCCGAAGGTGATCGGATGAGCGAGCAACAGCCCCGTCCGCCTGCGCCCGCCCCGTTCTCGCCCGAGGACATGGCACGCCGCCGCCGCCGCTCGATCGCGTTGGCGCTCGTGCTCGGCGGGCTCGTGGTCTTCTTCTTCGTCGTGACGCTGGTGAAGACCGGCCCCGCGATCCTGAACCGGCCGCTGTGATGACGGCGCCCGCTCCCCAGCAGCGCAAGGGCAATCCGGCGCGCACCGCGCTGGTCTGCCTCGGCGTCGCCTTCGGCATGCTCGGCGCGTCCTTCGCGGCGGTGCCGCTCTATGACCTGTTCTGCAAGGTCACCGGCTTCGGCGGCACGCCGATGATCGGCACGGCCGGCGCCGGCAAGATTCTCGACCGGACGATGGCCGTGCGTTTCGACGCCAATGTCGCGCCGGGCCTGGGCTGGAAATTCGAGGCGGAAAGCCCGGAGATCAAGGTCAGGGTCGGCGAGACACAGACCGTGTTCTACAAGATGACGAATCGGTCGGACCGCACCGTCACGGGCATCGCGACCTACAATGTCGCGCCCGAGAAGGGCGCCGCCTATTTCGTCAAGATCCAGTGCTTCTGCTTCACGGAGCACACGCTGAAGCCCGGCGAGAGCTTCGAAGCGCCGGTGGTGTTCTATATCGACCCCGAAATCGCTGGGAATCGCGAGCTCGACGGGGTGCACGCCATCACGCTGTCCTACACCTATTTCGCCTCCAAGTCGGGCCAGCCCGTCGCGGAGGACAAGGCCGGCCCCGTCAAGGGTGACGCGGGCAATCCGAAACTGTAGAACCACGCTAGACCACAAGCGCGGACAAAAAGCCGTACGCGGAGACTGAATACGATGGCCGGGGCCCATACGAAGCACCACGACTACCACCTCGTCGATCCGAGCCCGTGGCCGCTCGTCGGCGCCGCCAGCGCGACGATCATGGCGATCGGCGCGGTGATGTGGATGAAGGCGATGCCGGTCGGCGGCATGCATCTCGGCCCGCTGGTCTTCGGCGCCGGCCTGCTCGGCGTGCTCTACACCATGCTCGCCTGGTGGATGGACGTGGTGCGCGAGGCCGAGCGCGAGGGTCACCACACCCGCGTCGTCCAGATCCATCACCGCTACGGCATGATCATGTTCATCGCCTCCGAGGTGATGTTCTTCGTCGCCTGGTTCTGGGCCTATTTCGACGCGAGCCTGTTCTCCGGCGAGCAGATCAACTATCTCCGCTACGATTTCACCGGCGGGCATTGGCCGCCGAAGGGCATCGAGACCTTCGATCCCTGGCACCTGCCGCTGCTCAACACGCTGATCCTGCTGACCTCGGGCACGACCGTGACCTGGGCGCATTACGCCCTGATCAACAACGATCGCGCCGGCCTGAAGCAGGCGCTGTGGCTGACCGTCATCCTCGGCGTGCTGTTCACGATCTGCCAGGGCTACGAGTATTCGCACGCCACGTTCGCCTTCAAAGGCAACATCTACGGCTCCACCTTCTTCATGGCGACGGGCTTCCACGGCTTCCACGTCATCATCGGCACGATCTTCCTGGCGATCTGCCTGTATCGGGCCTATCTCGGCCACTTCAAGCCGGACCAGCATCTCGGCTTCGAGTTCGCCGCCTGGTACTGGCACTTCGTCGACGTGGTCTGGCTGTTCCTGTTCGCCGCGATCTATGTCTGGGGCGCGGGCGCGCCTGCCGCCGGACACTGACGCTACCGCTTACCGCGCTCTCGCGGTCAACGTCTGAAAGGCGGCCGCGAGGCCGCCTTTCCTGTTTCGGAGGCTGCAATGGCCGGTCCTGAACCCAAACTTCCCTCCCCTTACTCGACGGGTCTGGCAGGCCGCTGTCCACGCTGTGGCGAGGGCGCGCTGTTCGACGGTTTCCTCAAGCTCAAGCCGCGCTGCAATGCCTGCGGGCTCAACTACAAGTTCGCCGATTCGGCCGACGGCCCCGCCGTGTTCATCATGCTGATCGCCGGCTTTGTCGTGCTCGGCGCGGCGCTCTATGTCGAAATCGCCTATGAGCCGCCGATCTGGCTGCACATGCTGCTGTGGCTGCCACTGGCCGTCATCCTCTGCCTCGGCCTGCTCAGGCCGATGAAGGGCCTCGCCGTCGCCCTGCAATATGCCCACAAGGCCGAGGAAGGCAGGCGCGAATCGTGACCGCCGTGTCGTCCCCTGCTCCCCGCAAACCCGGATTGCTGCTGCCGACGCTGCTGACCATCGTCGGCACGCTGGTCCTGTGCACGCTCGGTGCCTGGCAGCTCGAGCGCATGACCGAGAAGCACGCTTATATCGACCGCCTCAAGGAACAGGCCGCCGGGACCCCTGCGCCGATGCCGCCCAAGGCCGACTGGGCCAAGCTCGATGCCGCCGCGCTCGACCTGACCCATGTCGTCGCCAGGGGCAGCTATGTCGACGACCGGATCGCCGGCGTGCGCACCACGATCGCCGCCGGCCCACCCGGCAGCCGGCAACTTTCCGGCTTCGGGCGCTGGATCTTCCAGGCCTTCAAGCTCGAGGATGGCGGTATCATCCTGGTCAATCGCGGCTTCGTGCCGGAAGGCCGGCTCGGCCAGATCGGCCCGGCGAGCGGCCCTGACACGATCAAGGGCTTCCTGCGGGCGCCCGAAGCCCGCAACAGCTTCACCCCGCAGGATCTGCCGGCGATCCGCGAATTCTACACGCGCGATCCGGCCGCGATCGCGGCCGCGCTCGGCCAGCCGCCCGCGCCCTTCTATCTGGAGGCCGCCCGCGAGGGCGACGGCATGACGCCGCCAGCCGGGGTCGATGTGCGCGAGTTGATCGCCCGCATACCCGACAACCACCTGCAATATGCGCTGACCTGGTTCGGGCTGGCGCTGACCTTGCTGGGGGTGTTCGCGGCCTGGGTCTGGCAGACGCGCAGGAGCGCGGCGGCAAGCTGAACGCGCAACGGTTTTGCCCAAAGCGCCGGACCGGCCTATAGCATCAGGCTGAGATCACCGAGGCCAAGATCGTGCTGCATGTTTCCACCCGGGGTGAAGCCCCGGCGCTGAGCTTTTCCGATGCGCTCCTGACCGGGCTTGCCCGCGACGGCGGGCTCTATCTGCCGCAGAGCTGGCCTAAACTCTCCGCCGCGGAGATCGCCGGCTTCGCCGGAAAGCCCTACACCGCGGTCGCCGAGCGCGTGCTCGGCGCGCTCGCCGACGGCGATATCGAGAGCGGCGCGCTCTCGGACATGATCCACCAGGCCTATGCCGGCTTCCGCCACCCGGCCGTCTGCCCGCTGACGCAGATCGGCGACAATCTCTTCGTGCTGGAGCTGTTCCACGGCCCGACGCTCGCCTTCAAGGACGTGGCGATGCAATTGCTCGGCCGCCTGATGGACCATGTCCTCGGCCAGCGCGGCCAGCGCGCGACCATCGTCGGCGCGACCTCGGGCGACACCGGGGGCGCCGCCATCGACGCCTTCAAGGGCCTGAAGAGCGTCGACGTCTTCATCCTCTACCCGCAAGGCCGTGTCTCGGACGTGCAGCGCCGGCAGATGACCACGGTCGATGCCGACAACGTCCATGCCATTGCGGTCGAAGGCACCTTCGACGATTGCCAGAACCTCGTGAAGGCGATGTTCAACCATCACGCCTTCCGTGACGAGATCGGGCTTTCGGGCGTCAATTCGATCAACTGGGCGCGCATCGCGGCGCAGGTGGTCTATTACTTCACCGCTGCCGTCTCGCTCGGCGGGCCGGGCCGGAAGGTCTCGTTCACGGTCCCGACCGGTAATTTCGGCGACATTCTCGCCGGCTGGGTCGCCAAGCAGATGGGCCTGCCGATCGAGCGGCTAGGCATCGCGACCAACAGCAACGACATTCTGGCGCGCACGCTCGAAACCGGCGCCTATGAGATGCGCGGCGTCGCGGCGACGACCTCGCCCTCGATGGACATCCAGATCTCCTCGAATTTCGAGCGCCTGCTGTTCGAAGCGCATGGCCGTGACGGTGCTGCCGTGCGCCGCCTGATGCAATCGCTGCAGCAATCCGGCCGCTTCGAGATCGCCGGCGAGCCGCTCCAGCGCATCCGCAGCGAGTTCGACGCCGCCGCGCAGAGCGAAGATCAGATCGCGGCCGAGATCAGGAAGAGCTGGACCGAGGCCGGCTACCTGCTCGATCCGCATACCGCCATCGGCGTCGGCGCGGCACGGCAGGCACTGAAGCGCGATCCCGCAACGCCGATGATCGTACTCGGCACGGCCCATCCGGCCAAGTTCCCGGCGGCGGTGAAGGCCGCGAGCGGCGTCGAGCCGGCACTTCCAGCCCATCTCGCCGACCTGATGGAGCGCAAGGAGCGCGTGACGCTGCTGCCGAACGATCTCGGTACGATCGAGGCCTTCGTGCGCGAGCACGCGCGGGCCGTACGCGGGGCTGCGGCGTGAGCGCGACCGCTCCGGTGGACGAGCACGAGCTGGCCGCGCCCGCGCGGCCGGACGGGCCTCACGATCCCGATGTCGCCCTGACCACGCTGCCGTCTGGCCTGCGCATCGTCTCGCAGCGCATGGACCATGCCGCAACCGTCTCGCTCGGCATCTGGATCGGGGCTGGGTCGCGCGACGAGCTGGCGAATGAGCACGGGCTCGCCCATCTGCTCGAGCATATGGCGTTCAAGGGAACGGCGCGGCGCAGCGCGCTGGAGATCGCCGAAGAGATCGAGAGCGTCGGCGGCGATCTCAACGCCGCGACCTCCGTCGAATATACCTGCTACACTGCCCGCGTGCTCGGCTCGGACCTCGGCCTCGCCGTCGATATCCTCGCCGACATCATCACCTCGCCGTCGCTGACCGAGGAGGAATTGAAACGCGAGAAGGGCGTGATCCTGCAGGAGATCTCGGCGGTCCAGGATACGCCCGACGACCTCGTCTATGACCGCTTCCTGCAGGCGGCCTTCCCGGACCAGCCGATCGGCCGGCCGATCCTCGGCACCGCCAAGACGGTGAAGAGCTTCACGCCCGACGCGATCCGCGCCTATCTCGCCCGCAACTACCATGCCGGCAACATGGTGCTCGCGGCCTCCGGCGCGGTCGACCATGACGAGCTGGTCGCGCTGGCGAAGGAACATCTTTCGAAGCTGCCGGTCGCTCCCGCCAAGCCGGTTCCGCGCGAAGCCGGCGAGTATCGCGGCGGCGAGGCCCGCATCGGCAGCGACGAGGAGCAGATCCATCTCGTGCTCGGCCTGCCCGGCCTGCCGTTCAAGGGCGGCGCGCATTACGCGCTGCAGATCTTCGCCTCGGTGCTCGGCGGCGGCCTGTCGTCGCGCCTGTTCCAGGAGGTGCGAGAGCAGCGCGGCCTGGCCTACGCGATCGATGCCTTCCACTGGCCCTTCTCCGATTGCGGCGTCTTCGGCATCGGGGCCGGCACGGCCCCTGAGGATGCGGGCGAACTGATCGAGGTCGCGCTCCATTGCCTGCGCCAGGCGGCGGAAGACGTCAGCGAGGCGGAAGTCGCCCGCGCCCGCGCCCAGATGAAGGTCGGCTTGCTGGCCTCCCTCGAAAGCCCCGGCGGCAAGCTTGAGCAGATGGCGCGGCAGGTGCTGCTCTTCGGCCGGGCGATCCCGCGCGAGGAGCTCGCGGCCCGGCTCGATGCGGTCACGCTGGACGACGTGCGCGCCGCCGGCCGCTCCTTGCTGGGGCACCAGCCGACGATCGCGGCGGTGGGCCCGACCCATGGCCTGCCGCCGGCCAAGCGCCTGCGTCATGCGGCCCGGGCGGCGGACTGACCGGCGATGGCGCTCTTCCGTTTCCCGAGCGAGCTGCCGAGCCGCCCGCTGATCCGGACGCCGAATCTCTATCTGCGCGCGCCCCAGGCCAGCGACCACGCGGCCTGGGCGCTGTTGCGCATGGAAAGCCGCGAATTCCTCACGCCCTGGGAGCCGACCTGGAACGAGGACGACCTCACCCGCGCTTCGTTCCGCCTGCGCGCCAAGCGCGCCGCCCGCGAGATCTCGACCGACGAGGCCTATTCGCTCTTCATCTTCGAGACCGGCACGGAAACGCTGATCGGCGGGCTGACGCTCGGGCTGATCCGGCGCGGCGTCGCGCAGGCGTGCACGCTCGGCTACTGGATGGGCCGACGCCATGCCGGCAAGGGGCATATGACGGAAGCGGTGCGTGGCGCCGTGCGCTTCGCCTTCTCCGACCTCGCATTGCATCGCGTCGAGGCCGCCTGCCTGCCCAGTAACGAGCCGTCGCGGCGCCTGCTGGAGCGTGTCGGCTTCCAGCACGAGGGACTGGCGCGAGCCTATCTCAAGATCAACGGCAACTGGGCCGACCACCTGCTCTATGCCGTGCTCTCCACCGACACCTTGCCTGGAAGCAGACCGTGACTGCGGCGGTTGACCACAGCCCCGCTCCGCCTTGCCCTTGCCATGAGCGGCCGATAGGGCTTTTCGTTAAACTTCGAACGATCGCTTCCCGCCTGATAGCCGAGCACAGCTTGTCCATTTCCGAGCGCATCTTCCGGGCCGGCCTCGCCCTGGCCGGCCTTGTCTTGTGGTTCTGCGCCGCGGCCCTGCCGGCCCAGGCCGTCGAGGCGGTCCGCGTTCCCGTCGACGCCCCCGTGATCGACCTGACCAATGTCGTCGAGCGCAACAAATCCGACGGCGACGTCATCCAGATCTCGACCGCGCCGGGGCCGGACGGCATCGTCCGGCGCATTGCGGTCAAGGCGCGCGAGGCCGGTGCGCGGCCGGACTGGATCGTCTTCGCGCTCACCAATGATTCCGACGAGCAGATCGACCGTCTGCTGGTCGCGCCGTTCCACCGCCTGATCGGCTCCGGCGTGGTCTGGCCCGATCTCGGCGACAAGCGCATCGAAGCGGTGACGGCGAGCCAGGGCCTCTCGCCCGACCGCGAGCCCAGTCCGGATGCCGACGTCTTCCTGATCACACTCGACCCCGGCACGACGGTCACCTTCGTCGCCGAGCTGAAATCGCCGAACCTGCCGCAGCTCTATCTCTACGAAGCCGAGGCCTACCGGCAGAAGACCAACGGCCTGACGCTCTACAAGGGCATCATCATCGGCATCGCGGGCCTGCTGGCGCTGTTCCTGACCATCATCTTCGTCGTCAAGGGCGCGGTCATCTTCCCGGCGGCGGCGGCGCTGGCCTGGGCGGTTCTGGCCTATGCGGGCCTCGATTTCGGCTTCTTCCAGCGGCTCTTCCCGCTGACCCCGGCGATCGAGCGAATCTACCGCGCGGGTGCCGAGGTCGTGCTGGCGGCGACGCTGCTCGTATTCCTCTTCGCCTATCTCAACCTGTCGCGCTGGCACGTGCGCTACGGCCATGTGACGCTGCTCTGGATCCTCGGGCTTGCCGGGTTGATCGGCCTTGCCGTCTTCGACGCGCCGATGGCGTCCGGCATCGCGCGCATCTCGATCGCGGCCGTCGCGGCGATCGGCTTCATCCTGGTCGTGCATCTGGCGACGCATGGCTACGAGCGCGCGGTGATGCTGATCCCGACCTGGTTCCTGCTCGCCGTCTGGGTGACCGCCGCGAGCTTCACCGTGACCGGGCAGTTCCAGCGCGACCTGGTGGCGCCTGCCTTGTTGGGCGGCCTCGTCCTGATCGTGCTGCTGATCGGCTTTACCGTGATCCAGCACGCCTTTGCCGGCGGCGCGATCTCGCAGGGGCTGGTTTCGGATACGGAGCGCCGGGCGCTCGCGCTCTCCGGCTCGGGCGATCTCGTCTTCGACTGGGATGTCAGCTCCGACAAGATCTTCGTCTCCCCGCAGATCGAGACGCTGCTCGGCCTGCCCAAGGGCGCGCTCGAAGGCTCGGCCGCGCGCTGGCTGGAGCACATGCATGTCGCCGATCGCGACCGCTACCGCGTCACGCTCGACGCCGTGCTGGAGCAGCGCCGCGGCAAGCTCAATCTCGACCTGCGCCTGCGTTCCGCGAACGGCGCCTATCACTGGATCAACGTGAAGGCGCGGCCCGTCATCGGCTCCGACGGCGAGGTTATCCGCGTCATCGGCACGCTGGCCGATGTCACCGAGCAGCGCACCGCGCAGGAGCGCCTGCTCCACGACGCCGTCCATGACAACCTGACCGGCCTGCCCAACCGGAAGCTGTTCCAGGACCGGCTGGGGGCGATCTTCGGCTTCACCCGTGCCGACGACAATATCCGCCCGACCGTGCTCGTCATCGATGTCGACCGCTTCAAGCAGGTCAACGAGTCCGTCGGCTTCTCGGCCGGCGATTCGATCCTGCTGACGCTGGCGCGCCGGCTCGGCCGTTTGCTCCGGGCACAGGACACGCTCGCCCGCATCGGCGGCGACACCTTCGCGATGATCCTCGTCTCCGAGCGTGATCCCGAGCGCATCCTGGCTTTGGCTGAGCTCGTCCGCCGCGCCGTCTCGACCCCTATCACCTATGCCGAGCGCGAGATCGTGCTGACGCCCTCGATCGGGCTCGCCCTATTCGACCCGGCCCCGGCCTCGCGCAAGGAAGACGCGCTGAAGAATGCCGAGCTCGCCATGGCCCATGCCAAGCGCCAGGGCGGCAACAAGATCGAGGTCTTCGTGCCGGCGATGCGGACCGACCGCAACGACCGCCTCGCACTGGAAAGCGACCTGCGCCGGGCAATCGAACGCAACGAAATCCAGGTCATGTACCAGCCGATCGTCCGGCTTGAGGACCGCACCATCGCCGGCTTCGAGGCGCTGGTGCGCTGGGACCATCCGCGCGAAGGCCGGCTGATGCCGCAGGATTTCCTCGCCATCGCCGAGGAAACCGGGCTGATCGTCGATCTCGGCGTCTACGTCATGGACAAGACCGCGCGCGAGCTGGAAGCCTGGCAGGCGGCGCTCGAAGTCGATCCGCCGATCTTCGCCAGCGTCAACGTCTCCAGCCGGCAATTGCTGCGCCACGACCTGCTGCATGACGTGAAGACCGTGCTCGGCCGCCGCCGCGTGCTGCCGGGAACGCTCAAGCTCGAGATCACCGAGAGCCTCGTCATGGAGAACCCGGAATATGCGGCGCAGATGCTGCAGCGTATCCGCGATCTCGGCGCCGGCCTCTCGCTCGACGATTTCGGGACGGGCTATTCCTCGCTGTCCTATCTGCAGCGCTTCCCCTTCGACACGATCAAGATCGACCAGAGCTTCGTGCGCCAGATGGGCAATGGCCGCCCGCCGGTGATCCTGCGCTCGATCGTGCAGCTCGCCGCCGACCTCCACATGGATGTCGTCGCCGAGGGTGCGGAGAGCGAGTCGGACGCCATCGAGCTCTACCAGCTCGGCTGCCAATATGCGCAGGGCTACATCTTCGGCCAGCCGATGACGGCGGCGGAAGCCCGGCGCCTGATGGGCGCGGCGGCTGCGGCAACCGAGGCGGCTTGAGGCCTATCGATACCTGACCGCAGAGGTTCCAGGCTCCACCCTTGTCATTCCGGGGCGCGCTGCAAGCGCGAACCCGGAACCCACGACGGGGTGAGACATTTGATCCGTGGTTGCCGGCGGCTCACCCGGTCGTGGGTTCCGGGTTCTTCGCTGCGCAAAGCCCCGGAATGACAAGGGGAGCGCCCTCAGGCGTGCCCGGCCTCGCGCGAGAGAAATGCCGGGTCGATGCCGATCTTGCCGAGCGCCCGCTGGTACTTGGTCTCGACACTCTCGTCGAAGAGCAGCTCGGGATCGGCGGCGCAGTGCAGCCAGCCGTTCGACTGGATCTCGGCCTCCAGTTGCCCCGCAGCCCAGCCCGCATAACCCAGCGCCAGCACCGCGCTCTCCGGTCCCTCGCCAGTGGCGATGGCACGCAGGATATCCAGCGTCGCGGTCAGGCAGATGCCCTCGTCGATCGGCAGGGTCGCCGACTCCAGGAAGAAGTCGGCGGTATGCAGAACGAAGCCGCGCTTGGTTTCGACCGGCCCGCCGCGCAGCACCTGCATGCGCTCGGCCCGGCTCGGCAAACGGATCACCTCCTCGGAGGGAATCACGTCGAGCTGGACGAGCAGCTCCGGGAATTTCGTATCGCCCGCCGGCTTGTTGACGATGATGCCCATCGCCCCGTCCTCGGAATGAGCGCAGACATAGACAACGCTGCGGCTGAAACGTGAATCGGCCATACCCGGCATCGCGATCAGGCACTGCCCATCGAGATAGCTGCGGCCGCCGACGCGCGATTGTGAGCCGATCTTCATGAGGTCCATGCTAGATGCTGTCGGGCCGTATCGGCAAGGCTTGGCTTGGCCCCTCTCCCGCAGACCCAAGCCCGGGCAGCAATCCGCGACGCATTTCGGATCACGTTCGCGTGCGCCGGGGCGGCGACGTCGGACAATGCCGCCGCAATCGCGATTGCGCCCCATTCCTGCGCGACGTTACCGCGAGATCGTTCAGGCGCCGACCGGCGGAGGAAGACAGGTTTTGTTCGCTTTTCAGGCTCGCAATCGGTAAAGGCTGGGCCCGTGAACCGCATTCTTCCCCTGCTGGCCCTGCTGCCTCTGGCGCTCGGCCCCGCTGCCCGTGCGCAGGACGTGGCGAACGAGGCCGCGACCTCGCCGTGGTCCGCGAGCGAGCATGCCAGGCTGCGCCTCATCGCTGGGCCGACGACCTCGACCGGCAAGCAGCGCGTCGGCGTCGAGATCGTGATGTCGCCGGGCTACAAGACCTATTGGCGCAGCCCCGGGCAATTCGGCGTGCCGCCGGCCTTCGACTGGTCGGGCTCGACCAATATCGGCGGGCTCGACGTGCGCTGGCCGGTGCCGGAGCGCTTCCAGGATTCGGCCGGCTATTCCATCGGCTATGTCGGCGAGGTCGTGATCCCGATCTCGATCCAGCCGGTCGACCCGTCGCGGCCGGTGCTCGTCGTGCTCAAGCTCGACTATGCGGTCTGCGAGAAGATCTGCATTCCCGCCAAGGGCGAGGCGAGCCTCTGGCTCGAGCCGGGCGTGACGACCGTGTCCTCGCCCCGGCTCGAAAGCTTCGAGGCGCGCGTGCCGGTCCCAGTCAAGCCGGGCGCCCACAAGGAGAAGATCGCGATCGTCGAAGCCGGTCTCGATGACAGCGTGGTCGACCCGGGCCTGCGCCTGATCCTGCAACCGCCGACGGAGGGCCGGATCGAGGATATCTTCGTCGAGGGCTCGGGCATGTGGTCCTTCGGCAAATCCCGCCTGACGCCGCAGGCGGACGGCACGGTCGTCGCCCAGATTCGCATCGACGAGCGGCCGAAGGGCGTGGCCGGCCCGGTTCCGCTGATCTTCACCGTGCGCGGCACGCCCCGGCCGATCGAGACGCGGCTCGACCTCGACATCCCCGCCTCAAAGCCCTAATCCCTCAAGCCGAGCGGCCCCTCTGGCCGCAGGCTTCACGGAGAGACAGGCTCATGACCATCAAGGTGGGTGACAAGCTTCCCCAGGCGACGTTCCGCGTCATGACCGCCGACGGCCCGGCCGCGCGCACGACGGACGACCTGTTCAGTGGCAAGAAGGTGGTGCTCTTCGCCGTGCCCGGCGCGTTCACCCCGACCTGCCATCGCAACCACCTGCCCGGCTATCTGGAGAAGGCGGCCGAGATCAAGGCCAAGGGCGTCGACGCCATCATGGTGACCGGCGTGAACGACGTCTTCGTCATGGATGCCTGGTCGAAGGCGACCGGCGGCGCCGGCGTGATCGAGTTCCTCTCGGACGGCAATGCCGATTTCGCCAAGGAAATCGGCCTGTCGCTGGATGGCTCGGGTTTCGGCCTCGGCACCCGCTCGCAGCGCTATTCGATGCTGGTCGAGGACGGCGTGGTGAAGGTGCTCAGCGTCGAGGAAGCTGCCGGCAAGGCCGAGGCCTCCGGCGCCGAGGCGATGCTCGGCAAGCTCTGAGCCCGAGGGCACGGAAACGGACTGGAGCCCGCGCAGCCGCTGCGCGGGCTTTTTCTGTCGGGCTATCGCGTCAAAGCGCTTGGCGTGGCGAAGGTCTCAATTGAGGTAGGAATGGACAGAAGGCTCTTCGCCTCGTGCGCGCCTTGCATGTCATCCCGCTTCGGATTGAAGCAGAGCCCGGCTTTTGCTGCGCAATTCGTCCCTGGAACCGTCGCTAGATCCAGACCGTTCGGCCGAGCCCTTCGCATCCGTGACGTGAAAGCGTTGCCTCCGTCGGTTCGATCATCCTCTCAGTGGCGCCCAAGAGAAAGCTCGCCGTCTGTGGCTCGCGAAACTCGTCCATCTGCTGCCGGCTTGCTCCGGAGTAGATCCCGCGCAAAATCCGTAGACAGCCACTATGCGTCACGACCACATGAAGAACACCATCATTGAGGTTGCGAACCCAGTCGAAAAGGCGGTCGTACACTTCGGTCTTGGTTTCAGCGCCTTCCATCCGAGAATTCCACGGGTCGGCCAGGTGAGCGGCGTGCTCCTCCGGCCGCCTTGCCGCGATCTCATCCTGCTTCATACCCTCCCAAACGCCATAGGAACGCTCCCTGAGAGCTGAAACCATGTCGAACGTGCAGAATGGCAGAGACCACAAGCCGGCGAGAATGGCTGCGGTCTGCTGAGCTCTTCCGAGAGGGCTGCACCAGAAGTGCTTCGGCCTCGCTGTTGTGATTTCGGTAGCGAGAGTTTCGCCAACAGCGAGCACCTGCCTGACGCCGTTGAGCGTGAGCGGACTGTCGCGGTGGCCTTGCAGCATGGAACGGCTATTCCAGTCAGTCTCAGCATGTCGAATGACGAGAAGTTCGGGCAGTTTGGTCAATCTGGGCTCTCCTATGCTCCTTCGCCCCAGCAACCTCCGGGCCATCTTTCGGCCCCCGAATCTCTCAGCGTTTACAAGGACTGGACTGCAGAGAATGGGAAACAATTTTCTCAACAGCCAGCGCTGATGTTACCGTTCTTTCGCACCGACAGAACTGCGCTCCAGGAAGGAGCGGCACGAGAAATGGAAGAAGTTCATTCGCCTTCAAACGAGAATAGCGTGATCGGTCCGCTGCTGGCGGGTGATGCAATTCACTGATGGCAGCAGCGGGTCGGAAGCCGACCTAGCTTTTGACATTGCCGGGAGTGCGCTGCCTCTTAAATTGCTCCACTTCTCTGGCGTATGGGGAGAGGACATGCCGTTTCAAGGCGTCGTTGTCGAACCTGCGGAGCTGGCAAAATTGGCGCGCGCCTTCGACGCCGCCTGGATGGCGGTGAACAGCGTGAACACCGTCGGCGGCCAGCAGCAGAGGCGGGCGAGAGCCCGCCTGGCAGGCATCATTCTTGATCTTTGGAGGGAGGATCCCGCTCAGGCTCTGAGCGCCAGCGCTGTGGAGCGCTTCCTGGCATCGGACCAGCTCAACTGATCGATCCGATCTGCGCTTGTCATGAGACAAGCCGCAAAGCCCCGGCTAGCTTCCGGATCGGAGGAGAATACCGATGGCCGAGATTACCATTCGCCCGCTTGCCGCGACCGACCGGGATGCCTGGACGCCGCTCTGGCGGGGATACCTGACCTTCTACAAGGCGACGCTGCCGCCGGAAATCGACGCGATCACCTTCGGGCGCCTGACCGGCGGCGAGGAGCCGATGGGCGGCTTCCTCGCCTTCGAGGGCGACAAGCCGCTCGGCATGGTCAACTGGGTGCTCCACCGCACGACCTGGAGCGAGAAGCCGATCTGCTATCTGCAGGACCTGTTCACCGTGCCGGAATCGCGCGGCACCGGCATCGGCCGCAAGCTGATCGAGGCCGTGAACCAGATGGCGCGGGCGAAGAACTGCTACCGCGTCTACTGGCAGACGCATGAATCCAACCTGCAGGCGCAGGAACTCTACAACAAGGTCGCCGACAAGTCCGGCTTCATGGTCTATCGCCAGCCGCTGGGCTGAAACTCCCGGCCACGCGATCATGATCGCGGTCCGAGACAGGGACGAGATCATCGAGCGGCTCGGAACAGAGCCGCTCGCCAATGTCGTGCTGCTGAAGCATCTGCAGGCCTTTCCGCAGCACACGCGTGCGTTTCAGCGCCTCTCGTCGGCCGGCATAGCGACGCTCGTCCTGCTCGACACGGCGGCGTGCGACTACGACCGCAAGACCTATCCAACGGCGGCCCATGCCGCCCTCATCCGCAGTGGCGATGCAGCGCTGACGGAAGCGCTCCTCAGCGAACTCCCAGCGGATAGCGGCATCGTCTTCAAGTTGTGCTGCACCGCCGATCGCGACGTCGTGCACCGGCACTATCCGCTCACGCGCAAGACCAGCTTCCTGTCGTTCACGTCGCCAGAGCGCACCAGTGGTCGCGAAGGCGTCACCGTCGCGGACAGCGCCACGGATGCCATGTATGTGCTCTATCGCATGCAGGATCATGAGCGAGGTTGGCTGTCGCCGCTTCTGGCGAGCGGACGCGCCTTCACCTGTGCAATTGGTTCAGGCGAGGAACCGCTCTCAGTCTGCCTGGCCTTCGAGAGCTATGGCCGCGTCTGGGAGATCGGCGGCGTGGTCACGCGGCCCGACCAGCGCGGGCGCGGCCTCGGATCGCGCGTGGTCGGCGCGGCGCTTGACGAACTGGCGCGGCGCGGGCTGATCGCCCGCTATCAGGTCCACGAGGATAATACCGCCTCGATCCGGCTGGCCGAGGCGCTCGGTATGAAACCGCTTTTGCGCCTGACCCACTACTTGCACGAGCATCGGGCTGAGGCCGGACAGACGGTCAACGACCACCGCTCTTGAACGGCGCCATGCCGGCGCGCGCCAGCGCGTCGGCGCGCTCGTTCATCTCGTCGCCGGCATGGCCCTTGACCCATTTCCAGTCGATCTTGTGACGGCCGAGCGCGGCCTCGAGGCGCTGCCAGAGTTCGGCATTCTTGACCGGTTTGCGGTCGGCCGTCTTCCAGCCGTTCTTCTTCCAGCCATGGATCCAGCCGGTGATGCCCTGCCGCAGATACTGGCTGTCGGTATGGAGCGCGACCGTGACGGGGCGCTTCAGCGCTTCCAGCGCGGCGATCGCCGCCATCAATTCCATGCGGTTGTTGGTGGTCTGCGCCTCGCCGCCGGAGAGTTCCTTCTCGACGCCGTTGAAGGTGAGGATCGCGCCCCAGCCGCCGGGGCCGGGGTTGCCCGAGCAGGCGCCATCCGTCCAGACTTCGACCGTATCGCCGCTCATCGCTTCAGCCCGTATTCGCGGGCGTCAGTGATGCGCTGATGGAAGACGAGCCTGCGGTCGTATTCGAGCGGGTCGAGCGGCTTGACCAGCGCGCCCGGCGGCACGTTCAGCCAGTCGACCAGTCGCGTCACCAGAAAGCGCAGGGCCGAGCCGCGGCAGAGCTGCGGCAGCGCCTCGACCTCCGCCGTCGTCAGCGGCCGCACGCTCTCATAGCCGGCGAGCAGTGCCTGGCCCTTGGTCAGGTTGAACGAGGCATCGGCCTCGAAACACCAGGAATTCAGGCAGATCGCCAGATCATAGGCGAAGGCATCGGTGCAGGCGAAATAGAAGTCGATCAGGCCGGACAGTTTGTCCTTGATGAAGAAGACATTGTTCGGAAAGAGATCGGCATGGATCACGCCGCGCGGCAGATCCTGCGGCCACGAGCGCTCATGGACCTCCACCTCAGCCATGACGCGCCGCGCCAGTCCAGGCGACACCGTATCGGCGGCCGCTCCCGCCTGCTCGGCCAGCGGGCGCCAACCCGGCACCGACAGTGAATTGACCCGCTCCATCCCGAAATCGGCGCCGGCTTCGTGCAACTGGGCAAGCCCACGCCCGAGCTCGGCGCAGTGGGTCACATTCGGGCGCCGGACGGACAGGCCGTCCAGGAAAGAGACGATCGCGGCCGGGCGACCGGCCAGCCGTCCAAAGGCCGCGCCATCATCCATGCGCAGCGGGACCGGGCAGATCAGGCCGCGCCGCGCGAGATGATCCATCAGCCCGATGAAGAAGGGCAGCTCCGTCTCGTCCACCCGCTCTTCGTAGAGCGTTAGGATGTAGAAAGCCTTGGTCGTATGCAGCAGGAAGTTCGAGTTCGAGACGCCCTCGGCGATGCCCTTGACGGAGAGGAGATCGCCGATGCCGTAGCGCGCCACGAAGGCAGCCAGCTCGTCATCGGGCACTTCGGTATAGACGGCCACGCTTGCACTCTTCTGCTGGGATTATTCCGCCGCGTCCGGCGCCGCCTCGCCGCGCAACTCACGCGGCAGCGGGAAGAAGACGTTTTCGTCGGCGGTCGAGACGGTCTCGACGCGGACATCGTAGCGCGCGGCGAAGGCGTCGATGATCTCCTCGACCAGCACCTCGGGCGCGCTCGCGCCGGCCGTGATGCCGAGGCTGCGGATTTGGCCGAAGACCGACCAGTCGATCTCGTCAGTACGCAAGACGAGCCGTGCGACCGGGCAGCCGGCCCGCTCGGCGACTTCGCGCAGGCGCTGCGAGTTCGAGGAATTGGGCGAGCCGACGACGATCAGCCCCTCGACCTGCGGCGCGACGCGCTTCACCGCCTCCTGGCGGTTGGTCGTGGCGTAGCAAATGTCTTCCTTGTGCGGGGCGATCAGCTCCGGGAAGCGGGCCTGCAAGGCTTCGACGATCTCGCGGGTGTCGTCGACCGAGAGCGTGGTCTGGGTGACATAGGCGAGCGGCTGGCCTTCCGGCGCCTGAAGCGTCGCGACGTCTTCAAGCGTCTCGATCAGGGTGATCGCGCCCTCGGGCAACTGGCCCATGGTGCCGATCACTTCCGGGTGGCCGGCATGGCCGACAAGCAGGATATGGCGGCCGCGCTTGTGATGGACCTCGGCCTCGCGATGGACCTTGGTCACCAGCGGGCAGGTCGCGTCGATGGCGAAGAGATTGCGCGCCTTCGCCGCCGCCGGCACCGCCTTGGCGACGCCATGGGCCGAGAAGATCACCGGCCGCGTCTCGTCCGGCACCTCGTCGAGCTCGGCGACGAAGACCGCGCCCTTCCGCTTCAGGGATTCGACGACGTATTTGTTATGGACGATCTCGTGGCGGACATAGACCGGCGCGCCATGCAGTTTCAGCGCCTTCTCGACGGCGTCGATGGCACGCACGACCCCGGCGCAGAAGCCGCGCGGGGCGCAAAGCAGGATGTCGAGCGGCGGCTTGGTCACGCGCGAAAATATCTCCAACGGTCCGCGTCTTCTTTCGGCGGGATCGGGGCGATGTCAAGGAAGCGAAGCGGCGCAGGCCGACACATCTGTCATTCCGGGGCGCGCCATAGGCGCGAACCCGGAACCAACGACTGGGCGGGACACTCGAGAGCCGGTTGCCAACCGCTTACCCAGTCGTGGGTTCCGGGTTCTTCGCTGCGCGAAGCCCCGGAATGACAAGTGTGCCCCTGGTCGGAAGCGCCCCCCGCAATTGCCCATGTCGCCCAAGGCTTGGCCGCCATGCCGATTGCCTCTCGCAGGATCGCCATCAAGCGCCTAGATAGAGCCACGGCCCGCCACGCCGCGCGTCGCGCCGGACCGCCAAGCCCGTTTCCAAAGCCCCGAGTTCCGCATGGCCGACGCCGCCTCGCATGTCAGCTTTCTGCCGCCGATCCTGACCTTCTGCGCTGCGGCGGTGATTGCCGTTCCGCTCTTCCGCAAGCTCGGTCAGTCGGCGGTGCTGGGCTATCTCGCGGCCGGCATCGTGATCGGCCCCTCGATCCTCGGCGTGATCAAGGACCCCGACGCGATCCGCGGCACGGCCGAGATCGGCGTCGTGCTGCTGCTCTTCCTCGTCGGCCTCGAATTGCAGCCCTCGCGGCTCTATTCGATGCGCAAGGATATCCTCGGCTCCGGCCTCGCGCAGATGGCGCTCAGCGCCGGCGGCATCGGCCTGTTCGGCTGGTATTTCGGCCTGTCGGTGGCAGGCGCGGTCGCCGTCGGCGTGGCGCTCGCGCTGTCGGCGACCTCGATCGCGCTGCAATTGCTGGAGGAGCGCGGCGACGGCAACGAGACCTATGGCCGACGCACCTTCTCGATTCTGCTGTTCCAGGACATGGCGATCGCGCCGGTGCTGGCGCTGCTGCCCCTGCTTGCGACAACCGGAGGTAAGGAAGCCGGCAGCCCGATGATGGCTCTCGCCAGCCTCGGCATCGCGCTCCTCGCGCTCGTGCTGATCGTACTGGCCGGGCGCTATGTCATGAACCCGTTCTTCCGCGTCCTCGCCCATACCGGCGCGAAGGACGTGATGACGGCCGCCGCCTTGCTAATCGTGCTTGGCGCTGCGCTATTGATGGAGCATGTCGGGCTCTCGATGGCGATGGGCGCCTTCCTGGCCGGCGTGATGCTGGCCGACTCGCATTTCCGGCATGAGCTGGAAGCCGATATCGAGCCCTTCCGCGGCGTCCTGCTCGGCCTGTTCTTCATGGCGGTCGGCATGTCGCTCGACCTCAAGCTCGTCGCCGACAACTGGCTGCTGCTGGCGCTCGCCGCGCCACTGCTGGTGCTGTTCAAGATCGCGGTCGTCACCTCGATCCTGCGGCTGTCCTGCTCGTCCTGGCTCGAAGCGGTCCGGGCCGGCGCCCTGCTCTCGCCGGCCGGCGAATTCGCCTTCGTGCTCTTGCCGCTCGGCCTCGCGAACGGGCTGCTCACCGCCCAGCAAGCGGCGATGGTCACGGCGCTCGCGGCGATCAGCATGCTGCTCGGCCCGATCGTCGCCAAGCTGATCGACGCGGTGCTGCTGGCCCGCATCAAGCCTGCGACGATGGACGAGGACTATGACGGCGTCGGCGACAGCCCGGTGATGGTGATCGGCTTCGGCCGCTTCGGCCAGATCGTGACGCAGGCGCTGCTGCTCCAGCATATCGACGTGACCGTGATCGATTCCGATGTCGAGCGCATCCGCTCGGCCGCGCAGTTCGGCTTCAAAATCTATTATGGCGACGGCACGCGGCTCGATGTGCTGCGCGCGGCCGGCGCCGGCAAGGCCCGCGTCATCTGCATCTGCGTCGACGACAGGCAGGCGGCGCTCAGGATCGTCGAGATGGTCAAGGCCGAGTTCCCGAGCGCACGACTGCATGTGCGGGCCTATGACCGCATCCATGCGATCGAACTGATGAAGGCGAATGTCGATTTCCAGATGCGCGAGACCTTCGAATCGGCGCTGGGCTTCGGGCGCGTTACCCTGGAGACGCTGGGCCTGACCCGCGACGAGGCCGATCTCGTGATCGACCATGTCCGCGACCGCGACGCCCAGCGCATGGAGATCCAGTTCCACGAGGGGCTCACCGCAGCGATCAACCGCGTGCCGCGCGTCTCGCCGGAGCCGCTGGTTCCGCCCAAGGTCAAGTCAAAGCCGCTCACGGCCGAGACGCGGCACGTCATCGAGGACGGCGGGGCGGAGGTCGCGGTCGGCGGCGTCGGAGAACCCGAACGATGAGCGAGGCCTCGGCCCGGCCACAGGCCGTCTTCCTCGAAGGCCCATTGATGCGCCATGTCGCGGTGATGACCGCGACGGGCTCGGTCGGTCTGATGGCGGTCTTCGTCGTCGACCTCCTGTCGCTGCTCTATGTCTCCTGGCTCGGCCGCCCGGAGGCGACGGCCGGCGTCGGCTTCGCCACCATCGTGCTCTACCTGATGGTCTCGGTGAATGTCGGCCTGATGATCGCGGTGACGGCGCTGACCTCGCGCAGCATCGGTGCGGGCGATCGCCCGGCGGCGCGGCGCATCGCGGCCTCGACCATGGCCCTGTCGGCGCTGGTGGCGCTCGTCCTGTCGCTAGCGGCGCTGCCCTTCCTGCCGAAGCTTCTCAGCCTGCTCGGCGCGCGCGACCAATCGCATGCCGTCGCCCTCTCCTTCCTCACCATCGTGCTGCCGTCGAACATCCTGATGGCGATCGGCATGGGCTTCTCCGGCATCCTGCGCGCGGTCGGTGACGCGAAACGAGCGATGTTCGTCACGCTCGGCGGCGGCATCGTCACCGCAGGGCTCGACCCGCTGCTGATCTTCGGCTTCGGGCTCGGGCCGGACGGCGCCGCGATCGCCATCGTGCTGGCGCGAATCATCATCTGCGCCATCGGCTTCCACGGCTGCGTTGTCGTCCACGACATGATCGAGCGCCCACGTCTCTCCTTCATCCGGCAGGACGCCGCCCGGACCTTCTCCATCGCCGGCCCGGCGATCCTGACAAATCTCTCGAACCCGATCGCCAACGCGGTCTTCGCCAGCGTCGTCGCGCGCTTCGGCGATGCAGCCGTGGCGGCACTCGCGATCATGGACCGGCTGGTCCCGGTCGCCTTCGGCGTGCTCTTCGCGCTGTCGGGCGCGGTCGGGCCGATCCTCGGCCAGAACTGGGGTGCCGGACGCTTCGACCGGATGCGCCGGGGCCTGACCGACGCAGCGATCTTCGCCGGCATCTCCGTCCTCGTTTCCTGGGCGCTGCTCTTCGGCTTTCGCGGCGCCATCGTCTCCGCCTTCCACGCAACGGGGCTGACGGCGGAGCTCGTGCTGTTCTTCTGCCTGATCGCCGGGCCGATGTGGATCTTCGTCGGCATGCTCTTCGTCGCCAATGCCGCCTTCAACAATCTCGGCATGCCGTTCCTGTCGACACTGTTCAGCTGGGGCCGCGCCACGCTGGGCACAATGCCGCTTGCCGTTCTCGGCGCGCATCTGGCCGGGCCGAAGGGCGCGATGGCCGGCTCGGCGCTCGGCGCCGTCGCATTCGGCGTGCTGGCGCTCGTCTTCGCTTATCGCGGCATCACCCGGCTGGAGCGGCGGGCCGCGCAGCGCCAGGCCGCAACCGATTTGCCAGGCAAGGACACCCTGCTATCGTCGCCCTAGGTACGGAGCCAAAGGCCGGCCGGGGAGAAGCGCCCATGATGAACCTGTTCGATATCATGCAGTCGGCCCAGCACGGCCAGGCGCTGCCGAACCTCGCCCAGCAATATGGCCTGAGCCTCCAGCAGACGCAGGCCGCGCTCGATGCCCTGCTGCCGGCCTTCTCGATGGGGCTTCAGCGGCAGACGCGCGACCCCTATGCCTTTGGCTCGCTGGCCCAGATGATGACCGCCTCGCCCTATGCCCGCTTCTTCGAGGCCGGCGGCTACGGCATTCCGGCCGGCGCCCAGAATGCCGGCAACGACGTGCTCAGCCAACTCTTCGGCTCGCGCGAGGTCAGCCAGGCGATCGCCGCGCAGGCAGCCGCGACCAGCGGCGTCTCGCAGGCGATCCTGAAGCAGATGCTGCCGGTCATCGCGGCGATGCTGATGGGCGGCCTGTCCAAGACATCGAGCAACGAGGGGCTGGGCGGCATCCTCGGCCAGTTCGCCGAGATGATGCGCGGCCAGATGCCCGGCATGCAGCCGGCGCCGCAGCCGCAGATGCCGGCCAATCCGTTCGAGGCGATCCTCAAGGGCATGTTCGGCCAGGCCGGCCAGCCGCAGCCCAGTCCGCAGGCGTCTCCGTCCGACCCGTTCGGCGGTGCTCTCGGCCAGATTCTCGGCGGCATGTTCGGCGGCATGGCGTCGCAACCCGAACCCGCGCCTGCCCCCGCTCCACGCAGCGCGCCGCGGCGCGCGCCCGCACCGGAACCCGAGCCCGAGGAGGCAGCGCCCTCACCCTCGGCCAACGGACCGGGTTCGATCGGCCTCGACGCGCTCAACCAGATGTTCGAGCACGGCCGCCAGATCCAGGACGACCATCAGAACGCACTGAAATCGATCCTCGACGCCATGCTCGGCGGCGGACAGGGCCGCCGCTGAGGCGGATTCAGCTCCTCATCTGCTGAAGACATGAAAAAGGGCGGAAGCACGAAGCTCCCGCCCGCAGGGACGCTGACGCCAAGGGGTCAGGCGCAGCGTGCAACCGCAATATCGGCCTTCTTCGCCAGCATCGACGTCGACCCGGCATGGCGCAGGGCGTGTTCCCGCCGCGCAGAGGCAATGCTCGACGCGGAGCGCGAGCGCTCCGCCAGCACGGCGGACGGGTCCTCCAGCCAGGAGGTGGCCAGTGCGCCGTCGATATCCGAACGGACGAGGCCGAGATCCTTGAGCCCGCGCTCGTCGAGCTCGGCGGAAAGACGCATCACTTCGCGGCGGTGGACGAGAGCGCGCACGAGTTGAATCGTTCCGTTCACTCCGATGGTGGCAACACGCGTGACGCCGGCCGAAACGGACGAGAGCGACTTCGCAGTGATAGTCATGAGCAGCATGACGGCCTCCTCTGGCGGTGCGGAACGTGGATCTGAGCCTCTCCATCCCGCCCGGACGCGCCATTGACAGGAAATCTGGAGTGCATCCGGACCTTAGCGAGGCTCTGGTCATCAGCCAAACGAATGGTTATGATGTCTCGCAACACTGATATTGATGGACAGTGACGGGGATCGCCAATGGCCCATGTGCTCGATGCCGATCAGCTCAAGACCTTCGTCGCGATCGCCGATACCGGTTCCTTTACCCGCGCCGCCGAGATCGTCTTCAAGACGCAATCGGCCGTTTCCATGCAGATGAAGCGGCTCGAGGAGCGGGTCGGGCGGCCCCTGTTCGGCCGCGACGGTCGCCATGCCAAGCTGACCGAGGATGGCGAGCGCCTGCTCGACTATGCCCGCCGGATCGTGCGGCTCAATCTCGAATGCGTCGCCTCCTTCGCCGATGCCGACCTGAAGGGTCGCATCCGCCTTGGCGTGCCCGACGATTATGCCGATCGCTACCTGCCCGAAATCCTGGCGCGCTTCGCCCATTCGAATCCGCGCGCCGAGGTTACGGTGGTCTGCGAGCCGACGCCGATGCTGGCCGAGCGGATCGCGACCGGCGATATCGACCTGGCGATCATCACCCATGTCGAGAGCCGCGGCCAGGGCGAGATCATCCGCATCGAGCCACTGCTCTGGGTCACCTCGGCGCGCCACAGCGTGCATGAGACGGACCCGCTGCCGCTCGCGCTCGGGCGGCCGACCTGCAACTGGCGGCAGGCCGCGGTCGACGCGCTCGAATCGAAGGGACGCCGCTTCCGCGTGCTCTATGCGAGCTGGAATTCCACGGCGGTCGGCGCAGCCGTGCTGGCCGGGCTCGCGATCTCGGTCCTGCCGGAGAGCGCGGTCAGGCCGGGCATGCGCATCCTCGGCCCGTCCGAGGGCTTCGCCACCTTGCCCTCATGCAAGATCGGGTTGCTGCGGACCCGCTTCGACCCGTCGGTGCTGTCGAATGCGCTGGCCGAGCACATCATCCAGAGCCTCGACAATCTCGCGAGCTTCAAGACGGCGGCGGAATAGGCGCCGGCCGGTCCGGCATCGAGGCAAGGGAAGCGGCTCACGCGCCGGCCCCGCAGGCCTCAGGGCGTGAAACCGGCCGCCATGGACTTGAAAAAGCGGACGACCGACTCGCCGATGAGCACGGCGCTCGTGATGATCGTCAACGAAATCAGGCTGACGACAAAGCCGTACTCGATCAGCGTCGCGCCGCGTTCGTCGCGAAGAAAAACAGCAAAGCTGGTGCGGAGCTGATCCATGCCGCTAGTTTATCGCCGCAAACTGCGGCCAAATCGTTAATCTACCCGCTGCAATGCGGCGGGTATCACGATTTTCCGGGACGCCCGAGCCTACAACGCCAATTCGGTGAAGACCGGCTCGACGGTGCCGCCCCATTCGCCGCGATAGCGCGCCGCGAGATGCTGGGCGAGCGTCTGCCCGCGCGCCACGATCCCGTGCAGGGGAGCGAGATAGGCGCTTTCATCCGTGCCAGTGGCATTCAGGCGCGCCCGGCGGGCGAGACCGGCCCGCGACAGTTCCAACACCTCGCCGGCGATCTCGCCGAGCTTGCGCCCGCCGATCGTCGCGGCCAATCCTTCGCGCGGAACCGCATCGCGCAGCGCCTGCCGCTCCGCAGCGCTCCAGTTCTTGACGAGGTCCCAGGCCGCGTCGAGCGCGGTCGCATCATAGAGCAACCCGACCCAGAAGGCCGGCATCGCGGCGAGCATGTCGGGCGGGCCGGCATCGGCGCCGCGCATCTCCAGGAAGCGCTTCAACCTGACTTCGGGGAAGACCGTCGAGAGATGGTTGGCCCAATCGGACATCGTGGCCTTCTCGCCCGGCAGTTGCGGCAGGCGTCCGGCCAAAAGGTCGCGAAAAGATGCGCCGGCGACGTCGTGATAGGTGTCGCCGCGCTTGACGAAATACATGGGCACGTCGAGCGCCCAGTCGACATAACCCTCATAGGACATGCCCTCGTCGAAGGCGAAGGCGAGCATGCCGGAGCGGGCGTTGTCGGTGTCGCGCCAGATCTCGGAGCGCATCGACTGGAAGCCGTTGAGCTTGCGTTCGAGGAAGGGCGAGGAAGCGAACAGCGCGGTGGAGAGCGGCTGCAGCGCCAGCGAGACCCTGAGCTTGCGGACCATGTCCGCTTCGCTGGCGAAGTCGAGATTGACCTGGACGGTACAGGTCCGGAACATCATGTCGAGGCCCATCGTGCCGACCTTCGGCATGTAATTCGCCATGATCTTGTAGCGGCCCTTCGGCATCACCGGCGTCTCGGCGCGGGTCCAGAGCGGCGAGGCGCCGAGCGCGACGAAGCCGATGCCGTGCGGAGCGGCCACCGCCTTGACGTCGGCGAGATGGGCCTGAAGCTCGGCCTGCGTCTCGTGAAGCGTCTCCAGCGGCGCGCCGGACAATTCGAACTGTCCGCCCGGCTCCAGCGAGATCGCCCCGCCGCCATCCGGCCCGGCCAAGCCGATGATATGGCCGGCATCGACGATCGGCTCCCAGCCGAGCCGCTGCTGCATGCCCTCCAGCAAGGCACGGATGCCACCGGCGCCGGCGCGCCCCTCATAGGGGACGGGAGCGAGATCGCTTTGATAGAACGGGAATTTCTCGTGCTCGGTGCCGATCCGGAAGGACGAGGCCTGTTTCTCGCCGTCGGCGATCCACGCAATCAGTTCGGCCTTGGAATCGACCGGGGTCGAATCGGACACGTCGCGAGCCATGGGCGCTCCGGCAGATGAGGCAAGACGACCGGCCCCGACACCGAAGGTGCGGAGGAAGCCGGCAGAGGATGCACAGACATAGGCGAGCGCCGGGCGCTCCACAACGACCGGAACCGTGCATTCGTGCAAAGGCGACCGGCGCTGGCGACAGGCCTGCTATCCTTCCGTCAGACGCGAGGCCAGTCGCCGAGAACCGCCTGAACCAGTGCAAGGGCCGCGACCGCGGCCGTGTCCGCCCGCAGGATGCGCGGGCCGAGCGAGATCGGCAGCGTGTTGGGCCGCGCGCGGATCAGGTTCCTCTCGGCCTCGTCGAAGCCACCTTCGGGTCCGATCAGGACGGCAAGCGGCGCGGACTTGCACTCCGCCAGTGCCGAGATCGGGCTCGCCTCCGCCAGGCCTTCATCGCAGAAGATCAGCACCCGTTCCGGCGCCAGGCCCGAGAGCGCGGCTTCGAGCGGCCGCTCCGGCTCGATCTGCGGCAGGCTCAGGATGCCGCATTGTTCGGCCGCCTCGACGGCATTGGCGCGCATCCGGTCGAGGTTCAATCGCGAAACCTGAGTGCGCCGGGTCAGGACGGGCTGCAGCACGCCCGCCCCCATCTCCACCGCCTTCTGCGCCATGTAATCCAGCCGTGCATGCTTCAACGGGGCGAACAGATAATGCAGGTCGGATGCCGGTGGCTGCGGCCTGGTCTGGCGCACCAGCTCCAGATTCGCCTGCTTGCGCCCTTCCGGCACGAGGCGCGCCAGCCATTCGCCGTCACGCCCGTTGAAGACGAGCACCGTGCCCTCGGCCCGCAAACGCAGGACATTGAGCAGATAGTTGGCCTGCTCGCGCTCGAGCGGGAGAATCGCGGCAGCAGCGAGAGGCTGGTCGATGAAGAGCCGGTGCCGGGCGAAATCGGGAACGGACATGAGAGCAGGCGCCTCCAGGCGTCGATGATAGCGGTGAGGACAGCGCGAAAAACGCCACAATCCCCATGTAGCAGGCGCGGCACCCCAGAAGGCCACCCATGGACTCGCAAGAGTCGTTGGCGTTAACAGCGCCTGCTGTTAAGGACGTATCTAACGATCGGCCGGGCGGGCCGGCAATCCGGAGTAAGGACACCATGCGGCGTTGGATGGCTTCAGGCGTTATCGCGGTGCTCGGCCTTGCCGTGGCCCCGTTCCTGGCGGCTGCCCCCGCACATGCGCAGGCCTCGGGCTGCGAGCAGATTCAGAAGCTGCTCGCCGAGCGGCAATCGATCGTGTCGCGGCTGTCGGCCGCCCAGAAGGCCAAGAAGAAGATGACGCCGCAGGAAGCCTGCAGTTCCTTCGGCCGCCTCGTCAGCAACGGCGACGCCGCGATCAAGTTCGCCACGGCCAACCAGGACTGGTGCCAGATTCCCGCGACCTTCATCGAAGGCATGCAGGCCGACAACAAGAAGGTGGCCGGCTTCCGCACCCAGGCCTGCAACGCCGTCAAGCAGCAGGCACAGATGATGCGCCGCGCCCAGCAGCAGGCACAGGGCTCCAGCCCGTTCGGCGGCGCCGATTCCATCACCAGTGGCGTCGGCGGCGGGATGCGCGTCCCGCAGGGCGCGCTCTAACCGGCGCCACGGCGCCATGCCCGAGCCGACACCCGCAGGAACGATGCCGGGGCGCGACGCCCCGCTTCCTGACGCACCTTTGCCCGATGCGCTCAAAGGGCATTGGGTCGACACGCGGGCTCCCTTCGCGACCAGACCGTTCCTGAAACTCGCCCGCATTGAGCGGCCGATCGGCTGGTGGCTCCTGCTCATGCCCTGCTGGTGGGCAGCGGGACTGGCCGCCATCGCTGCCGGCCAGCCTTATCCCAATCCCTGGCACTGCCTGCTCTTCTTTGTCGGCGCGGTGCTGATGCGCGGCGCAGGCTGCACCTTCAACGACATCATCGACCGCAAGCTCGACGCCGAGGTGGCGCGCACACGCGGCCGGCCTCTGCCGTCCGGGCAGGTGACGGCGAAGGCAGCCGCCCTGTTCATGGTTGCGCAAGCGCTCCTCGGTCTGGTCGTGCTGCTGCAATTCAACCGCTTCACGATCGTGCTCGGCATCGCCTCGCTCGTGATCGTCGCGATCTATCCGTTCATGAAGCGGATCACGAACATGCCGCAATTCGTGCTCGGCCTCGCCTTCTCATGGGGCGGCTTGATGGGCTGGAGCGCCGTTTTCGGCCGGCTCGACGCACCCGCGTACCTGATCTACGCGGCCTCCATCGCCTGGACGGTCGGTTACGACACGATCTACGCGATGCAGGATCTGGAAGACGACGTCATCGCCGGCATCCGCTCGAGCGCACGCTATTTCGGCGACCATACGCGCGAGGCCGTGGCGCTCTGCTTCGCGCTGGCGGCCGTGCTCACGGGCATCGCGATCTGGCTGGTTGGCGGCGGGCCGGCCGCCTGGCTCGGCTTCGCCGCCTTCGTCCTGCATCTCGGCCGGCAGGTTACCCGCATCAACGGCGCGACAGCGCCCGAAGCACTCAGGATATTCCGCTCGAATCGCGACGCCGGCCTGCTGCTGGCGGCCGGGTTCGCGCTCGATGCGATGAGTCGTTCGATATTCTGAGGATCAGTCGGTCATCCGGTCGCCGCTGACGATCACCGGCAGTTCGGGCAGACGTCCGGTCTTGCGGCGTGTCAGGAAGCGCGGGCGACGGCCGTTGAGCAGGCCGTGACGGCGGCGGATGCGGACCGCCCCCAGCGCGACGCGGCCGAGCTGCGGATAGGGCTCCGTCACCACGCCATCGGCCCCTTCGAGCAAGAGCGGCAGGCCACTGGTCCTGCCGAAGTCCCGCCAGAGCGCAACCGCATCCTCCTGATCCACGGAAGCCACGACGATGGAGCGGCCATCGCCGGCGGTCAGGGCCAGTTCGAAACGCTCGTCGTCACCGGCAGGATTGGCCAGCCGCAGCGCGACGCCGCGCCAATTGGCCTTGCCGCGCAGAATCCGCACCGAACCGATGCGTTCGATCGCCGGAGCGACCGGACGGGCCGGCATCGGGTTGCGGGAAACGATCGCTGTGGTGGTCGGAGCACCGGAGAGAGCAGGCACAAAACCGCTCTCTCCGGCAGCCTGCGTGACGCTGGCCATCGGTTATAACGCCTCTCTCTAATCCCTGCTGCAACGGAGCCCTCTGTCGATGCCGGGGCTCTCGTGCTTGCCCTGTGAGGATGGCCGCCAGCCGTGTCCGAGCGCTTAAGGGGTTGGGTTAAAGGAAGGTGTTTTCGCCCCGATCCGGCCCGAAACGAGCCCTTTCCCGCCGGATGCTTGACGGAATCTTTCGATCCGTGGCCGCATTTTCGGCTTGAAACAGCGACTTTCACGGCCGATAGGAAAGCCATGAACGCCATCACGCTACCGATCGCGGCCGAGCTGCTGAAGGCCGTCGGTGAAAGCTGCCTGGAAGCCGGCACGATCGCCCTGGAGCTGTTCCGGCCGGGCGCGACGACGGCCGCGCGGACCTGGTCGAAGAGCGGCGGATCGCCCGTCACCGAAGCGGATATCGGCGTCGACACCTTTCTGCGAACCCGGTTGTCCGAACTGCTGCCGGAAGCCGCCTGGCTGTCCGAGGAAACGGTCGACGATGCGCAGCGGCTGTCGCACCGCTTCGTCTGGGTCGTCGATCCGATCGACGGTACGCGCGCCTTCATGCAGGGCTCGCCGGACTGGGCCGTCTGCGTCGCGCTGCTCGACCAGGGCGCGCCCGTCCTCGGCATCGTCCATGCGCCGGCCTGCCAGGCCACCTACCACGCGCTCGCCAGCGGCGGCGCGACGCTCAACGGCGAGATCATCCAGACCTCATCCGCGAACACGCTGGCCGGCGCTCGCATCGCCGGCCCCAAGCCGATGCTCGATGCGCTTGCGCAGTTCGAGAGCTTCGAGGCGGTCGGCCGGATTCCGTCGCTGGCGCTACGCCTGACGCGCATCGCCGACGGCACGATCGATGCCGGCCTGATCTCGCCCGATGCCCGTGACTGGGATCTGGCTGCTGCCGATCTCGTGCTGAGCGAAGCCGGCGGGCGGCTCACCGACGGCGAGGGGCGCCCGGTCGTGTACAATCGCGACGTGCCGGTCCATGGCATGCTCGCGGCCAGCAACGGCAGGCTTGCCACGCCTTTGCAGGGCGCGATCGAGCGGCTGCGCGACGGACGGACGCAGCCCGCCTGACGATTTTTTTCAACGCTTCCGCGCGGCCCGCTCGCATGGACCGCCGGGATGGCTTATGGGGGCGCCAAGCAGCCCCTGCAGGAGAGTTCGATGAGCGCGGAACCGGAACAGAAACAGCTTCTTCACCTCGTGCTGGGCGGCGAGCTCGCCTCGCTCGACGGCATCACCTTCAAGGATCTGGCGAAGCTCGACATCGTCGGCGTCTTCCCGAACTATGCCACGGCCCACACCGCCTGGAAGGCCAAGGCGCAGCAGACCGTCGACCAGGCTCAGACGCGCTATTTCATCGTCCATCTTCACCGGCTGCTCGACCCCGAGACCGCCAAGAGCTGAGCCAAGACAGGCTTAGAACGACAGGACCTATGGGCTTTTCGATCCTCAAGACGCGCGTGGCGCAGGAAACGCTCGGCCGCCTGCTGGCCGGCTATCTGCGCCTCGTGCAGCGCACGAACCGGATCGTCTTCGAGCCTGCCGATATCTACGACCATGTCCGGCCGGACCTGCCGCTGATCTTCGCGATGTGGCACGGCCAGCACATCATGATCCCCTTCGCCCGGCCGGACTGGATGCCGGCCTGCTCGCTGGTCTCGCGCCATGGCGATGGCGGCTTCAACGCGGTGGCGCTGCGCGAGCTCGGCATCGGCGCGATCCGCGGCTCGGGCGCTCTCGGCAAGAAGATCCGCGAGAAAGGCGGCGCGAGCGCCTTCCTCGCGATGGTCCGCAGGCTCGCGGCGGGCGATACCATGGTGCTGACGGCCGACGTGCCGAAGCGCGCCCGTATCGTCGGCCCCGGCATCATCGCTTTGGCCCGGGCTTCCGGGCGGCCGATCCGCGCGGTCGCCGTAGTCACCAGCCGCCGCATCGATTTCAACAGCTGGGACCGTGCCTCGATCGGCCTGCCCTTCGGGCGCTGCGCCATCGTCGTCGGCGAGCCGATCCTGGTCGCGCGCGACGCCGACGAGGCGGCGCAGGAGGCGGCGCGCCTTGCGGTTCAGGCCAGCCTCGACGACGTCCATGCCCGCGGCTATGCGCTGGTCGGCAGCAGCGATCCGGGCGCCGGCCTGCGTGAAAAGCAGCTCGCTGCCGGAGCCCCGGCATGAGCGGCAAGGGCGCGATCCTCCGCAGCTATCGCTACGCGACCTCCCTGCTGGAGCCCGCGGCAGCCGGGCTCCTGCTCTGGCGCCAGCGGCGCGGCAAGGAGGATGCCACGCGCCTCGCGGAGCGGCGCGGCCATCCGGGCGTCAAGCGCCCGAACAAGCCGCTGGTCTGGCTGCACGGCGCCAGCGTCGGCGAGACCGTGACCCTGCTGCCCCTGATCGCCAAATTGCAGAAGCGCGGCTTCGCGGTGCTGGTGACCTCGGGTACCGTCACCTCCGCCAAGCTGATGGCGGCGCGGCTGCCGGGCGGCGTGATTCACCAGTACATCCCGCTCGACGTTCCCCGCTACATGCGCCGCTTCATGGATCACTGGCGGCCGGATCTGTGCCTGATCTGCGAATCCGAGATCTGGCCGAATTTGCTGATCGAGGCGCAGCGCCGCGACCTCCCCGTCGTGATGGTCAATGGCCGGATGTCGGAGCGCTCCTTCGCGCGCTGGTACAAGATGCCGAAGACCTCGCGCTTCCTGCTCTCCTGCTTCGAGGCCTGCCTCGCGCAGTCGCAGGGCGATGCCGAGCGCCTGGCCCAGCTCGGCGCGCCGCGCGTCAGTGTCAGCGGCAACCTGAAATTCGATGTGCCGGCCCCGCCGGCCGACCCCGACACGCTCGCCATCCTCGACGGCCAGACGACCGGCCGCCCGGTCTGGATCGCCGCCAGCACCCATCCCGGCGAGGACGAGCTGGTGCTCGCCGCCCATCTCGCGATCAAGCCCTATCTGCCGAAGCTGCTCACCATCATCGCACCGCGCCACCCGCAACGCGGCCCGGAGATCGAGGCGCTGGCGGAAGCGAACGATGTCACCGTCTCGCGCCGCGCAACTGGGGGAAGCCCCGAGCGCGATGTCGACCTCTATGTCGCGGATACCGTCAACGAGCTCGGGCTGTTCTACCGTTTGTCGCAGGTCGCCTTCCTCGGCGGCTCACTGGTCGAAGGCATTGGCGGGCATAACCCGATCGAGCCGGCGAAGCTCGGTTGCGCCCTGCTGCACGGCCCTCATGTCCATAACAATGCGGAGATCTTCGCCGCCTTCGACCGCGACGGCGGCTCGCGCGCGGTCGCCGATGCGCAGGCGCTGGCCGGCGCAGCCCATCGCTGGCTGAACAACCCGGCCGAGGCCCGGCAGGCGGCGCGCGCCGCCGCGCAGACCGCGACCGAACTCGGCGGCGCGCTGAACCGCACGCTCCATGCAATCGAGCCCCTGTTGATGCGGGTCGCGATCGGCCAGCGCGAGAGCGCGCCCTGATGCTGCGGCGCGCCCCGCGCTTCTGGTGGCGGGAGACACCAACGCTGCTCGCCCGGCTGCTCCAGCCGCTCGGCTTCCTCTACGGCCGGATCACCTTGCAGCGGATGCGGCAGCCCGGAACCGAAGCCGGCCTTCCGGTGATCTGCGTCGGCAACTTCATCGCCGGCGGCGCCGGCAAGACGCCGACGGCGATCACCATCGCCCGCCTGCTGGACGCGCGGGGCGAAAAGCCCTTCGTGCTGATGCGCGGCTATGGCGGCCGGCTCGCCGGGCCGATCGAGGTCGATCCCGACCGGCATCGCGCGGCCGATACCGGCGACGAGCCGCTGCTGATGGCGCGCCATGCCCGCACCGTCATCGCCCGCGATCGCGTGGCCGGCGCGAGGCTGGCGCGAGGGCTCGGCGCCAGCGTCGTCGTGATGGATGACGGGCTGCAGAACCCCTCGCTGGTCAAGCATCTCAAGCTCGCGGTGGTCGACGGGTCGAGCGGAGCCGGCAACGGCCTGTGTCTTCCTGCCGGACCGCTGCGTGCTCCGCTTGCAGAGCAGATGAGCGAGGCAGACGCCGTCATCGTGATCGGTGGCGGGGATGCAGGAGAACGCGTCGCCGCCGTCGCGCGAGCGGCGAAGAAGCCGGTTCTCGCAGCCGCCCTCAAGCCCGCCGCTACCGCCGTCGAGCGCTTGCGCGGGCGGAAGGTCGTGGCGCTGTCAGGGATCGGGCGGCCGGAAAAATTCGCTGCGACCTTGCGGGATGCTGGGGCGATCATCGCGGCCGAACAGGCCCATGGCGATCACCACGCCTATCTGGAAAGCGATGTCGCGACTGCGCTCGCGATCGCCCGGGAACACGCTGCGTTGATCGCGACGACGGAGAAGGACTGGACCAAGCTCGCGCCGCTCTGGCCCGGGAATGCGCGCGACGTGCTGGTCGTGGTGCCGGTTACGCTGGCTTTCGCGGAGCCGGCCGCGATCAGCGACCTGCTTGCCGCCCTCGGCAAGGCGAGCTGAGTTGTCGTCAGGCGCGGCCGGCGCGGCGCAGCCTGAGCAGCGCGGCTTCCGACGATGAATAGGCTTCCTGCCATTCGATCGACCAGTAGCGGAGATCGTCGAGACGGATCGGCGCGCCCGTCACGGCGCAGCGCACGAAGGCGCCCGGTTTGACGACATGGAAGTCGCCGGCGCGGTAGTCGACGACGGCTTCGGGGCCATGAGGCGGGAGACGCTCGCTGATATTCATCAAAATTGCATCAAATCATTGATCGGGAAACGGAAAGCCGGGATACTCCGAGGTTTGTGATAACCCTCTGGTCGGCGATGTCCAGTCTCCTGCGCCTCATGGCGTGCCTGATGAGCCTTGCGCTGCTCGCAACACCGGCTGCTCGCGCCGGTGGCTACGAGCGCGTGGCCATTCCCTCCGAGCAGGGAACGCTGACGGGTCTCTTCTATCTGCCGGCCGGCCAGGGGCCTTTCCCGGCGGTGATCGCCCTGCATGGTTGCGGCGGCTTGTGGCGCGCTCAAGGCCAGCTCTCGATGCGGCATGCCGATTGGGGCGAGCGCCTCGCCGCCGCCGGCTTCGCCGTGCTGATGCCGGACAGCTACGGCTCGCGCGGGCTCGGCTCGCAATGCGGCGTGAAGGACCTGACGGTCCGGGCCGGGCGAGAGCGCGTCGCCGATGCCGCGGCGGCCCGGACCTGGCTGCAGCAGCGCGGCAACATCAAGCCTGACTCGATCGCCCTGCTCGGCTGGTCCAGCGGCGGTCTGACCGTGCTGACCGCGATCCGCAAGGAGCAGGCCCCGACAGACGGCAAGCCGGACTTCAAGCGCGCCGCCGCCTTCTATCCGAGCTGCCGCAGCCAGTCGGAATCGCCGAGCTTCTCCGCCCGCATCCCGCTGCTGATCCTGATGGGCGATGCCGACGACTGGACCCCGGCCGCGCCCTGCAGCCATCTCGCCAAGGCCGCGCAGGGGCGCGGCGAGGAGGTCGGCCTCGTCCTCTATCCCGGCGCCCTTCACGATTTCGACCATCCGCGCCTCGAGGTAAGAGAACGCGAGAATATCGCCTATTCCGCCAGCGGCACCGGCAAGGCAACGGTCGGCACCAATATGGCGGCACGCGAGGACGCGCTGAAGCGGGTAAAGGCCTTCCTGACCGCTCCTTGAAGTCGATAGGCTTTCGTTGACCGACGCGGGTCATCCCGGACGCAGCGAAGCGCAGATCCGGGATCCATTCCTGAACCTCAATCGGGTCCGCTCCGGCATGGATCCCGGGTCAAGCCCGGGATGACGCCTTGTTTCCGCGGAAAACAAGCAGGTTCTAGAACAGATCGCCCTGCGATCCCGGCACCGGCGCCTTGCGCAAGGGGCGCGGCGCTGACGGCTTCGCTCCGCCGGCTTCGCCGCCCGAAACGGTGACGCCGAAGCTGCCATCGGCCAGTTGCACCGAAAGCGCCCTGCCCGGCTGGGCGGCCTCGACGCTGCGCACCAATGCGCCGGCCTCGTCGCGGATCAGGGCATAACCGCGCGACAGCACCGCCTCCGGCCCGAGCGAACGGATCAGCGCCCAGAGCGAGGCGAGCCGGTCGGCGCGCCGATGCACGATCTGGCCGAAGGCTCGCTCGGCCCGCTGCGCCAAGCCGCCCACGCGGTCGCGGCGCTGGACCAGGCTTTGGCCGAAGGCATTGCGCGCGCGCGTCTCCAGTGTTGCGAGGCGATCGCGAGCATTGGCGATGCGGGTGCGTTCGCCGGACACGGCATTGCCTCTGGCGGCGGCCAGCGCACGCCCGAAACCGTCGAGCTGCGTTCGCAAGCGAACGAGTGCAAGGCGAGGCGAACGCGCCTCCAGCCGACGCGAGAGAGCCTGCAATTGCTGCTCATGCGTGCGCGCATTGCGGGCAAGGGCTGGAGCCAACCGCGTCGCCGCGAGGTCCAACCGCTGGCGCGGGCCAGAGAGAACGGCTTCCGGCCCCGGCAAGGCGCGGGCGAGAGCCCTCAAGTCACTGCGGCGGCGATCCGACAGGCGCAGCATCGCCCCGGCATGGCGGCGGGCGAGATCGGCAACGAAGCCCATCAGCTCGGCGCGTACCGGCACGACCTTCTCGGCGGCACCCGTCGGCGTGGGCGCACGCAGGTCGGCGGCGTGGTCGATCAGCGTCCAGTCGGTCTCGTGGCCGACGGCGGAGACAAGCGGGATTTCCGAGGCTGCGGCGGCACGGACCACGATCTCCTCGTTGAAGCTCATCAGGTCTTCGAGCGAGCCGCCGCCGCGCGCGACGATGATGACATCCGGCCGGGGAATGCGCCCGCCTGCCGGCAACGCGTTGAAGCCGGTAATGGCATTGGCGACCTCGGCCGCGCTGGTCTCGCCCTGCACACGCACCGGCCAGACCAGGACATGGCGCGGGAAGCGATCCTCAAGGCGGTGCAGGATGTCGCGAATGACCGCGCCGGTCGGCGAGGTCACGACGCCGATGACCGCGGGCAGATAGGGGATGAGCTGCTTGCGCTCCTCGGCGAAAAGGCCCTCTGCCGCGAGCCGCTTGCGGCGCTCCTCCAGCAGCGCCATCAGCGCGCCGGCACCGGCCAGCTCCAACGAATCGATGACGATCTGGTAGCTCGACTTGCCGGCGAAGGTGGTGATCTTGCCGGTGGCGACGACCTCCAGCCCTTCCTGCGGGCGCGTCTTGAGGCGGCCGAATACGCCCTTCCAGATCACCGCGTCGATCTTGGCGTTGGTGTCCTTCAGCGAGAAATAGACATGGCCGGAGGCGACCGGGCCACGATAGCCGGAAATCTCGCCGCGCACGCGCACGAAGCCGAAATTGTCCTCGATGGTACGCTTCAGCGCACCGGAGAGGTCCGAGACGCTCCATTCGGGCGCATTGCCGGTCGTCTGCTGCGATTCGCTGGTCATGGCCGGACCATAGCGGGATGAAAGAGACAGCAGAAGCGTTGCCCATGGCGCTAGGTGCCGCTATTGCGCCCGTGACGGAGCGGAGAGCGCCATGAAAATTCTTCTGATCGGTTCGGGCGGCCGCGAGCATGCGCTCGCCTGGGCAATTTCGGCCTCGCCGCTCTGCGACGCGCTGTTCATCGCGCCAGGCAATCCCGGCACCGCCCATTGCGGCGAGAATGTCGTGGTCGATATCGCCGACCATGCCGCCGTCGTCGCCTTCTGCCGGTTGCAGGGCATCGACCTCGTGGTCGTCGGACCGGAAGGGCCGCTCGTCGCCGGCATCGCCGACGATCTCAGGGCAGCGGGCATCAAGGTCTTCGGCCCGTCCAAGGCTGCCGCCCAGCTCGAGGGGTCGAAGGGCTTCACCAAGGAACTCTGCGCCGAGTTCAATATCCCGACCGCCGGCTTCGGCCGCTTCGGCGACGCAGCTCCCGCGAAGACTTACGTCGCCACGCAGGGCGCGCCGATCGTGATCAAGGCCGACGGACTTGCTGCCGGCAAGGGCGTGATCATGGCGGAGACGCTGGATCAGGCGAACGAAGCCATCGACATGATGTTCTCGGGCAGCTTCGGCGCGGCCGGGGCCGAGGTCGTGGTCGAAGAATGGATGATCGGCGAGGAAGCGAGCTTCTTCGCGCTCTGCGACGGCGCGCATGCGCTGGCGCTGGCCTCGGCACAGGACCACAAGCGCGTCGGCGACGGCGATACCGGCCCGAATACCGGCGGCATGGGCGCCTATTCGCCGGCCCCCGTGATGACGCCGGCGCTGACCGAGCGCGTCATGGCCGAGATCATCCGGCCGACATTGGCCGGCATGGCGAAGCGCGGCACGCCGTTCCAGGGGGTGCTCTTCGCCGGGCTGATGATCACGGCGCAGGGGCCGAAGCTGATCGAGTACAACACACGCTTCGGCGATCCCGAATGCGAGGTGCTGATGCCGCGCCTGAAGAGCGACATCGTGCCGGCGCTGCTCGCCGCCTGCGACGGCGTGCTCGACCAGGTCGACCTGCGCTGGCGCGACGAGGCGGCGCTGACCGTGGTGCTCGCGGCGAAGGGCTATCCGGCCAAGCCGGAGACCGGCAGCGTCATCCAGGGCGTCGAGAAGGCGGAGGCGCTGGACGAGGTGCTCGTCTTCCATGCCGGCACCAAGCTCTCGAACGGCGATCTCGTCGCCAATGGCGGGCGCGTGCTGAACGTAGTCGCGCTCGGCAAGAGCGTCGGCGAGGCGCAGAAGCGTGCCTATGAGGCTGTCGACAAGATCGACTGGCCCGGCGGCTTCTGCCGCCGCGACATCGGCTGGCAGGCGGTCAAGCGCGAGCAAGGCTGACAGTTCGCGACGACCGGGGCTATGCTCCCGGCCATGGCGAACATCGACTCCCTCTTCCACGGCTTCAAGGCGCACTGGATCGACGGGCCGGTCGGCAAGATCTTCGCGCGCGTCGGCGGCGAAGGCCCGCCGCTGGTGCTGATCCACGGCTTTCCGCAGACCCATGCCGAATGGCACCGGCTGGCGCCGGAGCTGGCCAAGACCCACACCGTCGTATGCCCCGATCTGCGCGGCTATGGCTGGTCGGCGGCGCCGCATGGCGATGGCGGCCGGGAGACCTATACCAAGCGCGGCATGGGCGAGGATATCGTCGCGGTGATGCAGGCGCTCGGCCATATCCGCTTCGGCGTGATCGGCCATGATCGCGGGGCGCGCGTCGCCTATCGCCTCGCGCTCGATCATCCCGGCCGCGTCGAGCGGCTCGCCTTACTCGACATCCTGCCGACGGTCTCGATGTGGGAGGGCATGAACGCGGCCCGCGCCATGCAGGTCTATCACTGGACCTTCCTCGCCCAGCCCGAGCCGATCCCGGAGAACCTGCTCAAGGCCGACCCGGTCGGCTGGCTCGACCGCACCATCGCGAGCTGGAGCCGGGCGAAGACTCTCGACCTGTTCGACCCGCTGGCGATGCAATCCTACGCGGAATCCTTCAGCGATCCCTCGCGCAGCCATGCCGCCTGCGAGGATTATCGCGCCGGCGCCACCATCGATATCGAACACGACAAGGCCGATCTCGCCGCGGGCAAGCGCATCCTCTGTCCGACGCTCGTGCTCTGGGGCGAGGCCGGCATCCCGGCCAAGGGCGCAAGCCCGCTCGCCATCTGGCACCAGACTTTCGCGCCACAGGCCGAAGGGCAGGCGATAGACAGCGGCCATTTCCTGCCGGAGGAGAACCCACAGGCGACGCTCGCGGCGCTTAAGCCGTTCCTGGCGCGGGCTGCGGCCTGAGCCGGTCCACGGGAACAATCGGCATGCCACGTTCCCGCCCCTCCGAAGCGCCGCCAAGCGGAAGTGCGCCCGAGATTGCACTCGTGCTTGGAGCAGGTGGAGCACGGGGTCTCAGCCATATCGCAGTGCTCGAGGCGTTCGACGAGCTCGGCCTGAGACCCGCACGGATATCCGGCTGCTCGATCGGCGCCATCATCGGCGCGGCCTATGCCGCCGGGCTCTCCGGTCGGGAACTGCGCGCGCATGTGCTGGCGACCTTCCGCGACCGGGCAAGGGTGATCGCGCGCCTGCTCGACTGCCGCGTTGGCAAGCTCGCCGATCTCGTACGCGGCCTCGGTAATCCCGTGCTGCTCGACGGCGAACGCCTGCTCGACCTGTTCTGGCCGGAGGCTGTGCCCGATCGTTTCGAGGAGCTGGCTACTCCGTTCACCGCGATCGCAACGGATTACCATCGGCATGCGGAAGTAATGCTGCATGGCGGGCCGTTGACGCCGGCCGTCGCGGCCTCGCTCGCCATTCCCGGATTGGTTCGGCCGGTCGCGCTCGGTGGGCGCGTGCTGATCGATGGCGGGGCGATCGATCCCCTGCCCTATCGGGAATTGCTGGCGCCCGGCCGCATCGTCGTCGCGGTCGATGTCAGCGCGCCCATGACCGAGCCCGGCGAAGCGCGCATTCCCGGCGCGATGGAGGCGCTCGTCGGTGCCTCGCAGATCCTGACGCGGACGCTGGTCCAGCGCCTGATCGAACAGCAGCCGCCGGATGTCCTGATCCGGGCCGGCGCCGACCGCATCGGTGGGCTGGACTTCTTCAAGGCCAAGGCGATCCTCGCAGCATCCGAGCCGATCAAGGACGAGGTCAAGCGAGCGCTGGAACGGGCTCTCGAAGCGCAGGGCTGACCGGCTCCGGAGCATCGCAGCGGAAGCCGGGAAGCGCGGCTTCCAACACCCCCCGCCCTGCCTCGGTCAGGACCACGGCGCGGCCATCCTTGCGACGCCGCACCCAGTCCATCTCGAAGCAGCGGCAGGCAAGCGAGGCCGCGAGATGGCCGGCGAGATGCGGCCGGCGCTCGCTCCAATCGAGGCAGGGGCGCAGTGCCGCACGGCGGCTCCTGGCAGTGGCGTCGGGATCGAGCCCCAGCGCCCTGAAGATCGCCCTGCCCGAGGCCGTCAGCGCATAGCCGCCCTCGCTCGCGGCGAGATGGCCGCCCGCCATCAACGCATCATGGATGCCGATACCGAGCCTTCCGGCGAAATGGTCGTAGCAGGTGCGGGCCTGACTCAGTTCCGCGCCGACGCGCGAAGGCAGGCGCCGGCTGGTGCCGTCGAGATTGGCGAGCACCATCAGGCCTTCCAGCGCCGTCGCGACCTCCGGACCGGCCAGCCGGTAATAGCGATGGCGCCCCTGCACGGCGACGTCGATCAACTTGCCCTGCATCAGCTTGGCGAGATGGCCGCTCGCGGTCTGCGGCGCGACGCCGGCGATCCAGGCAAGTTCCTTCGCCGTCAGCGCGCGGCCGTCCATCAGCGCGTGCAGCATATTGGCGCGGGCCGGATCACCCATCAGATGGGCGATCTCCGCGAGATAGGGACCTTGCATGCTCATGGCCGCATGATGCTCTATCGCCTTCGCATCGCAAGCGGGAACGCTACGGCGACGGCCGTAGCATCGGGCCGCGACAGCCGCCGTCATCGATGCCACAAGCAAGACATGGACAACACAACTCTCCTCCTCTTCGTCACCGCGACCTTCGTGCTCGCCGGCTTCGTCAAGGGCGTGATCGGGCTGGGCCTGCCGACCATCGCGGTCGGCATCCTCGGCGTGGTGATGGCCCCGGCACAAGCCGCGGCACTGCTGGTCGTGCCCAATCTCGTCACCAATGGCTGGCAGATCGCGGCCGGGCCGAAGCTCGGCGCCACGCTGAAGCGGCTCTGGCCGATGCTCACCACGATCTGCCTGGGCACCTGGGCTGGCGCCGGCCTGCTGCAACAGCAGAAAGACGGCAGCGCCACGCTGTGGCTCGGCGCAGCCCTCATCCTCTATGCACTGGTCGGGCTGAAGGCGGCGAAGCTGCGCGTTCCCACCCGCTGGGAAGGCTGGCTCGGCCCCGTCATCGGCTTCACCACGGGCGTCGTCACGGCGGCCACCGGCGTCTTCGTTCTGCCGGCCGTGCCCTATCTGCAGGCGCTCGGCTTCGACAAGGACGCGCTGGTGCAGGCGCTCGGCATCTCCTTCATCGTCTCGACGCTGGCGCTGTCCTTCGGCCTGATCGGGGCCGGGGCGCTGAACGGCACCGTCGCCTGGCAGTCACTACTCGCTCTGGTACCGGCACTGATCGGCATGGGCGGCGGGCAGTTCATCCGCAGCCGCATCTCGCCTGCCACCTTCAAGATCTGCTTCTTCGCCGGCCTGCTGGCGCTGGGCGCCTATCTCTGCTGGCGCAGCGTTGCCTGATGGTCCGGCCCTTGCTTGGCGAAGCGGGGCCGGTTCACAGGCTTAACCAAGCGCTAACCATACGGGCGCAGCCTCGAGCGGCAGCAACAGGAGCCGCTCGCATGGATGCCTTCACCATGGTTATCATGGCCTGCGTCGCCGGCGAGGCGCATTGCGCGACCAGCCGCATCAGCGAAATGGGCTTCACCACGGCGCAAGCCTGCGAGGCGCGGATCGACGACATCGCCCGCACGATGACCAGGGAATTCGGCAAACGCCTGGAATTCAAGGGCCGGCAAGTGACCTACGACGTCTCCTGCATGGACCGTGCGCAGCTCGCGGCGAAATTCGGCATCGCCTCGTCGGATACCTGAGCGTCAGCGCCGCTCGCGGAAGAAATCCCGGAGCAGCCCCGCGGCCTCGGTCTCGCGCAGGCCACCATAAACCTCCGGCGCATGGTGGCAGGTCGGGCTCTCGTAGAGCCTGACGCCGTTCTCGACCGCGCCGCCCTTCGGATCACCGGCTCCGAAATAGAGCCGCCTGATCCGCGAGAACGAGATCGCCGCCGCGCACATCGGGCAGGGCTCGAGCGTGACGTAGAGATCGCAGCCGATCAGGCGCTCGCTGCCGATAGCGTCGCAGGCGAGCCGAAGCGCCAGCATTTCGGCATGCGCCGTCGGGTCCTTCAGTTCCAGCGTGCGGTTGCCGGCGCGGCCGAGGACCGCTCCGTCACGCACCACCACCGCCCCAACCGGCACCTCGCCACGCAAGGCAGCCGCCTTCGCCTCGTCGAAGGCGAGCGCCATCGCGTCAAACGCGGAGGGTGATTGCGGTTTCGACATCAAGAACCCCAGCTTTGGCGCTCGCAGCGAGGGAAAGCCTCTGCTACAAGCGCCGGCTATAGCGAATAAGCGAGCCAGGCCTTTCCCGCAAAGCGGTTGTGCTCGGCCGGCTCAGGAGCAACCATGAAAGACGACGACAACAACAGAGGCCGCGGCCCACGCAAGGGCGGTGGCGCCGGCGGCCGTGGACCCGGCTCCGGTGGCAAAGGTTTCGGTGGCAAGAGCTTCGGCAGCCGCTCAGGCGGCGAAGGTAGCGGCCCCGCGCGCGATGGCGAACGCAAGCCGTTCCGCAGCCGTTCTGGCGGCGGCGAGCGCCCGGCCCGCCGCTTCGAGCGCCCGGCTGGCGCCGAAGGTGAGGCCCCGCGCCCGCGCCGCTTCGATGGCGACCGGCCGGCCCGCTTCAAGGCCGAGGGCGAAGGCCGTGGCTTCCGCGAGCGTTCGGGCGATGAGCGCCCGCGCCGCACGGGCGACCGCCCCTTTGCCGGCCGCGACAGGCCGCAGGGCGACCGCCCGCCGCGTGGCGAGGGCCGCGACGGCGAGAAGCGCTTTTCGCGTCCGCGCGGGCCGCGCTTCGAAGGGCATGACGATCGTCCGCGCCGCCCACGCGAGGATGCGCCCGAGCGCAAGCTGATCACGGCCGACGAACCGGAGCGGATCGCCAAGGTGATGGCGCGCGCCGGCGTCGCCTCGCGCCGTGACAGCGAGGCGATGATCGCGGAAGGCCGCGTCAGCGTGAACGGCACGGTACTGGACAGCCCGGCCCGCGACGTGAAGCCGACCGATATCGTGCTGATCGACGGCGAGCCCTTGCCGGCCCGCGAGCGCACAAGGCTGTGGCTTTACCACAAGCCCCGCGGCGTGGTGACGACCAATTTCGACCCGGAAGGCCGGCCGACCGTCTTCGACGTGCTGCCGGAGGACCTGCCGCGCGTGCTGACCATCGGCCGGCTCGACATCAACACCGAAGGCCTGCTGCTGCTCACCAATGACGGCGGGCTGGCGCGGGTGCTGGAGCTGCCGGAGACCGGCTGGCTGCGCCGCTACCGCGTGCGCGCCTTCGGCGAGGTGACGCAGGACGTGCTCGACACGGTGAAGGACGGCGTCACCATCGATGACGTCCATTATGGGCCGGTGATCGCGCGCTTCGAGCGCCAGCAGGGCTTCAACACCTGGCTGACGGTCGATCTGCGCGAGGGCAAGAACCGCGAGGTCAAGACCGTGCTCGAGCATCTCGGGCTGACGGTGAACCGGCTGATCCGCATCTCCTTCGGCCCGTTCCAGCTCGGCGAGCTCGAAGAGGGCGAGGTCGACGAGATCCGCTCGCGCGTGCTGCAGGACCAGCTCGGCACCGAGCTCGCGGCCAAGGCCGGCGCCGATTTCGAATCGCCGCGCCGCGACGCCCTGCCCGCCGCGCCGCGTCCGGCACCGGCCGGCGATGATCGCCCGCGCCGCCGCCGCGAACCCGTCGAGGATGAGCATGAGACCCGCCGCGAAGCGGTGCGCGAATTGCGCGGCGACAAGCCCTGGACCCGCACCGTCTGGCGCGATGCCGAGACCGAACCGCAGCGCGAGCGCAAGGCCCCGCCGCGCCGCGGCGCCGATCCGAAGCTGGAGCGGCAGGAGCGCGAGGCGACCGGCGACGTGAAGCGCCGCCGCGACACGCCGATCGCCGACCCGAAGGGCCGGCGCGTGCTGGTCGAGCGCGTCCGCGCCCCGGTGGCGGATGAGCGCGCCGCTCCTGAGCGGGAGAGCAAGCGCAGGCCCGACCGCATGCCGCGCCAGGAGCGCGGTCGCGAAGAGCGCGGCGGCGACGAGGCGCGCACTCAACGCCCCCTCACCCGCACCGGTGGCGATGAGCGGCCGGCACGACGCCCGCGCAGCGAGGCCGGCGAACGCGACCGCGGCGGCGACCGGCCGTGGGAAGATCGCGCCCCGCGCGGCGAGCGTCCCGACCGCGCGCCTCGTGACGGCGCCGAGCGCCCTGCCCGTGCCTTCCGCGAGCGTTCATCCGAGGAGAGGCCTCGTGGCCGCAGCTTCGGCGACAAGCCGGGTGGCAAGAGCTTCGGAGGCCGTTCATCCGAGCGGCCGGCAGGCGGCGGACGGCCCTTCGGCGGCAAGCCGGGCGGCGGGCGTCCGGGCGGCCGAGGCCCGCGCCCCGGCGGCGGCGGCAAAGGTCCCCGCCCCGGTGGCGGCAACCGCGGCTAAGCGATGCGGATCGTCGGCGGACGCCTGCGCGGCCGGCCTCTGGCCGGCCCGAAGCCGGGGATCGGCAGCATCCGGCCGACCTCGGACCGGCTGCGCGAATCCCTGTTCAACGTGCTTGCCCATGCCTATGGCGAGGCGGTCGAGGGCGCGCGCGTGCTCGATCTCTTCGCCGGCACGGGCGCGCTCGGCTTCGAGGCCTTGTCGCGCGGCGCGGGCTTTGCGCTCATGGTCGATGACGGCACGGAGGCGCGCGGCATCATCCGCGAGAACCAGATGGCGCTCGGCCTCGCCGGCTTCAGCCGCATCTTCCGCCGCGACGCGACCAAGCTCGGCCCGATCACCGGCATGGCGCCGTTCGGCCTCGTCTTCTGCGACCCGCCCTATCGCAAGGGACTGGGCGAAAAGGCGCTCATCTCGGCCCGCGAAGGCGGCTGGCTGGCGCCGGATGCGCTGATCGTGCTGGAAGAAGCGGCGGATGCCGAGATCAGCCTGCCCGATGGCTTCGAGGAGCTGGAGCGCCGGGGCTACGGCGAGACGCAGGTTCTGATGCTGCGGGTCAAGGAATAGGCACTCGAAGCGGCACGCCGAACCGGCAGACAGTTCTGCGCCCGACCGCAGGCAGACCTTCCGAACCAGGCCACGCTTCAAGGGGCGTGGCAACTTTGTTTTCAAAAAGCGCCATCGCAGGGGCTGACCGGAGGAGCGCTTCGCGCCCAGCCACCAAGGGAGTATTCTAGCGTCAATTGCGGCGCCGCCGGATCTGCGAGCCCATGTCGGGCGTTATGGCGATGCGGAGCCTCGCAGTTGGAGCCGGGGCCAGCTCTCAGGAGCGAAAGCGATGTCCGGACATGCTCTTCTGAACGCGCAGACCGTCGAGGACTGCATCATCGACCAGGGCTGGGAGCGCTACACCCCCGAGGACCACGCCATCTGGCGCGTGCTGTTCGAGCGTCAGCAGCGGACCCTGAAGGGCCATGTCTGCCAGGAATATCTCGACGGGCTTGCAGCGCTCGGCATCGGCACCGAAGGCGTGCCCAATTTCGAGCGGATGAACGAGCGGCTGCGGCGACTGACCGGCTGGGAGGTCGTGGCGGTTCCCGGGCTCATCCCGTCGCGCCCCTTCTTCCAGATGCTGGCCAACCGCCAGTTTCCGGCCGGCACCTTCATCCGCGGCCGCGAGCAGCTCGACTATCTGGAAGAGCCGGACGTCTTTCATGATGTCTTCGGCCACGTGCCGCTGCTGACCAACCCCGCCTATGCCGACTACATGAACGAATACGGCCGCATCGGGCTTGTCGCGGTCGAGACCAAGGGGGTGAAGTTCCTCGCCCGCCTCAACTGGTACACCATCGAATTCGGGCTGATCCGCAAGCCTGAAGGCATCCGCATCTATGGCGCCGGCATCGTCTCGTCCTTCGGCGAAGCGAGATATGTGGTGGACGATCCCTCCGCCCACCACCTCGCCTTCGATCTCGAGCGCGTGCTGCGCACCGGCTATTACATCGACGATTTCCAGGCGAGCTATTTCGTCATCGACCGCTTCGAGCAGCTGTTCGAGCTGCTCAGGGGCAGCGATTTCGCCAGCCGCTTCGATGAATTGCGTGCCCAGCCGGCCCACACGCCCTTCGAAATCCTGCCGCAGGACGTGGTCATCCGGAAAGGCAGCGGGCATTTCTGGCGCGATTTCCCGACAACGAAGACGAAGCTGAAGTGAGGTTGAAGCCGTGCCGCCGGCTTGGGTCGAAGGCAGACATTGCTGTTCGTCTAGGAACGGGTGATATCTGATATTCGGCAGACCAGAGGGGATCATGGCGGATCAGGAGGAGGCACCATCGCCCGGCAAACACAATATCGTCGGCCTCCGCACGGTTGTTTTGAGCTATTTCGTTGTATTCCCGATAGTTGCGTGGGTTGCATATCCAATCGCGAAGTCGGCCTTTGGCATGGCCACTCCGTATTTGCTCATAGCTAGTTGCGGTGCAGTGTTGCTGTGGGGATGGTTTCGAGAGCGTCGTCGCAGTTCGCCCCGCTAGAGTCTCTAACGGGTCGAAAGCAGACGCTCGCCCCTCACCGCCGCTCGATGTCGCTGAGTTTCAGCTCGACATAGGTCGGTCGCCCGTGATTGCACTGGCCGGAATTGGGCGTGATCTCCATCTCGCGCAGCATCACTGCTCGCTTGCCTTTCGGAGCCAGGTCCCGGAGATCACGCAATGATCGAGACGGAAGCTCTGACCGTCTTTTGCGAAGGCGATATCGCATGAGTAGCGGGACGAGGGATTGCCGTCGCGGCTGGGCCATGCCTCCCACGCGCGCCCCGGTCGCGTGACAATGAGGCGCTTTCCAGCCAGTCGGTAACGCCCCTCGGCAGCAAACCCCTCGCCCTGCCCTTTGCCCAATCCATTGAGAAAGACGGTCGTTACCTCGACGATGCCGCCGTCTTTGAACGCCAGATGGTAAGCCCCCTCGCCCCCGCGCATCGTCCATTCGCCGAGCAATTTGCCGACACGCGTTTGAGTATGGCCTATGTTGGGTACGGAGATCACGACGAGCAGGGAAAGCGCCACAGCCTCGAGCTTCATCTGCCTTGCTCTCCCACAACGCATTGTCAACTTCGCTGAATGCCGGGCTGGGCAGCTTGCGAAATTGAGGATCCGATCGGCCCGAGATCGACGTCGTGTCACCGCCGCCCGAACAGCCGCTCGATATCCGAGAGCTTCAATTCGACATAGGTCGGCCGGCCGTGGTTGCACTGGCCGGAATTCGGCGTGATCTCCATCTCGCGCAGCAGCGCGTCCATCTCCTCGGGGCGCATGCGGCGGCCGGCGCGGACCGAGTTGTGGCAGGCCATCGTCGCCAGCACATGGTCGAGCCGGCGCTCCAGCGAGCCGGCCGTGCCGTGCTCGGCAAGCGCATCGGCGACATCGCGGACAAGGCGCTGGAGATTGCCGCCGGCGAGCTGACTCGGCGCCTCGCGCACCAGAACCGCGCCGGGGCCGAAGGATTCAAGCACGAGGCCGAGGCCTTCGAGCTCGCCCCCCGCCGCGATCAGGCGGTCGGCATCGACGGGGTCGAGCTCGACCACCTCCGGCAGCAGTAGAGGCTGGCGGGCGATGCCTTTGCGGGCGCGCTCGGCCTTGAGGCGCTCATAGACGAGGCGTTCATGGGCAGCGTGCTGGTCGACGATGACGACGCCTTCGCGGGTCTGGGCGACGATATAGGTCTCGTGGACCTGTGCGCGGGCAGCGCCGAGCGGCCGGTCGAGCGCGTCCGCCGAGGGCTCGGCGAGATGCGCGCGGGCATCGGCGGACGGCGCGGCGAAATCGGAGAAGCCGGATTGCGGGGCGCTCGTCGGGATCGGGGAAGGAGCACTCCAGGCGGACGCCTGCGGGAAAGAGGGGCGCGGGATCGCGTTGCTGCTGCCGCCCATCGAGAGCACGGCGCGGAAGGCATCGAGCGTGCGCGCCCCGCCCGTCGTAGTCGCGCGGTGGCCGGCGGCGGCGAGCGCCGCCTTCAGGCCGGTGACGACGAGGCCGCGGACCAGAGCGGGATCGCGGAAGCGCACCTCGCTCTTGGCCGGGTGGACGTTGACGTCGACCGAGCGCGGGTCACAGCCGATATCGAGGAAGAGCACCGGATGGCGGTCCGAGGGCACGACATCGGCATAGGCGCCGCGCACGGCCGAGAGCAGCAGCTTGTCCCGGACCGGGCGGCCGTTGACGGACAGATGCACGCCGGCCGAGGTGCCGCGATGGAAGGTGGGCAAGCCGGCGAAGCCTGAAATGCGGAAGCCTTCGCGTTCCGCCTCGATGCGCAGCGCGTTCTCGGGGAAGTCGCGGCCGAGCGCACGGCCGAGCCGACGCAGCAGGCCTTCCTCGCCGATCGGCTCAGCCGGCCAGTCGAAGGCGCTGATATGCTCGCCTTCGAGCGAGAAGCGGATTTCGGGATGGGCGATGGCGAGGCGCCGGAGCATTTCGGAGACGGCCTGCGCCTCGGCCCGGTCGCTCTTCAGGAATTTCAGGCGGGCCGGCGTGAAGATGAAGAGGTCCGAGACCTCGATGCGCGTGCCGGGCGCGGCGGCAACGGGGCGGACGACGCCTTTCTCGCCGGCCTCGACCACGAGGCCCGAGCCCTGCGCGGCATCGCGCCGGCGCGTCGCGATCGAGAGCCGGGCGACCGAGCCGATCGAGGGCAAGGCCTCGCCGCGAAAGCCGAGCGTGTCGATGGCGAAGAGATCGCCGTCGGGGAGCTTCGAGGTGGCATGACGGTCGACCGCGAGTTCGAGGTCTTCCGGCGTCATGCCGGCGCCGTCATCGACGACGCGGATCAGTTCGCGTCCGCCACCCTGGATGGTGACGGCGATCGAACGCGCGCCGGCATCGATCGCGTTCTCGACAAGCTCCTTCACGGCGGCGGCCGGCCGCTCGATCACCTCGCCGGCGGCGATGCGGTCGACCAGGACGGGATCGAGGCGGCGGACGGTCATGGCTTCTTCGTCGTTACGGTGCGGAGCGCTCAACCTTTGTCATTCCGGGGCTTCGCGTCAGCGAAGACCCCGGAACCCACGGCTGGGCAAGGCGATCCAGCTAGCCTGGAAAGGGCTCACCCAGTCGTGAGTTCCGGGTTCGGCCCTGCGAGCCGCCCCGGAATGACAACGGGCGCGCCTGCGACTCAAGCCCGCCCTTCGGCAAGATAGCGCTTGGCGAGGAGCTTCGCCTCTTCCACCGCCGGCTGGTCGAACGGATCCACGCCCATGGCGTAGCCGGTCAGGATCGTCTCCAGCATGAAATGCATCAGCATCTCGCCATGGCTGGTCTCGTCGATGCGCTCGACATGGAAGCGGCGGACCGCGCAGCCGTTCTTGGCGAAGGTGTCGATCATCGCGATGCCCTGCGCCGCGACGAGGTCGCCGATCGTCTTGCCAGCGAAATCGGCCTGGCCGATCTTTTCCGCCAGGGCAGCGTCGATCTGCGGGCCCTTGCCCTTCACGCTGGTGGTGATGACCGTAAAGAACTTGTCCTTGGGGCCGGCGAGATAGAGCTGCTGCTGCGAATGCTGGTCGACGGGGCCGAGCGCGCCGACGGGCTGCGTGCCCTGCCCGTCCTTGCCGAGGCTCTCGGCCCAGAGCTGCATCCACCAGCGGGTGAGCAGCGCGAGCTTGTCGGCATAGGGCATCAGCACGGCGATGTTCTTGCCCGAGCGCATCGCGGCAAGATGAAGCGCAGCGCCGACCGCAGCCGGCGTCTCGCGGACATCCTTGCCGGTGAAGAGCGGCGCCACCGCGCGACCGGCGCCGAGCCGGAGCGCCTCGATATCGAGACCGAGCACGGCGGCCGGCAGCAGGCCGCAATTAGTCAGGACGGAATAGCGGCCGCCGACATCGGTATGATGCTCGAGGAAAGGCGTGCCGAAGGGTTCGAGCAGCGCGCGCAGGGGATGCAGCTTGCCGGGCTGGGCCGGCTCGGACAGCCCTTCGAAATGCGTGCCGATCTGCTGATCCGAGAGATGCGCGCCGCGCAAAGCCTCGATCGCCGCGATCGACTGCAACAGCGTCTCGCCGGTGCCGCCCGATTTCGAGATGGCGACGAATTTGGCGGTCTTGAGCGGCAGCTTGGCGAGCAGCGCCGCATAGGTCGCCGGGTCGAGATTATCGATGAAATGGACGCGCACGCCGGAGGCGAACTGCGAGAGACCGGCAATGCCGTAGCCGGTGAGCTGCGCCAAGGTCTGGCCGCCGAGGCTGGAGCCGCCGGTGCCGAGCACCAGCACGTCGGTCGTGCCGCCGGATTTCAACCGCTCGGCAGCGGCCTTCACGGGACCGAGATCAGCGGTGTCGCTCGGCAGCTTCAGCAGCGGGAGCGAACCGTCCTTCGCCTGCGCCTGCAACTTCGCCAGCGCGGGCTTGAGATCGGCCAGCGCCGTCTCGAAGGCCGCATCGGGAATGCCGCCCTTGCCGACCTTGGACTCGAGCGCGAGATCGAAGCTTTGCTGGAGCATGTAGACCTATCCGTATCGACGAGAAGACGAAGGCTATTTCAGACCAGGGCGACGGGCCTGCCAACCGCCTGCACGAGCAGTTCGGAGTTGCCGAACAAGCGCTGCGCGACGCGCCTGACATCGGCGAGCGTCACCGCCGCGAAGAGGCCGTTGCGGCGGGCGAGGAAGTCCGGCGTGTCGCCGCGCAGCGCGAGAGCCAGCAATTCGCCCGCGATCTTCGGCGAGGTGTCGAAGCGCAGCGGATAGGAGCCGATGATGTAGCGCTTGGCTTCCTCGACCTCGTGCTCGGTCGGGCCTTCCTCGGCCAGCTTCAACATCTCCTCACGGATGACCTTCATCGATTCCGCGGCGCGGTCGTTGCGGGTGGCGGTGCCGCCGACCAGCATCGCGCTCTCGCGCAGCGGCATCAGGCTGGAGGAAACGCCATAGGCGAGCCCGCGCTTCTCGCGCACCTCCATGAACAGGCGCGAGGTGAAGGCCGAACCGCCGAGGATGTGGTTCAGCACGCTCGCGGCGATGAAATCCGGATCGTCCCACATCAGGCCGGGACCGACGAAGCGCAGCACGGTTTGCGGTACGTCGAGATCGATGACATGGGTCTGGCCGAGGCCCTGAATCGGCAGGGGCTGAGCGGGGCGCGGGCGCGCTTCGCCCACGGGCAATTCACCGAAGAGTGCATCCAACCGCCCGGCCAGTTCGGCCGCGGTGATATCCCCGACCACGACGATCTTGAGGCCCGCACGGTCCATCAGCGTGGGCCGCAGCGCCTTCAGCGCAGGAGCTTCCAGCCTGGAAACGCTGTCGATATCGCCCTTCTCGGGCCGGCTATAGGCATGCCCCGGGAAGGCGGCGGCATAGAGCGCGTTGCGGCACATCACCTCGGGATTCTTCGCCTGGCGCTGCAAACCGGCGATGATCTGGGCCCGGACGCGGGCGACGGCGTCGGCATCGAAGCGTGGCTTATTGAGCGCCAGCCCGAGCAGGTCGAAAGCCGTGTCGCGATGCGTGGAGAGCGTCTGGAGATAGCCGTGGAAATCGTCGCGGCGGGCGTCGAAGCCGAGGCTGATGGCGTGGTCGGCCATGCGGCCCTGAAAGGCCTCGGCGTCGAGATCGCCAGCGCCCTCGTCGAGCAGGCCGGAGATCAGATAGGCGCTGCCGGCGGCATTCTCGGGATCGCGGCTGGCGCCGCCGTCGAAGGCGAAATCGACCGCGATCAGCGGCAGGCTGTGCTCCTCGACCAGCCAGGCCTCGACCCCACCGGGTGAGCGGACGGTCTGGACGGCGATGGCGGGGCCGGCCGTGTTGAGCTTCGGCGTCGGAATCGGGGCGTTCATGTCGCTTCCTGTCGGCGGGACGCGAGGCCCGCCCGTTCGAACGAGGGACGGCGGCGTCAGGCCGGCAGCAGCAGGCCGGTGACGCTGCGATCAGGCTTGAGATAGCGGCGCGCAGCCTCGATCACCGCATCGCGGCTCACAGTCTCGATGCGCTCAGGCCAGGCGAGCACGTCCTCGACGGTCTCGCCCACAGCCAGAGCCGAGCCGAAGATGCGGGCGAGCGAGGACTGGTTGTCGCGGGCGAAGACCGTCTCCGCCACCAGCCGGGTACGGGCACGGGCCAGCTCCAGTTCGCTCGGCCCTTCCGCCAGGAAGGTGGCAAGCGCCGCATCCAGCCCCGCCTCCATTGCCGCCATCTCGACGCCGGGGCGCGGGCTGGCAGAGATCTGGAAAGCGGCGCGGTCGACCATCGAGCCCATGAAATAGGCGCTGGCGCCGGCTGCCAGCTCGTCCTCGACGCAGAGCTTGCGATAGAGCCGCGAGGTCGTGCCCCCGCCGAGGATCTCGGCGACGAGTTCGAGCGCCAGCACCTCGTCGCGCTCGCCGCTCGTATAGGTCGGGCTCAGCCAGCCGCGCCGCAAAGACGGCTGCTGCACGCGCGGGTCGTTGAGCTGCACGCGGCGCGACGCGCGGGGTTCCGGCTCGATCGGGCGGGAGCGGATGGGCGCCGCGCCACGAGCCGCGATCCTGCCATAGGTCTCCTCGGCGAGACGGCGGACCTCGGCGGCATCGGTATCGCCGGCGACGACGAGGATCGCGTTCTCGGGCGTGTAGAATCGCTGGTAATAGGCGAAGGCATCATCCCGGCTCAGGCGCTCGATCTCGTGCTCCCAGCCGATGATCGGCGTGCCGTAGGGATGGTGGAAGAACAGCGTCGCCGAGAATTCCTCGCCGAGCTGAGCGGCGGGATCGGAATCGACGCGCATGCGCCGCTCCTCCAGCACCACGTCGCGCTCGGGGGCGACCACGCTCTCGTCGAAGGAGAGGCCGGTCATCCGGTCGGCCTCGTAATCCATCATCGCGCGCAGATGCTCCTTCGGCACGCGCTGGAAATAGGCGGTGTAGTCGAAGGAGGTGAAGGCGTTCTCCTGGCCGCCGTAACCGGCGACGATCTTCGAGAACTCGCCGGCCGGCCAGGCTTTCGTGCCCTTGAACATCAGGTGCTCGAGGAAATGCGCGATGCCCGACTTGCCGGCCGGATCGTCAGCCGAACCGTTGCGGTACCAGACCATGTGGGTGACGACCGGGGCACGCCGGTCCCTGACCACCACGACATCGAGGCCATTGGCCAACCGGAAGGATTCGACCGGCTCCGCCTGGTCGGTCCGGTGCGCATGGATGTTCACCTGATGCCGTCTCCTCGATCGAAAAAAGGGCGAGCGCGACGCGCCCGCCCTTCATGACAACTTGGTCGGGCGACCCTGCTTCGGCAAGGGGCGATCGCAGCAGACGATCACGCTCTCGCCGATGGCGGCCTACGGCCGCATCACCGGCCCACGCCCGGCCGCGAACTCGCGGATGCCGGGATCCTGCGTATCTTCAACCGGACCACGCGCACCCGGGCCGACGGCGGCCGTCGCAGCCGGGCGGCGATAGCCTGCCGGCGGCTCCGCGAGCGTGCGACGCGGCGGCTCGGAGCCATAGGCGGCGGCGTTCTCGTCGACCTTGGCCTGACGCGCGGCCATCTCGCGACCGACCACGATCGGCTTGATGATGTTGTTGTAGTTGCTGTCGTCTTCGCTAAACAGAGGCCCCCTCGACTGACGCGTCGTCCGACCTTGGCGAATCTCCTCAGCCGACAGGCGGGCGTTGTTCCGGAGGCCGTGAGGTTCCACGTAAGGCGCCGGATTGGCCGCATCCTTGCGGCGCTGGACATCCGGATCGTTCGGCCAGGCGGCGTTGCGCTCGCTGGCCGCCTGCTGCGGGCGCGGCAGCGTCGAATTCGGCGGGACAACCAGCGGCGCGCGAGCGCGATAGTCGATATCGGCCCCCTCGCCCTTGCCGAAGACGCCCTGCATGAAGTTGTAGATGAGCGAGCCTTCCTGCGCGAAGGCCGGTGACGCCCCGAGCACAAGCCCGCCGGCGATGAGCAGATGAGCCACGCGGATGCGTTTGGCCATGTCAAAACTCCCTTCGGACAATCTCGCCCCGTCTCAAACCCCAGACGAACGGCAAAACAATGGCGAAACCGTCGTTAAGCTGCTTTTTCCACGCTTGGGCGGAAGGACTCATATAGCAGGCCGAGCACTCCGACAACGATCGCAACGTCGGCGATGTTGAAGATATACCAGCTGAAGCTGCCCCAGTGGAAATGGACGAAGTCGACGACCGCGCCATAGACGGCGCGATCGACCCCGTTGCCGAGCGCTCCGCCGATGATCAGCGCGAGGCTGAACACGGAGAAGCGCTGCGGCTCGCGCCACATCCAGCGCCAGAGCCAGATCGCCGCGACGAAGGAGATGACGACGAGGAACCAGCGGCCGAGATCGGTGCCCTGCTGGAACAGGCCGTAGGAGATGCCGCGATTCCAGGCCAGTACGATCGTCAGGAAAGACGTCAGATCGTACGGCCCGTTCTCGGCCAGCCCGACGCTGTAGAGCAGCCACGACTTCAGGAGCTGATCGGCGATGAAGACGACCAGGACGACGACGAGGCCGAGGCGACGGGCGGACGTCATCAGGCGCGCACTCCCAGCTCCTTCAACGCCTTCGCATCGCGCGGCGTGACCTGGGGATAAGCCTTGTCGGCCGTCGCCGGATCAAAATACTTCCAGGACCGGGCGCATTTGATGCCGGCCGCGCGATGCGGCACGACCGCGACGCCCGGCACGTCGGCGAGGCGGAAGGCATCGGCCGGCCCCTCGCCGCTTTCGACACGGATGCCCGAGGTGATGCTGATCTCGGCGAGATCGGCGCCGGACAGGGCCGCGTAGAGGTCGGCGTCCGAGACGAAGACCTGCGGCGCCGCCTCCAGCGAGGAGCCCAGGCGCTTGGCCGCGCGCTCCAGTTCCAGAGCGCCGGTGACGACGCGACGCACGCGGCGGATCTTGGCCCAGCGCTCGGCCAGCTCCGGATCGAGCCAGCTCGCCTTGGCCGTGACGAAGCGCTCGAGATGGACCGAGCCTTCGCCCGCCTTCTGGTCGGGGTAGCGATCGAGCCAGGCTTCCTCGGCGGTGAAGACCAGGATCGGCGCGAGCCAGGTCGTCAGGCAGCGGAAGAGATGGTCGACGACGGTGAGCGCGCTCTTGCGGACATGGCTCGACAGCGGATCGCAGTAGAGCGCGTCCTTGCGCACGTCGAAATAGAAGGCCGAGAGCTCGGTGTTCATGAACTGCGAGAGCAGGAACACGACCTTCTTGTAGTCGTAGGTGCGATAGGCTTCCTCGACCTGCGGCCCGAGCTCGGCGAGGCGGTGCAGCATCAGCCGCTCCAGCTCCGGCATTGTCTGCAGGTCGGAGACGCGGACATCCTCGCTGAAATGGGCGAGCGTGCCGAGCATCCAGCGCATGGTGTTGCGCAGCTTGCGATAGGTCTCGACGAAGGTCTTGAGGATTTCCTTGCCGATGCGCAGGTCGTCCGAATAATCGGCGGCCGCGACCCAGAGGCGCAGGATATCGGCGCCGCTATCCTTGATGATGTCCTGCGGGGCGGTGACGTTGCCCTTCGACTTCGACATCTTCTCGCCCTTCTCGTCCAGGCAGAAGCCATGGGTGAGGACGATGTCGTAGGGCGCCCGGCCGCGGGTGCCGCAGCTCTCCAGCAGGCTCGAATGGAACCAGCCGCGATGCTGGTCCGAGCCTTCGAGATACATCACGCGGTCCTTGCCACCATCACCACGGCGGCGGGCGCGCAGGTCGGCGCGCTTCTCTAGCGTGAAGGCATGGGTCGAGCCGGAATCGAACCAGACGTCGAGCACGTCGGTGACGCGCTCGTACTGCGCCGGATCGTAGCCGAAGGGCTTGAGGAAGCGGGCACCGTCGAGATCGGTGAACCAGGCATCCGCGCCCTCGGCCTCGAAGGCCTCGGCGATCGCCGCGTTGACCCTGGCATCGACGAGGATGTCCTTGGTCTCCTTCTCGACGAAGACGGTGATCGGCACGCCCCAGGCGCGCTGGCGCGAGACGACCCAGTCGGGCCGGTTGGCGATCATGCCGGTGATGCGGTTCTCGCCGGCGGCGGGCACCCACTCCGTCTCCTTGATCGCCTTGAGCGCGCGGTTGCGCAGCGTGTCAGCATTGCCGCCCGCGACCGGCTGCGGATCGGCCGCGTCCGGCGCGCCGGCCTCGCCGATCGGCTTGTCCATCGCGATGAACCATTGCGGCGTGTTGCGGAAGATCACCGGCTTCTTCGAGCGCCAGCTATGCGGATACTGATGCTTCAGGCGGCCGCGCGCGATGATGTTGCCCGCCTCGACCAGCGCCTTGATGACGACGTCGTTGGCGTTGCCCTTGTCGCCCTTGTCGGTGATGACCTGCGCGCCCTCGAAGCCCGGCGCTTCCTTGGTGAAGCGGCCATCGGCGTCGACGGTATAGGGGATGCGGGTCTCGATGCCGCGCTCGGTGAGCTGGCGGCCATTGGCCATCCAGACGTCGAAGTCCTCGCGGCCATGACTCGGCGCCGTGTGGACGAAGCCGGTACCGGCATCATCCGTGACATGGTCGCCGTCGAGAAGGGGAACGACGAAATCGTAGCCGCGGCCGCGCAGCGGATGGGCGGTGGTCAGCGTCGCGAGATCATCGGCCGAGACATCGGCGACGAGTTCGAAGGCCTCGACCTTGGCCGCCTTGAAGACGCTCTCAGCTATGTTCTTGGCGAGGATGTAGGTGGCACCGACCTTGGCCCAATTGTTCTCGGGCGCGACTGTCACCTTGTAGAGGCCGTAGGCGACCTTGTGACTATAGGAGATCGCGCGGTTACCGGGGATCGTCCAGGGCGTGGTCGTCCAGATCACGACGCCGGCGCCGGTGAGCGCAGCCGGCCCGTTCAGCACCGGGAACGGCACATAGATCGTGTCGCTGGTATGCTCCTCGTACTCGACCTCGGCCTCGGCCAAAGCGGTCTTCTCGACCACCGACCACATCACCGGCTTCGAGCCGCGATAGAGCTGGCCGGACTCGGCGAATTTCATGATCTCGCGCGCGATCTGCGCCTCGGCCGGATAGGCCATGGTCAGATAGGGATTGGCCCAGTCGCCCTCGACGCCGAGGCGCTTGAATTCCTCGCGCTGGACATCGACCCAGTGCTCGGCGAAGGAGCGGCATTCCCGACGGAATTCGACGACCGGGACGTCGTCCTTGTTCAGCCCCTTGGCGCGATACTGCTCCTCGATCTTCCACTCGATCGGCAGGCCGTGGCAGTCCCAACCCGGCACATAGTTGGAATCGTAGCCGAGCATCTGCTGCGAGCGCGTGACTAGGTCCTTCAGCACCTTGTTCAGCGCGTGGCCGATATGGATGTTGCCGTTGGCATAGGGAGGGCCGTCATGCAGGACGAAACGGTCCCGCCCCTGCCCGGCCTCGCGCAGCTTGCGATAGAGGTCGATCTTGGCCCAGCGGGCGAGCAATTCCGGCTCGCGCTGCGGCAGGCCGGCCCGCATCGGGAACTCGGTCTGGGGCAGGAAGAGCGTCTGGGAATAGTCGATGCCGTCGGCAGCGGTCTCGGCGGATTTGGCAGTGTTGGTCTTGTCGGTCATCATCCGGCTCGGACAGTCGGGACGGCGGACCGGGCAGGTCTCGGGCGTCCACTCTTGAAACGGGAAAAGCGGTCTTCAACCCGGACTGCGCAAGCGCCCGCGCCTTGTCTAGCGCGAGGCGGCAGCCGGGCCCGTAATTCGCCGGGAAAAATCGATCAGCATGGCGCGTTCTGCGAGCATGGAGGGCTTCTAGCAGGCGCGGCTCAAGGAAGGAAGGCCGGCGTCTTCGCCAGAATGTCGCGTGCGCGGGCGCTGTCGGCGTCCATCTGGGCGATCAGGGCCTCGAGCGTGTCGAACTTTTCCTCGCCGCGAAGCCAGTCGACGAAGGCGACATCGACGCGCTGGCCATAGAGATCCCCGGAGAAATCGAAGACGAAGGTTTCCAGCCGCGGCGCGCCATCGTCGAAGGTCGGGCGGCGGCCGAAGCTCGCGACACCGTCATGCCAGATGCCGTCGATCTTCATCCGGACCGCGTAGATGCCATGGCGCAGCCTGCAGTCGCGAGCGAGCTGCATGTTGGCCGTGGGATAGCCGAGTTCGCGCCCGCGCTTGTCGCCATGGGCGATCAGCCCGCGCACCAGCCAGGGCCGGCCAAGGAATTCGGCAGCGCGCGCGACATCGCCGGTTTCCAGCGCCGTACGGATCAGCGTCGAGGAGACAGGCTCGCCCTTCCAGCTGAAAGGCGGCACCACCGCGACCGGAATGCCGGCGGCGAGGCCGTGGGCCTGCAGCATCTCGGGCGAGCCGGTCCGGCCCTTGCCGAAATGAAAGTCGTAGCCGCAGACGAGGCCGGTGGCACCGAGCCTGCCGATCAGCAGGTCATCGACGAATCTTTCGGCCGGGATCGCGGCGATGTCGCGATCGAAGGGCAGGACGAAGACCTGCGGCAGGCCGGCCTCCGCCAGCAGTTCCAGCTTGAGCTGCGGCGCGGTCAGCCTGAAGACCGGCTCATCGGGCCGGAAGACGCTGCGCGGATGCGGCTCGAAGGTGAAGGCGGCCGGGCGGCTCCCGAGCTCGCCGGCGAGGGACGCGGCGCGATGCGCCAGCTCAGCATGGCCGCGATGGACGCCATCGAAATTGCCAAGCGCCAGGACGGCGCCGCGCAAGGCTTCGGGAACGGGCTTGTCGAGGTCGAGGACCACGGCCGTCGGCTCGGGGCGCGGCGGCTCATCGGCTTGGGATGGCATCAATCGGGAACGTCCACCTGCCCTTGAAACATGGGCGTTGACCGTCTTTGCGGCGAAGGCCGGCGGGGCGTCAAGGTCGCCGGATCGCGAAAAGGCCTCAGCCGCGCGGCTTCGGCGGCATGGCGACCCAGGCTTCGCCCTCCATCACCGCCTTGCCGTCAACGAGGCATTCGCAGAAGAAGCGGGCCCGGCGGCGCTCGGCCACCAGCTCGACGACCTCGACGCGGGCTGTGACGACATCGCCGATCTTGACCGGAGCCAGGAAGGTCAGGGTCTGCGAGAGATAGACGGCGCCCGGCCCCGGCAACCGCGTGCCGAGCAAGGCGGATATGAGGCTCGCCGTCAGCATGCCATGGGCGATTCGCTGGCCGAACTTGGTCCCGGCGGCGAAATGGTCGCAGAGATGGATCGGGTTGGCGTCGCCCGAGAGTTCGGCGAAGAGCGCGACGTCACGCTCCATGACGGTCCGCATCAGGCTTTCGCTGCGGCCGATGGCCAGATCCTCGAAAGCGTGGACGGTGTAGAGCCCGCCAGATATCGGCTGAACTGTCATGGGTCCCGCGCGGCCCGTGGGCCTGTGCCCTCCTGTCTGCAATCGGGTTAAGCATCTCGCAACCGCAACATCAGCGCAATTGGACTTTGGTGCGGCGCACCAACCTGCCCTTACGTTAGTTCGCAATCGGATTAACCGGTTCGCAAGGCGCGGCAGCTATCTACTCAGGCGAGCGGCACGGCGCTGGTATCTTCCAGCACCGCAACCGTCATGCCTGGAGCATCAGAATGGCTCTCGACCCGTCCATGCCGATCCTCGTCGTCGACGACTACCAGACGATGGTCCGCATCATCCGCAACCTGCTGAAGCAGCTCGGCTTCGAGAACGTCGACGATGCTTCGGACGGCACGGCCGCCATCTCGAAGATGCGCGACAAGAAATACGGCCTCGTGATCTCCGACTGGAACATGGAGCCGATGAGCGGCTTCGAGCTGCTCCAGAAGGTTCGCGAGGAGACGGCGCTGGCGGAAACGCCCTTCATCATCGTCACAGCGGAATCGAAGACCGAGAACGTCGTCGCGGCGAAGAAGGCCGGCGTCAGCAACTACATCGTCAAGCCGTTCAACGCGCAAACGCTGAAGACCAAGATCGAGTCGGTCTGCGCGGCAGCGTAAGCACCGCCATGTTCGGGCTTGGTCCGAGCATCTCAGGACGAGAGGACGTCCTATCCTGAAGGTGCTTCTCGGGCCTACGCTTCGCTTCGCCCGAAAATGACGGCCAGCTTACCGCCTTATCGGCCTCACCAGACCAGATGCGGCATCGCATAGGCCGGGCGATGCGTCTGCCGGCCGAACCAGCCGTGACGCTCTTCCCATGACGCTTCCATCAGATCCTGGGCGTGGATGCCGGCCAGCACCATGATGCCGGCCGCACCGAAGGCGTCGGCACCGGCGATATCGGTCCGGATCGCATCGCCGATGGCGCAGATCCTGTCGCGGGAGATCGCGGCTCCCCGGGCCTTTTCAGCGGCCGCCACCGCCGCCTCGTAGATCGGCCGATGCGGCTTGCCGGCATAGATCGCCCGCCCCCCGATCTCCTCATAGGCGAGCGCCACCGAACCGGCGCAGGGAATGATGCGCCCGCCACGCTCCACCACGAGGTCGGGATTGGCGCAGATCAGCGGCAGCCCGCGCGCGGCGAAGCCGGCAAGCAGATCGGCATAGGTCGCGGCCGTGTCCTTCTCGTCGTCGAACAGGCCGGTGCAGAGCACATAGGCAGCTTCGTCGGGGGAGACTTCGCGCACGTCGAGCCCGGCGATTAGCGGCAGGTCGCGATCGGGGCCGAGGCGGAACATCGGTTCGCCCGCCCGCTCGCGAATCAGCGAGCGGCAGACATCGCCGGAGGTGACGATCGCATCCCAGGCCTCGCGCGGCACGGCGAAGCCATCGAGCTGGCCGACGATGACATCGGCCGGGCGCGGGGCATTGGTCACGAGGACGACGCTGATGCCGCGCTCACGCATCCGCATCAGCGCCGCGACCGCGTCGCGATAGGCGGCAACGCCGTTATGGACCACGCCCCAGACATCGCACAGGCAGAGATCGAAGCGGTCCGCGACCTCCGAGAAACCCGAAAGCGGAATGGTGGAAGCGATCCCCGATGGCGACACTGTCTCGATCTCCGGCGATGATTGTCAGCGACGGGCGTGCTTCGCCCCTCGACAAGGTCTGATCTAGACGGGTTTCGCCGGAAGCGGAACCGGAGAGCGCAGGAAACGGCCGTGCGTCAGGCGCTGGCGCGGCGCAGCACGGCCCTGAACGGCAGCCGTTCCGGGCGCGCATCCTGCGCGGCCGGCTCGGAAACGGCGGCTGGAGATTGTGCAACCCGATCCTGGCCGAGCAACCGATCGACGATGCTCTCCGGCGGCCGGGAGGGCGCGGCCGGCACGGGTGAGGGCAGCGGTGCAGGCGCGGGTTCCGGCTCCGCGAAGACTTCGGGCTTGACCGGACGCGGCGGCGAGAAGGCCTGCCCCTGCCCCATCGCGGCGCCGAGCTCGATCATGTCGGCTGCTGCGGGATTGTCCTCGACCTGGTCCGCGACGAGGGTGATCGAGACGCGTGCCAGCAGGGTGGCGAGATCGCCCGCGTCGATATCGCTCTGGATCCGGCCGTCGAGATGGGCCTGCAGCAGCGCGGCCGGCGCCTTCACATAGCGGACGCCGCGATCGAACAGGGCGCTCGGATCGAGGCGCAGGTCGACGAGCTGATCGAGCGCGAAACGCACGCCGTTCGCCGACATGGCGCCGAGCAGGCCGAGACTGGTCGGGTCAAGCGCGCGGAACACCGCCTGCGGCATCTCGATGACCAGATGCCCCGTATGCTCGCGGTACTTGTCGAGGATGCGGGTCAGGGCCGCCAGCGCGCGCGACGAGTTCCAGGTCGCATTGCTGAAATTGCAGGAGACGAAGATGCCGCCGTCCTTCGCGCCGAGATGGCGGGCGATCGCCAGCGCCCGCGTCAGGACGAGCGCATCAAGCGTCGGCCCGAAGCCCCGCGTCTCGACGGTCTCGATGAATTCGTGCGGCAGCAGCAGCGTGTTCTCGTCCAGCCGCAGGCGCGCCAGCGCCTCATAGCCGCAGGTCCGGCGCTGCGGCAGCGAGACGATCGGCTGCAGATGGACTTCGAGCGCACCCTCGCCGAGGGCCTTGCCGATCAAGGCAGCACGTTCGGCTTCCGCTTCCTCCCGCGCCGCAGCGGCGGCAGCGGCCCGTTCGGCGGCAAGCTTTTCGGCTCGCTCCCGGCGCGCCGCTTCCGGATCGAGCACCACCTCGGGCACAGGCGCAGGCAGTGCGGCGGCAGGTTCCGGCAGGCGGGCCAGGACTGTCTCGTGATCGGCCAGTGTCGTCGCGACCTGATGAATCAGGTCGCCGAGCAGGCCTACCTCGGCCGTCAGCTCATGAATCGCAGCGCGCGCAGGCGCGGCATCGGCGTCGCGCATCGGCATCTGCTGGACACGCTGCGACAGGGCATCCAGGCGAATGGCGTTGGTGGCGAGCCGGACCTTGACCTCGCCGAGACCCGCCATGGCCTGCTCGTGCCGGGCAAGGCCGCGGTGTTCGAAGGCCCGCATCGCCAGCATGAGCCCGACTCCGAACGCGAGCAGGCCGAGCGCCGCGCCAAGTCCACCGGGAAGCAGGATCGCGACCGCAGCGCCGGCCGACAGACCGGTCACGGCGCCGGCAAGAGGAGGCAGGGCTTTCAGGCGGGCAGGTGCCACGGCAGCGCTCGCGCTATTGTCAGGGAATCGGAATGGGAACGAATCACGGTAACAGCCGGCAGATTAACCTTGCCGGCGCGGTTATGCGAGCGACGCGCCTCATTCCCGCCACACCCGCCCCTCGACCCCAGCGGGACTTATGGCTTGCTCAGGCCGAGCGCGGAGAGAATCTTGTCGATCACCGACGGGGCGAATGCTCTCCGCTGCAGGAAAGCGCGCGGGTCCTGCCCGAAAAGCGGGGCTTTCTCGATGAGCTGAGCGATCGCCTTCGCCTGCTTCTCCGGATCGTTGTCAGCCGCCGCCTTGAGCGCCTGACCGAGCAGGCTGAGCTGGCTCGTATCCGTGGCCAGCATTGCGGCATGGCTCTCAGACGCCTTTCCCGCACCGATCAGATAGGCGCCGAGGAATGCATAGAAATCGTAGCGCGGCGAGTGGGCGACACTCAGCGACGTCGCACGCTCCAGCAGGGGGAGCCCTTCGAGCGGGCGATCGAGCCGGACATAAAGCGCGCCGACATCCGCCAGAATATCCGGATCATAGGGATTGCGGGCCTGCGCCTCGCGGCCCATCTGGATTGCCTCGTCGGTTGCGCCGCGCAGCAGCAGCACCTTCATCATGGCCTGATAGGCCCGCGCTCCGGAGGGCGCGAGGCGGATAGCCGTCAGCGCCGCCGCAAGAGAACGGTCGAGCGGAGGCCGCGAGGCGTCAGTGTCGCTGTGCGGACCATCGCCCTGCGGGGCGGCGGCCGTGCCGTGCTCGCCGAGCGTTATGATCGCAAGATGGGCCCAGCCCGGGTAGAAACCCGGATCCTGCTCCACCAACTGGGCAAGGCAAAGCCGCGCGGCCTGATGCAGCTCCGGCAGCATCACACGGCGCGCGTCGAAAGCCTTCAGGATGCAGCGGATAGCGGGAGACGGAGCGGACTGGCGCGCGTCGGCGGGAATGATGCCAAAAGGCTCCGTCAGCCGCGTCGCCAGCCGGCGCGCCATCTCGGCGAGATCACCTTCCTGGAGCGCGGCCAGCGACGTCCGGCTCGACGACGCGGTCCAGACGATGCGCCCGTCCCGCACGGAGCGCAGGCGACCCAGCCCTTCCGCCTCGCCATCGATGCCCTGGGCGTCGATCTCCAGGAGGTAGTCGACCTCGTCCGAAAGAACAGCTTCGGGCGGCAATGTCTTGATCGTCACGAGATCGTCGAACCGGGCCATGGCATCGACGAGCAATGCCGAGAAGCGGCGCAGGACATCGGCCAGCCTCGGATCCGAAGGCCGATTGGGAATCGCAATCGCGACGCGCAGCAGGGAAGGCCCCGCCAAGGCGTCGGACCGCGCGCCGGCAGCTTGCTCGCTCGCGGCAGGCTTCACCGCCGCGGGCCGGACCGGCTCGCGCGCCGGCCCCAGATACCACCAACCCAGCGCAAGCAGCCCCAGCGCGAGCGCGGCGAGGGTCAGGTGTGTCCAGCGGCGGGCCGTGCGCCGGTCCGGTTCAGGCGCCTCATCGGTGAATTCGGTCGCAACCCGGTTCCCCTCCCCGCCGAACCAGGTGAAAACCGGGACATAGCCGCCGACCGGCATCGATATCTGCACGGGATCGCCGCGGCCGTCGCCCGCATAGTACTGTGCCAGGGCCCGCCGCAGCCGCCCGGCCTCGACGCGAACGATGGGATCGAGCTGCGGGTTGAAATCGGCGGGGCGACCGAGCCCCTCAACCGCGATCGTATAGCCCTTCAGCTCGGCCGCGCGCCCCTCGACCGTGCGCTCGACGACGAAGCTCAGAAAGGCCGAAAGCTGGGGAGCAGCCCGAAAGGCATCCGAAACCAGGACACGGTCGAGACCCGCGCGAATGATCGCCGCGGCCCGTACATCCAGCCGTCCAGGATCATCTACGCCTTCCGTCATCGGGGTCCATTCTCATTGTGCCCCTCAAGCGGGGATTGTACGCCATCGGCGACCTAACGTCATCCACAAGCAGGTTCGTGCCGTCATCCGCTGGGCGCAGCCATCCTCGGCCATGATGGCGATTTACAGGCGGCTTGCTCCTGCTAGCTTCAACCAAGGTTAATCCACAGGGGTTTCGAATGACGTCCGCATCCTCCGCCATCGCCACGCCGAACGATCTCGAAGCCTACTGGATGCCGTTCACGGCCAACCGGTCGTTCAAGAAGAACCCGCGCATGGTCGCGCGCGCCGAGGGCATGTTCTACTACACGCCCGACAACAAGCCGGTCATGGACGGCACGGCGGGCCTGTGGTGCTGCAATGCCGGCCATGCCCGCGAACCGATCATCCAGGCGATTCAGGCCCAGGCGCGAGACCTCGACTACGCCCCCTCCTTCCAGTACGGCCACCCCAAGGTCTTCGCCGCAGCCGCCCGCATCGCGGCGCTGGCGCCGGGCGATCTCGACCATGTCTTCTTCGCGGGCTCCGGCTCGGAAGCCGGCGATTCCGCGCTCAAGATCGCGCTGGCCTACTGGAACGTCACCGGCAAGGCCGCCAAGACCCGCCTGATCGGCCGCGAGCGCGGCTACCATGGCGTCGGCTTCGGCGGCATCTCGGTCGGCGGCATGTCGAACAACCGCAAGTTCTTCGGCTCGCTGCTCACCGGCGTCGACCATCTCGCCCATACCTATGACCGTGAAAAGCAGGCCTTCAGCAAGGGCGAGCCGGAATACGGCGCGCATTTCGCCGATGATCTCGAGCGCATCGTCGCGCTGCACGACGCCTCGACCATCGCCGCGGTGATCGTCGAGCCGATGGCGGGCTCCACCGGCGCGCTGCCGCCGCCGAAGGGCTATCTCAAGCGCCTGCGCGAGATCTGCGACAAGCACAACATCCTCTTGATCTTCGACGAGGTCATCACCGGCTTCGGGCGCCTCGGCTTCGCCTTCGCCGCCGAGCGCTACGGCGTGATCCCGGACATGATCACCTTTGCCAAGGGCGTGACCTCCGGCACGGTACCGATGGGCGGCGTCATCGTGCGCAAGCACATCTACGACGCCTTCATGGGCGGGCCGGACAACGTGATCGAGCTGTTCCACGGCTACACCTATTCGGGCCATCCGCTGGCGGCCGCCGCCTGCCTGGCGACGCTCGACATCTACCGCGACGAAGGCCTGTTCGAACGGGCGCGCGCGATGGAAGGCGCCTGGGCCGATGCGGTGATGAGCCTGAAGGGCGAGCCCAACGTCGTCGACATCCGCACGCTCGGCATCGTCGGTGCCGTCGACCTCGCGCCCCGCGCCGACGGCGTCGGCAAGCGTGCGTTCGAAGCGATGGACCGCCTCTTCCGCGAAGAAGGCCTGATGGTGCGGACAGCCGCCGACACCATCGCCTTCTCGCCCCCGCTGATCATCTCGGAGAGCCAGATCGAAGAGCTGATCGACAAGCTGCGCCGGGCGATCCGGGCGGTCGCGAACTGAGGCAGCGATAGGCTGGGATTTGCTGAACATGGATCGACGCACGTTCCTCACCGGTGCGAGCGCGGCCCTCGTGGCGCGCTCGGCCGCGGCGCAAGCGCCGGCTCGCCAATGGCAATCCCTGTCTCTCACCGAGGCGGGCTTCAAACCCGATGCGAGCGAGCGCCTCCAGAAAGCCTTCGCCGACGGCGAACTGAAGGGGCTTCACGGGCTGGTCGTGCTCAGGCACGGCAAGATCGCGATGGAGCACTACTTCACCGGCCCAGACGAGATCTGGGGCGACAGCCGTGGCACCGTCGCCTTCAACGCCGACGAGCTCCATGATCTCCGCTCGGTCTCGAAGAGCATCGTCGGGCTGATCTACGGCATCGCGCTCGGCGAGGGACACGTTCCGAAGCCGGACGCGCCGGTGCTGGCGAGCTTCCCGGATTTTCGCGATCTCGCTGCCGATGCGGACCGGCAGCGCATCAAGATCGAGCATGTTCTGACCATGAGCATGGGCCTCGCCTGGGACGAGAGCCTGCCCTACACCGATCCGCGCAACAGCGAGATCGCGATGGAGCGGGCGGCCGATCGTTACCGCTTCATCCTCGAGCAGCCGATCACCCGCCCGCCCGGCGAGGCCTGGACCTATAGCGGCGGCGCCACGGCCCTGCTGGGCCACCTCGTCGCCAAGGGCTCCGGCCAGCGCCTCGGCGCCTATGCTTCGAGCCGCCTGTTCGCGCCGCTCGGAATCGGCAATTTCGCCTGGACGAACGGCATGGATGGGAAGGAGGAAGCCGCGGCCTCGGGCCTGCGCCTGCGTCCGCGCGACCTTGCCGCGATCGGGCAGCTTCTGCTCGACAAGGGCAGCCATGGCGGGCGGCAGATCATACCGGCCGACTGGGTGGAGCAGGCCCTCACCCAGCGCGCGCAGCGACAGGACGGGACCGGCTACGGCTATCAATGGTATCTCGGCCGCGACCGTGCCGGAAATACCTGGTACGGCGCCGAAGGCAATGGCGGGCAACGCCTCATCATCGCGCCCAAGCAGCAGATCGTCATCGCCGTGACGGCGGGGAACTACAATCTCCCCGGCAATTCGCGGCTGCCGCTGCGCGTGGCGAGCGAGTTCGTCTTCGGCGCCCTCGCCCAATAGGCGGCGTGCCGTTCAGACGCGCCGGAGCTTGTTGTAGCGGGCAATCAGCCTGTCGCGCTTGAGCCGCGACAGGCGGTCGATCCAGAAGACGCCGTCGAGCTGGTCGATCTCGTGCTGATGGCAGACAGCCAGCAGGCCGTTCGCCTCCTCGACATGCTCCACCCCGTCGAGATCGTGATAGCGCACCCGGACATGGGCGTGGCGCTCCAGTTCGTCGGTGACGCCCGGCATCGAGACGCTGCCCTCGACATGGCGGATGGTCTCCCGCGAGACGCCGTCCAGCACCGGATTGGCATAGGTCCGGACGTCGCCGGGCGCCAGCTCCAGCACGACCAGCCGCAGCGACACACCGACATGCGGCGCGGTGATGCCGATGCCGGGCGCCGCCCGCATCGTGTCGAGAAGATCGGCCGCAAGCTCGCGCAGATCGGCGTCGAAGCGCATGACGGGCGCCGCCGCCACGCGCAGACGCGGATCGGGAAAACTCAGGATCGGACGTGGAGGCATACGTAGGCTCGGTCTTCGCTATCCCTGTTCGGTTCCCGCTTCCTAACGGAACACGGGTCCCGACCCCAGCGCGGCATTCTCACTTCGTCGTGTAGCCGCCATTCACCAGGATGGTCTGGCCGGTCATCCACCAGCCATCCGAGACGAGGAAGCGGACCCAGGGGACGATATCCTGGATGTCGGTCAGCCCGGTCTTCGAGAAGGGCGAGAGCGCGGCGGCCGTCTTGTGATAGGCGACCGCGTCGGCGCCTTCGGCGGGGTAGAAGAACGGCGTGTCCATCGGGCCGGGGCCGATCGCGGTCACCGAGATACCGCGGGCGCCGAACTCCTTGGAGGCAGCGCGGGTGTAATGCTCGACCGGCGCCTTGGTGCCGGCATAACTCGCATAGAAGGGCGTAAAGGCGCCGAGCAGCGAGGTCACCAGCGTGCAGACCTTGCCATTGTCGCTGACATGCTTGCCGGCCTCCTTGAGGAAGAAGAACGCCGTCTTGGAATTGACCGCGCTCATCTCGTCGAACTCGGCCTCGCTGATTTCGACCATCGGCTTCTTCAGCACCTTGCCGACCGTATTGACCGCAATGTCGATCGAGCCCATCGCCGCCTTGGCGTCGGTAAAGAGCTTCTCCATCGCAGCCGCCGAGGTCAGGTCAGCCTGGAAGGCATGGGCCGCCGCACCGGCAGCCTTGATCGCCGCGAGGGTCTGCTCGGCCTCGGCCTTGGCCGGAGCACTGTTGTAGTGGATGGCGACGGCCTTCGCGCCCTGCACCGCCAGGTCCTTCGCCAGCAGACCGCCGAGATTCTTGGCGCCACCGGCGATCAGGACCGTCTTACCCTTGATGCCGTGATCGGCCATCGCATGCTCCTGTTCGCTGCAATCGATGGCCACAACATATCGTCCCGAAATCGGCTATAAAGATTTTGATCAGGACATCACTGGTCAAGAATCACGAACAATATGGCGCGCCGATTTGGACCGCATCGACCTCTTCCGCATCTATGCCCGCGTCGTCGAATGCGAGAGTTTCACCCAGGCTGCCAAGGCGCTCGGACTGCCGCGTTCCTCGGTCTCGGCGGCGGTCGCCACCCTCGAACAACGGATCGGCACGCGGCTTCTCCACCGGACGACGCGGAGCGTCTCTGCGACACAGGACGGCACGGCCTTCTACGAACATTGCGCAAGGCTTGTCGCCGATGTCGAGGAAACCGAGGCGCTGTTCCGCCACAGCGCCGCGAGCCCGGCGGGGCGACTCAGGATCGACGTGCCCGGACGGATCGGGCGCCTGATCATCGCGCCGGCCCTGCCGGATTTCCTCGCCCGCTATCCCGAGATCGATATCGACCTCAGCGTCACCGACCGGGCAAGCAACCTGATCGAGGACGGGATCGATTGCGTGCTGCGCGTCGGTCCCTTGAGCGATTCAGGACTGATCGCGCGTGCGGTCGGGGAATTGCCGCTGATCAATGTCGCAACTCCCAGCTACCTCGCCGCCCATGGCACGCCCGGACATCCCAGCGAACTCGACGGACACAAGGCCGTCAACTACGCCTCGCCGTCGACGGGGCGGATCGAGCCCTGGGAATGGCTGGAGGACAGCGTGCTTCACGGCCGCGCCCTGCCCGGCCGCGTCACCGTCAACAGCGCGGAAGCCTATATTGCCTGCTGCCTCGCCGGGCTCGGCCTGATTCAGATCCCGGCCTATGACGTCGCCGAGCATCTCGCGGCGGGCGAGCTCGTCGAGGTGATGCCCCGGCACCGGGCTGCGCCGATGCCGATGACATTGCTCTATCCCCACCGCCGGCACCTGTCGCGCCGGCTGCAGGTCTTCGCGGACTGGCTCGTGGCGCTGCTGCGCACGCGGCTGGGAGCTTGAGCCCTTAAGGCTCAGGCCACCTTCTTCTCGGCCGTGCCGTAGAAGCTCTCGCCGGTCTTGGCCATGCGCTTCAGCAGGCGGTTCGGCTTGAAGCGCTCGCCATGGGCCTTGGCCAGCTTTTCGCAGAGCTTCACGAAAGCGGCCGCGCCCATATTGTCGATATAGGACAGCGTGCCGCCCGAGTAAGGCGCGAAGCCGAAACCGATGATCGAGCCGACATCGGCCTCGCGCGGATCGGTGACGACGCCTTCCTCATAGGTCTTGGCGGCTTCCAGCGCCTGCGTCACCAGGAGGCGGTGCTTCAGCTCCTCCATGTCGACGCTGTCGGGATCGAGCCGCGGGCCTGCGAGATCGGCGAGGCCCGGCCAGAGCCGCTTCGGCCCGGCTTCCGGATAATCGTAGAAGCCCTTCTTGTTCTTGCGGCCGAGGCGGCCGTGCTTCTCGACCATGTCGGCGAGCAGCTTCTCCTGCGCCGGATCGACCGCGCCCTCGCCGAGCTGTGCTTTGGTCGCCTTCAGCACCTTGTAGGCGAGATCGACCGCGACCTCGTCATTGAGCGAGAGCGGGCCGACCGGCATGCCCGCCTGCTTGCCGGCGGCCTCGATCATCGCCGGCGGCACGCCTTCCATCAGCATCAGATGGCCTTCGCGGATGTAGTTGCCGACGCAGCGATTGGCATAGAAGCCGCGGGTGTCGTTGACGACGATCGGCGTCTTCTTGATGGCGCGGACGAAGTCCAGCGCCATGGCGAGCGCCTTCTTGCCGGTCTTCTTGGCCATGATGACCTCGACCAGCAGCATCTTCTCGACCGGCGAGAAGAAATGGATGCCGATGAAATTCCTCGGCCGCTGGCTGTTCTCGGCGAGGCCGGTGATCGGCAGCGTCGAGGTGTTGGAGCCGAAGATGGTGCGAGGACCGACCACGGCCTCGACCTTGGCGATGACCTCGGCCTTGACCTTCGGGTCCTCGAAGACCGCCTCGACGACGAGGTCGCAGCCCTTGAGATCGGCGTAATCCGCCGAGGCCTTGATGCGGCCGAGCAGCGCGTCGCGATCGGCGGTCTTGGCGCGGCCCTTCATGATCTGGTCGGAGACCAGTTTGTGCGAATAGGCCTTGCCCTTCTCGGCCGCCTCGATGTCGCGGTCGACGAGCACGACCTCAAGGCCGGCATTGGCGGTGACATAGGCGATGCCGGCGCCCATGAAGCCGGCACCGATGACGCCGACCTTCTTGAGCTTGGACGGCGGCACGTCAGCCGGGCGGCGGGCGCCCTTGTTGAGCTCCTGCATCGAGACGAAGAGCGAGCGGATCATCGAGGCCGCCTCCTTCGTCCGCAGAATTTTTGCGAAGTAGCGGCTCTCGACCTTGAGGCCGAGATCGATCGGCAGCTGCAAGCCCTCATAAACCGCGCAGAGGATGGCGCGTGCGGCCGGGTAGTTGTCGTTGGTCTCGCGGCGATAGATCGCGCTGGCCGGCGGCCAGATCTGCATGCCGGCCGGCGAATGCACCTTGTTGGAGGGCAGCTTGAAGCCCTTCTGGTCCCAGGCTTGAGTCGCCTGCGGGTTGGCCTTGAGCCAGTCCTTGGCGTTCTGGACGATGTCGGCACGCGGAGTGACGGCGTGGACGAGGCCGGAATTGCGCGCCGGCAATGCCTTCACCTGCTCGCCCTTGAACATCATCTGGAGCGCGTCGCCGGTCTGCATCAGGCGCGCCACGCGCTGGGTGCCGCCGGCGCCGGGGAAAAGCCCGACCTTGATCTCGGGCAGGCCGACGCGGGTCGAAGCATCGTCCGAGACGACGCGGTACTGGCAGGCGAGCGAGAGCTCGAAGGCGCCGCCGAGGCAGACGCCATGGATCGCCGCGGCGAAGGGTTTCCCGCAGGTTTCGAGCTTGCGGTAGAGTTGGCTGAGCTTGCGGCTCTCGTCGAAGAAGCTCTGCATCGCGACCGCCTCGCCCTTCTCCTTGGCGAGCGTCACATAGAGGTCGCGCAGCCCCTGAAGCATGGTGAGGTCGGCGCCGCCGGAGAAGCTCTCCTTGCCGGAGGTGATGACGCAGCCCTTGATGGCTTCATCGCCCGCGACCTTGTCGACGATCTGGTTGAGCTCTTCCATCACCTGCGGGGTGATGACGTTCATCGAGCGGCCCGGCATGTCCCAGGTCGCGACGGCAATGCCGTCGGCGTCGGTCTCGAAGCGGAAATTGGTGAGGTTCATGGACGTTCCCTCCGGTGGGTCGGGTCATCCCGGACGCCGCATCGCGGCGATCCGGGATCGTCATCAGGAAAAGGCGGTGTTCGGGCGTTCTCTCGTCACACGGTCCCGTGTCTGCGCAGCGGCACTGCGTGCCGCAGCGCGCACGGGATGACGCCTGTCACACCCGCTCGATGATGGTGGCGACGCCCATGCCGACGGCGACGCAAAGCGTCACCAAAGCGGTCTGCTTGTCCTGCCGCTCCAGCTCGTCGAGCACGGTACCCAGCACCATCGCGCCGGTCGCGCCGAGTGGGTGGCCCATGGCGATGGCGCCGCCGTTGACGTTCAGGATGGCGTCGTCGATGTCGAGCGCCTGCTGATAGCGCAGCACGACCGAGGAGAAGGCCTCGTTCAATTCGAACAGGTCGATATCCCCAATCGACATGCCGGCCTTCTTCAGCACGCGCTCGGTGACGTCGACCGGGCCGGTCAGCATCAACGCGAGGTCGGAGCCGACGGTCGCGAAGGCCTTGATGCGGGCGCGCGGCTTCAGGCCGGCCACCTTGCCGGCCTTCTTGGAGCCGACGAGCACGGCGGCCGCGCCATCGACGATGCCCGAGGAATTGCCGGCATGGTGGACGTGGTTGACGAACTCGACATCCGGGTGCGCCGCGGTCGCGACCGCATCGAAGCCGCCCATCTCTCCCATCTGGACGAAGGAGGGCTTCAGCGCAGCCAGAGTCTGCATGTCGGTGCCCGGCCGGATCGTCTCGTCGCGGTCGAGGATGACGAGGCCGTTGACGTCGGTGACGGGGATCACCGAGCGCTTGAAGCGCCCTTCGGCCCAGGCCTTTGCGGCGCGCTGGTGCGAGCGCACGGCGAAGGCGTCGACATCGTCGCGCGAGAAGCCGTATTTCGTCGCGATCAGGTCGGCCGAGACGCCCTGCGGCATGAAATAAGTGTCGATGGCAACTGATGGATCGACCGCGATTCCGAAACCGGAAGCGCCCATGCCGACGCGCGACATCGACTCGACGCCGCCGCCGATCGCCATCTCCTTCTGGCCGGACATGACCTGCGCCGCGGCGAGGTTCACCGCGTCGAGGCCCGAGGCGCAGAAGCGGTTGATCTGCACGCCCGGCACCTCCTTGCCGTAGCCGGCCTTGAGCGCGACGGTGCGGGCGATGTCGGCTCCGGCCTCGCCGACCGGGTCTACGCAACCCATCACCACATCCTCGACGAGGAGCGGATCGAGACCGTTGCGGTCCTTGATCGCGCGCAGGGCCTGAGTGCCGAGCTCGATCGCCGTGACTTCGTGAAGCGAGCCGTCGGCCTTGCCCTTCCCGCGCGGCGTCCGGACGTGATCGTAGATGAATGCGTCTGCCATGTTGCTCCTCCCGGAGTGGCCGGTCGTTTTCGGCTCTTCACTCGGCGTCAGACTGAGCCGCTTCGAACCCAGAGTAATCGAAAGAAACGCGCCGTCATCCCGGACGGAGCGAAGCGAAGATCCGGAATCCATCGAAGGGCGCCGGAGCTCGATGATGGATCCCGGATCGCCGCCGCTTCGCAGCTTGTCTGGGATGACGGGTTCAGCTCGGAAAATCCGTCAGAACTGCTCGACGCTGAGCGCCATGGTGGTGTCCGCGCCGGAGGTGATCCGCGCCAGATGGGCGGCGGTTTCCGGCAAGGTGCGCTCCATGAAGAAGCGGGCGGTGACCAGCTTGCCGCTCATGCGCTCGTCGGCACCGGCCTTGAGCTTCTCCTGCGCCGCCTTGGCCATCTTGACCCACATGTAGCCGAGCGAGACGAGACCGAGCAGATGCATGAAATCGGAGGCGCCCGCGCCGGCATTGTCTGGCTTGGCGAGGGCGTTGTTCATGAACCACATCGCCGCCTGCTGGAGATGACCGAGCGAGACCTGGAGCGGCCCGAGCAGCGGCTTCAGCGCTTCGTCCTCGGCATTCTCCTTCAGGAAGGTGCCGACCTCGTTGAAGAAGGCCATGATGCCGCGGCCGCCGTCGCGGCCGAGCTTGCGGCCGACGAGATCCATCGCCTGCACGCCATTGGCGCCCTCGTAGATCATGGCGATGCGGGCATCCCGAACGAACTGCTCGACGCCGGTCTCGGCGATGTAGCCGTGGCCGCCGAACATCTGCTGCGCCTTCACCGCGTTGTCGAAGCCGACATCGGTGAGCACGCCCTTGAGCACCGGGGTCATCAGGCCGAGCTGGTCGTCGGCCGCCTGGCGCTCGGCCGCATCGCCGGAGCGATGGGCGATGTCGGACTTCAGCGCGTTCCAGAGCACGAAGGCACGGGCCGCCTCGTTGAAGGCCTTGATCGACATCAGCGTGCGGCGCACATCCGGATGGACGATGATCGGATCGGCGGGCTTGGCCGGCTCCTTGGCGCCGGTCAGCGCGCGGCCTTGCAGGCGCTCCTTCGCATAGGCGACAGCGTTCTGATAGGCGACCTCGGACTGGGCCAGGCCCTGGATCGCGACGCCGAGGCGGGCCTCATTCATCATCACGAACATGGCGTTGAGGCCCTTGTTCTCGGCTCCGACCAGCCAGCCCTGGGCGCCGTCATAGTTCATGACGCAGGTCGCGTTGCCGTGGATGCCCATCTTGTGCTCGATCGAGCCGCAGGACACGTGGTTGTTCTCTCCGACAGAGCCATCCCCGCTTAACTTGTTGCGCGGCACGACGAAGAGCGAAATGCCTTTCACGCCGGCCGGCGCGCCCTCGATGCGGGCGAGCACGAGGTGGACGATGTTCTCGGTGATGTCCTGCTCGCCGGCCGAGATGAAGATCTTGGTACCGGAGATGGCGTAGGAGCCGTCACCGTTCGGCACGGCCTTGGTCTTGAGCAGGCCGAGATCGGTGCCGCAATGCGGCTCGGTCAGGTTCATGGTGCCCGACCAGGTGCCGTCGATCATCTTCGGCAGGTAGGTCTGCTTGATCTCGTCGGAGCCGTGGACATAGAGCGCTGCAATCGCGCCCATGGTCAGGCCCGGATACATGGCGAAGGCCATGTTCGCGGCCGAGGCGTATTCGTTCATCACGGCGCCGAGCGTGTAGGGCAGGCCCTGGCCGCCATATTCCGGGTCCATGGCAAGGCCGATCCAGCCGCCGCCGGCATAGGCCTGATAGGCCTCCTTGAAACCCTTCGGGGTGGTCACGCTGCCGTCGGGATGACGGGTGCAGCCCTCCTGGTCGCCGGAATAGTTGATCGGCTGGAGGACCTCCTCGCAGAGCTTGGCGCCCTCGCCGAGCACGGCCTCGATCACGTCCGCAGACGCATCGGCGAAGCCCGGCAGGTTGTTGTAGCGCTCGATGTTGAAGACGTCGTTGAGCAGGAAAAGCGTGTCGTCGACGGGCGCCTTGTAGACCGGCATCGGATCCTCCCTCTCGTCGCAAAGGCGGCGCTTGAACCCTGCCGCCGCATCAAGATAGTTCATATATAAACAATCTGAGCGAAGTTGCAACTGCAACGTTGCGACTTTGTGGTCCTCGGGATGGCGGGAGCGTGACGCGGCCATAAAAAAAGCCCCGGCGGAGCCGGGGCTTTGGGGATGACGCGCTTGAGCTTGCGCCGGAAAACCGCCGCTCAGGCCTTGCCGAGCCGCGAAAGCGAGGCTTCGAGCTCGGTGATCGCGCTCTCGATCTCGGCGCGCTGGCTGCGCAGCAGCTCAAGCTGCTCGACGATCTGCTCGCGGCTGAGCTGAAGGCCGCCGACGGAGGCCGCCTTATCGCCGGCCCCGCCCTTCTTGTCCTCGTTGGCGAGCATGGCGCGGATCTCGACGAGCGTGAAACCGAGCTGCTTGCCCTTGAGGATCAGGGCGAGCCGGGCCCGGTCGCGCGCCGAATAGATGCGCGTCATCCCGGAGCGGCTCGGCGCGATAAGGCCGCGCGCTTCATAGAAGCGCAGCGTGCGCAGCGTCACGCCGAAATCGCGGGCGAGGTCGCTGATGGTGAAATCGCCGGTCTGGTCGGCGTCGGCAGAGGCGGCGGCGGAGCGGGTTTCATGAATCGAGGAACCCGCCATAGCCAAGCTTTGGCGTGACATGAAAGCTGCAATCCTTGCGATGGGATCGAATCGCCGACCTTCTGACGGCATCGACCGATACCCAAGCGATAGGCAAGGTCCTCCCGCAGCGTCAGGTAATACGTCGCCCTGGCGGGGTAAGTTACCGTTACATGCCCCGGAAAGGCGTCCTCCCATGGGGCATTCGGAGAAAATTAACGATCGGGACCCCGGTTATTAACCTGCTGTTTACCATGCCGGCCAAATGTCGGGAACGCGCATCGGCCTCGTGGCTTCGTCAACGGTATCTTCACGATCAGCCGAGGTTCGCGCGGAAGGCGACGGCATCAGGGGGCCTCGCTTGCCGCAGACAAGGTCCCCTTAGGCGAGCGAGATCATGGCCAATAGCTTGCCCTGGAGCGTGAAGGGCGTCGATCCCCGGACGCGCGATGCGGCAAAGGCGGCAGCCCGCCGGGCGGGCATGACGCTGGGCGAATGGCTCGACCACAAGATTCGCGACGAGAGCGACGTGGGCCCTGCTCCGTCCGCACCGGAGCAGCTCGACATAGCCGCGCTGTCCGAGCGGCTGGCCCGCCTGTCACAGGGCCGGACCGACACAGCGCCGCGTCAGGCCCCTCCCACCCCAGCCCCGTCACGCGAGACTATCGACAGCCTCGTCGGCCAGGCGGCCGCGCTCGAAAGCATGACCCGCGAAGCCAATGCCCGGACCGCTGGCGCTCTGGATTCGATCACCCGCTGGATCGAGAAGACCGAGGACCGCCTGTCGTCGAGCGAGCGCGGCTCCGCCGAGCGGCAGGAGCGCGCCACCAACGTCATCGCCGACGCGATCAAGACGATGGGCGAGCGCATCGCCGAGATCGAGCGCCGCGATCTCGAGGCCCAGCAGGTCCGCGCCGAGCAGGCGCCCCGCCTCGCCTTCAGCCGCGAGGGGCTGGCCGCCGCCGTCACCGATATCCGCACGCGCCAGCGCTTCCTCGATACCGACGAGGCCGTGGCCGCCCGCCCGACTGCGGTCGCGCCCGAGCGTATCTCGGCCTTGCGCGAGGATTTGCGCGAGATCGGCTCGCGCCTCTCCTATGACGGCCGCCGCCCGCCGCAACCGCAGCGGCCTGCCGCCCCGGTGCGTGTCGACACCAGCGCCATCGAGGCCAAGATCGGTCTCCTGGCCGATCGCCTCGACCGGCTCGATCGGCGCGACCAGTTCGAACCCCTGCTCAAACCCCTCACCCGCATCGAGGCGGAAGTCTCGCGGCTGTCGCAGGACCGGGCAGGCGAGAGCTATCAGCGCTTCCAGCTCGAAATCGCGCATCTCGCCGCCAAGGTCGATGCGCTCGCGACCCGCGGCGGCCAGGTCAGCAATCTCGACCCTGTCCGGCGCGACATCGCGGAACTGCGCGACCTGCTCGGCGCCGGCGCGCAGGACCACAAGCTCGACGACCTCTCCCAGCAGGTCGCCACGCTCGGCTTCGAGATCGGCCGGCTGCGCGACGTCCAGCCCGACATGAGCGAGTTGCGCAGCCTGGCGAGCGCGATCGACGACGTGCGCGGCGCCGTACTGTCGCAGCGCGGCGACTTCCCCGGCGCCAGCCTGCTGACGTCGCTGGGCACCCAGATCGACGCCCTCTCGCACAAGTTCGACGCGATCGCCTCCCAGAAGCTCGACGAGGCCCATGGGACGCGGCAGAGCGACTACCTCGCCAGCCGCATCGACTCGCTGCAGCAGCAGATCGAGGTCCTGGCCGAACAGGGGCCGTCGGCCGTCACCCGGCAGATCGAGGCTCTTTCCGGCCGGATCGAGAGCCTCGCGGCCTCGAGCCAGTTGACCCGGATGGTCGGAGAGGGTCCGGCTTCGGTCGACCTCAACCCGATCGAGCAGATGCTGCGCCACCTCGCCGATAAGATCGACGAGGCCGGCGCGCCCGGCGCGAACGCCGAATCCTTCGATGCCCTCGAACGGCAGATTTCCGGCATCGCCAGCCGTCTCGACGAGGCGTCCGCGACCCGTTCCGCCGAAAACGGCATGGAGCGCACGCTGCAGGATCTCGTCGTGCACCTGCGCACCATGCGCGAGGAAACGGCGGCCGAACGCGCCGCTCTCACTCAGGCCGCCAGCACGGCGTCCGGCCAGGGCATCGCCGAATTGTCGAGCCTGGTCACGGGCCTGCGCGACACCCATGTCTCGTCCGACAGCCAGACGCGGAACGCGCTCGGCGCCGTCCACGGCTCGCTCGAGGCGATCATGTCGCGACTCGCGAGCCTCGAAGCCGAATTGCAGGGCGAGCGGCGCCCCCAGACGAACGGGCTGGCCGCAGCGATGCGCTCCGGGGATGGCGTCGTCCGCTCCAATCCCGTTCCGGCTCGCGACGGCTCGAACATCTCGCTCGGCGCCGCCGCGCAGGACCGCTTCGGCGCTCCGGCAAGCGAGCCCGCCCGCACCGAGCCGACCTTGCCGGCGAGCACGGCCTTCGACATCCCGCTGGAGCCCGGCTCCGGACGCCCGCGCCCCGAGACTGCGATCGGCGGTGCGCAGGACCCGCAATCGGTCCGCCAGAGCCTGATCGCCGCCGCGCGGCGCTCGGCCAAGGCCGCGAGCGAAGCCGCCGCCGCGACGCCCTCGCCCGCCGTGGAGCCGTCGGCGAAGAGCCCCGGCCGCCTCAAGGAGATTCTGGAGAAGCGCAAGCGCCCCCTGTTGCTCGGCCTCGCCGCGCTGATCCTCGCCATGGGCACCGCACATCTCGTGACGACCCAGCTGCGCGGCGGCGCCAAGACCGCCAACAGCGAAGCGCGCAGCCTGATCACGCCGCCCGCCGCCCAGCCCGCCGCCCAGCCCGAGGCACCGGCCGCGCCGGCACAGGCTCCCGCCAAGGACCAGTCCTCGGCGCTGCCCACCGCCCCGCAGGATGCGCAGCCCCCCGCCAGCAACGCCGCGCCCGAGCGATCCATCACCGCTTCGGCCGCGCCCGCCACTCCGGCAGCCACTGAAGCGGCTCCGCCGGCACCGGCCGAGCAGACCCAGCTCGTCACCGGGATCGGCGACCTGCCGGCCGGGTTCGGCAGTGCCGGCCTGCGCAAGGCGGCTCAGGACGGCGATGCCCGTGCCGTCTACGAGCTGGCGACCAAGGCCGCCGACGGCCCGGCCAACCAGCGCGACCCGAAGCTGGCGCTGCGCCTGTTCGAGCGTGCGGCGGTCGCCGGCCTCGCGCCTGCCCAGTTCCGCGTCGGCAACATGTTCGAGAAGGGCATCGGCACGCAGCGCGACTTGTCGCTCGCCCGGATCTGGTACCAACGCGCCGCCGAGCGCGGCAACGCCAAGGCCATGCATAACCTCGCGGTGCTCCATGCCGAAGGCGCTTCCGGCAAGCCGGACTATGCCATGGCCACCGAATGGTTCCGCCGCGCCGCCGAGCTCGGCGTCCGCGACAGCCAGTACAATCTCGCCGTTCTGCTCGGACGCGGCCTCGGCGCCCCGACCGATCTCGCCCAGTCCTTCCTCTGGTTCTCGGTCGCGGCCGGCCAGGGCGACGAGGATGCCGGCCGCAAGCGCGACGAGGTGGCCCAGCGCCTGAAGCCGGAGGACCTCGCCGCGGCCAAGGGGCTGGCAGCGAGCTGGAAGCCCAAGACGCTCGACGCCGCCTCGAACGAGGTGACGCCACCCGCCAAGGGCTGGGACCCCCAGCCGACCGCAGCGGCGCCGAAGCCCGGCAAACCGTCCCGGACCTGAGCCGCGTTGCGCAACGTCATGCTTTCGACGTGTTGACGCGGCAGGAAGAACGATCGTTTCCTGAGGCGGGCCGGAAGCGGCCCGCCTTTTCCTTTCGGAAATTCGTCTTAACCCGGACAGCGTAGTCTGGGACCCATCAGGCGCAGGTCCATGTCCATGCGCCAGCCTTGCGAGGGGTAAGCGTGCAGATTTACCTGCCGATCGCCGAGCTGCCGATCAGCGTCCTGATGGTTCTCGGCCTGAGTGGCGCGGTGGGCTTCATCTCCGGCCTATTCGGCGTCGGCGGCGGCTTCCTGTTGACCCCACTGCTGATCTTCCTCGACATCCCGCCGGCGGTCGCCGTCGCGACGGTCGCGGCGCAGGTCGCGGGCTCCTCGATGACCGGCGTCCTCACCTATCTCCGGCGCAAGGCGCTGGACCTCAAGCTCGGCGGCGTGCTGATCAGCGGCGGCATCCTCGGCACCGTGCTCGGCGTGCTGTTCTTCAACGCCATGCGCCGGCTCGGCCAGCTCGAGCTCGTGATCACGCTGTCCTATGTCACGCTGTTCTCGATCATCGGCGGGCTGATGCTCTACGACGCGCTGCGCGCGATGCTGCGCGTCCGGGCCGGCAAGCCGGCCCGGCTGAAGCGGCGCGGCGGCATGCATCCCTGGTGGATGGGCCTGCCCTTCCGCCAGCGCTTCTACCGCTCCGGGCTCTATTGCAGCGTGATCCCGATCGCCCTGCTCGCCATCGTGATCGGCTTCATCGGCGCGGTCCTCGGCGTCGGCGGCGGCTTCATTCTCGTGCCCGGCCTGATCTACTTCTTCCGGATTCCGCCGGCCGTGGTGGTCGGCACCTCGCTGTTCCAGATCCTGGTGACGATGACCGGCGCGACCGTGCTCCACGCCGTCACCAACCAGTCGGTCGATATCGTGCTGGCCGTGCTGCTGCTGGTCGGCGGCGTGATCGGCGCGCAGTTCGGCGGGCGGGCGGCGCGCAACCTCAATGTCGAATCCTTCCGCCTGCTGCTGGCGCTGCTGATCCTATCGGTCGGTCTGCGCTTCGCCATCGAGCTGTTCATCCCGCCGAGCGAGCCCTTCTCGGTGGTCGTGCCGGAGAGCGGACGATGAGGTGGCTCGCCGCACTCCTCGCCGCTCTCGCGATCGGTCTCGCAACCGGCGCCGCCCGCGCCGAAACACTGATCGCGGCGATGTCGAGCCACCAGATCCAGATCACCTCGAACTATACCGGCAGCCAGCTCACCGTGTTCGGACTGGTCGAGCGCGATGGACGGACGGTCGCGCGCGGCGATCCCTACGACATCATCGTCACGGTGCGCGGCCCCAGGCGCATGCTGCTGGTGCGCGAAAAGGAGCAGTTCGGCCCGATCTGGATCAACCGGACGCAACGGCGCTTTCCCGAGAATCCGGTGTTCCTGCATGTCGCCACCAACCGGCCGATCGCGGAGATGATGAGCAACGAGACGGCGCAGCGCGACCGCATCGGCCTCGTCAATGCGGAACGGCCCTCCGGCAGCTGGGTCGATCTCGATCCCGGCGCGCGGCGCTTCCGCGAAAGCCTTGTCCGGATCATGCAGGGCAAGGACCTCTACGGCTACGAGGAACGCGGCGTCACCTTCCTGTCGAGCGCGCTGTTCAGCGCACCCGTCGACATCCCCGCGACAGCCCCGACCGGCGCCTACACCGTCGACATCGTGCTTTACTCCGGCGGCGTTCCGCTGGCGCGCCAGCAAACCAATTTCGAGGTGATCAAGACCGGCATCGAGCAGCGCCTGGCTCAGGGCGCCTATGACTGGGCCGTCCTGTACGGTCTCGTCACGGTGCTGCTGGCGCTGTTCCTCGGCTGGGGCGCGAGCGTGATCTTCCGGCGCGACTAGAGTAATTTCGTAATTCTTCGAATCATGAAGTTACTCTAGGTATTTATTTTATCGCATTTTCTTCACGCGAACCGGTGTCCACTTCGCTCGAAAATGCTCTAGAGCAATTCCGCATAGGGCAGGAAGGGCGCAGAATCGCCCACCTCGACCCGCACGACGTCCTCGGCCAACACGACGAGCCCATCGGATTGCGCGAGCGAGGCGAGCGAGCCGGCTCCCTCGCCGGGATGTTTGCGCGCGATGATCCCGCCTTCGGCATCCTGCTCCAGCGACACCCGCAGGAACTCGCGACGGCCCGACTTCCTGGCACAGGCGAAGCCCAACCGGACCGGCCGGGCTGTCGGTGGAGCATAGGTTTCGCCAGCGAGCCGGGCCAGCAGCGGGCGGGCGACGAAGGCGAAGCCGACGAAGACCGCGACGGGATTGCCGGGTAGTCCGACGAAGGGCGTCCCGGCGACGCTGCCGATCGCGATCGGCTTGCCCGGCTTGATCGCGACCCGCCAGAGATCGAGCGCGCCGCAAGCGAGCACAGCATCCCTGACATGATCGGCCTCGCCGACCGAGACGCCGCCGGAGGTGATGACAAGATCGCAACCGGCCGCCGCCTCGCGCAGCCGCCGCTCGAGGCCCGTTGCCTCGTCGCGCAGGATGCCGAGATCGGCGACCTCGGCACCGGCCCGCACCAGCATCGCGCGCAACATCGCCCGATTGGCGTCGTAGATCGCGCCGGGGCCAAGCGGCTGGCCGGGCTCGATGAGTTCATCGCCGGTGGAAAACAGCGCGACGCGCGGGCGGCGGCGCGCGGTGACGTCAGCCAGCCCGAGCGCCGCCAGCAGCCCGAGATCCTGCGGGCGCAGGCGCCGGCCGGCCGGCAGCACTTCCTGCCCACGCGCGACATCCTCACCCGCCAGGCGCAGATTGGCGCCGCATTTGACACCAGCCGGCAGGACGACCGCGCCGTCGCCAGCGACGACGTCCTCCTGCATCACGATGGTATCGGCGCCCGCGGGAACCGGGGCGCCGGTGAAGATGCGCCAGGCGCCTCTCTCCAATCTCGCGGGGGCCTCACCGGCCATCGTCCTGCCCAGCACCGGCAGGCTGGTCGCCGCTCCAGCCGCGAGATCGGCGAAGCGGATGGCATAGCCATCCACCGCGGAATTGGCGAAGGGAGGGAGATCGCGCGGCGCGATCAGCGCTTGCGCCAGCACACGACCGTCGGCCTCGGCGAGCGGCAGTTCGACCGTGCCGGCGATGGGATGTACGCGCGAGACCGCATCGGCCGCCGCTGCATCGAGCGTGACGAGCCCGGAATCGGTCCGGCCACCGCCCAGCCGCGCCATCACGGTCCCCGCCTGCTTCGGCTGCCTGAGCGCATCGCCGCCCGTTTCCTCCCGATCGATCATTCTTCATCGTCGCCACCGCAGACGGGGTCAAGCACCCTGCGGCACGGCGGCGGTTGCCCGCTCCCGAACTGCCGTCCTATGAAGCAGCATGACGACGACGGGCACGACCCTGGACACCATTCCGCTCGACCTGCGCGGCCTGAAATGCCCGCTCCCGGTGCTGCGCGTGCGCAAGGCGCTGATTGCCGCACCGGCCGGCAGCTTGCTCATCGTGCACTGCACGGATCCAATGGCCGCCATCGACCTGCCGAATCTCGTCCGCGAAACCGGCGACATCATCGAGCAACAGGGGGATGCGGACGGCGCCCTCGTCTTCCATATCCGCAAGGCGGCCTAGCCGCGACAGACCAGCCAACGGAGTCCAACGACGTGACCGTCTCCCAAGCCGATGTCCTGCGGGCGCTCGAACTGGTGAAGCTGCCGGCGAGCGGGCAGTCGCTCGCCGCCTCCGGCCGCATCGGCGACATCCTCGTCGATGGCGGCAAGGTGATCTTCGCCATCGGCATCGACGCGACGGAAGCCGCAGCGATGGAGCCGGTGCGCAAGGCGGCCGAGAGCGCCGTCGGCGGCCTGCCGAGCGTGACGCAGGTTCTGGTGGGGCTGACCGCCGACAAGGCCGCCCCCTCCGCCGGCATGCAGGCGCGCCAGCAGGCGCAGCGCCCCGGACCGGGCGGCGCGCCGAAGCCTGCCGGCGTGCCGGGTGTGAAGCAGATCATCGCGGTGGCCAGCGGCAAGGGCGGCGTCGGCAAGTCGACGACCGCAGCCAATCTCGCGGTGGCGCTCGCGACGCTCGGCCTCAAGGTCGGCGTGCTCGATTCCGACATCTACGGGCCGTCCATGCCGAAGATCTTCGGCATCACCGGCAAGCCGCAGATCGTCTCGGGCCGGACGCTCGCGCCGATGGAAGCCTATGATCTCAAGGTGATGTCGATCGGTTTCCTCGTCGATGAGGAGACGCCGATGATCTGGCGCGGGCCGATGGTGATCTCGGCGATCACCCAGATGCTGCGCGAGGTCGCCTGGGGCGAACTCGACGTGCTGGTCGTCGACATGCCGCCCGGCACCGGCGACGCCCAGCTCACCATGGCCCAGCAGGTGCCGCTCGCCGGCGCCGTCATCGTCTCGACGCCGCAGGACCTCGCCTTGCTCGACGCGCGCCGCGGCGTCGCCATGTTCCGGAAGGTCGCGGTGCCGATCCTCGGCCTCGTCGAGAACATGAGCTATTTCACCTGCCCGGCCTGCGGACATCGCTCCGACATCTTCGCCCATGGCGGCGCCCGTCACGAGGCCGAGCGGCTCGGCATCCCCTTCCTCGGCGAGATCCCGCTGGCCATGCCGATCCGCGAGACCTCGGACGGCGGCCGGCCGATCGTCGCGAGCGATCCGTCGAGCGCCCATGCCAAGGCCTATGTCGCGCTGGCGCGGCAGGTGCAGGCCAGCCTCGGGGGCGCGGTCCGGGCAGCGCCGCGCATCGTGATCGAGTAAAGCGGCACCGCGGCACGGGCGGCTTGACAGGCCGCCATAGATGTTCCTATTTTGTTCTCATCATTTATCGACTTTGCGTGGAACCGCGCGGTCATCCCGGATACGCCGCCTATGGCGGCGCCGATCCGGGATCCATGCCGGAGCGCTTCCGGCAAAGGTTCAGGCGTGGATCCCGGCTCTTCGTTTCGCTTCGGCCGGGATGACCCGCGTTTTGATGTGAAAAGGACGAAAGACATGGCCGTCCATCGTGCCCGCCATATCGGGATCGGTATCGATCGCCCGGTCGAGGAGGTCTACACCTTCCTCGCCGACCCCGTGAATTTCCCGCGCTGGGCCGAGGGCCTCGGCCACAGCTTCGTGCCGGTCGAGGGCATGACCTGGCGCGCCGAGACTCCGATGGGGCCGATGCGCATCCTGTTCAGCGAGCCGAACAACCATGGCGTGCTCGACCATGCCGTCATCCCCGAGCACGGCCCGGCCATGCACAATCCGATGCGGGTCGTTGCCAATGGCGACGGGGCGGAGCTCGTCTTCACGCTGTTCCAGCGCGACGGCATGTCAGACGACGAGATGGCGCGCGATGCCGCCATGGTCAGCCGCGATCTCGCGACGCTGAAGGCGCTGCTGGAGGGATAGGCGCCGTCAGTTCGCGCCCGTCGCGAGGCGCTCGGCTTCGGCGAGGTCCTCCGGCGTGTTGACGTTGAAGAAGGGATCGATCGGCTCTGCCGGCCACTCGGCAACGGCAACGCCATGACCTTGCGCCCAGCGGCCGAGCCTGCGCTCGCCCGCGGCCAATGCCTCGCGCAGATCCTCCCGCAACGCGACCGGCCAGAGACCGATGGCGTGGTGTTGCCGCCCAGCCGAGGCAGCGCAGGCGAGCGGCGTGCCGGCGGCAACGCGCACATGATGCAATCGCGCGGCGAGATCGCCCGGAATGAAAGGCGTATCGGCCGCGACGCTCAGCAACCAACCGGTTTGCGGCCTATGCGCGGCGATCCAGTCGAGCCCGGCCAGAACACCTGCGAGCGGACCGGCGAAGTCCGGCACCGTGTCGGCGACGACCGGCAGGCCGAATGCGGCCAGACGAGCCGGATCGCCGTTGGCATTGAGCAGGAGCCCATCGCATTGGCCGCGCAGGCGATCGACGACATGAGCAAGGATCGGCCGGCCGGCGAGCGGCTTCAGCGCCTTGTCGCCGCCGCCCATCCGCCGGGCGAGGCCGCCCGCAAGGATCAGGCCGATGGTCGGCGTTTCCGCGCGCCCTGTCATTCCGACACCCTGCCCGGGAAGATCACCCCACGGGCCTCAGGCCGCGACGGCCGTCACTGCCTGCGCCCAGCGCTCGACGGCCTCCTCGTCGGGCGGCAGTTCGAGCCAGTCGTCGCCGGCGAATGCGCGCCAGGCGGGCAGGAAGTCGCTGCGCACGGCGATCAGGAGCGGCAAGCCGGCGAGCAGCGCGCCGGCGATCTCCTGGCGCAGGCCCTCGCCCAAAGCCTCCTGCTTGCCGAAACGGTTGACGATCACGAGATCGGCGTGCCCGGCCAGCGCATCGGAGAACGCGGCGGCGGCGGCGGCAAGGCCGGCCGCATCGAGATGGCAGCCCGAGGCGCCGGCGCCGAGATCCTGGCTGATCGGGAAGCGCCGGCCGCTGGCGACGTCCTCCAGCGACATCGCCATGCAGCGGTCGTCGCAGGTGGCATCGTTATGCTGGACCACGCCGCCGAGGCGCAGGCCCTGCCGCTTCAGCCGCGCGACGAGCCCGTGCATGAAGGCATCGATCGGAAAGCCGCTCGCAAAGGGGATGGCTGCCAGCATGGTCATGCCGGTTTCTCTCACGAACGCCGCCGCTCGACCAGAGGCGACGATGCCACGCCCCCCGCGATCCCGCCGGAGAGATGTCGCGACAGTGTTGCGCCGCACCTACAGTCGCGGGCGCTTGCGCCCGCTAGGGTGACGGCGGCTCATCCCGGGCGGCCGGGCAGGCCGAGAGGCTGTCAGGACCCGCCGGGACGCATGATCCGCAACAACGCCCAAGCTCCGCTCGACCCGGCCACCGATGCCGCGCTGCTGCTGCGGCGCATCGGCTTCGGCACGCTGGCGCTCGTCCTGCCGCTGGCCGCGCTGGTCTCACGCCGGGCCGCCGTCGTGCTGGTGCCGATCGGCGTCGTGCTGCTGATCATCGCGACCCTGATCGAGGACCCCCGCAGATTCGTGGGCATGCTTCGAGCGCTTCTGGTCAGCCGCCCCGGCCTGATCCTGATCGGCCTGATCGGATGGGCCTTCCTGTCGCTGGTCTGGAGTCCGTTCCCGGCAGCAGCCGCCGAGAAGGCCGCCAATCTGCTGCTCGCGGCCGTGCTCGGCTTCGTCGGCCTTTCCGCCCTGCCCGAGCGGATGCGCTCCTCGAACCTCAACCTCGTCGCGCTGGGTACCGGCAGCGCCGGCATCTTCGCGCTCGGGCTGATCGCGGTCGCGGCGCTGCGCCATGCCGAGACGCCGCCCGGCGCCGTCGAGCGCGGCGTTTCGATCATTCTGATCATGGCCTGGCCGGCGCTGGCCTGGCTGCTGTCGCGCGAACGCGGTCTCAGCGCGCTCGGGCTGGCGCTCGTCGTGACGCTGCTGGCGCTGACGCGGTTCGAGGATGGCGAGACTCTGGCGATGATCTTCGGCGCCGTCGCCTTCGGCGCGGTCACGGCCAACCCCGAGCGCGCGGCGCAGATCATCGCGGCGATCGTCGCCGGGCTGATGCTGTTCGCGCCGGTCCTGCCCTTCCTGATGGCGCCGCTCGTCACGATCCTGCCCGACAGCGCCGATGATTTCGCGCAGATGCTGTCGATCTGGGCCGACGTGATCCGGCAATCGCCGATCGAGCTGATCACCGGCCACGGCCTCGACACCGTGGTCCGCGGACAGATGAACGGGACCTTGCCGCAGCCCGCTCCGGCGACGCTGCTGTTCGAAACCTGGTATGAGCTCGGGCTGGTCGGCGCTGCTGCCGCGGCCGCCTGCCTCTATTTCGCGATCCGCGCTGCCGGCCGCATGACCGGGGCGCTCGCCGCCGGCGGCGTCGCCGCCTTCACCACCGCCTTCGCGCTCAGCGTCTTCGGCTTCGCGCCGCTGCTGCCGTGGTGGCTGATGACGCTGACCGCCGTGATGCTGCTGTTCGGCGCCATCGCGCGGGGCCAGTATCGCACCGACCGGCCCGCCGTGCCGCTGCCGACGCGCCCGGTCAACCATACGCGCCCGAAGGCGAGCCCGCCGTCGGCTCCCTGACGGCTGCTTTCAGCCACGCCCTCACGGGGTTAGCCGACGCTTGACGGGCGGGCATCCGCCGCGCTCTCGTGCCGCCGGATCGGAATCGCCCCGGCAGAGGACCAGCCCCATGACATTCGACGTCACCGCATTCGACGTCACCCTTGCCGACGTCCAGGCCGCCGCGGCGCGCATCGCCGGCAAGGTCCGCCGCACGCCGACCTACTATAGCGCGGGGCTTTCGGCGCGGCTTGGCGTCGAGACCTGGGTGAAGGTCGAGAGCCTGCAGCTCGGAGGCTCCTTCAAGGTCCGCGGCTGCTACAACAAGCTGATGGGGCTCAGCGAGGCCGAACTGAAGCGCGGTGTCGTCACCGTCTCCGGCGGAAACCATGCCATCGCCGTGTCGCTGGTCGCGCGCGCCGTCGGGACGCGGGCGCTGGTGCTGATGCCGAAGGCGACGCCGGCGCTGAATATCCGCCTGACGGAAGAGGCCGGCGGGCAAGTCGAGCTCTGCGAGGATTCCCTCGCCGCCTTTGCGAAGGCGGAGACTTACGCCGCGCAAGGCATGACGCATGTCCATTCCTATGACGACCCGGCCATCATCGCCGGGCACGGCACGCTCGGCCTCGAACTGGCGGCCGATGCCGGCGGGCGGCTCGACCATGTCTTCATCTCGGTCGGCGGCGGCGGCTTTTCGGCCGGTGTCGGCACAGCCCTCAAGGGACTCGATCCGGCGGTACGCCTGCACGGCGTCGAGACCGAGGGCGCCACAACGATGACGCAGGCGCTGGCGGCCGGCGAACCTGTCGCGATCCGCCCGACCTCGATCGCCCGCACGCTCGGCGCTCCTTTCGCGACGAAGCGCACCATGGCAGCGGCACGGCAGTTCCTCGAGGACATCATCGTGGTGCCCGACGCGGACGCCGTCCGCGAGCTCGTCTGGGTGCTCCAGAACGGGCGGGTGCTGCTGGAGCCGGCAGCGGCCTGCGTGGTCGCCGCCGCGTTGGCGCGCAAGGACAGCTTCCAGCAGGGCGAGCGCGTCTGCCTCGTACTCTGCGGCTCGAATGTCGCGCTCGAGGATATCGCGAGCTGGCGCACGAGCTTCGGCGTCTGACGCCGATCCCACTGCCATTCCGGAACCGGCCATGAACGACCGATCGATCCCGACGCTGCAAACGCAGCGCCTCGCGCTGCGCCCCATGACAGAGGCGGATTTTCCAGCCTATGCCGCCCTCCTGGCCTCGCCCCGCTCCGGCGGGTTCGGCGGGCCACTGTCACGAAAACAAGCCTGGGGCCTGTTCTGCCATGACATCGCCTGCTGGAGCTTGTTCGGCCATGGCGGGCTGATGATCGACCGGCGCACGGACGGCCTCTGCATCGGCCAGGTCGGCATCAGCCACGGCCCGCTCTTCCCGGAGAAGGAGCTGGGCTGGCTGCTCTACGAGGGCAACGAGGGGCAGGGTTACGCCACCGAGGCCGCCCGCTCCTTACGCGACTGGGCCGCGCAGGCACTCGGGGTCTCCGAACTGGTGAGTTATATCGCGCCGGACAACGCAGCCTCGGTCGCCGTGGCGGAGCGGCTCGGCGCGGTCCGCGATCTCGTGGCCGACAGACCCGATCCGAATGATCTGGTCTATCGGCACAGGCTCACGACCGCGCCCCGCTAGAGAGCGCGCGGGTTTCGTCAGTTGCTGTTGCGGGCGAGCCTCGCATAACGGCTGCGCTTGCTGGCGGAAGCGTAACGGCTGCGCTTGTGGCCGTACCAGGATGCCTCGCGCTGGCCGACATCGGCATGGACCAGACCGTTGGAATAAGTGCCGACACCGCCGACATTGTCGATCGCGCGCGCCGCGGCCGCGGCCTTGCGCGACGACGTCGCCATCGGCCGGAAATCGATCGCCCGGCCGCTGTAGTGCTGCGAGTTCCGGGCATGGCGGCCGCCGCAGGTCGAGGTGATCTGGATCGGACCGATCTTCGCGACGAGTTCGGCGATCATCGCCTTGGTTTCGGGCTTCAGGCAACCGAGGCCTTTGACCTGCGGCTGAAAGGATATTTTCTCGGGCGTACCATCGGCCATGGCAGCAGCAGGCAAGAAACCGCATAGTAACGCAAGCAACGACAAGCGACGCATCATCTACCAAACATGTAATGGGGAATTGGAAAGGATCAGGCCAGATAAGCTCGATGGCCCGAACGGATGCCGCTGCCTCTAATCGTGAAGCAAGGCCAAATCGTGGCTGGTGCCTTTTCGAGTTATTGTACTAACGCTACCCAGATCGATCATGGCTCTTGGTCATGCCGTCGATACCCCCTGGCTGGCGGCCTGGAACGGCGCCGGGAAAGGGAGCTGTCATCCCGTGCGCGGTGCAGCGCGCAGCGATGCTCCGCAGACACGGGACCGCATGACGAGGAGGCGCCTCTACGCGCAGCCTCTCAAAAAGGCACCCTTTCCTGAGAACGGTCCCGTGCCTGCGCAGCCGCATGGAATGCCGCAGCGCGCACGGGATGACCCGGTGGATCGGCCTTCGCGCCCGCCCGCCATTCCGCCGAGGCCCATCCCCTGCGCGCCACCGGCTTGGACAGGCAGGTCGCGGCTGGGCTAGCCTGTGCGACGGCACCCGCTTTCTGCGCGGTCGCCCCATTCCATCTCAGAGGATACGATGCCCAAGACCGACATCATCGCGGCGCTCACCCCGGAAATCACCGCGATCCGCCGCGACATCCATCGCCACCCCGAGCTGATGTACGACGTCCATCGGACCGCCGGCCTCGTCGCCGACAAGCTGCGGGAATGGGGCGTCGACGAAGTCGCCACCGGCGTCGGCCAGACCGGCGTCGTCGGCGTCATCAAGGGCAAGGGCCAGGATTCCGGCCGGGTCATCGCCATGCGGGCCGACATGGACGCGCTGCCGATCCACGAGGAGACCAATCTCCCGCACCGCTCGACCGTGCCCGGCAAGATGCATGCCTGCGGCCATGACGGCCATACCGCCATGCTGCTCGGCGCCGCCAAATACCTGACCGAGACCCGCGACTTCGACGGCACCGCCGTGCTGATCTTCCAGCCGGCCGAAGAGGGCGGCGCCGGCGCCAAGGCGATGATCGACGACGGTCTGATCACCCGCTTCGGCATCCAGGAAGTCTACGGCATGCACAACAAGCCGGGCGTGCCGGTCGGCAAATTCGAGATCCGCAAGGGTCCTGCGATGGCCGCGGCCGACCAGCTCCACATCAAGATCGAGGGCCTCGGCGGCCATGCGGCCGCGCCGCATCGCGTCAACGACCCGATCGTCGCGTCCTGCGCGCTCGTGACCGCGCTGCAGACGGTTGCCTCGCGCAATGCCGACCCGCTCGACTCGATCGTCGTCTCGGTGACGGCGCTCAATGCCGGCGAGGCCTTCAACGTCATTCCGCAGACCGCGGAGATCAAGGGCTCGGTGCGCACGCTGACGCCGGAGACCCGCGATCTCGCCGAGAAGCGCATCACCGAGATCGTCGAGGGCGTGATGAAGGCCTTCGGCATGAAGTACCAGCTCAATTATCGCCGCGGCTATCCGGTGACCTTCAACCATTCCGGCCAGACCGATTTCGCCACCAGCGTGACGAAGGAGGCCTTCGGCTCGGATGCAATCAACACCGAGGTGCCGCCGACCATGGGCTCGGAAGACTTCTCCTACATGCTGGAGGAGCGCCCCGGCGCCTTCATCAATATCGGCAACGGCGACTCGGCAGGCCTGCATAACCCGGCCTACGAGTTCAACGATGCGGCGATCCCGGTCGGCGTGAACTACTGGGCGAGCCTCATCGAGATCGCCATGCCGCAGCGCGGTTGACGGCTGAGGCGATGAGCGACATCGATTGTCTGGTGATCGGGGCCGGCGTCGTCGGCCTCGCGGTTGCCCGTGAACTGGCGCTGGCCGGACGCGAGGTCGTCATCACTGAGGCGGCCGAGGGCATCGGCACCCAGACCTCGGCCCGCAATTCCGAGGTCATCCATGCCGGGATCTATTATCCGCCCGGCTCCCTGAAGGCTCGCGTCTGCGTCGCGGGCCGTGAGCTGCTCTATCGCTACCTGCAAGAGCGCAGTCTGCCGCACAAGGCTTGCGGCAAGCTGATCGTCGCCACCTCGGAAGCCCAGAAGCCGGCGCTGGAGACGATCATGGCCCGCGCCAAGGCTTCCGGCGTCGACACGCTGCGCTGGCTTTCCGGCGCGGAGGCGAAGGCGATGGAGCCGGAGGTGCGCTGCGAGATCGCCTTGCTCTCACCCGAGACCGGCGTCGTCGACAGCCATGCGCTGATGCTCTCGCTGCTCGGCGAATGCGAGGCGGTCGGCGGTTCGCTCGCGCTCAACACGCCGATCACCGGTTGGCGGCGCGAGGTTGATGGATTCAGCGTCGATTTCGGCGGCGACGATCCAGCGACCTATTCGGTGCGGACCGTGATCAATTCGGCCGGCCATGGCGCGCCGAAGCTGCTGGGCCTGCTCGACGGCTTCCCGCCTGAGCATGTGCCGGCGCAGCACTATGCCAAGGGCAATTATTTCGCGCTGACGGGCAAGCAGCCCTTCAGCCATCTGGTCTATCCCGTGCCGGAGGCGGCGGGGCTGGGCATCCACGCCACGATCGACATGGGCGGGCGGGTGAAGTTCGGGCCTGATGTCGAATGGGTCGAGAGCGACCAGGACCTGGTCGTCGATCCGGCGCGGGCGAAGAAATTCTACGCGGCGATCCGGACGTACTGGCCGGGACTGCCGGATGCTGCGCTGGTCGCGGACTATGCCGGCATCCGGCCGAAGCTGCACGGGCCGACCGAGCCGATGCCGGATTTCCGCATCGACGGGCCGGAGGTGCATGGGGTGGCGGAACTGGTCAACCTGCTTGGCATCGAGAGTCCGGGACTCACAAGCTCGCTCGCGATTGCGGAGATAGTACGGGAGAAGCTCGCGGCGTGAAGGGTGTCTTCCCGCACGCGCTGCGGCACGCAGTGCTGCTGCGCAGATGCGGGACCGTCATCAGGAAAAGGCGCCTTCTCGTCACGCGGTCCCGTGTCTGCGCAGCAGCGTTACACGCTGCAGCGCGCACGGGATGACCCGGCGGCGGGCCTCATAGGAAAGCTCTTGAGAAGCCTGCGGCGTAAAGGTGTCATCCCGCACGCGCTGCGGCACGTAGTGCTGCTGCGCAGATGCGGGACCGTCCTCAGGAAGAGGCACCTTCTCGTCACGCGGTCCCGTGTCTGCGCAGCAGCGTTACACGCTGCAGCGCGCACGGGATGACACCCTTCTTTTCCCGCCCTTACGCCCGCGCCTTCTGGAACGCCTCCTTCGCCTCGCGCGCCAGCGTCTCGATCCGCTTCCAGTCACCCGCGGCGATCGCATCGGCCGGGACCAGCCACGAGCCACCGACGCAGATGACCTGCGGCAAGGCGAGATAATCACCGAGATTCTTGAGGCCTACACCGCCGGTCGGGCAGAAGGTCATCTGCGGGAACGGGCCGGACAGCGCCTTCAAGGCCGGCGGGCCGCCGGCCTGCTCGGCCGGGAAGAATTTCGCGGTGGTGCGGCCAGCCGCAACGGCGTGCATGCAATCCGAAGCGGTCGCCACGCCCGGCAGCCAGGGCAGGCCCGCCTTGCGCAGGGCCTCGTCGACGCTCTCGCTGAAGCCGGGGCTGACCACAGCCTGCGCGCCGGCATCCTTGACCTGCTGGGCCTGGGCCGGTGTCACGACGGTACCGGCAACCGCCAAAGCCTTCGGCACCGATTTCGCGATGGCCGCGAGGGCTTCCATCGCGGCCGGGCGGCGCAGCGTGACCTCGACGACATCGATACCACCGGCAACCAATGCATGAGCGAGATCGACGGCGCGCGAGGCGTCCTCGATCACCACGACGGGGATCACGCCGCAGCTCTTCAACCGGGCAATCGCGGCAGTCTCGTCCATGGTCTCGTCTTTCAATCGATTTGAGCAGGAAATCCGGCTCTACTCCTTCGCCCAGTAGACGTCGAGCCCTCGCGCGCTGCCGAGCAGAAGATCGACCGGCAGCGGCTGCTGTGCGCGCCCTGGAGCGGCCTTGAGCACCGCCTCCTTGACGGCGCCGGAGACGAGCAGGCTCGCCCAGCCGGCACCGAGCAGGCGGGCGGGCGAGAGCGACAGGCGCGGCGGCAACCCCGGTGGGCGGGCGACGACGATGCCGCTGTCAGGCACGGCGTTAAACGTCGCCTCCGCGCCCGGGAAGAGCGAGGCGACATGCCCGTCCGCGCCCATGCCGCTGACGAGCAGGTCGATAGGCGGCAGTTCCGCGAGCTTCGCGCAGAGCAGCGCTGCAGCAGCCTCGATATCGCTGCCATGCTCGTGGAAGGACAGGAAGCTCGCACGCCCCGCGATCAGCGGCGCGAACTGCGCCCGGATCATGCGCTCGTTCGAGGCGGCGTCGTCGGCCGCGACGAAACGCTCGTCGGTCGGCAGCAGCGTGACCTGTTCCCAGGCCAGATCATGCCGGCCGAGCGCGGCGAGGAAGCCGGCCGGAGTCGTGCCGCCGGGCACGGCGAGAAGCGCCCTGCCCTGCCCCGCAAGCAGCTCCTTCAGCCGGGCCGCGACCGCCTCCGCCAGAGCCTCCGATGCATCGGCGAGCGTGGCGAAGCGATGCCAGGCGAGCGGGCCGGCCATCAGATCAGATCCGGGTCGGCCCAGGAGCGGCCGTCGCGCTCGATCAGGCCGATCGCCTGCGAGGGCCCCCAGGAGCCGGCGGCGTAGCGATGCGGATGCGGGTAGTAGTCCTGCCAGCCGGCGATGATCGGATCGACCCAGGTCCAGGCCTGCTCGACCTCATCACGATGCATGAACAGCGTCTGGTCGCCGCGGATCACGTCGGTCAGGAGGCGCTCATAGGCGTCGGGCGTGCGCTCGTCGAAGGCGGTGGAATAGCGCAGGTCGAGCTGGCGCGGCACGATCTTGAGCCGGCCGGAGCCCGGCACCTTCATCATCAACTGGAGCTGGACACCGTCGTTCGGCTGCAGGCGGATGAAGAGGCGGTTGGCGTCGAGCCGGTCGCAGGAGCCGCCGCCGAAGATCGAATGCGGCACCGGCTTGAAGGTGACGGCGATCTCGGAATAGCGCTGCGCCATGCGCTTGCCGGTGCGCAGATAGATCGGCACGCCGGCCCAGCGCCAGTTGTCGACCTCGCAGCGGATGGCGACGAAGGTCTCGGTGTTCGAGCCGTGGCCGAGTTCCTCGGAATAGCCGCGCACGCGCTGGCCGTCGATCTGCCCGGCGCCGTACTGGCCGCGCACCGTGTAGCGCTGGACATCCGGCCCGACGATGGGGCGCAGCGCCTTCAGCACCTTGATCTTCTCCTCGCGGACGGCGCCGGCCTCCAGCATGTTCGGCGGCTCGATCGCGAAGAGGGTCAGCAACTGCATGAGATGGTTCTGGACCATGTCGCGCATATGCCCGGACTTGTCGTAATAGCCGGCGCGCTGCTCCAGCCCGACCGTCTCGGCCACGGTGATCTGGACATGGTCGATATCGCGGCTCGACCAGGAGCGCTCGAACAGCGTGTTGGCGAAGCGCAGGACGAGCAGGTTCTGCACCGTCTCCTTGCCGAGATAATGGTCGATCCGGTAGGTGCGGCTTTCCGGCAGGATGCGCGCGACGGCATCGTTGATCGCCCGCGCCGAGGCGAGGTCGCGGCCGAGCGGCTTCTCCAGAATGACGCGCGAGGTCGGCGTCAGGATCTCGGCCTTGGCGAGATTCTCGCAGATCGGGATGAAGAGGTCCGGCGGGGTCGAGAGGTAGAAGGAGCGGACGCGCTCGCTCTCGCCCAGAGCCTGCTTCAACGCGCCGTAGGTCTCGGGCTTCACCGCATCGAGCATCACCATGGTCAGGCGGCGCAGGAAGGGCTCGACCTGATCCTTCGGGATGCCCTCCTCGTCAAGGCGCTTGGCGATCTGCTTCGGCAGGCCCTCGACATCCTCCTCCTTGCGGACGATGGCGAGGATGCGGCTCTCGCCGGGCAGGACGCCCTCGCGGTTGCGCTGGGCGAGCGCCGGAAAGAGCTTGCGCAGCGCGAGATCGCCGCTCGCGCCGAAGATCACGAGATCGAAGGGCGGGACCGGCGTCCGCTCGGGAATGGTCTCGGGCCGAAGCGCGTTGTCCACGATGGCGTCCATAGGTCTCACAACTCCGTCAGGCGGTGCCGGTTCGCAATGCGGTGCCCGTCATTGCGAGAAGCGCAAGCGACGAAGCAATCCAGGGGACTGGGCCGCAGCCGTTCAACCCAGTCCCCTGGATTGCTTCGCTACGCTCGCAATGACGGAGCGGCCAACCGGGATACACTGTACCGAAAGGCTGCGGCCAGAGTGGGACGGTTTTGCCGCGCTGCAAAGAGGGGACGGCGCAGGGCCGATCCCCTCGTCGTTCAGCCCGCGCGCCGGAAGCCCGCGCTCGCGGTCAGCAACTGCTGGGCATAGGCCGTCTGCGGCTGACGCGCGGCCAGCGTCTCGACCGTCATTTCCTCGACCGCGCGGCCGAACTGCATGACCAGCAGGCGCTCGCACATATGGCCGACGACCGAGAGATCGTGGCTGACGAGGATATAGGTCAGCTTGCGCTCTTGCCTGAGCGCCGCGAGCAGGTTCAGCACCTCCGCCTGGATCGAGACGTCGAGCGCCGAGGTCGGCTCGTCCAGGAGCAGGATCGAGGGTTCGAGCACCAGCGCACGGGCGATCGCGACGCGCTGGCGCTGGCCGCCCGAGAGCTGGTGCGGATAGCGGAAGCGGAACGAGGCGGGCAGGCCGACATCCGTGAGCGCCTTGCCGATGCGGGCCTCAGCGTTGTCGAGGCCGTGGATGGCGAGCGGCTCGGCCAGCGTGTCGTCGACCGTCTTCTTGGGGTGCAGCGAGCCATAGGGGTCCTGGAAGACCATCTGGACGTTGCGATAGAAGGTCTTGTCGCGGACCTTGGGCTGCACGACGCCCTCGATCGTGACATTGCCGCTCCATTCCCGGTTGAGGCCGGAGAGCACGCGCAGCACGGTCGACTTGCCCGAACCGGACTCGCCGACGAGGCCGTAGCTCTCGCCCCTGCGGACGTCGAAGGAGAGATCCTTCACCACATGGGAATCGCCGAAGGAGACGTTGAGCTTGTCGACGGAGATCGCTGTGTTCGTCATGCCAGCCACGCCGGGTCACGGTTGAGGGTGGCGAGCTTCGCCCTGGGATGGTCGAGGTCCGGCAGGCATTCCAGCAGGCCGAGCGTATAGGGATGGCGGCGGCTGCGCGCCGCCGGGTCGGCGAGCTCGGCCGCCGGCAGCGTCTCCATGACCTTGCCGCCATACATGACGATGACGCGGTCGCAGAAGGACTGCACCAGATGCAGGTCGTGGCTGATGAAGATCAGCCCCATGCCGCGCTCGGTGACGAGGTCGTCGAGGATCTTGAGGATCTGGAGCTGGACGGTGACGTCGAGCGCCGAGGTCGGCTCGTCGGCGATCAGAACCTCCGGTTCGGCGATCAGCATCATCGCGATCATGACGCGCTGGCCCATGCCGCCCGAAACCTCGTGCGGGTAGAGGTCGTAGACGCGCGCAGGCTCGCGGATCTGGACCTGCTCCAGCATGGCGAGGCTGCGCTCGCGCGCCTCGCGGACGCCGGCCTTGCGGTGGATGCGATAGGCCTCGGCGATCTGGCTGCCCACGGTCTCGACCGGGTTCAGCGAGAATTTCGGGTCCTGCATCACCATGGAGATATGGCGGCCGCGCAGCTTGCGGCGTGCGCCCTTGTCCATGGCCGTCAGGTCCTGACCACGGAAGCGCATACGGTCGGCGCTGACGACGCCCGGATGCGGGATCAGGTCGAGGATGGCGCGGCCGGTCATCGACTTGCCCGAGCCGGACTCGCCGACGATGCCGAGCCGCTCGCGGCCCAGCGTGAAGGAGAGGCCGCGCACGGCCCGGACGATCCCGGTCGGCGTGTGGAAGTCGACCTTGAGATTGTCGACTTCAAGAAGAGGCTGTTCGCTCGTCATCGACTTACCTCGCATCCATGACGTCGCGGAGCCCGTCGCCGAGCAGATTGAACCCGAGCGCGACGATGCAGATCGCCACGCCGGGGAAGGTCGCGACCCACCACTGGTCGAAGATCTGCTCGCGGCCGGCCGAGATCATCGCGCCCCATTCCGGCATCGGCGGCTGGGCACCGAGGCCGAGGAAGCCGAGGCCGGCGGCGGTCAGGATGATGCCGGCCATGTCGAAGGTGGTGCGCACGATCAGCGAGGACATGCACATCGGCACGACATGCTTCCAGATGATGCGGGCCTGCGAGGCGCCCTGCAGGCGCATCGCGGCGATATAATCCTGGTTGCGGATCACCATCGTCTCGGCGCGGGCGACGCGGGCATAGGGCGGCCAGGTCGTGATCGCGATGGCGATGATGGCGTTGACGATGCCGGGGCCGAGCGCCGCGACGAAGGCCAGCGCCAGCACGAGGCGCGGGAAGGCCAGGAAGACGTCGGTGATGCGCATCAGCAGACGATCGACCCAACCACCGTAATAGCCGGAGATCGCGCCGATCAGCAGGCCGAAGGGGCCGACGGTGACCACGACCAGCAGCACGATCACCAGCGTGATGCGCGTGCCGTAGACGATGCGGCTGAAGATGTCGCGGCCGAGCGCGTCGGTGCCGAACCAGTTGGTCGTCGACGGCGGCAGCAGCCGCTTGTCTAGCGCCTGCGCGATCGGATCGAAGGGCGCGATGACGGGCGCGAAGGCGGCGATCAACAGCAGCAGGACGATGATGGCGAGGCCCGCCACCGCCATCGGGTTGCGCTTGAAGGCGAGCCATTGCCGGTAGAGCTGGCCGAGACGGGCCTGTCGGCGCGACTCAGGGCTGTCGCTGATCAGCCAGGCGTGCAGGCCGGGAGAGGAAGTGTCGCTCATGTCCGCCTCCTCAGCGCACGCGTGGATCGGCCAGGCGGCCGATGATGTCGGTCAGGAGATTGACCCCGATGAAGACGACGCCGACCACCAGAGTGCCACCGAGCACCGCATTCATGTCGGCGTTGAGCAGAGCGTTGGTGAGATAGCGGCCGAGGCCCGGCCAGGCGAAGATCGTCTCGGTCAGCACCGAGCCCTCCAGCAGATGCATGTAGGAGAGAGCGATCACGGTGAAGAGCGGCACGGCGGCATTGCGCAGCGCGTGGCGCCAGATCACGGCGGTCTCGGAGACGCCCTTCACGCGGGCGGCGATGACATATTGCTGCTGCAGCTCGGTGATCATGAAGCTGCGGGTCATGCGGCTGATATAGGCCACCGAGAGCAGGCCGAGCACCAGAGCCGGCAGGATCAGATGCGAGAGGGCGTCCCAGAACGCCTCCCATTCACCCTCCAGCGCGGCGTCGATCATGATGACGCCGGTGCGGGTGGTGACGATGTCCTGCCAGACGACCGAGATGCGCCCCGGTCCGGAGACCCAACCGAGCTTGGCGTAGAACAGCAGCAGCGCCATCAGGCCGATCCAGAAGACCGGGACGGAATAGCCGACGAGGCCGACGACGCGGGCGACCTGATCCTGCCAGCGGCCCTGGTTGACGGCGGCGACGATGCCGAGCGGGACGCCGATGAGGACGCCGATCAGCGTGCCGAGCGTCGCGAGTTCAAGCGTCGCCGGGAAGACGCGCTTGATGTCCTCGACGACCGGGTTCGAGGTCAGCACGGAGGTGCCGAGATTCCCGGTGAAGACCTTGCCGATATAGATGGCGAATTGCTGCCAGAGCGGCTTGTCGAGGCCGAGCTCGATGCGCGCCGCCTCATAGGTTTCAGGCCGAGCGTTGTCGCCGACGACGGCTAGCACCGGGTCGATCGGAATGACGCGGGCGATGAAGAAGGTGACCAGCAGCAGGCCGAACATGGTGATGACCACGGTCGTCAACTCGCGCGAGAGCGCGCGGCCCCAGCGCCGCAGCCTGCCCGGCGCGGCGGCCTTGCCTGTGGGAGCTTGCGTCACGGCTGTCATGACCCGCCTCCATTTCCAGTGTTTTTCGTCGGAGCGCCGGGGATCGCCGCAGGCGTTTCACGCCGCGCCAGAATCCAGGCCATGTCCGGAATGAGCATGAAAGGAAGCCCGCCGCGACCTTTCGGAATCGCGGCGGGCTCCTGAGCCAGAAGGCTCAGTTCTTGACGATGGTGGCGTAGCGGTTGGTGTCGGAGCTCGGTCCGATGACCCAGCCCTTCACGTTCTTGCGCTCGGCCGAGACCTCGATCTGCTGGAACATGATGACGAAGGGCGAGACCTTCTGGTGGTCGCGCTGCAGACCCTCATAGGTGGTCTTGCGCTTGCCAGCATCGGCTTCCAGCACGGCGCCCTGCGTGACCTTGGTCATCTCCGGGATGTTCCAGGCATTGCGCCAGGCCAGCGTCTTCGACTTCGCATCCTCACCGTTATCCTCGTTGATGGCGAAGGTCTCGGCATTCGTGTGCGGGTCGAGATAGTCCGGGCCCCACTGGCCGATATAGATGTCGTGGGTGCGGGCGCGGTACTTGGTCAGCGTCTGCTTGCCGTCACCGGGGACGATCTCGAGCTTGACGCCGGCCTGGGCCCAGGTCGCCTGGATCGCCTGCGCGATATCGGTGATCGGGGAGATCGAGCGGGTGTCCATGGTGACGGTGAAGCCGTTGCTGAGACCAGCCTTGGCGAGCAGCTCCTTCGCCTTGGCGACGTTGAGCTGGTAGGGCTTGTCCGAGATCGCGCCGAGGAAGCCCTGCGGCAGGAACGACTCATGGTGCTTGTAGGTGCCCTCAAGGATGTTCTTCTCGATCGAGGCGTAATCGACCAGGAGCTTCAGCGCCTCGCGGACCTCGGGCTTGGCGAGGTTCGGGTTCTTCTGGTTCAGGCCCATATAGAGGATATAGCCCTTGTCGCCCTGGACGATCTCGAGGTCCTTGTTGTTCTTGACCGCTGCGAGCTGGTCCTTCGAGAGGTTGCGGGCGATGTCGACGTCGCCCTTCTCGACGAGCAGGCGCTGCGAGGCCGGCTCGGCGACATGGCGTACGACGATGCGCTTGCTCTTCGGCGCGCCCTTGTACCAGCTCTCGTTGGCGTCGAGCGTGTACTGCTCGTTCGGGCGATAGCTGCGGACCTTGAAAGCACCCGAGCCGGCCGAGTTCAGCTTGAGCCAACCATTGCCCCAGTCGCCGTCCTTCTCATTGGCCTTGACCAGCTTCGAGTCGACGATGGCGGCGACGCCGGAGGTCAGGCAGTTATAGAAGAAGGTCGGCGCGTAGGGCTTCGAGACCGTGATCTGGACGGTGTTCTCGTCGACGGCCTTGACCTTGTCGAGCACGTTCTCGGCAACGAAACCGAACTGGCGCAGGATGAAGCCCGGCGACTTGTTGAGCGTAACCGCGCGCTGGAAGGAGTAGACCACGTCGGCGGCCGTCATCGGGTTGCCCGAGTGGAACTTGACGCCTTTGCGCAGCTTGAAGGTGTAGGTCAGGTTGTCGGGGCTGACGGTCCAGCTCTCGGCGAGATCCGGAATCAGCTCGTTGTTCTTGGAAATGTCGATGTTGATGAGCTTGTCGTAGACGTTAGCGCCGACCTCGACGCCCGAAAACTCGAAAGCCTCGGCCGGGTCGAGCGTGATGATGTCGTCGATCTGCTTGGCCATCACGATCGTGTCCTTCGGCGTCTGCGCGAAGGCGGCGGTGGTCGACATCAGGGCCGTAAAGGCCGAAACCGCCATCAATTTGGCTACGTGACGCATCGGATTCCCCATCGTTCGTGTTGCGCGGGCGCTGTCCGCCCGTTGGGCGCTATCTGCAACCAGTCCGGTGCGGCTGTCCAGTCGACCAACGGCCATGGAAAGGGCGGAACGGCTCATTTTGCACATCTCTTGAGCAGCGAAGCCGGGTCATGAGGCCATCCGGGCGCTGGCGATGCCTTGCGCGCGTCAACCGCCCGGCTAACCTGACGTTACAGGCGGCGCTCGCCTGGGATTAGGGGGCGAAACTTGGCCATCATCGCCGCGCTGAACCATGTCACGCATTACCGCTACGACCGGCCAGTCACGCTCGGGCCGCAGATCGTGCGCCTGCGGCCGGCGCCGCATTGTCGCGCCGCGATCGAGAGCTATTCGCTGAAGGTGACGCCGGCCCAGCATTTCGTGAACTGGCAGCAGGACCCGGCCGGCAACTGGCTGGCGCGCTATGTCTTCCCGGAGCCCGTGACCGAGTTCCGGATCGAGGTCGATGTCGTCACGGAACTGTCGATCATCAATCCCTTCGACTTCTTCGTCGAGACGCAGGCCGAGACCTTCCCCTTCGCCTATACGCCAGAGCAGACCGAGGAACTCTCACCCTATCTGGTGACGGAGCCGGCCGGCCCGCTGCTTGAAGCCTTCCTCGCCGAATTGCCGCGCGAGCCGATGAACACGGTCAACTTCATCGTCGACCTCAACGCCCGCCTGCAACAGCGCATCGCCTACGGCATCCGGATGGAGCCGGGCGTGCAGGAGCCGGAGCACACGCTGTCGATCGGATCTGGCTCCTGCCGCGACACGAGCTGGCTCCTGGTCCAGGCGCTCCGGCATCTCGGTCTCGCAGCACGTTTCGTCTCCGGCTACCTGATCCAGATGAAGGCGGATATCGACCCGCTCGAAGGCCCGCGCGGGACGGACAAGGATTTCACCGACCTGCATGCCTGGGCCGAGGTCTATATCCCCGGCGCCGGCTGGGTCGGGCTCGACCCGACCTCGGGCCTGCTCACCGGAGAGGGCCACCTGCCGCTGGCCGCGACGGCACATTACCGCTCGGCTGCGCCGGTTTCAGGCGTCGCGAGCTATGCCGAGACCAGTTTCGACTTCCAGATGAGCGTAACGCGCGTGCACGAAGTGCCGCGCATCACCCTGCCCTTCTCAGATGCCTCCTGGGCCGAGCTCGATGCGCTCGGCGAGACCGTCGAGGCCGATCTCAAGGCGCAGGATGTCCGCCTCACCATGGGCGGCGAGCCGACCTTCGTCTCGATCGACGACCAGACCGGCGCGGAATGGAACATCGCCGCGGTCGGGCCGACCAAGCGCCAGCGGGCCGACACACTGATCCGGCGGCTGCGCCAGCGCTTCGCGCCGGGCGGAATGCTGCATTACGGCCAGGGCAAATGGTATCCCGGCGAGAGCCTGCCGCGCTGGGCCTTCGCCCTGTATTGGCGCCGCGACGGCCAGCCGATCTGGCGCAATGCCGACCTGATCGCGCGGGAACCCGGCGCGCAGACCGGCGGGGACCGCGAGCTGGAGGTGAGCGCCACCATCCGCGATGCCGAGGCCCTGGCGCAGGGGCTTTCGGAAAAACTCGGGCTCGGCGCCGACTATGTGATGCCGGCCTATGAGGATACCGGCGTCTGGCTGCTCAAGGAGGCGCAGCTTCCCGACAATGTCGACCCGCTCGATTCGCGCCTCGCCGATCCGGAGGAGCGCTCGCGGATGGCGCGCGTCTTCGAGCTCGGCCTCGGCAATCCGCGCGGCTACGTCATTCCCGTGCAGCGCTGGCAGGCCGGCGCGAGCGACCGGCGCTGGCGCTCGGAGAAATGGCGCTTACGCCGCGGCAAGCTCTTCCTTGTGCCGGGCGACTCGCCGGTCGGCTACCGCTTGCCGCTGGGCTCGCTGCCGGTCGTGCCCAAGGCCGAGTATCCGCATATCCATCCGCAGGACCCGCTGGAGCCGCGCCCGCCTTTGGCGGCGGCGGGACCGGCCGGAGCAAGCTGGACCGATCATCCCGAGGCGCGTCCTGCGGAACCGACCTCCACGGAGGAGCGGCCCGGCCCGGCGCAGATGAGCGTGGAAGTGCAGGCCACCGCCTCAGGGCCGGTCCAGGACCGGCGCGAGCAAGAGATCGGCGGCGATCACGTCCGCACGGCGCTCAGCCTCGAAATCCGCGACAACGTACTCTGCGTCTTCCTGCCCCCGGTTGAGCGGCTGGAGGATTATCTCGACCTCGTCGCCTCGGTCGAGGCGGTGGCGGAGGAGCTTGGCCAGCCCGTGCATATCGAGGGCTATGCGCCCCCCTTCGACCCGCGCCTCGACGTGATCAAGGTCACGCCCGATCCCGGCGTGATCGAGGTCAATATCCACCCGGCGACCGACTGGCGCGAGGCGGCGGCGATCACGCAGGGCGTCTACGAGGAAGCGCGGCTGGCGCGGCTCTGCGCCGAGAAATTCATGGTCGACGGCCGCCATACCGGCACCGGCGGCGGCAACCATGTCGTGCTCGGCGGCGTGACGCCGGCCGACTCGCCCTTCCTGCGCCGGCCGGATCTGCTCAAGAGCATCATCCTCTACTGGAACCGGCACCCCTCCCTGTCCTACCTGTTCTCAGGCCTGTTCATCGGCCCGACCAGCCAGGCCCCGCGCATCGACGAGGCCCGGCAGGATCAGCTCTACGAGCTGGAGATCGCGCTGGCGCAGGTGCCCGGGCCCGGCGAGGCGCCGATCCCGCTCTGGCTGGTCGACCGGCTGTTCCGCAATCTCCTGGTCGACGTCTCCGGCAACACGCACCGCACCGAAATCTGCATCGACAAGCTCTATTCGCCGGACGGACCGACCGGCCGGCTCGGGCTCGTCGAGTTCCGCGGCTTCGAGATGCCGCCGGACTCGCGCATGTCGCTCGCGCAGCAACTGCTGCTGCGGGCGCTGATCGCCTGGTTCTGGCGCGAGCCGCTGGAGGGCAAGCTGGTCCGATGGGGTACCGCTCTGCATGACCGCTTCATGCTGCCGGAGATGGTCTGGCAGGATTTCAAGGACGTGCTCGGCGATCTCCAGCGCGCCGGCTACGCCTTCGATCCCGGCTGGTTCGAGGCACAGGCCGAGTTCCGCTTCCCGTTCTTCGGCAAGGTCGCGCATGGCGGCGTCGAGATTGAGATCCGGCAGGCGCTCGAGCCCTGGCATGTCATGGGCGAGGAAGGCGCGATCGGCGGCACGGTGCGCTATGTCGACAGCTCGATCGAGCGCCTGCAGGTCAAGGCGACCGGACTGGTGCCGGGCCGCCACCTCATAACCTGCAACGGTCGTCGCCTGCCGATGACGGCGACCGGCACATCCGGCGAGGCCGTCGCGGCGGTGCGCTTCAAGGCATGGCAGCCGGCCTCGGGGCTGCATCCGACGATCCCCGTGCATGCGCCCCTGACCTTCGACATCGTCGATCTCTGGTCCGGCCGCTCGCTCGGCGGCTGCGTCTATCATGTCGCCCATCCCGGGGGGCGCAATTACGAGACACCCCCGGTCAATTCCTACGAGGCGGAGGCAAGACGGCTCGCACGTTTCGAGGCGATCGGTCATAGTCCCGGCCCTCTGGCGATTCCGCCGGAGGAACGCAGCGCCGAATTCCCGCTCACGCTGGATTTGAGGCGCCCAGCAGGGATTTAGAGCGAAGCATGCCGGTGCAGGGCCGCATCCGATCGGGACGCAGCAGGGCCGAGCGGCGCGCCGCGCTGCTCGCCGGCTATCGCCCGCTACCGGGTGTCTTCGACGAGTTCATCGACGGAAACGGCAGCGTGCGCCCGCATTGGGAGCCGTTCCTCTCGGCTTGGTGCGCGCTCACGCCCTCCGAGTTGACGCAGCGCTTCGGGCTGGCCGACCGGCATGTCCGCGATACCGGCGTGTCCTACCGCGTCCATGGCGATATCGACGAGCGCGATCCCGGCGTCGGCGAACGCGCCTGGCCGCTCTCGCATGTGCCTCTCGTCATCCCCGAGACGGAATGGCAGGCGATCGCTGCCGGCGTGACGCAGCGCGCCGAACTGCTTTCGACCGTGCTCGACGATATCTACGGGCCGGGCGAGCTGATCGCGGGGGGCCACCTACCCGCCGCTGTCGTCACCGGCAGCCCCGATTACCTGCGCCCGCTGCATGGCATCGCGGGTGGTGGCACGCTCCAGCTCTATGCCGCCGATCTCGGCCGCGGTCCGGATGGGCGCTGGTGGGTTTTGCAGGATCGCACGCAGGCACCGTCCGGAACCGGCTACGCGCTGGAGAATCGGCTGGCGCTGGCGCGCGCCTTCCCCGACATGTTCCGCAACATGAATATCGAGCGGCTGGCGGCCTTCTTCCAGAGCTTCCGTGCCGGTCTGGTCGCGCGCTCGAAGCGCGTCGAGCCGCGCATCGCGCTGCTGACGCCCGGCTCGCTCAACGAAAGCTATTTCGAGCAGGCCTATCTCGCGCGCTATCTCGGCTTCCTGCTGGTCGAGGGCGGCGACCTGCTGATGCGCGAGGGCCGGGTGCATGTCCGCACCATCGCCGGCCTGAAGCGTGCCGACGTGATCTGGCGGCGCATCGACGGCGATTTCGCCGATCCGCTGGAACTCAATTCCGGCTCGGCGCTTGGCGTTGCCGGGCTGGTCGAGGCCGTCCGGCAGGGGCAGGTCCATGTCGCCAACGGGCTCGGCTCCGGCGTCGTCGAGGCCCGCGCCCTGATGGGCTTCCTGCCGGCGCTCGCCCGGCAGGTGCTCGGCCAGGATCTGATCCTGCCGAATATCGCGACCTGGTGGTGCGGCCAGCCGCAGGAACGCCAGACCGTGCTCGACCGGCTCGGCGAAATGAGCATCGCGCCGGCCTTCCGCGGCGCCGGCAACGGAGCGGACTCGACGCAGGTCGTCGCCGGGGAATTGCCGGAGGCGGAGCGCGCGGCCCTGCGCGGCCGTATCGAGGCGCGCGGCATGGACTATGTCGGGCAGGAGGTCGTCCGGCTCTCGACCATGCCGGTCTTCCAGAACGGGCGGCTCGAACCGCACCCGATGACGCTGCGCGTCTTCGCCGCGGCGACGCCGGATGGCTGGAAGGTGATGCCCGGCGGCTTCTGCCGCATCTCGGACGAACCCGATGCCCGCGCGGTCAGCATGCGCAACGGCGTGCGCTCCAGCGATGTCTGGGTCACTTCGGAGGAGCCGGTCGCGCAGGTCAGCCTGCTGCCGACGCCGGACCGGGTCAGCATCCGCCGCGTCACCGGCACCTTGCCGAGCCGGGCGGCCGACAACCTGTTCTGGCTCGGGCGCTATCTGGAGCGCGGCGAGGCCACCTTACGCCTCGTGCGGGCGCTGCTCGGCCGCCTGATCGATCCCGATCCCGCGCCGGGGCGCAGCGACACGGTGCGCCAGCTCGCCGGCATGCTCGTGGCCTCGGGCGCCGCCCCCGGTGGGCAGGAGAAGCGGACACCGGCGGCGCAGGCCTATGCCGCGATCTACAGCCTCGACGATTACGGCTCGGCCGCCGCCTCGTTGCGCGAGGCGCGGCGCACGGCGTCGGTCATCCGCGAGCGCCTCTCCGTCGATGCCTGGCGGCTGTTCGGCGACCTGCAGCACCAGCTCGATCCCGAGGAAGGCCGCAAGCCGAGCGAGGGCGAGGCCTATGAGATCGCCGACCGCGCGCTGAAATCGCTCGCCGCCTTCTCCGGCCTCGGCCAGGAGAACATGGTGCGCGGCAATGGCTGGCGCTTCCTCGATATCGGCCGTCGCCTGGAGCGCGGCATCGCGACCTGCCGCTTCGCCCGGCAACTCGCCGACAGCAACGCCTCCGGCGACAATCTCGACGCCCTGCTCGACCTGACGGATTCGCAGATCACCTATCGCTCGCGCTATCTGCTCGGCGCCAGCCTGCAGCCGGTGCTCGACCTGGTGATGCTGGATCCCTACAACCCGCGCTCCGTCGCCTTCCAGGTCGAGCGGTTGGACACCGAGATCGCCAACCTGCCGACGCTCACCGATGACGGCATGCTGGAAGCGCCGCGCCGGCTGGTGCTGCGGCTCGCAGCCGATTGCCGGACGATGGAGGCGAGCCGGCTCGACCGGACCAGCATCCTCCTGTTCGAGCAGTTGCTGATGGGGCTCTCCGGCGCGATCGCCGATCGCTACTTCCTGCAGAACAGCGGCCCCGAAGGCTCGCGGATGACGAGCATCGCGTGATCTACGAGCTGCGCCACGTCACGACCTACGGCTATAGCCGGCCGGTGCCCTTTTCGCGCTGCATCCTGCGGCTCTTGCCGCGCGACGGGGCGGGCCAACGCGTGCTCAAGAGCGAGTTGCTGATCACGCCGCGCCCGGCCGAGCGCAATGACGGCATCTGCTTCTTCGGCAACCACATGACCACGATCACCATCACCAAGCCGCATCGCGAGCTGAAACTCGAGATGCGCGCGCGGATCGAGGTCGACCGGCCACCTCCGCCCCATGCCGGGCTGACGCGGAACTGGGAGGATGTCGCGACGCTGGCGCTCGATTCACGGAGCCTCCAGCCGGATTCGCCGGCGCATCACCTCTATCCGAGCCGGCTCGTGCCGCATGTTCCGGCCGTGGTCGATTATGCGCGGTCGAGCTTCGCCGCGGGGCGCCCGGTGCTGGAGGCCGCCTGCGACCTGATGACCCGGATCAGGCGCGATTTCGTCTACGATCCCGAGGCGACGGAGGTGACGACGCCACTGGCGGAGGCTTTCGACCAGCGCCACGGCGTCTGCCAGGATTTCGCGCACATCATGATCGCCGGTCTCAGGGGGCTCGGCCTGCCTGCGGCCTATGTCTCCGGCTATATCCGCACCATCCCGCCGCCGGGCCAGAAGCGCCTCGAAGGCGCCGATGCCAGCCATGCCTGGGCGATGCTGTGGTGCGGGCCGGAAATCGGCTGGGTCGGGCTCGATCCCACCAATGACCTGATCGTGGCGGACGACCATATCGTCACCGCCTTCGGCCGCGACTATACCGATGTCGCGCCACTCGACGGCGTGGTGATCGGGCCGGGCACGCAGAAGGTCGGCGTCGCCGTGGACGTGATCCCGGTCGGCTGAAGGCGCCTTTGCCAACCTGAACCGTCATTGCGAGGAGCGAAGCGACGAAGCAATCCAAGGGGACGTAGAGCTCTGCTGCCCCTGGATTGCTTCGCTACGCTCGCAATGACGGCGAAGCCTCAGGCCAGCGTGTAGGCCGTCTTGACCGTGGTGTAGAACTCCTTGGCATAGGCGCCCTGCTCGCGCGGGCCGTAGCTGGAGCCCTTCCGGCCACCGAACGGCACATGATAGTCGACACCCGCCGTCGGCAGGTTGACCATCACCATGCCTGCCTCGCTGTTACGCTTGAAATGCGTCGCATGCTTGAGCGAGGTCGTGCAGATGCCGGAGGAAAGTCCGAACTCGGTGTCGTTGGCCACAGCGAGCGCCTCGTCGTAATCCTTGACGCGGACGATGTTCGCGACCGGGCCGAAGACCTCCTCGCGCGAGATGCGCATCGCGTTGGTCGTCTCGGTGAAGAGCGCAGGCGCAAGGTAGAAGCCGGGAGTGTCGCGCTTCAGGAGTTCGCCGCCGAAGACCAGCTTGCCGCCCTCGTCCTTGGCGATCTGGATGTATTTCAGATCCTGGTCGAGCTGGCTCTGGTCGACCACCGGGCCGATATGGGTACCGGCCTTCAGCGCATCGTCGACGACGACGGTCTTCAGGCGCTCGATGCAGGCCTCGACGAACTTGTCGTGGATGCCCGCCTGGACGATCAGGCGCGAGGAGGCCGTGCAGCGCTGGCCGGTCGAGAAGAAGGCGCCGTTGACGGCAACCTCGACGGCAACCTTCAGGTCGGCGTCGTCGAGCACGACGAGCGGGTTCTTGCCGCCCATCTCGAGCTGGACCTTCTTCATCGGATTGCCGGCGATGCAGGCAGCCGCAACCTTGCGACCGGTGCCGACCGAGCCGGTGAAGGAGATCGCGGCGACGTCCTTGTGCTCGAGCAGCGCCTGGCCGACGACCGAGCCGCGGCCCATGACGAGGTTGAGCGCACCCTTGGGCAGGCCCGCACGCTGCAGGATGTCGACCAGTGCCCAGGCCGAGCCCGGCACGAGATCGGCGGGCTTCAGGACGACGCAATTGCCCCAGGCGAGCGCAGGCGCAATCTTCCAGGCGGGGATCGCGATCGGGAAGTTCCAGGGCGTGATCATGCCGACGATGCCGACCGCCTCGCGGGTGATCTCGACACCGACGCCGGGGCGCACCGACGGAACCATCTCGCCGCCGAGGCGCAGGCACTCGCCGGCGAAGAAGGCGAAGACCTGGCCGGCGCGGGTGGCTTCGCCGATGCCCTCGGCGAGCGTCTTGCCCTCTTCCCGCGAGAGCAGCCGGCCGAGCTCGTCCTTGCGGGCGAGGATCTCGTCGGAGGCCTTCTTCAGGATATCGTAGCGCTCCTGCGGGGTGGAGCGGCTCCAGGCCGGGAAGGCGGCCTTGGCGGCGGCGACCGCGTTGTTCAGGTCCTCGACCGAGCCTTGCGTGTACTCGCCGACGACGTCGTTGGTGTTCGAGGGATTGATGTTGCGCGAGGCATTGGCGCCGCCGGCCCATTCGCCGGCGATGAGGTTCTTGAAGGGCGCGTTCATCTTGTTCTCCCACGACACAGGTTCGTGGTTCGGGTGTTAGCGCCTTTGGGCCGGCAAGGCCAATGCCCTTTGCCCAGCCGGCTCTCCCGCAGCCGCATCGCGGACCATGGCTGGGGACTACTTCTCCTTGATCGACAAACCGTTCTTGCCGACCGAGATCTCGATGCCATCAGGCTGCTTTTTCTCCTGGTAGAGCGAATAGCCGGTCACGGCGAGGGCAGCGACGAGGATGAGGACCAGCACGGCCAGGAGATTACGCGATAGAGCCATGGAGCATTTCCGATATGGCGGCGGAGCCGCGAGCCCAACCCCAACGCAGGCCGGGTCGCGATGTTCCCCGCAGCGCGCGGAACGTTGCCTCACGCGCGGCGTTGCCATGACGCACAGGCTGGTTTCCACGCGGGACCGGCCGTGACAGGATCGCACCGGCAGGAGGTTGCCATGCCAGACACCGAACTGCAGGAACGCATCTGGGCCGCGCTGGCCGCGCACCCCGTCTACATGGTCTCGCTCGTCGCAGAGGGCGACATCAGGACACGGCCGATGTCAGGGCATCTCGACCGTGATCATCACCGCCTGCTCTTCATCACCCACCGGCATACCGGCATCATCGGAGCGGCCCTGCGTTCGCCTTCCGTCGGCGTCGCGATCAGCCATGAAGACCGCAATTTCTACGCGGCGATCTCCTGCTCGGCCTCCGAGGTCCCGAGCCGCGAGACGCTGCGGCAGGTCTGGACGCCGATCGCCAGCGCCTGGTTCCCGAACGGGCCGGATGATCCCGACGCGACCCTGCTCGCGCTGACGCCAACATCGGCCGAAATCTGGGACGGGCCGTCGAGCAGCATGCTCGTCGCGTTCAAGCTGGCGACCGCCAAGATCCTCGGCCGCACGCCCGATCTCGGCGTCAACGCAACGATCGACATGCGCTGAACCCTCCCGGGTCAGGCTGGGTCGGCTTCCACCATCCTGCGGCCGAGCCAGGCCGTCGCGACGCTCGACCAGACAATGCCGAGGGCCCAGCCACCGAGCACGTCGGAGGGCCAGTGCACGCCGAGATAGACGCGACTCAGCCCGATCAGGCCGACCATGACCACGGCCATGACCATGCAGAAGCGGGCGATATCGGCCCGCCGCGAAGCGAGACCGACGAAGCCGGCGATGGTCAGCAATGTCACGGCCGAGAGGAAGGCATGGCCGCTCGGGAAGCTGGCGGTGAAGGTCAGGGCGGCATGCTCGACGATATCGGGCCGCTCGCGGGCGATCGCGATCTTAAGGCCGGTGCTCGCCAGGAAGGCGGCGACGAGGCTGACGACGAGCCCGATCGCGAGACGGCGGTAGCCGCAGAGCCAGAGCGCCAGCGTCGCCGTCAGCGCCATGAAGAACAGGCCGACGAAGCTGCCGAGCGCCGTCATGTCGCGCACCGCTTCCTGGAACCAGGCCGGCCCGATCGGAATCGCGGGATTGGCCGCATCGCGGAACAGCATGATCAGCGTGGTATCGAGAGCGAAGCTGCGCCCGGAAACGATCAGCAGCGCGAGCCCGAGGAAAACCAAGGCGGCGACAGCGGGAACCAGGATACGAGGCTGGGGCAAGAAAGGCGGTCTCCGGGAGGGATCGGACAGGAGGTTATCCGAGATGGGCCGAGATCGAACAGGCGGCGTTCTGCCGCCATGATCCGGCTTCGCTCAATGACTGGCGGGGCGTGCGGCGATCACCCGCAACGCCTTGGGCAACAGGCCGTAGCGCAACGGGCCGGCCTTGCGCTCGACCTCGCCGTCGAAGGTGATGTGGCCGCGCCGCTTGTCGCGCCGGGTCAACGTCACGGCATCGCCGGTGAAGGAGGTCAGGTTGTGCGAGTCGCGCCAGTGACCCGAGACCACCGAGAGCGCCGCCTTGCCGCGCGAATAGAGCCCGCCGGCATTCAGGACATGAACCTCGAAGACGCCCTCGTCGAGCCGCGGGCGGCGCCAGTCCGCCCCCTCGAAGCGGTTGACGGTGACGAGCACGGCATCAGCCTCGACGATGCGATGATCGCCGCCGACGGCGATGTCGAGCGTGACCGGCCGGGTGAACAGGATCGAGCGCGTCGCGGCGATGCCGAAGGCGGCGGCGCGACTGAAGGGAAAGCGGCGGCGGGCATATTCACGCTCGCGCGCCATCAAGCTGAAAAAGCCCATGCCGGAGATCGAATGGAACAGGCGGTCGTTGACCCGGCCGACATCCATCTCGACCGGCTCGCCCCCACAAAGTGCCGCAACCTGCTGCTCGAGCGTGCCGAACAGGCCGAGATCGCGGCCAAGCACATTCACCGTCCCCATCGGCAGGATGCCGATCGGGCGATCGGCCTGGATCAGGACCGGCAGGGCGCCGTTGATCGTGCCGTCGCCGCCGGCCAGGACCGGCATCGCATGGCTATCCTCGATCGCGAGCGAAAGCGCATCGTCGATCTCGCGCGGCGGCACGAGGCGGACATCCGCGCCGCAGCCGTGGGCGGCGAAGGCAGCCTCCAGCCGCGTGGCGAACGCATCGGCACCGGCTTCGAGAACCGTTCCGGCACGGGCATTGGCGATGACGGTGTAGCGCATGGTGCTGGGGTAGATGGGTGGCGCTCGACCACGCGCAAGAGCGCTTACGCAGCCGCCGGGCGGGCGTCGAACTGTTCCGGCATCGGCGGCATCAGCGGCATCGGCACGTCCTCGACCTCTTCGGTGATGACTTCGAAACGCTGCAGCGTGTGGGCACCGAAGGAGCTGATCATCGCGACATCGGTCGCGTCGCGGCCGCGTGCGATGACGATGCGGCCGATGCGCGGCTCGTTATGGCGGGCATCGAAGGTGTACCAGCGCCCGCCGAGGAAGACCTCGAACCAGGCGTTGAAATCCATCGGCGCCGGATTGGCGGGCACGCCGATATCGCCGAGATAGCCATTGCAGTAGCGCGCCGGGATGTTCATGCAGCGGCAGAGCGTGACCGCGAGATGCGCGAAGTCGCGGCAGACGCCGATGCGCTCCTCGAAGGCTTCGGCGGCCGTGCGGGTGTTGCGCGCGTAATTATAGCCGAAGCTCAGGTGATTGTGGACGAAGTCGACGATCGCCTGCACCCGCGACCAGCCCGGCTGGATCTGTCCGAACAGGCCCCAGGCCTGATCGTAGAGCTTGTCGGTCTCGCAATAGCGGCTGCCCAGCAGATAGACGAGCGCCGAGTCGGGGAGACGCGACGGCGAAACCTCGCGGGCGGCCGGGTTGATGATATCGGGCTCACCGGAATCATGGACAACGCCTTGCGATTCCAGGCGGATGCCGCCGGATGGCGCGATCATGCGTCGACGAATATTGCCGAACGCATCGAGATCCTGCGTCATCGCGATCGCCAGAGAGGGATCGGCCAGAGCGGTCAGCTTCATCTCGTCCGGCGCCGTCAGATCGTGCCGGCGCGACGGGTGCACGTCGAGCAGCGTGATCAAGGGCATGTCATGGGCACAGACCAGCTCGATCCGATAGCCGTAGCGGATGCGCATCTCGCCTTCTCCTGATGTGAGGGCCGGGACCGCTACGCGGACTCGCCGCTGCGGATCGTCGGGTGTCGAAATCCCCCAGCGATGAGACGCGCCAAGGGGCTCTACTGTTCCCGTGGATTGACGAAAAATGATCGATCATCCGCAAAATTCGGGTATTTCTCGAACACATCAAAAAGAAGATGCGGGCCTTTCGGCCCGCATCCCGCCGCCACGACGGTTCGGCTGGGGGGATAGCAACCGCCGCGACTTGCGCCCTGATCGGCTCCACGTTTCCCTGAAACACGGAACCGATTCAAATCTTCGATTTATTGCGCATTCGCTGGCACGGACCTTCGGCTCTGCCCGCGAACCGACATCGAATTCGCTCCGAAACGTTTCGCCGCTACATCATCCAGTAGGGCATCGTGCCGTAGTAGTCGTGGACACGCTTGCCATAAGCCTTGTCGTCCCAGTCGGGCTCGCCCTCGCTGTCATACATGGGCGCCGCCTCGAGCTGTTCCTTGGTCAGCGGCACGACATAGCCGCCGCGCTGCGTGTCGTAGTCGAGGACGCTCCACGGGATCGGATGGTATTTCTCGCCCAGTCCGAGAAAGCCGCCGAAGGACATGATCGCGTAGGCGACCTTGCCGGTCAGCTTGTCGAGCATCACGTCGTAGATCTCACCGAGATGGTCGCCGCCGGCGTTGTAGACATCGGTGCCGGCGACGCGTGCACCCGCGATCAGCGGGTTGGCGGTCGTGCTGGCTGTCATGGGAACATCGGTCATGGTCTTCCCCCTTGTCTCGCGATGCGATGCCGGAGAACCCGTCATCCGGCGGCCCTTGCCTTTCCAACCGGCGCTGCAGCGATAGGTTCCGGCGCATCGCGAATTTTCGCGGCCTTCGTGCGGACACAAAACCCGTCTCCAAAACGGAGGACCGGCGAAAAGGCCGCTCGTGGCTCACAAACCGGCGGAACCTTAGCCGTCCGGCGCTGTTTGCTGCTGCGAGCGACTCGTCATCTCACGGAGGAGGAGAGGTCATGATCATCAAGAAGCTTATGCTCGTCGCGGCGCTGGGCGCTGCTCTCGGCGCCTGCACGGCGCGCGAGCAAAATGCCGGCACGGGCGCGCTGATCGGCGCAGGCGCCGGCGCCATCATCGGCGGCGCTGCGACAGGACGTGCCGGCGGCGCGCTGGCCGGTGCTGCAATCGGTGGCGCGAGCGGCGCGATCATCGGTGGCGCCGCGACGCGTCAAAGCTGTTACGGGCGGGACGAATGGGGCCGCCGCTTCGTCTACGATTGCTGAGGTAACAGCAACCCTACAAAGGCCCGCCTGACCGGCGGGCCTTTTCATTTGTACGCGATGGCGTGGCGCGCCCAGCCCTCAGGCCGCCCCATATGGCCCGAAGCGCCCGACGAAGCGGTGACGGAAGCCGGGATAGAGCAGACGCACGGCCGTCACCGGCTGCGACTGGTTCCAGGTTCGCCGCTCGACCAGCAGGCAGGGCTCGCCCTCCGCGATCTCCAGCAGGGCGGCCTGCTCGTCCCCTGCCCCGATCGCGCTGATCGCATGCTCGGCCTGCGACCAGAGGCTGTGCTGCAACAGCCAGTCGCCCGGCGGGGTCGCGGCGAAATCCTCATCCGCAAGGCCGGTCACGCCGGCGGCGTGGATGACACGCTCCTCCAGCACATGCGGCTTGCCGTCGGCGCGGTGCAGGACGAGGAGATGCACGACCTTGTCGGAGCGCTTCAGACCGAAAAGCTCGGCGACCTCCGGCGAAGGCCTGCCATCGGTGCGCGCCAGCACCTCATAGGCGTAGGCCTGGCCGAGCTGGCGCACCTCTTCGGGGATCGAGAGGATGTCGAGCATGGCGTGGCTCGCCGGCGGTGTCGCGACCACCGTTCCCGAACGGCGGCGGCGGACGATCAAACCCTCGCGGGCAAGCTGGACGAGCGCGCGATGCACGGTCATGCGCGACGCGCCGAGCTGCTCCATCAATGCATGCTCGGGCGGCACGCTCGTGCCCGGCGGCCATTCCCCGCTGACGACGAGATCGCGGATCGCGCGCCGGATCTGGTCATAGACCGGCCCGGCGCCGTCCAGTTTCACCGCGTCGAGCCGGGTCTCCGTCATCGTCGTCCCTGATTACTCCGCCGCGAGCAGGCGCCGCATCACGCCGGCGAAGCGCGTGCGCACCGAATCGCGGGCGACATGACGCCCCTCGGCCACCACCCTCCTGCCACCGACGACGACATCGCGCAAAGGCATCGCATTGGCGGCGAAGATCGCGCTGTCGATGGCCTCGGCACCCGACCTGCCGACGAGGGCCGGATGATCGGTGTCGAGCGTGATGAAATCGGCGCGATGGCCGGGCGCAATGGCGCCGATGGCACGGCCGCAGGCGCGCGCGCCGCCGGCGCAGGCCGCCTGCCAGAGCGCGAGACCGGTCGAGGCCTTCTCCTCCGCGAAAAGCGCGCGGCGACGGTCGCGCAGGCGCTGCGAATACTCGAGCTGCCGCAGTTCCGAGCCCGCATCGATCTGGATGTTGGAATCGCTGCCGACGCCATAGGCGCCCCCGGCCTGCGCATAACGGATGCCGTCGAAGATGCCGTCGCCGAGGCTCGACTCGGTGATCGGGCAGAGACCGGCGACCGCGCCGCTGCGGGCGATGCCGTCACGCTCGGCATCGCTCAGATGCGTCGCATGGATCAGGCACCAGCGCTTGTCGAGCGGGATCGCGTCCATCAGCAATTCGACCGGGCGCTTGCCGGTGATCTTCAGGCTGGCCTCGACCTCGGGCACCTGCTCGGCGACATGGATATGCACGGGATCGTTCGGGCGCAGCGACGAGACCCAGCCGAGATCGTCGAGTGCAACTGCGCGCAGCGAATGCGGGGCGACGCCGAGCCGCGCGTCCGGCAGATCACGGATCGCGGCAAGGCTGCCTTCGAGCAGGCGCTGATAGGCGTCGCGCTCGTTGACGAAGCGGCGCTGGCCGTGGACCGAAGGCGCCTGCCCGAAATTGCCGAAGCGATAGAGTACCGGAAGCAGCGTGAGGCCGAGCCCGGTTTCCTGCGCGGCCGACGCGATCGCCTGCCCCATCGTCGCGATATTCGCGTAGGCGCGGCCATCCTTATCGTGGTGGAGATAGTGGAACTCCGCGAGCGCGGTGAAGCCGCCCTCCAGCATCTCGACGAAGGCCTGCGCGGCGATCGCCTGCACATCGTCGGGATCGAGCCGGTCGAGGAAGCGGTACATCACCTCGCGCCAGGTCCAGAAGGAATCCTCCGGAGCGCCGCGACGCTCGGAGAGGCCGGCCATGCCGCGCTGGAAGGCGTGGCTGTGCAGGTTCGGCATGCCCGGCAGCGCGATGCCTGAGAAGCTACGGACATCTCCCGTCGGCTTCACCCCCGCCTCGACGGAAACGATCGCCCCCTCAGTGACGGTCAGCTTCACATCGCTGGCAAAACCTTCGGGCAGAAGAGCCTCGGCCAGATGCAGGGTCTCGGTCACCGTTTCGCTCCGTCGCTCGCTGGCGTCTAATTGCATATGCAAATAACACTTGCCAATTGCATATGCAATTAGATAGCATGGCTTCACATCAAAGAGTAGCGGGAGGACGCACGGTGGCGAAAGCGCCTGGTGAGACGCTGGCTTGCGACAAGCTCTGGACGAATGCGCGGCTGGCGACGATGTCGCCGACGGTCGATACCCCCTATGGAGCGATCGAGGATGGCGTGATCGCGGCCCACGACGGGCGCATCGTCTATGCAGGGCCGCGCGATGAGGCGCCCGCCTTCCAGGCCGCCGAGACCGTCGATTGCGCGGGTCGCTGGATCACGCCCGGACTGATCGATTGCCACACCCATCTCGTCTATGGCGGCGACCGGGCGCATGAGTTCGAGCTTCGTCTCCAGGGCGCGACCTATGAGGAGATCGCGCGGGCCGGCGGCGGCATCCTCTCCACCGTCAAGGCAACGCGCGAGGCGAGCGAGGATGCGCTCTTCGCCTCCGCCGACCGGCGCCTCGCCGCGCTGCTGGCCGAGGGCGTCACCACCGTCGAGATCAAGTCCGGCTACGGGCTGGAGCAGCAGGCGGAACTCAAGCAATTGCGCGTCGCGCGCCGGATCGGCCGCGAGCGGCCCGTCACTGTCCGCACCACCTTCCTCGGCGCCCATGCCGTGCCGCCGGAATACAAGGGCCGTTCGGGCGACTACGCCGCGCTCGTCGCAGGACCGATGCTCGATGCCGTCGCGGCCGAGGGGCTGGCCGATGCCGTCGACGTCTTCTGCGAGGGTATCGCCTTCTCGCCGGACGAGACCAAGGCCGTGTTCGAGGCCGCCAAGGCCAAGGGCCTGGCGATCAAGGTCCATGCCGAGCAGCTCTCCAACCTGCATGGCGCGAAGCTCGCCGCCGAGATGGGCGCTCTTTCGGCCGACCATCTCGAATATCTCGACGAGGACGGCGTCATCGCCATGGCCAAGGCCGGCACGGTCGCGGTCGTTCTGCCCGGCGCCTTCTATTTCCTGCGCGAGACGCAGAAGCCGCCGATCGAACTGATGCGCAAGCATGGCGCGGCGATCGCGCTCGCGACCGATGCCAATCCCGGCTCCTCGCCGCTGACCTCGCCACTGCTCGTGCTCAACATGGCCTGCACGCTCTTCCAGATGACGCCGGAGGAGGCGCTGGCCGGGCTCACCCGTCATGCCGCGACCGCGCTCGGCCTCCAGGACGAGATCGGCACGCTCGAAGCCGGCAAGCGCTGCGATCTCGCGATCTGGGAGATCGAGCGCCCCGCAGAACTCGCCTACCGCATCGGTTTCAATCCCCTTCACACCCGCATCTGGAACGGACAATGACCACGGTTTCGCTGAACCCGGGCGCAGCCCATCTCACCGACTGGCGCGCAGTTCTCGACGGCGCCGTCGCCTCTCTGGGTGGCGAGAGCGCCAAGAACATCGCTTCCGGCCAGAAGATCGTCGAGGAGATCGTCGCCGCCGGCACCGTGACCTATGGCGTCAATACCGGCTTCGGCAAGCTCGCCAGCGTCCGCATCGCCGATGCCGATCTCGCCAAGCTTCAGAGCAACCTGATCGTCTCGCATGCGGTCGGCACCGGCCCTGCCCTGCCCGACGGCGTGGTGCGCCTGCTGCTGGCGATGAAGGCGGCGAGCCTGGCGCGCGGCGCCTCCGGCGTGCGCCCCGTCGTGATCGAGGCCCTGACCAATGCGCTCAAGGCCGATGCCCTGCCGGTGATCCCGGCCAAGGGCTCGGTCGGCGCTTCCGGCGACCTCGCGCCGCTGGCCCATATGACCGCATCCTTGATGGGCTATGGCGAGATCCGCCTGAAGGGCGAGACCCTGCCGGCGGCGGACGCCCTGAAGCGCGCGGGCCTCGCTCCGCTGGCGCTCGGCGCCAAGGAAGGCCTCGCGCTGATCAACGGCACGCAAGTCTCGACCACGCTGGCTCTGACCGGGCTTGCTGCGATCGCCCGCGTCTTCGACGCCGCGCTCGTCGCCGGCGCGCTCTCGGTCGATGCGCTCAAGGGTTCGGACACGCCCTTCGATCCGCGCATCCAGACGCTGCGCGGCCAGCCCGGCCAGATCAAGGTCGCCAAGATCCTGCTCGACCTCATCGCCGGCAGCGCGATCCGCGAGAGCCATCGCCATGGCGATACAAAGGTGCAGGACCCTTACTCGCTGCGCTGCCAGCCGCAGGTGATGGGTGCCGTGCGCGATCTCATCGGCAACGCCGCCGCGACGCTCTCGATCGAGGCCAACGCCGTCACCGACAACCCGCTGGTGCTCGGCCCCGGCGAGATCGTCTCGGGCGGTAATTTCCACGCCGAGCCGGTCGCCTTCGCCGCCGACATTCTGGCGATGGCCGTCTGCGAGATCGGCAATCTCTCCGAGCGCCGCATGGCCCTGCTGGTCGATCCCGTGATGAGCGGCCTGCCGCCCTTCCTCGCCCGCGATGCCGGCCTGAATTCGGGCTTCATGATCGCGCAGGTCACCGCCGCCGCGCTCGCTTCCGAGAACAAGCAGAAGGCCTATCCGGCTTCGGTCGACACCATCCCGACCTCGGCCAACCAGGAAGACCATGTCTCGATGGCGACGCATGGCGCCTTCCGCCTGATCGACATGGCGAAGAATGCCGCCAGCGTCATCGGCGTCGAATTGATGGCGGCGGCGGAAGCGATCGAGCATCACCGCCCGCTCAAGACCAGCCCGCGGCTGGAGCCGGTGCTCGCCCTGCTGCGCAGCAAGATCGCGCCGCTGACCGAGGACCGCTATCTCGCCCCGGACCTCGCGGCCGCGACCGAGTTCGTGCTCTCCGGCGCCGTCGGCAAGGCCGCCGGCCTCGACAGCTTCGCCGAGTGCAGCGCATGAGCGCCGAGATCGTCACGGTCACGCGGGGCTCGTCCCCGCTGATCCTCTCGATGCCGCACCCCGGCACCGGCGTTCCGCCGGACGTCGCGGCGCAGCTCAACGCGCGCGGCAAGCTGGTCGAGGATACCGACTGGCATATGCGCCAGCTCTACAGCTTCGCCGCGCCGTTCGCGCCGAGCATCGTCGAGGCGCAGCTCTCGCGCTTCGTCATCGACCTCAACCGCGATCCGGCCGGTGTCTCGCTCTATCCCGGCCAGGCGACGACCGAACTCGTGCCGAGCACGACCTTCGACGGCGCGCCGATCTGGCTGAAGGCGCCCGACGCGGCCGAGATCGAGCGGCGCAAGGCGGCCTATTTCCAGCCCTATCATCAGGCGCTCGTAGCGGAGATCGAACGGGTGAAGGCCGAGCACGGTTATTGCGTGCTGTGGGACTGTCACTCGATCAAGTCGGTGATCCCGCGCCTGTTCGAAGGCACGCTGCCGACGCTCAACCTCGGCACGAATTCCGGCCAGAGCTGCGCCGGAACCATCGAGGCCGCCGCCGTCACCGCGATGGCAGGGCATCCCTTCACCCAGATCGCCAATGGCCGCTTCAAGGGTGGCTGGATCACGCGCCATTACGGGCGCCCCTCCGAGCGCGTTCACGCGCTCCAGATGGAAATCGCGCTCTCGGCCTATCTCTCCGAGGAGAACGCGCCCTGGACCTTCGACGCATCGAAGGCCGCCGCCTTGCAAACCGCCTTGTCAGCCATCATCGCCGCCGCCCTGGACGCGGCCAAGACTCTCGAACGGAGCCGCTCATGACCCGCCTGGACAATACCCGCGTCATCCGCCCCGCCACCGGCACCGAACTCACAGCCAAGAGCTGGCTGACCGAGGCGCCGCTGCGCATGCTGATGAACAACCTGCATCCGGACGTCGCCGAGAATCCGCAGGAGCTCGTGGTCTATGGCGGCATCGGCCGCGCTGCCCGCTCCTGGGAGGATTTCGACCGGATCGTCGCGACCTTGCGCCAGCTCGAGGCGGACGAGACCCTGCTCGTCCAGTCCGGCAAGCCGGTCGGCGTGTTCCGCACGCACAAGGATGCGCCGCGTGTCCTGATCGCGAATTCGAACCTCGTGCCGCATTGGGCGAACTGGGACCATTTCAACGAGCTCGATAAGAAGGGGCTCGCGATGTACGGCCAGATGACAGCCGGTTCCTGGATCTATATCGGCACCCAGGGCATCGTGCAGGGCACCTACGAGACCTTCGTGGAGGCCGGCCGTCAGCATTATGGCGGCAACCTCAAGGGCAAGTGGGTCCTGACCGGCGGCCTCGGCGGCATGGGCGGCGCCCAGCCGCTTGCGGCGGTGATGGCCGGCGCATCCTGCCTTGCCGTCGAGTGCAATCCCGACTCGATCGATTTCCGCCTGCGCACCCGCTATCTCGACGAGAAGGCCGAGACGCTCGACGAGGCGCTGGCGATGATCGAGCGCTGGACGAAGAATGGCGAGGCGAAGTCGGTCGGCCTGCTCGGCAACTGCGCCGAGATTCTGCCCGAGATGGTCCGCCGCGGCATCCGCCCCGACATGGTCACCGACCAGACCTCGGCGCATGACCCGATCAACGGCTACCTGCCGAAGGGCTGGACCATGGGCCAGTGGAAGCAGGCGCGGGAGGCCAACCCGAAATCCGTCGAGACCGCGGCGCGCGCCTCCATGCGCGAGCATGTGGAGGCGATGATCGCCTTCCAGGACATGGGTATCCCGACCTTCGACTATGGCAACAATATCCGCCAGGTCGCCAAGGAAGCGGGCCTCGAGAACGCCTTCGCCTTCCCGGGCTTCGTGCCGGCCTATATCCGCCCGCTGTTCTGCCGCGGCATCGGCCCGTTCCGCTGGGCCGCCCTCTCGGGCGATCCGGAGGATATCTACAAGACCGACGCCAAGGTGAAGGAGCTGCTGCCCGACAACAAGCACCTGCATAACTGGCTCGACATGGCGCGCGAGCGCATCGCGTTCCAGGGCGTGCCGGCGCGCATCTGCTGGGTCGGCCTCGGCGACCGCCATCGCCTCGGCCTCGCCTTCAACGAGATGGTCAGGAACGGCGAGCTCAAGGCGCCGGTCGTGATCGGCCGCGACCATCTCGATTCCGGCTCGGTCGCCTCGCCGAACCGCGAGACGGAAGCGATGAAGGACGGCTCGGACGCGGTCTCCGACTGGCCGCTGCTCAACGCCCTGCTCAACACGGCGTCGGGCGCGACCTGGGTCTCGCTGCATCATGGCGGCGGCGTCGGCATGGGCTTCTCGCAGCATTCGGGCGTGGTGATCTGCGCCGACGGCACGGATGACGCCGCCGCCCGCCTCTCGCGTGTGCTCTGGAACGACCCGGCGACCGGCGTGATGCGCCATGCCGATGCCGGCTACGACATCGCGCTGGACTGCGCCCGCGACAAGGGGCTCAACCTGCCGGGTATCCTGGGCTGAGCCCTCGTGTCATTCCGGGGCTCCGCGCCAGCGGAGAACCCGGAACCCACGACCGGGCGAGCCTTGTCCAACCACGATGTTCTACCCAGTCGTGGGTTCCGGGTTCGCCCTTCGGGCGCCCCGGAATGACAAGGGTTCGGCATGAATTCGAAGGAGCCTGCCATGCGCATCATCCGCGCCGCCGATTGCAAGGTCATGCCGTGGAAGAACGGCGGCGGCACCACGACCGAGATCGCTGTTTCTCCTGAGGGAGCCTCCCTGGGCGATTTCGACTGGCGCATCTCAATGGCTCATGTCGGACAGGACGGACCGTTCTCGTCCTTCCACGGCATTGATCGCACCCTGTCGGTGCTGACCGGCAACGGCATTCGGCTGGCTTTCGGTGATGGCGAGACGGTGGCGCTCGATCGCGCGACCGCGCCGTTCTTCTTCGCCGCCGACCGGGCAGTGGATGGCGTGCTGGTCGATGGAGCGATCGACGACCTCAACGTGATGAGCCGGCACGGGGCCTGGAGTCACAGCGTCGAGCGGCTGACAGGCGGAGCGTATGAGATTGCGGCCGAGCGCGGATTGCTGGTTCTGGTCGCGCGCCGGGGCGCTTGGCTGGTGAACGGCACGACGCTCGCCGCCGGGGACAGCGCCGTGCTCCAAGCTCCGGTGACCGCAAAACTCGCCGCCGGGAATGGCGGCGAGCTGTTCGTCGTAAAGCTGGCACCGACGCGCTAGGCCGCCTGCCGCGGCTGCGGGCCGACATAGACCGATTGCGGGCGGATCAGGCGGCCGCCGGCGATCTGCTCCCTGGCATGGGCGAGCCAGCCCGTCGTACGGCCGAGCGCAAAGACGCAGGTGAAGCTGTCCGGCGAGAAGCCGAGCGCCTCCAGCAGCAGCGCCGTGTAGAACTCGACATTGGTTTCCAGCGTGCGGTTCGGCTTGCGCTCGCGCAGGATGGCGAGCGCCGCCTGCTCGACCGCCTCGGCCAGCGCGAGCCGCCCGCTATCGGCGCCGAGCCGGCGGATCGCCCCCTTCAGGGCGTCGGCGCGCGGATCGCGGACGCGATAGATGCGGTGGCCGAAGCCCATCAGCCGGTCGCCGCGATCGAGCGCGGTTTCCAGCCAGGTACGGGCGTTGGCCGGCGCGCCGATCGCATCGAGCATCTCGATGACGGGACCGGGCGCGCCGCCATGGAGCGGCCCCTTCAATGCACCGATCCCGGCGAGCACGGCCGAGACCAGGCCGGCGCGGGTCGAGGCGACGACGCGCGAGGCGAAAGTCGAGGCGTTAAGGCCGTGATCGGCCACCGTGACGAGATAGGTGTCGAGCGCGGCGGCCTGCTGCTTCGTCGGCGCCTTGCCCGTCAGCATGCGCAGCGTATCGGCTGCCTGAGACAGCGACGGATCGGGCGCGACCGGCGCTAGGCCTTGGCGTAGGCGCAGCGACGCGGCGGTGAACACGGCGGGCGCCGCCAGAAGCCGCAGCACCGTGCCGACATCCTCGCCGTCAGGAACCAGCGCCGTCATCGCGCGGATCATCTCGACCGGCCCGAGCGTCACGGGGATAACTGCCTCCTGCACCACCGTCGCGAACAGCTCCTGCCGGGCCGCGCCGAGCGCCGCCGGCAGATCCTTCATGGCGGGCAGATCCGGCACGAAGCCGTCGAGCATCAGCGCGGCCATCTCCTCGAAGGAGGTATGGCCCGCGAGCTCATCGAGACTATGGCCGCGCATCACCAATCGACCCGCCGCCCCATCGACTTCCGAGAGCACGGTATGGGCGGCAACGACATCTTCAAGGCCATCGGACATGGCGATCTCTCCTCAACATCTGAGGCTTGAAGATTGATAGCTTCATCAGTAGAATCAATCTTGAACAATATAATCAATGTGTTTTCCATGACCGACTGGCTGACGGCGCAACAGGTGATGCAGCGGCTCGGGCTGAAGCCGCAGACGCTCTACGCCTATGTCAGCCGCGGGCTGATCGAGGCGCGCGGCGATGCGGGCGACTCCCGCCGGCGGCTCTACCGGGCCGAGGACGTGGCGCGGCTGGAGCATCGCAAGGCGCGGGGGCGGAAACCGGCCGCCATCGCCGAAGACGCGATCGCCTTCGGCGAGCCGATCCTGGCTTCGGGCATCGCGACGATCCAGCGCGGTAAGCTCTGGTACCGCGGGCAGGATGCCGAGAAGCTGGCCGAGACGGCGAAGCTGGAGGATGTCGCAAGGCTGTTGTGGGATTGCGGCTCGCAGCGCTTTCCGCCGCTGTTCACGATCGTGCCGGAGGCGCCAGCCCGGCAACGCATGTTCGCGGTGATCGCGGCACGCGCCGCCAGCGACCCAGCCATGGCCGGGCGCACCAAGAAGGCGCTCTATCTGGAGGCGGCCTCCGTCATCGACTCGCTGGTCGACGCCATCGCCGGGCGGCCGGGACAGGGGCCGATCCATCACCGTTTGGCACAGGCCTGGGGCTGCGACGACCGCGGGGCCGACCTGATCCGTCGCGCGCTGGTGCTGCTCGCCGATCACGAGCTCAACGCCTCGACCTTTGCCGTTCGTGTCGCGGCTTCGACGCGCGCCTCGCTCGCCGCCAGCATCCTCGCCGGGCTCGCGACATTGTCGGGGCCGCTGCATGGCGGGATGACGCCGCGTGTGCTCGGCCTGATGCGCGAGATCGCAAGCGAAGGCGTCGAGATGGCGGTCTCGGCGCGGCTTGCCACCGGCATGCCCCTGCCCGGCTTCGGCCATCCGCTCTATCCCGATGGCGATGCTCGGGCGCGGGCATTGCTGACTGCGTTCACCTTGCCGCCGGCCTATGAGGACACGCGCCGGGCCGTCACGGCGCTGACCGGCGAGGAGCCGAATATCGATTTCGTGCTGACGGCGATCGCGAGCGAACTCGGACTCGGGCCGGATGTGCCGTTCCAATTGTTTGCCGCCGCGCGCTGCGCCGGCTGGATCGCGCATGCGCTGGAGCAGGGCGAGACCGGACGCCTGATCCGGCCTCGCGCCCGCTATGTCGGGCCGGAGCCAGCTTGAACCATCGTTGTCATTCCGGGGCTTCGCACAGCGAAGAACCCGGAACCCACGACCGGGCGAGCGGCTCATAACCGAACACCTCATGTTCCGCCCAGTCGTGGGTTCCGGGTTCGCGCCTGTAGCGCGCCCCGGAATGACAAGCGTTGAGCTTGCCTAAGCCGGCTCGGCAATCTTCCGTCGAAGTTCACCCTCGCGCTCCGCGATATAGCCGCGCGTGATCGGCAAGCCATCGAGCTTCTTCGCAAGCTGGAACTGGAACACGACGAGGTCGTCATGCCGGAAGCTTGCCTCGCAGGCGGCGAGATAGAATTCCCACATCCGGGCGAAGCGCTCGTCATACATGGCGACGGCCTCATCGCGCCGGGCGAGGAAGTTCTCGCGCCAGATCTTCAGTGTCTCGGCATAGTGCAGGCGCAGCACCTCGACATCGGTGATCACGAGCCCTTCCTGCTCGACCGCCGCCGCCACCTCCGACATGGCGGGGATATAGCCGCCGGGGAAGATGTACTTGGCGATGAAGGGATTGGTCGCGCCGGGCGGTGACGAACGACCGATGGTGTGGACCAGAGCCACGCCGTCATCGCTGAGCAATTCCCGGATCTTGCGGAAGTAGTCGCGGTAGAAGCCGACGCCGACATGCTCGAACATGCCGACCGAGACGATGCGGTCGAAGGGCTCGTTCAGGTGCCGGTAATCCTGCAGGCGGAACTCGACCGGCAGGCCGGCTTCGGCGCCGCGCTGCCTAGCGATGGCGAGTTGCTCTTCGGAGAGCGTGATGCCGGTGACCGAGGCCCCGGTCTCGCCCGCGATCGACAGCGCCATGCCGCCCCAGCCGCAGCCGATATCAAGCACGCGCTGGCCCGGCTGGAGGTCGAGCTTGCCCATGATGTGGCGCTTCTTGGCGAGCTGCGCCTGCGCCAGTGTCATGCCGGGCTCGGCGAAATAGGCGCAGGAATACTGCATGTCCGGATCGAGGAAGAGCCGGAAGAAATCGCTCTTGAGATCGTAGTGATGCGCGACATTGCGCCGGGCGAGCGCCGGCGTGTTGTGCTGGTGGAGGCGCCGAACCGCCGTGCGCAACCCCTCCAGAACCTTGCCCCAGCCCTTGGGGCGCGCCCGGTGCATGGCTGCGACCAGTGCGTCGAGCAGGTCGTAGAGCGAGCCTTGCTCGACGACCACGCGCCCATCCATCACCGCCTCGCCGAGGGCGAGCTCGGGATTGAGCGCGAGCTTCAGTTCCGTCGGGGAATCGACGATGCGCATTCGCAAACGCGGCGCGGCACCCTGCCCGACCGACTGCAATGTACCATCGGGGAATACGACATCGATACGTGGCTCGATCGCGAGCCGAGACAACATCCTGGCAATCAGCGAATGCATTGGCCCCACCTTTGGCAGCGCCCCTTTCGCTGAAGATGGCAACGCAATGCGCCGTCGTAACGGCCCCTCAGCGCAAGGCAGCCACACGCCTGCGACATGACAACGCAGGCGATGCGGTTCAGTTCCGCCAGGGAAGCAGGGCTAGCGCTAGACTAGTGATCCGCGGCGATGACCTCGGCGCGGATCTCCTCGACCAGCCGCTCCTTCAGGGCGACGAATTCCGGCGTCGTCTTGATGGTGTAGGGCCGCGGATGCGGCAGATCGACGGGGATGTCGGCCTTGATCCGTCCCGGGCGCTTGCTCATCACCACAACGCGCGAGCCGACGAAGATCGCCTCCTCGATATCATGGGTGACGAAGAGCACGGTCTTCTGCTCGCGCTCCCAGATGCCGAGCAGCATTTCCTGCATCAGCGCCCGGGTCTGGTTATCGAGCGCGCCGAAGGGCTCATCGAGCAGCAGGATCTTGGGGTCGTTGGCGAGCGCGCGGGCGATCGCCGTGCGCTGCTGCATGCCGCCGGAGAGTTGCTTCGGGAAATGGTCGACGAATTGGCCCAGCCCGACGCGCACCGCCCAGTCACGCGCGACCTTCAGGCGCTCGGCTTCGGACACGCCCTTCTCGCGCAGGCCGAAGGCGATGTTCTGCTGCACCGTCAGCCAGGGGAAGAGCGTGTAGCTCTGGAAGACGAAGCCGCGATCGGCGCCCGGCCCTGAAACGGCAGAGCCATCGAGCAGGACGCGGCCTTCGCTCGCGGTCTCCAGCCCGCCGATGATGCGCAGCAAGGTCGACTTGCCGCAGCCGGAGGGGCCGAGGATGGTGATGAAGTCGTTGTCGGCAACGTTGAGCGAGGTCGGCATCAGGGCGCGCGTCGGCTCAGCCCCGCGCTGCGCCGGAAAGACCTTGCCGACATTCTCGATGACAAGCTTGCTCATGCGCGCGCCCACGGGAACAGGCGCTGGTTGACCGCCTTGAAGAGGAAATCCGAGACCAGACCGATGAGCCCGATCACGATGATGCCGAAGATAATCTGCCCGGTGTTCAGCAGCGCCTGGCTGTCGGTGATCATGTGGCCGATGCCCGAGGACGAGCCGATCAGCTCGGCGACGATGACATAGGTCCAGGCCCAGCCGAGCACGAGGCGGAAGATCTCGGCGATCTCCGGGGCGGCATTCGGCAGCATGACGCGGCGCACGACCGAGCTGTCCGTCGCGCCCAGCGTATAGGCGGCATCGACGAGGTCGCGCCGGATCGAGCCGACCGAGACCGCGATCATCAAGATGAGCTGGAAGACCGAGCCGATGAAGATGACGAGCAGCTTCTGCGTCTCGCCGATGCCGGCCCACAAGATCAGGAGCGGGATGAAGGCCGAGGCCGGCAGATAGCGCGCAAAGGAGACGAAGGGCTCGAGGAAGGCCTCGATCGGCTTGTAGGCGCCCATCAGGATGCCGATCGGCAGGGCGACGAGGACGGCCAGGATGAAGCCACCGACGACGCGCCAGATCGTCATCATGATATCGAAGCCGAAGCCGTAGCGGACCATCAGGTTGTAGCCCTCGCCGACCATGGTCAGCGGATCGGCCAGGAAGAGGCGCTGGACATAGCCGCCGAAGGTCGCGACCGACCAGAGCGCGACGAAGAGTGCGAAGAAAGCCAGGCCGTAGCCGATACGGGCCGAGGCCGAGACGGGTTGCAAGGGTCTCATCGCGGTAGGGTTCCGGTCACGGCCATGGCCAGTTGCTTCCAGGGTTCGATCGACCAGAAGCCGGCTGCGGCGCCTGAAGTCGAGGGGAGGACGTAGATGTCGGCATCGGCCAGTCGGTGCGCCTGCGGCCCGTAGGCGAGCCGCCCCTGGCTGATCCCAAGGGCGGCCTGAGCCGCACGCTTGCCGTTGAAGGCGAGGATGCGGGGCCGGTTCGCAGCGATCCGCTCGACGAAGCCGGCCAGATCGAAATGGTCGCCACGCAGCGCGGAATCCGGACCCGAGGTGCGCTTGGCGACATCGGTCAGGCCTATCCGATAGCGCAGCAGGGTCCGGAACTCCTCAGGCTGGAGCCTCTCCGGCACGAGCCCGATCTGGTGGAGAACCGGCCAAAACTTGTTGCCCGGCCCGGCATAATAGGCGCCGCGCCTGGCCGAGGCGGCACCGGCCTGCGTGCCGCAGAAGACGACGCGCAGGCCGGGCTCCAGAACATCCGGGAGGATGTCGCCGATCACGCAGTCGCTGTCACTTGCCGGTGACGAATTTCGTGTCGACCAGCGTGGCGAGATCGGGCTTGGCCTTGATCAGGCCGATCTCGAGGAGCAGGTCCGCAGCCTTGGCCGAGAAGGCCTGCCAGTCGCCGGCGAAGAACTTCTTGTTGCCCTCGGCATCCGACCAGCGCAGGAAGCCGGCCGACTTGCCGAACTGCTCGCCGGTCTGCTTCACGTCGGCGCCCATGATCTCATAGGCTTTGGCCTGGTCCTTCTTGATCATCTCGAGTGCCTCGAAATAGCTCTGGGTCAGTGCCGCCGCCGCCTTGTCGTTGACGAGGAAAGCCGGCGTGCAGCCGAAGGTGTCCATCACCATCGGGTAATCGAGGGTCGTGGCGATGATCTTGCCGGCAGCGGTATTGTCGCGGACCGTGGAGAGATAGGGTTCGTAGGTCATGGCCGCGTCGTTCTGGCCGGCGATGAAAGCCTGCGCGGCCGGACCCGGCTCCATGTTGACGACCTTGACGTCCTTCACCGAGAGGCCGTTCTCCTTGAGCATCCAGGCCAGCGCGAAATAGGGCGAGGTGCCGGGCGCGGAAGCCGCGACCGTCTTGCCCTTCAGGTCCTTGATCGCCGCGACATCCTTGCGCACGGCCATGCCGTCGGCACCGTAGCTCTTGTCGAGCTGGAAGATCTGCTTGGTCTTGACGCCCGCCGCATCCCAGACGATCCAGGTCTCGACCGTGGTCGCGGCGCACTGGATGTCGCCCGATGCGATGGCGAGGTGGCGGTCCTTCTGCGGGATCTTCTTGATGGTCACGTCGAGGCCGTTCTTCGCGAAGATGCCGGCCTCCTTGGCAAGCACCAGCGGCGCAAAGCCGGTCCAGCCGGAAATGCCGATATTCACCTTGGTCTGCGCCTGGACACCGCCCGCCGCGAGAAGCGCAACAAGGCCAAAACCGACTGCCGCGCCAGCGCGCTTGAAAACTGCCATGATTGAAACCCTTCCCCTGTTTTTTGGCTGACACCTCACTCGGACGCCTAAACGTCATCCATGGTGCGATGCAACCTTCGTTCCAGATCAGCGTAATTGCATATGCAAAAACGTCAAGCGGCCGATCAGCGCCGCTTGGGAAAGTCATGACATTCTCTCGTTTGACAGGGCAGAGGGAATTTCCTCCTCTTCCGCCCGCCGGCGCGTAGACGCCCTTATTTCTTTGAGTCGAGGTTTTCCGATGAACGGCGCCGACCGCCTTTGCGACACGCTTCTGATCAACGGGGTCGATACGTGCTTCGCCAATCCCGGAACCTCCGAGATGCATTTCGTCGCGGCGCTCGACCGTAAGCCCGAAATGCGCTGCGTGCTCGGCCTGTTCGAGGGTGTGGTGACCGGCGCGGCCGACGGCTATGCCCGGATGGCCGACAAGCCGGCGGCTACACTGCTGCATTGCGGCCCCGGCATGGCGAATGCGCTCGCCAACATGCACAACGCGCGGCGCGCCCGCACGCCGATGATCAATGTCGTCGGCGACCACGCGACCTACCATCTCCAGCATGATGCGCCGCTGACCAGCGATATCGAGAGCCTGGCCGAGCCGATGTCGCATTTCGTCCGCCGCATCGCGACGCCGGAGGATGTCGGCCCGGCGATCGGAGAGGCCTATGTCGCCTCGCTGACCCTGCCCGGCGTCACCACCGTGATCCTGCCGGCCGACTGCGCCTGGGGCAGCGTCGAGCCCGCCACGTTGAAGCCGACCGAACTGCCGGCGCTCAAGAGCGTCGATGGCGCGACGATCCGCGAGGTCGCAGCCGGGCTGCGCAAGCATGGCAAGCGCGGCGCGATCATGCTGACCGGCCTCGCGCTCCGCGAGAAGCCGATGGAGATGGCCGCTCGCATCTGCGCGGTGACCGGCGCCCAGATCTTCAGCCAGATGTCGAACGGGCGCATCCAGCGCGGCGCCGGCCGCGTCGCCATGCCCAAGGTGTTCTATCCGATCGACAAGGCGCTCGAGCAGCTCAAGGATGTCGATTATCTCGTGCTCGTCGGCGCGCAGGTCCCGGTCGGCTTCTTCGCCTATCCCGGCAAGCCCGGCCGCCTGATCCATGACGGCTGCGAGGTCGCCAAGCTCGCGATCCCCGGCGACGACCTGCCGGCCGCGATCACCGGGCTCGCCGAGGAGATGGGCGCAACGAAGACGGCCCCGCTCTACATCGCCCCGGCGCGCAAGGAACAGCTCAGCCTGCCGACCGGCAAGCTCGATGCCGACAAGGCCTGCGCCATCGTCTCCGCCCTGCTGCCGGAGAACTGCATCGTCTGCGACGAGTCGGTCTCGTCCGGCCGCAGCTTCTATTACGATTGCCACAGCGCGCCGCAGCACGACTATATCCAGCTCACCGGCGGCGCGATCGGCGAAGGCATTCCGCTCGCCATCGGCGCGGCCGTCGCCTGCCCCGACCGCAAGGTGATCGGCATGCAGGCCGACGGCTCAGGCATGTACACGGTGCAGGGGCTGTGGACCCAGGCGCGCGAGAACCTCGACATCGTCACCGTCGTCTTCGCCAACCGGACCTACCAGATCCTGCATGGCGAGATGCGCGCCGTCGGCGTCAACGATTTCGGCCGCAACGCCACGCTGATGCTGAACATCGACGAGCCAGCGCTGGACTGGGTGATGATGGCCAAGGGCATGGGCGTCGAAGCCGCGCGGGCGACGACGGCCGAGGAGTTCGCGAGCCTGTTCAAGGCCGCGCTGAGCCGCAAGGGGCCGTTCCTGATCGAAGCGGCGATCTGAGGATCGCCAAAGGGTGTCATCCCGCACGCGCTGCGGCACGTCAGTGCTGCGGCGCAGATGCGGGATCATTCCCCGGAAAGGGCGCCTTCTCGTCACGCGATCCCGTGTCTGCGCCGCGGCATTCACATGCCGCAGCGCACACGGGATGACGCGGTGGTTGGCGGTCGCAAACGCTGCACGGGGGCCGTCGACGTGGGGCGTCATCTCGCACGCGTTGCAACACGCAGTGTTGCTGCGCAGATGCGGGACCGTCTTCAGGAAAAGGCGCCCTCTCGTCATGCGGTCCCGTGTCTGCGCAGCGGCATTTCATGCCGCAGCGCGCACGGGAAGACACATGGGGTTACGAAGAAGAGCGTTACTTGAACTCGCCCAGGAACGCGTCGAGGCAATCGCCGATCGCCTCGATGGCGTAACCGCCCTCCTGCACCACGAGCGTCGGCAGGCCGAAACCCTTCACCTGCCGGCCGATCGTGCCGAAATCCGAAGCTTCCAGCTTCAGCACGCCGATCGGGTCGTCCTTGTGGGCGTCGTAGCCGAGCGCGATCACCACGACCTCGGCGCCGAAATCGCGGATCGCCTTGCCGGCCTCGGCGACGGCCGCCTCCATCGCCGCACCGCCCGCACCATGCGCCAAGGGCAGGTTGAGGTTGAAGCCCTCGCCCGGGCCGTTGCCGCGCTCGTCGGCATAGCCGGTGAAGAACGGATAGTAGTTCGTGGGATCGGCATGGACCGAGATCGTCAGCACGTCGTTGCGGCGGTAGAATATCTGCTGCGTGCCGTCGCCGTGATGGGCATCGACATCGAGGATCGCGACCTTGCCGAATTGCGAGCGCAGGCGCTGGGCCGCGATCGCGGTGTTGTTGAGATAGCAGAAGCCGGTGGCGCGGTCGGCCCGGGCATGGTGGCCGGACGGGCGGCAGAGCGAGTAGACGGCGCGTTCGCCGGCCAGGATCGCGTCCGCCGAGGAGACAGCAGTCTCGGACGAGCGCAGCGTCGAATGCCAGCAATGCTCGCCGATCGGCACCGAGAGATCGCCGAGATACCAGCCGAGCTGGCCGATGAAGCCGGTGGGACGGCAGGGCGGACGGACATCCTCGTCCGGGCGGCCGCTCCAATAGGGGAAGGTGCTCGGCCAGACTTCCGGGCCGCGCTCGGCCGGCAGGTCCTGCCAGCGTGCCCAAGCGGTTTCCAAGAACTTGACGAAACCGGCATCATGGATCGCCAGAACCGGTTCAGTGCCATGCGCCGCCGGCTGCTCCGGCGTGATGCCGTGCTTCCTGAGCGCGCCGAGCAGACGCTCCGTCCGCTCCGGCAGGTCCTTGGGGGCCACGACCTTGCCGAAGCGCATATATTGCTGGGGATCGTGAAGGGCTTGGTCGGGGTGATAGAAGGCGCGCATCGGGCGAAGGGTCCTCGTCAGATCGCGAGGCGACCGTCAGCCCCGCGTGAGCGATGCTAGCAACCGCCGACGCGCCGGTCAGCCATGACGATGCCGCCCTCCCCTGCATGGAGGGCGGGGCAGGCTTCAGTGCGGCGAGAGCAGCGCCACGAACTCGCGCGCCAACGTGTCGATCGCATAGCGTTCCGGCCGGTACCAGTCGGTCGAGCCGTTGAGCGCGCCGAGCAGGAAGAGCCTGAGCACATCAGGCGAATTACCGGCCGGCATGCCGCCAGCCACCTGCCATTCGGCGATCAGGCGGCGCCAGACATCCTCATAGGCGCGGCGCACGGCGCGCACGCTTTCCGGCACCGGCGCAGCGCCAAAGGTGAAGACCTTGATGCTGGCCGATGTGTAATCGCCATGGCCGTGCAGGGCGGAGAGATGCGCTCGGATGGCGGCCTCCAGTCGGGCTCGCGGCGAGGCGCCCTCTTCCGCGGCCAGCGCTGCGACGACCGCCTCATGGACGAAGCGCACACCGTCATTGACGACCGCCTCGACGATCTCCTCCTTCGAGCCGAAATGGTAGTAGAGGCTCGCCTTGCGGATGCCGACGGCCTCGGCGATCTCGCGCAAGGTGGTCTGGTGATAGCCGCCGCCACGCAGCAGCCGCGCAGCATGGTCGAGGATCAAGCGGCGCGAGCCACCTTCGGTTGCCGTGCGCGTCGTGGGCGCTTCACTCATAGGATGTCTTCCCGTGCGCGCTGCGGCGCGTAGTGCCGCTGCGCAGACACGGGACCGCGCGACGAGAGGGCGCCTTTTCCTGAGGGCGGTCCCGCATCTGCGCAGCAACACTGCGTGTTGCAACGCGTGCGGGATGACAGCGCCTCTGGCTCACAGCCGCTTCGCCACTTCTTCGAGCATGACCTCGGTCGCGCCGCCGCCGATCGACTGGACGCGGGCGTCGCGGGTCATGCGCTCGATCGCGCTCTCACGCATGTAGCCCATGCCGCCATGGAACTGCAGGCAGTCGTACATGACTTCGTTGACCAGTTCGCCGCAATAGGCCTTGGCCATCGAAACCTCGCGCGTGGCGTCGAAGCCCTGCGCGTCGAGCCAGGCGGCGTGATAGACGAGCTGGCGGCCGGCCTCGACCTTGCCCGCAAGCTCGGCCAGACGCTGGCGGATCGCCTGCTTCTCCCAGAGCGGCGCGCCGAAGGCTTTTCGCGTCTTCACATAGTCCAGCGTCAGGTCGATGGCGGCCTGCGCCTCGCCCATCGCCATGGCGCCGATCACCGTGCGCTCGTTCTGGAAATTGCTCATGATCGCGTAGAAGCCGCGGCCCTCCTGCCCGAGCAGATTCTCGGCCGGCACCTTGCAATCGACGAAGGAGAGTTCGGCGGTGTCCGAGGAACGCCAACCATGCTTGTCGAGGGCGCGCGAGACCGAGAAGCCCGGCGTGCCCTTCTCGACCACGAAGATCGAGACCGATTGCGAGGGCCGCGCTTGCGGATCCGTCTTGGCGGCGACGCAGTAGAGATCGGCATGGACGCCGTTGGTGATGAACATCTTGGCGCCGTTGAGGACGTAATGGTCGCCCTCGCGCCGCGCCGTGGTGCGGATGCCCTTCACGTCCGAGCCGGCATCGGGCTCGGTCACGGCGACGGCAACGATCTTCTCGCCGGCGATGATATCGGGCAGGTACTTGTCCTTCTGCGCCTGGCTGCCGGCATTGGCGATGTGGACAGAGGCCATGTCGGTATGGACCAGCGCGGTGATCGCGACGCCGGAGAAGGTCGAGCGGCCCAGTTCCTCGGCCAGCACGACAGTCGCCATCGTGTCCATCTCGGAGCCACCATAATCGGCGGGGTAGCGGATACCAAAGAAGCCGAGCTCGCCCATCTTGCGCAGCACGGCGCGCGGGACGAAACCGTCCTCCTCCCATTGCAGGGCATGCGGCTTGATCTCGGTCTCGACGAAGCGGCGGACCTGATCGCGCAGGGCCTCATGCTCCTCGGTGAAGTAAGGCGAGCGGCGCGCGCCTTCCGCGACAATCTTTCCGCCTGACGACATCGCCCTCTCCCGTCTCTGCGCAGCGCCATCGGCGAGCTACCTGCCGGACGGTAGGTGAATAGCCCGCCGAGATCAAGCTACCCGCAGTTCGCGGTGATATCAGGCGACGTCGTCCCAGTGGGCGATCATGCTGCGGCCCTTGCCGGCGCGCTTGGCGCCATAGAGCGCCTGATCGGCCGCGCGCGTCAGCACCTCCGCCGTCCACTGTCCGGAATCCCGTTCCGGCTTGACGGAGACCCCGACACTGGCGCCGACGGTGACGAGCTGCCCCATCAGCATGAACGGCGCCTTGACGATCGACACCGCCCGGTTGGCAATTTCGGAGATCGCAGCTGCATCCTCGACGCCGCGCACGACCAGGGCGAACTCATCGCCGCCCAGCCGCGCCACGATGTCGCCCGGCCGCACAACGCCCTTCAGGCGCATCGCGACCTGCTTGAGCAAGTCGTCGCCGGCCTGGTGGCCGTGGCGATCGTTGATGAGCTTGAAGCCGTCGAGATCGAGCAGCAGAAGCCCCAGCGCCTCTCCACTATCGCCGGCCTCGTCGAGAACGCTATCCAGTCCGCGGCGGTTCAGGAGCCCGGTCAGAGGGTCGTGACTCGCGGCGAAATCGAGTTCGCGCCGAACCATCAGCAATTCCTCGAACTGGCCGATGATGTGATCGGAGCTCTCGTAGATCGAATAGAGATAGACGAGCAGTAGCACGCTCAGCGCCTGATAGAGAGGATCGCCGGACCTCAGGAAAGCGACGACCAGCGTGCCGATCGCGATGGTCGAGAGCACCGCGCAGATCCAGTAGCGCAAGGTGCGCAGATAGGACCCCGCGGTCAGCGCCATGGTCAGGCCGAGGCTGAGAACGAAGCCTTCGGCATGGTCGACAGCCGCAGCCGTCAGGGTCAACGCCGCAATGACCAGCGTGAAGGCGAAGGCCGTATAGGCATAGCCGGCCTCCCAGCGCCGCGCCTCCGCCAGGGTCAGCTTGCGCGCGGGATCGCGCCGCTTGAAGCCGGCGATATTGGCGATGCGCAGCAGCGTCGTCACGACGCCGGCTCCCGTCAGCCACCAGAAGATCGTTTCACCGGTCTGCACGGCCATGATGGCGGAGCCGACGATCAGCCCGGCCGCGATGCAGAGGATTTGTGGCAGGGCCGCGAAGAGACGCGAGATGATCTCGATCTCGATATCCGCGGGCAGCTGCGCGGCGCGTTTGCGGGGCCTCATCAGCAGATGCATGGCGCAGGCTCTACGCGCGAGGCTCTAAGAACCCGTCAGCCCGATCCCCGGCATTTTAGCGATTGGATCGGCAATAGCCGCGCCCGCCATTTGCTGCTGTCGGCGAGACCACTTTTCGTCGATCCATCGGCCCGCTTCGAAGCGTCCTTCCCGCGCCTCTAGGCCGCCTCAGAAGCCGTTCATGATGAACCGGCTAGAGAGAGGACGAACGCTGCGCCGGCCCCTTGCCGGCGCGGATATCGAAAGGAACGAACATGCTGAGTCGCCAGCTCACGATCTCGGTTCTGGCCTGCGCCGTCCTGCTCAGCGCAATCCCGGCCCAGGCCCAGTATTACGGCGGCCCCTATCGCGGCGCGCCGTCCTATAACGATGATGACGATGATGACGACGACCGTCCGCGGCGGCGCTATGACCGCCGCGGCTACGGCTATGAGCGCCCGTATTACAGGCAGCCACGCTACGGTAATATCTGCGTGACCAGCCGGGGCGATTGCCCGACGCCGCCCTTGCCCTATGGCTCGGGCTGCGGCTGCAATATTCCGGGTTTCGGCCCCAAGCGCGGCATCGTGCAGTAGCCGGCCTCAGAGTCTTGCTTTAGCGCATTTTCTTCACGCGAACCGGTATCCACTTCGCTCGCAAATGCTCTCAGAACCGGCGGGTGCTCTCCGTCCCGAGATAGCAGATGCCCTCGCCGGGCTTGGCCTTGGGATTGGGGAAGATGATGAAGCCGTCGCGCGGCATCGCCACGATCGTGCCGTCGGCGCGACGGGCGATCGGCGTGCCCCCAGCGACGCGGTCACCGGTCTTCCACGAGCCTTCGACCCGGTCGCCCTCGGCCTCGCAGATGACGAGGTCGTCCATATGGACGACGACGCGCTTCTCGGGGGCCGGCAGCGCCTCGTCGGTCAACCCGAGATGGGCGAGCACGTTGCGGATCGCCTTGTAGCCGACATCGACCGAGGCCGGGTCCTCGTGGCGCCCGCATTCCAGCGTCACGCCATAGCCGCCGGCGAAGCGCATGAACTCCGTCGTGCCGAAGCCTTCGGTGACAGCGAGCCGTGGCAGGCCCAGGCGCTCGCGCGCCGCGATCAGCCGGACATAGATGTCGAGCCAGCCATGGATCATCAGATCGACGCCGAGGCAGGCGGCAAAAGCGGCCTCGGCCGCGCCATGGCGGAAGGGTTCGAGCGCGCCGCGATTGTCGTCCGGCCCGAAGAAGACGAAGGGCACGCCTTCCCCGGTGAAGGAATGCACGTCGAGCAGCATGTCGTGCTGGCGCAGGATGGCGGAGAGGCGGTTGCCGATCCGATCCTCGTTGTCGACGGGCTGCGGCCGCTCGCGCAGGTCACGGTTGAGATTGCGATCGCCCTCGCGGGTATTCTGCCGATAGGCCTTCGGATTGGCGACGGGCAGGAAGGTGACCTCGCCGCGCTGGATCGAGACACGGCCGGCGCGGCAATCCTCGATCACGCGGGCGATGGCGTTCGGCCCGCAGGTCTCGTTGCCATGGACCGCGCCGAAGACGAGGAGCTTCGGCCCCGCCTTCAGCCCGTGGAAGCGGATGGTCTCGAGCGGCGGATCGATCAGGTCAGGCGTCGTCATAGGCTCTAGTATCAGGCTTTGCGAAGTTGCGAATGCGGGTCGAGGATGTCACGCAGGCCGTCGCCCAGCAGGTTCAGGCCGAGCACGGTCATGAAGATGGCGAGGCCGGGGAAGATCGAGATCCAGGGTGCGGTGGTGATCTGGTCGCGCGCATCGGAGAGCATCGAACCCCAGCTTGGGAAGGGCGGGCGGATGCCGAGGCCCAGGAAGGAGAGCGCCGCCTCCGCCAGCACGGCGCCGCCCATGCCGAGCGTGCCGATGACGATGATCGGGCCGGCGATGTTCGGCAGGATCTGCAGCAGCATGATGCGCAGGTTGCTCGAGCCGAAGGAGCGCGCCGCCTCGACATAGCCCTGCTGCTTGATCGACAGCGTCGCGGCCCGCGACAGCCGGCAGGTATAGGACCAGTTGGTCAGGCCGAGCGCGATCAGCAGACTGGTCAGGCCCGGCTGGAGGATCGCCATGATGGCGAGTGCGAAGACCAGCGAGGGGATCGACAGCATGAGGTTGGTCAGGCCGTTGACGAAATCATCCCACCAGCCGCCGAAGTACCCCGCCGACATGCCCAGCGCCACGCCGATCACGGTGTTGATCAATTGCGAGATGATGCCGACCGTCAGCGAGATGCGCGCGCCGTAGAGCACGCGGCTGTAGATGTCGCGGCCCTGCGCATCCGTGCCGAACCAGAACTCGGCACCGGGCTGAACCTCGGCATTCATCAGATTGGCATCCATGACGGGATCGGTATGCGCCAGCCAGGGCGCCAGCGTCCCGCCGACGACGACGGCAGCGAAGAGCACGCCGCCGATCCACAGATTAGCCCGGAATTTCATCGGCTGCCCCGCCCCTAGGTGTATTTGATGCGCGGATCGATCAGAGCGCAGAGTACGTCCACGATGATGTTCACGACGAGGAAGAAAAGCACGAGCAGCAGGATGCAGGCCTGGACGACGGGAATGTCGCGCAGCGACACGCTGTCGACCAGGAGCGAGCCGATGCCCGGCCAGGCGAAAAGCTTCTCGATCACCACGGCGCCGCCCATGATCGAGCCGAACTGCAGGCCCAGCGTCGTCAGCACGATGACCATCGCGTTGCGCGCCACATGCCAGCGCATCACCCGGACCTCGCTGTTGCCCTTGGCGCGGGCGGTGCGGACGAAGTCGGCGTTCATGACCTCGAGCACGGCGGCGCGCGTGGTGCGGGCCAGCAAGGCGAGCGGCGCCACGCCGAGCGCGACCGCCGGCAGCACGATGTAGCGCGGATTGCCGTCGCCATAGCCGAAGCTCGGGAACCAGCCGAGCACCAGCGCGAAGGCATACATCAGCATCAGCCCGAGCCAGAACTGCGGCAGGGACAGGCCGGACACGGCGACGAACATCGACTGCATGTCGAGCCAGCCACCCGGTTTCAGTGCCGCCAGGAAGCCGAGCGGAACACCGAGGACGATTGCGAACGTCATGGCGGCGATGGCCAATTGAAGACTGGGCCAGATCCGCTCGACCAGTGAATTGATCACCGGCTGGCGGGTGCGGAACGAGGTGCCGAGATCGAACGTCGCAAGCTTCACGGCATAATTCGCGAAGCGAACATGGACGGGATCGTCGAGGCCGAATTGCTTGTTCATGCGCGCGACCTGCTCGGCATCGACGACCGAGCGGCCGTCGGACATCTGAGTCGAGGCGAAATCGCCGGGAATGACGCTGAACATCACGAAGATCAGCCCGGCGACCGCAAGCAGGATCGGAATGGCCTGCAGCAGGCGACGGATGACATAGGGCAGCATGGTAAACTCCTGATCGCCGCCGCGGGGCGGACTCAGGTCAAGGCTCGAAAATCGCCGTCACCCCGGACGAGCAGCGTGGCCGCCGGTCCGGGGTGCGGGTGTCATCGAGCTGGCGAGAACCTCCGCTGAGGCGCGCTTACTTCGCCGCAGGCGAAGTCGCGTCGACCCAGAGATCCTCGTAGCGCTGGAGCGCGAGCTCCGTCGCATTCGCCTGCAGGCCATGCAGCCAGGGCTGATAGGCCAGCACCGCCTTGTTGTAGTTGAAGAACCAGACCGGAGCCTCGTCCTGCAGCAGCGCGTTGGCCTTCTTCAGCAGTTCGACCTTCTTGGCAGCGTCCTTCTCTGCGGCAGCATCGTCCAGCACCTTGTCGTAGGCCGGGTTCTTGAAGCCGGTGTAGTTGCAGGACGAGCGCGGCGTCGCCGAATGGAAGCACTTCAGCGTGGTCAGCGGATCCGGTCCGGACGTGTTCGACCAGATATAGGCCTGGAAATCGCCCTTCGCGACGACGCCACCGAGAGCCGAGGTTTCCACCGGCTTGACCTTCACCTTGATGCCGACCTTGGCGAGCATCGGGATCGTCGCCTCGACGATCGGGATACCCCAGCTCTCGTTCGGCGTGGCTGTCCACTCGAACTCGAAGCCGTCCGGATAGCCCGCCTCGGTCAGGAGCTTCTTCGCCTTATCCGGGTCAAAGGCGTAGGGCTTGGCGCCCTTGTCGAAAGCCGGCGAAGACAGCGGCAGCCAGCTCACGGCGCGATAGGCCTTGTCGCGCACCAGGCGCTTGATGATCAGCTCGCTGTCGATGGCATGGTTGATCGCCTGGCGCACCCGCTTGTCGGAGAAGGGCTTGAATTCGGGATTCATGCCCATGTTGCGGGTGAAGACCTCCGCGACCTCAAGGATGCCCTTCGAGAGGTTCGGATCGGCCTTGTACGCAACGTACTGGGTCGAGCCGAGAATCGAGACGTCGATCTCCTTGTTGCGGAAGGCGACGTCGCGGGCCGCGGCCTCACCCATCGGCGAGATCACCAGCTTGTCCGCATAGGGCTTGCCGGCCTTGTAGTACTTCTCCCAGCGCTCGAAGACCATGCGCGAGCCGGGCACATGCTCGACGAACTTGAAGGGGCCGAGGCCGATCGGCTTGTTAAAGAAGTCCGCCTCCTGCGCCTCCTTGGCCGGCAGGATCGCGGTGGGGGCGCTGAAGAACAGGAAGCCCGGATCGACCGCGTCGGTCATCGTCATCTCGATGGTGCGATCGTCGATCTTCTTCAGGCCGGAGATTTCCTTCGCCTTGCCTTCGCGAACCTCGGCGCCGCCCTTGATGCGCGAGACGTGGCGCGCGCCGGGATAGCTCTTCGATCCGTCGACGAGGCGGGTGAACGACCAGATCACGTCATCGGCCGACAGTTTGCGGCCATTGTGGAAATAAGCCTCGCGTAGCTTCAGCGTGTGCGTCAGACCGTCGGCCGAGGTCGAGAAGGACTCGACGAGCTCGGGCTCCGGCTTGCCGGTATTGGAATCCCAGCGGAACAGCATGCCGTGCAGCGCATAGCCGTAGATCTCGTCCTGGATCTGGTTCGAGACGTGGCTGTCATTGCTGACGAAGGAGGCGCCATAGGGCGCCGTGAAGCGGATCGTTCCGCCGCGACGCGGCTCCTGAGCCTGTGCAGATACGGTGAAGGCTACCAGCGTCAGCGCGGTAGCGAAGGCAAGTTTCTTCAACAACACGATCAATCCTCCCGTTTCCCATCTGCTCCGGCTGATCCGGAGTTGTTTGCTTTGAAGTGGAACCATAACGGCTTTGCCGCGCTTGTCTTCCCCCGCACGGTCAAATTCCCCGAACAGCTCTGCGATTCACGGTGTCGCAGAGCTGTTCGGAGCCCCGTTTCGCATTTTCTTCACGCGAACCGGCATTTTTCGCTCGAAGATGCCCTGCCTCAAGCTCCCCGCTCATAGACGACCGCGCCGCCGAGGATGGTCAGATCGCAGCGCGTGTCCTTGAGGATGTCGGCGGGAGCGGCGCTCAGCAGGTCGCGCGAGAACACCGCGACGTCGGCGAGGAGGCCCGGCGTGAGCCGGCCCTTCACATTCTCCTGCTTCTGCGAGAAGGCGCCGAACTCGGTATAGGCCTGCAGCGCCTCCTCGATCGAGACGCGCTGGCTTTCGTCCATCACCGTGCCTTTCCAGGTCTCGCGCGTCAGCATCGTGTGGAAATTCGGGAAGGGGTTGGGGTCGCAGACCGGGGCGTCGCTGCCCGTCGCCGGCTTCAGGCCGAGATCGAACCAGGTGCGGAACGGATAGCTCGACAGCGCGCGCTCCGGGCCGATCACCTTCACATAGGCATCGCCGAAATCATGGATGAAGACCTGCTGCGGGCAGGGATAGATGCCGGCCTTGACCATGCGCTCGTGCTGGTCCGGGGTGGAAAAGCCGCAATGCTCGATGCGGTGGCGCCGGTCCGGATCGGGATAGGCTGCGAGCGCCTTCTCATAGGCCGTGATGAGCTGCTCGATCGCGGCATCGCCGATGGCGTGGCAGACGAGCTGATAGCCCTTCTTGTGGGCGTCGAGCACCATACGCTCGAGCTCGGCATCCTCCCACATCCAGACGCCGGTGGTCTTGTCCTCGCCGAGATAGGGCTCGGTCATCCAGGCGGTGCGCCCGCCTGCCGAACCGTCGAGGAAGAGCTTGACGCCGCCGATCATCAGCATCTCGTCGCCGGTGCCGGAGATCAGGCCTGCGTCGTAGCATTGCGGCACGATCGAGCGGCCATCGTCGCCGAGCAGTGTCAGCCAGGTGCGGACCGGCAGGCGGCCGTCTCGCTTGGCGCGGTGATAGGCTGCGATCTCGCGGAAGCCGCCCTTCTGCCCGACGGCCGCATCCATGCAGCTGGTGATGCCGAGCGAGAGCAGGTACTGCCCGCCGCGCTCGATGCCGGCGATGATGTCTTCTTCCGTCGCAGCCGGAATCGCGGCCTGGACCGGAGCACGGGCGTTCTCGGCGAGCAGGCCGGTGAGGCGACCGTTCTGCTGCTCGATCAGGCCGCCCTGCGGTGTCGGCGACGTCTCGTCGATGCCGCCGAGGCGCAGCGCCTCGGAATTGCAGATCGCGATATGGCCGCAGGCGCGCACCAGCATCACCGGATTGTTCGGAGCCGCGCGGTCCAGCTCCTCGCGATAGGGATGGCGGCCGGTGTCGAGCTTGGTCTGATCGTAGCCGCGCGAGAGGATCCATTCGCCGGGCTTGGACTGTGCGGCGCGGGCCGAAATCGCGCCGAGCAGCACCTCCAGCGTCGGCGCGCTCTCGGGCTTGGAATCGACCCAGCCCATGGTCATGCCCAGCGAGACCAGATGCAGATGCGAGTCGTTCAGGCCCGGCGTCGCCAGCCGGCCCTTCAGGTCGATGACGCGGGTCTTCGGCCCGATCAGCGGCTTGATCTCGGCATCGCTGCCGGCCGCCAGCACCTTGTCGCGGAAGATCGCCAGCGCCTCGACGACGCCCTCCTCGCGCCCGCACCAGATCGGCCCGTTGCGCAATACGATATCGGCCTGAATCGCCATGATGTTCTCCTCACATTCAGTCGTCGCCGGCGCTTACGAGCGGCGGTCAGATATCGTCGAGCGGGAAGATCGGGCGGCGCACCTTCTTGTAAGGCCGCTCCTTGAAATTGCGGGTCGAAAGCGCGCCGGTATCGACCTCCAGAACCTCGCGGGCGATCGGCTCGAAGGCGGCGCGGAAATGCTGCATCGACTTGACGATCACCGTCGACTTTCGGGTCGGATCGACGCCCAGCGAGGTGAACTGCGCGAGGTCGGTCGCCTGGCCGTTATGGGTGATGACGATGATCTCAACATCGTCGACGCGGAGCAGCGCCGAGAGCCCGTAATTGCGCCAGACGCCGCCAGCCATCGGGCCATGGCAGAGGAAATAGCCGTCGGTGATCGCGACGACATGGGCGTCGAGATCGAGCGGCCCGCCGCCCATGGTCGGGTCGACCTTGCCGCCGAGCTTGATCCGGCCACGCTTGCCGACGCCGATCGCCTGCGCGGCCAGCACGGCCTCGGGGTCGTTGATCGCGTGGAAGCCGACATTTTTCAGCCCGGCATCGAGCACAGCGCGCAGCAGGTTGGTGGCATCGCCATAGGCGCCGGAGCCGGGATTGTCGGAATAGTCCGAGATCACCACCGGCTTGTAGCCGGGCTTGCCCGCATCGGCCTCGCCGGCCTTGGCGCGGGCCATGGCCTCGGCCAGCGGCGTGAAATGGATCGAGGAGAAGCGGCGCTGCTCCCAGGCATAGTCCATCAGCTCCTCGGCGATGGCTTGCGCCTTGGCGCGATCATCGGCCGTGACCGCGATCGAAGGGCCGATATCGTGGACGTCGGCCGAGGAGAAGCCGGCCTGGACGCTGACGACCAGCGCATCGCCGGAAGCTTCGAGCGCATCGCCACGGCGCAGCAGCTCAAGGAAGGGCGGCGAGGTGGTGCGGCCACCGTCGAGGGCATAGAGGATCGGGCGGCGAGCGAGCGCGACCCTGGGCTTGATCTCGCCCTTGATCGCCCGCTGTAGCAATTCGGCGGCCTGCCAGGTCCGCTCGTATTGGTCGATATGCGGATAGGTCCGGTAGGAGATCAGCGCGTTGGCGTTGTCGGCCATGAGCTGCGTGACCGTGGCATGCAGGTCGAGCACCGCAACGACAGGAACGTCAGGACCGATGCGCTTGCGAAGCCGGGCGAGCAACTCGCCCTCGCCGTCATCAGAGCTTTCCGTCGACATGGCGCCGTGAAGATGCAGCAGCACGCCATCGACGCCTTGAGCGGCATCGACGATCTGGCCGGCGAAGAGATCGAAGGCGTGATCGGTGACGCGGCCGGACGGGTTGGCGCCGGTCACCAGCGGATGGACAAGGCTCCAGCCGAACTTGTCGGCCGCCTCGAAGGCCGCGCCCATCGAGGTGCGCGTGCCGCGGAAGGCCCCGGGGATCTCGTTGTCGCGGAAGGCGCCATGCGCCCGGAACGTGGCCTCGTCCGTAAGCTGAACACTGAAAGTGTTCGTCTCATGCATGAACTCGGCGATCAAAACGCGCGGCACCGTCATCTCCCCAAAACGTGTCGTTCAATTTTTTTGACAGTTTTGGCGAGGCAACTGGGTTTTGGCCACTGATTTTCGCGCATGCATCCCCAGAAACCTGCGCGCTTGTCGAATTGTGGTGAATATGCTCGACGACGGCAAGGAGCCGAAAGGCTGATGCCGCCTCCGCAAAATCTCCAGCGGCAGCAAAGGGATAGACGACACATCGCCGCGCCGAACTCGACGCGACGGCGAAAGACCGGCCGCCCCGAACGGAGCGCTACAGCGACTTGAAGCTCGGATAATGCCCGCGATAGCTCTTCTCGAGGATCGCGACGCCGCCGCGCTCCTTCAGAATCTGCGCGACCGAAAGGCCGAGCTCGCGCGCCTGTTCCGGCAGCGCGCTCTGATCCGCGACGACGCGCTCGGTACCCTCGATCGAGGTCACCTGCGCATGCAGCGTCAGGCGGCCGTCCTGCCATGTCGCACAGGCGCCGACCGGCAGGCTGCAACCAGCCCCCAGCGCATGCATCATCTCGCGTTCGGCCTCGGCCTCGGCACGGGCCTGCGGGCACTCGATCGCCTTCAGCACCTCGATCACCGCCGTATCCTCGGCGCGGGCCTCGAGCCCGAGCGCGCCCTGCCCGACCGCATAAGGGAACAGGGACGGGGCGAGCGTCTCCGACGAGGCTTCGTCCAGCCCCAGCCGGCGCAAGCCGGCTTGCGCGAGAATGACCGCATCGAGCGCGTCCTCTCCGCCGATCTTGGCGAGGCGGGGCCCGACATTGCCGCGGATCGGAACAACGGTCACATCCGGCCGCAGGTTCAGGATCTGCGCGCGCCGCCGAAGCGACCCCGTGCCGACGCGCGCTCCCTGGCGCAGCGAGGCCATGGTCGCGCCGCAGAGCGCGTCACGCGGGTCCTCGCGTGGCGGCACCGAAGCCAGGACGAGCCCCTCATGCAGGGTGGTCGGCAGGTCCTTCAGCGAATGGACGACGAAGTCGACCTCGCGCTTCACCAGTTGCTGCTCGTGCTCGACGGCGAAGACGCCGACCATGCCGAACTGGTGGAATTCGGAGACGCGATCGCGGTCGGCGATGGTGGCGATCTGGCAGAGGGTGAATTCCGCCTGCGGGAACTTCTCCCGGATCAGGCCCATGATATGGTGGGTCTGGGCCATCGCCAGCGGGCTGCGGCGCGTGCCGATCCTCAGATGCATGATCTCAAAGCTTTCGGTCTTGTCCGGCCGGGCCGGTTGTTGCGGCGGTCTATAACAGCGGGGCGGCGGGCTGACGAGTGCGGCACATGCCCATACTGCGCTGGATCAATTGCGGGCGGCTGCCCCACCCTGCTGCCGCATGGTCGCCATCGCCTGCCGGAGTACCTCGAACACGCGCGGATCGCGCGACTGGGCGACGTTGAAGCGCATGAAATCGCCGGCGGTCTGGGCGACGCTGAAAACGTTTCCGGGCGCCAGCACAACGCCCTGCATAACCGCGAGCTGGGCCAGCTCGGCGGAATCGATGCATTCAGGCAGGCGGCACCAGAGATAGAAGCCGCCGCGCGGCATCAGCCAGGGCCGAATCCCGAGCGTCTCAAGCCGCGCCGCGACCTCGCGCCGCGCCTGTGCGAGGCGGCGGTGCAGCTCCTCCATATGCTTGCGATAGCTGCCGCCGGCGAGGACACCCGCCAGAAGCTCAGTGGAGACCGGGCTTGGCCCACCGAAATTGGTCGCAACCTGCAGGTCGACGAGTCCTTCGATCCAATCGGCGCGTGCAGCAACATAGCCGCAGCGGACGGCGGCCGAGAGCGTCTTCGAAAAGCTGCCGATCCGGATGACGCGCTCCAGCCCGTCGAGCGAGGCCAGTCGCGACGAAGGCTCCGGCTCGAAATCGGCGAAGATGTCGTCCTCGACGATGATCATGTCATGGGCCGCGGCGGTACTCAGCACGCGATAGGCGGCCTGCGGCGACAGGCCGGCGCCGGTTGGATTGTGCAACCCGGAATTGGTCAGGTAGAGGCGTGGGCGTTCAGCCGAGACGACTGCCTCGAACGCGGCAATGTCAGGGCCGGAGGGCGTATAGGGCGCGCTCAGGACGCGCACCTGATGCGCCCGCAGCAAAGCCTGAAAGTTGAAATAGCAGGGGTCATCGACAAGCACGGCATCGCCCGGCCGCAACAGGAAGCGGCAGATCAGGTCGAGCGCCTGCGTGCCCGAGCCGGTCAGCATGAGCTGCTCCGGCGAAACCGCGAGCCCGGCCTCGGCGAAGCGCCCGAGCAGGAGCCGGCGCAGGACGGAGGCGCCGCGCGTGCCGCCGTAATCGGTGAGAATCGCGCCATCGGCCCGCGCCAGCGCCCGAAAGCCGCGGCGCAATGCCTCCTCCGGCATCCAGTCTGCCGGCAGCCAGCCGCAGCCGGGCTTCAGCGCGCCCGGCTCTGCATCGAGCGACTGGCGCGAGACCCAGAAGGGATCGACCGCGAGCTCCTGCGGCGAAGCAGCTTGCGTCAACGCCAAGGGCGGCAGGCCACCGCCGGTGACGTAGAAGCCCGAGCCCTGACGGGCCCGGATCAGGCCTTCGGCCGCGAGGCGGTCATAGGCCTCGACGACGGTGGAAGGCGAGACCTTCATCGCCGCCGCGAAGCCGCGGATCGAAGGCAGGCGGTCGCCCGGTGCGAGCGTGCGCGCCGCCAGCCGGCCGCGGATCGCCGCCATTACCGCCTCCGTTCGCGTCGCGGCAGGTTCGCTCAATCGGATTGTATGGTCATCCATAGCCATACAGTTTGCCATGAATGTATCGGTCTGTCGCTGGCTTCGTCGGCCGCCCACGCCTAGAGCACGGCTTAGCGTGAAGGAGCAGGCAGATCGCATGATGAAGGATTGGGGCGGCAAGGGCTGGGGCAGCGGATTGCTCGGCGTGCTGATCTTCAGCGGCTCGCTGCCGGCGACGCGCGTCGCCGTGGCCGGCTTCTCGCCCCTGTTCCTGACCGGCGCACGCGCCGCGATCGCAGCACTACTCGGCGCCGCCTGTCTCATGCTCTTGCGCCAGCAATGGCCAAGCCGCGCCGATATCCGCCCGCTCGCGGTCGTCGCACTCGGCGTCGTGCTCGGTTTTCCGCTGCTGACGGCGCTCGCCCTCCAGCACATCCCCTCGGCGCGCTCGATCGTCTTCATCGGGCTCTTGCCGCTCGCGACTGCGCTCTTCGGCGTGCTGCGCGGCGGCGAGCGGCCGAAGCCGGTGTTCTGGCTGTTTTCAGGCCTCGGCAGCGCGACGGTCGTCGGCTTCGCGCTCGCCAATAGCGACAGCGGCTCATTGACGGGGGACCTGCTGATGGTCGCCGCTGTCCTGCTCTGCGGGCTCGGCTATGCCGAGGGCGCAACGCTCTCGCGTCGGCTCGGCGGCTGGCAGGTGATCTCCTGGGCGCTGCTCCTGTCGCTACCGGCGATGGCCGTGATCACCCTGCTGTTCTGGCCGTCGACCTGGCAGGGCATCGGGACGCCGGCCTGGATCGGCCTCGGCTATGTTTCGGTCTTCAGCATGCTGGTCGGTTTCGTGTTCTGGTACCGGGGGCTGGCGATCGGGGGCACGGCGACGGTCGGCCAGCTTCAGCTGCTGCAACCGTTCTTCGGGCTGACGCTGGCAGGCTGCCTGCTCGGCGAACCGATCGCCTGGACGATGATCGCGGCGACCGCCGTGGTGGTGCTCTGCGTCGCCGGGGCGAAGCGCTTCGCCTGAACCGAAGCTCTTGGATTTCGCGCAGCCCAAGGCCATCTTAAGGGCCAAGGAGATGGTGCGATGGCGAGCGGATGGGCTCCGGACGGAGCGGTTCAGGACCAGATCGACGGCTCGATTTCGGACGCGGTTCGCCTCGCGCGCTCGCGCCTGCCGAATGGCCCCGGCGAAATCCACTGCCAGGAATGCGGCGAGGAGATCCCCGAAGCGCGGCGCCTTGCCATGCCCGGCGCGCGGCTCTGCATCGGCTGCCAGTCCGGCCATGACCGATCGGCGGCGCTCTCCGGCTACAATCGACGCGGCAGCAAGGACAGTCAGCTCAAATAGACCCGCCGACCTAAGCGCCAGCGGAGCGCAGGACGGCGACGAACTTGATCGCGCTGTCCGAGAGCGGCCGATCCTTCAGCGAGGTCATGCCGATGCTGCGCTGGATCACTGGCGCGACGAGAGGGACCATGGCCAGTTCGTCGGCGTTGAACATGGCGAAGGTCATCGTCGGTAGCACCGTCACGCCGAGCCCCGCCGCAGCCAGCGCCGCGGCACAGGAAATCTGATCGACCTCATAGGCCGGCGCGGCCGGCAGATCGGCGTGGATGAAGCCCGCATCGGTGAGGCGCCGGACCGAGGAGGACGGCGACATCGCGATGAAATCGAAGGGCGCCAGCTCGCTCCAGTCGACGCTGCCGCGCCCGGACAAGGGATGCCGGCGCGACACGACGAGCATCAGCCGGTCGCTCGCGATCTCTTCGAAGGCGAAAGCGGCCTGGCCGTCGGGCCTGCCGGCGATGACGAGATCGACGCTGCCATCCTGCAGCATCGCCATCGCGCGCTCCTGCAAGGCATCGCGCACCGCGACCGCAATGCCCGGATAACGATCACGGAAGGCCCGCAGCGCCGGCGGCAGCAAGGTACAGACGGCAGACGGCAATGCGGCGACGGACAAGCGGCCATGCACGCTGTCGCCGCGCCGCGCGATCGCTTCGAAGGTACCCGCCAGGCTTCGCATCGCTTCGCGGGCGCTGGCCACGACATGCTGGCCTTCATAGGTCAGCGCCAGTTGCCGCGTCGTCCGGTCGACCAGCCTGCAGCCGAGTTCCGCCTCGACGCGCCTCAGGGTTTCGCTGACAGAGGGCTGCGATACGCCGAGCTTTTCCGCAGCAGCGGTCAAGCTCAGGGTATCGCCGATAGCGACGAGGATTTCGAGCTGGCGCAGGGTCAGGTTCATTGGCGAAGCCGGGCGAAAAGGCGAAGCTTTTTATAGGTCAAGCCTATATATAAATTAAGCGCCATTATTTGACGTTTTTCCCTGCGAGCGTTTGCATGGCCGCGCATGAATGACGCGGACGGCATGGAAACGCAGTGGTGACACAGCAGGTTTGGATCGGGGCTGCGGCCGGCTTCGCAGGCGATCGCGCCGACGCTTCGGGGCCGCTGATCGCAACGCTCGCGCGTCACGATGGCCCGCGCTTCCTGATTTTCGAGACACTGGCGGAACGCACCCTCGCGCTCGCACAGCTCGACCGCCTGGCAGATCCGACGCGCGGCGAGGTTCCGGCCCTGAGGCGCCTGCTTTGGCCGGCGCTGGCGCCCTGCGCCGCTGCGGGCATCAAGATCATCGGCAATTTCGGCGGGGCCAACCCGTTCGGCGCCGCCGCGAAAATCAGGAGCTGGGCCATCGAGCTCGGCTGCCCCAACCTTAAGATCGCGGTGGTGGCCGGCGACGATCTGCGGGACATGTTCAGCTCGGCCGATTTCGCCCGCATGGAAACCGACGGCGCCCTGCTACGCGACGAGCCCGCCATCGTGGCGGCGAATGCCTATCTGGGGGCGGATGCGATCGCCGCGGCGCTGAGCGCGGGCGCGGATATCGTCGTGACGGGGCGCGTCGCCGATCCCGCCCTCGTGCTCGGCCCGCTCAAACACAGTTTCGGCTGGGCGGATGACGATTGGGACAGGCTCGCGGCCGGCATTCTGGCTGGCCATCTGCTCGAATGCGGATCGCAGGTGACCGGCGGGTACTTCGCCGACCCCGGCATCAAGGACGTGCCGGGGCTGGATGCGTTGGGCTATCCAATCGCCGAAATCGAGCCGGACGGCACCTTCGTCGTCACCAAGCCGGCGGGAACGGGCGGGCTCGTCGACCGCCGGACGGTGACGGAACAGGCCCTCTACGAAATCCACAATCCGGCCGCCTATCTGACGCCGGATGTGGTGCTCGATCTCACGCAGGTCGAACTCGCGGAAACCGGGCCGGACCGCGTGCGGGTGACCGGTGCGCGCGGGCGCCCCCGGCCCGAGACGCTGAAGGCGACGATCTGCTTCGACGGCGGATTTCTCGCCGAAGCCGAGATCTCCTATGCCGGCCCCAACGCCAGGTCCCGCGCAGCGCTCGCCATCGAGACGGTGACGAAGCGCGTCGGCCGCCTTCACCCCGCAATGCGGGTTCGCGCCGACCTGATCGGGGTGGTCAGCGTCTTCGGCGATACGACTGGAGCGCGGCTGAATGCCGATGCCCCGAATTTCGGCGATAGCGATCTGCGCGTCCGGTTCGCGGCCGAGTCCACCGACCGCCCCGCAGCGGAATGCCTGCTCGACGAGGTCGAGGCACTCTACTGCGCCGGCCCCGCCGGCGGCGGCGGCGTCCGCAGACGCCTGACGCCCCGGCTGCGCAGCGCGTCCTGCCTGGTGGATCGCAAGCACGTCGCACCGCAAGTCTCGTTTCTGGAGATGGCATGACCCGCGCGGTTCCGCTCTACGAGCTCGCCCATGCCCGCTCCGGCGACAAGGGCAACCGGCTCAATATCGCGGTCATCTGCCGCGAGCCGGCCTTCTTCGAGCCCCTGCGTGAGCGATTGACGGAGGCGTTCGTCGCGCGCGTTTTCCGCGAGCGCCAGCCCAGCGCCGTCAGGCGCTATGAACTGCCGAAGCTCAACGCCTTCAACTTCGTGCTCGACGATGTGCTGGATGGCGGCGTCAACGGCAGCCTCGGGCTCGACGGCCACGGCAAGACGCTCTCCTTCCTCCTGCTCTCGGCCGAGATCGATATACCGGCCGAGCTGCTGACCCCGGCGGAAGAGCCATCCCCCGAACCCATGAGCGGAGGCACGCGATGAGCGCCGAACCCGTCGTCGACTACCTCCGGCAACGCCATGACGCCGTGATGGCGCGGCTTGACGCCTTCCTCAGGCTGCCGAGCGTCAGCACCGACCCTGCCTATGCGCAGGGCATGTCCGATACACGCGCCTTCCTGCTGGACTGGCTGAAAGGCATCGGCCTGAGCGATGTCCAGCTTCTCGACGGCGGCGGGCAGCCGGCGGTCTACGGCGCCTGGCTCGGCGCGCCGGGAGCGCCGACGATCATCGTCTACGGCCATTACGATGTACAGCCGCCGGACCCGCTGGCGCTTTGGCAATCGCCGCCCTTCGAGCCGACGATCCGCGACGGGCGCCTCTACGCGCGCGGCGCCTCCGACGTGAAGGGCTCGACCACGATCGCGATCGAGACCGTCGCGGCCTTCCTCGCCGTCGAGGGGCGCTGCCCGGTCAATATCAAGCTCTTCATCGAGGGCGAGGAGGAGACCGGCAGCCCGAGCCTGCACGAGATCGTCCGCCGCTACGGCGACCTGCTCGAGGCCGATGCGATGATCTCGGCCGATGGCGGCCGGGCGAGCCCGACCGTTCCCACGATCAATGTCGGCGCACGCGGCCTGACCAAGCTCGAACTGGTCGTCCGGGCCGCCGACAAGGAATTGCATTCCGGCCGCTATGGCGGTTCGGTCCGCAATGCCCTGCATGAACTCGCCGCCATCGTCGCCACCCTCCACGATGCCGACGGCGCTATCGCCATCCCCGCCCTGATGGATGCCGTGCGGCCGCTGTCCGAGCGCGACCGGCTCGATACCGCCGCCCTGCCCTTCGACGAGGCCGCCTTCGTCGCGGATGTCGGCGGCATCGCTGCAGGCGAGCCCGGTTACAGCATCCGGGAACGACTGACGCTACGCCCCGCGATCGACGTAAACGGCCTGTGGGGCGGCTATACCGGCGCCGGCTCCAAGACTGTCATCCCGGACGAGGCGCGGGCCAAGATCACCATCCGCCTGGCGCCGGGACAGGACCCCGACCAGGCCTGCCAGGCCCTGAAGGACCATATTCTCGCCGTGGCGCGGCCGGGAGTTCGGGTCAGCTTCGAAGCGATCGGCGGGGGATCGCCGGCCTCCACGCTCGCAGCGGAACACCCGCTGGTGCAGGCGGCGACGGCCGTGCTGCGCCGTACCTCCGGGCAGGAGCCCGTGCAGGTGCGCCTCGGCGCGACCGTGCCGATCACCGCGATCTTCAAGGAGGCGATGGGACTGGACACGCTGATGTTCGGCTTCAATCTGCCGGACGAGGACGTGCACGCGCCCAACGAATTCTTCCACATCCCCTCGGTCGCGCTGGGGCTCCGAGCCTGGCCGATGCTGCTGCAGGAACTGGCACGCTTCGCCCCGTCGGCTTTCCGCCCGCAGACAGGGTGAGGAGCCCACAGCGCCAGCGGTGCCCGCCTTCGCGAAGGCCGCAACGACCGGGGCTGCCTATGCGGCGGCGAGGCCGCCGTTCTTCTCGATGAAGGCGACGATCTCCTCCACGCCTGTGAGCCGGTTCAGGTCGGAGAAGACGAAGGGCCTGCCAGCGCGCTGCTTTTGCGTGTCCGACCGCATCACGTCGAGATTGGCCCCGACATAGGGCGCCAGGTCGATCTTGTTGATGATCAGCAGGTCCGAGCGGGTGATGCCGGGCCCACCCTTGCGCGGAATCTTCTCGCCGCCGGCGACGTCGATGACATAGAGCGTGATGTCGGCGAGATCGGGCGAGAAGGTCGCGGCGAGGTTATCGCCGCCGGATTCGATGAACACCACGTCGAGATCGGGAAAGCGGCGGCGCATCTCGGCGATGGCGGCGAGGTTGATCGAGGCGTCCTCGCGGATCGCAGTATGCGGGCAGCCGCCGGTCTCGACGCCGATGATGCGCTCTTCCGGCAGGGCTTGCAGCCGGTTGAGGATCAGCTCGTCTTCCCTCGTGAAGATGTCGTTGGTGACGACGGCGACGGAGTAGCGCTCGCGCATCGCCTTGCAGAGCTTTTCGGTGAGGGTCGTCTTGCCGACGCCGACCGGGCCGCCGATGCCGACCCGGAGCGGACCGTTTGAGGATTTCACGAGCGAAAGACCCTTGAATACTGCGTTTCGTGGTTCATCGAGAGGATATCGGCGCGAATGGTGCAGGAGCCGAGATCGTCGAGGGTCGAGACGGCGGCGCGCTGGGCGGTGCGCAGGATGACGGGTTCAAGCGCCGCGAGCGTCGCCACCCCGTCGCGCTGGCCGAGCGGCACCAGTCGCACGCAGGCCTGAACGAGATTCGAGGCGAAGGCGTGGAGATAGGCGATGAGCGCATCGGCGAGCCTGATGTCGTGGCGCGCTGCGGCGGAACCGACGGCCACCGGATAGGCGAGCCCCCCCTCCCCGCCTGCCGCCTCGCCGCCCCAGGCGGTCATAGCCTCGACGAAGGCGCTGCCTTGCAGGGTCGTCTCCATATGGCGCTCGCGCGAACCGGACATCGCGTCGGCGAGTTCGGCGACGGCGTTCAGGCTCTCACCCGCGGCAACGTTGCGCCAAGCTTCGGCCAGAAGAACGGCGTCGTTCCAAGCGGAGCCACGCTCCAGCAGCGTTTCCAGCCATTCGCACAGGCTCGCGCGGTCGCGGATCAGCCCGTCATGGATCGCCCGTTCCAGCCCATGGCTATAGGCGAAGGCTCCGACCGGAAAGGCCGGAGAGAGCCATGTCATCAGACGCGTGAGCGCGACGGCCTCAGTCATGATGATGATGGTCGTGGCCATGTGCGTGACCATGTCCATGCGTGTGGCCATGGCCGTGATCATGCCCGTTGGCATGATAGGCGCCATGCACCGGCTGGAAGCGCGCGACGACTTCTCGAACGGAGGCACCGAGCCCTTCGAGCATCGCCCGGATGACGTGGTCACGCTGAATCAGGATGCTGGTTTCGTCGATCTGCGCCGGCAAATGGCGGTTGCCCAGATGCCAGGCGAGATGACGCAACGGACATGTGCCCGGCAGCACCTCGTAAAGCTCCTCCTCCGCCGCGAGGATCGCGACGGCGCGGCCATCGTCGAGCACGAGCCGATCGCCATCGGCGAACAGCACCGGCGCGGGCAGGTCGACCATGATCTCCTCGCCCTGATCGGTCGTCACCAGCTTGCGGCGGAGGTGGCGGGCGGCATGGTCGAGCCGGAGCGTGCCGGCCGGAACGCCGCTACCGCCGTGGCTATGGGAAATGGCGCGGAGCATGCTCAAGCCTCGGATCAGAATAGGAAATAGCGCTGCGCCATCGGCAGCACGGTCGCGGGCTCGCAGGTCAGCAGCTCGCCATCGGCGCGCACCTCGTAGGTCTCGGGGTCGACCTCCATATGCGGGGTGGCGTCGTTGAGAACCATCGAAGCCTTGGAAATGCCGCCGCGCGTGTTCTCGACCGCGATCATGCCTTTGGCGACGCCGAGCTTCTCCTTGAGACCCTTGGCGATCGCCGCCCGGCTGACGAAGGTCACGGAGGAGACAGCAGGGGCGCGGCCCATGGCGCCGAACATCGGCCGGTAATGCATCGGCTGGGGCGTAGGGATCGAGGCGTTGGGATCGCCCATCGGGGCAGCCGCGATCATGCCGCCGACCAGCACCATCTCAGGCTTCACGCCGAAAAACGCCGGATTCCAGAGCACGAGATCGGCCCGCTTGCCGACTTCCACCGAACCGACATGCTTCGACAGCCCCTGCGCGATGGCGGGATTGATCGTGTATTTGGCGATGTAGCGGCGCACGCGCAGATTGTCGTTGTCGCCGGTCTCGGCAGGCAGGCGCCCGCGCTGCACCTTCATCTTGTGCGCGGTCTGCCAGGTCCGGATCGGCACCTCGCCGACGCGGCCCATGGCCTGGCTGTCCGACGAGATGATCGAGAAGGCGCCGATATCGTGCAGGATGTCCTCGGCCGCGATCGTTTCCTTGCGGATGCGGCTCTCGGCGAAGGCGATGTCCTCCGGGATCGAGGGCGACAGGTGATGGCAGACCATCAGCATGTCCAGATGCTCGGCGATGGTGTTCTGCGTGTAGGGCCGCGTCGGATTGGTCGAGGACGGGATGACGTTCCTGAGGCCGCAGACCTTGATGATATCCGGCGCATGGCCGCCGCCGGCCCCTTCCGTGTGGAAGGCATGGATGGTGCGGCCCTTGAAGGCCGCGACCGTGTCCTCGACGAAGCCGCTTTCGTTCAGCGTGTCCGTGTGGATCATCACCTGAACGTCGTGGTCGTCGGCAACGCTGAGGCAGTTGTCGATCGCAGCCGGCGTCGTGCCCCAGTCCTCATGGAGCTTCAGCGCGCAGGCGCCACCCTCGATCATCTCGATCAGCGCGGCGGGCTTCGACGCGTTGCCCTTGCCGGAGAGGCCGAGGTTGATCGGCACCGCATCGAAGGACTGGATCATCCGGCCGAGATGCCAGGGGCCGGGCGTGCAGGTCGTCGCCAGCGTGCCATGGGCCGGGCCGGTGCCGCCGCCGAGCATGGTGGTGACGCCGGACATCAACGCCTCGTCGATCTGCTGCAGGCAGATGAAGTGGATATGGGCGTCGACGCCGCCGGCGGTGAGGATCTTGCCCTCGCCGGCGATCGCCTCGGTGCCGGGACCGATCACGATGGTGACGCCCGCTTGCGTATCCGGATTGCCGGCCTTGCCGATGGCGACGATCCGCCCGTCCTTCAGACCCACATCGGCTTTCACGATGCCCCAGTGGTCGACGATCAGAGCATTGGTGATGACGGTGTCGACGGCGCCCTCGGCGCGGCTTGCCTGGCTCTGGCCCATGCCGTCGCGGATGACCTTGCCGCCGCCGAACTTCACCTCCTCGCCATAGACCGTGAAGTCCTTCTCGACCTCGATGATGAGATCGGTATCGGCGAGGCGGACGCGGTCGCCGACCGTCGGTCCGTACATCTGCGCGTAAGCGGCGTGGGAGAGCTTGGCCGGCATCAGAGTTTCCCCATCACCTTCTGCTGGAAGCCGTAGACGGCGCGCCCGCCGCCAAGCGGCACGAGGCGGACCTCGCGCTGCTGGCCGGGCTCGAAGCGCACGGCGGTGCCGGCGGCGATGTCGAGCCGCATGCCCCGCGCGACGGCACGGTCGAAATCGAGCGCCTCGTTGGTCTCGAAGAAATGATAGTGCGAGCCAACCTGGATCGGCCGGTCGCCGGTATTGGCGACGAGCAGCGTGACCTGCTCCGCGCCCGCATTGAGGACGATGTCGCCCGCGGCGGGAAAGACCTCTCCGGGGATCATCGTCTCAGGCTCCCGCGACCAGCCAGAGGCCGCCGAGCGCGGTCAACCCGCCGGCAATCCGTGCAGCAACCCGGCCGCGATGCGAGAGCGCGTTGCCGGCGAGGCCAATGCCGATGCCGGCCGCGTGCAGCAGCGCGGTCGCCAGCGCGAAGCCGGCCATGAAGGACAGGCTCGTCGCCTCGCCGAGCTCGCCGCCATGGGCATAGCCATGGAACAGCGCGAAGAATCCAACCACGGCCATGCCGACCGCGACCGGGACCTGCAGCGCAACCAGCGCCAGCAGGCCGAGCACCACGACGGAAGCCGCGATCGCCGGCTCGACGAAGGGCAGGCCGATGTTTGCGAGCGCCGCGGCGAAGCCGAGCATCATCGTGACGACGAAGGCGGTCGGAATCATCCAGACCGCACGACCGCCGACGAGGAAGGCCCAAAGACCGACGCCGACCATCGCCAGGATATGGTCGGCCCCGAAAAGCGGATGCGAGAAGCCGGCGGCAAAGGAGCCGTGCTCGGCCGGGTTGAGATGCGCGAAGGCCGGGCTTACGGCACCGACGCTTAGGATCAGCGCGATCGACGATCTCTTCATGGCAATCTCCGGCTTCAACGGATCGGTTCGTGGACGGTGACAAGCTTGGTGCCGTCCGGAAAGGTGGCTTCGACCTGCACGTCGTGGATCATCTCGGCGATGCCCTCCATGACCTGCGCGCGGCTGACGACATGGGCGCCCGCCTCCATCAGATCGGCGACGCTGCGGCCATCGCGCGCGCCCTCGACGACGAAATCGGAGATCAGGGCGATGGCCTCGGGGTGGTTGAGCTTCACCCCGCGCTCAAGCCGGCGCCGGGCGACCATGGCCGCCATGGAGATCAGGAGCTTGTCCTTCTCGCGCGGTGTCAGGTTCATGAAAGCCTCTAGAGTTGCCAGACCTTGGGCAGCGGACGGCCGCCCAGGAGAAGGGTGAGCAGCGGCTCCAGCCGCCGCCGGAGCGCGAGCCCGGTCTCCTCGACCAGACGTGCGAGAAACTTGCCGTTCCAGGCGCTGGCGCCGCCGTTGGGTCCAATGATGGATCGGGCCTGATCGAGAAAGCGCTCGGGCGCGGCTCCGGCGAACAACACCGTCGCCATGGCGCGGCAGCCGGCCATGGCGGGCTGCGGTGCGAGCCGGGCCGCGATATTGCCCCCGACGCGCAGATCGTCGGCAAAGAGCAGTCGGCCGTCGCGGCGAATGCGCCAGCGGTCGTGCAGATGGCCGCTATGCAAGGTCTCGCCCATCGCCTGCCGGCCGAAGAGCACGGCCTCGACGGCGACCAACTCGGCATCATCGGCGAGATCGACATCGAGCGAACGGGACAGGCGCCCTCCGTCGAACAGGATGGTCTCTTGCGGCAGCCAGGCGAGCCGGGCGCCGGCCGCAAGCCGCAGGCGGTTGGTTACGGCGGCATCCGCCCCGGTCGAGCGGTAGATGCGTTCGCAAGCCTGAGTGGTGACGGCGGCCGCGGCGCCGGCAGCGAGGGTCACCTCGGCACCGAAGCGGTCTCCCCCGGTCAGCCCGCCCGCCGTGTTGATGATGATCGCCTGCGGATCGTCGGTTCCGAGCGGTCGCGGGAAGCGCAGCTTAGCGCAGCCCTCCTGGAACAGCCGATCGAGGCAGGTTTGGCCATCGCGCGAGCGGAAGCTCACGCTCGCCTGTCCATGGGCGCGCTGCATCCGCGCCGTCACGGAGTTCTGGAGATCGTCAATCGCCAGCATCGTCAGGGCCGCTTCGCATGCAGCAGGGTTTGCAGAAGACGCTGCATCTAGACCTGAATCAAGCGCTGAACCTGCGCCCCGTCGAGCTCAGCCATCGCACCGGACAGCACGACCTCGCCGCGATCCATCACGAACATCGTGTCGGCGAGATCGCAGGCGAAGTCGAAATACTGCTCGACCAGCACGATCGCCATGCCGCCCTTCTGGCGGAGATAGTCGATTGCGCGGCCGATATCCTTGATGATCGAGGGCTGGATACCCTCGGTCGGCTCGTCCAGCACCAGCAGCCTGGGTCGGGTGACCAGCGCCCGCGCAATCGCGAGTTGCTGCTGCTGGCCACCCGAGAGGTCTCCGCCGCGCCGGCCCAGCATGGTCTTCAGCACGGGGAACAGGTCGAAGAGCTCATCCGGGACGAAGCGCTCCTTGCGCTTCAGCGGCGCGAAGCCGGTCTCCAGATTCTCCTTCACCGTCAGCAGCGGGAATATCTCCCGCCCCTGCGGCACATAGGCGATGCCGGCCCGCGCGCGATCCTCGCTGCGCAGGACCGAGATGTCTTCTCCATCGAGGCGGATATGGCCGCCGGAAATCGGCTGATGGCCGACGATGGCGCGCATCAGCGAGGTCTTGCCGACGCCGTTGCGGCCCATCACGCAGGTGACCTTGCCGGTCTCGGCCGTGACGGAGACGCGGCGCAGCGCCTGGGCGGCACCGTAATGCAGGTTGATGGCGTCGACGGTCAGCATCGTGTCGCCTCCACCCTGATCTTGCAGGAAAAAGCGCGGGTCATCCCGGGCGGAGCGAAGCGCAGACCCAGGATCCATGCCGGAACCTTCATTGGCAACGCTCCGGCATGGATCCCGGATCGGCGCCGCGGAGCCTGTCCTTGGGCCGACCGAAGGTCGGACCCGAGGGCGGCTTGTCCGGGATGACGGAGGAGGAGCAAGGCGAGTGTTATGGTCATCCCTCACCGCCCCAGATAGACTTCGACGACGCGCTCATTGGCGCTGACATGGTCGAGCGGGCCTTCTGCCAGCACCGAACCCTCGTGCAGCACCGTGACCTTCACGCCGAGTTCGCGGATGAAGCCCATGTCGTGTTCGACGACGATCACCGAATGATCCCGTGCGATCTCCTTGAGCAGCACGGCCGTCTGCGCGGTCTCGCCGTCGGTCATGCCGGCGGCGGGCTCGTCGACGAGCAGGAGCCTGGGATCCTGGGCCAGCAGCATGCCTATCTCCAGCCACTGCTTCTGGCCATGCGAGAGCGAACCCGCAAGCCGATCCCGCCTGTCGGCGAGCTTCACGATGCCGAGGATGTCGTCGATGCGCTTCTGCTGCGGGCTTTCCGTCTTCCAGAACAGCGTCTTAGCCACCGTGCGCTTCGACTTCAGGGCTAGCAGGATGTTGTCCTCGATCGTGTGGCTGTCGAAGACGGTCGGCTTCTGGAACTTGCGGCCGATGCCAAGATTGGCGATCGCAGCCTCGTCGAGCTTGGTCAGGTCGACGGTGCCGCCGAACATCACCGTGCCGACGTCCGGCTTCGTCTTGCCGGTGATGATGTCCATCATCGTGGTCTTGCCGGCGCCGTTCGGGCCGATGATGGCGCGCATTTCGCCGGGCTCGATGGTGAGCGACAGGCCACGGATCGCCTTGAAGCCGTCGAAGGAAACGCTGACGCCGTCGAGATAGAGCAGCGAGGAGGTCAGCGCGCCGGGCACGGGAGCGTTCATCGCCTTCACTCCGCCGGGGCCGGCTCGGCGGCCGGCGTTGCATCGCGCTTGCGGCGGCGTGCCCACAAGGCCTCGGCCGTGCCCAGAATGCCCTTGGGCAGGAAGAGCGTGACGACGACGAAGAGCCCACCGAGCGCGAAGAGCCAGTACGGCGCCATGAAGCCGGAGGTGAACATCGTCTTCGCCCAGTTGACCACGACGGCGCCGAGCGCCGCGCCGACCAGCGTGCCGCGCCCGCCGACAGCGACCCAGATCACGGTCTCGATCGAGTTGGCCGGAGCGAATTCGCTGGGATTGATGATCCCGACCTGCGGCACGTAAAGCGCGCCGGCCACGCCCGCCATGCAGGCCGAGACGGTGAAGACGAAGAGCTTGAAGCGGTCGACCCGGTAGCCGAGGAAGCGCGTGCGGGATTCCGCGTCGCGGATCGCGATCACGACCTTGCCGAGCTTCGAGACGACGATGCCGCGCGCGATCAGGAAACCGGCCGCCAGCATGACGCAGGTCATGGCAAACAGAGCAGCGCGTGTCGTCTGGGCCTGGATGTTGAAGCCGAGGATGTCCTTGAAATCAGTCAGGCCGTTATTGCCGCCGAAGCCCATGTCGTTGCGGAAGAAGGCGAGCAGCAGCGCATAGGTCAGCGCCTGGGTGATGATCGAGAGATAGACGCCGGTAACGCGCGAGCGGAAGGCGAACCAGCCGAAGACGAATGCGAGCAGGCCGGGCACCGCCAGCACCATCAGCATGGCGAAGGGAAAGGATGAGAAGCCCCACCAGTACCAGGGCAGTTCCTGCCAGTTCAGGAAGACCATGAAGTCGGGCAGGATCGGATTGCCATAGACGCCGCGCGAACCGATCTGGCGCATCAGATAGAGGCCCATGGCGTAGCCGCCGAGCGCGAAGAAGGCGCCGTGGCCGAGGCTCAGGATGCCGCAATAGCCCCAGACGAGATCGAGCGAGACCGCCAGCAGCGCGTAGCAGAGATATTTGCCCCAGAGCGACATGGTCGAGGTCGGGACATGGAAGGGCGAGGATACCGGCAGCAGCAGGTTCGAGAGCGGCACCAGCACGGCCAAGCCCAGCAGGATCGCGAGGAAGATACCGCCCCGCCGGTCCATGTTCTGGAGGAGGAAGCGGGTGATCATGCTTCCACCGCCCGGCCCTTGAGCGCGAACAGACCGCGCGGGCGCTTCTGGATGAAGAGGATGATGCAAACCAGGAGCGCGATCTTGCCGAGCACCGCGCCGGCATAGGGTTCGAGCAGCTTGTTGGCGACGCCGAGCGTCATGGCGCCGACCAGCGTGCCCCAGAGATTGCCGACGCCGCCGAAGACCACGACCATGAAGCTATCGATGATGTAGCTCTGGCCGAGATTGGGGCTGACATTGTCGATCTGCGAGAGCGCGACGCCGGCCAGTCCCGCGACGCCCGAACCCAGCCCGAAGGTCAGCGCGTCGATGCAGCCGGTGCGGATGCCCATGGCGGAGGCCATGCGCCGGTTCTGCGTGACGGCGCGCATCTGCAAGCCCATCGGCGTCAGCTTCAAAATGGCGAGCAGGGTCGCGAAGACCAGCGCGGCAAAGACGATGATCCAGAGCCGGTTATAGGTGATGGCCAGACCGCCAAGCTCGAAGGCGCCCGACATGAAGGAGGGCGCGCCGACCTCGCGATTGGTCGGGCCGAAGGCGGTGCGCACCGCCTGCTGCAGGATGAGGCTGATGCCCCAGGTGGCGAGGAGCGTCTCCAGCGGGCGGCCATAGAGGAAGCGGATGACGCCGCGCTCGATGGCGATGCCGACCGCCCCGGCAACGATGAAGGCGGCCGGCAGCGCAATCGCCAGCGACCAGTCGAACAGCCAGGGCGCATTGGAGCGGATCACCTCCTGCACCACGAAGGTGGTGTAGGCGCCGAGCATGACCATCTCGCCATGGGCCATGTTGATGACGCCCATGACGCCGAAGGTGATGGCGAGGCCGATAGCGGCGAGCAGCAACACCGAGCCAAGCGAGAGCCCGTACCAGAGGTTCTGAGCGGCGGCCCAGAGCTTCAAACGGCCTTCGATGGCGGTGATCGCCTTGGCCTGCGCTTCCTTGAGGGCCGGCGTCGCGTCGCCCGGTAGGGCGCGCAACGTCGCGAGGGCGTCCTGATCGCCCCGCTCGCGCAGAACCTCGATCGCGGCGTGCCGATCAAGGGGCTGCGTGTCCGGCTTGGCGATCAGGATCGCGGCCTGGGCCTGGCGCAGGGCAGCAAGCGCGCGGGGATTGGTTTCCTTGCCGATCGCCGCCTCGACGATCGGCAGCAGGCCGGCATCGCGGGATTTGAAGACCGCTTCTGCCGCGGCCACGCGCTTCGCCGGATCAGGATTGAGCAGGCCGAGGCCGCCAAGCGCGGCCTGCACCGCGCGGCGCACCGCGTTGTTGAGGCGGACGGGCTTCACATCGGCGGGAGCGGCAGCGAGCGTGGCGCCGGTCCTGGCATCGACGAAGCCATTGGCAGCCGTCTTCACGGCGACACCGCCGGGGCCGGCGAGCAGGCGCCCGTCGCTCAAGGCTTCGACGATCAGCGCGGCATTGGGGTGAGCGGTCGAGACCAGTATCTCGATGGCGCGGGACGTGTCGGAATAGCTGTCTGCCGCCAGCCGCGTGAAGGCTTCGTCAGTGGTCTGCGCGATCGACGCGACCGAGGCCGCGACCAGCGCGACGAGGATGACGAGCGCATGCTTCAGGCGGTGGAAGATCGGCATCGATCCGGTTCACTTGTCGGCTGGTGATTGCCTGGAAAAGCCGTGCCGCGAAGCGGCGAATGAAGGGCGGCCGGGATGTTTCCCTTGCCGCCCCTCCCCCTCATGACCTCAAACGGCGCCGCACTTGCCGGTCTTGACGTTGAAATTGCCGCATTTCTTCTCGACCCAGTCGCCGACGAGGTCCTTGGAACCGTCGAGCTCCTTCGACCAGGCGTCGCCGGGGACGAGCCCCGAGGTCTTCCAGACCACGTCGAACTGGCCGTCGTCCTTGATCTCGCCGATGAAGACCGGCTTGGTGATGTGGTGGTTCGGGAGCATCTTCGAGATGCCGCCGGTGAGGTTCGGCGCCTCGATGCCCGGCAGCGCGTCGATGACCTTGTCGGGATCGACGGTCCCGGCCTTCTGAACCGCCTTCACCCACATGGCGAAGCCGACGACATGGGCTTCCATCGGGTCGTTGGTGACGCGCTTCGGGTTCTTGGTGAAGGCCTGCCACTGCTTGATGAAAGCCTCGTTCTCCGGCGTCTTGATCGACTGGAAGTAGTTCCAGGCGGCGAGATGGCCAACGAGCGGCTTGGTGTCGATGCCGGCAAGCTCCTCCTCGCCGACCGAGAAGGCGACGACCGGGATGTCGGTCGCCTTGATGCCCTGGTTGCCGAGTTCCTTGTAGAACGGCACGTTGGCGTCGCCGTTGATGGTCGAGACCACGGCGGTCTTCTTGCCGGCCGAGCCGAACTTCTTGATGTCGGAGACGATGGTCTGTCAGTCGGAATGACCGAAGGGCGTGTAGTTGATCATGATGTCCTCGGGCTTCACGCCCTTGGACTTCAGATACGCCTCGAGAATCTTGTTGGTCGTGCGCGGATAGACATAGTCCGTGCCGGCCAGCACCCAGCGCTCGACCTTCTCTTCCTTGGCGAGATAGTCGACGGCGGGGATCGCCTGCTGGTTCGGCGCCGCGCCCGTATAGAAGACGTTGCGCTCGCTTTCCTCGCCCTCGTACTGGACGGGGTAGAACAGGATGTTGTTGAGCTCCTTGAAGACCGGCAGCACCGACTTGCGCGACACCGAGGTCCAGCAGCCGAAGGTGGCCGCGACCTTGTCCTTGGTGATCAGCTCGCGCGCCTTCTCGGCGAAGAGCGGCCAGTTCGAGGCGGGATCGACGACGACGGCCTCGAGCTTCTTGCCGAGCAGGCCGCCCTTCTTGTTCTGCTCCTCGATGAGCATGAGCATGACGTCCTTCAGCGTCGTCTCGGAGATCGCCATCGTGCCCGAGAGCGAGTGAAGGATGCCGACCTTGATGGTGTCCTGCTGCGCCACCGCCGGCAGGCGGGAGGAGCCGAGGAAAGCGGCACCGGCCAGAGCGGTGCCGAGGAATTCACGACGGTTGCTGTTCACGGCCATCTCCCGAAGGATTGTTGTTGACGGCGCCCCCTCGACGCCGACGGACCGTGCGGCCCATGTCCCCAAGCTTCGCAAGCGGTGTGCCAACCCATGTGGCAGCGCCCGTTTGCGGGGTCTGGTGGCCCTTTTCGAGGGGTACAAGGAGCAATCAAGTGCTCAACGATAGCGCCGCCCCGCCATGTCGGCCCGGAAACGCCTATTTCCTGAGCACGGGGCGCCAGAAGAGTAAAATTGGCGTCATTCTAGGCAGGCGCTTTGAGATTCGCGGAGCAGCGAAGCCGGTCTTTGAACGGTAACAGCGCAAATCCTGATCAAGCCGAACAAAAAGCCGCCCTTTCGGGGCGCCTGCGACTGTCACTGAAAACCGGAACGGTGCCGCAACCAGACGGCGAATGCGCGCCCGGAATCGGAGATTAGGGTTATAGCGAGACCTCCGAAGGCAGCCTCGGACCGGGTTCGGATTGGTCAGTTGCGAACCTCGTTCCAGTAGTCGCTCATTTCCTGCTGACTCTTCCGGTCCGGCAAAACGCCTTTGTCCCCGTAGAGGCTCGCGGCGCCCCGGATCTGGGCCTCGGTGAGGTCGGTGCGATAACCCTCCAGCTCCTTGTCGTAGGTGAGCTTGTCCCATGGGATCGTAACGTGGTGGCTGCCGATGCCAAGAAAGCCCCCGAATGTCACGTCGACGAAGACGACACGGCCACTGACCTTCTCGATCAACAGCCGCTTGATGGTGCCGATCTGATCATATTTGAGGTCAAATACGGCAGTCCCTTCGACACGATCACTTTCGATGATCAGATGCGGCGCAGCCGGTCGCTCGGCGGGCCCCCAGAGATAAAAGCCGCTCTCGAGGATGCCGGCCGCCACGACCGCCCTGCTGACGGGGATGGCCCACTCCTCATTGGGCTGGATCTCTCGCACGAGAGTCCACGGCCCAAGCCCCGTAGGCAATCTGCCGCCAGTACGCTCCTCGGCGAAGGCGCGCAGGTCAGGGGAGCTCGCGGCCTGGAACAAGCAGTAGGTTCTCATCAGTGCCTCCCTTTGCCGGATCGAAGCCTGCGGCCTGCCGTTCATGGGGCCGGTCCTGTCGCGCAAGCCATTGCCTCCTCGCCCCCCCCAAACGCCGGCACGCTCAGCGGTCGGGAGCCCCCGGATCGCCCGTCATGAACCGGCCGCGAAGTAGAAGACCCGGGTGAACAGCGTGTGCTCCGACTCGAAGACCATGATCCCGGCGAAAACCAAGAGCACCAGCGGCGGGACGAGGATCGCATAGGTCAGCGCCAGCCGCTCCCAGGCCATGTGCATGAAGACTGCGACGATCAGGCCTGCTTTCAGCATCATGAAGGTCAGGATCAGCGACCAGCGCAGGTAGCCGACAAGGCCGAAATAATCGACCAGGTAGGAGCAGGCGCTGAGGACGAACAGCCAGCCCCAGACGACAAGATAGAGCCTGATCGGATGCTGCCGAGCCTCGGTATGAGCTTCTGCCTGTGCCATGGCGACCTCACCAGAGATAGAACAGCGCGAAGATGAAGACCCAGACGAGATCGACGAAATGCCAGTAGAGCCCGGCAATCTCGACGATCTCGTAATGCCCCCTGCGGCTGGTGAAGAAGCCGCGCCGGCCATCGTCGAAATCACCGCGCCAGACCTTGCGGGCGATGATGAGCAGGAAGATCACGCCGATCGTGACATGAGTGCCGTGGAAGCCGGTGATCATGAAGAAGCTCGCGCCGAACTGCTCCGCGCCCCAGGGGTTGCCCCAGGGCCGGACGCCTTCCGAGATCAGCTTGGACCATTCGAAGGCCTGCATGCCGACGAAGGCGGCGCCCAGCAGGGCGGTCAGCAGCATCAGGATCGCCGTCGTCCGGCGGTCGCGCCGGTAGCCGAAATGGACCGCCATCGCCATCATGCCGCTGCTGCTGATCAGGACGAAGGTCATGATCGCGATCAGCAGGAGTGGGAAATGGTGACCGGCGACCTCGAGCGCAAAGACCTCGCTGGGGTTGGGCCAGACTATGGTCGTCGACATCCGCGCGGTCATGTAGGAGATCAGGAAGGTCGCGAAGACGAAGGTGTCGCTGAGCAGGAAGACCCACATCATGGCCTTCCCCCAGGAGACGTCCTTGAAAGCCCGCCGGTCAGACGCCCAGTCCGAGACGAGGCCGGGCAGGCCGGCGGAGGCGGCGGCCTCTTTATGTGCGGCGGAGGGCAGGACCTCGTTCATCGCTCGCAACCTCGCTCTAAGTCAGCAGCCCCCGGCAGATCGCGATCAGCTCGTCCGTCCAGCGCATCATCACGGCAAACAGCACGAGCCAGACCGCGAGCATGAAATGCCAATAGATGGCGCAGAGCTCGACACCGAGCCGCAAGGCGCCGATCGCCTGTGGCGTGCTGCCCAACGGAACGACGAAGGCTCTCGTCGTGACGCGGCAGAGCGCGACCAGCCCGCCGAGCATGTGCAGGCCATGGATCGCGGTGACCAGACAGAAGAAGGCGCCGGCCGGGTTCGACGCGGTGAAATAGCCGGTGTCGGCAAGTTCGCGCCAGGCCAGCAGCTGGCCGGCGAGAAAGGCCAGCGCCGATACCCCCGCCGCGAGCAGGCCGGAGCGAATGCCGTCGAGCTCGCCGCGACGTGCGGCTGCAACCGTGGCCTGCAGCGCGAGGCTGCTCAGCATCAGCAACCCCGTGCTGAACCAGAGCACGATCGGCATCGGCAGCATGCGCCAATCGGCCATGCCCATCCGCATGAAATAGGCGCTGACCAGCAGCGCGAAAAGCGAGCCGGCCACAGCGAGGAAGGCGGCGAGGCCGAGCTTGGCGATGGGGCGCTGCGCCGGGGCGTGCCAGTCCGCCGCCTGCGGGATGCCCACTTCCAGCCAGGGCTTCGCAGCGAGCCCCTGGTGCAGGAGCCACCAGCCGGCAAAGCCCGCCAGGACGACCATGAAGGCGACGATCACGATCATGGCCGCGCCCCCTCTGTCACGCCGGGCTCGGGCGGTTGGTTCTGCGGCAGGAAATCCTGCGCCGCGCCGGGCACGCTGTAGTCATAGGCCCAGCGGTAGACCACCGGCAGCTCCTTGCCCCAGTTGCCATGGGCGGGCGGCGTCTGCGGCGTCTGCCATTCCAGTGTCGTCGCGCGCCAGGGATTACCGCCGGAGGACTCGCCGCGCCTCAGGCTCCAGAACAGGTTGAACAGGAAGACGAGCTGCGCCGCGCCGACGATCAGCGCGACCACCGTGATGAAGATATTGAGGTCCACGGTCGACGGCGGCACGAAGCTCATCGCGCCCATCTCGTAATAGCGCCGGGGCACCCCCATCAGCCCAATATAGTGCATCGGAAAGAAGATCGCGTAGGCGCCGAGGAAGGTGATCCAGAAGTGCAGCTTGCCGAGTGCCGTGTTGAGCATGCGGCCGGTGATCTTCGGATACCAGTGATAGATCGCGCCGAAGACGACGAGGATCGGCGCGACCCCCATCACCATGTGAAAATGCGCGACGACGAACATGGTGTCGGAGAGCGGCACGTCGACCACGACATTGCCGAGGAAGAGCCCGGTCAACCCGCCATTGACGAAGGTGACGATGAAGCCGAGCGCGAACAGCATCGGCGGCGTCAGGTGGATATCGCCGCGCCAGAGCGTCAGGATCCAGTTGTAGACCTTGATCGCGGTGGGGATGGCGATGATCAGCGTCGTCGTGGCGAAGAAGAACCCGAAGGCCGGGTGCATGCCGCTGACATACATGTGGTGCGCCCAGACCACGAAGCTCAGCGCCCCGATCGCGACCAGCGCCCAGACCATCATGCGATAGCCGAAGATGTTCTTGCGGGCATGGGTGCTGATCAGGTCGGAGACGATACCGAAGGCCGGCAGCGCGACGATGTAGACCTCCGGATGGCCGAAGAACCAGAACAGGTGCTGGAACAGGATCGGGCTGCCGCCACGATAGGCCAGCCGCTCGCCCATCGCGATGATCGAGGGCATGAAGAAGCTCGTGCCGATCAGCCGGTCGAGCGTCATCATCACCGCTCCGACGAACAGCGCAGGGAAGGCGAGCAGCGCCATCACCGTCGCCGTGAAGATGCCCCAGATCGTCAGCGGCATCCGCATCAAGGTCATGCCCCTGCAGCGCCCCTGCAGCACGGTCACGACATAGTTCAGCCCGCCCATGGTGAAGCCGATGATGAAGAGCATCAGCGAGGCCAGCATGATGACGATGCCCCATTGCTGGCCGGGCGTGCTGGCGAGGATCGCCTGGGGCGGGTAGAGCGTCCAGCCCGCGCCGGTCGGCCCGCCCGGAACGAAGAAACCGGCGACCAGGACCATGACCGCGAGGAAATAGATCCAGAAGCTCAGCATGTTCACATAGGGAAACACCATGTCCCGCGCGCCGAGCATCAGCGGGATCAGGTAGTTGCCGAAGCCGCCGAGGAAGAGCGCGGTCAGCAGATAGATCACCATGATCATCCCGTGCATGGTGATGAGCTGATAGTAGCGCTCGGCGTCGATGAAGCTCAGCAGGCCGGGGAAGGCGAGCTGCATCCGCATCAGCCAGGACAGCGCGAGCGCGACCAGCCCGATCGCCAGCGCCGTCAGCGAATACTGGATGGCGATGACCTTGGCGTCCTGCGAGAAGACATATTTCGTGACCCAGCTCTTCGGGTGATAGAGCTCGACATCGTCGTGCTCCGCCACCGGAGCCGGGCCTGCCGCGCCATGCGCCACATCCGCCATCAGGGCATCCTTCCGCTCCTCGTCGGATCGGGCGGCCCGTTGAGGGCCGATCCCGCCCCTTCCTAATTCCTCGCCTGCGCCCTGGACGGCGCCTGCAGTTGGGCGAAGGTTTTCTGTTGCTGCAGCCAGGCCTGGTAGTTGCTGCCCGGCTCGACCACGACGCCGCCGCGCATGAAGGCGTGGCCGGTGCTGCAGAGCTCGGCGCAAAGCGCTTCGAACGTGCCGGTGCGGGTCGGGGTCAGCCAGTAATAGGTGACGACGCCCGGGATCATGTCCATCTTGGCGCGGAACTCCGGCACGTAGAAATTGTGCAGCACGTCGAGCGAGCGCAGCAGGAGCTTTACCGGCTTGCCGAGCGGGAGATGGAGCTGATCACCCTGAATGATGACGTCGTCCTGCCCGTACGGATCGTTCGGGGCAAGGCCGAGCGGATTCTCCGGGGTGACATGGGCTGCGTCGGTCGCGCCGAGCCGGCCATCGGCCCCCGGCAGACGGTAGCTCCATTGCCATTGCTGACCGACGATCTCGACGGTCGCGGCATCGCCGGGCACCGTCACGAACTGCTTCCAGACGACGAGGCCGGGTGCGAGCATTGCCGCGACGCCGATACCGGTGCCGATCGCGAGCCACCATTCCAGCCGCTTGTTCTCGGGTTCGTAGGTGGCGCGGTTGCCCTCACGATGGCGGAACCGGAGCACGCAATAGGCCATGAACAGCACGACGGCCGCGAAGACGACGCCGGTGATCCAGAATGTGACGATGATGGTGTCGTCGATGTAGCGCCAGTTGGAGGCGATCGGCGTCCACCACCACGGACTCAGGAAGTGGAAGGCCACCGAGCCGATCACGACGAGAACCAAGACGATTGCGATGCCCATCCCTCTTTCCTCCTGGCGAGGGCAGCGTGAACAGGGACCAGGCTTTGTCGCGGCGCATGGCATGCGTCATGCGCTACGTGGACGAACTCCCTTTCGGCATGAGAACAGTGTCGCGGCCCGCGATGGATCGGGGCCCAGCTCAAAACGAACGCGGCTGAAGGCATCGCTTGCGGCACATGACCGCTGCGGGGCGCGGGCTCGGGCGAGCGCGCCTTCGGGCTGCAAGTTTTGCTTCCTGTTCGCCATCGCCGAACCCTGGGTTCGCCTGGACGACCACACGTTGAATCTGACGCAAAAGCTTTCAGCCGGGCTGCAGGAACTTCAAGCCTTCAGCCCTTCGCATCATGTTGTCATCCTGCTCGCAGGAGTTGTCAATCGATCCCGCATCGCAGGCCATCGCCGCAACAGCTGCATTCGAACACCGACCCGGTTATTTTTTCTTTCCGTCTGCATCAAACTGCTTGAGGAAGGCGACGATGTCGTCGATCTCCTGCTCGACCTTGAGGCCTGGAAACACCATCTTGGTGTTCGGGATCTTTACCTGCGGCGCCTTGATATAATCCCTGAAGGTGACCTCATCCCACAGGATGCCAGAGTTCTTGTTAGCGGCTGAATAGCTGTAGCCCTCGATCGATCCCGCCGGCCGGCCGATAAGGCCGTTCAGTTTCGGCCCCACCGCGTTCTTGGCCGCCTCCCCGATCTGGTGGCAGGCGCGGCACCTCTGGAAAATCTTCTCACCGGCAGCGGGATCGCCGACCGCTTGGGCCGGGTGGGGCAGAGCCGCAAACATCAACGAGGCCATCAAGGTCCAGCGCAGCATCGAAGGCTCTCCTTCGAATTTGGATGCGACCCGATCCGACAGTCCACGGCCGAGCCGCACAGACTTTCACGATATTCTTACACCATTGCCGGTCTTGCTCCAATCCGGGGCGATCTTCCGGAAAGACCTGAAGCTCCGAGTCGGAGTTGCCCCGTTTCCGTGGACTGTTCATGGCTGGGGCGGATCAGAGCAGCCCGCGACGCCTCCTTTCGTATTCGATGAGCGAGAGGTAGCCCAATGTCGAATGGCGGCGTGACGGGTCGTAAAAGCTCGATGAAGTGAAAGACGGCCGTCCGCGCCTCGCTGCGGGCGGCTTCAGATCGAAACTAGCGAGGAGAATCAACAACCAAAGCGGTTGGATGGTGCCGCTTGAGGGATTCGAACCCCCGACCCCCTCATTACGAATGAGGTGCTCTACCAGCTGAGCTAAAGCGGCAACGGGTGGCGCTGTACCAGCAGGCGGATGGCTTGGCAAGCCAAACTCACCGTCATGCACACCGTCTCGACGCGGCTGCACACGGCAGCCGTCAATCCTTGCGCAGCTTCTCCGTCTCCGGCTTCTCCTGGCCGAGCGCGACGATGCCGCGGCGGATGGCGCGCGTGCGGGTGAAGTGCTTGTGCAGGGTCTCGCCGTCGCCATAGCGGATGGCACGGGTCAATAGGGCGAGATCCTCGTTGAAGCGGCCGAGCATCTCCAGCACCGCTTCCTTGTTGTGCAGGAAGACGTCGCGCCACATCGTCGGGTCGGAAGCCGCAATGCGGGTGAAATCGCGGAAGCCGCCGGCCGAGAACTTGATCACCTCGGACTGCGTCACCGCCTCCAGGTCTTCGGCCGTGCCGACGATGTTGTAGGCGATCAGATGCGGCAGGTGGCTGGTGACCGCGAGCACGAGGTCATGGTGCTGCGCGCTCATCACCTCGACCAGCGCGCCCATCCCCTCCCAGAACTGGCGCGTCCTGGCGATGGCTGTCGCATCCGTCCCTTCGGGCGGCGTCAGGATGCACCAGCGGTTGAGGAAGAGGCTCGGAAAGCCGGCATCGGGACCGGAATTCTCCGTGCCCGCCACCGGATGGGCCGGCACGAAGGCAACGCCCTCGGGCAGATGGGGCAGGACTGCGTCCACGACCGAGCCCTTGACCGAACCGACATCGGAGACGATCGCGCCCTGCTTCAGCTCGCTGGCAATCTCGGCCGCGACAGGGCCGCAGGCGCCGACAGGAACGCAGAGGATGATGTGGTCGGCATTGACAGCCGCTTCCGCCGCCGTCTCCGCAACGGCATGGCCGAGACCCAGCTCGCGCGCCCGCCTGCGGACGGCTTCGTCGCGATCGGCCAGCACGATCGTACCGGCGAGGTTCAGCTCCTTCGCCGCGCGCGCGATCGAGGAGCCGATCAACCCAATGCCGATGATGGCGAGGCGGGCGAAGACCGGCTCTGACCGGCGCGGCGCGAAGCTTTCCGCCATCAGGGTCACGCCTTGAGGAAATCGGCGAGCGCGGCGACGACGAGGCGGTTCGCCTCCTCGGAGCCGATGGTCATGCGCAGCGCGTCCGGCAGGCCATAGCCGCCGACGGCGCGCAGGATGAGACCGCGCTGGGTCAGGAAGGCGTCGGCGTCCTTGGCGGTCTTGCCGGGCGTCTTGGTGAAGTGGATCAGCACGAAATTGCCGACCGAGGGCGTCACGGTCAGGCCGAGCTTCTCCAGCTCGGCGGTCGTCCACGCCAACCATTTCTCGTTGTGCTCAAGGGCGGCAGCAACGTGCGCCTCGTCGGTAACGGCGGCGGCGCCGGCCTCGATCGCAGCGCCGTTGACGTTGAAGGGCCCGCGGATGCGTTCGAGCGCATCGATGATGTGGGCCGGCGCATACATCCAGCCGATGCGCAGATTGGCGAGGCCGTAGATCTTCGAGAAAGTGCGGGTCATCACGACATTCTCGCTCTCGGCGACGAGCTCGATGCCGGAGGCGTAGTCGTTACGGCGGACGTACTCGGCATAGGCCGCGTCGAGCACGAGCAGGACATGCGGCGGCAGGCCGGCCTGCAGGCGCTTGACCTCGTCGAAGGGCAGATAGGTGCCGGTCGGGTTGTTGGGGTTGGCGAGGAAGACGATCTTGGTCTTCGGCGTCACCGCCGCGAGGATGCCGTCGACATCGGCGGTATAGTTCTTCTCGGGCACGATGACCGGCTTGCCGCCCATCGCAAGGATGGCGATGCGGTAAACTAGGAAACCGTACTGGCTGTAGATGCCCTCGTCGCCCGCGCCGAGATAGGCCTTGGTGACGAGTTCCAGCAGTTCATCCGAGCCATTGCCGCAGATGATCCGCGCTGGGTCGAGGCCGTAGCGGCCGGCGATCGCCTGCTTGAGCTTGGTCGACGTGCCGTCCGGATAGAGCTCCAGCTTGGCGGCGAGGCCCTCGAAGGCGGCGATGGCCTTCGGGCTCGGGCCGAGCGGGGTCTCGTTGGAAGAGAGCTTGTGCAGCTTCACGCCGGCGGGCGCGGCGGATTTGCCGGGAACGTAAGCCTCGATATCGAGGACGCCGGGACGCGGGATAGGACGGGTCGCCATGACGATTGACCTTGCAGCAGGAAGCCAGCCTGTTCAGCGGGCGGATTTGACGGAGAAGCGGGCGGCGTGGCTGCCGACCTCGGCGAAGTCGCTGAGGCCCGCCGGCACGAGAGCCTGCCGGATCGCGGCCTGGTCGACCTCGCCGGAGGCCGCGACCAGCAGCGACAGGTGCGAGCCGTCGGCGGCCGAGGCCGAGACCTCGGCCAGATGCTCGGCGAGGCCGTGTCGCAAGCTTTCAGACCAGCGCTCGACACGGGCGGCATAGAGCACGATCTCGCGCACGGCGGCATCGGCCAGCGGCTTGGCGATGCAGTAGACCGGTGTTCCCGCGGGATGGTTCGGTCGCTCGACGAAGGGCAGCCGCGCGATGATCTTGGGCGCATCGGCGCCGATCAGGTCCCGCCACCAGATGCCGGCGCTGGCGCCCTGGTCCATGCGGAAGATGCCGAGATCGCCGGCCGACTCCGCCACCGCGTGGATGACCGAGCGCGCATCCTCATGCGGAATGTAGGGCACAGTGAAACCGAAATGGAAGCGGGCGGAATCGCGCATCGCCGCATCGCCGCCGGAAGTGTCGGCGTGAACCGAGTAGTTCGCCTGCACATAGGTGAAGGTCGCGATGATAATGCGCCAGACGCTCTCGACCGTATCGAGCGGCAGCAGGCCCTTATGGCTGAGCGCGAGCCGCTTCATAATGTCGGCCTCGCGGCCGGGACGGAAGGCGGAGCCGGAGGCCTGCGTCTTCTTGATCGAGATCAGCGTCTCGATAATCTGCGAACGCTCCATCAGGAGCGCGTGCATCTCGCTGTCGATGCGATCGATCCCGGCGCGCAGGTCGGCGAGGGTGGTCGGGGCGGCTTCGGTCATGGGCAACGCGCTTTCCGGCAAGGCCACGCTCCTTAGCGCTCCCGTAACGCCTTGGCAAAGCCGGCTGCGCAGTCCCGCGTTGACAGCGACGCGCCGACACGGCATCGCTAGAGTTCGATTTTCCGAACGCTTGGACCGGCAGGACAAATCCTACTGCCGAAACGGACGACATGAGCGATCTCTCCCCTAGTCTTGCCGATCCGCAGAAGGAGGCGAACGAGCCCTCCAGCCAGGTCGCGCGCTTCGGCCCTGATACGCCGCTGCTGATGGATTGCGGCGTCGTGCTCGACCACTGGCAGATCGCCTACCAGACCTACGGCGAGCTGAATGCCGACAAATCGAACGCCATTCTGGTCTGCCACGCCCTGACCGGCGACCAGTATGTGGCGAGCCGCAATCCGATCACCGGCAAGGGCGGCTGGTGGACGGCGATGATCGGGCCGGGCAAGCCTGTCGATACCGACCGCTTCTTCGTGATCTGCGCCAATGTCATCGGCGGCTGCACCGGCACCACCGGGCCGGCCTCGACCAACCCGGCGACGGGCAAGCCCTGGGGCCTGTCCTTCCCGGTCGTCACCATCCGCGACATGGTGCGGGCGCAGGCCGCGCTGGTCGATTCACTGGGCATCGAGACGCTGTTCTGCGTCGCAGGCGGCTCGATGGGCGGCATGCAGGTGCTGCAATGGGCGGCGAGCTATCCGAACCGCGTGTTCTCGGCGCTGCCGCTCGCGACCGGGGCCAAGCACTCCGCTCAGAACATCGCCTTCCACGAGGTCGGCCGGCAGGCGGTCATGGCCGACCCGGAATGGCGGCAGGGGCGCTATCTCGAAGAAGGCACGCGCCCCGCCAAGGGATTGTCGGTCGCGCGGATGGGCGCGCATATCACCTACCTCTCGGAACAGGCGCTGCACCGCAAGTTCGGCCGCAAATTGCAGGACCGGGCGGCGCCGACCTTCTCCTTCGACGCCGACTTTCAGGTCGAGAGCTATCTGCGCCATCAGGGCTTGAGCTTCGTCGAGCGCTTCGACGCCAATTCCTACCTCTATGTGACGCGCGCGATGGATTATTTCGACCTCGCCGCCGACCATGACGGCGTGCTGGCGCGGGCCTTCGCAGGCACCAAGACGCGCTTCTGCGTGGCCTCCTTCACCTCGGACTGGCTGTTCCCGACGGCGGATTCGCGCGCAATCGTGCATGCGCTCAATGCGGCCGGCGCCTCGGTCTCCTTCGTCGAGTTGGAGAGCGACAAGGGTCACGACGCCTTCCTGCTGGAAGAGCCCAATCTCTTCGCCACGACGCGCGGCTTCATCGGCGCGGCGGCGCGGGCACGGGGGCTTTGATGAACGCCGCCCCTTGTCATTCCGGGGCGGCCCGCAGGGTCGAACCCGGAACCCACGACCGGGTGAGCCCGATCGAGCTGCAAAGACGTGAGACAGAGCCCAGTCGTGGGTTCCGGGTTCTTCGCTCAGCGAAGCCCCGGAATGACAAGGGGCGAGCCTGAGCATGACGAGCTGCCTATCATGACCCTCCCCGACACCAACCAGACCAACCGCATCGACCTCCGGCTCGTCGCCGAGATGGTGCAGCCCGGCACGCGCGTGCTCGATGTCGGCTGCGGCGACGGCGCCCTGCTCGCGCTGCTGGCCGAGAGCCGCCAGGTCGATGCGCGGGGTATCGAATTATCGCGGGAGGGCGTGGCCGATTGCGTCGCGCGCGGGCTTTCAGTGATCCAGGGTGACGCCGATACCGACCTCGGCGACTACCCGGACGACTCATTCGACTACGTCATCCTCTCCCAGACGATCCAGGCGACGCGCAATCCGCGCCTCGTTCTGGAGCAGATGCTGCGCATCGGCCGGCACGCCATCGTCTCCTTCCCGAATTTCGGGCATTGGCGGATGCGCTCGCAGGTATTCTTCCAGGGGCGGATGCCGGTGACCGACTCCCTGCCCTATGCCTGGTGGGACACGCCCAACATCCATTTCTGCACGATCCGGGACTTCGTGGCGCTTTGCGACCAGATCGGCGCCCGCAAGGAGCGTGCGGTGGCGCTCGACGCCGCCGGCAGACGGGTCGGTGTCAACGCGCCCTGGTGGTTCTGGAACCTGTTCGGCGCGCAGGCGGTATTTCTGCTCAAGCGGGGGTGAGGGACTGACCCGTCATGCTCGCCCTTGTGGCGAGCATCCACGCCTTGAACACCGTCCTCGACATGCGAAGACGTGGATGGTCGGGACAAGCCCGACCATGACGAAAAAGCGCCGCCCGAAGGCGGCGCTCCCAACTATCAGTTCAACGCCACGCCAGCCGGCCGCTTCTCCTTCACGCCGGGAACGGCCCCCAGCATCAGCGAACCCGGGCCGACGGTGATCGGCACATCCTCGCCATCGACGATGTCGCCCGCGAGGATCGCCTCGGCCAGCGGGTCCTGCACCGACTTCTGGATCACGCGCTTCAGCGGGCGCGCGCCATAGGCCGGGTCGTAACCCTTGTCCGCCAGCCACTCGCGCGCCTCCTTCGAGAGCTCGAGCGTGATCTTGCGGTCGGTCAGCAGCTTCTGGAGCCGCGCCATCTGGATATCGACGATCGCGTCCATGTCCTTCCGCCTGAGGCGATGGAACAGGATGATGTCGTCGATCCGGTTCAGGAACTCGGGCCGGAAGGCGTGGCGGACCACGCCCATGACCTCGTCGCGAACCGCGTCGCTGTCCTGTCCCTCAGGCTGGTTCACCAGGAACTCCGAACCGAGATTCGAGGTCATGATGATCAGCACGTTGCGGAAATCGACGGTGCGCCCCTGGCCATCGGTCAGGCGTCCGTCGTCGAGGACCTGCAGCAGGACGTTGAACACGTCCGGATGCGCCTTCTCGACCTCGTCGAACAGCACCACCTGATAGGGCCGGCGCCGCACGGCTTCCGTCAGCGCCCCGCCCTCTTCGTAGCCGACATAGCCGGGAGGCGCGCCGATCAGTCGGGCGACCGAGTGCTTCTCCATGTACTCGGACATGTCGATGCGCACGAGCGCGGTGTCGTCGTCGAACAGGAACGAGGCCAGCGCCTTGGTCAGCTCGGTCTTGCCGACGCCGGTGGGGCCGAGGAACATGAACGAGCCGATCGGACGGTTCGGGTCCTGCAACCCGGCGCGGGCGCGACGGACCGCGGTCGAGACCGCCTCCACCGCCTCCTTCTGCCCGACGACGCGAGCACCGAGAACCTCCTCCATGCGGAGCAGCTTCTCCTTCTCGCCTTCGAGCATCCGGTCGACCGGCACGCCGGTCCAGCGGGAGACGACGGCGGCGACGTGATCAGGCGTCACCGCCTCCTCGACCATGCCGGCATCGTCGCCCTTCTCCTCGATCTCGGCCAGACGCTTCTCGAGCCCGGGAATCTCGCCATAGGCGAGCTCGCCCGCGCGCTGGTACTCGCCCTTGCGCTGCGCCTGGGCGAGCTCGTTGCGAGCGTTGTCGAGCTTGGTCTTGATCTCCGCGGCTGCGCCCAGCTTGTCCTTCTCGGCCTTCCACTTGGTGGTGATGGTGTCGGAGCGCGTCTCGAGGTCGGCCAGTTCGGATTCAAGCCGCTTCAGCCGCTCCTTCGAGCCGGCATCGCTCTCCTTTTTGAGCGCCTCCTGCTCGATCTTGAGACGGACGATCTCGCGATCGATCGAATCCAGCTCTTCCGGCTTGGAGTCGACCTGCATGCGCAGGCGTGCTCCGGCCTCGTCGACGAGGTCAATCGCCTTGTCCGGCAGGAAGCGGTCGGTGATGTAGCGGTTCGACAGGGTCGCAGCCGAGACCAGCGCCGAGTCCGTGATGCGGACGCGGTGATGCTGCTCGTACTTTTCCTTCAGGCCGCGCAGGATCGAGATGGTGTCCTCGACCGTCGGCTCCTCGACGAAGACGGGCTGGAAGCGCCGCGCCAAAGCCGCGTCCTTCTCGACATATTTGCGGTACTCGTCGAGCGTGGTCGCGCCAACGCAGTGCAGTTCGCCGCGCGCCAGGGCCGGCTTCAGCAGGTTCGACGCATCCATCGCGCCGTCGGTCTTGCCGGCGCCGACGAGCGTGTGCATCTCGTCGATGAACAGGATGACGCCGCCATCCGAGGACGAGACCTCGGTCAGCACAGCCTTCAGCCGCTCCTCGAACTCGCCGCGATATTTCGCGCCGGCGATGAGCGAGCCCATGTCGAGCGCGAGCAATTCCTTGTCCTTCAGACTCTCGGGCACGTCGCCATTGACGATGCGCAGCGCGAGGCCCTCGGCGATGGCGGTCTTGCCGACGCCGGGCTCACCGATCAGGACCGGGTTGTTCTTGGTCCGGCGCGACAGCACCTGGATCGTGCGGCGGATCTCCTCGTCGCGGCCGATGACGGGATCGAGCTTACCCTCGCGCGCCGCAGCGGTGAGGTCGCGCGCGTATTTCTTCAGCGCGTCATAGGCCTGCTCGGCCGAAGCGGAATCGGCGGTGCGGCCCTTGCGGATCGCCTCGATCGCGGCGTTCAGCGCCTGCGGCGTCACGCCGGCCTTCGACAGGACCTTGCCGGCCTCGCTGTCCTTCTCGACCGCAAGCGCGAGCAGAAGCCGCTCGACCGTGACGAACGAGTCGCCGGCCTTCTCCGCCGCCTTCTCGGCGGTGTCGAAGACGCGCGCGAGACCCGGCGTCAGGTTGAGGCCGCCCGAGCCGCCCGAAACCTTCGGGAGCTTGGCCAAGGCCTGGTCGACAAGCTGCAGCGCGACGCGCGACTGGCCGCCCGCCCGGTCGATCAGACCGGCCGCCATGCCTTCATTGTCGTCGAGCAAGGCCTTCAGAAGATGTTCGGGAGTGAACTGCTGGTTCCCTTCCCGCAAGGCGATCGTCTGTGCCGCCTGGAGGAAACCCTTCGCCCGATCCGTATATTTCTCGATATTCATTCAGCTATCTCCGCCCGCGGGCCACGCCCCGTAGCAACGTGAACCTGCTGCCTTTCGTCAGGATGGAGCGCCCTATGGGCCGCCCCTCGCCCTCCAAGATAGTGTGACATTGGCGCAACGGAAGAGGGCCGCCGCAGAATTGACCTGGCGCAAAGGGCAGGTGCAGATCGGGCATGGCCGGGACCAAGCGACAGCAGGCGATTCGGAAAGCGTTGAGGGCGCTGGCGCCGGGCATTCCGCTCTCCGACGCCGAGGCCGTGGTGACGCTGGCGGAGCGGCGCCACATGAAGGACCTTCCGCCCTCGACGGCGCTCTGGCTCGCGCTGGGTAGCCATGTTCGACACGTCCATACCGATTACGAGCGCCTGCTGGGCGAAGGTTACGACCGCGATGCCGCCCGCTTCTTCGTCGCGGGTGACACCGACGCCATTCTCGCCGGCTGGGGCTGTCAGCGTTCGGTCAGCGACGGCGAAGACGACGCATCCGATTGATCGAAACAGATACAAGATTTGATCTGTCAGGACCGGCCGACAAGGCTATGGTCCGCGACCTTGCCTGAACGAGACCCACCATGCGCATCGAAACGCTCTACCGCTATCCCGTGAAGGGCCTCTCGCCGGAACGGCTGAAGCGGGCGGCATTGCCGGCCGGTGGCTTCTTCCCGGGCGACCGGCTCTTCGCCATCGAGAACGGCCCCTCCGGCTTCGATGCGGCCGAGCCCGTGCACCAGCCCAAGATCAAGTACCTGATGCTGATGCGCAACGAGTCGCTGGCGCGGCTGAAGACCCGCTATGACGATGCCAGCGGCCATCTCGTCATTCATGAGGGCGGGCAGGAGGTGCTGCGCGCAGCGACCGCCAGCGACGAGGGCCATGCCGCGATTACCAGCTTCTTCTCCGGCTTCATGCCCGAGGAACTGCGCGGCGTGCCGAAGCTGCTGACGGCGCCCCCGACCTATCGCTTCACCGATTCGCGCTCCGGCTTCGTCTCGATCATCAACCTCGCCAGCGTCGCCGATCTCGAAGGGCGCCTCGGGCAGCCGGTCGATCCGCTGCGCTTCCGCGGCAACCTGATGGTCAGCGGGCTCGCGCCCTGGGCCGAGAACGACCTCGTCGACCGCGAACTGACCGGGCCGGGCGGCCTGCGCCTGCAGGTGATCAAGCGGATCGAGCGCTGCGCGGCGACCAATGTCGACCCCGACACCGGCGCGCGCGACATGCAGATTCCGAAGGCGCTGATGAAGAACTATGGCCATGTCGATTGCGGGATCTATTGCCGCATCCTCGCGGACGGCGCCCTGGTCGAGGGCGACAGCCTGGCCGTGGCGGATGCGCCGGTCGAACTTGGTATCGCCTGATCCGCGCAGATAAAGAAAAAGGGCCCGAAAGGGCCCTTTTCCATATCCAATGCCTGATGCCGGAGACGGATTACTCGGCCGAGTTATCCGTCTCCGAGCCCAGCGCGTCCATGACCTCGCGGGGCGAGCGGCGACGACGGGTGCGCTTCGGCGCAGCGTCATCCGCAGCCGGGTCCGCCGGAGCGGCAACCGGCTCGGTGGGGGCCTCGACCGGCTCCGGCGCGGGGACACGCACGGGGTTGGTCAGGAAGGACGGCAGCGCGGCGGCGACGTCATCGCCGGCATCGGCCTCGACCTCGCGCTCACGGCGCGGACGGCGCTCGCGCTGGGGGCGTTCGGCCCGCTCCGGGCGACGCTCTGCCTGAGCCTGCTCGGGAGCAGCCTCAACGGCGCCGCCTTCGCTGACCGGGATGTCGGAACGCGGGGCATCGGGGCGCGGCGCATAGCCGCCGGGAGCCCCCTGGCCGCCTTCGGCGTTACGGTCGAAGCGACGCTCGCCACGATCCTGACGATCGAAACGGCGCTCGTTGTTATTGTTGTTGCGATCGTTGTTGAAACGCTCGCGACGGTTGTTGCGGTCGAAGCGCTGGCCGCCCTGCTGCTGGCCGTCGCCGCCCTCGCCCTCGGGGCGCTGGCCGCCGCCATGGCCATTGTAGCCATTGTTGTTGGGATAGCCGTTGGCGCGCATCTCCGGCTGCGGGCCGGTGCCGGGCTGGAAGGACTGACCGTCCTCGTCGCCCTCTTCCTCGCCCTCGTCCGCATCTTCGACGAAGGCGCGATTCGGCGGGAAGGAATGGCCAAACTGCTGAGCCATCTGCTCCTGCGCCGCAAGCAGGATGCGGTAGTAATGCTCGGCGTACTGGAAATAGCTCTCGGCAGCGACGGTATCGCCCGAAGACTGAGCATCCCGCGCGAGCTGCAGGTACTTCTCGGCGACATGTTGCGCCGTACCGCGAACCTTGACGTCCGGACCGTTGGACTCGTAGCTACGCTGCAACGGGTTCGGAGATTTGCGATTGCCGTTGTTGTTGCCGCCGCCGCTATTGTTGCGGCCGCGCATACGCCGGTTCTGACCTGGTCTCATTCGCGTCTGTCTCGCGCTTCTGTGTTCAAAGCAACCGTGGTGCCGTCATGCGCGCTGCGATGCACAGCGGGTTGCGACGCTGTGTCGGACGAAGGTGACCTGAAGGGGCGATACGCCGTTCCTGGTCTTCACGCGCTCTTTTCCAAAAAGGGGGTTTCAACCCCATGAGCCGATCGGCGCCACGCGCCTTCGGGGCTCCATCCGGTTGTCAGCTGCACCGCTTCAGGAACACGCCTGCAAACGATGCCGAACTCGAGCAAATCCTGTACGATCGGGAACTGCCCAGAGGCCCGGCTCTGACGCCACCAGCTTCGGCTGGATGCTGCATAGCTGCTTTTGGCTGCTTCTCCAAGCGAAATCGACCAAAAGCCTGTGCATTATCAAGCGAGCGTGAAGATCAACGCCCGCTCATGCCCCCCCAGATCGTTGCGGCTGCCGCGGAATTCGAAGCCGCCCTGCCGCATCAGTGCCACGACATCCGGCCCCTGCCCTGCTCCGATCTCGAAGACGATGATGCCGCCGGGCGCGAGCAAGGGCGGGAGAGATGACGCGAACAGACGGTAGGGACCGAGCCCGTCAGCACCGCCATCGAGAGCAAGCAGGGGGTCGTGCTCACGGACTTCGACGGACAGCGTCGCGATCTCGGCCGATGGGATATAGGGCGGGTTCGAGACGATGAGGTCGAAGGGGCCGGTCAGGCCTTCCGTCCAGCTCCCCTGCCGAAAAGTCACCCGCCCATCGACGCCGTTGAGCACAGCATTCGCCGCAGCGGTCCGGCAGACCTCGTCCGACAGGTCGATGCCGACGCCCTGCGCCTGCGGCAACTCACTGAGGAGTGCGATCAGCAGGCAACCGGCGCCGGTCCCGAGATCGAGCAGCTTCAGCGCCTCCTCGCGACGCCCGGCGAGCTGGGCAAGAGCCGTCTCGACGATCGTCTCGCTATCGGGGCGCGGTTCCAGCGTTGCCGGCGAGAGGCGGAAAGGCAGCCCCCAGAACTCGCGTTCGCCGAGGATGCGCCAGACCGGCTCGCCGGCGATGCGGCGCACAGCGAACCCTTCCAGCCGCGTCAGAGCTTCGCCGGGCAGAACCAGATCCGGGTCCGGGTTTTCAGCGCCCAGACTGCCTTCGACCAGCAATCGCGCATCGAGACCGGGACTGGGCGAGCCAGCGCGCAGGAGTCTCTGCGCAAGGCGACGCCGCGCCTCCCTGACGGTCGGCACGGCGCCCTCCCCTCGTGCGTTTCCAGCGAAGCCCATGGCGGGCTCCGCAATCCCCGAAGCGGCGGCTAGTTGCCGTTCATCTTCAGGTCCATGCAGGTCTTCATCTTCTTGTTGATCGCGGCCTTGCTTTCGCGGGTCCTGCCCATCTCCATCTGGCACGCCTTGCGCGCCTGAGACTGCGTCATCGCGCCCTGCAGCGCCGCTGGCTGACCCGAGGTCATCTTGCGAAAGGTACGCTCCTGAGCCTGCGAGACGCCGCTCATCGCCAGCGCCATCAGTCCGGTCACCGCCATCGTCGAGAACATCTTGATCATGAGAGGGTCCCCCCTTCGCTGGTGTCGATACCTGATCAACGCGGGACGGGGCTTTTGGTTTCATCGCGCCCGCCTCACGCCATACCCTCGGCCGCCAGCAGCTTCGCCTGATGCTCAGCGGTCAGCGCGTCGATGATCTCATCGAGAACGAGACCCTGCATCATCTCGTCGAGTTTGTAGAGCGTCAGGTTGATCCGGTGGTCGGTGACGCGCCCTTGCGGGAAATTATAGGTGCGGATTCGCTCCGAGCGATCGCCCGACCCGACCTGCGAACGCCGGTCCGCCGAGCGCTCGGAATCGATGCGCAGGCGCTCCATGTCGAAGAGCTTGGCGCGCAGCAGCTCGTAGGCGCGCGCCTTGTTCTTGTGTTGGGAGCGCTCGTCCTGGACCAGCACGACGGTATTGGTCGGGATATGGGTGAGGCGCACCGCCGATTCCGTCTTGTTGACGTGCTGGCCGCCGGCACCGCCCGAGCGCAACGTGTCGGTGCGGATATCGGCCTCGTTGAGGACAATGTCGACATCGGTGGCCAGCGGCAGCGTCGCGACCGTCGCGGCGGAGGTGTGGATACGCCCGCTCGCCTCGGTATCCGGCACGCGCTGGACGCGGTGGACGCCGGATTCGAATTTGAGCCTGGCATAGACGCCGCGGCCGTTGATTTCGGCGATGACCTCCTTGTAGCCCCCCATCGTCCCCTCGCTCTCGGAGAGGATATCGACGCTCCAGCCCTTCTGGGCGGCATGGCGCTGGTACATGCGCAGGAGGTCGCCGGCGAAGAGCGAGGCCTCGTCGCCGCCGGTGCCCGCCCGGATCTCGAGGATGACGCCGCGCTCGTCGGCGGCATCCTTCGGCAGCAGGGCCACGAGGATCTCGCGGGCGCGCGCCTCGATCTCGGCGCGGGCCGTGTCGCGCTCCTCATAGGCGAGGTCGCGGAATTCGGCATCGGTCGCGGGATCGGCGATCAGAGCCTCCGCTTCTTCCAGCGAGACCTGCGCCTGCCGCCAGGCGGCGATCGCCGCGACCACCGGATCGAGCTCCGCCAGTTCCTTGGCGAGCTCGACGGTGCGCGCCGCCTCGGTCGCATGGTTGATCTCGTCGGTCGCGGCGGCATGGCGCGCCACGATGACGTCGAGACGATCCTGGGGAAGCTGGAGGGACATTCAATGAACTCGTGGAACGAAAGGGAAAAGCGGCAGCGGACGGCAAGCTTGAGCGTCGCTAAACCGGGACCTTGAACTCGGTCGCGAAGGCAGCGAGCTGCGAGCGCAGACTGGTGGCACCTTCCGGCGAGGCGAGCATCCAGTCCATGCGCTCGCGCAGCTTGGCCGTATCGAGCGCGCGCAGCATCGCCTTCACCGGCCCGATCGAGGCCGCCGACATCGAGAAGCCGCGATAGCCCAGCCCGATCAGGGCCATCGTCTCCAGCGGCTTGCCACCCATCTCGCCGCAGACGGTAACGGGGCAGCCGGTCTCGGCGGCAGCCTCGATGATGCGCCGGAGGGCGCGAAGCGGGCCGACGCCGAGCGGATCGAAGCGATCGGCGACGCGCTTGTTCTCGCGATCGGCGGCGAAGAGGAACTGCATGAGGTCGTTGGTGCCGATCGAGAGGAAATCGGCCTCGCGGGCGATCTCCGGCAATTCGAAGAGCAGCGAGGGCACCTCGACCATGACGCCGACGCGCAGGTCGCGAGGCGGCGTCACGCCCTGCTTCTCCAGCATGACCTGCTCGCGGCGGATGATCATGCGGGCGCGGCGGAATTCCTCGGTGGTCGCGACCATCGGCAGCATGATCTTGAGGTCGCGGCCGGCGCCGGCCCTCAGCATCGCGCGCACCTGCGCCCGCAGCAGCCGCGGCTTGTCGAGGCCGATGCGGATCGCGCGCCAGCCGAGCGCCGGATTTTCCTCCTCGACCCGCTCCATGTAGGGCAGCACCTTGTCGCCGCCGATATCGAGCGTGCGGAAGGTGACGGGCAATTCCGCCGCGGCCTCCAGAACGGCAGCGTAGAGCGCCTGCTGCTCGGCGGTGGTCGGCATGTGCTGCGCCACCATGAACTGCAATTCGGTGCGGAACAGGCCGATCCCGGAGGCGGCCGTCGCCTCGATATTCGGCATGTCGACGATCAGGCCCGCATTGATCTGCAAGGTGATGTCGACCCCGTCGCGGGTGATCGCCGGGAGTTCCTTGAGCTTCTGGTACTGCTTCTGCTTGCGGGCGCGCAGCCGCGCCTTGTCCTTGTAGGCGTTCTCGACGTCGGGCTGCGGGCGGATTTGCACTTCGCCGGCCTGACCGTCGACGATGATGGCATCGCCCGCCTCGACCAGCGCCGTCGCGTTGACGACCTCGCCGACGGCGGGAATGCCGAGCGCGCGCGCGACGATGGCGATATGGCTGGTCGGCCCGCCCTCTTCCAGCACGAGCCCGCGCAGATGGGCGCGGTCGTAGTCCAGCAGCGCCGCCGGCCCCATCGAGCGGGCGACGAGGATGGCGTTCTCCGGCAGGTTCTCGCGGGCGACGCCGTTCGCCTTGCCGACCAGCGTGCGCAGCAGACGGTTGGCGAGATCGTCGAGATCATGCAGCCGCTCGCGCAGATAGGGGTCGGTCTGGCGCAGCATCTTGGCGCGCGTGTCGGACTGGACGCGCTCGACCGCCGCCTCGGCGGTGAGGCCCGTCAGCACGACCTCGCGCATGCGGCGCAGCCAGCCCTGGTCGTGGGCGAACATGCGGAAGGTCTCGAGCACGTCGCGATGCTCGCCGGTATGGGCGACGTCGCCGCGCTCGACCAGCTCGTCGATCGAGGCGCGCATCTCGCCGATCGCGGCTTCGAGACGGCCGACCTCGGCCGCCGGATTCTCGGCGATGAGATTGGTGATCGCGACGCGCGGCTCGTGCAGCACGACATGGCCGAGGCCGACACCATCGGCCAGCGCCACGCCGACCCCGTGGATCGGCCGGTCGAGGCCGATCGAAGCGCCCGGCGCCGCCAGCGACTTCAGGCCGCCGGCCGCGATCATCTCCGCCATCAGCATGGCGGTGGTCTGGAGCGTCTCGATCTCGTCTTCGGAGTAGAGCCGCGTCGCCCGGTTCTGGATGACGAGCACGCCCATCACAGCGCCGCCGCGCAGGATCGGCACACCGAGGAAGGAGCGATAGACCTCTTCGCCCGTCTCCGGACGGTAGGAGAAGGAGGGATGCGCCTGCGCATCCGACAGCGCCAGCGGCTCGGCCTCGCTCGCGATCAGGCCGACGAGGCCCTCGCCAGCTCGCATGGTGGTGAGGTGGACCGCCTCGCGGTTGAGGCCTTCGGTGGCGTAGAGTTCAAGCGAGCCGTCCTCGCGCAGGACGTAGACCGAGCAGACTTCGGCGACGAGATTGCCGGCGATCAGCACGACGAGCCGGTCCAGCCGCTCCTGCGGGCTGATCGAAGCCGCCATGACCTCGCGGAGACGGCGCAACAGAACGCCCGGTCCTCCGAGAGCGCCTCGCATCGATCTCAGCCCTCCGCCCGCCTCCTCAGCCATCGACGATACGATGCCTGTCCAGACCTGAGTCGCCCGCTCCGACCCTGCTGCCTTCTAGCGACCAAAGACCTTATTCGGCAAGGGCCGCGAACGGGGCACGCAGCATCACCCCAAGAATTCGGTCGTTTCCCTGACCCAAGTGCCAAGTCTCAAGGTCGCACCAGGGCGAGATAAGAGCCTGTCGCAGCGCTCCGCTTCCGGCGCGATCCTGCCGACATCTTGCGTACACCGGCTTCCGGAGGCGCCGATGACGCGGCCGATGCCTCGTTCCGGTTGGCCCGCCGCGCGCCGGGGCGCGGCTCCTTGCGTGTTCCCTCGACGGCCGCAGCGTCGCTGGCTGCGCCCTCTCCCGCCAATGCCGCGAGATATTGGCGCGTCCACCAGTCGATATCGGTCGCGGCGATGACGGCATAGAGGCGCTCGAAGCGGCGGATGCGCTCGGTCTTCGGCATGGCGAGCGCGGTGCGGATCGCCTCCGCCACCTCATGGGAATCGAAGGGATTGACGATCAGCGCCTCGCCCATCTGCTGGGCGGCGCCGGCAAAGCGCGAGAGCACGAGCACGCCGGGATCGGCCGGGTCCTGCGCCGCGATGTATTCCTTGGCGACGAGATTCATGCCGTCGCGCATCGGCGTGACCAACCCGACCTGGGCGCGGCGATAGAAGCCGGCCAGCGCCTTGCGCGAATAGGCCTTCTTGACCACGCGGATCGGCGTCCAGTCGAACTCGCCGAGCTGGGCGTTGAGGCGCCCGGCAACCTCGTCGGATTGACGGTCGAGATCGGCATATTCCGGGACATCGCTGCGCGAGGGCGGTGCGATCTGCAACAGGCTGACGCGGCCACGCTCCTCGGGATGGTCGCGCAGGAACTCCCCGAAGGCTTCCAGGCGCTGCACGATGCCCTTGGAATAATCGAGCCGGTCGACGCCGATGACGAGCTTGCGTTCGCCGAGCGATTCCCGCGTAGCGCGCAAGGGTGTCGCCGCCTGGCGCACGGAAGCGGCAGCGAGCTTGCGGAAGCCCTCGACATCGATTCCGATCGGAAAGGTCTGCACGGAAGTCTCACGCGTGCCCAGCTTGACGCGTTGTCCGTCCGAGCGGGCGCCGCAGAGCGAAACCAGCCCGCCGATCAGGTTGCGGGCGTCACCTTCGGTCTGCATGCCGACGAGGTCATAGGCGGCCATGGTGCGGATCAGGGTCGCGCTGAAGGGCAAGGCGCCGATGACATCGGCCGCCGGCCAGGGGATGTGATGGAAATAGCCGATCCGGTTGGTGATGCCGCGCCGGCGCAGCTCCGCCGCCAGCGGGATCAGGTGGTAATCATGGATCCAGATGAGGTCGTCGGGCTTGATCAGCCCTGCGAGCGCACGGGCGAAGCGGCGGTTGACGCCGAGATAGCCCGTGTAATCGCTGCGCTGGAACTCGGTGAGGCCGAGCCGGTAATGCATCAGCGGCCAGAGCGCCCGGTTCGAGAAACCGAGATAATAGCTCTGGCGCTCGGCCTCGCTGAGATCGGTCACGGCATAGGTGACATTGCCGTGTTCGACCTGCCGGATCTGCGTCGGAGCCCCCTCGCTCACAGCCCCGCTCCAGCCGAACCACAGGCCGCCCCGCTGCTCCAGCGCCTCGCGCAAGGCGACTGCCAGTCCGCCTGCCATCACCTTTTCATGACGATCGGGAATCGTGACCCGGTTGGAAACGACGACAAGGCGCATGGACGAGCATTCTCCGACAGGGGCCGCCCGCATTTCGCCATCGGCGGCAGGAACAGAACGCTTCCGAAAGCGTAATGTTTCCGTGGTGCGGACGCGGTCACATGGCAGCGCGATGGCAGCCGTGCGGTGAAATCGTGACAACCATGGTAGGCTTTCGACAGATCGAGACAACCCCTCGACCCCAATTTTCGACACGGCGACGACCATTCGATAAGACAGGAAAGGATATCCCTGGCTGCGCGGCCGCTCTTCTGCCTCCTTCTCTGCCCAAATACGAGATGATGACGACCTTGATCGAACCCCACATCGCCACAGGCTCTCACGAGATCGATTCCGCGGATCGCGAAATCGCTCTGTTCCTCGACTTTGACGGAACGCTGGTGGAAATCGCCCCCTCGCCGGAGGATGTCCATCTCGACCGGCGGGTGGCTCCGGCACTGACCGTGCTGCGCGCGCAGCTCGGCGGCGCGCTGGCGCTCGTCTCGGGGCGCCCGATCGGCTTTCTCGACGAGATGCTGGCGCCGCACCGCTTCGACATCGCCGGACTGCACGGCGCCCAGATCCGCGCCGACGGCGAAATCCGCTCGCAGGCCGACACCCATGAAGGCATGCGCGCGGCGCTGCGCGATCTCGTCCGCTTCGCCAACAGCCATGTCGGCATCATCGTCGAGGACAAGCGCATCTCCGTCGCGCTGCACTGGCGCCTGGCCCCCGCGCTGGAGGAAGAGGCCCTGGCCTTGATCCGTGGCATCGCCGCGCGGATGGGGCCGGGCATGCGCCTGCAGGAAGGCAAGGCCGTCGCGGAACTCGTGCCGGCCGGCGCCAGCAAGGGCAGCGCCATCGCCTGGCTGATGGCGACGCCGACCTATGCCGGCCGCCAGCCGGTCTTCATCGGCGACGACATCACCGACGAGGGCGGGTTCGAGGCCGTCAATGCGATGGGCGGCGTCTCCGTGCGCATCGGCGCGGATCGCGAGAGCCATGCCACCTGCCGGCTCGCCTCACCGACAGCGCTCCGGCACATCCTTCTCGAAGCCGCCGAAAGCGGCCATCTTTCCGCTGCCAGCTTCAAGCAGGACTGACCGACCATGACCGTTACGACCTCGACCGCGGGGCATCACTCCGCCTCGCTCGACCTCGGCGTGATCGGCAATTGCTCGATCGCCGCTCTCATCGACCGCCGCGCCCGCATCGTCTGGGGCTGCTTCCCGCGCTTCGACCGCGACCCTGTGTTCTGCTCGCTGATCGACAACCGGGGCGAAGACGGCGACGACGAGCCTGAAAAGGGGTTCTTCGGCATCGAACTCGTCGGCATGACCCGTTGCGAGCAGGGCTATCTCGACAACACCGCGATCCTCTCCTCCGTGCTCTCCGACGATCAGGGCAATGCGATCGAGATCCTCGATTTCGCGCCGCGCTTCGTGCGCTACGAGCGCTTCTTCCGGCCGCCGCAGCTGGTGCGCCGCGTCCGCCGCGTCTCCGGCCGGCCGCGCATCCGCGTACTGGTCAAGCCTTGCCTCGGCATCGGCGAGGAGCCCGACGAGATCACGCGCGGCTCCAACCATGTCCGCTATGTCGGCGCCGACCAGACGATCCGGCTGACGACCAATGCGCCGCTCTCCTATGTCGTCGAAGGCACGCCCTTCGCCGTCGACCAATCCTATTCCTTCTTCATCGGCTCGGACGAGGCGTTGCGCGCCGAGATCGAGACGACCTCGCGCGAATTCCTCGACAAGACCACCGACTATTGGCGCGACTGGGTGCGCTCGCTCTCGATCCCCTTCGAGTACCAGAAGGAGGTGATCCGGGCCGCAATCACGCTGAAGCTCTGTTCCTTCGAGGAGACCGGCGCGATCGTCGCTGCACTCACGACCTCGATCCCGGAAGCGCCGGGGACGCAGCGCAACTGGGATTATCGCTATTGCTGGCTGCGCGACGCCTATTTCGTCGTCCATGCGCTGAACCGACTCGGCACGACGCGGACGATGGAGGATTATCTCGGCTTCATCACCAATATCGTCGACACCTTCTCCGAAAGCGGCGCCGAGCACCTGCCGCCGCTCTATCCGATCACGCGCGGCGGCTCGCTCACCGAGTTCGAGGCCCGCAACCTGTCAGGCTATCGCGGACACAAGCCGGTGCGATTCGGCAACGGTGCGGCGACGCAGATCCAGAACGATGGCTACGGAGCGGTCGTGCTGGCGGCGACACATTCCTTCTTCGACCGGCGCCTGATTCAGCCGGGCAAGGAGGCCTTGTTCGGACAGCTCGAACGCATGGGCGAACTCGCCATCGCCTATTTCGACAAGCCCGATGCCGGCCCCTGGGAACTGCGCGAGAAGGAGGCAGTGCATTCCTTCTCCAGCGTAATGTGCTGGACGGCCTGCGACCGGCTTGCCCGCATCGCCGGCACGCTCGGGCGCGCCGACCGCAAGGAATTCTGGAAGGGTGAGGCCAAGCGCCTGAAGGCCACCATCGCCGAGCAGATCTGGAACGAGACGAAGGGGCATTTCGTCTCGACCTTCGGCGGAGAAGACCTCGACGCCACCCTGCTGCTGCTGGCCGAGCTCGGCTTCGTCAAGCCGGACGATGCCCGCTTCGTCGCGACCGTCGAGGCGATCGGCCGCGATCTGAAGCGCGGCGACCTGCTGCTGCGCTACGCCACGCAGGACGATTTCGGCTACATGCATACCGGCTTCCTGATCTGCGCCTTCTGGTATGTCGATGCGCTCAACGCGATCGGGCGCAGCGAGGAGGCGAAGGAGCTGTTCGGACGCATCCTGCAGCGACGCAACAGCTTCGGCCTGCTCTCGGAGGATGCCGACCTGAAGACCGGCGAGCTCTGGGGGAATTTCCCGCAGACCTATTCGCATGTCGGCCTCATCAACTGCGCGATGCGGTTGAGCCGCGACTGGGAAGAGGCGTTCTGAGGTCCGAGGGCACCCGCCCTTCTCCCCTTGCGGGAGAAGGTGGCAGCGCGAAGCGCTGACGGATGAGGGGTCGCGCCGAACTTGCCAGTAGGATGTTCGGCTCACGATCGGCGTCGCGAGACCCCTCACCCTAACCCTCTCCCGCAAGGGGAGAGGGGATATGGCGTGCCCGGCAAAAGCAGTCTGCCCTCACTCCACCTTCGCAGCTGCGCGCATCACCGCCAGCGCGAGCACCTGCGCCGCCGGGACGATGCTCTCGACCTCGAGGAATTCGTCCGGGGTATGGGCCATGCCGCCGATCGGGCCGACGCTGCACAAGGTCGGGGTGCCCTGCGCGGCCGTGAAGCCTGAGTCGGCGCAGCCGCCGGTGAATTCAGCGGTGACGCCGATGCCGAAGGCGGCGGCCGCCTCGCGATAGGTGTCGTAGAGCGCTGCCGAGTCCGAGGAGCGCTCCAGCGGCAGGAACTCGCCCTTGATCGAGAGCACGGCGCTGGTGCCGGCCACCTCGGGCGCTTCGACGATCGCCTTGATCTTGCCGACCATCTCGTCGCGCTGGGCGGCGGTGACATAGCGCAGGTCGATCTCGCACCAGGCGCTGGGCGCGATGGTGTTGACGGTCTGGCCGCCGCCGATCAGGCCGACATTGACGGTGATGCCCTTCTCCAGATCGGTCAGACCCTGCAGCTTCGGGATCTTGTGGCCGAGATCGACAATGGCCGAGGCGCCTTTCTCGTAGTTCGCGCCGGAATGGGCCGGCTTGCCGGTGAACTCGGCCCGCATGAAGACTCCACCCTTGCGGCCGCTGGTAACCGACTGCTTCTGGTCCTTCGCGAAATCGGTGCCGGCCGGCAGGCGGCTGGGCTCGGCATTGAAGACGCAGCGCGACTCACGTGCGGCAGCCTCGATGACCGGGCGAGAGGATGGCGAGCCGATCTCCTCGTCGCTGGTCGTCAGCATGAGGAGCGGCGCGGCGAGGCCGCCGCATTCGGCGAAAGCCGCGGCGACGAAGGCCGAGATCATCACGCCCGCCTTCATGTCGGCGACGCCCGGGCCATAGGCGCGGCCGCCCTTGATGGTGAAGGGCCGGCGCGTCGGCTCGCCCTGTGGGAAAACGGTGTCGCGATGGCCGAGCAGCATGACCGGGCGCTGGTCGTTGGCCGCCGGGTTGGGCAGGCGCGCCCGAACGGCGTCGCCGAAGCGGCTATCCGGCACGATCTCGACCTCGAGGCCGTTCGCCTTGTGGAAGCGCGCGACGACCTCACCGGCGCGATCGACACCAGCCTTGTCGTAGGAGCCCGAGTCAGTGTCGACCAGTTCGCGCAGCAGCGCGACCATGCCTTCCTTGCGGCTCGCCAGCCACTCGGTGACCTTCTTCTCCTCGGGGGTCAGGGCGCTCATCGCTTCACTCGCATTCGTTCCGGATGGGACAATGCGGGTGAGCTTATCGCCATTGCGACAGCCGGCAATGGCGGGAGGCGACGGCCATGCCATTCATGCCGCGCATGCCTCGACCGAAAGCCTATTTCGGCGCGGCCATGCGCCTGATCAGGACATCGCGGGCGGTGCGGGCAGCATCGCGTGTGGCTTCGTCGGAAGGAGCCCTTGCCGGCTGCTCCAGCGCCTTTGCATAGTAGCCGAGCGCCAATTGATCTGAGGCGATCCCAGTATAGAAATCGCCCAGCCGCTTGTTGGCCTGGAGCGCGGCTTCGGGTCTCGCCGCTGCTGCCTCGAAGGCGCCGATAGCGCCCGGCACATCGCCCAATTTAGCCTTCTGCTCCGCCCGCGCGAGCAGAAGGCGCGGGTCGTTTGCCTTCGTCCCAAGTGCCGTCTCGACATCAGCGAGCGCAGCAGTCGCGTCGCCCTGGCCGAGCCGGGCGTCGCTTCGCAACAGCAGGGCCTCGGCATTGGCGGGCGCAGCCGCAAGCCGCGCCGTCGCATCCGCCGCCGCGTCAGTGAAACGCCCGAGCCCGAGTCTCGCTTTTGCACGCAGCAGCAGCAGGTCCGCTTCCGGCGAGGGTGCTGCGGGCGCGGCGGTGGCGAAGCGTTCCGCCGCTGCGGCATCGCCGGTAGCGAGATTGATCCGGGCGGCGAGGCTCTGCTAGCGCGGCTCGTTCGGCTCGATCCGCAAGGCCATGGCGATATCGGTCAGGGGGCAGGATTGTCGGAGCGCAGGTTCAGCGCCGCCCGCTCGGCATAGGCGCGGCCGAAGCTCGGTTGAGCCTCGGCGACCACCTGAGCATCAGCGAGCGCCTCCGGCAATTCGCGGCGCGCCAGCCGCGCACGCGCGCGGATTTCGATCAGATCGACCTGCCTCGGAAAAGCGGCGAGCCCCTTCTCCGTGCGATCATCCTTGCAGAGCGCCACCGTCCCGGCCTTCTGGGCCATGGCTGCCGGCATGCCGAGCATCGGCAGCATGAGGACAAGGAACGCCATCCGCGAGAGCAAGGGCGTGCCGATCTCCCTGACAACGCACCGGAGTGACGTTGGGAAATGTTAGCATGATGGCGGGGGCAGCGTCATGCCATCCCCCGAATGCACGACCCGGTGCCGCCCTTCGCGCTCAGGCGATACCGACAGACCAGGCGAGAACATAGGCGAGCGTCCCGCTCGCCATCGGCACCAGCGGATTGACCTTGGAACGATAGGTCACCAGCGCCGTCGCGGCCGTGATCGCATAGCCGACGAGACCGGCATCGGCAGCCAGCGTCGCGACCACGCCGCTCGCGAGCATCAGGCCGAGCGCGATCGGCACCAGCGCCAGCGTCATGGTCCGAACTACGCGATGCCCGCCGAAGCGCTGTAGCCCGCGGCTGGAGGCAAGCGCCAGCAGGCAAGAGGGCAGCAGCAGCGCGGTCGTCGCGACCAGGAGGCCGATTGTTCCGGCGACATGCCAGCCGATGATGCTGCCGAGCATGATGTTGGGGCCGGGCGCCGTCTGCGCGATGGCGAAGAGACGCGCGAAGGTCGGCGCATCCATCCAGCCGAGGATCTCGACGACCTGGCGATGGATTTCCGGCACCACCGCATTGGCGCCGCCGATCGCCATCAGCGAGATCGTGCCGAAGGTGACGATCAGCTGGAAGAAGACGCTGCGCTCCATCAGACTCGCCTTGCTCCCAGCGTCGCCGCGGCCAGACCGAGCGGCACCAGCACCAGCAGGGTCGGCAGCATGGGCAGCCGCAGCAGGCCGACCGCGACGAAGGCGGCCGCAGCCATGACCCAGGCCCAGCGCGCGAGGCCGGCCTTGGTCAGCAGCCGTAGCGCCGTTCCAAGAATGAGCCCGGCGGCACTGGCAGCCGCGCCGGTCAACGCGATCTGTGCCAGCGGGTGGCCGGAGACCGCGCCATAGACATTGGCGAGCCCGACGAGGCAAAGGAGCGGCATCGCCATCAGCGCGAAGACGCAGGTCAGGGCACCGATCCCGCCCCTGAAGCGGTCGCCGAGCATCACCGCCGCATTGACCGTGTTGGCGCCGGGCAGCGCCTGGCAGATGCCCATCAATTCGGCATAGCCGCGATCGTCGAGCCAGTTGCGCTCGGTGACGATGATATGGCGCGCGATCGGCCCGACGCCGCCGAAGCCCATCAACCCGATCTTGAGGAAGCCGGTGAACAGGTCCGTCAGACTCGGTCGAGGGGCTTCCGATGCGGTTTCGAGGGTCGACATCCGGACTTGCTAGCGCCGCGATTCCATCGCCATCCGCAGCGCAAAGCCGGCGAGCACCGTCCCCATGATCCAGCGCTGTACCAACGACCAGAAGGGTCGCGTCCGCAAGAACAGCGCGATGCTGCCGGCGGCCGTCGCGATGAGGGCGTTGACGCTGCCGCTGATCGCGATCTGGACGAAGCCGAGCACGACCGACTGGGTCAGCACGTTGCCGGCGGTCGGATCGATGAACTGCGGCAGCAGCGCGAGATAGAACATCGCGATCTTCGGATTGAGCAGGCTGGTCAGGAAGCCCATGGCGAAGAGCTTGCGCGGCCCGTCATGGGGCAAATCGCGGACATGGAAGGGCGAGCTGCCGCCCGGCCGCACCGCCTGCCAGGCGAGCCAGAGCAGATAGGCCGCGCCGCCGAGCCTGAGCACGTCATAGGCATAGGGCACGGCGAAGAGCAGCGCCGTGATGCCGAAGGCGGCGCAGAACATGTAGACGAAGAAGCCGAGGATCACGCCGCCGAGCGAAATCAGGCCGGCGCCCCTGCCCTGCGCGATCGAGCGCGAAATCAGGTAGATCATGTTTGGGCCGGGCGTCAGCACCATGCCGAGCGCGATCAGCGAGAAGGTGATGAGGGTCGTCGTCTCGGGCATGTGAAGCGCTCCGGCGGAACTCAGCGCTTGGACCATGGATCGCGATAGCCGGCAATCGGCTGCATCGTGGGAACGGCCATGCAAGCCGTTGCTGCGCCGCGTACTCTCGGCATTGCCGCGACGGAACCCGCCGCTTCGCCGGCGGTTGTCGCCTGCAAGCGGATGGGGGAAGACATGACGCTGTTCAGCCGGGTTCTCTACACGGTCATCGCCTTCGCGCTGCTGGGTGCTTCGATCGTGCTGATCGGCGTCGCGGTCTGGCGGACGTCGCAGGGCTTCTGGACCGGCGAGGGCGCGCTCGACACGATGCTCGACGGGATCGGCCTCGTGATCATCGCGGTGGCGGTCGCCGATGTCGGGAAATTCCTGTTCGAGGAGGAGGTCATCGCCGACCGCGAGATGCGCCGCCCGGCCGAGGCGCGGGGATCGCTGACCAAGTTCATGTCGATCATGATCGTGGCGCTTTCGCTGGAATCGCTGGTGCTGATCGCCAAGACCTCGCGCGAAACGATGGGCGATGTCGTCTATCCCGGCTTGCTGATGCTGCTCGCCGTATTGGCCCTGATCGGGCTCGGCCTGTTCCAGAAGCTCAGCCAGAACGCCACCGCAGCCGTGCCGCCGGATCGGGAAGACGATGAGGGCGACGAAATCAATGATCGCCCGATCGTGGCTCACAAGCCGATCCCGCGCTCCAAACGCCGGAATGCCTCTCCCGCTGCGGACCCTGCCTAGCGCGGTTCGTCGACGAGGAAGAGATCGGTATCGTCAGGCTTCACACCGGCCGCCGTGAGCATGGCGTGGATCTGGCCGCGATGATGGGTCTGGTGATTGAAGAAATGGACCAGTGCGAAGGCGCGCGGCTTGCCCATCTCGCGACCGGCAGCGCCCGAGTACCAGATCAGCGTGCCGCGCAGCCAGTCGGCTTCGACGGTCTCCGCCCAATCGAGAATGGCCTGGTCGCGCATGCGGCGCCGCGCGCAGAACTGCGCCCAGCCCTCGAAATAGACAGCCGAGTCGCGACCGCCGACAGACGGCTTCTCGCTGCCGATGAGGCGGCTGAGCCAGGTCTCGTCGGCCCAGAGGATATGGTTGAAGGTGCCGTGGATCGACTTGAAGAAGGCTCCGCGATCGAGCTTGCGGGCTTCGTCGGTCAATCCGTCCGCCGCCGCCATCAGGCTGCGGTTCTGCCAGGCATTGTAGCGGGCCATGGTCTGGACGAAAGCCGGATCGATCATGGCGGCGCCTCCTCTCAGGCAGTCGGTTTACCGCATTTTCGCTGACGCGGACCTTCGGTTCTTCACGCGAACCGGTATCCACTTCGCTCGAAAATGCTTCTGGTCAGATGACGTTGGCCTCCTTGAGCGGCCGGTTCGCAACGACGCGCTCGTGGCCGAGATCGGCAAGGTCGAGCGAGCGATAGCGGCCATGCGCGATATGCTCGGCAAGCCCACGCCCGACCGCGGGCGATTGCTGCAGACCGTGGCCGGAGAAGCCATTGGCGAGATAGAGATTGGGCATCCCCACCGCCGGGCCGATGATCGCGTTATGGTCGAGCCCGCACATGTCGTAGGGGCCGGCCCAGGCGCGGCCGGGCTTGATCTGCTCGAAGGCCGGGATGCGGGTGGCGAGCGAGGGCCACACCACCTCCTCGAAGAAGCCCCAGTCGACATCCTCGGCGGCGGGGTCGTTCTCGATCCATTCGACATCCTGCTCCGGCGTCAGGGGCGAGCAGCTGCCGATGAAGAGCTGACCTTCCGCCGTGCGCTTGCCCTCCTGCCGGCACCAGGCGCCGGTCGTGTCGATCAGGAGCGGGCAGCCGTCGACATCGCCCTTGCAGGTGAAGGAGAAGACATAGCGCTTCATCGACTTCACGGGGATCGAAACGCCCGCCGTCGCCGCGAGCTTGGCGCCATGGGTGCCGCTGGCGTTGACGACGGCGCCGCAGGCGATGCGGCTGCCATCGGCGAATTCGACCGCAGTGACGCGGCCGCCTTCCGTGACATAGCCGGCAACCTCGCCCTGCCGGTACTCGACGCCGAGGCTGCGCGCCTTCTTGCGGAACGCCTGGAGCAGCGCCCAGCCATCGAACCAGCCCTCCCCGCTGACGCCGAAGGTGCCGCAGGCGAGATCATCCGTACTGAGCCAGGGGAAGCGCTGCTTCAGCGTCGCGGGGTCGTAGAGCGCGATATCGGCGCCCTCGGAGGCTTGCAGCTTCTGGTTGGCTTCGAGGATCGGCGCGCCGGCCTCGCTGGCGAGATAGAGATAACCGCCCTCATGCAGGTCGATGGCCGGAACCTCGCCATCGACAGCGAGATGCTTCCCGATATTGCGCAGGAAATCGATGCCGAAGAGCGAGATGCGGATATTCACCGCGCTGGAGAACTGCTGGCGGATCGAGGCGGCCGAGAGCGCGGAGGCCGAGAAGCGATAGGTCGGGTCCTTCTCGATCACCACGACCTTGCCGGTGAAGCCGGGATCGGCGGCCAGATGATAGGCGACGGAGGAGCCGATCGCGGCGCCACCGCAGATCACGACATCGGCGCTTTCGGAGACGGGCGGCATGGCAGGCCTCGCGCATCCGGCTTCGATGGGAAAGCCGGGTTGGTGAATTTCGCGCATGAATGAACGAGCGCGAGGCGCTTGTCGAGAGGCGGCTTAGCCCGACGGCGCGCATTCCCCGAGCAGCCAGTCCCGGAAGGCGATGACGGTCGGCAGATTGGCCTTCTCCTCGGGATAGACGAGATAGTAGCCCTCCTTGCCGGTCACCGGCCGGTCGATCGGGATGACCAGCGCGCCGGAACGCAGCTCCTCCTCGACCAGGAAACGCGGCACGATGGCGAGCCCCAGCCCCGCCACGGCCGCCTGCGCGATCATGGCGAACTGCTCGAAGCGCGGCCCCATCAGGGCGCGCTCTGGCGCCAGCCCCTGCTGTTCGAGCCAGTTCGCCCAGGCGCGGGGCCGTGTCGATTGCTGGAGCAGCGGCGCCCGCAGCATGTCGGCCGCCTCGGTGATCCCAATGCGCGCCAGCAGCGAGGGCGCGGCGACGGGTACGACCTCCTCGCCCATCAGACGGTGAAGCCGCGCGCCCGGCCAGTTCTCGGCACCAAAATGCACGGCGGCGTCGACCGGCTCGCGGGCGAAGTCGAAGGGTACCAGCCGCGTGGTGAAGTTGATGGTGATACCGGGATGGGCTTCTGTGAAGCGCGGCAGGCGCGGGATCAGCCAGCGCGTGCCGAAGGTCGGCAGGGTCGCGAGATTGAGCACGCCCGCGGCGCCGCGGAAGGCCATGGCGGAGACGGTCGCGGCGGCGAGGCGGGACAGGCCGTCGCGGATGTCGTTGGCATAGGCCGCGCCGGCCGCCGTCAGGCTGACACGCTTCTTGACGCGCTCGAACAGGCTGACGCCGAGCACCTTTTCGAGATGCGCGACCTGCCGGCTGACCGCGCCCTGCGTCAGGTTCAGCTCCTCTGCCGCACGCGTGAAACTGCCATGCCGGGCCGCCGCCTCGAAGGCGGCGAGCGCGGAGAGCGAGGGCACCGACAAGCGGCCGGGAACGAGCGCATCATCCATGATAAATTCTCATGAAGTGGTGAGAACATATCGGTTGCCGTCACGCCATGAAAGAGGGCATTGTTCCGGCCTCAAGCGCGGCGGCCTCCGGTTACCGCGCTTTTATGTCATGCGCCCTAGGGCACGCGCCCTTTGGCCCCCGCTCGCGACCGCTGGAAGACAAAGATGGCCACATCCCTGCCGAAAGACACGCTCGCCCTGCTCAAGCGCCTTGGCGTCGCCGATTCGGCCTATGCCGATGCCGGCCTCTCGGCCGGCTCGCCGATCACCGGTGAGACCGTCGTGACCCTGCGCGAGACCTCGCCGGCCGAGGCCGAGGCCGCGATCGGCCGGGCCCAGTCCGCTTATCTCGCCTGGCGCAAGGTGCCGGCGCCGCGCCGCGGCGAGTTCGTCCGCCTGCTCGGCGAGGAGCTGCGCGCCGCCAAGACCGATCTCGGCCTGCTGGTGACGCTCGAAGCCGGCAAGGTCACCTCCGAGGGCCTCGGCGAGGTCCAGGAGATGATCGACATCTGCGACTTCGCCGTCGGCCTGTCGCGCCAGCTCTACGGCCTGACCATCGCCACCGAGCGCCCGAACCATCGCATGATGGAGACCTGGCATCCGATCGGCGTCGTGGGCGTGATCTCGGCCTTCAACTTCCCGGTCGCGGTCTGGTGCTGGAACGCGGCGCTCGCCTTCGTCTGCGGCGACAGCGTCGTCTGGAAGCCCTCCGAGAAGACCCCGCTGACCGCGCTCGCCGTGCAGGCCATCGTCGAGAAGACGATGAAGCGCTTCGGCCCCGAGGCCCCGATCGGCCTCTCGGAAGTCCTCGTCGGCGGCCGCGAGCTCGGTGACATCCTGGTCCAGGATCATCGCGTTCCGGTCGTCTCGGCCACCGGCTCGACCCGCATGGGCAAGGAAGTCGGCCAGAAGCTGGCAGCGCGCTTCGCCCGCGCCATCCTCGAGCTCGGCGGCAACAACGCCGCGATCGTCGCCCCCTCGGCCGATCTCGACCTCGCGCTGCGCGGCATCGCCTTCGCGGCGATGGGCACCGCCGGCCAGCGCTGCACCACCTTGCGCCGCCTGATCGTGCATGAAAGCGTCTATGACGCGCTCGTGCCGAAGCTCGCCAAGGTCTACGGCTCGGTGAAGATCGGCGATCCCCGTGAAGCCGGCGTGCTCGTCGGTCCGCTGGTCGACGAAGCCGCCTATCAGGGCATGCAGAAGGCGCTCTCCGAGGCCAAGGCCGAGGGCGGCAAGGTTCATGGCGGCGAGAAAGTCGATGTCGGCGCGGGCGGCTTCTATGTCCGCCCGGCGCTGGTCGAGATGCCCAGGCAGTGCGGCCCGGTCGAGCGCGAGACCTTCGCGCCCATCCTCTATGTCATGAAGTACTCGTCCATCGACGAGGCGATCGCGATCCAGAACGCCGTCGGCGCCGGCCTGTCCTCCTCGATCTTCACGCTGAACATGCGCGAGGCCGAACTCTTCGTCTCGGACGAGGGTTCGGATTGCGGCATCGCCAACGTCAATATCGGCCCTTCGGGCGCCGAGATCGGCGGCGCGTTCGGCGGCGAGAAGGAGACCGGCGGCGGCCGCGAGGCCGGATCGGATGCCTGGAAGGCCTATATGCGCCGCGCCACCAACACGCTGAATTACGGCACCACCCTGCCGCTGGCGCAGGGCGTCAGCTTCGACGTGGATGCGTGATCGGTAGGATCTAACAACATCCGCGCCGTCATCCCGGCCGGAGCGAAGCGCAGAGCCGGGATCCATGCCTGAACCGTTCAGGAATGGATCCCGGGTCTCCCTCCGGTCGCCCGGGATGACATCGCAACAGGTTCAAGGGAGACGAACACCATGGCCGGCAGCCACAAGCTCGCGAAGTTCACCTGGGACGATGCCTATCTGCTCGACGAGCAGCTGAACGAGGACGAGCGACTGATCCGCGACACGGCCCGCGCCTATGCGCAGGAGAAGCTCGCTCCCCGCATCCATGACGCCTATCTCGACGAGAAGACCGATCGTTCGATCTTCAACGAAATGGGCGAGCTCGGCCTGCTCGGCGTCACCGTCCCCGAGGAATACGGCTGCGCCGGCGCCAACTACGTCTCCTACGGGCTCGTCGCCCGCGAGGTCGAGCGCATCGACTCCGGCTACCGCTCGATGATGTCGGTGCAGTCCTCGCTGGTAATGTACCCGATCTATGCCTATGGCAGCGAGGAGCAGCGCAAGAAGTACCTGCCGAAGCTGGGCTCCGGCGAATGGGTCGGCTGCTTCGGCCTCACCGAGCCGGATGCCGGCTCCGACCCTGGCGGCATGAAGACCCGCGCCGAGAAGGTCGCCGACGGCTACAAGCTGACGGGATCCAAGATGTGGATCTCGAACTCGCCGATCGCCGACGTCTTCGTCGTCTGGGCGAAATCGGCTGCGCATGACAACCAGATCCGCGGCTTCATCCTCGACAAGGGCATGAAGGGCCTCTCCGCGCCGAAGATCGGTGGCAAGCTTTCACTGCGCGCCTCGATCACCGGCGAGGTCGTCATGGACGGCGTCATCGTTCCCGAAGAGAACCTGCTGCCGAACGTCTCGGGGCTCTCCGGCCCGTTCGGCTGCCTCAACCGCGCCCGCTACGGCATCTCCTGGGGCGTGATGGGTGCCGCCGAGGATTGCTTCCACCGCGCCCGCCAGTACGGGCTCGACCGCAAGCAGTTCAACAAGCCGCTGGCCCAGACGCAGCTCTACCAGAAGAAGCTGGCGGACATGCTGACCGAGATCACGCTCGGCCTGCAGGGTAGCTTGCGTGTCGGGCGCCTGCTCGACGACGGCAAGATGGCCCCGGAGATGATCTCGCTGGTCAAGCGCAACAATTGCGGCAAGGCGCTCGATATCGCCCGCCAGGCCCGCGACATGCATGGCGGCAACGGCATCCAGATCGAGTATCAGGTGATGCGCCACGCGGCGAACCTCGAGACGGTGAACACCTATGAGGGCACGCATGACGTCCACGCGCTGATCCTCGGCCGCGCGATCACCGGCCTGCAGGCGTTCTTCTGAGCCCTACCACCCCCCTCCGCGTCATCCCGGGCGACCGCAGGTCGACCCGGGATCCATGCTGGAACATCGCCGTTTGGCGGTCAGGCATGGATCCCGGCTCTCCGCTTTGCTCCGGCCGGGATGACTGCGCGGATCGAGCCTGATGACTTCGACCCCACCGCTTACCAGCCTGCGCGTCCTCGAACTGGCGCGCATCCTCGCAGGTCCCTGGATCGGCCAGCTCCTGGCCGATCTCGGCGCCGATGTCGTCAAGGTCGAGGCGCCCGAGGGCGACGACACCCGCAAATGGGGTCCGCCCTTCGTCGAGGGCACCGGCGACGAGCATCTCTCCGCCGCCTATTTCCACGCCGCCAATCGCGGCAAGCGCTCGATCACCGCCGATTTCCGGACACCTGAGGGACAGGCGCTGGTCAGGCGACTGGCCGCCCATGCCGATGTCGTCATCGAGAACTTCAAGGTCGGCGGCCTCTCGAAATACGGGCTCGACGCGGCCTCGCTGCGCAAGGAGTTCCCGCGTCTCGTCTATTGCTCCGTCACCGGTTTCGGACAGGACGGTCCCTATGCGCCGCGCGCCGGCTACGACTTCCTCGTCCAGGGCATGGGCGGAGCGATGTCGATCACCGGCGAACCGGCGGGCGCGCCGATGAAGGCGGGCTATGCCGTCGCCGACATCTATACCGGGCTCTACGCCACGGTCGGCATCCTCTCGGCGCTCCGCCAGCGCGATGCAACCGGCGAAGGCGCAACGCTCGACCTCGCCCTGCTCGACTCGCAGGTCGCGGTGCTCGGCAACCAGGCGATGAACTATCTCGTCGGCGGCAATCCGCCGCCGCGGCTCGGCAACGCCCATCCGAACATCGTGCCCTATGACGTGTTCCCGGTCGCGGACGGCCATATCATCATCGCGACCGGCAATGACGGGCAGTGGCGCAAGCTCTGCGAGGTGCTGGGCGAGCCGGCGCTGGCCGACCATCCCGACTATCTCGACAACAAGTCACGCGTGAAGAACCGCGTCGCGCTGACGGCAAAGCTGCACCTGCTCTGCCAGCGCTATGCCAAGGCCGATCTGCTCGCCGGGCTGGAGAAGGTCGGCGTGCCCGCCGGTCCGATCAACGATATCGGCGAGGTCTTCGCCGACCCGCAGATCGTCGCGCGCGGCGTCAAGGTCGATCTGCCGAGCGCAGCGGCGAAAGCGGGCACCATTCCGACTGTCGCCTCGCCCATCGTCATGAACGGCGTGCGGCAGGTGGCCGGGCGCCCGAGCCCACGGCTCGGCGAACATGCCGACGACATTTTGAACGATCCGGCCTGGGGAGGGCCGCAGCATGGCTAATCGCACTGGCGGGCAGATCCTCGTCGACCAGCTTCTGATTCACGGCGCCACCGACGCCTTCTGCGTGCCGGGCGAGAGCTATCTCGCCGTGCTCGACGCACTGCACGACGCCTCGATGAAGGTCACCATCTGCCGGGCCGAAGGCGGCGCCTGCATGATGGCGGAGGCCGCCGGCAAGCTCACCGGCAAGCCCGGCATCTGCTTCGTGACGCGTGGCCCCGGCGCCACCAATGCCTCGCCCGGCGTCCATATCGCCGATCAGGACTCGACGCCGCTGATTCTCTTCGTCGGCCAGATCGACGGCAGCATGCGCGAGCGCGAGGCCTTCCAGGAACTCGATTACCGCGCCGTCTTCGGCACGATGACCAAGTGGGCGACCGAGATCGACGATGCCGCGCGCATCCCGGAGATCATCAGCCGCGCCTTCCATGTCGCGACCTCCGGCCGGCCCGGTCCGGTCGTGATCGCGCTGCCCGAGGACGTACTGACCGACCTCGCTGACGTCGCCGACGCCGAGCCCTATCAGGTCACCGAGCAGCACCCTGCCCCGGCGCAGATGGCCGATCTCGCCAAGCGCTTCGCTTCTGCCAAGTCGCCGATCGCGATCCTCGGCGGCTCGCGCTGGAGCCCGGAGGCGATCGCCGATTTCCAGGCCTTCGCCGAGCGCTTCGACCTGCCGGTCGCGGTCTCGTTCCGCCGGCAGATGCTGTTCCCGGCCGATCATCCGAACTTCGCCGGGGATCTCGGCATCGGCCCGAACCCGAAGCTGCTCGCCCGCATCAAGGAGAGCGACCTCGTCCTGCTGGTCGGCGGGCGTCTCTCGGAGATGCCGAGCCAGTCCTACACGCTGTTCGGCATTCCCAATCCGGGCCGGCCGCTGGTCCATGTCCATGCCGATCCGGAAGAGCTCGGCCGGGTCTATCGCCCGACGCTGGCGATCAATGCCTCGCCGGCCGGCTTCTGCGCCGCGCTCAAGACGATCGAGCCGCCCAAGGCCCCCGCCTGGAAGGGCGCCGGCGCTGCCGCGCATGAAGCCTATATCGCCTGGAGCGAGCAGCCGGCGCCCGTGCCCGGCGAATTCCACCCCGGCGAGATGGTGCGCTGGCTGCGTAGCCGGCTCCCCGAGGACGCCATCCTATGCAATGGCGCCGGCAATTACGCGACCTGGGTGCATCGCTTCCACCGCTTCAACACGTTCGCGACGCAGCTCGCCCCGACCTGCGGATCGATGGGTTATGGCGTGCCGGCCGCGATCGGCGCCAAGCGGATTTTCCCGGATAGAACGGTGATCGCCTTTGCGGGCGACGGCTGCTTCCTGATGAACGGCCAGGATTTCGCGACGGCCGTGCAATACGACCTTCCCGTCATCGTCATCGTCGTCGATAACGGCATGTACGGCACGATCCGCATGCATCAGGAGCGCGAATATCCCGGCCGCGTCTCGGCGACGACGCTGAAGAACCCGGATTTCGCGGCCTATGCCAAGGCCTTCGGCGGCCATGGCGAGCGCGTCGAGAAGACCTCGGAATTCGCGCCGGCCTTCGAGCGCGCGGTGAAGAGCGGCAAGCCCGCGATCATCCACTGCCTGCTCGATCCCGAGGCGATCACCCCGGCGAAGTCGCTTTCGACGATCCGTGCCGAGGCTTTCGCGGCTCAAGGCAAAAAGTAAACGCCCCGGACGAGAATCTTAACCTCGTCCGTGAACCTGAACCGAACCTTTCGCGACCATTGAGCGTTGAGCTGATGGTAGCGGAGGGCAAGGCGATGGCACGCAACGGGATGGCGCGGTTCGGACTCGCGGCGGCGCTCCTTATGGCGGCCGCGCCTGCGGCGGAAGCTGCCGGCCTGTTCGACGATCTCGCTCGCGCGCTGTTCGGCGGCGGGCCGCGTCTGCGGGCCTCTCCGATCTACGAATATGACGACGAGCCGCGCGTGCGGGCGCCGCGTGCGCGGGCGCCGGAGGCGTCCTCGAAGCCCAAACCGCCCGTCGTCCAGCTCGATCCCCAGGCCGACAAGCAGTGGTATCTGAAGGACCCGACGCTGCGGCGCGGCGATATCGTCGTCACGGCCCGCGGCGTGCTGGTTTATCAGGGCCGTGATGCCGATGCCTCGCGCGCCGCCGATTTCGTCGCGCTCGGCGGCAGCGATGCCAAGGGCTGGAAGCAGCAGTTGCAAACGGCGGCGGCCGGCGGGCGGGCCCGCTTCAACGACCTCAGCACGCCGGCCAAGCCGGCTGTTACGGCCGAAGCGGCCGAGTAGGCCGCAGCCGAATTCAGCGCGATTTCACGCCGTCAAAGGTCAAGCGGATCGCGCGCGCCAGCGCGATCGCAGCCCAGCCCTGGAAGATCAGCTCGATCGCGAAGAAGGTGCCGAGCACCCAGACGCTCGAGCCCGGCCATTGCGCCAGGATCATGCCACCGAGCAGCAGCGACAGCGCACCCGATAGTGCCAGCCATCGCCAAGCCGGCAGCTCCCGGTTCTGGAACGCGACGACGAGGCGCAACACGCCGGTCGCGACCAGGGCAGCGCCGGCCAGCAGCGTCAGCGAGGCCGTGGCTAGGAGCGGATTGGCGAAGGTCATCAAGCCGACCGCAACATAGAGCAGGCCGATGAGAATGTGCAGCACGCGGCTCTTCCAGCCCTGATGCCGGAAGGCGTCGATCAGCACGACGACGCCGCCGACGAGGATCATCGCCCCGAACCAGATTGCGCTGGCGAGGCTGAGCATCGCGACAGCACCGAGCCCGACGATGCCGAGGATGACGAGGGCGATGCCGGCCGCCATCAGCCAGCCTGAATTCCGCCGGAGCGGGACGAGATGGGTGGCGAGCGAGGAGCCCGGACGGGGCGCGGATTCTGCAGGCGTGGTCATGGCCGACTCCGGTTGGGCGGGCCGCGACAGCCGTGGCGGCCTCGTCAGTGCAGACCGCTATCAGAAGCCCGCGCGCAGGCCGCGTCAATGATCTACCGCAAGGCGCGCCGTCAGTAGGTGGCGCGACCGCCCGAGAGATCGAAGACCGCGCCGGTCGAGAAGCTGCAGCGCTCGCTCGCGAGCCAGGCGACAAGCTCGGCCAACTCATCGACAGTTCCGAGCCGCTTCAGCGGGCTCTTGCCGATCATCGTCGCGACCGTCTCCGCACTCATCTGCTGGAGCAGCTCGGTCTCGACCGCGGCCGGCGCGACCGCGTTGACGAGAACGCCGGTGCCGGCGAGTTCCTTGCCGTGCGCCTTGGTGAAGGCGATGACGCCGGCCTTGGCGGCGCTGTAGGCCGAGAGCGTCGGCGTGCCCTCCTTGCCGGCGAGCGAGGCGATGTTGACGATGCGGCCATGGCCGCGCGGTATCATCACATCGGCTACCGCCTGCGAGCAGAGGAAAGTTCCGGTCAGGTTGATCGCCTGCACCTTCTGCCATTGCGCCAGCGGCGTCTCCGCGACCGTGGTCGAGGGGCCGGTCAAACCGGCATTGTTGACGAGCACGGCGATGGGACCGTGCTCGCGCTCGGTTGCGGCCAAGGCCTGAGCGACCGAGTTCTCGTCGGAGACGTCGCAGGCGAGATGCAGGCGCCCGGCCGTTGCGGGCGCCATGATATCCCAGACGACGGGAACGAGGCCGTCCTGCTCCAGCCGCTCGGCTACCGCGGCGCCGATACCCTTGGCGCCGCCGGTGACGACGGCGATCCGCCGCTCCGCCATGGCGGGGTCAGCCGAGCTTCACGGTGACGAGCTTGCGCAGGCCGCGCAGGTCCTTGACGAAGCCGCGGATGCCTTCGGCCAGCTTCTCCGTGCCCATCGCATCCTCGTTCATGGCGAAGCGGAAGGCCTTCTCGTCGAAACCGAGCTTCCGGCTGACACCTCCCTCCATTTGCGGCGAGGAGGCGGGCGAGAGGCGGCGCGGCAGGTCGCCGGTCGCGGCGGCGAGTTCGTCGAGCAGACCTGGCCCGATGGTCAGGCGATCGCAGCCGGCCAGCGCCTCGATCTCGCCGGTGTTGCGGAAGGAAGCGCCCATCACGACCGTCTTGATGCCGAAGGCCTTGTAATAGGCGTAGATGCTCTTGACCGAGACGACGCCGGGATCGGTCTCGGCGGTGTAGGGGCCGCCGCCGGCCTTGACGTGCCAGTCGAGGATGCGGCCGACGAAGGGCGAGATCAGGAAGGCGTTCGCCTCGGCCGCCGCGACCGCCTGCGGCAAGGCGAAGAGCAGGGTCAGGTTGCAGTCGATGCCCTCGGCCTGCAGCACCTTGGCGGCCTGCAGGCCCTCCCAGGTCGAGGCGATCTTGATGAGGATGCGGTCCTTCTCGACACCGCGCTCCTTGTAGGCGGCGATGACCGCGCGCGCCTTCTCGATGGTCGCGGCCGTGTCGAAGGAGAGATCGGCATCGACCTCGGTCGAGACGCGGCCGGGGACGATCTTGGTCAGCTCCGTGCCGAAGCTCACGGCAAGGCGGTCGCAGACGGCATGGACCGCCTTCTCACTGCCGCCCTGCTTCTTGCCCCAGCCGATCGCCTCGTCGACGATATGGGCGTAGGCCGGCGTCTCCACCGCCTTCAGGATCAGGGTCGGGTTGGTGGTGCAATCGACAGGCTTCAGGCGACGCACGGCCTCGATGTCGCCGGTGTCGGCGACGACGGTGGTCATCTGGCGGAGCTGGTCGAGCTTGGAGGCGGTCATCAAATCAATCCTCGGCATTTCTTCTTGTCGTAACGCATTCACTGTGACGCCTGTTCAGCGCCATTGCGAGAGCAATGAAGCAATTCGGCCATGCGCCTCGGCTCCCGTCATGGTCGGCCTCGTGCCGGCCATCCACGTCTTCGCTGATTGAGGGCGGGGTCAAGACGTGGATGCTCGCCACAAGGGCGAGCATGACGGTGATGAAGACGGCAGGACGCCGCCAGCCTTAGCTCTTCACCGCGCCCGAAGTCAGCCCACCGACCATGTTCTTGCGGAACAGGTAGTAGATCACCGCCGGCGGGATGGCATAGAGCAGGCCCGCCGCCATCAGCAGGTTCCAGGGCGCGTCGTCGGCCGAGAGGAAGAGGCCGAGGCCCACCGCCAGCGGAACCGCCTTCTCCGAGGAGAGCAGCAGGAAGGCGTAGAGATACTCGTTCCAGGCGAGCAGCAGCGCGTAGATGCCGATCACCACCATCGAAGGCTTCATCAGCGGCAGGTAGACCAGCCGGAAGAGCTGGATCGAGGTGGCGCCGTCCATCACCGCGGCCTCGTCGAGCTCCTTCGGCAATTTGTCGGAGGCCTGCTTCAGCACCCAGATCGCATAGGGCGAAGCCAGCGCGACCATCGCGAGGATCAGCGAGGCCTGCGTGTTGAGGAGGCCGTAGGAGCCCATCGCCTTGTACATGGGGATGGCGAGGAAGGCGGCCGGGATCAGGTAGGTCGCCAGCGCGAGGTTCATCATGGTGCGCCCGCCCCTGACCTTGAGGCGCGCGATGGCGAAGGCCGCGAAGGTCGCGACGAACAGCGTGATCAGCCCCGTCGCCACCGCGATGAAGAAGCTGTTGAACATCTGCCGCCAGAAATTGTGCAGGTAGTAGTGCTGCTGGGCGAAGACGATCTGGAAGTTCTGCAGCGTCGGCTGGTCGGGCCAGAGCTTGCCGGCCAGCATCGATTCCTGGTTGGAAATCGAGAGCACGAAGAGGTGATAGATCGGCAGCAGCGTCCAGACCAGGACGGGGACCGCGATCAGGAGCAGCTTGCCTTCGTCGAGGAACTTCTTCATGCGTCCGGCCCCTTCGACAGGCGCTTCACCATCACGAAGACCATCGGCAGGATCAGCGGCATGGCGACGATGATCGAGGCGATGCCGAGATCGAGATTGTTGTTGCGCATGTAGCGGATGCCGAGCGTCGCCAGCACGTGGTTGAGATCGCCCGGCCCGCCGCCGGTGAGCAGGTAGACGCTGTTGAAGTCACCCAGCGTCCAGATCATCGAGAGCATGGTCGAGGTGACGTAGAGCGTCGCCAGCGACGGCCAGGTGATGAAGCGGAACTGTTGCCAGCGATTGGCGCCGTCGACGCTCGCGGCCTCGTAGAGGTCCTGCGCGATGGCGAGCCGGCCGGTGATCAGGATCAGCGTCCAGAACGGCAGCGACTTCCAGATATGGACGAAGATCGATGAGATGAAGGCGAGCGTCGGGTCGGTGAGCCAGCCTGGCCCCTCCATGATGCCGAACCACTGGAAAAGCTGCTGGTTCAGCATGCCGTTCTCGGGATTCAGCATCACCCGGAAGGACAGGATGGTCGGGATCGACGGCACCGCCCAGGGCAGGATGAACAGCACCAGGACGATGCGGATCCAGGGCCGCTGCTGCACGAAGAAACCCGACAGCATGAGCGCGATCAGGAATTTCAGGTTCACCGCCACGAACAGGAAGATGATCGTGTTGACGACGGTGCGGATGAAGATCGGGTCGGCGAAGAGCGCCCGGTAGGAATTCCAGTTGAGACCCAGCCAGAGGCCATAGGCCACCGGATAGACCACCATGACGGCGAAGACGAGCACATAGGGCGCCAGCATGATCGCCCCCCACATCGCGCGGTCCCGCGTGAACCCCGATGCGTCATCGCGCGGCGCCGCTAGCGGCGCGGTCATGGCGGCTGTGCTCATGGACTCTCCGGATTTGTCAGAGGTTCTTGTCACCCTGTGAAAGATACGCCGCGGCAATCCTTGCCGCGGCGGGTCGTTGACGCAAGCGCAACGAAGGCGCGTGTCAGCCGGCGATCTGCTTGATGCGGGCGATCATCTCGTCCACGGCCTGCTCGGCCGGGATCTTGTCCTGAACCACGCGGTTCACGGCCTTGGCCCAGACGTTCTCGGCGTTCACGGTCGTGAAATTGTAGTTGTAGACGAACTGGAACGGCACGGTGCCGTCTTTGTACTGCTTGTAGACCACCGCGCGATGCGGGTCCTTGCCATCGGACCAGAACGGCGCGTCGATCGCCTTCAGCGTCGTCGGCACCCAGCGGCCGGCCGAGCCCTCGACGAAGGGCCGCAGGTTCTCGTCCTTCATGAAGAAGGCCATGAACTCCTTGGCGCGCTTCTTGTTCTTGGCATCGGCGAAGATCACCGCGGTCTTGACGGCGGCGAGGTTGGTCATCTTGCTGCCGTCCGCCTTGAGCGGGAACTCGGCGGTGCGGATGTTGTCCTCGTAGTTCTTCTTGGCCGTCGCCCGCTGCTCGGCGGTCAGCGCCTGGTTGTTCATGTCGTCCATGTGCTTGCCGGCGATCGAGATCGTGGCGTTGTGCGTGGCGACGGTGGTGCGGTTATGGAAGGCGACGTTGTTGTCGGGGTCCAGCCAGTTCACCGAAGACGGCGGCGAGCAGCCGCGCTGGAAGACGTTGGCGTAGGACTTCACAGCCTCGACCATCGCCTTCTTGTTCTCGGGCTGATCGAGCACGATCTTGCCGTTCTCGTCGACGACCTTGGCGTTATAGGCGTTGGCGAAGGTCAGGAAGGAATAGAAGGTGTCTGACGCCGCGACGCCCATCGGGTGGCCGATGCCGTAGACGCGCTTGCCCTTGGCGCGCATCGCGCCCTGGACCTTGTCGCACCAGAAATCCCAGTAGCCGTTCCAGGTCTTCGGGATGTCGGCTTCCTTGAAGCCGGCCTCCTCCAGCATGTCCTTCCAGTAGGTGATGTGCATCATCTGCTGCTCGACCGGGAAGGCATAGTATGACTTCTTGCCGGCCTTGCCGTTCATCAGGAAGGTGGTCGAGAGCGCCATCGGCTGGAACTCGCCCTTCAGCGGCTCGATCACATCCGAGACGTCCTCGAGCTTGCCGTCATAGGCCCATTTGCCGGTGGTGCGGAAATCGTAGGTGGTGCAGAAGCCGACATCCGGCGGCGTGCCGGCATCGACCGCGCCGACCGATTTGGTGACGCAGTCCTCGGTCGCGTAGAGCGAGAGCTCGACCTTGACGCCCGTGGCCTTCTGGAACTTGTCGACGACGGCGAGCAGCGCATCGTCCTCGCCCTTGTAGAATCCCTTGGTGAACCAGGCCGTCAGCGTCTCCTGCGCCATGGCGGCGCCGGACCAGCCCGCGACCACCGCCGCGACAGCCGTTCCCATGGCAAAATGCCGTACAAGCTTCATCCGATATCCTCCCGTTTAAACCGTTTTAAAGCGACCTTATGGTCGTCTTGCCGCGACCCTAATCGAAAAGCCCCGCACGAAACAAGCGGGGGCGCTCGCTCAAAAAGTATTTCTAATTGCAGGCTGTACAACCGTTCCACTGGAGAAACATTCGGCCACTTCATGGAACTGTCATGTGACGGGTCTACCGGCAGCGCCATCTCGCAACAGCGATCAAGAGATGGAGTACCGACATGCAGCGCAAGGCCCTGAGCGCCTTCATCCTCGCCGCCGGCCTCGCCGCCGCGCCGCAGGTCCTCGCAGCCGAGGGCAAGCTGGTGCTCTATACCAGCCAGCCCAATACCGACGCCCAGCAGACCATCGACGCCTTCAAGGCGAAGTATCCCAAGGTCGAAGTCTCCTTCGTCCGCGACGGCACGCCGCGCGTGATGGCGAAGCTGAAGGCCGAGCTCGAGGCCGGCGCCCCGCAGGCCGACGTGCTGCTCATCGCCGATGCCGTGACCATGGAAGGCCTGAAGAAGGACGGGCGCCTGCTCGCCCATGACAAGGCCGATCTCGGCACCTATCCGGCCGGCATCCACGACCCCCAGAAGATGTGGTTCGCGACCAAGCTGATCACCACCGGCATCGTCTACAACACCAAGGCCACGATGAAGCCGGCGAGCTGGACGGACCTCGTCAAGCCGGAAGCAAAGAACCAACTGGCCATGCCGAGCCCGCTGAACTCGGGCGCGGCGCTGATCCACACGATCACGCTGGCCAGCAATCTTCGGGACGGTTGGGGTTTCTACGAGAAGCTCAAGGAGAACGGCACGCTGGCCGCCGGCGCCAATGGCGACATCCTGCGCCAGGTCGCCACCGGCGAGAAGCTCTACGGCATGATCGTCGACTTCATGCCGATCCGCGAGAAGGCCAAGGGCGCGCCGGTCGAGTTCGTCTTCCCGAGCGAGGGCGTTTCCGCCGTCAGCGAGCCGGTCGCGATCCTCAAGACCAGCAAGAACCCGGAAGCCGCCAAGGCCTTCATCGATTTCCTGCTCTCGAAGGAGGGCCAGGAGCTCGCGCTGAAGCAGGGCTATGTCGCCGCCCATCCGGATGTCGCCCTGCCGGCCGGCTATCCCGCCCGCAGCGCGATCAAACTGATGGCCTTCGACGCCGCCAAGGCGCTGGCTGACGAGACCGCCGCCCGCAAGCGCTTCGGTTCGATCTTCGAGTGATCATGGCCTTGCTCTCGCAGTGGCCGGCACGATGACGCTGGCCCTTGCCCGAAACAGCCAGCGGGAGCCCGCGATCGCGGCCCCGCCGGCTCCACGTTTGCGCCTGCCAGAAGGCTGGGGCCTGCCGGCGCTCGTCGTCGCAGTCGCGCTGCTGCTCGGCGGCCTGCCCTTCTTCCGATTGGTCGCGGCCGCCTTCGCGCCCGGCTGGCAGTTCGCGCCGGGCGAAGCCTTCACCGAGATGACGAGCCGCGCGGCTGTCACCGCGACCTGGCATACGCTGGAGACGGCCTCGCTCTCGGCGCTCGGCGCGCTCTTCGTCGGCGGCATCGTCGCGCTGGCGCTCGGCGTTACCGATGTCAGGGGCAAGCGCCCCCTCGCCTTCGCCTTCGTGTTCTCGATGATGATCGCGCCGCAGGTGGCGGCACTCGCTTTCCTCAGCCTGCTCGCACCGAACTCGCCAATCCTGTCGCTGATCGGCCTCGCGCCGCCGCCGGGCACGCCGAACCCGCTGTTCGGGCGCGGCGGCATCATCCTGGTCATGGCGCTGCATCATGCGCCGCTCGTCGCGATCACGCTCTGGACCGGGCTGCGCAGCATTCCGCAATCGCTGGTCGAGGCAGCGCAGATGGAAGGTGCCGCGCCCGCGACCATCACCACCAGAATCATCCTCCCGGTGCTGCGGCCGCAGATCATCGCCGCCGGGCTGATTGCCTTCGTCGCGGGCGTCGGCAATTTCGGCATTCCGGCCCTGCTCGGCCTGCCCGTGAACTACCTGACGCTGCCGACGCTGATCTATCGCCGGCTATCGAGCTTCGGCCCGTCGAGCCTCGGCGAGACGGCGGCTCTCGCCGTGCTGGTCGGCGTGGTCGCAGCGCTCGGCATCGTCGCGGCAGCGCTCGCCGCGTGCAATCAGCGCGGCAAGGTCGAGATCGAACGACCGCTCGAGCCGTACTGGCTGCTTGGCCCCGCCCGCACCTTTGTCGCCGCCGGTCTCTGGCTGCTGCTCACGCTGAAGCTCGGCTTGCCGCTGCTCGCCCTGTTGAGCGAGGCGCTGACGCCGGCACTCGGCGTTCAGCTCTCCTGGCAGACGCTGACCTTCGACAAGTTCAACGAGGTGCTGCTGCGGCAGGCCGTGACCATGCGCGCCTTCCGCAATTCGCTGCTCTTCGCCGGCAGCGCGGCGCTGATCCTCGCCATCCTAGCGATCGTCTTCGCCTATGCGCTGGAAAGGCGGCTCGGCAAGCTCAGGCGCGCCGTCGAATTGATGATCGAATTGCCCTATGCCCTGCCCGGCATCGTGCTCGCCATCGCCTGCATCCTGATCTTCCTGAAGCCGCTGCCGCTGATCGGTGTCAGCATTTACGGCACGCCCTTCATCATCCTCTTCGCCTATCTCGCCCGCTTCCTGCCGCTGGCGCTGAAGGCGCCGGTCGCGGCGATGGCGCAGATCGAGGCGCATCACGAGGATGCTGCGAAGCTCGACGGCGCCGGTCTCACGCAGATGCTGCGCTTCATCGTCGCCCCGATCCTGGCGCCAGCTGCTGCCGTCTCGGCGCTGATGGTCTTCCTCGTCGCCTTCAACGAGCTGACGGTCTCGGCGCTGCTCTGGTCCTCGGGCACGGAGACGCTCGGAGTCGTGCTGTTCAGCCTCAAGGAAGCGGGTCTCGCCGGCGAGGCGGCGGCGGTGGCGATCAGCGCCTGCGTGGTCATCCTCATCGTGATGCTGGCGCTCGACCTGATCGGTCGCAACCGACAGCACAATATCCTGCCGTGGCGGATTTGACGTAGTCCAAGCGGCCTTTGACGGCAGACGTGACGGAAAATTAAACTTGCGGGCGCCCTAGATGGAGAATGGGTGCCCATCAGACATTGCAGGCCAGGCCGGAGCCCGTACCGGACGATCGCCAGATCCTCGTCATCGAGGATTCGCGGACCTTCTCACTCGCGCTGCGGCAGCTTCTTCAGGCCGAGACCGGGCTGCCGGTGACGACCTGCGCCTCGCTGAAGGAGGTCAGCGACCTGATCGTCGCAGCGCCCGGCGCCTATGCGATCGCCGTGGTCGATCTCAACCTTCCCGATGCCCCGCGCGGCGAAGCGCTCGACTGGACCGTGACGCACGGCATCCCCTCGGTCGTCTTCACCGCCACCTTCGATCTTGCCACGCGCGGCCGGATCATGGAACGGGAGGTCATCGACTACGTCCTGAAGGACAACGAGTTCGCCCTTCCCAATATCGTCGGCACGGTCAAGCGGGCGCTGAACAACCGCAACACCCGTATCCTCGTCGTCGACGATACCCGCACGACCCGCAAGGTGCTCGCGCGGATGCTGTCGATCCAGCAATATGCCGTGGTCGAGGCCGGGTCCGGGCAGGAGGCTCTGACCATCCTGGAGAGCAATTCCGATATCCAGCTTGTCGTCAGCGACTACTACATGCCCGACATGGACGGGTTCGAGCTGGCACGGCGCATCCGCCGCCAGCGTCCGGACGTGCGCGTCCTCGGCATCTCCTCCTCGACCGACCGCCAGACCTCGGCGGGCTTCCTCAAGGCCGGCGCGCATGATTTCGTCTCGCGCCCCTTCGTGCTGGAGGAGCTGCAATGCCGCATCGCCTCCAATGTCGAGGTGCTTGAGCAGCTCAGGCAATTGCAGGACCTTGCCGCCCGCGACTTCCTCACCGGCCTGTTCAACCGCCGCCACTTCTTCGCCCGTGGCCGGCAGCTCGTCAGCGAAGCCCGCGAGATGGGCCTACCGATCTCGGTCGCCATTCTCGATATCGATCATTTCAAGCGGCTCAACGACCGGCACGGCCATGACGGCGGCGACAAGGCGCTGACGGCCGTCGCCCGGACGCTCGGTGTCATGGCGGAGCGCGGCTTCAACCTGCTCGCCCGCATCGGCGGCGAGGAGTTCGCCATTATCTTCCCGGGTGCCGACCTCGACGAGGCCGAGCGCCTGTGCGGCGACATCCGCGCGGCCATTGCCGGCGCACCACTCGTCATCAACGGGGAAACCTTGCCGCTCACGGTGTCGATCGGCGTCGCCGCGCTCGCGCCCGATGCCATGCTCGAAACCTGCCTCGGCCAGGCGGACGAGGCGCTCTATGTCGCCAAGCAGGACGGGCGCGACAGGGTCCGCACCGCCGCTTGAGGCACGGCAAGTCGCCTTGCGACGAAGCGACTTGCCGACCACTCTTCTCAGACAGCGTAGCGGGGCGCCGGCTTGCGAGTCTGCGATGCCGCGATGATCGCACCACGAGCCTGCTCGAAGCCGGCCCAGAGCCCTTCGTCCGCGACCGACGGCCAGGTGATGGTCTCGCCTCGATCGAGCCCGGCCAGTGCCGCATCGACGAGTTCATCCACAACCATGACCTTCTCGGGGTCGAAGCTTTCGAGCGGCACGCCCGCAAGCTCCCAGATGTCGGTCGCCGTCGCCGGGGGATGCACGCTCTGAACCTTCACGCCCGTCCCCTCGACTTCCGCCTGCAGGCCGCGCGAGAACGCCAGCACGAACGCCTTCGTCGCGCTGTAGACCGCGCTATGCGGCAGCGTGTGGAGACTGAGAATCGACGCGATATTGACGATCGTACCACGGTTGCGGGCGACGAGGCCCGGCAAGACCGCATGGGTCAGCCGGGTCAGCGCCGTGACGTTCAGGGCGATCTGCGCAATCGAATCGGCGGCTGGAGCCTTGGCGATCGGCGCGAAGCGGGCGATGCCGGCATTGTTGACGAACAGCTCGATCTCGCCCCGCGCGGCGAGATCCTTTTCGACGCGTGCGAGATCGGACTCGTTCGCGAGATCGGCGACCAGAATCGCGACCTTGCGGCCATGGGCTGAGACGATGCGGTCGGCGACCTCCTGAAGCCGATCGCGCCGGCGCGCGATCAACAGCAGATCATAGCCGCGGGCCGCGAGGCGATCGGCATAGACAGCGCCGATGCCGGCGGACGCGCCGGTGATGACGGCGAGCTTGCGGTGGGAAAGCGTGCTCATGATGAAAACCTTGTTGATTGAGCACTCAACTTTTTTGTTGAGCGCTCAATCAAATGGGATGCGCTACCCCTCTTTCAATAGTGCGGGGCTCAACTATTTTAGTGGCATGGATCAGATTCCGGCCAATGAGACAGATGGCTGCACCGCTCCCGGCATCGTCACGGAAGCCGGCCTCGCGCTTGCCTGCACAAACACCGCCCTGCGCCGCGCGACGCGGCGCCTCGGCCAGCTTTATGACGACGCCATCTCGCCGCTCGGCCTCAAGGCGACCCAGTTCGGGCTGCTCGTCGCCATCAACGGGCTTAGCGCACAGGACAAGGGGCCGACGCTCAACGAGATCGCGACGCACCAGCTTGTCCAGATCTCGGCGTTAACCCATGCGTTGCGCCCGCTGGTTCGGGATGGGCTCGTCGCGCTTCGCCCCGACCTGGAAGACCGGCGCAGCAAGCGGGCGACGCTCACCCCTGCCGGCCGAAGCCTCATGCAGCAGGCCATCTCCCGCTGGGCCGATGCCAATGGCCGTATCGAGACAACGCTCGGCCCGACTGTTGCCGGAAACCTGCGAGCTCTTGCCGACCTGATATCGTCCGAGCGTTTCCTTGCCGCCTATCACAGCGGGCTGCCGCTCGAGCCATAAGGCGACCGCCATCGAAGCCGCCTGACAACCGGGTCAGGCGGCGTCGCCCCCGCGCTACTCGGCGGCTGCGCGGTGCTCCACCCTTGTCTCGCCCATCAGCAGGGCGCGCGAGGCCTTCACCTCGCGGACGACGAAATCAACGATGGCGCGCACCCGCGCCACGTCTTTCAGGTCGGCATGGACGAGCAGCCAGAATGAGCGCGTGATCGAGACCGTCTCCGGCAGGACGGGCACGAGCCGCTTCTCCCCTTCCGCCATGAAGTGATGGATCACGCCGATGCCGGCGCCCGCCGTCACGGCGTTCATCTGGGCGATGACGCTCGAACTCTGGACATGGGCGCGCAGGCCCTTGGCGACCTCGTCGAGGTAATCGAGCTCGGGCGAGAAGATGAGGTCGTCGATATAGCCGATGATGCGGTGCTCGAAGAGATCCTCCGGCTTGGTCACCGGCGGCATCGCGGCGAGGTATTCCGGCGAGGCGTAGAGCCCGAGCCGATAGTCCGAGAGCTTGCGGGCGACGACCTTGCCTTCCTTGGGCGGCGCCAGCGTGATCGCGACATCGGCCTCGCGCTTGGACAGCGAGAGCAGGCGCGGCATGGCGATGAGCTGGATTTCCAGACCCGGATAGGACTTCGCGAAGAGCGCCAGCCGCGGCGCCAGGAAGGACGTACCGAAACCATCAGGCGCGCCGATCCTGACCGTGCCGGAGAGCGCCATGTCGGCGCCGCCGATATCGCTCTGGATCGCCAGCGCCTCGGTCTCCATGCTCTCGGCCTTGGCCAGCAGCCGCTCGCCATGGGCGGTCAGCGTGTAGCCTTGCGGGCGGCGCTCGAAGAGCTTGGCCTTCAGCGCCTCCTCCAGTGAGGTGATGCGGCGCGAGACGGTGGCGTGATCCGCACCGAGCCTGCGTGCGGCGGCGGTCAGGCGGCCCGAACGCGCCACGGCCAGAAAGAAGCGGAGGTCGTCCCAGTCGAAGCGCTCCAAGGCTCTCTCCCGTATTTGTGTTTACGCACGGCCTGCGTTTCACACTCGCTATAGCCGTGCGCAAACGAGAATGGTAGGGAGATGGCAAGATCAACACACCACCAATTCGTAGGGAGGGCGCGATGCGTCAGGTTGGGCATTTCATCGGCGGCAAGCATGTCGCGGGCACGTCGGGCCGCACGGCAGACATCTACCAGCCGATGGACGGCACCATCATCGGCAAGGTCGCACTCGCCTCGGCTGCCGAACTCGACGCCGCCGTGCAGAACGCCGCCGAGGCGCAGCCGAAATGGGCCGCGACCAACCCGCAGCGCCGCGCCCGCGTGCTGATGAAGTTCCTCGACCTGATCGCGCAGAACAATGACGAGCTCGCCGAGCTGCTCGCCCGCGAGCACGGCAAGACCATTCCCGACGCCAAGGGCGACATCCAGCGTGGTGTCGAGGTGATCGAGTATTCGCTCGGCGTGCCCGGCCTGATGAAGGGCGAGTTCACCGACGGCGCCGGCCCCGGCATCGACATCTATTCGATGCGCCAGCCGCTCGGCGTCTGCGCCGGCATCACGCCGTTCAACTTCCCGGCGATGATCCCGCTCTGGAAGCTCGGCCCCGCGATCGCCTGCGGCAACGCCTTCATCCTGAAGCCGTCCGAGCGTGACCCGGGCGTGCCGATGCGCCTTGCCGAGCTGTTCATCGAGGCCGGTGGCCCTCCCGGCATCCTGAACGTCGTCAACGGCGACAAGGAATCGGTCGACGCCATCCTCGACAATCCCGAGATCAAGGCGGTCGGCTTCGTCGGTTCGACCCCGATCGCGGAATATATCTACAGCCGCGGCTGCGCGAACGGTAAGCGCGTGCAGTGCTTCGGCGGCGCCAAGAACCACATGATCATCATGCCCGACGCCGACATGGACCAGACGGTCGATGCCCTGATCGGCGCCGGTTACGGCTCCGCCGGCGAGCGCTGCATGGCGATCTCGGTCGCGGTTCCCGTCGGAAAGGCCACGGCCGACGAGCTGGTCAAGCGCCTGATCCCGCGCGTCGAGAGCCTGAAGATCGGCCCCTCGACCGACGTCAACGCCGATTACGGCCCGGTCGTCACCAAGGCGGCGATGGAGAAGATCAAGCAGTACGTCGATGTCGGCGTCCAGGAAGGCGCCAAGCTCCTGGTCGACGGCCGCGACTTCAAGATGCAGGGCTACGAGAACGGCTTCTATGTCGGCGGCTGCCTGTTCGACAACGTCACCAAGGACATGCGCATCTACAAGGAAGAGATCTTCGGGCCGGTGCTCTCGGTGCTGCGCGCCGACACCTATGAAGAGGCGCTGAAGCTCACCAACGACCACGAATACGGCAACGGCACCGCGATCTTCACCCGCGACGGCGATGCGGCGCGCGATTTCGCCTCGAAGGTCCAGGTCGGTATGGTCGGCATCAACCTGCCGATCCCGGTTCCGCTGGCCTATTACACCTTCGGCGGCTGGAAGCGCTCCTCCTTCGGCGACCTCAACCAGCACGGCCCGGACTCGATCCGCTTCTACACCAAGACCAAGACGGTGACGGCGCGCTGGCCGAGCGGTATCAAGGACGGTGCGAGCTTCGTCATCCCGACGATGAACTGAGGCGCCACCGACGGAGAGGGCCATGGAGCGATCGCTGCGCATCATCGCAACGTCGCTCGCCCTCCTCTGCGGCATGGGGCCGGTCCTCGCGACCGGCCCCGCTCCCCCGGTCGAGGATGCGCTCTGTGAGCCGGGCGCATCCGAGAACGTGCCCCTCACCGAGACGCAGCTCGCCCGCTGCCGCCAGCTCTGGCAGGAGCGGTTGCAGGCGGCGCGGGAACGAAGCCGGCTGTTCCACGAGCAGGCGGTCGCGGACAGGGAGCAGCAGCGCGCCGCAACGGCCAGCCGGACGCCACGCTCGGCCGCGCCGGTGACCGTCGAAACCTTCATCAGCACCGGCGACGTCGCCTATGGCGACGTGGTGGTGACCGACAAGGGACCGCGCGTCTTCGTCGGCAAGACCGGGGAACCGGCCACGGCGCAGGATTTCGTGGCGCTCGACTCCGCCCGATCTCCCCATCGCAGCCGAGCCGGGGCCTATGACGGGGCCTACCCGCAGTCCGGACGACAACAGGCCGCGAAGCCGCGGCTCGACGCCCCCACCCAGCAGGAGCGCAAGCCTTGAGCCCGTTTTCCCTGACCGAGGACCAGATCGCCATCCGCGACATGGCGCAGGATTTCGCAGCGGAGACGCTCGCGCCTCACGCCGCACGCTGGGACGAGGAGAAGCATTTCCCGATCGAGGAAATGCGCGCCGCCGCGGCGCTCGGCATGGGCGGCATCTATATTCGCGACGATGTCGGCGGCTCCGGCCTGACCCGACTCGATGCCGCCTTGATCTTCGAGGCGCTCTCGACGGGCTGCCCGACGGTCGCGGCCTATATCTCGATCCACAACATGTGCGCCTGGATGATCGACCGCTACGGCGATGACGAGCAGCGCCAGCGCTTCCTGCCGAAGCTCTGCACGATGGAGCATCTCGCCAGCTACTGCCTGACCGAGCCCGGCGCCGGCTCCGACGCCGCCGCGCTCAAGACCAGGGCCGTGCTGGACGGCGACCACTATGTCCTCGACGGGCAGAAGCAGTTCATCTCGGGCGCCGGTGTCTCCGACATCTATGTCGTGATGGCGCGCACCGGCGAGGCCGGCCCCGGAGGCATCTCGACCATCGTCGTCGAGAAGAACACGCCCGGCCTGTCCTTCGGCGCCAACGAGAAGAAGATGGGCTGGAACGCCCAGCCGACGCGCGCCGTGATCTTCGAGAACTGCCGCGTGCCGGTGGCGAACCGCCTCGGCCCGGAGGGCATCGGCTTCAAGATCGCGATGGCAGGCCTCGATGGCGGCCGGCTCAATATCGGCGCCTGCTCGCTCGGCGGGGCGCAGGGCGCGCTCGACCGGTCGATCGCCTACGCTAGGGAGCGCAAGGCCTTCGGCAGCGCCATCGCGGATTTCCAGGCCCTGCAGTTCAAGCTCGCCGACATGGCCACGGAGCTGGAGGCGGCCCGCAGCTTGCTCTGGCGCGCGGCAGCCGCGCTCGACGCCAAGACGCCCGACGCGACCAAGCTCTGCGCGATGGCCAAGCGCATCGCCACCGATACCGGCTTCGATGTCGCCAATCACGCCCTCCAGATCCATGGCGGCTACGGCTATCTCGCCGATTACGGCATCGAGAAGATCGTCCGGGACCTGCGCGTCCACCAGATCCTCGAAGGCACCAACGAGGTGATGCGCATGATCGTCGCGCGCGGGCTGGTCGGCCGGGCCAAGGGGAACTGACGGCGACCAGCGATCCCCGACCGCGAGACGAGACAGCGCCTTTTCCGATGACGATCCCTGGCCTGCTCTTCGAGCAACCCGGGATGACACCAAGAACGACGAGAGGAACCGCAGCATGACCAACATCGCCTTCATTGGCCTCGGCAACATGGGCGGCCCGATGGCCGGGAACCTCGTCAAGGCCGGCCATAGCGTCAAAGCCTTCGATCTCGCGCAGGCCTCGAAGGATGCCGCGGCCGAGATGGGCGTCGGCATCGCCGGCTCGGCCAAGGAGGCCGTGGCCGAGGCGGAAGTCGTGGTGACGATGCTGCCGGCGGGCAAGCATGTCCTCGCCGTCTGGGCCGACATCCTGCCGGCGGTGAAGCCCGGCACGCTCTTGATCGATTCCTCGACCATCGATGTCGAAAGCGCCCGCAAGGCCCATGCACTGGCGGCCGAGCGCGGCTGCCTCTCGCTCGACGCGCCGGTCTCGGGCGGCACCGGCGGCGCCAAGGCTGCGACACTGACCTTCATGGTCGGCGGCACGGAGGATGCCTTCGGCAAGGGCGAGCCGATCCTCGCCAAGATGGGCCGCAAGATCGTGCATTGCGGCGGCGCCGGCAACGGCCAGGCCGCCAAGATCTGCAACAATATGATCCTGGGCATCTCGATGATCGGCGTCTCCGAGGCCTTCGTGCTCGGCGAGAAGCTCGGCCTCTCGCATCAGGCGCTGTTCGACGTCGCCTCGACCTCGTCCGGCCAGTGCTGGTCGTTGACGACCTATTGCCCGGTGCCTGGCCCGGTGCCGACCTCGCCGGCCAATAACGAGTACAAGCCGGGCTTCGCCTCGGCGCTGATGCTGAAGGACCTGAAATTGGCGCAGGAGGCGGCGCAGGCGGCGGGAGCCTCGACCCCGCTCGGCGCGGCCGCCGCGCAGCTCTTCGGGCTGCACAATGCCTGGGGCGAGGGTGGCACGGATTTCTCCGGCATCATCCACCTCCTGCGCGGGCGCGGGGAGGCGTGAGACGCGCTTGCGCGGCATGGCGTCGCGGGTCTAGACCCGAAGCATGAACGACGCCCTGCCTCGCCGCGAACGCTCCTCCCTCACCGGCTTCGCGATCAACCGGCTCGACCGGCGCGAAGACCTGCGCAACAAGCCCGATGCGGTGACGGCCCTGCGCCACCGCTCGGATACGCGGATCGCGGTCGTCGCCGGCGAAACGCCGATCCTGAAGCGCCTCGCCGGCGAGGCGCTGACGGTCTGGTTCAGCCATGGCGAGACCGAGATGCTCGGCCCGGCCGCTGAGGAAATCTTCATGGGGATGGCCGAGGACGGCACGCCCCGCTTCGGGCGCCTGCTCGACAAGGCCCTGGCCGAGCCGCTGAAGGAACGCTCCGAGCTGTTCGTCACCGACCTGCGCTCGGTCGCGCTGAAGCGCATCGTGCCGGAAAACGAGGTCGGCCCGCTCGGCGAGGCCAAGGCCGTGCTCGACTGGCATGCCCGCCACCGCTTCTGCGCTCAATGTGGTGGATCGACCGTCGCCGGCGCCTCGGGCTGGCGGCGTGAATGCACAGCCTGCGGCGCGCTGCATTTCCCGCGCACGGACCCGGTCGTGATCATGCTGGTGACGCGCGGCGATGCCTGCCTGCTGGCGCGCCAGGCCCGTTTCGCGCCGGGCATGTATTCCTGCATCGCCGGCTTCGTCGAGCCGGGCGAGACGCTGGAGGATGCCGTGCGCCGCGAAAGCTGGGAAGAGGCGGGCTTGAGGGTCGGCAATGTCCGCTATCTCGCCTCCCAGCCTTGGCCTTTCCCGTCCTCGATCATGATGGGCTGCATCGCCGAGTCGCTCGGCGACGAGATCACGCTCGACATGACCGAGCTTGAGGAAGGCCGCTGGTTCCCGCGCGAGGAGGTGCTGCAGATGCTGGAGGGCAAGCACCCGGACGGGCTCGCCTGCCCACAGCATATCGCCATCGCCAACACGCTGGTGCGGGCCTGGGCGCTGGAAGGCGAGCGCATCTAGCCTGATTCCTCCTATGGAGAGCCGGACATGACCTCCGAGCAGCATGCTATCGAGGAACGCATCCGGTCGAGCTTCGCCAGGCAAGGCCTGATGGCGACGCTGGGGGCCAACCTCGGCTCCGTCGAACCGGGTAAAGTCGAGGTCGTCCTGATACCGGGCCCGGCCGTTTCGCAGCAGCACGGCTTCGTGCATGCCGGCGCCGTCAGCGCCATCGCCGATTCCGCCGCGGGCTATGCCGGCTTGAGCCTGATGCCGCCGGGGCACGGCGTGCTGACGACGGAGTTCAAGATCAACCTCGTCGCGCCTGCCATCGGCGAGCGGATCATCGCGCGCGGCGAGGTGGTGAAGGCTGGCCGGACGCTGACACTCGCCCAGGCCAAGGTGTTCGCCGAAGCCGGCGGAAAGGAAAGGCTCGTCGCCCTACTGACCGCGACGCTGATGGCCATCGAGGGCCAGGAAGGCGTCAGCGACTGACGCCCTTATCCACCGCACTCATGCCATCGACGGAACCGCGACGTCATCCCGGACAAGCCGCGAAGCGGCGCCGATCCGGGATCCATCGTAGAGCGCCTGAGCCCTCCGATGGACCCCGGGTCAAGCCCGGGATGACGGCGTGGGCCCTAGGGAACATTCTGCCTGGCGAAGCGAAATGCGCCGGACGCGCCTTACTCGCCGGCTTCCTCGATCGTCGAGCGGAAATCATTGGCGGGGTAGACGCCCATGATCTTCATTTCCTTGGAGAAATAGGAGAGCTCGTCGAGCGCGCGCCGCAGCGCCGGATCGTCGGGATGGCCCTCGACATCGGCATAGAACATCGTCGCCGAGAAATGGCCGTCGACCATGTAGCTTTCCAGCTTGGTCATGTTGATGCCGTTGGTGGCGAAGCCGCCCATCGCCTTGTAGAGCGCGGCCGGAATGTTGCGGACGCGGAACATCAGCGTCGTCACCGTCCGGCCCGCACCCTGGCGGGCATATTCCGGATATTTCGAGAGCACGACGAAGCGCGTGGTGTTGTGCTTCTCGTCCTCGATATCCTCCATCAGGATGTCGAGACCATAGACCTCCGCCGCGATGCGCGGAGCGATGGCCGCGCGCGTCATGTCATTGGCCTCGGCGACCTGCCGGGCGGAGCCGGCGGTATCGGCCGCGACCTCGGCCTTGAGGCCGAGCTTGCGGATGATCTTCCGGCACTGGCCGAGCGCATGGATATGGCTCTGCACGGTCTGGATCGTCGCGAGCGTCGCGCCCTTCGCCGCCATCAGGTGGAAGCGGATCGGCAGGAAATGCTCGCCGATGATGTGCAGCCCCGAGCGCGGCAGCAGATGGTGGATATCGGCGACGCGGCCGGCGATCGAATTGTCGATCGGGATCATGCCGTAGCGAGCGGTCCCGTCACTGACGGCCGAGAGCGCGTCCTCAAAGGTGGCGCAAGGCAGAAGCTCGCAGTCCGGAAACACCTGGAGGGCCGCCTGCGAGGAGAAGGCTCCGGGTTCACCCTGATAAGACACGACGAAGGACATGGGACGACTTCAGGCTCCTCGGCTTCTTGTTATGACGCGGTTTGGCTGGTCTAGGGTCTGTACTCATTATGAACGTTGTTTTGACGCGAGGCATTTTGGTCGGCTGGCAGGAGCGTGGGCGCAGCAAACCGCCCGGTTTGCAAGGCCACGCGACGCACCAGCCGCCCAAAAGGCCCGCGCCCCTTCGGGGTCGGGCGAAAACGGCCGATAGCTGCGTCGGTCCCTTGCTCTCGGCCATTTTGGCCCGATCAAAACAATGTTCATAATGAGGACAGCCCCTAGCCTCAGCGCGCTTTCAGGATCGCACGGGCGCGATCGAGATCGGGGGGCGTGTCGACGCCGCGCGGCACGTGGTCGATGACCATGACGTCGATGCGCATGCCGTCTTCCAGCGCCCGCAACTGCTCCAGCTTCTCGCGCAGCTCCAGCGGCGATTGCGGCAGGCTGACGAAACGGTCGAGCGCGGCCCGGCGATAGGCGTAGAGGCCGACATGGTGATAAAGCGGCCCCTCGCCGTAAGGCGCCGTGGCACGGGTGAAATAAAGCGCGCGCATATGGCCGGGTGCGATCTCGCTGCCAATGAGCTTCACGACGCTCGGCGCCGTCTTCTCGTCCTCGTCGTCGATCACGCCGGCCAGCGTCGCGATATCCACAGCCGGATCGGCGAGCGGCTTCACGGCCGCAGCGATGGCGGAGGGGGCCAGCGTCGGGAAATCGCCCTGCACATTGACGATGATGTCGTAATGCCTGTCAGGGTCGAGGAGATCGGCGGCTTCCTTGATCCGGTCCGAGCCGGTCTGATGGTCGGTGCTGGTCATCACCGCCTTGCCGCCGGCGGCCTCGATCGCAGCCGCGATTTCAGGCGCATCGGTCGCCACCGCGACGTCTCCGGCACCGGATTCGACCGCACGGCGCCAGACATGGACGATCATCGGCTCGCCATGGATGTCGGCAAGCGGCTTGCCGGGCAGGCGCGTCGCCTGCATGCGGGCCGGGATCAGGATCAGCGGATGGGCCATTTTCTGAAGCGTGCTCGGCTGGGCTGCCACTGGCAAAAGCCGGCGGCGGCAAAAAGTCTCAAACGGTGCGTGCTTATACGAGTTGCAATGAAGCGCGCAAAGCGGTTAAGCAACGGCGGAAGCTGGAGCCTTTCAAGACTCCGGCCAAGCGCTATCTCGTCTCCCGGGCCTCGGCCGCGGAGGGCACCCAGGGTTCGGATACGATGAACATCGAAGCCAACAAGATCGCAGGCGCGGTTCTCTCCACGCTGCTCGTCGTGCTGGGCCTCAACATGACGGCCGGTATCGTGTTTGCGCCGAAGAAGCCGGCGGTGCCGGGCTTCGAGCTGCCGAGCGAGGAGCCGGCCGCGGGCGGAGCAGCCGCCGCTCCCGCCGCCGAGGAGCCGATCGCGGTGCGCCTCGCCAAGGCCGATCCGGCCAAGGGCGAGAGGGCCGTCGCCGCCTGCAAGGCCTGCCACACCTTCGAGAAGGGCGGCGCCAACAAGGTCGGTCCGCATCTCTTCGACGTCTATGGCCGCAACGAGGGCTCGGTCGCCGGCTTCGGCTACTCGGCCGCGATGAAGGGCCGCGCCGACAAGACCTGGGACGCCGATGCGCTCGATCACTTCCTGAAGAGCCCGAAGGCCTATGTGCCCGGCACGATCATGGCCTTCGCCGGCATCGCCAAGCCGGATACCCGCGCCGACGTCGTCGCCTACCTGAACACGCTGGCCGACGCGCCGAAGCCGCTGCCGAAGCCCTGAGGCAACAGGCGAACGGCCGATCTGCGATCACGAAGCCGGGCTTTGCCCGGCTTTTTCGTTTCCGCGCCTTGCTCCCGCCTCGCGCGTGCCCGCACAATCCGCCTCCTGCCAGCCATTGCCGGAACCTTGCGCGCAGGCGACACAGGACAAGGGCGAATCAGACGGAGACGCGAAACGATGGCGATGCGCATCACACGCCGCAGATTGCTGGAAGCCGCGGGGGCCGCGACCGTCGCGGGCGCCCTGCCCCAGCTTCCCCAGGCGGCGCTGGCGCAGGAAGCCGAATCGCATGGGCTCTCGACCTTCGGCGAACTCGCCCTGCCGCCCGACTTTCCGCATTTCGCCTATGTGAACCCGAAGGCGCCGAAGGGCGGCTCCATCACCGTCCAGATCAAGCGGGCCAGCGGCAACCAGAGCTTCGACACCTTCAACACGCTCAACACCTATGTGCTGCAGGGCGATGGCGCGGCCGGCATGGATGCCTGCTTCGACAGCCTGATGGCCGGCTCCGGCGACGAGCCGGGTTCGCTCTACGGCCTGCTGGCGAAGAGCGTCGTGGTCTCCGCCGACAAGCTGACCTACCGCTTCCGGCTGCGGCCCGAAGCAAAGTTCCATGACGGCTCGCGGGTGACGGCCCGCGATGCCGCCTTCTCGATGAACATCCTGAAGGCGAAGGGGCACCCCTCCTACCGGCTCCTGCTCAACGAGCTCGTCTCGTCGGAGGCCGAGGGCGACGACATTCTCGTGGTGAAGCTCTCGCCGAAGCGCGGGCGCGACCTGCATCTCGTCGTCGCCGGCCTGCCGGTCTTCTCCGAAAAATACTGGTCGACGCGGGACTTCACGGCCTCGACGCTGGAGCCACCGCTGGGTTCGGGCGCCTACAAGGTCGGGCGCCTCGAACAGGGCCGCTTCATCGAGTTCGAGCGCGTGCCGGACTATTGGGCCAAGGATCTGCCGGTGAATATCGGCACCAATAATTTCGACCGGGTGCGCTGGGAGTATTTCCGCGACCGGCAGGTCGCCTTCGAGGCATTCAAGGCGGGCGCCATCACCTTCCAGGAGGAGTTCACCTCGCGCATCTGGGCGACGGGCTACGATTTCCCCGCCGTGCACGAGGGCAAGGTCAAGAAGGAGACCCTGCCCAAGACCGAGCCGGTCGGCTCGCAGGGCTGGGTCTACAATACCAGGCGCGAGAAATTCGCCGATCCGCGCATCCGCGAGGCGCTGGGCCTGGCCTTCGATTTCGAGTGGACGCGCAAGAACATCATGTTCGGCTCGTTCGAGCGCATGACCTCCTATTTCGAGAATTCGGATTCCAAGGCCGTCGGCAAACCCTCGCCCGAAGAGCTCAAGCTGCTGGAACCCTGGCGCGGCAAGGTGCCGGACGAGGTCTTCGGCGAGCCTTTCCTGCCACCGGTCTCGGACGGCTCGGGCAGCGACCGCAACCTGCTGCGCAAGGCCGACGAGATGCTGCGTGCCGCCGGCTGCAAGCGCGACGGCAACGTGCTGAAGCTGCCGAACGGCCAGCCCTTCGAGATCGAGTTCCTCGACTCCAACCCCGCCCTGCAGCCGCATACGCAGCCCTTCCAGGCCAATCTGAAGCGGCTCGGCATCAACGCCACCTCGCGCCTCGTCGACGCGGCGCAATATCAGCGCCGCCTCGACGAATTCGATTTCGACATCATCAGCCGGGCGCTTTCGGGCGGCGCGATCCCGAGCGACACGATGCGCATCGTCTATGGCTCGGAAGCGGCGAAGACCAGGGGCTCGCGCAATGTCGGCGGCATCAGCCATCCCGCCATCGACGCGATGATCCAGTCTATCGGCCAGGCCAAGACCTATGCCGAGTGCATCGTCGCCGCCAAATGCCTCGACCGCCTGCTGCGCGCCGGGCGCTACTGGATTCCGATGTGGTGGAACGACGAGGAATGGCTGGCCTACTGGGACATGTACGACCGGCCGGCGACCAAGCCGAAATATTCCTCGGGCGCGCCGGGCATCTGGTGGTACGACGCCGAGAAGGCCAAGCGGATCGGAAAGGCGTGAGCGGGGCATGCTGAGCTATATCGCCCGGCGCCTCGCGCTGATGGTGCCGACGCTGTTCGGCATCCTGCTCGTCTCCTTCGTCATCGTGCAATTCGCGCCGGGCGGGCCGGTCGAGCGCGTGATCTCGCAGCTCCAGAACCCGAACAGTGGCGGCGCGGCCGACCGCGTCGGCGGCGGCCAGGGCGGCGATGCCGGCGCGCAGGGCGACGGCTCAGCCTATCGCGGCGCGCAGGGGCTCGACCCCGCCTTCATCAAGGAGCTGGAGAAGCAGTTCGGCTTCGACAAGCCGGCGCATGAGCGCTTCCTGAAGATGCTCGGGGACTATGCCCGGTTCGATTTCGGCCGCTCCTATTTCCGCGACGCGCCGGTGCTGCAGCTCATCAAGGAAAAGCTGCCGGTCTCGATCACGCTCGGGCTGTGGATGACGCTGATCTCCTATGCGATCTCGATCCCGCTCGGCATCCGCAAGGCGGTGAAGGAAGGCTCGCGCTTCGACACCTGGACGAGCGCGGTCGTCATCGTCGGCTATGCCATCCCGAGCTTCCTGTTCGCGATCCTGCTAATCGTGCTCTTTGCCGGCGGCTCGTTCTGGCAGATCTTCCCACTGAGGGGCCTGACCTCCGACAACTGGGCGGAGCTCAGCCTGTTCGGCAAGGCGAAGGACTATCTCTGGCACATCACGCTGCCGGTTCTGGCGATGGCGCTCGGCGCCTTCGCGACCTCGACGCTGCTGACCAAGAACTCCTTCCTCGACGAGATCAGGAAGCAATATGTCCTGACCGCGCGGATGAAGGGCCTCAGCGAGCGCGGCGTGCTCTACGGCCATGTCTTCCGCAATGCGATGCTGATCGTCATCGCCGGCTTCCCCGGCGCCTTCGTGCATGCGCTCTTCGCGGGCTCGCTGCTGATCGAGACGATCTTCTCGCTCGACGGGCTCGGCCTTCTCTCCTTCGAGGCGATCGTCAACCGCGACTATCCCGTGGTCTTCGCCAATCTCTTCATCTTCTCGCTGATCGGCCTCGTCGTGCACCTGATCACCGACCTGACCTATAGCTGGGTCGATCCCCGCATCGATTTCGAGAGCCGGGAGGCGTGAGCATGGACACGCTGATCGACGCTCCCCCGCCTGCCCTGCGCAGCGACGCACCCCTCGCGCCGGCCGAGGCCAAACAGGGCTGGCTCAAGCTCTCGCCGATCAACCGGCGCCGGTTCAACAACTTCAAGGCCAACAAGCGCGGCTGGTGGTCGCTCTGGCTCTTCCTCGCGCTGTTCGTGCTCTCGCTCTTCGCCGAGTTCATCGCCAACGACCGGCCGCTCGTCGTGCGCTACAAGGACGAGTGGTTGTTCCCGGTCGCGGTGAACTACCCGGAGGAGAAATTCGGCGGCTTCCTCGCCACCACCGATTACCGCGACCCGGTCATCGCCAAGGAGATCGCGGCCAACGGCTTCGCGATCTGGCCGCTGGTCCGCTACTCCTACCGCACGCATAATCTCGACCTTCCCGTCCCGGCCCCTGCCCCGCCGACCTGGCTGCTCAAGGACGAGCAGTGCAAGACGATCGCGGAGCGCATCGGCGGCAAGACCTGCCGCGACCTCGAATGGAACTGGCTCGGCACCGACGACCAGGGCCGCGACGTGGTGGCGCGGCTGATCTACGGCTTCCGCATCTCTGTGCTGTTCGGGCTGATCCTCTGCGCCTTCTCCTCGGTGATCGGCATTACGGCCGGTGCCATCCAGGGCTATTTCGGCGGCTGGACCGACCTGATCTTCCAGCGGCTGATCGAGATCTGGACCTCGATCCCGGCGCTCTACCTGCTGATCATCGTCGCCGCGATCATCACGCCGAGCTTCTTCGTGCTGCTGGGCATCCTCCTGCTGTTCTCCTGGGTGGCCTTGGTCGGCGTCGTCCGCGCCGAGTTCCTGCGGGCGCGCAATTTCGAGTATGTTCGTGCGGCCCGCGCGCTCGGGCTCTCCAACCGCACCATCATGATCCGGCATCTGCTGCCGAATGCGATGGTGGCGACATTGACCTTCCTGCCCTTCATCCTGAACGGCTCGATCACCACGCTGACCTCGCTCGACTTCCTCGGCTTCGGCCTGCCGCCGGGCTCGCCATCGCTCGGCGAGTTGCTGGCGCAGGGCAAAGCGAACCTGCAGGCGCCCTGGCTCGGCCTCTCCGGCTTCATCGTGATCGCGCTGATGCTGTCGCTGCTGATCTTCATCGGCGAAGCAGTGCGCGACGCCTTCGACCCGCGGAAGACCTTCGCATGACCGCGCCGCTTCTCTCCGTCGAAGACCTCTCCGTCGCCTTCCGCCAGGGCGGGCGGGAAACGCTGGCCGTCGACCGCGTTTCCTTCTCGATCGCCAAAGGCGAGACCTTGGCGCTGGTCGGCGAGTCCGGCTCGGGCAAGTCCGTTTCGGCTCTGTCGATCCTCAAGCTCCTGAATTATCCGGCGGCGCATCACCCCTCCGGCAAGGTGATGTTCAACGGGCAGGACCTGATCGCGGCCGACGAGGACGCGATGCGCAAGGTGCGCGGCAACGACATCACCATGGTGTTCCAGGAGCCGATGACCTCACTGAACCCGCTGCACACGATCGAGCGGCAGATCGGCGAGATCCTCGAACTGCACAAGGGCCTACGCGGTGAGAAGGCGCGCGCGCGCACCCTGGAATTGCTGGACCTCGTCGGCATCCGCGACGCCGCGAGCCGGCTCGACGCCTATCCGCATCAGCTCTCGGGCGGGCAACGCCAGCGCGTGATGATCGCGATGGCGCTCGCCAACGAGCCGGAACTGCTGGTCGCCGACGAGCCGACCACGGCGCTCGACGTCACCGTGCAGGCGCAGATCCTGAAGCTGCTCAAGGAGCTTCAGGAAAAGCTCGGCATGGCGATGCTCTTCATCACCCATGACCTCGGCATCGTCCGGCGGATCGCCGACCGGGTCTGCGTGATGCTGAAGGGCAAGATCGTCGAGCACGGCCCCGTCGCCGAGATCTTCGCCGACCCGCAGCACGACTATACCAAGCGCCTGCTGGCGGCCGAGCCGAAGGGACGCCCTGCCCCTGTGCCGAGCGACGCTGCGACGCTCTTGGAGGCCGGGCCGGTCAAGGTCTGGTTCCCGATCAAGTCCGGCCTGCTGCGCCGCGTCAGCGGCCATGTGAAGGCGGTGGACGGCATCTCGGTGAAAGTCCGGGAGGGCGAGACGCTCGGCGTCGTCGGTGAATCCGGCTCGGGCAAGACCACGCTGGGCCTCGCCATCCTCCGGCTGATCGCCTCGGAAGGGCCGATCGTCTTCCTCGGTGACCGCATCGACGGCCTGTCCAGCAAGCAGGTCCGGCCCAAGCGCAAGGATCTGCAGGTCGTCTTCCAGGATCCCTATGGCTCACTCTCGCCGCGCATGTCGGTGGCCGAGATCGTGGCCGAAGGCCTCGCCATCCAGCAGCCGAACCTGACCTATCCGCAGCGCCGCGAGATCGTCGCGCAGGCGCTGATCGATGTGGGCTTGGATCCGGCGGCGATGGACCGCTACCCTCACGAGTTCTCGGGCGGCCAGCGCCAGCGCATCGCGATCGCGCGGGCCATGGCGCTCGATCCGAAATTCGTGGTGCTGGACGAGCCGACCTCGGCGCTCGACATGTCCGTGCAGGCGCAGATCGTCGAATTGCTGCGCGGGCTGCAAGCGAAGCGCAAGCTGGGCTATCTCTTCATCAGCCACGACCTCAAGGTCGTCAGGGCGCTGTCGCATCGGGTGGTGGTGATGCAGAACGGCAAGGTGGTCGAGGAAGGTCCGGCCGAGGCGATCTTCGCTGAGCCGCGCGAGGCCTATACCCAGGCCCTACTCGCCGCCGCGCTCAACCTCGATACCGCCAGAACCACCGCGGTGAGGGACTGAGCATGGCGCGCGCGCTCCTGATCGTGCTGGACTCGGTCGGCTGCGGCGGCGCAGCCGATGCGGCGGCCTATGGCGATGCGGGCTCCGACACGCTCGGCCATATCGCGGAGGCCTGCGCGGATGGACGCGGTGACCGCGAGGGCTTGCGCAGCGGACCGCTGAAGCTGCCGAACCTCGCACGGCTCGGCCTCGCCCATGCCTGCGAGGCCTCGACCGGCCGGCCGCTCGCCGGCGTCGCGAAGCCGGCCAGGCCCGAAGGGCGCTGGGGTTACGGCGTCGAAATCAGCCAGGGCAAGGACACCCCGTCCGGCCATTGGGAGATCGCCGGCTGCCCGGTGCCGTTCCAGTGGGGTTATTTCACCGATCTGGAGAACTCCTTCCCGCCGGAGCTCGTCGCCGGCATCATCAAGGAAGGTGCCCTTCCCGGCATCCTCGGCAACAAGCATGCCTCGGGCACCGCGATCATCGACGAACTCGGACCGGAGCATATCCGGACGGGCAAGCCGATCTGCTACACCTCGGTCGATTCCGTGCTGCAGATCGCGGCGCATGAGGAGCATTTCGGGCTCGAGCGACTCTATGCGCTCTGCAAGGTCACGCGCGGGCTCGTCGATCCCCTGCGGATCGGCCGCGTGATCGCGCGGCCCTTCGTCGGCTCGCCGGAGGAAGGCTTCACCCGCACCGGCAATCGCAAGGATTTCGCCATCCCGCCGCCGGACGAGACGATCCTGGACCGGCTGACGAGCCGAGGGCGGACGGTCGTCACCGTCGGCAAGATCGGCGATATCTTCGCCCATCGGTCGACCGGCACCGAGATCAAGCCCTTCGGCAATGCGGCCATGCTCGACGCAGCGCTGGAAGCCTGGGACGGCCTGCCCGACGGCGGCTTCTGCTTCGTGAACCTCGTCGATTTCGACACCGAATTCGGTCACCGGCGCGACATTCCCGGCTATGCCGCCGCACTCGAAGCCTTCGACCGCCACCTGCCCCATATCGAAGCCGCGTTGCGGCCGGGCGACATCGCCGTCGTCACCGCCGACCATGGTAACGATCCGAGCTGGCCCGGCAGCGACCACACGCGCGAGCATGTGCCGATCCTGGCCTTCGGCCCGGGCATCGAGCCCAGGCCGCTCGGACGCCGCGGCAGTTTCGCCGATATCGCGGCGAGCCTGGGCACCTTCCTCGGCATCGGACCGGTCGGCCCCGGCCGCCCCTGGTAGCCGTCAGGCCGTCGCGACCTGCCCGCAGAAGCTCGCGACCTCCTGACGGATCTCCTGCGCCTGCTGCGCGAGCGTGCTGGCGGCACTCTGCAATTGCTGGGCGGCGCCATGGGTCTGGCGGGTCATGACCTCGAAGCCGCCGGCGACGTCGGCGCTGCGCTGCGCACCCTCGAAGGACAGCCGAACCTGATGCGCGATCTCCGCGGTGGCGCGGCTCTGCTCGTCGACGGAGAGCGCGATCGCATTGGCGACGCTCTCGACATCGCCGATCGCCTCGACGATGTCGCGGATCGCCTTGAGCGAGCGTTGCGAGGCCTGCTGCATCGTGCCGATCTGGAGCGAGACCTCGTCGGTCGCCTTGGCCGTCTGGGCCGAGAGCGTCTTGACCTCGCTGGCAACGACGGCGAAGCCGCGGCCCATCTCACCGGCGCGCGCCGCCTCGATCGTGGCATTGAGCGCGAGCATGCTGGTCTGGGCGGCAATGCCGCGGATGATCTCGACGACGGCACCGACATTCTCGCTGCTCTGGGCGAGGTGCTCGATCTCGGCGCTGGCGCGACGAGCCAGATCGGCGGCCACCTTCGAGCCGTCGGCCGATTGACCGGCATTGCGGCCGATCTCGCCGATGGAAGCGACGAGCTCGGTGCTGGCCGCCGAGAGATGATCGATGCTGTCCATGGTGCCGGCGGCGGAATCGGAGACCATCGCGGTCTGGCGACGGACATGGTCGGAGGTTTCGGTCAGCGCCCCGGCCTCGGTGTTCATCGCCGCGGCAGAATGGTCCAGCACGGCCATCGCCTGGTCCATCTGCGCGCGGAAGCCGGCGACGACGTCGCGCAGCATTTCGGCACGCCGGCCGAGCTCCTCGGCAAGGTTGCGCTCCTTGTCGCCGGCGATGCGCTCGCGCTCGGCCACTTCCTGCGCTCGCGCGAGATTCTGCTCGTTCACGGCGAACATGCGCTGCAGCACGACGGCGAAGATCGCAAGGAACGTCGTCTCGATGATGACGATCACCGCATGGAGCAGCACCCGTAGCAGGCTGCCACCCTGATAGAAGACGGCGGCCGGCAAGGCGTATTGCAGCACGAGATGGTGCGCGGCGGTCAACGTCGCGCCCATCAGGATCGGCCGCCAGTCGCAGAAGCCGGCCAGCAGCGCCAGCACCGCGAAATAGTACATGTGGATGTCCGGCTGCCAGGGATGGCCGGCAAAGCTGAACACCAGGATGGAGACCTGCCCGATCAGCACGGCCGCAATGATGAGCTGCGTCACGATGGCCGGGCCGACCAGGCGATAGACCAGCACGGCTGCGAGCGCGGCCAGCGCCGCCATCGCGACCGGCACGGTGCCTGATGTGCCGTTAGTCCAGAAGCCGAGCGCGAGGAGCGGCACATGGAACAGCCCGAGTGCGAGCAGGGCCTGCGCGACCCTCTGGCGTACCGCTGACAGGGTCCAGATCATGACGATGCCTCCGTTCGGTCGGGACTATCGAGGCATCCGGCAAGACCCGCCAGGACGAGGGAGAACCACGCGCCTTTCGGCAGGAATGGCGCCTGTCCGTTCAGCGTCGGCGCCACGATGACGACCGCGCTCAAACGGCCACTGCGCAACACGCGATGACCGGCAGCGAAGCTCAACGCCACGGCTTCCGCGCCCTCGGTCCAGGGCGGGAAGACGATCGCGACCGGCTCGTTGCCGTCGGTCGGGCGCGGCAGGCTGGCGAGGGCTCCGAAGCTGACCAGCAGGCAGACCAACCCGACCAGAAGACCGCCACCGGGCGACAGTCGCTCCGCGCGAGCCGCAGCGGGTTCCGCTGGAGATATCGAAGGCATCGGGGGCATCACTCGGGGCAAAGGCGGCATACAAGCGAAGCAACCGTAGCTGCGTAAAATTTTGCTTAAGCCTTTCACTCGGGTTGAACGGCGCTTGCTCGTCCGAGAACGTGTTTACTTTTCATAAAGAGGAGAGATTTGCGACCTTTAGTTGCATATACTTGTCGAGGAACGGCATGCTGCCTGCCTTGCCACGTTTCCCCCGAAATCAGCGCGTCACTCACGCAGTCGAGTTCGCCTTCGTCGCGCCGATCCTGCTGCTGCTCTTCGGCATCATGGACTACGTCTTCGGCATCGACCACAGCATCCAGCAGATCGCAGCCGAGGCGGCGCGCTCGTCGGTATCCGGCCTCAACGACGCCGAACGCTCCCGGATCGCCCGCGATTTCATCGCCGCCCATGCCCGGTCCTACACCTTCATCGACCCGACCAAGCCGAGAGTCCGTATCGGCCAGACCGGCCCGCATATGCGGAGCTTCGAGGTTGCCGTCGCCTATGACATGAGCGGCTCGGTCTATGACAACCTTCCGCCGACCGGCCTCGCCGCCACAACCCATAATTGAGCGCCGGGCAATCGCCCAGCGCGGTGGATATTGAACGGCTTCCGCGATCTCGAGGCAAAGGGGCGGACACGCATGCTCAGGCTCAGGAACTTCGCCGGGAATCAGCGGGGCGGCGCCGCGATCCTCTTCGCGATCTCTGCCACCGTGCTGGTCGGGTTCGGCACGCTCTGCATCGGGCTCGGCCAGGCCGATAGCTGGGGCAGCGGCGTCCGCTGCGGCGGAGCGGTGCTGGTACGGTGAGCTTCGTCAGCTCTGAAGGCGTTGCTTGATCCGCTTGATCAGCCCGTCCCTGACGTCACGATAGGCATCGAGCTTCTGCTCGCGCGAGCCCTGGAACACGGTGGGATCGACGGTCGGCCAGTACTCGACCTCGGCGGCATGGGTCCGCGTCAGGTCCAACGCCTTGTGATGGGCCTCGGGCGAGAGCGTGATGATCAGGTCGAAATTGAGCCCTTCCCACTCCTCCAGTTCCTCGATCGATTTCGGCTTGTGCTTGCTGAGATCGATGCCGATCTCGTCAAGGATCGCGTGCACGAAGCCGTCCGGCTCGCCTTTGCGGGCGCCGGCCGACTGGACATAGATCGACTTGCCGAAGAAATGCTTGGCCAGAGCCTCGGCCATGGGCGAGCGCACGGCGTTCATCGCGCACATGAACAGCACGCTCTGGACCTTGCGCGGGGCCTCCAAGCGCGTCAGCCTTTCCAATGCAGGGCATAGATCAATGTGAACAGGCGGCGTGCCGTGTCGAAATCGACCTCGACCTTGTTGGCCAGCCGCTCCGCCAGGATGCCGGCGGCCTCGTCATGCAGGCCGCGCCGGCCCATGTCGATCGCCTCGATCTGTGTGGGCGTCGCGGTCCGGATCGCCGCGTAATAGCTGTCGCAGACCAGTTCGTAGTCCTTGATGATGCGCCGGAACGGGCTGAGCGAGAGATGATGCGTCACCACCGGCGCGCCGTCTGCCGCCTTGATCTCGAAGACGAGGCGCCGCTCGACCATGGCGAGATGTGCGAGATACGGTCCGCCGTCATGCTCGGGAACGGCGAAGCTGTTGCGCTCGATCAGGTCGTAGATCGCGACGGCGCGCTCATGCTCCTGATCGGGCGTGCCCCGGCCGAGGGAATTCTCGTCGAGGGTCAGGCCGACCAGGCGCTGGTTGGTGGCAGTCGAGACGTCGGACATCACTCCTCCGGCCATGGCGCCGCCTGTCGGACGGAGCTCTAGAGATTCAACCTGATCGTCACGGATCGGCCGTGCGCCTGCAAGCCCTCGGCTTCGGCCAATTGCGTCGCGGCGGAAGCCAGCGCGCGCAGGCCCTCGGGGCCGCATTTCAGGAGCGAGGTTCGCTTCATGAAATCGCCGACGCCGAGGCCCGACGAGAAGCGGGCCGAGCGGGCCGTCGGCAGGACGTGGTTGGGACCGCCGACATAGTCGCCGATCGCCTCGGGCGTATGGCCTCCCAGGAAGATCGCCCCGGCATTGCGGATCAGCCCCGCGAGTCGGTCCGGATCGGCCGTCATGATCTCGAGATGCTCGGGCGCGAGCCGGTCGACCAGCGGCACGGCGGCTTCGAGATCGGCGACGAGCAGGATCGCGCCGAACTCCTGCCAGCTGCGGCCGGCGATCTCCGCCCGTGGCAACGTCGCGAGCTGCGCCATCACCGCCTTCTCGACCTCGGCGGCCAATGCGGCATCGTCGGTCATCAGGATCGATTGGGCGGAAACGTCATGCTCGGCCTGCGCCAGCAGGTCGGCGGCGATCCAGTCTGGATTGGCGCTGCGATCGGCGATCACCAGCACTTCGGAGGGACCGGCGATCATGTCGATGCCGACCTGGCCGAAGACGCGGCGCTTGGCAGCGGCGACATAGGCATTGCCGGGGCCGACGATCTTGGCGACCGGCGCGATCGTGGCCGTGCCATAGGCGAGCGCCGCGACGGCCTGCGCGCCGCCGATGCGATAGACCTCGTCGACGCCAGCGAGCCGGGCGGCGGCGAGCACCAGCGGATTGGTTTCGCCCCGCGGTGTGGGCGCGACCATGACGATGCGCGGCACGCCGGCGACCTTCGCCGGGATCGCATTCATCAGCACCGAGGAGGGATAGCTCGCGGTACCCCCGGGCACATAGAGCCCGACCGCCTCGATCGCACTCCAGCGCCAGCCGGCGCCGACGCCAGCCGCGTCCTCGACCCAGGAATCGGCCGGCTTCTGGCGGCGATGATAGGCTTCGATGCGCGCGCGCGCCGTCTCCAGCGCGGCCAGCAGTTCGGGCGAACAGGCGGCGACGGCCGCGTCGATCTCGGCCTCGGAGACGCGTAATGCCTCAGGGGTCAGGTCGAGCGCGTCGAAGCGGGATGTGTAGTCGATCAGCGCCGCATCGCCCTTCTCGCGGACATCCGCAATGATGTCGGCGGCGATGCGATCGACCTCTTCGGAGACCTCGCGCTTGGCGGAGAGCAGCGCCATGAAGTCCTCAGCGAAGCGGGCATCCCTGTCGTCGAGCCTGATCGGCATGGGTATCCTCGGGGAATTCGAACTCTAAATCGTCATTCTGGGCGTAGCGCAGCGAAGACCCGGAATCCATCGTAGAGCACAGCCCCTTCGATGGATCCCGGATCGGCGCCGCTTCGCGGCTTGTCCGGGATGACGGCGCGTTCTTAGACGAAGGGTATGTAAGGTTGAAGCGGGCGACGGCTGAAAAGCTGCGCCGACCTCACGGGCTCAGGTGCCGTCGGGATGGCCGGGCGTCGCCACGGCTTCCCAGACCGGGCCGAGATCCTTCATCTGGGCCTCGATGCATTCGACCGAGAGGCGGATCGCCGCCCCTTCCGAGAAATGCAGGGTCACCTCACCGGCCGGCTCCTCGCTCAGATCGAAGGTGACGGCGAGCAGGTTCAGGACCTTGTCGGGATCGTTCTTGTTCAGCTTGGCGCTGCGCACGGACTGGACGCGGTCAAAATGCAGCGCAGTCAGGCGGCGCCTGCGCTGGCCGTGCTGGGCGCCCTCCCAATCGAAGCGACGCAGCGCGAGCGCGAAGCGCTGCTCGCGCGGCAGATAGACGAGGTCGGCTGCCTTCAGCACCGCATCCTGGAGATGGGCTGAGACAATCGCAAGGTCATCCGCGTCGAGCGCGATGAGCTTCAGCGGGTCGGCGGCATCGTCTGACATGATCTTGTTCTGACGAGCCGCCCTGAGAAAATCAACCGCTGATGCGCTCGACCAGCGCGCCACAGCGGCTGAGCTTGGCTTCCAGCGCCTCGAAACCGCGATCAAGATGGTAGACGCGATTGATCGTGGTGTCGCCCTCGGCGGCAAGCCCGCCGATGACCAGCGAGACCGAGGCACGCAGGTCCGTCGCCATCACCGGTGCGCCGGTCAGCTTCTCGACGCCCTCGACAAGAGCGACATCGCCATCCAGCCGGATCTTCGCGCCGAGGCGGGCGAGCTCCTGCACATGCATGAACCGGTTCTCGAAAATGGTCTCGCGGATGCGCGAGGTGCCCTTGGCCCGGGTCATCAGCGCCATGAACTGCGCCTGCAGGTCGGTCGGGAAACCCGGGAAGGGATCGGTGTCAACGTCGACCGCCTCGAGGCCGCGGCCGTTGCGGCGCACGCGGATGCCTTCGTTGGTCGAGTCGATATCGACGCCGGCCTTGGTGAGCACGTCGAGCGCCGATTGCAGCAATTCCGGCCGCGCGCCTTCCAGCATCACGTCGCCGCCGGTCATCGCCACGGCCATCGCATAGGTGCCGGCCTCGATGCGATCCGGCAGAACGGCATGATGCGCGCCGCCGAGGCGCGCGACACCGGTCACGACGATGCGCGGGGTGCCCGCGCCCTCGATCTTGGCGCCCATCTTGACGAGGCAGGCGGCGAGGTCGGTGACCTCCGGCTCGCAGGCGGCGTTCTCGATCACGGTCGTGCCCTGGGCCAGAACCGCAGCCATCAGCGCCGTGTGGGTGCCGCCGACCGTCACCTTCGGGAAGACGATCTCGCCGCCCTTCAGTCCCTTGGGCGCTCGCGCCAGCGCATAGCCGTTCTCGATCACGATCTCGGCGCCGAGCTTCTCCAGCGCCATCAGCAAAAGATCGACCGGGCGCGTGCCGATGGCGCAGCCGCCGGGCAGCGAGACCTTGGCCTCGCCCATGCGGGCCAGGATCGGCGCGATCACCCAGAAGCTCGCCCGCATGGTCGAGACCAGCTCGTAGGGCGCGCAGGTATCGACGATCTGGCGGGCGGTCAGCGAGATGGTCTGGCCGGTCTCGGCCGACTGGCCGATGCGTTTGCCGGCGACGGTACGATCGACGCCCTGGTTGGACAGGATGCGCGAGAGCGCCGTCACGTCCGAAAGGCGCGGAACATTGGTCAGCGTCAGCGTCTCGTCCGTCAGCAGGCTCGCGATCATCAGCGGCAAGGCGGCGTTCTTCGCGCCGGAAATCGGAATGGCGCCATTGAGGCGCTGGCCGCCGGTGATGCGGATCTTGTCCATCGTCGGGTCCTGCTCGGCCGGCCGGACTCAGGGCCGGCGGCGCGTGGGAGAATAAGGAAATTCAGGTCCGGGAGGAATCGGCCTGAGAGGGCGGCTCCGGCTCACGCGCTTGCGCTTCGTCCGAACGGCGAGCGCGAGCCTGGGCCTTGCGGCGCTTCAGGTTCTCGCGGAGCGCGGCGGCAAGGCGCGCCTGCTTCTCGTCTTCGGCTGTCTGGCGGGTCACGGCATCAGCTCTGGATGGGGTGTTTGAACGCGGGAACGCGGCGAATTCGCGGCGGTATCGTTAGACCCTGAGCCGCCGCCGGACAAGCACGACGATGGCGGGACGGCACTGCCCCGCAGCAGGGCGGAATCGTGCCGAAGCAAGCCAGCCCGGGACCGCGCTTTCCGGCACTGGACGATCATTCTCCGATCTCCCGCCGCAGCATTCCGATTGTTTCCCGATCACGCCATCGGCGCGAAATTTTCGCCCGAGCGGCCGCGGCGCGGCTCTTGCCTTGCAGGGACCCAAGGCGGCGGCACACACCCACCATGACGATTGGTAAGGTAAAAATCCTTAATGCTATTAACCATTTCCGGGAGATTTCGTTTACACTTCGTTAAGAACGTTTACGCTGCCCGGCATCAAGGAGTTTGTGGAGTAGCGTCATGTTGCAGTCCTTGAAGTTGGGAACAGGAAACCTCGCGCCGACCCTGCTGGAGAGCTGCGAAGTCATCGATGCGATCCGCTACAACGCAGGCTTCCTGCCGGAGGTGGAGATCGCTTATGAGCCGGACATCAAGACGCTCTGGGTCACGATCCGGCCGGAGCTGAAGCCCGTCTTCACGCTCCAGCTGCTCGACAGCCTGGTGAAGATTCAGAGCGCGATCGTCGCGCTATGGGGAGCTCCGGATCAGTATCACCGCGCTCCCGTGCGCTTCCTCGCCTTCCGCGGCGCAGGGCCGTTCTTCACACTCGGCGGCGATCTTGATTTTTATCTGGACTGTCTGGCCAAGAACGACCGCGCGTCGCTGGCGGAATATGCCCGCCTCTCGGCGGAGGGCGCGATCTGGAACTCCGGCGGCCTCAACGGCCTCGTGGTGACGCTCTCGACGATCCACGCCAAGGCGATCGGCGGCGGCATCGACGCGCCGCGCTCATGCAATGTCATGATCGCCGAGGAGCAGGCCTCGTTCGTCTACCCGGAAATCAAGTTCAACCACTTCCCGATCACGGCGGTGGCCATCCTGTCACGGCGCATGGGCCAGCGCGCCGCCGAGCAGATGCTGCTCTCCGGCGAGGAGATGAGCGCCCAGGAGTTCATGGCGGCAGGCGGCCTCGAGGCCGTGGTCCCGACCGGCACGGGCGAAAGCTGGATCCGCAAATACTGCGCGGACTCGCTGCCGATCCATGCGGCCAAGACCGCCCTGTTCTCGGCGTTCAACCGTCGCCATGGCGACCTGCGCGAAGAGCTCGGCCATCTCGGCCAGATCTGGACGGACTGCATGCTGCGCCTGAGCCCGAGCGCGATCTCGAAGCTGCAGCGCATCGCCCAGACGCAAGACCGGATGCTGGCGCGCGTCTACCAGCGCCACCTCGCCCCGGTCTGAGCGCAGCGGAAAATCCGGCCCAAAGGTTCCTGCAGACCTCCGGGGGAGAACGGCCCCCGGAAAACCACACGAAGCATTTACCTCTGCTCTCGTACAACCCACTGGCATGATGCACGACGTGCGGGAACCGCACGTCGTACCGCGTGGGGCGGCAAAGGCAGGAGTAGATGGCAGGCGCGCTCAAGCGACTGGTAACGGCTGGCGGGCGCGAGCAGGGCGAGACCATCGACCTGACCGGCTATACGCTGCTGGTCAGTTCGCTGTTCTCCTCGCCGGCCTCGATCATTCCCGGCGGTATCGCCGGCATCCTGACGCCGTTCCTGTGCTGGATCTCCACCGGCATGGACATCTTCATGAGCCTCACCATCCTGGTGACGCTCATCGTCATCCTGCGCATCATGACGGTCGTGGCCTATCGCCGGCGCAACCACGCCCAGGACAGCTACGCCGAGACCCGGCGCTGGGACCGCGACTATTTCCTCGGCGCCACGGTGTTCAGCGCCGTCCTCGGCTACAGCTGCTATGTCGCGCTGGTCCAGACGGACGATCCTGCCGCGCACATCACCTCGGTCGCCTCGACCATCGCGCTGGCCTCGGGCTATGTCGCACGCAATGCCGGCCGGCCCAAATTCGTCGCGGTACAGCTCCTGACCTTCTGCATCCCGATGGCGATCGGACTGATCGGCGCCCATAACCCCTATTATCGCTATATCGGCTACTTCGCCTTCCTGTACGTGGCGGCCAATATCGCGATCACCAATTCGCTGCACCGGAACCTGCTCGCGCTCAGCGACGCCAACAAGCAGTCCAAGGCGCTCGCCTCCGCCCTGCATTCGCAGAACCTGACGCTCGACGCCGCGCTCAACACCATGATCGACGGGCTGGCGATGTTCGATCGCAGCCTCAAGCTCGCGGTCAGCAATGCGCCCCACAGCACGCTCTACGGCCTGCCGGAGACGCTCGCCCTGCCCGGCACGCCATTGACGGCGATCGCGCGCTTCCTGGTCGAACGGCAGGTGATCAGCCAGGAGCAGTTGCGCGACATCCGCACGGCATTGACCGAGGTACAGTCGACCCAGCAGGCCACCAGCAGGGAGCTTGTGACGCGCGGCGGGCTCGTACTGGTCGTGACGCTCGCGCCGGCGGCCGAGGGCGGCATCCTGATGCTCACCGAGGACGCCACCGAACGCAAGGCGACCGAGGCGCGCATCGAGCAGATGGCACGCTTCGACGAATTGACAGGGCTGGCGAACCGCTTCGAATACACCACCCAGATCACGGAAACCTTCGCCAAGCTGGAGCGCACGGGCGAGGGCTTCGCGCTGCTCTATCTCGATCTCGACGGCTTCAAGCAGGTCAATGACAGCCTGGGCCACGATATCGGCGACCATGTGCTGATGGAGACCGCGAGCCGCCTGCGCAGCGCGATCCGCAGCAACGACATGCTCGCCCGCTTCGGCGGCGACGAGTTCCTGTTGATCCTGCCGTCCGCGGACCATCTCGTCGTCACCGCCATCGCCCAGCGCATGATCGACGTGATGGCGCGGGCCTTCGATGTCGAGGGCAAGACCGTCTACGTCACCGCCAGCATCGGCATTGCCATGGCGCCGCTCGACGGCGCCAATCCGGCCGACCTGCTCCGCCATGCCGACACGGCGCTCTACAAGGCCAAGTCCGCCGGCCGGAACAAGCTGACATTCTTCAATCCGGCCATGGCCGAGGAGATGATGGAGCGGCACGAGATCGAGGTCGATCTGCGCAAGGCCTGCATCGATGGTTCGCTCGAACTCTACTACCAGCCGATCATCGACCTGAAGACCCAGAAGGTCGTCTCGCGCGAGGCGCTGATGCGCTGGCGCCATCCCACACGCGGCATGGTGCCGCCCAGCGTGTTCATCCCGATCGCCGAACAATCCGGCCTGATCGCCGGCATGGGCGACTGGGCGATCCGTCAGGCCTGCCGCGATGCCGCGAGCTGGGAGCCGGGCATCGGCGTCTCCGTCAACGTTTCGCCGCTGCAGTTCCGCGAGCCGCGCCGGATCGTCGAGACGGTCAAGGGCGCCCTCCTCGCCTCGCAGCTCGAATCGCGGCGCCTGATGCTCGAAGTCACGGAATCGCTGCTGATCGAGGACGACAAGCTGGCGCTTTCGGTGCTCGACGAATTGCGGGCGCTGGGCGTGACCTTCGCGCTCGACGATTTCGGAACCGGCTATTCCTCGCTCGCCTACCTCTCGACCTACCCGTTCGCGCAGGTGAAGATCGACCAGAGCTTCGCGCGCGAGGTCCATACCAACGAGGCCTCCAAGGCCGTCATCGAAGCGGTCTGCCAATTGGCGCGCCGGCTCCAGATGAATGTCGTGGTCGAAGGCATCGAGACCGAGCAGCAGCGCATCGCCGTCCAGCTGCTGGGCGCCCACCGCGCCCAGGGCTTCCTGTTCGGCCGCCCGGAAGCGCTGGCCAGCATCAAGGACCGCAACGGCAACGGCAATCGCAGCGTCGCCTGAGCACGGGTAACGCGCTCTTTTTCTCTGCCGGCTGCTCCCGGGCCTTGATTCCGCCGGCCCGGCAACGCATCAGCGATAGGGAAAGCCAGCGAGACGGGACATCCGGTGGGCGACGGCACGGCCAAGGCGGCGAAACCAGCCGCGTTGACACCTGACATCTGCGTCATCGGCGCGGGCGGAAACGGCAGCGCGCTGGCGATTGCCGCGGCGGCCTTCGGCGTCCCCGTCGTCCTGGTCGAGCGAGACGCCATCGGAGGAGACCGAGGACCGCTCGCCGCCCGCGCGCTGATCGAGATCGGAGCCCGTGCGCAAGCCCTGCGCGACGCCGGGCGTTTCGGCTTCACCGCGACCGAACCGCAGCCGAACCCGGCCCAGATCCACGACCATATCCAGCGCGCCTCGGCGGCCGACCGGGCCAATCATTCGGCCGAGCGGTTGGCCACGCTCGGCATCACCGTCATCCGGGGCGAAGCCCGCTTCACCAGCCGTAGCACGGTCACCGTCGAGGGGCAGCCGATCAAGGCGCGCCGCTTCGTCGTCGCCACCGGCGCGCGCACCGTCCCGCCCGCGATACCGGGGCTCGATTCGATACCGGTTCTTCGGGAGGCCGATCTTGCCGGCCTGACTCGACTGCCGGAACGGCCGATCGTCCTTGGCGGCGCGGGCACCGCCCTGGCCCAGGCCCTGCGCCGGCTCGGCTGCGCCGCGACCCTCGTCGCACCTCAGGGCCTTCTGGCGGGCCATGACGAGGAAGCCGCGACGATCCTGCGCCGCCGCCTGCTGCGCGAGGGGCTGGCGCTTCATGAGGGCAACGAGCCGCTGCGGGTCGAGCGCACGCGCTCGGGATTTCGCCTCGTCCTGACCTCGCCCTCGGACGAAGCGACGATCGAGGGCTCGCATCTCATCCTTTGCGGCCCGCGCCAGCCCGCGATCGATACGCTCGACCTCGAATTCGGCGGTATCCGCCATGACGCCTCCGGCATCATGGTCGATCGGAGCCTGCGGACGAGCAATCGCCGCGTCTACGCCCTGGGGGCCTGCGCCGGCGGGGCGGCGGCGGCTCCCTCCGATCGCGCCGGCAACGACCATGTCGGACTCGTGCTGCGCGGCATTCTGTTCCGCCAGCCCGTAAAAATCGATCAGGAAAGCGAGCCGCGCGTCGTCTGGAGCCAGCCGCAGGTCGCCTCGATCGGGCTCTCGGAGACGGCGGCTCGCACGACAGCCGGGTCAATCCGGGTGCTGCGCTGGCCATTCTCCGAGACCGCCGCCGCGCAGGCCGACGGCGAGACCGAAGGCTTCGTCAAGGCGATCGTCGATCGCAAGGGCCATATCCTCGGCGTCACCATCGTCGGTGAAGACGCGGGCGAACTGATCGCACCGTGGTGCGTCGCGATGCGCGCCGGGCTCAGCATCGGCTCGGTCGCCGGCATGCCGTTGCCATTCAGCTCCCGCTCCGACGCCTCGCGTCGCGCCGCGCTCTCTTTCCATGCGGCTTTGACGACACGGCCGGCCTTGCGCCGCCTCATCGGCTTTCTGCGTCGTTTCGGCTAAGATCACCGACGATGCATGCACCCAAGCCAGCCTTGTCGGTCAGCCAGCCGCGCGGCCTCACGCGCCTCGGCCTCTCGGCCAAGCTGCTGCTCGTCACCGTGCTCTTCGTCATGCTGGCGGAGGTGCTGATCTACCTGCCCTCCATCGCGAACTTCCGGCGCAACTGGCTGAATGACCGGATCGCCGCCGCGCAGGTCGCCGCGCTGGTGCTCGAAGGTGCGCCCGAAGACGGCCTGCCGGAGGGCAGCGAAAACCGCCTGCTGATGGGCGTCGGCGCCCGCGCCATCGCCGCCCGCGTCGGCGGAGCGCGGCGCCTGCTCAGCCTCGATTCAATGCCACCGCCGGAGGTCTCGCGCGCGGTCGACCTGCGCAACCTGAGCTGGCTGAGCGCGATCAACGAAGCACTGGCCGTGCTCGTCTCGCCGGCGACCATGCCGATCCGCGTGGTCGGCGAAGCGGTCGGCGGTGCCGATTTCGTCGAGATCGTCATCGACGAGGCGCCGCTGCGCCGGGCGATGCTGAAATTCTCCTGGAGCCTGCTGCTGATCTCGCTGCTGCTCACCGGCTTGACCGCGCTTGCCGTCTATATCGCGCTCAATGCGCTGATCATCGGGCCGATCCGGCATCTGGCGGCCAATGTCATGGAGTTCGAGGCCGACCCCGAGAACCCCCGGCGGATCATCGAGCCCTCGCTGCGCGCCGACGAGATCGGCGAGGCGGAGCGCGCGCTCGCCCGCATGGAGGCGACGCTGGCCGATGAGCTGCGCACCAAGAAGCATCTCGCCGAACTCGGCCTCGCCGTCTCCAAGATCAATCACGACCTGCGCAACATGCTGGCGGCAGCGCAGCTCATGTCCGACCAGTTGATCGAGACCCGCGACGCCAAGATCCGCCGGTTCGCGCCGCGCCTGATCGCGACGCTCGGCCGCGCCATCGATTTCTGCCAGGCGACCCTCGCCTATGGCCGCGCCGCCGAGGCGACACCCGCGATCCGCGACGTCCCGCTGAGGCAGCTCGTCGCCGAACAAGCGGAGATGCTCGGCCTCGGCGAGGGCAAGCAGCCGCGCTTCGAGAACCGCGTCCCCCCCGAATTGTCGGCGCCCTGCGACCCCGACCAGATGGCGCGCGTGCTGACCAACCTGATGCGCAACGCGATCCAGGCGCTGACGCGGGCCGGGGCGGAGGCCGGAAACCTGCCGGTCCTGACGGTGACGGGTGGGCCGGAGAACGGCTCGGTGGCGCTACGCATCATCGACAACGGCCCCGGCGTGCCGGAGCGGGCGCGGGCCAACCTGTTCCAGGCCTTCCGCGGCTCGGTGACGCCCGGCGGCACCGGCCTCGGGCTGGCGGTCGCAGCCGAGCTGGTCCGGCTCCATGGTGGCTCGATCGCGCTGGAACCCTCGACCACGGGCGCGATCTTCGCGGTTATGCTGCCGGCGCGGCGCGCCAACGGGCATTAAGGCGCTGTGCTTGACGAAACTACGCCGTCATTCCGGGGCTTCGCGCAGCGAAGAGCCCGGAACCCATGACCGCGACCTTGTTCCAGTTTTCGTCATGCTCGCCCTTGTGGCGAGCACCCACGTCTTGAGCACCGCATTGCAGACAGGAAGACGTGGATGGTCTGGACAAGCCCGACCATGACGGAAATGGTGTATTCATGGGTTCCGGGCTCGACCCTACGGGTCGCCCCGGAATGACAATGAGTGAGAAGCGTACCTACTGGCTCGCCCAGATCACCCGCGCCATGAAGGCGATCTCGGCATTGTTCAGCACGCGGTCGGCATGCTCCGGGTTGAGCGAGGCCAACTCGACCGTCTTGGCCGTCTGGCGCTTGAGCTGCTTGGCCAGCACCTCGCCCTCCACCGTCTTGACCACGACCCGGTCGCCGCGCCTCACCGTCGCGGTCGGCGAGACGATGATGGTGTCGCCGTCGCGATAGAGCGGCAGCATCGAATCGCCTGATATCTCCAGCGCATAGGCCTTCTCGTCGGCGACGCCGGGGAAGGCGACCTCCTCCCAGCCGGTACCGACGGGGAAACCGCCATCGTCGAAGAAGCCGCCCGAGCCTGCCTGGGCGAAGCCGATCAAGGGAATCGTGCGCGCCGGCGCGGGCTCCCGGCGCAGCACCACGCTCGTGAACTCGTCGAAGGAGGCGCCGGTCGCGACCAGGATCTTGGAGATCGATTCGGTCGAGGGCCAACGCTCACGCCCATCGGGAGCGACGCGCTTGGAGCGATTGAAGGTGGTGGCATCGAGCCCGGCCTTGCGCGCCAGCCCCGAGGCGGTGAAACCGTAGCGCTGGGCGAGCGTGTCGATCGCCCCCCAGATCTGGTCATGTGACAGCATCGCGCAGGCCTCGCTTCGCTCTTGCCGTGGGGCGGGGATTGAAGATAGGAAATATCCCCTATCGTATAAGATTTCAATCCGAATCTCGCCACAATCAGACAACGGCTTGCGGAATCCTCCTGCCAGCGTTTAAGCCGGTGCCCGACATGTCCGCGCGAGACTTCCGGTGCCCCTGATCTACAAGATATGCCCTGCCGCGCTCTGGTCGGAAGCCGAGGCCAAGGGCCGTTTCGACGGCGCCCCGGTCGACCTCGCCGACGGCTATATCCATTTCTCCACGGGCGCCCAGGTCGCCGAGACCGCGGCGAAGCATTTCGCCGGACAGGACGAGCTCCTGCTCATCGCCATCGAGGACGAACGCCTCGGCCCGGCCCTACGCTACGAGACCTCGCGCGGCGGCGCGCTCTTCCCGCATCTTTATGCCCCGCTCGATCCGAAGGTTGTCCGCTGGATCGCCCCCATGCCGCTGAAGACCGACGGCAGCCACATTCTTCCGGAGACGCTCGCATGATCGGCGGCCTGTTCAACCTCGCGCGCCCGCTGATCCACCGCATGGATGCGGAGACGGCGCACCGGCTGACCGTCACCGCGCTCGCCACGGCACCGGCATTGAAGCCTGGAGCCGACGATCCCGTGCTCGCGACCGAGGCTTTCGGGCTGTCCTTCTCCAACCCGGTCGGCCTTGCGGCCGGCTTCGACAAGAATGCCGAGGCGATCGACGGCGCGCTGGGGCTCGGCTTCGGCTTCGTCGAGGTCGGCGGCGTAACGCCGCTGCCGCAGCCCGGCAACCCGCGCCCGCGCGTCTTCCGCCTGCTGGAGGACGAGGCCGTCATCAACCGCTACGGCCTCAACAGCGAGGGCATGGAGGCCGTGGCGAAGCGGCTCGAGGCGCGCCGGGGCCGCAGTGGGCTCGTCGGCGTCAATCTCGGCGCCAACAAGGAATCGGCCGACCGCGCGGCCGACTACGCCACGCTGGCGCGCCGGCTCGCCCCGCTCGCCGATTTCCTGACGATCAACGTTTCCTCGCCGAACACGCCGGGCCTGCGCGACCTGCAGGCGGAAAGCGCGCTCGACGATCTCGTCGCGCGCACGCTCGCCGCGCGGGACGAGGTCGCGGCCGGCGGCAAGCGCACGCCGATCCTGATCAAGATCGCGCCGGACCTCACCCTGCCCGAGCTCGACGGCATGATCGCCGTCGCGCGCAAGCGCCATGTCGACGGGCTGATCGTCTCGAACACCACGATCGCGCGCCCGGAGAGCCTGCGCAGCGCCAGCAAGGCCGAGACCGGCGGGCTTTCCGGCAAGCCGCTCTTCACCGCCTCGACCCGCATCCTGGCCGAGGCCTTCCTGCGCGTCGAAGGGCAGTTCCCGCTGGTCGGCGTCGGCGGCGTCGATTCGGCCGAGACGGCCTTCGCCAAAATCCGTGCCGGCGCCACGCTGGTGCAGTTCTACTCGGCCATGGTGTTCAAGGGGCCGGGCCTCGCCAAGGAGATCAAGACCGGCCTCGCCACGCGGGCACGGCGCGCCGGGCTGACACGCCTGACCGCCCTGATCGGGCGCGATGCGGCGGCGATCGCGCGCGGCGAAGGGCTGTAAGGCTTACTTCCGCGCCGCGAAGAGCCGCATCAGCAGCCAAAGCGGGACGACGATCAGGGCGCCGGCGATGACCCATTGCCCGACCTCGCGCACCGCGCCGAAGCCGAGCCCGGTGATCGAGCGCAGGAAGCGCGCGGCGGCCTCATAGAGGCTCTGCGGGGAGAGGCCGAGGAAAGCCATCGCCGCGCCGACCAGAAGCGAGATGAAGATCAGGCGGACGAGGACGCTGAGGGGCGAGCCGCCGAGAAACCGTTCCATGGAAGCCATCGTCATCCTGTTGCCCCCCAAGCCGATCCGGGGCGCTTCCGCGCTGTCTTACCCTGAAACAGGCCGCGCTTGAACGGGGACTGAACGCCGCCTTCGATTTCTCATAGACCAAACTGCCCGCATAAAGCGCGGGTCATCCCGGACGCAGCGAAGCGGAGATCCGGGATCCATGCCCGAACCTTTTCTGGAAACGCTCAGGCATGGATCCCGGGTCAAGCCCGGGATGACCTCGCCAGGTTTTCGAAGGCAGCTCAGCTGTCAGGCAACGATCGTCAGGCCGTCGCCGCGGCGCCCGTCGTCGCCCAGGCAGTGCCGGCGATCTTCGAGGCCGCGATCACGGCCTGCGTGCGGCTGTCGACGTCGAGCTTGGTCAGGATCGCCGAGACATGCGCCTTCACCGTCGCCTCGGAGACGCCGAGCTCATAGGCGATCTGCTTGTTGAGAAGTCCCTCCGACAGCATCATCAGCACGCGCACCTGCTGCGGCGTCAGCGTCGACAGGCGGCGGACCATATCGGCGACCTCGGCATCCACGGGTGCCGAGAGATCGACGCCGGGCGGGGTCCAGACGCTGCCGTCGAGCACGGCGCGGATCGCCTCGCCCATCTGCGCGACATCGGCCGTCTTAGGCAGGAAGCCGAGCGCGCCGAACTCGATGCAACGGCGAATCACCGCCGGATCGTCATTGGCAGAGACGACGATGACCGGGATCTCCGGGTGGTCGGCCCGCAGAAAAAGCAGGCCCGAGAAGCCCTGCACACCCGGCATGGTCAAATCGAGCAGAACGAGATCGGCATCGCCGCCGCTCGCCAGCGCCTCCGTCAGAGCTTCCAGCGAGCCGACTTCGCTGACCTCGGCCCCGCCGATGGCGCTCGACACCGCCTGACGCAGCGCACCGCGAAACAGCGGATGGTCGTCCGCGATGACGATCCGCGTCGAAGGCTGCTTGCTCATCGCCCCACTCCTTAAAGCCTGCACCGCCCCCGCCCGAAAGCCACATTACTCGCTTCGGGCCGATGCATTTGTCCGACCCGGGCATTTTGCCTCAGGCAGGCCGCGCATCACAAGCATTGCAAGCGCAAGGCTGCAACCCATTCCGCTTCAACCATTGGTCGGCAATAGCGCTTCCAGTACCTCGATATGATCGGCCTCAACAGGCGGCTTGTCCCAGCGGATGCGGTTGATCCGAGGGAAACGCATGGCGAGACCGGATTTGTGCCGGGTCGAGCGCTGCAAGCCCTCGAAGGCGACCTCGAAAACGAGGCCCGATTGCGCATCATGCGAGACCTCGCGCACCGGGCCGAAACGGTTCAGCGTGTTCTTGCGGACATATTTGTCGATCTCGATCAGTTCCTCGTCGGTGAAGCCGAAATAGGCCTTGCCGACCGGGACGAGCTCCTCCCCGCCATCCTCACCCACACGCCAGACGCCGAAAGTGTAGTCGGAATAGAAGGAGGAGCGTTTGCCGTGGCCGCGCTGGGCATACATCAGCACGCAATCGACGAGCCGGGCGTCACGCTTCCATTTCCACCAATAACCCTTGGGGCGGCCGGGCAGATAGGGCGAGTCGCGCCGCTTTATCATGCAGCCCTCGACCGCTTCCGCATCGGCGCCCGCCCCGGCACCGGCGGGATCGGCGCGAGCCGCCGTTAGCTCCTCCCAAGAGGCGAAGGGGATCACCGGCGAGAGATCGAAGCGGATGCTGGCGAGGCGCGACAGGAAAGCCTCCAGCCGCTGGCGCCGCTCCCCCAGCCGCAGGTGCCGGATATCCTCCTCGCCGTCGACGAGCAGGTCGTAGACGCGGATATGGGCGGGGAATTCGCCCAGCATCCTGGCGGTGACGGTCTTGCGGTTGAGCCTCTGCTGGAGGGTATTGAAGCTCTGAACCGTGCTTTCGCGCATCACCAGCAATTCGCCGTCGAGCACGCCATCTTCAGTCAGTTCCTCGACGAGGTCGGGGAAGGCGGCGGCGATATCCTCGCCGGTGCGCGAATAGAGCCGCGTCAGGCGCGTGCCGTCGGCCTTGCGGCCGCTCACCGCCTGAACGCGGATGCCGTCCCATTTCCATTCGGCGGAGAACTCGGCCGGGTCGAGCTTGTCGAAATCGCCATCCTCGATCGGATGCGAGAGCATGACCGGACGGAACGGCGCAGGATCGCGCGCCTCGGGCCGCGCGCCCTTGCCCTGCAGCCAGGCGAAGAGTTCGGCATAAGGCGGCTCCAGCCCGTGCCAGACCTGCTCGACCTCGTCGGGCGGAACGCCACCGAGGCTGGCCGCGGCCGTCTTGGCCAGGCGGGCGGAGACACCGATGCGCAAGGCCCCGGTGATGAGCTTCAGCAGCGCCCAGCGGCCGGTCTCGTCGAGCGCGTCGAGCCAGCCGGCGACGAGGCGCGGCAGGTCGGTCTTGCCGGCCTCACGCAGCCCCTCCACCACCTCCGGCAGATGCGGCACCGCGTTGGCGCCATACCGGGCCGGCCACATCAGCGCGACCGTCTCCGAGAGATCGCCGACATAGTCATAGGACAGGGCGAAGAGCACGGGATCGGTGCGCTCGGCGATCAGGGCACGGATCAGCCCGGCCTTGGCATTGCGGAAGACGAGCCCACCGGTCATCGCCGCCAGCGCGTAGCCGCGATCAGGGTCGGGCGTGGTGCGCAGGTAATCGGCGATCAGCGCAATCTTGGCGTTGCGGCGCGGCTCATAGGCCAGGCGATCGAGCAGCCAGGCGAAGCGGTTCATGCTGTCGCCTCCGCGCCACACCGCGTCGGTTCGTTTCTGTTGCAGCGCATCGTTCAGATACCGTTCATGAAGCAAACCTTAACGGCAATGGAGTAGCTGGGAGAGAGACGCCGATGCGTGCCGCGATGCGGTTCCTTGTCTTGCCTGTCATCGCTGCAATGGTGTCGGTCGGAGCCCCCGCGCAAGCGGCGAGCTTCTCCTGCCGCGAGACGCCGATCGTGCGCTCGAACGCTGCGCTTGCGCCGCTCTCCGCCAAGGTCTCGCAGGGCAAGGCCCTGACGATCCTCGCCATCGGCTCGTCCTCGACCGAAGGCGTCGGTGCCAGCGCCAAGGACAAGACCTATCCCGCCCGCCTGCAGGCCCTGCTCGCCAAGTCCTGGCCGAAGTCGCAGGTCGAGATCGTCAATGCCGGCATCGGCGGCGAGACCGCGCCGCAGACGCTCGCGCGCATGAAGGCTGCGATGGCCGCGCGTCCCTACGACCTCGTGATCTGGCAGGTCGGCACCAACGACGCCGTCCGAGGCGGCGATCTCGACGCCTTCAAGGCGATGATCGGTGAAGGCATTTCGCTCGTCCGCGAGGCCGGCCCGGCGCTGACCATCCTCGACCCGCAGTTCTTCCCCGCCGTGCGCGATCCGCAGCGCTACGGCCAATATGTCGAAGCGGTCGGCGAAGTCGCCCGCCGCGAGGCCGTTCCGGTCTTCGGCCGCTATGACGCGATGCGCGAATGGCACCGCAACGATGCCGAGGCCTTCAAGGCCGCGCTCTGGACCGATGGCTTCCACATGAGCGATGCGGGCTATGACTGCCTCGCCCGCGACATGGCGAATGCCATGCTCGGCATGGCCGCACCGTCGCGCCCCGTGGTCGCCGCCTCGCGCTGATCGGAGCCTAGACAGAAGCCGCATCGGCCGCCTCCTCGACGGGATCGGCCTCGCCCTCGTCGCCATAGCCGACGAGATGCAGCGGCTTGGCCTTGAGGCCCGCCGTGCCGCACCAGTGGACGAGTGCGTCGGCCTCGCCATGGGTCACCCAGATCTCGCCGGCCCGGACCTCCTTGATCGTCGCCAGCAGATCGTCCCAATCGGCATGGTCGGAGATGACGAGCGGCAGTTCGACGCCCTTCTGGCGGGCCCGTGCCCTGATCCGCATCCAGCCCGAGGCGAAGGCCGTGACCGGATCGGGAAAGCGGCGCGCCCACAGATCCTGCGTCGCGCTCGGCGGGCAGATGACGATCTCGCCGCCCAGCGTCTTGCGGTCGGTGTCGGCAACCAGCCTGATCTCGCCGAGCGGAATGCCCTCGGCTTCGTAGAAGGCCGTGATCTTCTCGACGGCGCCATGGATGTAGATCGGCCTGTTGTAGCCGGCCTCGCGGATCAGAGCCATGACGCGCTGCGCCTTGCCCAGCGAATAGGCGCCGACGATATGGGCTCGCTCCGGGAAGAGCCTGACGGATTCGACGAGCTTGGCCACTTCTGCTGCCGCAGACGGATGGCGGAAGACCGGCAGGCCGAAGGTCGCCTCGGTGATGAAGACGTCACACAGCACCGGCTCGAAACCGGCGCAGGTCGGGTCGCGCTCGCGCTTGTAGTCGCCGGAGGCGACGATGCGCAGGCCCCGGCTTTCGACCGCAATCTGGGCGGAGCCGAGGACATGACCAGCCGGCACGAAGGTGAAATCGACCTCGCCAATGCGGGTCGCTTCGCCGGGCACCGCGACCTGCTGCGAGCCCGCAAAGCCCTCGCCGTAGCGCAGCGCCATGATCGCCAGCGTCTCCCGCGTCGCCAGCACGGCGCCATGGCCAGCGCGGGCATGGTCGGAATGGCCATGCGTGATCAGCGCTCGCGCCACGGGCCGGACCGGGTCGATATGGATGTCGGCGGGCGGGCAATAAAGCCCGGCCGGCGTCGGCAGCAGCAGTTCGGAGGGGCGCCAGCGCGCGCCTTGTCTGGCCAGCGTCATGTTCCTCCGTGCAGCGTTGCGATGCGGGCGCATGGCCGCCCGCCACCCGAAATCGGCATTGGACTGCTTCGAAAGGCGGATTTAGCTTCGCGTTGCGTTGCTCTAGACCCGCCTCCCCCACATCCGAGGATTCGCCCATGCATTTTGCCAGCTCCGGCGACCCGGTGCTCGACCGCCGTTACGGCCGAGCCAAAGCCGCGCTGGAAGATGGCGATCCACAAGCCGCGGTAGACATCCTCGACCAAACCGTGGCGCAAGCCTACCACTTCACAGCCGCCTGGCACCTCTACGGGCTGGCGCAGGAAGCGCTCGGCCACAGGGAGGATGCGGCAACCGCCTGGCGGCAATGCCTCGACCTCGACCCCAACGACCATTTCGGCGCGCGGCTCGACCTTGCCCGCATCGGCGCCTTGCCGGCCGAGCAGGCAACCTCGGAGAACTTCTCCGGCGCGCTGTTCGACGCCTATGCCGACCGCTTCGACAGCCATCTCACAAAAACCCTGCATTACAACGCGCCCGACCTGCTGAAGGAGGCTCTCGTCCGCTGCTGCAGCAACGCCGGCCGGCCCTTCCGGTTCGACATCGTCTACGATCTCGGCTGCGGCACCGGATTGATGGGCGAGGCGATCCACGAGCAGAGCGGCTTCATCGCCGGCTGCGATCTCTCGCCGCGCATGATCGAGCGGGCCCGGGCCAAGATGGCGCCGGACGGCACGCCGCTCTACGACAAGCTTGCGGTTGCCGGCCTGACGAGCTTCCTCGCCAGCCGGCCGGACGCTTCCGCCGATCTCGTCGTCGCGGCCGATGTCTTCGTCTATCTCGGCGATCTCGCCCCCTGCTTCGCCCAGAGCGCGCGCGTGCTGGAGCCGGATGGGCTGCTGGCCTTCACGGTGCAGAGCCATGACGCCGAAGGCGTGGTGGTCGGAGAAGACAGGCGGTTCGCACATGCGGAGGGCTGGCTGAGGGAGCGGCTGGTCGAAGCCGGGCTCACCCCCGTACTCGTCGAGCCCGCCAGTACGCGGCAGGATCGGGGCGCCCCCGTGCCGGGGCTGCTGGTCGTGGCGGAGAAGCGGTGAAAACCATCCGCCTCGGCAACGAAAAATAAGACCCGGCCGCAAGGGGGGGTCGCGACCGGGCCAGCCCCAGATGCGGCGTTGAGGCGGGGCCACACCTCGCAGTGTATACGCTGCGACTGCGCCTTTGGATGCATGGTGACAGCCACACGCTGACACTTTGAGTCGACCAATTGAAGCGATGGCTTTATTCCCCTTTCGTTCTCCCCCGTCTCCCCCTATCTTCGGCCGGCATGGCCGCCCCCTCCCCGCTCCCTCCTGCCTTCGAGGCCTGGTTCGCTGGTCGCGGCTGGAGCGTGCGGCCGCATCAGCTCGCGCTGCTGGAGGAGGCCCGCGCCGGACGCTCGACGCTGCTGGTCGCACCGACCGGCGCCGGCAAGACACTCGCCGGCTTCCTGCCCTCGCTGGTCGAGCTGGCCGAGCGCAAGGGCCGGCATGACGGGTTACACACCCTTTATATCTCGCCGCTGAAGGCGCTCGCCGTCGATATCGCCCGCAATCTCGAAGCGCCCGTACGCGAGATGGGACTGCCCATCACGATCGAGACGCGTACCGGCGATACCTCCGCCGCCAAGCGCACGCGCCAGATCCAGCGCCCGCCCGATATCCTGCTGACGACGCCGGAGCAGCTCGCGCTGCTGGTCTCGCATCGCGACGCCGCGCCGTTCTTCTCATCCTTGCGCCGCATCGTGCTCGACGAGTTGCATGCGCTGGTGACCTCCAAGCGCGGCGACCTGCTGGCGCTCGGTCTCGCACGACTGAAGGCGCTGGCGCCGCAGGTCTCGGCCGTTGGGCTCTCCGCCACCGTGCGTGAACCGGCCGACCTGCAACGCTATCTCGGCGGCGCCGGGACACCGGCGGGGCTCGTCACCGTCGCCGGCGGCGCCAAGCCGCGCATCGGCATTCTCGACACCGAATGCCGCCTGCCGATCGCAGGCCACACCACGCGGCATGCGATGGCCGAGGTCTATGAGGCCATCCGCACACATAAGCTGACGTTGGTCTTCGTCAACACGCGCATGCAGGCGGAATTCGCTTTTCAGGCCTTGTGGGACCTCAATAACGACAACCTGCCGATCGCGCTGCATCACGGCTCGCTCGATGCCCAGCAGCGCCGCAAGGTCGAGGCGGCGATGGCCGATGGCCGGCTCAAGGCCGTGGTCTGCACCGCGACGCTCGATCTCGGCATCGACTGGGGCGATGTCGATCTTGTCGTCAATCTCGGCGCGCCCAAGGGGGCGAGCCGGCTGATCCAGCGCATCGGCCGCTCGAACCATCGCATGGACGAGCCCTCGGAGGCGCTGCTGGTGCCCTCCAACCGGTTCGAGCTGCTGGAGTGCCGCGCCGCGCTCGAAGCCGTCCACGAGGCCGCGCAGGACACGCCGCCGCCACGCATCGGCGCGCTCGATGTCCTCGCCCAGCATCTCCTCGGCGTCGCCTGCTCCGACGGGTTTCAGGCCGATGCGCTCTATGAGGAGATTCGGACCGCCTCGCCTTACGCCGATCTCACCCGCGCGGATTTCGACGCCGTCGTCAATTTCGTCGCGACCGGCGGCTATGCGCTGAAGAGCTATGAGCGCTTCGCCAAGCTTCGGCAGGACAAGGCCGGGCTGTGGCGGGCGAGCAACGCGCGCGTCATCCAGCAATACCGCATGAATGTCGGCACCATCGTCGAGGCGACGATGCTGAAGGTGCGGCTCGGCCGGGCGCGGGCCGGAAAGCCCGGCAGTTCTTCAACGCCAAAGGTTGCCGGCATGATTACGCGCGGCGGGCGCGTGCTCGGCGAGATCGAGGAGTATTTCGCCGAGACGATGGTGTCGGGCGACACCTTCATCTTCGCCGGCGAGGTGCTGCGCTTCGAGGGCATCGTCGAGAACGAGGCGGTCTGCTCGCGCGCCGCCGCCGGCACCGATCCGAAGATCCCGTCCTATGACGGCGGCAAGTTCCCGCTCTCCACCTTCCTCGCCGCCCGCGTCCGCGCCATCCTGGCCTCGCCCAGCCTCTGGCATACGCTGCCGGAAGAGGTCTCCGCCTGGCTGCATGCGCAGAAGCGGATATCGCGTCTGCCGCAGCCCGGTGGGCTTCTGGTCGAGACCTTTCCACGCGGCGGGCGCTTCTATCTCGCCGCCTACCCCTTCGAAGGCCGCCTCGCGCACCAGACGCTGGGCATGCTGCTGACGCGACGCCTGGAGCGCGCCCGGATGCGCCCGCTCGGCTTCGTCTGCAACGATTACGGCATGGCCTGCTGGACGCTGGGCGACATGTCGGCCGCGATCGCACGCGGCGCGCTCGATCTCGACGAACTCTTCGCGCAGGACATGCTCGGCGACGACCTTGAGGACTGGATGGCGGAATCGGCGCTGATGAAGCGCACCTTCCGCTCCTGCGCCATCATCGGCGGGCTGATCGAGCGCCGCTTCCCCGGCCAGGAGAAGAGCGGCCGACAGGTGACGATCTCGACAGACCTCGTCTACGATGTGCTGCGCCGGCACGAGCCCGACCATATCCTGCTCAAGGTCGCGCGGGCCGATGCGGCGACGGGCCTGCTCGACATTCGCCGGCTTGGTGAGATGCTGACACGGATCAGCGGCCGAATCGTGCACCAACCGCTCGACCATGTCTCGCCGCTCGGCGTCTCCGTGATGCTCGAGATCGGGCGCGAGGCAGTCTTCGGCGAAGCGGCGGACGAGATCCTGGCAGAAGCAGAGGCGATGTTGACGGAAGAGGCGATGGCGTGACGGTTGCAGCCGCAGTGCCGGCCAAAGGGCCTGGGGAGACGGGCGAGGCCTTCATGCTGGGCCGGCTCGCGCTCGTGCCCGATCTCTCCGCCGCGCTCTGGCTGCCGGAGGAACGCACGCTCGTCGTCGCGGACCTGCATCTGGAGAAAGGCTCGGCCTATGCGGCGCGCGGCGTGATGTTGCCGCCCTATGATTCGACCGCGACGCTTGCGGCGCTTGCCGCCGCGATCCGGCGCCACCAGCCGGCCCGCGTAATCGCGCTGGGCGATTCCTTCCATGACCGCGATGCGGAAAACCGTCTCGCGCCGGAGATGCGGGCCGGACTCACTGCGATGCAGCAGGGCCGCGACTGGGTCTGGATCACCGGCAATCATGACCCGGCGATCAGCCGCGCCATGGGTGGCGAGAGCATGGCGGAGATCGTGATTGCCGACGTGACCTTGCGCCACGAACCTGCCGCTTGCGAGGGCGGCTACGAAATCGCCGGGCATCTGCATCCGGCCGCCAAGGTGAGGATGCGCGGGCGGGCGATCCGGCGGCGCTGTTTCGCCTTGTCGGCGCAGCGCTGTGTGATGCCGGCGATGGGTGCTTATGCCGGCGGCCTCAACCTGCGCGACGCCGCTTTCCGGCCGTTGTTCCGCGAAGGATTGAGCGCCCATCTGCTTGGCGACGGCCGGCTCTTCCGGATCGATCCACGGTTATTGTTGCCGGATTGATCGAGCGGGTTGCGTCCGTCACAAGGTTGTGGCATCAGGGCGCCGCTTCGGAACGACGCCAGCGCCCGCAACCGCCTCAGAGCAACCGCGAACGCATCGGCTGCCGGACCTGCTGCGGTAGCTCAGTGGTAGAGCACTCCATTGGTAATGGAGAGGTCGAGAGTTCAATCCTCTCTCGCAGCACCAGCCGTTCTCCTGGTAACCGGGGATTTTCCAGCGACGACGAAATTGGTGCGCAATTGACGCGGCTTGTCGTTTATCCCACCCGCAGAAAGCCCCGTTGGAGGGGCGTCGAGCGGCTGAGCGTGCGGCCATCAGGGCCTTTGTCTCTGAAGGCCGATTCTGGATTTTCCAAATAGCTTGGCGGTTAAGTTAAAGAGACGGGTTCGCTCTGTGCTGAGACGAGTTGCCTGGCACCGGCCAATGACTGGTCGGCCGGCGTCCACGATCGACGATGGCGAGCCCCTTGCAGCCACGATCACCGCTGGTCGTGTCGGGGAGGAAATCGCAGCTCCAGCGCACCCTGCCCGATCAGCTCATATTGACCAGCAGCAGCATCAGCTCCGCTTGCCGCGACGTGCCGGTCTTCTGGAAGATCGCCTTCAAGCGCGTCCGGGCGGTTCCCTGGGTAATGCCCAGCTTCTCTGCCGCCTCGGCGATCGTTTCGCCCAGCAGCAGGCGCTTGCAGAAGGCGATCTCCGACTGCGTCAGGCCGAAGCCTCCGCCGAGCGCCTCGAGGCTGCCGGCGTTCGATGCCCTTGAGCCGAGATCGACGGCCAGCACCAGGACCATGCGCCGGAGCGGAAGCAAGGCAAGACGCGATCGCCCGGGCGGCTGCGCGATCGGCAACGCGGCAAGCGATACCTGCCACGCACCGGCCGCGGTGCGGAAACCGATCCGCGAGATCGGCGTCGGCTCTCCTCGGGACAGCTTCCCCAGAGCCATCGCGAAGCGGGCATCCGCAGCCGCATCCGCAAGATGGCAGCGGCCATGTCGAACAGTCACGCCATGCCCCGAAGCGAAGAGACGTTCCGCAAGCCGGTTTGCCTCGCGCAGGCAACGGTCGCCATCGACGATGAAGGCCGCGCAGCGGCTGCGTTCCACGAGGGCCGCTTCGGCGACCGCCGTTTCCAGATCCGCGCGTAGGAGGCGGGCCAGATTGAGCGAACGATCGAGATTGCCGCGGATACCGGCCAGGACCTTCACCGCCGCCCTGTCGTAGACGCCGGATTTCGAGAGAGGGTAATGCACAAGGAGGTTCACGACCTCGCCGCTCTCGCCGACGAGCTTCATGGCGGCGGCCGCCACCGCGCGGTTCTGGGGAAGCAGCCAATCGTTGTAAAACTCGGTCTTGATGAAGTTCTGCGCCGGGGAGACCTCCTCCGAGGCCGCAATCGTGGTTCCCTTGATGCGCCCCCAATACGCATTCCAAGGATTGACGTATGCGAAATGCTCCGCGTAGGCGGCCATGAAGGCCGGTTCCATATTCTGGAGCGACAGGAAGTTAAGACGGTTTTCGGGGAAGCTCACATTGGCGAGCCCACCCCAGGAACCGGGGAAGGCCTCGCTCAGGATCGCCGGCACCTCGCCCCATGATCCCTCGCCGAATGTCGCGGCATCGATAGCCGCCGCCAGCTTCCGGCTGATGACCGACACGCGGTCCTCGTCATAGGCGTCCAGCGATACCCATCCCATTCCCGATGCGTCCCAAGCCCTCGGCAGTGGTGACCTTACCATGGTTGATCAGCCCGGCCCGCCTCCAGATTAGTCATTTAAGCGCATGAGAGAAGAGAGATTGCGGAATCTTGCGGTGACGACAGGGTACGGGTGCAACAACGAGACTTACACCGTTTCCCGAACGCCGCATTCCGCCGGGCGCGCCCGGCCGCTAGGGTGACCGCCCGTTGACGGAGCCTACCATGCCCAAGCGCATCATCACCTCGGACCGCATCCACAAGGGCCGCCTGCCCTTCGCCCAGGCGACGGTCGCCGGCGGCTTCATGTTCGTCTGCTGCGTCGGGACCGACAAGGACGGCAAGCTCGCCATCGGCGATCCCCGTGCGCAGACCCAGCAATGCATCGACAATATCAAGGCACTGCTCGAAGAGGCCGGCGGCAGCCTCGACGATGTCGTGAAGTGCACGGTCTACGTCACCGACCGCGCCTATTGGGAGCCGATGAACGAGGTCTATTTCGCCAATTTCGCCGAGGCGACGCCGCATCGCGTCTCCTGCATCGTCAACGGACTCGGTTCTCCGAACTGCATCGTCGAGATCGACGCGACCGCCTATCTCGGCGACAAGGCCTGATCGGCCTCCGGCGCCAGCCGCATCGCGCGCACATAGCCGCGCGGTGCGAAGCGCAGCGCCATCAACCCCGCCAGCACCGCGCAGATCAGGTGCATCAGCCAGCCGGCGGTGAAGCTGCCGCCGGCATCGCGCAGCAGCGCGACGCCCCCCGGCGGAATGGCGGAGATCAGGAAGCCGCCACCCTGCATCAGCGCCGAGAGCGCCCCGGCATTGGCGGGAGTATCGATATGGTCGAGCGCCACGATCAGGAACAGCGCGAAGCCGGCGCCAAGCCCGACACCGATCGCCACCGCCCAGCCGGTCGGCGCCGCGAGCGGCCACCACGCCAAGCCGGCAAAGCCGGCGATCTGACAAGCCAGCGCGAGCCAGATCCAGAAGCGGCGGTCGGGATTGCGCGCCGCCAATGCGGGAATACCGAGCGCCGCCACGGCCTGGCTTGCGGCCATTACAGCCAGCAAACCGCCACTCTGCGCCCCCGACCAGCCCATCGCCTGATAGGCAGGCGCAAGCCAGGCGACCACCGAGGCATAGCCGCCATTCACCAGTCCGAAACAGACCATCAGGAGCCAGCTGCGCGGACGGCGCAACAGAGCAAACGTCGGCAGCCCGCCGCGCTGCCCCGCGCGTCCTGAAGGCAGAGCCACAGCCGAGACCAGCGCCGCCAGGGCGGCCGGCAACGCGATCCAGCCGAGGCCGAGATGCCAGCTCCCGAAACGTTCGGCGATCACCGGCGAGAGCTGCGCGCCCAGGGCGCCGCCGCCCATCAGCATCGCCGAGTAGAGCCCCATCACCACCGCGACCCGACCGGGAAACTCGGCCTTGACGATGCCGGGAAAGACCGACTGCACCACCGCAACACCAAGCCCGCACAAGGCGGCCGTCGCGATCAGCCCCTCGCCACTCGTCGTGACCAGCCGCAGAGCCGCGGCTGCGCAAAGGACGCAGAGCGCGCCGACCACGGCCATCCTTGCGCCGAGCACACGCTGGAGCCACGGCCCGGCGAACGCGCACACGCCCATCAGCAGCATCGGCACCAGCGTGAACAGCGAGAGGCTGCCAAAACCCAAGCCCGTCGCGGCCTGGATTTCCGCCGCGAGCGGGCCAATGCCGGTCAGGAACGGGCGCAGGTTCAGGCCGACCAGCACCACAGCCGCAAGCAGCAACACGCGCGAAGCGCCGGGTCGTTCAGGTGTCATAGGCTCAAGCCGACTTAGGCTGGCGTCGCTTCCACTCGGCATAGAGATCGGGCCCGGATTCGAGGCGAACCGGCACATAAGCGATCTTCATCGACTGCTCGGCGAACGGTTTCGCCAGATCGGCATAGATCGCCGCCGTCGACAGGCCGAAGGGGGCGCCGTCATCGTTGGAATAGGCGTAATAGACCTCGCTGACGCCGGAGAGCCGCATCGCCGCCATGCACATCGGGCAGGGATGGCCGCTGGCAAAGACCGCGCAGCCGGCGAGGTTCGGTGAAGCGAGCTTGCGGCTCGCCGCGCGCAAGGCCGTCATCTCGGCATGGGCGGTCGGGTCGTTGGTCGTGACGATCTCGTTGACGCCGGTCGCAACGACCTCGCTGTCCTTGACGACCACGGCGCCGAAAGGCCGGCCACCGTGCTCCATGTTGGTTTGAGCGAGCTCGATGGCCTCACAAAGGAAACGCTGTGCCTGGCTCATGATCGTCACCCCGTTCAACGGCCGCCGGCTGCAAGCAGGATCTGCTGCATCTTCGTCTGGCCGCGGCTGCGGGCATGCTGGAGCGGGGTCACGCCGTCGCGATCGGCGAGGTTCACATCGGCGCCCGCCGCGAGCAGGTCCTTGACGATCTGCTGATGCTTCTCGCCGCCATCGCTGAGGATGATCGCCTCCAGCAGGCCGGTCCAGCCGAGATTGTTGATGTGATCGACCTTGACGCCGGCCGCGATCAGCGTGCGGACCGTCTCGACATGGCCGCGCTCGCAGGCCGGGATCAAGGCGGTGCCGCCATAACGATTGGTGCTCTTCAGGTCGGCGCCATGTTCGAGCGTCAGCTTGAGGATGGCGAGGTGACCGCGCGCCCCGGCATAGAGATAGGGGCTGTCATTCATCCCGTCCTTGGCGTTGACGTCGGCGCCGGCCTCGATCAGGGCGCGGCCGGCATTGACGCGGTTCTCGTGGGTCGCGACCAGGAGGGCGGTCTGAGCCCGGCTGTCGCGGCCGTCGACGGCGACGCCCTCGACGAGGAGCCGCTTGATCGTGGCGACATCATCCTTGGCGGCGGCGGCATGCAATCTGGTGTCGGTCATGGCTTGTCCGAAGGCTGTCTGCGGGCCGAAGGCCAGTAGGAGAAGAACGAAGGCAAGGATCGGCGAAAATCGAGTCAATTCCGTCTCCTTGGGACGCGCGGGCGGCATCGGCCGGCGCGGCGGCACCCCGTCGATCAGGCAAGGCAAGCTTGCCTTGGTCCCTGAATAAAGGTCTCGGTGTCCATCTGAAAATTAAATATCTGGATATCGTCCAGTGGCCCTGCGAATATGATCAGCATCCCTGCTCCAGACCAACGGCACCGGCCGCCGATGCTCGATCCCCGCCTGCTCCGCTCCTTCGTCGCCATCGCAGATACCGGCAGCTTCACCCAGGCGGCCGAGCGACTCAACATGACGCAATCGACCATCAGCCAGCAGCTCGCGCGGCTGGAGGAAGCGGTCGGGCGCGGCTTGATCGATCGCGTCGCCCGCCCGGTCCGGGCCACGGCCTCGGGCGAACGCCTGCTCGGCTACGCCCGGCGCATTCTGACGCTGCAGCAGGAGGCGGAGACGATGCTCGGCGATTCCGCCGGTACAGCCTCGATCCGCATCGGCGTGCCCGACGATATCGTGACTGGCAACATGGCCCAGGTCTTCGCCGGCTTCACCCGGCAGCATCGCGAAGTCCGCCTCGACGTGGTCGCGGGCTTGAGTCGCGAATTGACGCGACGCTATCGCGCTGGCGAATTCGACATCGTGATCGTCAAGGAGCCATCCGCCAGTTCCGACCACCGCGCGAGCTATCCCGAGGCGATGGCCTGGTTCGAGAGCGCCGAGGCGCCGGAGAGCTGGCCCGAGCCGCTGCCGCTTGTCACCTTCCCACCCGGCGGGCTCTACCGCGACGTGATGTTCGAGCGGATCGAGCGCGAGCGGCACCGCTGGTACATCGCCCTGTCGAGCAGCAATCTCTACAACGTCATCGTGGCGGTCGAAGCCGGGCTCGGGCTCTCGCTCCTGCCGGTCGGCACCACGATCGGCCGCCGGGTCAGGCCCTATACGGCCTTCGGCGCAGAGCCCGCGATGGTCGTCTCGATCTATTCCTGGGAAAAAGGCGGGCTCATCGCGGAGCTCGTCGCGGCGATGAGCGCGGTTCTGGGCCAGCGCTACAGCGTCCCCACGCCGAACTGAGCCGCGTCAGGCGCGACGGGCCGGGATCAGGATCGCGCCGGAAGCCGCGATCACGAGGCAGAGGCCCAGCCAATCGGTCGGCGTCGGCCGCTCGCCGAGCAGCAGCACCGAGCCGAGCACGCCGATCGCAGGCACCATCAGCGTGCCGAGACTGGCTATTCCCGCCGGCAGGCGCGCCACCACCGTGAACCAGAGGAAATAGGCGAGCGCCTGCGCGCCGATGATGTGGAAGCTCAGCGCCGTCAGCACGCGCGGCGACAGGAGCTTCGGCACCGGCAGCCCCTCGAAGACCAGCATGCCGATGCCTGCGACGAGGCCGCCGATCAGCAATTGCCAGGCGGCTATGGTCAGCGCCGGGGCCGAGACCGGCCAGCGCTTGGTCACGATCGTACCGAATGCCCAGCTCACCGCCGCAAGCAGCGCCAGCGTCAGGCCGAAGGAAAGCTGCCCGGCGAGGATCAACGGCAGGCCGAGGCAGACGAGACCGGAGATGCCGAGCGCGAGCCCGGCGAGGCGCCGGCCGTCGAAAACCTCGCCCAACACGAAGCGGGCGAGCAGCGTCGCCCAGATCGGCATGGTGAAGGTCAGGATCGCCGCGCGCGAGGTCGGCGCGGCCAATTGCGCGAAGGCGAGCAGCACGTTGAAGGCGGCGATCGAGAGGAAGCCGGCGACGACCAGCCGCGGCCATTGCGCGCGCGGCACCGCAAGCGGGACGCCGCGTGCCAACGCGATCCCGACAAGCACCAGTCCGGCGAAGCTCATGCCGGCAGCGCGCAGGGTCCAGGGCGCGATCTCGGTCAGCGAAATCCGCACCGCCGGCCAGTTGAAGCCCCAGAGCAGCCCGAGCAGGGGAACGAGCAGCAGCGCCCTGCCCGATCGCCCCGCGTCCTCTCGGACGCGGGGCGATCCCGTTTCTTGCTTCAGCATCGGATGCTCCGAAAACCGGTTCCCACTTTTCGGTCCGATGCCCGGGCCGTGCTCAAGCCTCGATGCTTTCGAGCCCGCACCATTCGGCGACGAAGAGCGCCATGGCGCCGGTGATCCGCTTCACCGAGGCGAGGCTGACGCGCTCGTCAAAGGCGTGGATGTTCTCGCCCATCGGGCCGTAGCAGAGCGCCGGGATCTTGTCGTAGAGCGCATGGACGCGGGCATCGAGATAAGCCGCCGTCATGAAGCTCTTGAGCGGTTTGCCGAGCGCCGCCTCATGGGCGCGGCCGAGCACGGCTTCCGCCTCGCTGCCGGGCTCCAGCACATACCCCTCGGCCCAGAAGCCGTTGAAGGTCACCTTCGGCGGATTGTTCGCCAGGAAGGAATCGCTACGCGCGGCCTCGCGGATGCAATCCTCGATACGCTGCGCCGTCTCCTTGGCGGTGATGCCGGGATAGAGCCCGACGCGGCAGTCGACCCGGCACCAGCAGGGCACCGAGGAGGCCCAGTCGCCGCCCTCGATCTTGCCGATATTCAGGTTGATCGGGTGCGGATCGTCCTCGAAATGCTCGCGGCCGGCCTTCTCGAGATTGAACTGCTCCTCGAGTTTGCGCAAAGCCGCGACGACGCGATAGGCGGCATCGATCGCGTTGGCGCCGGTGCCCATCTCGCGGACATGGGCGGGGATGCCGCGCACCTCGAACTGGAACCAGAGCACGCCGGCATTGGCGCGGGCCAGCATCTCGTATTCCGGCTCCGGGATCAGCGCGGCCTCGGCGCGATAGCCGCGCAGATGCGTCATCAGCGCGCCGTTGCCGGTCGATTCCTCCTCGACGACGGATTCGACATAGACCGTCGCCGCCGGCTGCATGCCGATGCGACGCAGCGCATCGAGGCAGAAGAGATTGGCGGCGGCACCGGCCTTCATGTCGGCGCTGCCGCGGCCATACATCCAGTCGCCCTCGATGACAGGGTCGAACGGCGCGTGCTTCCATTGATCGGCGGGGCCGGCCGGGACGACGTCGACATGGGCCTGCAGGATCAGCGAGCGGCCCTTCTCCTCCCTGGGGCGATGGATGCCGACGACTATCGGAGCTTCGGAATGCGTGTCGGAGAAGGGCGCGCCGCCGGGATGGGCCGCGATCAGCTCCCTGTCCATGGCGAAGCGGTCCATGGTGAAGCCGCGCTGCTTCATAGCCCGGAAGATGAAATCCTGGACCGTATGCTCCTGCCCACGGGTCGAGGCGAAGCGGACGAGTTCCTGCGTATAGGCGACCTGCTCGTCGAAGCCCGCCTCGACGGCGGCGAGGATTTTTTCACGCAAGGCGGGATCGAGAGGCATGGGGCGGGTCTCCTTTAGGCCAAATCCGTCATGCTCGGCCTTGTGCCGAGCATCCACGCCTTACGACATGGATGAAGGGAAAGACGTGGATGGTCGGGACAAGCCCGACCATGACGCGGAGCGCTGCCCTATTACTGCCCGAAGCGCCCGCCGCCCGGCACCGCCGCCAGCAGCTGCCGCGTATACGCGTGCTGCGGGTCGGCGAAGATCGCCGCCGTCGGCCCGGTCTCGACGATGCGGCCGCGCTGCATCACGGCGATGCGGTCGCAAATCTGCGCGGCGACGCGCAGGTCATGCGTGACGAAGAGGATGGCGAGGCCGAGCCTGCTCTGGATGTCCTTGATCAGCTTCAGAATCTGCGCCTGCACGGAAACATCGAGCGCCGAGACCGCCTCGTCCGCGACGAGCACATCCGGTTCGAGCGCGAGCGCCCTCGCGATGCCGACGCGCTGGCGCTGGCCGCCCGAGAATTCATGCGGGTAGCGGTCGATGGCGTTTGCGGAGAGGCCGACAAGCTCCAGCAATTCCTTCGCCCGTGCCAGCGCTTCCTTGCGTGGCGTCCCATGGGCGACGGGGCCGTCCGAGATGATGCGACCAACGGTCTGACGCGGATTGAGCGAGGCGAAGGGGTCCTGAAAGACCATCTGGATGCGCTTGCGCTGGCGGCGCAATTCGACTGGCTTCAGTTCCGAGAGGACGAGGTCGCCGAGCGCGATGCGGCCGCGATCCGGCTCGATCAGGCGCAGGCAGCAGCGCCCGACCGTCGACTTGCCCGAGCCGGATTCGCCGACGAGGCCGAGCGTCTCGCCACGGACGAGCGCGAAGGAGATGTCGTCGGCCGCCTTGACCTCGCGCGCGACGCCGAAGAGCGAGCGCTTGCGGTAGGTCTTGCCGAGGCCCTCGACGCTGATGACAGGCGCGGTGTCCGGCAGCGGCGGCAGCACGGCCGGCGTCAGCGAGGGCACGGCGGCTAGCAGCTTCTGGGTATAAGGATGGGTGGGAGAACCCAGCACCTGATCGGCCGTGCCCTCCTCGACCAACACGCCCTTCTCCAGAACGGCGATGCGGTCGGCGATCTCGGCGACCACGCCCATGTCATGGGTGATGAAGAGCACGGCCGTGCCGTGGCGATGGCGCAGGTTGTCGATGAGCTTGAGGATCTGCGCCTGGGTGGTCACGTCGAGCGCGGTGGTCGGCTCGTCGGCGATCAGGAGCTTGGGTTCGAGCGCGAGCGCCATCGCGATCATAACGCGCTGGCGCTGACCGCCGGAGAGCTCATGCGGATAGGCTTTCGCAAGGCGCGGCGGATCGGGCAGACCGACCTCGGTCAGGAGATCGATGGCGCGAGCCCGGCGCGTCGCCCTGTCGTGCAGGCCATGAGCCTCGAAGGTTTCGACGATCTGGTCGGAGATGCGCATGACCGGATTGAGCGAGGTCATCGGCTCCTGAAAGATCATGCCGACCTCGCGGCCGCGGACGTCCTGCATCGCCTCTTCGTCAAGCGCGAGGAGATCGCGCCCTGCAAGCTTAATGGAACCAGCGACCGGCTTCACCGCCTTTGGCAGCAGCCCCATCACGGCATGGGCGATCATCGACTTGCCGGAGCCGGACTCGCCGACGACGCAGAGCGTCTCGCCGGGCTGGATGGCGAGCGTGACATTTTCGACCGCATTCGGCCGATCGGCCATCGCCGGCAGCGCCAGCGTCAGGCCTTCGATGGAGAGCGCGGGAGCGGTCATTCGCGCCCCCGTGCGAGACGCGGATTCAAGGCATCGTTCAGCCCCTCTCCGGCGAGGTTGAGTGCGAGCACCGTCAGGAAGATCGCAAAGCCCGGGAAGAAGCTGATCCACCAGGCATCGAGCAGGCGCGTGCGGCCGGCGCCGACCATGTAGCCCCAGCTCATCAGGTTGGGATCGCCGAGTCCGAGGAAGGAGAGCGAGGATTCCAGCAGGATCGCCGAGCCGATCATCAATGAGCCCATGACGATGATCGGCGCGATGGTGTTGGGCAGGACCTGGCTGAAGATGATCCGCGGCGTCGACTGGCCGATGGTGACGGCCGCCTGGACATATTCGCGACTTCGCAACGAGAGCACTTCGCCGCGCACCAGTCGTGCCACGGGCGGCCAACTGACGACGCCGATCGCGAGGACGATCGAGCCGAGCTGCGGCTGCAGGATCGCAACCAGCACGATCGCGAGCGCGAAGGAGGGAATGGTCTGGAAGAACTCGGTGAAGCGCATCAGCGCGTCATCGACGAAGCCACCGGCATAGCCGGCGACCGCGCCGAGCGGCACACCGATCACCAGCGCGACCAGCGTCGAGACTACGCCGATCATCAGCGAGACGCGGGCGCCATGGACGAGGCCCGAGGCAAGATTGCGGCCGAGCGTGTCGGTGCCGAGCGGGAAACGGTCGATGGTGAAGGGCGCGAGGAAAGGCCGCGCCACCGGGCGCCAGGGCGATTGCGGATAGAGCGTCGGCGCCAGGATCGCGAAGGCGATGACAGCGAGCAGGATGAGGATGCCGATGACGGCGCCGCGATTGCGGGCGAAGCGCTTGAGGAAGTTCATGCGTTTGCCTCGATGCGCGGATCGACGATCCGGTAGACCAGATCGGTCGCGATGTTGAAGCAGACGACCATCGCCGAGGAGACGAAGAAGACGCCAAGCAGGACGGAATAATCGCGCTGGACCAGCGCATCGAACATCAGCCGACCGATGCCCGGCCAGGCGAAGACGGTCTCCGTGAGGACAGCGCCGCCGACGAGCTGGCCTGCCTGCAAGCCAGCCAGCGTCACCACCGGCAGGATGGCATTGCGCGCGACATGGCGACGCCAGACGCGAGGCTGCGACACGCCCTTGGCGCGCGCCGTCTTGACGAAATCGGCACCCGCCACCTCCAGCATCGAAGCGCGCATCATCCGGGCATAGAGCGCGGTGAAGAACAGGCCGAGCGTGAGCGAAGGCAGGATGAGATGCTGGCCGATATCGAGCGCGCGGGCGAGGCCGGTATAGTTCGCTCCGATGGTCTCGTAGCCGACATTGGGCACGAACCCGAGCTTCAGCGCGAAGACGATCTGGCTCATCAGCGCGATCCAGAACAGCGGCGTGGCGTAGAAGGCCAGCGCCAGCGTGGTGATCAGGCTGTCGGACCATTTTCCGGCCCGGCGGGCGGCGAGCGCACCCATCGCCGTGCCGACGACGAGCGAGACGACGAAGGCAGCGCCCGTCAGCAGCAGTGTCGCCGGCAGGCGCTCCATGATCAGGTTCAGCACCGGCTGTTGCTGGCGGTAGCTGAAGCCGAGATCGAAGGTGAGATAGCCCTTCAAATAGATCCAGAGCTGGGTCAGGAAGGGCTGATCGAGACCGAAGCGCGCGCGCAGTTGTTCGAGCAACTGCGCATCGGCGGCACCCGCCTCGCCGGCAAGCACCTGGGCGGGATCGCCGGGCGCGGCCCGGATCAACAGGAAGTTCAGCACGGCGATGGCGAAGAGGACGATGACGCCCTTCACGAGCCGGCCGGCGAGGAATTGCGCGAGGTTCATTCAGGACTTTCGTGAAGCCTGTCATCCCGCGCGCGCCGCGGCGCGAAGTGCCGCTGCGCAGACGCGGGACCGTCATCAGAATGGGGCAGCCCGGAGGCTAACCCCGATACGATCCCGGATCGCCGCTTCGCGGCGTCCGGGATGACACGCGCGGTCACTCCTTCCAGGCGTCGCGGAAGCCGTCGTTCACGCCGACGCCGGTGGTGACGAGGTTCTTGACGTTGCAGCGGTAGATGGTCGGGAAGTCCATCTCCAGCAGCCAGAGCACCGGCAGTTCGTCAGCCAGGACCTTCTGCACCTTGGTGTAGAGGTCCTGGCGTTCCTTGTCGGTCGGCGCGACCGCAGCATCGGCGAAGAGCTTGTCGACTTCCGGATTGGAGTAGCCGCCGACATTGGCGAAGGGATTGCCCTTGGCGATGTTGGAGGAAATGTAGGAGCGTGCCACGCCCATGGCGGGGTCGCCGAGCTGGTAGAGGAAGTTGAAGTTCAGGTCGAAATCCCAGTTCGACACCTTCTGCGTCCAGCCGGGCACGTCGGTGTTCTCGATCTGCACCTTGACGCCGACATCCTCGAGATTCTGCTTGATCGCCTCGGACCAGCGGCTCCAGGTCTCGCCATAGGGCAGGTTCAGGAGCCTGATCGTCTCGCCCTTGTAGCCGGAGGCCTTGATCAGCTCCTTCGCCTTTGCGGGGTCATAGCTGTATTTCGGCACGTCGCCCGAATAGAACTTGGTCTTGGACGAGATCGGCCCGGTCGGCAGCTTGCCGAGACCGCCCCAGACCACGTCCTTCCCGAATTCGCGGTCGATCGCGTACATCAGCCCCTGACGGAACTGCTTGTTGCCGAGGATGCCGTTGCGCACGTTGGGCGTGAGCCAGGCATGGGGGGCGAACATCTCCCAGCCCTTGGTCGTCATGCAGGTATTGGGCAGCTTGGAGAGGCGCGCGACGTCGTAGACATCGACCGAGCCGCCGGTCAGCACATCGACCTTGCCCGTCTCGTAGGCAACGGCGCGGGCGGCTGCATCGGGAATGATCTGCCAGTAGATCTCGTCAAGGTTCGGCTTGCCCTTCAGCCAATAGTCCTCGTTCTTGACGAGATGGATATAGGAGCCCTTCTTCCACTCCTTGAGCTTGAAGGGGCCGGTGCCGATCGGCGTGTTGTTGGCGGGGTTCGCGCGGTAATCCGTGCCGTCATAGATGTGCTTCGGGATCATCGGCGCGGAGGCGACCTCCTGCGTCATGACCATCGGGCCGAACGGCTGCTTTAGCGTGATCTTCACGGTGAGATCGTCGACCTTCTCGATCTTCTCGACCTGCGCGTTGACGATCGGGCGCCAGCGCGGATGCACGTCGCGCAGGAACTTGTCGAGGGTGAAGACGACATCATCGGCCGTGAACGGCTTGCCGTCATGCCATTTCACGCCTTCCTGGAGTTTGAAGGTGTAGGTCTTCGCGTCCGGCGAGATCTCCCAGCTCTTGGCGAGCGAGGGCTGCGGCTCGAGTTTCTCGTTATAGCGCAGCAGCGACTCGTAGATATTGCCGGCGACCATGTTGGTCGGGCCGTTCTGGTTGAGGCCCTGCATCAGCATCGGCGGCTCGGGCTGGACGACGACATGGACCGTCCCGCCCTTCTTCGGCTCCTGCGCGGTTGCCGCACCCAGCGCGAGAACCGACGCCGCCAGCGCCAGACCCAACCGCAATCCCGTCATCCCACGCACCATCTGCTCGTTCCCCTGTCTCGTATCGAGATCGTATCGTTTGAATCAGGTCTGTTCGGACCGTCGGATGCCATCGCACCCGATCACGCGTCTCTTGGCAAGCGCCGCGCCAACTGACCTCGCGCCTCAGCGGGCCATGCTCGCCAGCGCGTCCCGCATCGAGGCGCTGGAAATGCCGAACAGGCCGCCGTAATGCGTCTCGAGATCGGTGATCACGAACATCACGGTCGAGATCGAGACGATGCCGATCGCGAGCACGATCGCGGCGAGGCGCTTGCGCGGGATCTGCAGGCCGAAGCTCAGGAAGACCAGCATCAGCCAGAAGGTCAGGATGCTCGTGAACAGCGGCGAGATAGGGCCGCGAACGTCCTCGATGACGGCCCAGCGCCGCTGCTGCACCCGTTGATAGCTCGCCCGGCACTCAGTCGCGACATTGACATGGAGGGCATCGGTCGGAGTCAGGCCGTTGATCCCCCGGCCGATGCGCGAGATCAGGGCGCCGAGCGAGGGATCGGCGCCTTCGCGGGCCATGCCTGTGGTATCGGGGTAGGAGACGCCTTCGGGCTTCGGCTCCAGCGGCCAGGTGCTGGCGATCACGCCTGCGGTATAACTGCGCAGGTCGAGCCGGATCGGATCAGCCTCGAGCCCGTAGCCGCGCAGGCATTCATCGAGCTGAGCCAGCCCGGCCGCATCGGCATTGCGGTCGCGATAGGCCTGATCGAATGCGCCTTTGACGCTGGAGAGCTGCAAGCTGAGCACCAGGGCGGCGAATGTGACGAGCAGGCTCGTCACCAGCCGGATGGCTTCAAGGGTGCGCTCGGAGAGATGCTCCTCGGACAGCCAGCCGCGCAGCTTGACGCCGAAGATCGCACTGCCGCTCAACAGCGCACAGAAGATGAAGGCTGCCAGCGTCTCGGCCATGGTCGCGATCGTTCCGGGCGGATGCGGTGCTTGCGTAGATCGGCCCAGATGGGCGTGCGATCGCAGGCCCTGTCAACATGTGCGGCGGCGATGTGCAGCCACTGACACTCACATTTCAGCGGAGTTCCTCGACATAGGTCGCGACGAAGCGGACGAGCTCGCTCTGCCGGGCCGTCCCGGTCTTGGCGAAGAGGCGCTGGAGATGGGTGCGGGCCGTGGTCGGCGCGATACCCAGCCGCTTGGCGGCGATGATCGTGTCGAGCCCTTCGACCATGAGAGCCAGCATGCGCTCCTCGGTCGGCGTCAGGCCGCAGGCTTCGCTGACCCGGGCGACATTGCGATCGATAGCGCTCTCGGGATCATCGACCGTCAGGACGAACAATTCGATGCTCGTCAGATGGACGGCATCGACCGCGATCTGCCGGCCGTTGCGCAGCACCAGAGGCAGCCGCGTCTCGCCGGCCGCACTGCCGGAGCGGCAGCGCTTCAGCCAGACCTGCAAGCGCGCCATGAAACCCTTGTCATAGGCGGTGAAGCGGTCGAGGCCGCCGAGCCCGTCGCGGGCAAGCTCCTCCGCGCCGCGATTGCCGAAGCGCTGGTTCAGTTCGGCATCGATGACGAAAACCGGCCTGGATGCCTTCCCGAAGGCATCGGCGGCCATGTCATGGCGCGGCGGAAACGGGGTGTAGCTCGTCCTGCCGACAATCGAGACATGAAGCGACATCGCAATATCCATCCCTGCAATCCCCGGATCGCCGCGCGACCTCGTCCGGGAAACCCTGGACTTGCCGGATGCGGCTCCGTTCCTCTTGGTCGCAGCAGATCGCGGGGAGGTTCAAAGCCCTCCGGCTTTGGGCTGTTATTGGATATCTAAATGGGAAGTCCGAAGCGGCCGCCTCTACCGCAGGATGTCAGGCGGTCAGCGTCAGCTTGTAGGTATAGGTATCGCCGCGGAACAGACCCTCGACATATTCGAGCATGTCGCCGTCGGCACCGTAGCTGCGCCGCTTGATCAGCAGGCAAGGCACCGGGCGATCGAAGCCGAAGATGGCCCATTCCTCCTCGGTCGGGGCCGCCGCCTCGATGGTCTGGTCGCAGCGCGTCAGCGGCAGGCCGAGCGCGGCGAGCCGGGCATAGACAGAGCCCGAGAGATCGCCTTCGGCCAGTTCGGGCGCGCGCTCCAGATTGTACCAGGCGACCTCGCGCGACATCGGGATATCGTCGCCCGAACGGATGCGAACCAGCTTAAGGAAGCGCGCATGCGAGGAGAGGCCGAAGATCGAGGCGATCGAACGATCATTCACCACGGACCGCTCGACGATCCGTGACGAGGGCACCCGGCCGAGTTCCTGCATCTCCTGGGTGAAGCCCTTGAGCCGATCCATGCCTGAATGCAGGCGCGGCCCCGCGCCCTGCACGATCGAGCCGAGGCGCCCCTGCGCACTCAACAACTTCCGCTCGCGCAAGGCGTTGTAGGACCGCTGCACGGTGGCGCGGCTGATGCTGAGGCGCTCGGCAAGCTGGCGCTCCGCCGGCAGGGTCGTGCCCGCCGGCAAGGTGCCGTCGCCGATCAGTTGAGACAGTTGGTCCTCGAGCTGCTGATAGAGCGGCTTGGCGGTGTCGGTGCGCAGTTCCAGCAGGTTCTGGAAGGGCGGCTTGGCGATAGGCTTAGGCACTGTCGTGGCTTGCATGAGCGTGTCACAACCCGCGTAGCAGTTCGTGAACGGCAAAATCAAATCCTCGGAGACTGCCGTGACCGGCAAGCCCATCTTCGTGCTCGGAAGCTTCGTCGTCGCCTGCTCGGCGAAGGTTGCCCGCTTCCCGCGACCGGGAGAATCGCTGGCCGCCGAGACCGTGACGATCGAGCCCGGCGGCAAGGGACTGAACCAGGCGATCATGGCGCGCCGCCTCGGCGCCGACGTGGAGGGGCTGCTCGCTGTCGGCGACGATCTTGCCGCCGCCTTCGCCCTGCCGGCGCTCGAACGAGCCGGCCTGCCGGCTTCCATGCTGGTCCGGCTCACGGGCCACACCGGCAGCGGCATCGGCTTCACCGACGCTGCGGGCGAGACCTGCGTCGCCGTCGCCCCCGGCGCCAATCTCGCCCTGTCGGCTGAACATGTCCTGCAACGGGCGCGAGCCATCGCCGGTGCCGCGCTGGTGACGGCCCAGTTCGAGATCGGCGATCAGCCTATCGAGGCGGCTTTCGCCCTGGCCCGGCAGGCCGGTGTCCCGACCCTGCTCAACCCCTCGCCTCTCCGGGTCGTCCCGGAGACGATGCTGGCGCTGACTTCGATCCTGATCGTCAACGAGACCGAGGCGCGCGGCTTGGCGATCGCGCTGGGCCTCAAGCCGGGTGGAGCAACGGAGCCGCAGCGCCTTGCAGCGGAGTTTGCGCCCGCGCTCATGGAACGGGGCCCGCGGCTCGTCGTCGTGACGCGGGGCGCGGCCGGGGCGATCGCCGTTACAACGGAAGGTCAGGTCATCGAACAGCAGGGTTTCGCCGTCGAAACCATCGATTCGCTCGGCGCCGGCGATGCCTTTGCTGCGACGCTCGGCGTCCGGCTGGCGACGGGACGTTCCTTGCCTGAATCTCTGCGCGATGCCGCGATCGCCGGAGCCCTGACCACGACCCGAAACGGCGTCTTCGACGCACTCCCGAGCCTTGCCGCCATCAAAGCGATGATCCGCGCATGAGGTCAGCCGGAATCGATAAAAATCTTTGGATTGTTTTTGGACTTTTCCAGAGCAGCCCATGCTGCTAGCCTCGGAGTGGCGCATCACGCATGCGCCTTCCGTGGCCAGCCGGGATTTCTCATGCCGCGCCTCGACGTCGATACCGTCATGTCCGTGATCGACCAGTTGCTGGCCGGCGCGATGGACGAAGAGCAGATGCAGGCCGCGGCCGAGGCGATGCGGCAATTGTTCAACGGTTCGAAAGCCTGCTTCGCCAGCTTCGGGCCGAGCCCGGAAGACTGGGCGTCCCATGCGACCAATCCCGATGCCGCGCTGCAGGAGCGCTGCTTCGGCGACCTCGCCTCCGATTTCATCGAGATGGGCGGCGCCCTGCGCGATATCCCGCTCGGCGCGATCTATCGCGACAACGAGGTATTCGGCGAGGAAGCCTTGCGCAGCACGCGCGTCTGGCAGGAATGGATGCGGCCACAGGACATGTATGGCGGCATGGCCTGCCGCCTCGCCAAGAACGGCGAGGCCTTCTGGTTCTTCGACGTCCAGCGCGGCCGGCAGCAGGAGAGCTTCGACGCCGAGGAGGTCGCCCTGCTCGAAAAGCTCTATCCGGTGCTCAGGCGCGTCGTCGAATTGCGGCGCCATATCGGCCGGGTGACCGTCCAGCGGGATGAGGCCCGCGGAGCGCTCGACCGCGTCGCGATGGGCATCGCGATCCTCGACCAGGACATGCGGATCGCCTACGCCAACGAAGGTGCCGACGAGATCCTGTCCGACCCCGACAGCGCGGTCGGCCTGCGGCAGGGACGGCTCTTCGCGCGCCAGCCGGTCGACCAGCGCCAGCTCAGGCTGCTGGTCGAAGGCGCCCTGCGCAGCGCGCAAGACCCGCTCGCCCCGGCACGGGCCAGCATGATCCTGCATGGCGAGGACGGCTCTCATTCGCTTTCAGCTTGCGCCATGCCAGCGCCCTCTTCCCCGCAGGCTCATGCGGCCGGCAAGGTGCTGATCGCGCTGCGGCGGCTGGAGACGGCGACCAATCTCGTTGCATGCGCGCGCCAGCTCTTCGATCTCACCGATGCGGAGGCGAAATTCGCCTCCGCGCTCGCGAGTGGATCATCCCTGGCGGAAGCGGCCGAAGCCCAGGGCGTCCGGATCTCGACCGCACGCACGCATCTGGCGCGCATCTTCCAGAAGACGAACACGCGCCAGCAAAGTCAGCTCGTTTCACTGCTGCGCAGCGCGGCGCTCCCCTTGCGCCCACGCTGAGACATCGACATCGGGGCTGGATCGGGACGCATTCGCGAGCCTCGCCCGGCTCGCCGCCCGATATCCCCTCCGTCAGGCTACGAAGGAGAGACTAAGGGAATTCTCGCGCGCCTTTCGTCATCCAAATGACGGAGACGCCCCCAGCCTTTAAAGGCCTATTCGCCCGGCTGCGGGCCGTCATAGCCGCCGATGATGACCAGATCGGACTGGCCGGCGCTGCTGAGATGCTTCACCGCCTCCTGATATTCAGGCGAGGCATAGCAGGCGCGGGCCGTCTCCTCGTCCTTGAACTCGATGACGACGTTGTGCTTGCGGCCCTCGCCGCGGGCGAGCTTGTATTCGCCGCCACGCACCAGGAACTTCGCCCCATATTTGGCGAAGGCCACGGCGTTGAGCGAACGATACTTGGCGTAGGCCTCGGCGTTCTCGACGTCGACGCGCGCGATCCAGTAGCCCTTGGCCACGGTCAGAGCCCTTCGACGGCGACGAGATCGATCTCGCCGGCACCTTCGCGCAGCTTGCGAGCCTCGGCATATTCCGGGGAGAAGAGATAGGCTCGCGCCGTCTCGAAATCCTTGAACTCGAGGACGATGTTACGAGCCCGCCCCTCGCCTTCGCCGACCGTCATCTGGCCGCCGCGCACAATCGGCGTGCCGCCATATTGCTTGATGACCTCGGAGGCTTTGGCAGCATAGCTCGCCCACTTGGTCGCGTCGGAGACCTTGGCGCGGCCGATGACATATCCCTTGGGCATGGTGCTATCCGTTGGCTGAAACGAGTCTGAGACAGGCGGAGCTTACGAAGCCGCGACGATCTCGTCCATGACCGCGCCCGCCGCCGCACGCGGATCTGCCGCGCGGATAATGGGACGCCCGACAACGAGATGGTCGGCGCCGATGCGGATCGCCTCGGCCGGAGTCAGCGTGCGCTTCTGGTCGCCCGCCGCGCTCCCGGAGGGGCGAATGCCGGGCGTGACGATGATCATGTCCTTGCCGATGACCTCGCGCACGATCTCCGCTTCGGCGGCCGAGCAGACGATGCCGTCGATCCCGGCGGTGCGGGCCTGCTCGGCGCGCAGGCGCACGAGATCGCGCACCGCCAGCCCGTAGCCGGCATCACGCAGATCGCCATCGTCATAGGAGGTGAGCGCGGTGACCGCGAGCAGCTTGAGGGCGGCATCGCCGCGCCCCTCGACCGCGCCGCGCATGGTCTGCGGATAGGCATGGACCGTAAGGAAGGTGACGCCGAGCTTGGTCAGCGAATCCACGCCCTCGGTCACGGTATTGCCGATGTCGTGCAGCTTGAGGTCGAGGAAGACCTTCTTGCCCTCGGCGACGAGCTGGCGCGCGAGATCGAGCCCGCCGGCAAAGGCGAGACGATAACCGATCTTGTAGAAGGTGACGCCGTCTCCGAGCGTCGAGACGAGGCGATAGGCATCCCACACGGTCGGCACATCGAGAGCGACGATCAGGCGGTCGCGGACATCGTTGATCTTCTGCATCGGTCAATTCCCTGAGTTTTGAGGGAAGGCGCACGATTCGAAGCGGGATGCAAGCGCGGGAGCCCCTTCGGCGACGGGTAGAACATCCTTCTACGCATCGATGCATTGCCAACAAATCTATTCCCGCTTTCGGGCCGATCCTCTAGGCGTCGCGCTCCGCTTCCTCGGAGACGCCGACCATGTCCCTGGCTGCCCTGATCGGGTTCCTGCTGCTGACCGGCATGGCCGCCTATGTCCAGACGCTGACCGGCTTCGCCTTCGGGCTGATCGCGATGGGCGGCGTCGGCCTGACCGGCCTGCTCTCGCTGCCGGATGCGGCGATGCTCATCAGCGCGCTCACGCTGGTCAATGCGGTTCAGATGCTGCTCAAGGGCTGGCGCGATGTCGACTGGCGCAAGTTCGGACTGGTGCTGGTCGCGAGCTGGCCCTTCGTCTTCATCGGCTTCCATCTGCTCGAATGGCTCGCCGCCAGCCGGGCCGACCTTCTGCGGCTGACGCTGGGTTTCGTGATCATCGTCTCCAGCCTGCAACTGGCGCGGAAGCCGGAACCGCTCAAGCAGCCGTCAGGCGCGCCGAGCTACCTGTTCTTCGGCAGCATCGCGGGATTGATGAGCGGCATGTTCTCCACTGGTGGCCCGCCGCTGGTCTACCATTTTTATCGCCAGCCGATGCCGCTCGTCGTCGTCCGGGAAACGCTGGTGACGATCTTCGCGCTGAACGCCCTGTTCCGCACGGGGCTGGTCATTGCCACCGACCAGATTCCCGCGCCATCGACGCTTTCAGGGCTCTTCGCCATTCCCGCGGTGATGCTGGGCACGCATCTGGCGCGGCGCTACCCGCCGCCGCTCACGCAGGCCACCATGCGGCAGATCGTGTTCCTGCTGCTGTTTTTGTCGGGCGTCTCGCTCGGCGCGCCAGCCGTCGCCCATCTACTCGGTTTCTGAAACCAGCCAATATCGCGCGAAATCACGCGCTATTACTTGCGCGTCAAATCATCCAGGAAAATCGATCAAAATTATTATCTCCAGAATATCAATATAAATAAAAATTCAATATATCTTTGTATTCAATTGACGCAAAAGCTTAATCATGATCAATTTTATTTTGATTTTCTTTTCTTTCAAGACGCTCTAAATTAATTAGATATCCAACAAAACAACAAATCACCACAGATCCAACTGCTGTATACTTATTTAAAAGACCGGTTAACTCTAAAATTACAGCAAATATCAGAAGCAAGATATTTGAGATAGTCAAAGGCGACCAATTTTCAACCAGCCTTCCAATAACTACAATATAATTCCTCATCAATAACCCCATGAAACACTCACAAGCGATACACGATGATTAATTGCGCTCGATCTTGGAATATCAACTCAGAATAACGATAGATTCTCTACCGCATCCACCCTTTAAACGCCTCGCCATCTGGCATCTTGCAATGACCGCGTCAGAACTGCGGCTCCTGCGGAGCCTGCGCGGCAAAGACCTGCTGGAAGACCTGCCCCCAGACATCCGGTGGCTGCGCACCGGAGACCGCGAGCTTGCCGTCGACGATGAAGAAGGGCACGCCGGTAACGCCGACCTTGCGAGCGTGATCCTCCAGTCCGATCACGGTCTCGCGCAGTTCGTCATTGGCGAGTTCATCGCGGGCCGCCTGCTCGTCGAAACCCTGCTCGACCGCGATCTGGACCAGCGTTTCGAGGTCGCCGATGTCGCGGCCGTCCTGCCAATAGGCCCGGAACAGGGCGGCCGTCATGTCGCCGCCGCGCTGCACGGTGGAGGCGGCAGCGACCAGCATATGCGCCATGCGGGTGTTGACGCTCCGCGTCACCTTCCCCCAGTTGAAGATGACGCCGCTCTCCAGCGCCGCTTCCGACAGCCGGATCTCGATTTCTTTGCGCTTGCCCGGGCCGAACTTGCTTTCAAGATATTGCGTGCGGTCCATGCCCTCCTCGGGCATTTCCGGGTTGAGCTCATAGGGCAGCCAGGTGATGGCGAAGCGCTCGTTCAGGCCGTAGCGCTCCAGCGCCGTCTCCAGCCGGGCCTTGCCGATGAAGCACCAGGGGCAGGCGATGTCCGAGACGATCGCGAGCGGCATCTTGTCCTGCATATCGATATCCTCAGGTCTCAGGCGGGCGGGTAGATGTGCTGCCCGCCGTGACGGTCTTCGGCGACCGCCTCCACGCCCGGCGTCTCGCAGCCGGAGAGGAAGGCGGGGCCGACCGGAATCTTTCCGGCACCGCCGGGAATGTCGAGGATATAGGTCGGCTGGCACAGCCCGGAAAGGTTGCCGCGCAGGCTTTTGACCAGCGCCTGCCCCTCTTCCAGCGTCAGGCGGAAATGCGAGGTGCCGGGAGCAAGATCGGGATGGTGCAGGTAATAGGGCTTGATGCGGTTCTCGACGAAGGCACGCATCAGGGCGCCCAGCGTCTCGACATCGGCATTGATGCCCTTGAGCAGCACGGACTGGCTCAGCAGGACATGGCCGGCATCGACCAGCGTCGCGATCGCCGTACGGGCATCATCGGTGAATTCGCGCGGATGGTTGGCGTGGATGGCGATGTAGCTCGCCTTGCCGGGGATGCGCAGCGCCCGCGCATAATCCGGCGTGATCCGGCCGGGATCGACCACGGGCACGCGGGTGTGCCAGCGCGCGACCTTGATATGGGGGATGCTGGCCAGACGCTTCGCGACCTCCCGCACGCGGCGGGCGGAAAGGATGAAGGGATCGCCACCCGTCATGATCACCTCCCAGATTTCCGGCCGGGAGGCGAGATAGGCGAGCGCGGCGTCGAGCCTGACACCGGTCAGCGCATCGCCGCCGGGGCCGACCATCTCGCGGCGGAAGCAGAAGCGGCAATAGACCGGGCAGGCATGGACGAGCTTGAGCAGGGCGCGGTCGGGATAGCGATGGACGACGCCCTCGACCGGCGAATGGGCATCGTCGCCGATCGGGTCGGCGAGTTCCTGCGACAGCGTCGTGAGCTCGGCGGCGTCCGGGATGAACTGGCGCGCGATCGGGTCGGCCGGATCGTTCGGATCGATCAGTCCCGCAACGGCCGGCGTCACCGAGACGGCATAGCGCTCCGCCACCTTCTGCAAGGCGTCGCGGCGCGCGGGCGCGGCCAAGCCGGCCTCGACAAGCGCGTCGATGCTGCGCAAAGGCTGGCCGCCAGGGGGCTGGTGAACGGTCATGCCCTTCCCCTGCCCGGTTCCGCGACCGGCGTCCAGAGCACGTCCTCGATCCGGCGCGCGCCGACGCAGAGCATGACGAGCCGGTCGAAGCCGAGCGCGATGCCTGAAGCCGCCGGCATCAGCGCCAGCGCCGCCAGGAAATCCTCGTCGACCGGATAGCGCTCGCCATAGATGCGCTCCTTCTCGTCCATATCGGCCTCGAAACGGCGGCGCTGCTCGGCCGGATCGGTGAGCTCGCCGAAGGCATTGGCGAGCTCGACGCCGCAGGCATAAAGCTCGAAGCGCTCGGCCACGCGGGGATCGCCGGGCTTCGGCCTTGCGAGCGCAGCCTCGCTGATCGGGTATTCGCAGAGGATCGTGGCGCGGCCGCGGCCGAGATGCGGCTCGATGCGCTCGGACAGGACACGGCTGAAGATGTCGGACCATGTATCGTCTTCGGCGACCCGGATACCGGCCTCGATCGCATCGGCGGCGAGCCCGCCGCGATCGAACTCCTGATCGGCTGTCACCGTGCGCAGCAGGTCGATCCCGGCATGGCGCTTGAAGGCCTCCTGCAAGGTCAAGCGCTCGGGCTCGGCGAAGGGGTCGGCCTCGACATCGCGCCAGCGCAGCATTGTGGTGCCGGCAGCGCGGGCGGCTTCGGCCATCAGTGTGGCGCAGTCCTGCATCAGCTCTTCATAACCCTCGCCGGCGCGGTACCATTCCAGCATCGTGAATTCAGGATGATGCAGTGCGGTGCGCTCGCGATTGCGGAAGACGCGGGCGAAATCGAAGATGCGGGTCTCGCCGGCCGCGAGCAGCTTCTTGGCAGCGAATTCCGGCGAGGTGTGCAGGTAATAGGGGTGAGCCTCGGCCGTATTGTCGATCAGCGTCGTGCCGAAGCCGTGCAGATGCGTCTCGTTGCCGGGCGAGAGCTGCAGGATCGCCGCCTCGACCTCGGTGAAGTCGCGGGCCTCGAACCAGCGCCGCAGCGCCGTCTTGATCCGCCCGCGCGCCTGCAAGGCCGGGCGCCGGTCAGCATGGACATCGGGTCGCCAGAACGGCGTCGGGGACGAACTCATCGAATCTCGCGTCGGAACTGTCGGGAAGCTTCCGTTTCGCGCGCGAATGCGGTAGTTGCGCGGCGACAGGAATTCGCATAGCGCGCGAAAACGCCGCGCACCAGCAAGGACATTCACGTGGTCAAGGTCATCGCCTCTTCCGTCCGCAAGGGCAACGTCCTCGAGCTCGACGGACATCTCTGCACCGTCATCTCGGCCGAGAGCTTCTTCCCCGGCAAGGGCACCCCGACGACGCAGATCGACATGCGCCGCATCTCCGACGGCACCAAGATGACGCAGCGCTACAAGACGACCGAGCAGGTCGAGCGCGCCTATGTCGAAGACCGCGACTTCACCTATCTCTACCAGGACGGCGAGCAATACGTCTTCATGAACCCGGAGACCTACGACCAGATCCCGGTCGACAAGGACGTGATCGGCGATGCCGCTCCCTATCTCCAGGAGAACATGAAGGTCTCGCTCTCGGTGTTCGAGGACAAGGCCGTCGCGATCGAACTGCCGCAACGCGTGACGCTCGAGGTCATCGAGACCGAGCCGGTGACCAAGGGCCAGACGGCTTCCTCCTCCTACAAGCCGGCGATCCTCTCGAACGGCGTGCGCAGCGCCGTGCCGCCGCATGTCGGCGTCGGCACCCGCGTCGTCGTGATGACGGCCGACGGCTCCTATGTCGAGCGCGCGAAGGACTAACCTCTCGCGTGCAGAGCGCAGGAGAAAGTTATCCTCTATAGCTTTACGCAGCGGGCCCTTTCCGGGCCCGTTGTCGTTTCCGAGGACATCATGACGCTCACAGTCAAGGCCGCCGCCCTTTCCGGCTTCGTGCAGACGCTCAAGGCGCTCGACGCCATTCTCGACAAGGCCGTCGCCCAGGCCGAAACCCGCAAGATCCAGCCGGAAGTGCTGCTGACGGCTCGTCTCGCGCCGGACATGCTGGCCTTCACCCGCCAGATCCAGCTCTGCTGCGACTTCGCCAAGAACGCGGTCGCGCGCCTCTCCGGCGGCGAGAACCCGCGCTTCCCCGACGAGGAAAAGAGCTTCCCGGAGCTGAAGGAGCGCATCGCCAAGACGCTAGCCTTCATCGCCGCGGCCGATGGCGCCACGCTCGATGCCGGGCTTGCCCGCGAGGTCACCTTCCCGCGCGGCCCCTCGGCGACCGCAACGATGACGGGCGAGGGCTATCTCACCCGCTTCGCGATCCCGAACTTCTATTTCCACGCCACGACGGCCTACGACATCCTGCGCCAGAACGGCTTCCAGATCGGCAAGCAGGACTTCCTGCTCGGCGTCTTCGACGCCTGAGGCAGCTCAAGACATGAGCGCGACGCCGGCCATCATGATCGAACGCGCTTCTCCCCGGGATGCCGGGGAGATCGCCGAGCTCTATCTGGCGTCGCGCGCAGAAGCCCTGTCCTATCTGCGCCGTGTCCATAGCGACGACGAGGTGCGAGGCTGGATCGCGCATGTCAGGCTCGCCACCGGCGAGACCTGGGTCGCGCGCGAGGCCGGGCGCATCCTCGGCTTCCTCTGCCTCGACGGCGAGGATCTCGATCAACTCTACCTGTTGCCGGGAGCGTTCAGGCGCGGCATCGGCTCGCTGCTGCTCGCCAAGGCGAAAGAGCTGAACCCGGAGCGGCTCCACCTGTTCACCTTCCAGCGGAATGTCGCTGCGCGGGCCTTCTACGAGCACCACGGCTTCCGCCTCATCGACCTCAACGACGGCGAGCGTAACGAAGAGGGTGAGCCGGACGCGCTTTACGAGTGGCGCCGATCTTTTTCGGGCGAGCCCTTGTAATCGGGAAGACCGGTTCCCATTTCAGGCTCACGACGATGTCGAGAGCGTTCCACGGCTCTCCATTGTCGCTGAAGACGGCCATGAGCCGAACGTGTGACGCCGGATGTACGCGCACCGTTCCGCTGCATGGCCGTTGGCATTTCTGGGGTATTCATCCGTCATGGTCGGGCTTGTTCCGACCATCCACGTCTTCGTTCCCGCAACGCCGCGCCCAAGACGTGGATGCTCGCCACAAGGGCGAGCATGACGCCGCGGCTTTTCTCACCCCTGCAAAAACGGGTTGTTCTGCCGCTCCTCGCCCAGCGTGCTCGCCGGGCCATGGCCGGGCAGGAACTGGACGTCGTCGCCGAGCGGCAGGAGCTTGGTCTTGATCCCCGAGATCAGCGCCTCGTGATCGCCATAGGGAAAGTCGGTGCGACCGACAGAGCCGGCGAAGACGGTGTCGCCCGCCAGCAGGAAGCGCAGGTCCTTCTGGAAGAAGGTGACATGGCCCGGCGAATGGCCCGGCACATGCGCGACCGCGAAGGTGAGGTCGCCGAGCGTGACCGTGTCGCCATCCTTCAGCCAGCGCGTCGGCACGACCGCCCTCATGCCATGGACATCGAAGCGCAGCCCCTGCTCCGGCAGGGCGTCGAGCAGAGGCTTGTCGCCCTCGTGCGGCCCGATGATCGGGATCGACAGCGCTTCGGCCAATTCGGTGGCGCCGCCGGCATGGTCGAGATGGCCGTGGGTCAGCCAGATCGCGACCGGCGTGACGCCGAGCTCCTTGATGGCCGCCTGCAGGCGCGGCACGTCGCCGCCGGGATCGACGATCGCCGCCTCGTTGGACTTGGGCTCCCAGACGATCGAGCAATTCTGCTGGAACGGCGTCACCGGCACGACGGCAATCTGAAGCGGCGGCTGCTGGTCGGTCATGCGGGTGCTTTCGGATCCATGTGAGCGTGCGGAATGCGCGAACCTACCGTCCGCCGCAGCGACTGGCGATCAGTGCGCGGTAATTCACCAGCTCGGAATCCATCTCCGCGACATTGCGCGCACGTTCCGGCTCGCCCTGGCAGGTGGCGAAGACCGAGCGGGCCTTCTGGAGATAGGCGACATGCTCGCGCCAGGTCCGGCATTGCGTCGCCTGGTCGGCACTCGCCACACCTGCAAGCCGCGTCTGCTGGACGCGGAAACCAGCCTCGTTCTGGAAGAGATCGCGCGAGCAGGTCGCCGGGCGCGACTGCTGCGCCAGCACGGGAGCGGCCAGAAGGAGCGTCGCGACAGTCAGCGCGAACCTCATCCGAGGTTCAGCTCCTTGAAGAAGTCGTTGCCCTTGTCGTCGATGACGATGAAGGCGGGGAAATCCTCGACCTCGATCCGCCAGACCGCCTCCATGCCGAGTTCGGCATATTCGAGGACCTCGACCTTGCGGATGCAGTCCTGCGCCAGACGCGCCGCCGGGCCGCCGATCGAGCCGAGATAGAAGCCGCCATGAGCCTTGCAGGCCTCACGGACCGCCGCCGAGCGGTTGCCCTTGGCGAGCATCACCATCGAGCCGCCGAAGGACTGGAACTGGTCGACAAAGGAATCCATGCGGCCGGCCGTGGTCGGCCCGAAGGAGCCCGAAGCGAAGCCCTCCGGCGTCTTGGCCGGGCCGGCGTAGTAGACCGGGTGGTTCTTGAAATAGTCGGGCATGCCCTCGCCGCGCTCCAGCCGCTCGCGGATCTTGGCATGGGCGAGGTCGCGGGCAACGACGATCGTGCCGGTCAGCGACAGGCGCGTCTTGACGGGGTGCTTCGAGAGCGTCGCGAGGATCTCGCTCATCGGCTGGTTGAGATCGATCTTGACCACGGAACCGCCGAGCGCCGCTTCGTCGACATCCGGCAGGTACTTGGAGGGATCGGTCTCCAGCGCCTCCAGGAAGATGCCGTCCTTGGTGATCTTGCCCTTGGCCTGGCGATCCGCCGAGCAGGAGACGCCGAGCCCGATCGGCAGCGAGGCGCCGTGGCGCGGCAGGCGGATGACGCGGACATCGTGGCAGAAATACTTGCCGCCGAACTGCGCGCCGACGCCGAGCGCCTGCGTCATCTTGTGGACCTCTTCCTCCATCTCGAGGTCGCGGAAGGCGTGGCCCGAAGGCGAGCCCTTGGTCGGCAGCGCGTCGAGATATTTGGTCGAGGCGAGCTTCACCGTCTTGAGGTTCTGCTCGGCCGAGGTGCCGCCGATGACGATCGCGAGATGGTATGGCGGGCAGGCGGCGGTGCCGAGCGTCAGGATCTTCTCCTTCAGGAACGCCATCATGCGGTCCTTGGTCAGGAGCGAGGGCGTCGCCTGGTAGAGGAAGGTCTTGTTGGCCGAGCCGCCGCCCTTGCAGACGAAGAGGAACTTATAGGCGTCCTCGCCCTCGGCGTAGATGTCGATCTGTGCCGGCAGGTTGGTCGCCGTGTTCTTCTCCTCGAACATCGAGAGCGGCGCGAGCTGCGAATAGCGCAGGTTGCGCTTGAAATAGGCGTCCGCCACGCCCTCGCCGAGCGCAGCCTCGTCCTCGCCATCGGTCCAGACCTTGCGGCCCTTCTTGCCCATGATGATCGCGGTACCGGTGTCCTGGCACATCGGCAGCACGCCGCCTGCGGCGATGTTGGCGTTCTTCAAGAGATCATAGGCGACGAACTTGTCGTTCGAGGTCGCCTCGGGATCGTCGAGAATCTTGCCGAGCTGGGCGAGATGGCCGGGGCGCAGCAGGTGGTTGATATCGATGAAAGCCTGTTCGGAAAGCTGGCGGATCGCCTCACGCGAGACGCTCAGGACCTCGCGGTCGCCGATCTTCTCGACGCTGACGCCCTCGCTGCCGAGCTTGCGATAGGGCGTCGTGTCCTCGCCGAGCGGGAAGAGATCGACATGCGTATAGGCCATGACCAGCGGCTCCGAAACAAGGTGCGCCGCGTTCGGGACATGGAAGACGCGGCGCCGATCCAGCCGGGGTCATAGCCCGTCGGCCGGGAACGTCCAAGCAGTCTTTAATCCGTCTAGGCTGAGAGCGGAGTTGTACGACAAGGCCAATTGGCGGATTGCTTCTGATCGCACCCTCTTGTCATTCCGGGGCGCGCCGCAGGCGCGAACCCGGAACCCACGACGGGGTGAAACATCCGTTGTCTGGTTATTTAAGGCGGCTCACCCGGTCGTGGGTTCCGGGTTCTTCGCTGTGCGAAGCCCCGGAATGACAAAGGGTGTGATTCGATGCCGCCAGGATCGAATATTGACGGTTCAAGCCGCTTGCGCGGCCGATTCGGCGAGGATCGCGTAGATCGCCGCGGGGTCGCGAATCTTGCGGACCTGTTCCAGAACGGACTGGTTGCGCAGCACGCGCGCGACGCGGGCGAGCGCCTTGAGGTGGTCGGCGCCGGCGCCCTCGGGCGCGATCAGCACGAAGATGATGTCGACCGGCTGGCCGTCGAGTGCGTCGAAATCGATCGGCTTCTCGGTGCGGGCGAAGAGACCGACGAGGCGGTCGATACCCGGCATCCGGCCGTGCGGGATGGCGATGCCATCGCCGATGCCGGTCGAGCCGAGGCGCTCGCGCTGGAGCAAGGCTTCGAACAACTCGCGGTCCGGAAGGCCCGTCAGCGTGGCGGCATGCTGGGCAAGCTCCTGCAGAGCCTGCTTCTTGCCGTTGGCCCGCAGCGGCGAGATCACCGCGGCGGGGCTCAGAAGATCGGTCAGCGTCATTCGCCCGTCCATGCATGTCCCGTGCCGGCCGAAAAGCCGTCGGCACGGGTCAGGTTCGACGGCCGGAGCGGATCGCCCGCCGGCCTTAGGACAGCGATGCCGGCGGATCGATCCAGCCGATATTGCCGTCGCGGCGGCGGTATACGATGTTCATGCGACCATTGCCAGCGTGGCGGAAGACGACAACCGGCGCACCCGTCAGGTCGAGCTCGGCAACAGCGTCGCTAACCGTCCTGACATGCAGGGATTTGGTCGATTCCGCGACGATCACCGGGTTATCGGCGGCAGTAGACCCGTCGAAATCCTCGATATCGTCATCGGGGGCCGCGATCACATAGCTGGGGATTTCGATCCCGACATCGCGGCCATTGGCACTCGAACGGTCCTTCAGCCTGCGCTTGTAGCGTCGCAGCCGCTTCTCGATGCGCTCAGCCATCTTGTCGAGGCTGGCATAGGGATCGTGCGCGGTGGCGGAGGCTTCCAGCGTGATCCCGGAGGAGAGGTGCAGGACGCCATCGGTGCGGAAGGCAGTGCCGTCCTTGTCGACCGTGACATGGCCCTGATAGCCACCCTCGTAATATTTGCTGACCGCCGCAGCGACCCGCTCCTCGGCCTGGCCGCGGAGCGCCTCGCCGACATCGAGATTCTTGCCGGAGATTCGCAAGCTCATGGAGTGCTTCCCCTTGGTTAGCCATGGCCCTGTTCGGCCATCTCTAGGAGCTAAGAACCGGGAGTCGGGGTTGTCAATGAGCCGGCGCAATCATGACGCGCATGTGCAGGGCCTTTGGAACAAATTCGCTTAACGTTCTGCCGCCGCCATCGCGACCTTCTCGCGCCGCCGCTCCATCGAGGACGGGATTCTCAGGGATTCGCGGTATTTCGCCACAGTACGCCGGGCGATATCGATGCCACCGTCCTTCAACCGGGTCACAATGGCATCATCGGAGAGAACCGCCGAGGGACTCTCGTCGTCGATCATCTGCTTGATCCGGAAGCGCACGGCTTCCGCCGAATGCGCCTCGCCATAGCCGGTCGCGGCAATCGCGGCCGAGAAAAAGTATTTCATTTCGAAGACCCCGCGCGAGCAGGTCAGGTATTTGTTCGAGGTGACGCGCGATACGGTTGATTCGTGCATGGCGATGGCGTCTGCCACGGTCTTGAGGTTGAGCGGGCGCAGATGCTCGACGCCATGGGCGAAGAAGCCGTCCTGCTGGCGCACGATCTCGCTCGCAACCTTCAGGATCGTCCGGGCGCGCTGCTCCAGCGAGCGGGTCAGCCAGTTCGCGGTCTGCAGGCATTCGGCGATGAAGGCCCTGTCCTCGTCGCTGCGAGCCGCCCTCGAGACGCGCGCGTGATAGGTCTGGTTGACCAGCAGCCGCGGCAGGGTGTCGGGGTTGAGGTCGATCAGCCAGGAGCCGTCCGGAGCGGCGCGAATGAAGACATCCGGCACCACGGTCTCGGCGGCCGAGCCGCCGAAGGCACGGCCGGGCTTTGGGTCGAGGCGGCGGATCTCCCCGACCATGTCGGCGATATCCTCGTCATCGACGCGGCAGAGGCGCTTCAAGGCGGCGAAATCGCGCTTGGCGACGAGCGGCAGGTTCGCGACGAGCATCTGCATGGCCGGGTCGAAGCGATCGCGGTCGCGCAACTGGATGGCCAGGCATTCGGCGACGTCGCGAGCCGCGACCCCGGAGGGATCGAACCCCTGGACGACACGCAACACGGCCTCGACCCTGTCGATGGCGACGCCAAGGCGTTCGGCTATCTCCGGGAGCGGCTCCCCGAGATAGCCGCTATCGTCGACCGCATCGATGATGTGGCGGCCGATGATGCGCTCAGCCGGCGTCACGACGGCGAGGTCGAGCTGCGCGACCAGGTGGTCGTGCAGCGAAGCATCCGCCGTCAGGCTGCTCTCGAAACCCTCGGGATCGCCGTCGAAGGACCCGCCCGTCGCGCCATAGGCGCCGCCCACGATCGGCAGGCTGTCGGCGCCACCCGCCTCGCTGCGGGCGGTTGTCGGCTGTTCGTTCTGGAAGACGTTGTCGAGGCCGGTGCCGAGCCTGCCTTCCATGCCCTCCTGCGTGTGCAGGCTCTCGGCCTTGGCGAAGCTCTCTGCGTCGGCGGCGTGAGGGTTGTCGGCATCCTCGGAGCGCGCCGGCTGCCCTTGGGCTTCATCGCGCTCCAGCAAAGGATTGCGTTCCAGCTCGCCCTCGACAAAATTCTGGAGTTCGAGATGCGAAAGCTGCAGGAGCTTGATCGCCTGCAGCAACTGCGGCGTCATCACCAGGGACTGTCCCTGGCGCAGCTCCATGCGCGGCATCATCGCCATACGCGAAAGGCCCTTCCCGCTCGCGCGCCATCGGCACGCTTCTTGCTTGCGGAAGGGACACTAGCGCCGGCTCACCGCCGCGTCAAAGGCTCGCCCATGCCTGCGGCCCGAATTCTGATGCGCCGCAACAAAACAGCAGCGATGCGCAGGCTCCACCGCCTCAGAGACGGAAATCCTCACCCAGATAGACGCGCCTGACATCCGGGTTCGCGATGATCTCGGCCGGAGAGCCTTCGGTCAGCACGCGCCCGGAATGGATGATGTAGGCGCGATCGACGAGACCGAGCGTCTCGCGGACATTGTGATCGGTGATGAGCACGCCGATGCCGCGATCGGTGAGCTGCCGCACCAGCGCCTGGATATCGCCAACCGCGATCGGATCGATACCCGCGAAGGGCTCGTCGAGCAGGATGAAGGAAGGCTTGCCGGCGAGCGCGCGGGCGATCTCGCAGCGGCGGCGCTCGCCACCCGAGAGCGCGATCGAGGGCGCCTTGCGCAGACGGGCAATCGTGAATTCTTCGAGCAATTGGTCGAGCTGGCGCTCGCGCGCCTTGCGGTCGGGCTCGACCACCTCCAGCACTGAGCGGATATTGTCCTCGACCGACAGGCCGCGGAAGATCGAGGCCTCCTGTGGGAGATAGCCGATACCGAGCCGCGCGCGCTGGTACATCGGCAGAGCGGTGATGTCGTTGCCCTCGAGCGAGATGATGCCGGCATCGGCCGCCACGAGACCGGTGATCATGTAGAAGATCGTGGTCTTGCCGGCACCGTTGGGACCGAGCAGGCCAACCGCCTCGCCCTGACGCAGATGAAGGCTGGCATCGGACACGACGGCACGGCCGCCATAGCTCTTGCGCAGACCGGAGACCGCAAGGATTCCAGCCCCGCCGATCGCTGCGACGCTCGTGGCACCCGGCCGGGCCGCCTCCTGCTCACGACTACCGAACAGACCACGCAAGCGACCGAAGACACCCGGCTGTTGCGGGCGCGGAGCCGGGCGCGCCGGCGGGGCCATGGGGCGAGGCGCTTCGGAAACGGTCACTTGCGGCACGTCAGTTGGTAGGCTTGGGCGCCGGCTGAGCCGGCTTGGCGCCGGGCTTGCCGGCATCGGTCTTGTTGGCGTCGTTCGGCACGAACAGGCCCTGCACGCGCCCGCCTTCGACATTGGCGACGCCGGTGACGGTGTCATAGGTCAGCTTCTGGCCACGGGTCACATTGGGCCCGTCGTTCAACGCGACGTTGCCGGTCATGATGACGAGGTTCCGGGAGCGGTCGAACTCGGCATTGTCGGAGGTCGCAGCCTGCGTCTTCGAGACCACGGTCACCGGCCCCTTGCACAGGATGCGCTTGATCGAGCTGTCATTGCCCGTCCCCGCCGCTGCGGGTGCCGGCGTCGCGGCTGCCGGGGCCGGCGTCGCCGGACGACCGGCGGTTCCGCCCGGGCCGCCGCGGCCCTCGTAAAGCACGGTCATCACGGTGCAGCGAACCGTCGTCTCGCCCTGCACGGCCACGACATTGCCCGAGAAGACCGCCTTGTTCTCCTTGTCGACCACGTCGAGCTTGTCGGCATCGATCTTGATCGGTTCCTTGCTGTCGCCGCCGAGCCCGCCCAGCGCCGAGGACGCGCCCCGCTGCTTGGCCGGGGCCGCCTGAGCAAAAGCTTCCTGGGGAGCACCGAGCAGCGCGAATCCGGCCGCAAGGAGCAGCGCGGCGTCGCGGGCATGCGCGAAACGGAGCATCTGGCCAACCTTGGTCATGTCACTGTCTCTTCCCATTCCCGGCGTCGCCTGCCGGTACCCCATCCGCGGGAGGAACCCGATTCGCGTTCAGCAGTTCCGGCATCGGCGTGCTGCCCTCGCGTTCGGGGCCGGCGAGCGTACCTGCTGGCGCGTTCCGGATGAAGACCCGCACCCGCCCCTCGAAAGCGATCAACTCGCCATTGTTCTTCACGTCAAGTGTGTCGGCATCGACGGTGGTCTCGCCGAGGCTGACCTTGACGGGTTCCTTCGAGACCACGGTGCCGGATTTGAAGTCGACATCGGCCGTCTTCATCTGCATGTCGTGGCCGTTCTCGGTGCGGATCTTGACGTCGTCGACGAGACGCAGCTTCTCCTTCTGCGTGTCGAAGAGGCCCGTCTTCGCGTTCACCGTCACCCAGCCTTCGCGCTCCATCTGGATGCGCGCCGTCAGCGCCTGCAGCTCGATCTGCGTCGGGTTCCGGATCTCCTGGAACGCGTTCACGGCCGTGACCTGGTAGGGCCGGTTGTCCTTGCGGTAGCCCGAGAGCTTCGGCGTCTCCATCCTGACCTTGCCGCCGGTGATGCCGACGGAGCTGACCGAGACATTCGCCAGCTTGCCGCCGAGCGGCGACAGGAAGGGAATCACGACCAGCGCGAGCACCAGCGTCACGGCGGCGACGGGAATGACCCAGCGCAGCAGATGCACCAGCCGCGTATGGCGCCGCGCCGCGCCGAAGGCCGCGCGACGGCGCGCCGCCTGCGCGGACAGCCCGGCCGCCGGGTCGTTGAAGGTCATTGCCAAAGTCATGTCCCGCGCAATGGCAGCCGCTCACGGCATTTTCGTGTCACAGGACAGGCCACATCGCGCCCCCGCGCAGCTCGTCCATGCGGGTTCGAACGCATGTCCGCGCGCTCAACCCGCGCGCAGACTGACGCAAGAAGCCTTAGAAATTGTCAAGTGTGGGCGAAGATATCGGTCTCGCCCCAGCCAGCGAGATCGAGCTCGGCGCGATAGGGCAGGAACTGGAAACAGGCCTGGGCGAGCTGCCGGCGGCCTTCGCGCGCCAGCATCGTCTCCAGCTTCTCGTGCAGCGCATGCAGATGCAGGACATCGGAGGCTGCGTAGGCGAGCTGGGCCTCGCTCAGCGTGTCCGCACCCCAGTCCGAGGATTGCTGCTGCTTCGACAATTCGACGCCGAGCAACTCGCGCACGAGATCCTTGAGCCCGTGCCGGTCGGTATAGGTGCGGGTCAGCTTCGAGGCGATCTTGGTGCAGTAGACCGGTGCCGTGACCACGCCGAAGGCATGCTTGAGCACGGCGACATCGAAACGGGCGAAGTGGAAGAGCTTCAGCACGGCCGGATCCTCGAGCAGGCGGATCAGGTTCTTCGGCCGTTCGCCGCCCTTCGGGATCTGCACGACATCGGCGGTGCCGTCGCCGCGCGACAACTGGACGACGCAGAGCCGGTCGCGATGCGGGTTGAGGCCGAGCGTCTCGGTGTCGATCGCGACGCTGGATCCGGCGTCGTAGCCGTCCGGCAGGTCGCCGCGATGGAAACGGATGGTCATGCTCAAAACCTCACTCGGGCGGCGCGAACGCGCCCTTCAACTGCACTTCACGGAAACGGGAAACGACAGGCCGCGCGCCGATGGCGACGCAGGTTTCGCAGCTAACGGCCTGCCTCGCCCCGTTCAAGCCCTTTCTGTGCCGAGATAAACTCTTAGGCGCCTCATTAACCCTTTATTCACCATGCGCTTCAACCGCGAAGCTGACCATGCGACAACTGCCCATCGGAGCCCGCAGCATGTCCCTGGTCCGCCTGTTCACTGACTTTCACGGCCGCATCGGACTGCGGACCTTCTGGCTCGGCAGCATCGCAGTCGCGCTGACGCTGCTCGCCACCGAGCGCACCGTTCTGCTTCTGGCGGATCATCGCCACGAGGCGATGATCATCCCCGTCATCAAGGCCCTCGCCCTGTTCCCCTGGGCTGCCCTGGCCGCGAAGCGCGCCACAGACCGCGGCAGCACGCCGCTGTTCGGCATCCTGCTGATCTGCGCCATCGTGCTGCCGGAACATCTGAGACCCCTCGTCTCGATCGGCTGGCGCCCATCGCTGGAGGCGATCGCGACCATGGCCTGGGTCGTCGCCTTCATCGATCTCGGGCTCCTGCCATCGGCAAAGGCGCGGGACGGGGTTGCGGCTGACCCGGCTGGTGCTAAAGCGGCGGAATGAGCACCGCACCGACCTCCCCCGCCCCTACCCTATCCTTCGATCCGACCGATCCCGTCGCGCTGACGCAGGCCTTGGTCCGCTGTCCTTCGGTGACGCCCGAGGAAGGCGGAGCGCTCGCGCTGCTCGATGCCGTGCTGTCGGCGGAAGGCTACGCGGTGCACCGCCCCGTCTTCAGGGAGCCGGGCACGCCGGATGTCGAGAATCTCTATGCCCGCATCGGCAGCACCGCGCCGGTCTTCGTGATCGCCGGGCATACCGATGTCGTTCCCGTCGGCGACGCGGCCTCCTGGACCCGGGAGCCCTTCGGCGGCACGATCGAGAACGGCACGCTCTACGGCCGCGGCGCCTGCGACATGAAGGGCGGGCTCGCCGCCATGGTTGCGGCCGCGATCCGCTACCGACGCGACAATCCCGATGCGCCCGGCTCGATCGCCTTCCTGGTCACCGGCGACGAGGAAGGTCCCTCGGTCAACGGCACGGTCAAGCTGCTGGCCTGGGCGCATGAACGCGGCGAGCGCTTCGACCATTGCATTCTCGGCGAGCCGACCAATCCGGCTGCGATGAGTGACATGGTCAAGATCGGCCGGCGGGGCTCGCTGACCGGCAAGCTCATCGTACAGGGCACGCAGGGCCATGTCGGCTATCCCCATCTCGCCGACAACCCGATCCGCGGCATGGTCCGCCTGCTCGCCGCCCTCGACGCCACGCCGCTGGATGGCGGCACGCAGCATTTCGACCCGAGCAATCTCGAAGTCACGACGCTCGATGTCGGCAACCCCGCGACCAACGTCATCCCGGCGCAGGCGAAGGCGGCCTTCAACATCCGCTTCAACGATAGCTGGACGCCGGAGACGCTCGCCGCCGAGCTGGAACGCCGCCTGCGGGAGGCGGCCGGCAACCAGGTGCGCTATACGCTCGAGGTCCAGCCGACCAATGCGGTGGCCTTCCTGACCGAGCCCGGCCCCTTCGTCGCGCTCGTCACTGAGGCCGTCGAGGCCGAGACCGGCAAGCGCCCGGCGCTCTCGACCACGGGCGGCACCTCCGACGCGCGCTTCATCAAGAACTATTGCCCCGTCGTCGAATACGGGGTGGTCGGCAAGACGATGCACCAGGTCGACGAATGCGTCGCCGTCGCCGACCTCCTGTCGCTCCAGCGGATCACGCAGCGTTTGCTCGCCAGCTATTTCGCTGCGCAGCACCGGGCTTGACGCGCCGAATTCACGGTCCATTATCTCTTCATTAGACGAAAGTCTAAGATCGCAGATAATGGAGACCGTGATGAGGCTGGCAGCCGATGACGTCGCCCGTTCACTGCGCGGCTCCTGGCACCTGATGACCCGTGGCGCCGAGGCCCTGTCGGAGCTCGACCTGACGCGGGACGGGTTCTGGCGCTCCTTCCTCGCCTTCGCGCTGATGCTGCCCGCGACGATCGCCATCCTCGCAGCCGTGCGGCTGACCGCCGGATTGCCGAACAGCGCCGGCCTCTTCACCGCGCCGGCGCTGGCCCTGTCGGTGACCGCCGCGCTCGCCCTGGCGGTCCTGGCGGTGCCGGCCCTGCTGATCGCATTGCGCCCGGAACTCGCGCGGAGCCCGCGCTTCACCAGCTTCGTCATCGCCTGGAACTGGGCCGGCATCCTCTCGGCCAGCCTGATGGCGGTTCCCGCGGCGATCTTCGCAATCGGCTGGGCGCCGCCGGCGCTGGCGATCGTGCAATCGCTGTTCTTCGCCGTGATCGTGCTGCGCCTGCGCTATTGCGTGGCGCGCGCCGTCTTCGGACCGGAGAGCCGGGGCATCGCCATGATGCTGGTCATTGCCAGCATCCTGCTCGACTACGGCGTCACCCGGCTGTTCGGGCTGTTCTGAGAAGCCTGCGCCTCACTCGACGTAATCGACGCCAGCCAGGTAGAGCCCGCAGGACGGCGCCAGTGCAGCGCATTGCGAGCGGTCGCGCGCAGCCAGCACCTTGCCGACCTTGTTCTCCGGCCAACGCCCCATCCCGACCATCTTCAGGCAGCCGACGATCGAGCGGACCTGATGATGCAGGAAGGAACGGGCGTGGACATAGACGACGATCTCGGAGCCCTCGCGACGGACGTCGCAGCGATCGAGCGTGCGGATCGGGCTGTTGGCCTGGCATTCGGCGGCGCGGAAGGTGGTGAAGTCATGATGGCCGAGCAACGCCTTGGCCGCGCGGTCCATCGCCTCGTGGTCGAGCTTGACCGGCACATGCCAGACCCGATCGCGCTCCAGCGCCGGCTGGGCCCGGCGATCGAGGATGCGATAGACGTAATAGCGGCGCCGCGCCGAGATGCGGGCGTCGAAATCATCAGGCACCAATTCGGCGCTGAGGACAGCGACCGGAATTCGCTTCAGCCGGGCATTGGTCGCATCGCGGACGACATCGGTGCGCCATTCCTTGTCGATATCGACATGGGCGACCTGATGGGTGGCGTGGACCCCGGCATCGGTCCGGCCGGCGCAATGCAGCCTGACCGGATGGCCGCAGAAGGCCTCGACCGCCTCCTCGACGCTCTGCTGCACGGACGGGCCGTTGAGCTGGCGCTGCCAACCCGAGAACGGCGTCCCATCGTACTCGATGACGAGCTTGTAGCGCGGCATCAGGCGACCTTCCTCATCCCTGCGCCGTCATCCCGGACAAGCGGCGAAGCCACGCCGATCCGGGATCCATGCCGGAGCATCGTCGATGAAGGTTCCGGCATGGATCCCGGGTCTTCGCTTCGCTGCGCCCGGGATGACGGCGTGGAGGATGAAATCATCGGTTCAGAGCTTGGCACCGGCTCCGAGCCGGGCGCCGCGCAGGAACTCGGCCCCGCTCATCGGCGCCTTGCCGGCGCGCTGGACCTGCAGCAGCTTCACCGCGCCGACGGCGCAGGCGACCGTGCCCTCATCGTCGAGCAGCGTACCGGGCTCGGCCGCGCCGCCGGCACGGGCGGTGCGCAGGATCTTGAGCCGCTCCGGCCCCTTGCCGAGATCAATCTCGGCGAAGGCGCCCGGGAAGGGCGAGAGGCCGCGCACGAGGTCATGGACCTGCTGGGCCGGCAGCGCCCAGCTCAGCTTCGCCTCGGCATTCGTGATCTTGCTGGCATAGGTGACGCCCTCTTCCGGCTGCGGCGTGAACTGCAGGCCGCCACGGCCGAGCGCCGCGAGCGCGCGCACCATCAGGTCGGCGCCGAGAGGACTCAATCTGTCGTGCAATTCGCCGGCCGTCATGTCAGGGCCGATCGCCAGCCTCTCGACCATGGCGACGGGGCCGGTGTCGAGACCGGCTTCCATCTTCATCACGCAGACGCCGCTCTCGGCATCGCCCGCCATGATCGCGCGCTGGATCGGGGCAGCGCCGCGCCAGCGCGGCAGCAGCGAGGCATGAAGGTTGAGGCAGCCGAGTTCGGGCAGATCGAGGATCGCCTGGGGCAGGATCATACCGTAGGCGACGACGACCGCGACATCGGCCTGATGCGAGGCGATGATCTCGGCCTGCTCCGGCGTCTTCAGCGTCTTGGGGGTGAAGACCGGAATGCCGAAGCGTTCGGCCGCGCGATGCACCGGCGAAGGCTTCAGTTCGAGGCCCCGCCCCGCCTGCGCCGGGGCGCGGGTGTAGCAGGAGACGACCTCATGCCCCTGGCCGACGATCTCGGTCAGCACCGGCACGGCGAAATCCGGCGTGCCCATGAAGATGACGCGCAAACTCATACGCTCGACCTTACCTAAAAACGAATGTCATCCCGGGCGACCGCAGGGAGACCCGGGATCCACGCCTGAGCGCTTCAGGCCAATGTTCAGGCATGGATCCCGGATCTCCGCTTCGCTGCGTCCGGGATGACCAATGCCAGTTCTCGAAGCTTACGCAGCCCGCTCGCGCTTGGCCGACTTGGCGAATTTCTTGGTGACGCGCTCGCGCTTCAGCCGCGAGAGATGGTCGATGAAGAGCACGCCGTTGAGATGGTCGATCTCGTGCTGCAGGCAGGTCGCCAGCAGGCCGTCGGCCGCGATCTCCTGCGTCTTGCCGTCGAGATCCATGTAGCGGACCTTGACCTCGGCCGGGCGCTCGACCTCCTCGTAATATTCGGGGATCGAGAGGCAGCCTTCCTCGTAAACGCTGAATTCCTCCGAAGACCAGATGATCTCCGGATTGATGAAGACCTGCGGCTTCTTCGGCTCGGGCTCCTCGCCCTCCTTCGCCTCCGGCTTCGACAGGTCGATCGTCACCACGCGCAGCGGCACGCCGATCTGGATCGCGGCGAGACCGATGCCGGGCGCGTCGTACATCGTCTCGAACATGTCCGCGACCAGCGTCCTGATCTCGGGCGTGACAGCCTCGACCGGCTTCGAGACGAGGCGAAGCTGGGCGTCGGGCAGGATGACGAGCGGGCGAACGGACATGGCATTCCAAGGAAAAAGAGCTGTTGAACCGGGGACATAAGCATTTGTGAGAGGACGGTCAAACTGTTCCGCTTTCGTTCGCCATTACCAGCCGAATCGGCTAGGCTCCCGTGCATGAACGAGATCGCCTTCACCCTGCTGGAACGCCCGGTGACCTGGGCCGAAGCCGCGCTCGGCTTCGGGGCGCTGAGTCTCGTCCTGCTGCTGATGGCGGTGATTGCCGGCTGGCGCGGCGGCAAGGCCCGCGCGATCGAAGCCGCGATGGCCACCGAGCGCGCCCGCGAGATGGACGACAAGGTCGCGGAGATGAACCGCCAGCAGGCGGAGCTCGCCGGCCGGATGCAGTCCATGGCCGAGATCCTCTCGACCCGGCAGGGCGATCTCGCACGGCTCGTCGCCGACCGGATGGACGGGCTGAGCCACAAGGTCGGGCAAGGGCTGGAACGGAACGTCCAGCAGACCACCGAGAGCCTCGGCAAGCTGCAGGAGCGGCTGGCGGTGATCGACAACGCCCAGAAGAACCTGACGGACCTGACATCCGAGGTCGTGACGCTCAGAGACGTGCTCGCCAACAAGCAGGCGCGCGGCGCCTATGGCCAGGGCCGGATGGAAGCGATCATCCGCGACGGCCTGCCCGCCGCCTTCTTCGCCTTCCAGCCGCAGCTCTCGAACGGGAAGCGGCCGGACTGCTTGGTCACCCTGCCCGGCGACGGACGCGGCCTCGTCATCGACGCCAAATTCCCGCTGGAGAGCTTCACGCTGCTGCGCGAGGCCCGTGGCGACGACGCCAGGAAGGCCGCCGGCCAGCGCGTGCGCAGCGATGTCGGCGTGCATGTGAAGGATATCGCCGAGCGCTATTTCCTGCCCGGCGAAACGCAGGACGTCGCACTGCTCTTCGTGCCCTCGGAATCGATCTATGCCGACCTGCACGAACATTTCGACGATGTCGTGCAGCGGGCGCACCGGGCCCGCATCATGATCGTCTCGCCCTCCCTGCTGGCCCTGGCGATCCAACTGATGCAGTCGCTGGTGCGCGATGCCCGGATGCGCGAGGAAGCGCAGGTGATCCAGAGCGAGGTTGGCAAGTTGCTCGACGACGTGCGCCGGCTCGGCGAGCGCGTCGACAAGCTCGACAATCATTTCCGGCAGGCACAGGACGATGTCGGCCAGATCAAGACCTCGGCCGGCAAGGTCACCAGCCGCGCCGAAAAGATCGGCGCGCTCGATTTCGACGACGAGAAGAGCGAGCCGAAGCTGCCCTTCGCCAAGGGGCTGGAGCTGAAGCGCGCGGCCGAATAGCGGCCGCCTGCCCCCTTCCGAGAGCGCCACCCATGGGGCGCATCAAGAAGAACACGCAACTATAACTAGAATTACAACCACTAGTTGAGGACGCAAAATTAATGCGCGCCAACCTCCCGCTTATCGTTAGAGCAACTTTAAGAGTTCTCTGAAAATTTGAGGGGAAATCGCAACCTGAATACAGTCGCCTGTCATGTTTCGAACCGGACGAGCCCGACGATTGCCTAGAAAATAGGCACCCCGAATACCCCCACCACTCTCCTCATCATCGCGGCCTCTCCCCGGAAAGTTCATCATGGCCTTGAGCATTAAGACCAAGCTGGCGAGCGCGCTCGTCGCGCTGACTCTCTGCGTCCTCGTCGTCGGCGCTTGCGGATTCCTAGCCCTTCGATCCGTCACACAGCGGGTCGACGAAGTTGTCCAGAACAACGTCATCCCGATGGAGCAGTTGCGCATCGTCAGCGACATGTACGCGGTCAACGTCGTCGACACGATCTGGAAGGCGCAGAGCAACCAGATCACCTGGACGAACGCGCTGAAGAGTGTCCAGGACGCTGTGAGCAATATCGACAAGGGCTGGAAGGCCTACCTGCCCACCATCACGGCCGCCGACGAAAAGCAGATTGCCGAACAGGCGACGGTGCTGATGAAGACCGGCGATGCCGCCGTTGCCAAGCTGATCGGCATTCTGAAGGAGCGTGACGAGAGCGCGCTGCGCATGTTCGCCACTGACGAGCTCTACAAGGCGATCGACCCGATCTCCGCCAAGCTCGGGGAGCTGACCTCGATGCAGCTCTCCCAGGCACGAGACCGGGGCATGGAAGCACAATCCATCGCCGGCTCCGCCACCATCCTGTTGCTGGTCATGGCCGGTGGCGCCTTGCTGGTCGCTGCCCTGGCGCTGGCCTTCGTCATCGGCGGCATCGTGCGCCCCCTTGCCGGCATGACCGACGCGATGAAGCGCCTGGCCGGCGGCGAGCAGGATGTCACGGTGCCCAGCATCGGCCGCCGCGACGAGATCGGCGACATGGCTGGAGCCCTGCAGATCTTCCAGGAGAATGCCGCCCGCGTCCGTGCATTGGAAGAGCAGGAGCGCATCGCTGCGGCCGCGCGTCTCGCCCGGGCGCAGTCGATGGAAGCGGTCGTCTCCGATGTCAGCGAGGTCGTTGCAGCGGCCGCGGCCGGTGATTTCTCGGCACGGCTCCAGATCGACGACGGCGACGAACAGATGCAGCGACTGGTCGCCGGCATCAACGAGATCAACCGCGTCGTCGACAGCGCCACGACCGAGTTCGCCGACATCCTCCAGGCGATCGCCGGCGGCGACCTGACGCGCCAGATCGGAACCGGCTACCGCGGCCGCTTCGCCGACCTGAAGGGCGCGATCAACGAGACGGTGGACCGCCTCTCGGCGACGGTCGCGACGATCCAGACAACCTCGGCCGATGTCGGTCTCGCCGCACGCGAGATCAGCATAGGTGCCGACGACCTGTCGAAGCGCACCGAGGAACAGGCCTCCTCGCTGGAGCAGACGGCCGCCACGACCGAAGAGCTCGCAGCCTCGGTCAAGGCCTCGGCCCAGGCTTCCCGTTCGGCGGCAACCGCTGCGGATGAGGCGGCGAGCGCTGCGCGGTCAGGCGGCACGATTGCCGGCCAGGCGGTCGATGCCATGGCCCGGATCGAGACGGCCTCGCAGAAGATCTCCGACATCATCCGGGTGATCGACGACATCGCCTTCCAGACCAACCTCTTGGCGCTCAACGCGGCGGTCGAGGCGGCGCGCGCCGGTGACGCCGGCAAGGGCTTCGCCGTCGTCGCCTCCGAGGTCCGGACACTGGCGCAGCGTTCCAGCGAAGCGGCAAAGGACATCTCCGAGCTGATCTCCTCGTCCAATGCCGAGGTCGGCGAGGGCGTGAAGCTGGTGCGCAGGGCCGGCGAAGCCCTGACGCAGATTCTCGCGGCCTCGCAGAAGGTCGCGGCGACGATCGCCGACATCTCGGCAGCCTCGGGCGAGCAGGCCAATGGCATCGACGAGATGAGCCAGGCGGTGGCGCATCTCGACGAGATGACCCAGCAGAACGCGGCCCTGTCCGAGCAGAGCGCCGCTTCCGCCAATTCGCTGTCCGGCCGGATCGAACAGCTCAACGCGCTGGTTGCGACCTTCAAGACCAATCAGGGCGGCGCTGCCGTGTCGCGCGTACCCGCCTCGATCAGCTCGGCTGCATCCGAACCGGATCGTTTGCGCCAGCTCGCCGAAGCAGCCTTCCACCAATCGCGGCGCCCCGCCGCAGCGAAGGCCGAGCCTGCCCCCGTCAAGCGCGCGGTCAATGCTCGCAACGGCAGCACCGGCTGGGAAGAGTTCTAGCCCCTCCTCCCATCCAATACTGTTTCAATGCGCCTCCTGACCCGTGTCAGGAGGCGTTGTTTTGCAGGGTCGCCGACAGCTCCGGCTTCACATTCAGCGTCTGGAAGACCACGCAATAGCGCTCGGTGAGCTTGAGCAGCGTGTCGAGCTTTTCCTGCGGCGCATCGGTCTCGACGTCGAAGAACAGGCGGATCGCCTTGAAACCGACCGCCGCGTCCTTGGCGACGCCGAGCGTGCCGCGGAAATCGAGATCGCCCTCGGCGCGGACCACGCCCTTCTTCAGTTCGATCTCCAACGCGGTCGCGACCGCCTTCAGCGTCACGCCGGCGCAGGCGACCAGCGCCTCCAGCAGCATGTCGCCGGAGCAGAGCTCGGCGCCGGAGCCGCCGGTGGCGGGATGCAGGCCAGCGAGCGCGATGGCGCGGCCGGTCTCGACCTTGCAGGCGATGTGCTGGTCGTCGAGTTCACCATGAGCCTTCAGCGTGATGATCGCCGCCTCGGGATTGGTGCGGTATTCGTCCTTGAGCGGGGCCTGCAAGGCGCGCAGCGCGGTGACGTCCATGATCATGATCCTCTTGAAGCGGCCCGCTGGCTTGTAGCGATTTCAGGCCGCTGCCTCCACCTCCGGCACGGCATGCCGGCTTTCCTTGTCGAGCGCCCGGCGCAACTCGCGGCGCAGGGTGACGAAGCCGACGGAGCCCTCCTCGCGCGGACGCGCCAGCAGGTTGTCGAGGCTGAAGGCAACCGGGCCCGGCTGCCGTGGCAGGACGAGGATGCGATCGGCCAGACGCAGAGCCTCCTCGACGGAGCCGGGGGCGATGACGACGGCAGGGCGCGCCTGCGTACAGAGTTCCGGCAGGAAGGCAGCGAGCCGGGCACGCGCCTCGGCATCGAGCGCGGCAAAAGGCTCGTCGATCAGCAGCAGGCGCGGCCTGACCAGCAGGAGGCGGGCGATGGCCAGCCGCAGCAGCCCCTCCGGCGAGAGCTCAGCCGGCCGCTGCTTTGCCTGCGCGGCAAGACCGAGGCGGACCAGCACATTGGCGATCAGCCCCTCGCGCTCAAACGGCGTCGCCTTCGGCAGGACGAAAGCGAGATTCTCCGTGAGATCGAGCCAGGCAAAGAAACGTGGCCGGGCGCAGAGCAGGCCGATCTCAGCCGTCGGCACCGCTCCCTCATCGGCTTGCAGGCTGGCGAAAGCGCGCAGCGCCCCCTTCCGCACCTCGGACGAACCGAGCAGGGCGACGATCTCGCCGGCGCGGGGGCGCGGCAGGACGTGTTCGGTAGAGCGGGAGACATCGTGAAGAGCGGCCGGCATCGCTGGCTCCATCCATAGACAAGGCGGAAGGAGCGCCGACGGCATCAGCCGTCCCGTCGTCCCGCGCTTTAGCTGCATTTGTTTCGCGCCCGCAAGCTGAGGCTCAAATCGGCGCGTGTCCTCTTCTAAGGTCCGAACGTCCGTTTTGTCAAACGACCCTCACCACCACATACCAGCGGTCTCGGCCGCCTTCTCCTGATGCGGAGCCTCGTCGCGCAAGGAGCGGTCGAGCGTGCGCAGGGCCTCGCGCTTCGTCGCCTCGAAGGCCGGCGAAAGCCGATCACGCGGGCGGGCGAGCGGGTTGTCGAGTTCGTCGAAGATGCGGCCGGGCTTGGGCTGCATCACGACGATGCGGTCGGCCAGCGTCACGGCTTCCTCGACGTCATGCGTGACCATGACCACGGTCGGGCGGCTTTCCTGCCAGAGCGCCAGCAGGTGGCCATGCAGACTCGTCCGCGTCGTGGCATCGAGCGCCGAGAAAGGCTCGTCCATCAGCAGAAGCTTAGGCCGTGTGACGAGGGCACGCGCGATCGCGACGCGCTGCTGCTGACCGCCGGAAAGCTCGCGCGGCCAGCGCTTCTCGTGACCGGCGAGGCCTACGCGGACGAGCGCGTTGGTCACCAGCCCGCCGCGCTCGGAGGCCGGCAGATGCGAGAGCCCGAAGCCGACATTCTCGGCGACACTAAGCCAGGGGAAGAGCCGCGGCTCCTGGAAGATGACGCCGACATCGGCGCGCGGCTCGGCGATCGCCTCGCCGTCGAGGCGGATGGCGCCCTCGCTCGGCCGGTCGAGACCCGCAACGAGGCGCAGCAAGGTGGTCTTGCCGCAGCCGGAACCGCCGAGCAGAGCGACGATCTCGCCACGCCCGACATCGAGCGTGATCGCCGAGAGGGCGCGTGTGCCGTCGGCATATGTCTTGGAGAGCCGGTCGAAACTCAGCACCGGGACGCCCCTCAAAGCTTGTCGCGCGCCGTATCCTGCCAGGTCAGGAACGGACGCGTGATGGCGACGAGCAGGCCGTCCGCCAGCTTGCCGAGCACGGCAAAGCTGATGATGGCCGCGATGATGGTATCGGGGCGGCCGAGCTGCTGGCCGTCCACGAGCAGGTAGCCCAGCCCCTCGCTCGCCCCCATGATCTCGGCCGCGACCACGAACATGAAGCCGAGGCCGAGCCCGGAGCGCAGGGCCGTGACCCAGGCCGGCAGGATCGCCGGCAGCAGGACGCGTCTGGTCATGGCGAGGCGCGAGAGGCGGAAGACGCGGCCAACCTCAACGATCTTGCGGTCGATGCCCTGGATCGCGGCGGCGACGCCGAGATAGACCGGAAAGAAGACGCCGACCGCGATCAGCGCCACCTTCGAGGCCTCGAAGATGCCGAGCCAGAGAATGAAGAGCGGTACCCAGGCGATCGAGGGGATCGCGCGCAGGGCCTGCAAGGTCGGATCGAGCAGGCTGCGAGCGACGGGCAGAGCGCCCGTCACCGCGCCGAGCACGGTCCCGGCAAGCGCGCCGAGGCCGAAGCCTGCGGCGACCCGCCAGAGCGTCGCGCCGGCATGGGTCAGAAGCTCGCCCGAGGCTGCAAGCCCCCAAAGCGTGCGGCCGACGACGCTGGGGGGCGGCATCAGGCGGCCATTGGCGATGCCGGCCGCGACGAGCCCTTCCCAGAGGATGGCCAGCACGACCGGCAGGACGAAGCCGGCGATCGCGAGCCGATAGGAACGGCGTGAAGCGGCGGGGCGCCGCTCCGGCTCATCCACGGCGGCTGCGATCTCCAGGACGCTCATCGCCTCGGACCTGCCGTCAGTTGGTGGCGGCGAAGCGCCGGTCGACCAAGCTGTCGACGGCGGCCTTCACATCGGTCGTGGCCGGCAGCACGCCCGCTTCCTTGAGCGCTAGGCCCGCGGCGGTGATCGTGTCGACCTGCGCCTGGCCGATCGCCGAATGGGTCAGCTCGGTGCGGGTGAGCTGGCGCTCGATCACCGGCTCGGACAGCTTGGTGTACTCGACCAGAACCTTCTTGAGTTCGGCCGGATTGGCACGCGCATAGGCCCGCGCTTCCTCGTAGGCGGCGAGAACCTTCTTCACCAGCGCCGGGTTCTCGTTGGCGAAGGCCTCGCGGACATTGAGGATGCCCCAGGTGTTGTCCTCGGCCTTGCGGTAGAACAGCTTGGCGCCGCTCTCGACCTCGGCGGCGGCCATCAACGGATCGAGCCCGGCCCAGGCATCGACATCGCCGCGCTCCAGTGCAAGGCGGCCATCGGCATGCTGGAGCAGGACGAGCTTGACGTCCTTCTCGGTCAGCTTGGCATCGGCCAGTGCCCGGACGAGAAAGATATGCGGATCGGTGCCGCGGGTGACGGCGACGCGCTTGCCTTTGAGATCGGCGACCTTGGTAATCTCGCTCTTGGCGCCGGTGACCAGCGCCGTCCATTCCGGCCGGGAATACACATAGATCGACTTGATCGGGTTGCCGTTGATCTTGCCGATCAGCGCGGCGGCGCCTGCCGTCGAACCGAAATCGATCGAGCCAGCATTGAGGAACTCGAGCGCCTTGTTCGATCCGGCGGACAGGACCCAGCGCACCTTGATGCCGTCGGCCTCGAGCGCCTTCTCGAGGATGCCGCGCTCCTTCAGCACGAGGCTGACGGGATTGTAGGTCGCGTAGTCGATCCGGATTTCCTTGGGCACTTGCGCAAAGACCGGCGCGGCGAGGCCGGCGGCGGCGACGAAAGCGAGCGCGAGGCGGCGGGTGATGCTGGTCATGGGGCTTATCCCTCTGGCGATGATGCGAGGGATCGGGACGGGTGGCGTCCGTTGCCCCACGCTTTAGCTGCACTTGTTTCGCGCCCGCAAGCTGGTGGCTCAAATCGGCGCGTATCCGACTTTTAGGTCCAATCGTTCTGCTTGTCAAACAACACGCGGCGTAGTGTTTTTTACTATAATTCACATTATTTGGCGTTTAAATTTCTCCTCTCACATGCCCGTTCCTCATGTTACGAGAGACGACGCCTGCTGGAACGGAGCTTTCGTGACCGCGCCTCCCGCCAAGCCTGCCCTGCCGCTCGCCGAGATGCTGCACAGCCCCGAGGCCGGGATCGCGCGGCTGCTCGAGACGATCAACCGGCGCGACAAGACGCGGATGCGGCAGGCCCTGATCGCGGGCTTGAGGCAGCTGCTGGATGAGGGCCATGCCTCGGCACGGGCGATCCTCGCGGGCCCGCGCGGCGGGCTTGCCTGCGCGCATCGGCTTTCGGCGGTGATGGATGCCGTGGTGCGCGGGCTGCACAGCGCCGCAGTCACCTATTTCTATCCAGCCGACAATCCATCGCAATCGGAACGCATCGCGGTGGTCGCCGTCGGCGGCTACGGGCGCGGCACGCTGGCGCCGGGCTCGGATGTCGACCTGCTCTTCCTGTTCCCGCACAAGCAGACGGCCTGGGGCGAGAGCGTGGTCGAATCCATGCTCTATCCGCTCTGGGACCTGAAGCTGAAGACCGGCCATTCGGTGCGTTCGATCGACGATTGCGTGCGCGAGGCCCGCGCCGACATGACGATCCGCACCGCGCTGCTGGAAGCCCGCTTCCTGGTGGGCGACCGCTCGCTCTTCGACGAGATGGTCCGCCGCTTCGATGCCGAGGTGGTCGAGGGCACGGCCCAGGCGTTCACCGAGGCCAAGCTCGCCGAGCGCGAACTCAGGGTGCAGCGGGCCGGCGCCTCGCGCTATCTGGTCGAGCCCAACGTCAAGGACGGCAAGGGTGGCTTGCGCGACCTCAACACGCTGTTCTGGATCGCCAAATACGCCTACCGCGTCCATGACGTACGCGACCTCGTCGAAGCCGGACTGTTCGACAAGCAGGAACTCCAGATGTTCCAGCGCTCCGAGGAATTCCTCTGGCGCACGCGTTGCTGGCTGCATTTCATCACCGGCCGGGCCGAGGAGCGCCTGTCCTTCGACCTGCAAAGGCAGGTCGCGGCGGAGGTCGGCTATGCCGGCCGCAGCGGACAGGCGCCGGTCGAGCGCTTCATGAAAGCGTACTTCCTGATCGCCAAGGATGTCGGCGACCTCACCGCTATCGTCTGCGCCGCGCTGGAAGCCCGCCAGCAGAAGCCGCGCGCCAGCCTGTCGAAGCTGCTCGGCACCTTCGCCAAGCGCAAGCGCGAGCGTTCACTCGGACACATCGACTTCAAGCTGACGAGCCAGCGCCTCGATGTGGTCGACGACAGCGCCTTCGAGCGCGATCCGGTCAACCTGCTCCGGCTCTACGCCATCGCCAGCCGCGAGGACCTCGCCATCCACCCGGATGCCAGCCGCCTCGTAACGCAGTCGCTCCGGCTGGTCACGCCGGGCCTGCGCAACGAGCCGGAGGCCAACCGCATCTTCCTGGAGATCCTGACCGGACGGCGCTCGCCGGAGGTGGTGCTCAGGCGCATGAACGAATCCGGCCTGCTCGGCCGCTTTGTCCCGGATTTCGGCCGCGTCGTCGCGATGATGCAGTTCAACATGTACCACCACTACACGGTGGACGAGCATCTGATCCGCGCCATGGGCGTACTGGCCGAGATCGATGCCGGCGGGCTGGAGGCCGAACATCCGCTCGCCAACGAGATCATGCCGACAATCGCCAACCGGCGGGCCCTCTATGTCGCGCTCTTCCTGCACGACATCGCCAAGGGCCGCCCCGAAGACCATTCGATCGCCGGCGCCCGGATCGCCCGCAAGCTCGGACCACGCTTCGGCCTGACCAGTGCACAGACGGAGACCGCCGCCTGGCTGGTCGAGCATCATCTCGACATGTCGACGGTGGCGCAAAGCCGCGACCTCGGCGACCCCAAGACGATCGAGAGCTTCGCCGCGACCGTCCAGACGCTGGAGCGGCTGAAGCTGCTGCTGATCCTCACCGTCGCCGACATCAAGGCCGTCGGACCCGGCGTCTGGAACGGCTGGAAGGGGCAGCTGCTGCGCACGCTCTACTACGAGACCGAGCTCGTGCTCACCGGCGGGCATTCGGCGGTCGAGCGCAAGGCGCGCGTGGCGATGAAGCAGGACGAATTGCGCCGGCGCCTCTCCGATTGGAGCGCCGGGGAGCGCGACGCCTATGTCGCCCGCCACTACCCGGCCTACTGGATCAAGGTCGATCCCGAGCAGCAGGAGAAGCATGCGCGCTTCCTGCACGAGGCGGAAGCTGCCGGGCGCACCACGGCGACCATCGTCGAAACCGACCAGTTCCGCGGCGTGACCGAACTCACCGTGCTCGCACCCGACCATCCGCGCCTGCTCGCCATCGTCACCGGCGCCTGCGCCGCCGCCGGCGGCAATATCGTCGATGCGCAGATCTTCACCACCAGCGACGGGCTCGTGCTCGACACGATCTCGGTCTCGCGCGCCTTCGACCGCGACGACGACGAGTTGCGCCGGGCCGAGCGCATCGCCGCCGCGATCGAGCGGGCGCTGAAGGGCGAGATCAAGATCGCCGATCTCGTCGCCCAGCGCCGCGCCCCGCCGCCGCGCGGCCAGACCTTCCAGGTCGAGCCCGAGGTCGTCATCGACAACGTGCTCTCGGCGCGCCACACGGTGCTGGAGGTTTCGGGCCTCGACCGGCCCGGCCTGCTCTACGATCTCACCACCGCGATCGGAAAGCTCAACCTCAACATCGCCTCGGCCCATATCGCGACCTTCGGCGAGAAGGCGGTCGACGTGTTCTACGTCACCGACCTGACCCATGCGAAAATCGTCTCGACCGGCCGGCAACTGACGATCCGCAAAGCCCTCATCGACGTGTTCAAGTTCGAAGCGGAGAAGCCGGCCGCAGCCAAGGCGAAAGTGCCGGCCCGCGCTTGATTTAAACGACCATAAGGCCGATATCCGGCACGAACGCGGCTGCACACCGGGATGACCGGCCAGGCCCTTGCAAGGGGCGGCGCAGCCAGCTCTTTAGTTGCCGCATTTTCTTCACGCGAACCGGTAGCCGCTTCGCTTGAAAATGCTGAGAAAGGGACGTGACGATAAAATGACGCAGAACCCTGCGACGGAAGACCCCAACCTCGAAGCCGGCGCGGACGCGCCCGAGCAGGCGGCAACCGCCGAGGCAGGCCTCGCGGCGCAGCTCGCCAAGCTCCAGGCCGAACGCGACGACCTCAAGGACAAGCTGCTCCGGACGCTCGCCGAGATGGAGAACCTGCGCCGCCGCACCGAGCGCGAGATCGCCGATGCCAAGGCCTATGCCGTGACCAGCTTCGCCCGCGACATGCTCGGCTCCTCCGACAATCTGCGCCGGGCGCTGGAAAGCCTGCCCGCCGACACCATGAAGACCGCCGATGCCGCGGTGAAGGCGTTGCACGAAGGCGTCGAGCTGACCGAGCGCGAACTGCTCAAGACTCTGGAGCGTCACGGCGTGCGCCAGATCGACCCGCAGGGCGAGAAGTTCGATCCCAACCTGCACCAGGCGATGTTCGAGGCCCCCGACGCAGCAATCGCCAAGGGGCTGGTCTCGAAGGTCGTGCAGACCGGCTACAAGATCGGCGAGCGCGTCCTACGCCCGGCGCTGGTCGGCGTCTCCGCCGGAGCCCCCAAGGCCCCGGACGCGCCCGCCGGCGAACCGACCCAGCACTGACCCCGTGTTCGAGGTCGCCGGCGTCGCCATCTTTGCGCTGACCGGCGCCCTCGTCGCCGCCCGCAAGGGCATGGACCCGTTCGGCTTCGTCCTGCTGGCGACCGTCACCGGCGTCGGCGGCGGCACTCTGCGCGATGTCCTGCTCGGGCACGGCATCTTCTGGGTGTGGGACCCGAGCGACGTCATCGCCTGTCTGATCGTCGCGCTTGGCGCCTGGCTGCTCGCCTATCTCAAGCCCGGCGTTCTGGAAGGCTGGGGCGGGCGCAAGCTGCTGATCTGGGCCGACGCAGCCGGCTTCTCGCTCTTCGCCGTGATCGGCACGTTGAAAGGGCTCGACGCCGCGGCGCCCGTGCTCTCGGCCGTCGCGCTCGGCGCGATGACCGCGACCTTCGGCGGCATCCTGCGCGACATTCTAGCCGGTGACCGGCCGATGCTGCTGTGGGGCCGTGACTTTTACGTCACCGCCGCAACGGCCGGCGCCGCCACGACAGCGGCGCTGACCGGGCTGGGTCTCTCCGCCGCGCTGGTGATGTTGGGAGGTTTCGTGGTCTGCTTCGGACTGCGGGCGGGCTCGTTGCTGTTCGGCTGGTCATTCCCGAGCCTGCCTCACAAGACGCCCGACTAAGCCTTCGGCTTCGTCACCCGCCGCAAGGTCAGATTGATCCGCCCGCCCTCCGGCAACAGCGTCGATGAGCCCGTCAGGATGCGGTCGATGCCGTGATAGGCCAACCGCGCCTCGCCGCCGAAGAGCAGCACGTCACCGGAGGCGAGCTTGAGCGACGTCGTCTTGCCGCTGCGCGTCGTGCCGCCAATGCGGAAGAGTGCGGCATCGCCGAGCGAGACCGACAGGACCGGGGCATCGAAATCCTGCTCGTCGCGATCCTGATGCAGGCCCATCTTGGCGCCGGCCGCGTAGAAATTGACGAGGCAGGCCTCGGGCGGATGCGGATAGCCGGCCAACTCCCGCCAGAGATCGAGCAGCGGCGCCGGCATGATCGGCCAGGGCTCGCCGGTTTCGGGATGCTCGGGCTGGTAGCGATACCCGTTGACGTCTGAGACCCAGCCGAGCGAGCCGCAATTGGTCATGCGAACCGAAAAGGGCGTGCCGCTCTTCGGCATGCGCGGCTGGAAGAACGGCGCCTTGCGCGCGACCGCACGCAACTCCGCGACAAGCGCCGCCTGCTCCTCCGGCGTCAGCTTGCCCGGCCAGTGGACGACGCCTGGCGCGACGGTGACCCGGGTCATGGTCAGAGCGCGTCGAGGCCGAGCACGTCGGCCATGGAATAGAGACCGGCCTTGCGTCCCCTGCCCCAGAGCGAGGCCTTGACCGCGCCTTGCGCGAAGAGGCTGCGATCCTCCGCGACATGGGCGAGCTCGAGCCGCTCGCCGCTGCCTGCGAAGATCACCTTGTGATCGCCGACGACCGTGCCGCCGCGCAGGGCAGCGAAGCCGATCGTACCGGGCTCGCGCGCGCCGGTGATGCCGTCGCGGCCGGCGACGCGCTGCTTTGCCAGATCAACCGCGCGGCCCTCGGCCGCCGCCTCGCCGAGAAGCACGGCGGTGCCGGAGGGCGCATCGACCTTCATGCGGTGATGCATCTCGACGATCTCGATGTCCCAGTCGGTGCCCAGCGTCGCTGCCACCTTGCGCACCAGCGCCGCAAGCAGGTTGACGCCAAGGCTCATATTGCCGGAGCGGATGATCGGCGTGCGCTTCGCCGCTTCGGCCAGTTCAGCCAGATGCCTGGGCTCAAGCCCGGTCGTGCCGACAACATGCAGGATGCCGGCATCGGCCGCGAGCTTGGCAAAGGCGACCGTCGCGTCCGGCGCCGTGAAATCGAGGACGCCATCGGCAGCCGCGAAGGCCGCCACGGCATCGCTCGTCACCTTGACGCCGGAGGCCGGCAGGCCGGCGAGGATGCCCGCGTCGTTGCCGAGCGCGGCAGAACCCGGGCGCTCGATCGCGGCTACAAGCGTGCAACCCTCGGCCTGATCGATGGCGCGGATCAGCATCCGGCCCATCCGCCCGGCGGCACCAACGACGACGAGACGCATATCACTCATGGAAGGCGGGCTCCGGGCTGGCATCTGCAGCGAAAGCAGATGCCTTCGCCAGTACCCCAATAGGCCGGGCTCCGCCAGCCGAACACCCGAAAGCCGCGCATAGCAAAACGGCCGGGTTGCCCCGGCCGTTTCGTATTCCTCATGCGATCGGCGCTCAGGCCGCCTGCTGGATGCCCGAGAGCTTCCAGGCGCCGCCGCGCTCGCGGACGAAGGTCCAGTACTCGCTGACCTCCTGGGTCTGCGTCGCGTTGCCGTCGACGACCTTGCCGGACTTGCGGTCATAGACCGCGTTGATCAGGCTGAAGCGCATCGCAACCGTCGCGTAATCGACATTCCCTTCCTTCCAAGCCTGCGACAGGTCGCCCTGTAGCAGCTTGACGTCGGAGACGCGGTCGACCACGCCGCGGCCGGCATTGTCGCTGAGATCCTCGTCGAAATAGCCGAACATCTCGGGTGTCGTCCGCTGGCGCAGGCCGGCCTCGTCCTCGTTGGAATAGGCGGTGTTGACCTCGCCGAGCAGGCGCTCGAAGGCGTTGAAATCCTCGCCCGTGAGTTCGAGCGGCTGCGGCTGCACGGCAGCAGCGGCGGCGCCGCCACCGAAACCGCCCATGCGAGCCATGGCAGGCTGCGACTGCGGAGCGTCATGACCCTGACGGGCATAGGGCGCACCCGCACCGGCGAGCTGCGGCTCGGAACGGCGGCGGAAGAAGCGGATGGCGAGCATGACGATGCCGACGATCAGGCCGATCTGCAGCAGGAAGCCGAGCATGCCGGCGAGCGAGGCCAGGCCGCTGAAGAAGCCCGAGCCCGAGAGCATGCCGAACAGGCCCGCGCCGAGCAGGCCGGCGCCGATGCCCATCATCATGTTGCGCGCGAAGGACGGGCGAGCGGCCTGCGCCGCGGCGCCGGCGGCCGCCGGTCCAGCCATCGACGGCGAAGCCGGCGAGGACGGAGCGGAGCGCTGGAAAGTCTGGGCGCCACCGGGCGTCGTATTCGTCGACGGCGGCGCGCTATTGGTGAACGACCCACGGCTGCCCGAGCTGCGGCCACCACCCGGACGGGCTTCGGCAACGAGCGGCACGAGCAACAGGGCCCCGGCGACCAGGGCGACGGCACGTCCACGACGGGCGAGCGAAATCAGAGACATTGTTCCTCCCGGAGCCCTCCATGGGCCCACTGCCGCCCAATATGGAGACAGGCCGCAGCCCACGCAAGGCCCCACCCGGCTAACAGACTGAAACTCCTGACTATTTCAAATCGGTGCATAATTATTCGTTGCGATCGGGTCGATATGGTAGTCTGGCGGACCGCCTCGTCCTGCGAGGCGTGGGAAGAGCGCCATGACCGGATCCGGACCGAGGCCTCACCGACACCGCCTGTTGAGCTGGATGCTGGCGCTCGCCGTGTTGTTCCTGCTGAGCGAGGCCGCAGCGGCCGGCGAGCCCGCGGTCGCGCTGGACAAGCCGCGCCTCGCCCAGGCGCCGGAGCCGCTCTGCTTCTGCTGGAACGATGGCCGCAAGATCGCCGAAGGTTCCAAGTCCTGCATCAGGACCACGCAGGGGCGACGCGTCGCGACCTGCGGGCGGGTGGTCAACATGATGTCCTGGGAAGTGACGGAAACAGCCTGCCCGGAAAGCTGAAACTCCGCGATCGGGAAACGGCCTTTCGGAAATGAAAACGCCGCCGGGACTTCTTCCCGGCGGCGTTGTTGTCATTGCTCTTGTGGTCCTAGCGACTTCGAGACTGACCCGCTGTCAGAACGCTCCCAGAACGATCGCCATCATGAAAACGAAGGCCGCACCCATGATCAATCGGTCGAGACGTAGCGTGACACTCATCACACCCTCCTGTGTCATTGACCTGTCGCGGAAGCTACCAGAACTGACGAAGGCCGCAAGAGGGCGGCATCGTGGCGACCCGAGGACGGAGGCTAGATCACCCTTAATCATCGGTTAAATCCTTGATTAGATTTGGGGATATTTCTGGCTGCGAAATTTGGTCGCGAGCCCTGTGCGACGCCGTGCCACAGCTTCGCCACGGTTCGACCAAGGGCCCCCGCCAACTGATCTTGCCGACATCTGCGACAACGTTCGCAACGGCTGCATCCGCCTCGGTTAAGGCCGGAAACGGCGCATTAAGGCGCGATTCACCACGGCGCCAAAGTTAATCCGCCTGTGGCGGCCTGGACGCAGTCGGTTGAGAAACCGTTCACCAGGCGCTTCGCATTTGAATGGTCATGCGACGCGCTCATCTCGCCCTCATCGCACTCGGCATCGTCGGCGCAACCGGCCTTGCGGGCTGCGGCAAGTTCCAGAAGCCCCAGCGCGCCGCCTGGCGCGACCAGGCGGAGGCCGCCTGCATGGCCTCGCGCGAGGTGCAGATCTCGTCCTATGTCAGCCTGCGCGGCAAAGCGATCGACGGGCCGGGGACCTGCGGCATGCAGCAGCCGCTCAAGGTCTCCGCCTTCTCGGGCGGCGGCATCGGGCTGACCAGTTCGGCCACCCTCTCCTGCCCCATCGTCGCGACCACCGACAAATGGCTGGCCGAGGTGGTGCAGCCGGCCGCGATGAACGTGCTCGGCGCCCAGGTCATCGAACTGCGGGCCGGCTCCTACTCCTGCCGGGCGATGAACAACGGCACGGGCACGTCGCGCACGTCGGAGCACGCCTTCGGCAACGCCGTCGACGTCTTCTCCTTCCGGCTCAACGACAACCGCGTCGTCACCGTCAAGGACGGCTGGCGCGGCTCGCCCGAGGAGCAGAACTTCCTGCGCGAGGTCTTCGTCGGTGCCTGCGAGCATTTCTCGACGGTGCTCGGCCCGGGTGCCGACCCCTTCCACTACGACCATTTCCATATCGACCTGGCCCGGCATTCGAAGGGCCGGCGCATCTGCAAGCCGGTGATCAAGTACACGCCGAACTACAACCTGCCGCCGCCGGACCCGACCCGGCCCTATTCGATGGCCCAGACACAGCCGCGCGGCGCGGCGCCGCCGGCCGGCACCGTGGTCGCGGGCGGCGGCTTGCTCCGCCAGCCGGGTGATGGGCTGCGGCCTCCCGGCGCGGTTCAGGGCGGCTATCCCGTCGCGAGCTATGCCCAGGGTCAGCCCCGGAGCCTCGATTCGCAACAGCGCTTCCTCGAGCAGTACGACGCGCGCCAGCGGCAGGGGCATTTCCAGCCGCAACCGCTCCCCAGCGAGAATCGCGGGCCGCTGACCCTGCCGGGCGCCGTGCCGCCGACGGAGGAGGCCGTTCTTGGCGACGAAGGTGGAACCGGTGTCGTCGACATCGAAGGTGAGGATCAGGCTCAGCCGATGATCACGCCGCAGCGCGACCCCTTCGCCTACAGCTCCGGACGAGTCCCGCCGCGGCGCTGAACAAGGTTCGCCGCTCTCGGGCGGCGAGCGGCTTTGCTCTCAGCGCGAGACCAGCACCTGCCGGCATTCCGGCGGCAAGGCGTCGAGCGACATCGGCGGCTTCGGCTTGGGTTTCGGACCGGGCTTGGGCTTCGGCGGATTGAAGATCGCGTTGTGCTGGCGCTCGATCCAGCCGCTGAGTTCCGCCCCGCAGCCATCGCCGAAATTCGGGGGCTCCTGCCCCTGGCAGCTCGCCATGCCGGCTGGGCAGGCCAGCCGGATATGGAAATGGTAGTTGTGGCCCCAGATCGGCCGCACCTTCTCCAGCCAGCCCTTATCGGCGCCGGCCTCGCGGCAGAGCGCGACCTTGAGCGCCGGGTTGACGAAGATGCGCTCGACCCCGGGCTCGGCCGCGACGGTGCGGATCAGCCTTGTATGGGCCGGGGTCCAGTTGCGGGGGTCGACGTCGCGCCAGTCGGAGCGGGCCATGTTGACCGCCGACATGTTCTCGCGCTGCTCGCGGTCGAGCCGCCCACGCGGCATCGGCATCAGCCAGACATCGGCATCGAGCCCGATCTGGTGCGAGGCATGGCCGGTCAGCATCGGCCCGCCGCGCGGCTGCGACATGTCGCCGACGAGAAGACCCGCCCAGCCCGTGATGCGCGGCACGTCGCGGGCGAGCTTCTCGAGATAGTCGACCAGAGCGGGGTGGCCCCAGTTGCGGTTGCGGTTGAGCCGCATGACCTGCCAGCTCGGCCCGTCGACCGGCAGCGCCTCGGCGCCGGCAAGGCAGCCGCGCGCATAGGAGCCGATGGCGCGGGCCTGCATGCTGGCCGGCTCGGTCTTCTGGCCGAAGAGCGAGCGGGCGGCATCGGGCCAGGCGGCGATATTGGCGGCGCGAGTCTTCGCCTCCTGATCCGCGGTCGACTGGGCCTGGCCGGCAACCGGCAAAAGGGCGAGCGGCGCCAGGACGGCCGCGATTCGGGAGAACTTGCGCATGGCCGGAGAATCGCCGCGCCGCGCCATGGTGGTCAAGCGCGATGGCTGGACAAGCCGCGCGGCGAATTGCAGCTTTGCGCGAGATGGCGACGCGATACGCGCCCTTCAGGGAGATGATCGATGACGACCTGGATCGACCGCCGCAGCATTCTTGCCGGCGCAGGCGCCCTTCTCGCAGCGCCGACGGCTGGCTTCGGTCAGCAGCCCTGGCCGCAGGGGCGCCTCCTCAAGCTCGTAGTGCCGTTTCCGCCGGCTGGCGCGACCGACGTTCTGGCCCGCCTCGTCGCCGACAAGCTCGGCCAGAGCTGGGGCACCAATATCGTGGTCGAGAACCGGCCGGGCGCCGGCGGCAATATCGGCACCGACGCGGTCGCCAAGGCCGAGCCGACCGGCGATACCTTCCTGATCGTCTCCGTGGGCATGGCGACCAACCAGTATCTCTACCAGAAGCTGACCTACGACCCCGCCAAGGACCTGACGCCGATCACCATGGTCGCGATGGTCCCCAATCTGCTGGTGGTCAACAAGTCAGTGCCGGCGAACAACGTCGCCGAGCTGATCGCCTATGCGAAGGCCAATCCCGGCAAGCTCACCTACGGCTCCTCCGGTATCGGCACATCGGTCCATCTCTGCGGCGAACTGTTCCAGAAGCTGACCGGCACGAAGATGGTGCATGTACCCTATCGCGGCACGGCGCAGGCGACGCAGGACCTGATCGGCGGGCGCATCGACCTGATCTTCGACAATATCCCGCAGGCGCTGCCGCATGTGCGCGCCGGCTCGATCCGCGGCTTCGGCATCACCACCGCAAAACGCTCGCCAACGGCGCCGGAATTCGCGCCGATCGCGGATACCGTACCGGGCTTCGACGTCTCCTCCTGGTTCGCGCTGTTTGCACCGGCGAAGACGCCGCCCGCGGTCATCGCCAAGATCCAGGCCGACACCAAGGCGGTGATCGCCGATCCGGCCGTGCGCGCGAAGATGGACGCGCTGGCGGCCGAGCCGGTGGGCAACAGCTCCGAAGAGCTCGGTGCCTTCCTGCAGGCGGAGATGAAGCGCTGGGGCGACCTGATCAAGGAGGTCGGGCTCAAGGTGGAGTGACCCGGCGCTCACGCTGCGGAACCGAGGGTTCGCGGCCAGCGTTTCCCGCTAGAGCATTTTTCGCGCGAAGTGGACACCGGTTCGCGTGAAAATGCTCTGGATTTAGCGAATGAACCGTCGGTCAGACTGCATGAGGCCGCCTGGCATCGAGGTCAGGTCGACGGATTCTCCTTCGGCCCGATTGGCATGAAAATCAGGAACGATTGTCCCAGACAGCCACCGCGGCCGCCAGATCCTCGAGCGCGACGCCGACCGATTTGAACAGCGTGATGCCGCCGCCCTCGACCGGCCCGGCGATCCGGCCATGGCAGAGATCGGCGAGCGTGCCCGCCACCTTGTCGGCACTGTAGCTACCCTCGGCGATGGCGACGGCGACATCGCCGCCCTCGTCGATCGCCTTGCTGGAATCGACGATCACGCGGGCCCGGTGCAGCGCGTCGGCATCGGCCTCGCGCATCTGCATGGTGAAGCCGCCGATCAGGTCGAGATGGGCCTCGCGCTTCAGCCAGTGACCGTGGATCAGCGGCTCGGTCGCGTTGGTCGCGCAGGAGATGATATCGGCCGTGCGGGCCTCGCCTTCGAGATCGGTGGTGGCACGGGCCTCGATGCCATCCTTCGCCAGCTCGGCGACGGTCGCCTCCGCGGCTTCAGGCCGCCGCGCCCAGACCGCGATCTCGGTCAGCGGGCGGACGGAGCGATGCGCCTTGATGATGAAGGGCGCGAGCGCGCCGGCCCCGACCATCAGCATGCGGCTGGATTCAGGGTTCGACATGTAGCGCGAGGCCAGCGCGGAGGCCGCCGCGGTGCGCCAGGTCGTCAGCCGGTTGCCGTCCATCACCGCGAGCGGCTTGCCGGTCGCGCCGTCCATCAGCAGATAGGCGCCCATCACGCCCGGCAGGTTGCGCTTGCCGTTGCCGAAGAAGACCGAGACGATCTTGGTGCCGATATAGGGATTGGCGACGTCCGGCCCACTCCAGGCCGGCATGGTCAGCAGGATGGCGTCGGTCTCGTCCGGACGCTGGATCGCGTACTGGCCGCGCTTGGGCGCAATCACTTCGCTGCGGAAGGCGTCGTCGAGGATGTCGATCAGGCCGGGATAGCTCAGGGCCGCATCGATCTCGGCCACGTCGAAAAGTCGCATCAATTCCGTCCGTTGGTCAGTGCCGGCAACGCGGAGTCCGGCACGGCCGAGCGCAGCGCCTGGGTTTCGGAGCGCAGCGCCTCCACCTCGCGGCGGTTGCGGCGCGCCGCCTTACGGTGCTTGCCCTGCGCGATCCACGAGGCCAGGCCGCCGACGAGCACGCCGACGGCGATCGCCGCCAGCACCACCGCGAAGAGCGGCAGCTCGATGGAGAACATGGGTAAGTCGCGGCTGAACGGGTCGAGCGAAACGCGCACCGCACCGCGATTGGCGACCGAGAACAATACGATCACCAGCGCGACGGGAACCAGCACCAGCGCCTTGAAGAAGGCCTTCATCACAATCTCCGTGCGGCTGCGGGACCTGCGGTCAATCCTTGCCGTTGAGGCGCAGCCGCAGCTCCTTGCCCGTCTTGAAGACGGGGACGAACTTCTCCTCGACCTCCACCGCATCACCGGTGCGGGGGTTGCGGCCGATGCGGGCCGAGCGGCCCTTGCGCGAGAAGGCGCCGAAGCCGCGCAGCTCCACCCGGTCGCCCCGCGCCAGAGCTTTCACGACCTCGTCCAGAATGGCCGAGACGATGTTCTCGATATCGCGCTGGTAGAGATGGGTGTTGCGGTCGGCGATCCGCTGAACGAGTTCGGATTTAATCATCGCTGGGGCATAACCATTTGTATCGAAATCACTTTTCAGCGGCAGGCTGCCAGAGCGCCAAGGGCGCGTCAAGCCGCAAGCCGACCGGCTGATCCGCAGCGCGCGCGATCGTCGCAGCGAGCGCATCGAGGCCGGCGCCGCGCGCCATCGCCTCGGCGAAGCTCCACAGGCCGTAGGAGGAGGATTCGCTGCGCCGGCGCCAGTCGCGGACCTTCAAATCCTTGGCGACGCTCTTCTCGCGCTCCATCCAGGCGATGGCCTCCGGCTCGCCGCCGATCTGGTCGACGAGCTTCAGGCTCACAGCCTGACGGCCGGAATGGACACGGCCGTCCGAGACCGTGGCGACCTCGCCCTCGGCAAGATGGCGGCGATCGCGCACCATGTCCTTGAACCAGGTGTAATTGTCGTTGACGACACGCTGGAGCGCCTCGCGCGCCTCGGGCGAGGTCGGCTCGAAGCCGCTCGGCGCCGCCTTCAGCGGGCTCGACTTGATCGACTCGACCTTGACGCCGACGGTGTCGAGCAGGTTCGAGACGTTCGGGAACTGGAAGAGCACGCCGATCGAGCCGACGAGCGAGGTCTGGCGGGCGACGATGCGGTCGGCGCCCATCGCGGCGATATAACCGCCGGAGGCCGCGACACCATCGACGACCGCGACCATCGGCTTCTTCGCGGCGAGCTTGCGCAGCGCGGTATGCAGCGCCTCGGAGCCCGAGGTGGTACCGCCGGGGCTGTCGACGCGAAGCACGACGGCGGAGACGGCCTTGCTGTCCTCGACCGACTTGATCAGATCAAGCGTGCGGCGATCGCCGGAGATGAAGCCCGAAATGGTGATGCGCGCGATATGGGCGCTCGACAGGCTGGCCGAGCCATCGCCCTTCCAGGCGAAGCCGCCGATCACCGCCGCGACGATCACGCCGAGCACGGCGAGCACGCGCCAGAGCGTCAGCTTGCGGCGCAGGCTGCGGCGGTCTGCTAGCAGATCGGCATCGGACGACATCGGGAGGCTCCTGCGGCTAGAGCCGGATCCGATCAGGTTGGCACAACCTGATCGGTGAATCCGTCTCTAACATATTGATGGAGAACGCGTGACCCGATCGGACAGCAATGCAATCCGATCAGCGTGGCTCCAGGTCCGTGATGTAGACCCGCCGCGCCGGGCGGGCAAGGCGTGCGACCTCGATCAGGCCGCGACCGAGGCGCGCGCCCGGTCGAGCGCGAGAAGCGCAAGGCCGCTGGCGACCGAGCGGAACGCGTCGCCGATATGCACCTTGCCGGCGCCGAAGCGACGGTCGAACAGGCTGCGCACGGCCGGGACGTAAGACGTGCCGCCGGTCATGAAGACCGCCTCGATGCGCTCGCCACCGAGCCCGGCCTCGGCCAGAGCACGATCGAGCGCGGCTTCGATGGCGCCGACATCGTCGGCGATCCAGCGCTCGAAATCGGCGCGGCGGATCGGCTTCTCGATGATGACGCCCATCTGGCTGAAGCTCAGCGTCGTCTCCTCCTTGCCGGAGAGCGCGACCTTGGCGGCGGAGACGGCACGATAGAGCTCGTAGCCGAGATCGTATTCGATGACCGTGAGCAGGTCCTCGAGCTTGCCGGGCTCGACAGCCTCGCGGATCAGAGCGTTGAGCTCGGCCATGGTCTCGCGGCTCTTCATCAGCGAGAGCTTGTGCCATTGCGCGAAGGCGGCGTGGTAATGGGCGGGCACCGGCAGCAGCTTGCCGAAGGAGCGGTAATCCGTGCCCTTGCCGAGCGCCGGCGAAACGGCATGTTCGATGATGCGGTAGTCGAAGGTGTCACCGGCGACGCCGACACCGGCATGGGACAGCGGGATCGCCTCCAGCCCGCCATTGCTGCCTGGCTCGAAGCGCATCACCGAGAAGTCGCTGGTGCCGCCGCCGAAATCGGCGACCAGCATGGTCTGCGGCGTCTTCAGGTCGCGCGCGTACCAGTAGGCGGCGCCGAGCGGCTCATAGGCGAAATCGACCTGCTTCATGCCGGCCTTGCCATACGAGCCCTTCAGGCGGCCGACTGCCAGCTCCTCGTCAGGACGTTCGCCGGCGAAGACGACCGGACGGCCGGAGACCAGCGGCAAGGCGTCATGGCCGGGCAGGTCCGCCGTGAGATCGGACAAGAAGACGCCGATCAGGTCCTCAAGCTGGAAGAGCTTGCCGAAAAGCCGGGTCTCCTGGAAGGCGCGGCTGGACAGGTGGGTCTTGAGCGATTGCAGGAAGCGGTGCTCAGTCGTCATCCCTAAGGCCATGTCGAGCGCATCGGGACCGCTGACATGGGTGATACGGGTCTCAGGGGGACGCCCCTCGCGCCAGAACATCAGCGCGGAGCGATAGGCATCGACCGCGCCCTGCTTGGTGGCGAAGGAGCGCGTCATGACCGATCCGTCCGGCCCCGCCAGCGCGACGACGCTGTTGGTGGTGCCGAAGTCGATGCCGATGGCGGCGGGGGTCATGGCGAGCTCCTCTGGTGCGTCATGTCCAAATTGTCATTCCGGGGCTTCGCGTCAGCGAAGAACCCGGAATGACAACGTGGTTTCGAAACAAAAGCCCGCGCGGATCGCTCCGCGCGGGCTGGCTTGGATGTCCGGCCGCTTTCGCGGCCGAAATCTCACTTCTTGTCGGTGGCCTTCTTGAGCGCAGCGCCCAGGATGTCGCCGAGCGAGGCGCCGGAATCGGCGGAGCCGTACTGGGCCATCGCTTCCTTCTCCTCGGCCATCTCGAGAGCCTTGACCGAGACCTGGATCTTGCGGGCCTTCTTGTCGAAGAGCACGACGCGGGCGTCGATGCGCTCGCCGGCCGCGAAGCGCTCGGGGCGCTGCTCGGAGCGATCGCGAGCCAGCTCGGCGCGCTTGATGAAGGTCATCATGTCGGTGTCGGCGATCTTCACGTCGAGACCCGACTCCTTCACCTCGACCACCTCACAGGTGACGATCTGACCCTTCTTGAACTCGCCGGCATCCACGAAGGGATCGCCGCCGAGCTGCTTCAGGCCGAGCGAGATGCGCTCCTTCTCGACGTCCACATCGAGAACGACGGCCTGCAGGACGTCGCCCTTCTTGTATTCCTCGATGACCTGCTCGCCCGGACGGTTCCAGTCGAGATCCGAGAGATGGATCATGCCGTCGATATCGCCTTCGAGACCCAGGAACAGGCCGAACTCGGTCTTGTTCTTGACCTCGCCCTCGACCGTCGAGCCCGACGGGTGCTGCTCCGCGAAGAGCTCCCACGGGTTGCGCAGGGTCTGCTTGAGGCCGAGCGAGATGCGGCGCTTGACCGGATCGACCTCGAGGATCGCGACGTCGACTTCCTGCGAGGTCGAGACGATCTTGCCGGGGTGGACGTTCTTCTTGGTCCAGGACATCTCGGAGACGTGGATCAGGCCTTCGATGCCCGGCTCCACTTCGACGAACGCGCCATAGTCCGTGATGTTGGTCACGCGGCCCTTGAGACGGGTGCCGACCGGGTAACGCTCGGCGATGCCATCCCACGGATCGGCCAGCAGCTGCTTGATGCCGAGCGAGATGCGGTGCGTGTCCTGGTTGATCTTGATGATCTTGACCTTGACCGTCTGGCCGATGGTCACGACCTCGGACGGGTGGTTCACGCGGCGCCACGCCATGTCGGTGACGTGCAGCAGGCCGTCGATGCCGCCGAGGTCAACGAACGCACCGTATTCGGTGATGTTCTTGACGACGCCGTCGATGACCTGGCCCTCTTCGAGCGAAGCCACGAGCTCGGAACGAGCCTCGGCGCGGGTCTCTTCGAGGACGGTGCGGCGCGACACGACGATGTTGCCGCGGCGGCGATCCATCTTGAGGATCTCGAAAGGCTGCGGCTGGCCCATCAGCGGGCCGACGTCGCGGATCGGGCGGATGTCGACCTGCGAGCGCGGCAGGAAGGCCACGGCGCCGTCGAGATCGACGGTGTAGCCGCCCTTGACGGTGTTGAAGATCATGCCGGTGACCTTCTCGCGGGCCTCGAAGGCCTTCTCGAGCTTGACCCAGCTCTCTTCGCGGCGAGCCTTGTCGCGCGAGATGACGGCTTCGCCGAGCGCGTTCTCGATCCGGTCCAGATAGACCTCGACCTCGTCGCCGACATTCAGTTCCTGCTCACGGCCGGGGCCGGTGAATTCCTTGAGCGCAACGCGACCTTCGGTCTTCAGACCGACGTCGATGATCGCCATATCCTTCTCGATGGCGACGACCTTGCCCTTGATGACGGAGCCTTCGAGGGCCTCGTTCCGGGTGAAGGACTCTTCGAGCAGGGCGGCGAAATCCTCGCGACCCGCGCTGTAGCTTTCAACTGCAGACATGTAATCTCCTGGGAGCCGGCCGCGTATCCCGCGGATGTCCGGCTTAGGCGCCGTGGTTGGTGCTGCGTTCCGGATCGCGGCCGTCGGCACCTCCTCTCGGAGGTATCCGCCTCCCCGTCAGACGGGGCCAGCGGAGGCGCCAGGACCAGCGGCTCGATCCGTATCCGGCGGGCGCGCTTCCAACACGAAACGGGAGCAGGCCTTGAAGACCGCCCCCGGCGCATGATTGATCACGGCCCTTCGGACAGGGGCGATGTAATGCAAACGGGCCATCAGGGCAAGGCCGAAGCCCTGACAGGGACGCCGATACCGCCTCTTTTCCCTGCCCCCAAGGACGTCGTACGCCACGGGCATCCTCTATTCGAGGGAGCCGACGCCGGCCGACATCGCGTAGCTTCCCCGACTTCGCGCTTCGTGCAAGGCTGCGGCCGGATTTTGTCCACGTTTTGGGAGGGGTGCCATGGGCTGGGCCATTCTGGGGCTGATCGTCGTCCTCGTCGTCTATCTGATCATGACCTATAACGGGCTCGTCGCGATGCGGCAGCGCGTGAACCAGGCCTTCGCGGATATCGACGTCCAGCTCAAGCAGCGCCACGACCTGATCCCGAATCTCGTCGAGACGGTGAAGGGCTATGCAACGCACGAGAAATCGACGCTCGACGCGGTGATCGCCGCCCGCAATGCGGCGCAGGGCGCGACCGGTGTCCATGACAAGGCCGCGGCCGAGCAGCAGCTTTCCGGCGCGGTCGGCCGGCTTCTGGCGCTGGGCGAGGCCTATCCCGATCTCAAGGCCAGCGCCAATTTCCAGCAGCTCCAGGTCGATCTCGGCAATGTCGAGGACAAGCTCGCAGCCGCGCGGCGCTTCTTCAACAATGCGGTCAGCGAGTTCAACGCCGCGATCCAGGCCTTCCCGGCCGTGCTGTTCGCACCGCAGATGGGCTTCTCCCAGCGGGAATTCTTCGATGTCGGCGAGCAGACGCGCGCCCAGATCGAAGTCGCACCCAGCGTGAAGTTCTGACGGCAGAAGAGCATTCTAGCTTTTACTTTTGCATCAGGTCCTTCCGAAAAGTGGCATCCACTTTTCGGCCCGATGCCAAGCAGGCGGAGCGGCTGCAATGGCCGAGGCCTTCGGGCTCTACACCCACCAGCGCAACAACCGGATCAGGTCGAACCTCCTGATCGCCGGGCTCTTCCTGCTGGTCTATCTCACCGCCTGGGGCCTGCTGCTCGTCGCTTTCGGCTATGGCGGCGTGCCGCGGGGGCGCACCGCCTTCGGCGAGGCCGGCCGCGTATTCCGCTCCTGGTTCCCTTTCATCACGGCGGCGGCGATGCTCTGGGTCTTCATCGGCTTCCGCATGAATGTCGCGATGATCAACGCGGTCACGGGGTCGAAAGGCCTGGCGCGCGAGGACAATCCCAAGCTCTACCGGATGCTGGAAAACCTCTGCATCTCGCGCGGCTTGGCCGTGCCGAAGCTCGCCATCGTCGAGAGCGAGGCGCTGAACGCCTTCGCCAGTGGCGTCAACGACCAGCAGTTCACGGTCAGCGTCACCACCGGCCTCCTGGCCCAGCTCAACGATGCCGAGGTCGAGGCCGTTCTGGCCCATGAACTGACCCATATCCGCAACGGCGACGTCCGCCTGATGGTGATCGCGGTGGTGATCGCCGGCATCGTCTCCTTCGTCGGCGAGATTGTCTTCCGCGGCTTCGGCCGCAGCCGGGTCAGAGTCTCGTCCGATGATGCCAAGAAGGGCAACGGGCTCGCCATCATCGTCGGCATCGCGGTGATCGCGATCTCCTGGTTCCTGGCGGTGCTGATCCGGCTGTCGCTGTCGCGCTCGCGCGAATATCTCGCCGATGCCGGCGCCGTCGAACTGACCAAGAACCCGGATGCGATGATCTCCGCCCTGCTCAAGATCTCCGGCCGGGCCGATATCGAGGGCGTGCCGTCCGGCGTGATGGACATGTGCTTCGAGAACGATCCGGACGATTTCGCCGACCTGTTCTCGACCCATCCTTCCGTCACCAAACGCGTGCAGGCGCTGATCGAGACCGCCGGCGGGCGCATGCCGGCCATGCCGCCCCACCCGCCGAAGATCGGCGAGCGGCAGGACCTGCCGACGATGGTCGAGGAGACCGCGACGCGTGGGCCTTGGGCACGGCCGCCGCAAGCGCCCGGTCAAGGCTGATCACGTGACGAGCTTCGCCGGATCGATCTCGAAGACCAGCGGATAGAAGGTGCTCCAGCGGTTCCAGCGCTGCGTGCCGGCTTCACCGACCGCCCAGAGCTTGCCATCCGGTGCGAGACCGAGATCCTCGATGCCGCCGGGCGCAGGATAGCGCGCCAGAGTAGCGCCGGTCGCGGGATCGAGCCGCGACAGGAAGGCCGGCCGGTTGCCGGAGCTCTGCGCAATCCAGATCTTGCCTGCTTTGTCGAAGGTCGCGCCTTGCGCGAAGAGCGGCAGCGGCAGAGTGACCCGGCTGTCGGCGAGCCCGATCGGCGCCTCACTGCTGGCCAGAATGCGATCGATCGGGACCGCATGCAGGTTCGGCGCGCCTTCACGGCGATAGGGGCCGAACCAGAGCGCATCGCCAGAGGCCGTCAGGAAGGACGGACCCATCGCCTTGTCGACGCGTGTCTCCTTGAGCGGAACGCATTCGCCGGCGCGGCAAGATTCCTTGAAATCGAGCGCGAGCAGCCGGCCGGAATTGGCGACAAACAATGTACCGCGGAGATTGGCGAGGCCGCCGGGATGGCCGTAGGTCGCCGGCAGCGCGAAGCTGCCGAGCAGACGCCCGCCCGCCCGCGCGAGCCGGAACACCCGCGCCGGACCATTGTCCTGCTCGCGCTCGGTGCTGCGGTAGGCGGCGATGAGGATTTCGTCGCCGAAGACGGTGAGGCCCTGCGGGACATAGCCCTCGTTGAGACCGGGTGACCAGTAGCGGCGGCCGATCGCCGCAGCGTTCGGCACCGCGGTCAATTCGCGGCTGTCATAGGCCGGCGCCTCGCCGGGCAAGGCGGGGCGCGCCCGCGCGGCCGAGGCCAGACACAAGCCGGCTCCCGCCATCAGCATACGGCGCCGGTTCAGGATCATGGCTTCAACGTCCGTCCGTCGCCCATTCCAGGGCTTCCTCCAGGCGATCGTCGCCCCAGAAGAGTTCGCCGTCGCCCGCCACGAAGAACGGTGCGCCGAAGATGCCGATCGACTTGGCGTACTCGATCTCGGCCTTGAGGCGGCCCTTGACCTCCTCGCTGCGCGAGAGCGGCAGCGCGACATTGGGATCGCTGCCCGCCTCCTTCAACGCGGCGCTCAGCACCGCCTCTTCCGCCATGTTGCGGCCCTCGCAGAAATGCGCCCGGAACAGCGCCTTCGAGAAAGCCGGAGTCCAGCCACCGTCGCGGCCAGCCAGTGCCAGCCGGGCGGCCGCCAGCGAATTCTGGGGAAAATTGTCGGGCTTGACGATCGCGACGCCCTGCCGCCGCCCGCGCCGCGCCGTGTCGCGCCACATGTAGCGGCCCTTGCTGGGATAGAGCGCGAAGGGCGAGGTGTTCCAGCCCTGAGCCGCGAAGATCGGCCCGAGCAGGAAGGGGCGCCAGCGCAGGGCGACGCCGGCGTCCTCGGCCAGCTTCTCGATTCTGAGGGCACTCAGGCAGGAATAGGGCGACGCGAACTCATACCAGAAGTCCAGAACGGGACGATTCGGCATTCAGCCTCCGAACAGGTCGTCATGTCGTGTCGCGCCCGATCGAGCCTGCGCTCTTCGTAACGCGACCGCAAGCGCCGCGGATCGGCGCCTGTGGAATGGAGGGACGACGCGTTCACCCGCGCCCATCCATCAGCGGACGACGCGGGATCGATCAGAAGGTTCCGATTGCTTCGCCCCGAGCGCTGGGATAGTGCGCCATTGCGTCCGAAACGCGGCCCATGGGGGCTGCCAGAAGGAAATTGAACAGATGGCTGACAGCAGCGTGAAAAAGGTCGTCCTCGCCTATTCCGGCGGTCTCGACACCTCGATCATCCTCAAATGGCTGCAGACCACCTATCGATGCGAGGTCGTGACCTTCACCGCCGATCTCGGCCAGGGCGAGGAACTCGGGCCGGCGCGCGACAAGGCGCTGCTGCTCGGCATCAAGCCGGAGAACATCTTCATCGAGGACCTGCGCGAGGAGTTCGTGCGCGACTACGTCTTCCCGATGTTCCGCGCGAATGCCGCCTATGAGGGCGTCTACCTGCTGGGTACCTCGATCGCGCGCCCGCTGATCGCCAAGAAGCTGATCGAGATCGCCGAGAAGACCGGCGCCGACGCCGTCTCCCATGGCGCGACCGGCAAGGGCAACGACCAGGTCCGTTTCGAGCTCACCGCCTATGCGCTGAAGCCCGACGTCGTCGTGATCGCGCCCTGGCGCGAATGGGACCTGCGCTCGCGCGAGCAGCTCATCGCCTTCGCCGAGCAGCACCAGATCCCGATCGCCAAGAACAAGCGCGGCGAGGCGCCCTTCTCCGTCGACGCCAACCTGCTGCATGCCTCCTCGGAAGGCCGCGTGCTGGAGGACCCGGCGGTCGAGGTGCCCGACTACGTCTATTCGCGCACGATCTCGCCGGAAGACGCGCCGGACAAGCCGACCATCGTCACGGTCTCCTTCGAGAAGGGCGACGCGGTCGCGATCGACGGCGAGAAGCTCTCGCCTGCGACGCTGCTCGCCAAGCTCAACGACCTCGGCCGCGACAACGGCATCGGCCGGCTCGACCTCGTCGAGAACCGCTTCGTCGGCATGAAGTCGCGCGGCATGTACGAGACGCCCGGCGGCACGATCCTGCATGCGGCCCATCGCGCCATCGAGTCGATCACGCTCGACCGCGGCGCGGCGCATCTCAAGGATCAGATCATGCCGCAATATGCCGAGCTGATCTATAACGGCTTCTGGTTCTCGCCGGAGCGCGAGATGCTGCAGGCCCTGATCGACAAGAGCCAGGAGTTCGTCACCGGCGACGTGCGCCTCAAGCTCTACAAGGGCGGTGTCCATGTCATCGGCCGGTCGAGCGACTACTCGCTCTACGACCAGGACCTCGTCACCTTCGAGGAAGGCGCGGTTGCCTACGACCATCGCGACGCGGCGGGCTTCATCAAGCTCAACGCGCTGCGCCTGCGTACGCTCGGCCAGCGGAAGAAGAAGCTGGGGCTCTGAGGCCCGATACCGCGGGACGCCTAGCGCCCTGCTGCACAGCCCCGCGTGTCATCCCGCACGCGTTGCAGCACGAAGTGCTGCGGCGCAGATGCGGGATCGTCCCCCGATAAGAACTCCTATCACCCGGCGAGGTCCGTCCACGCCGGGTTTTCCTTTTCGATCAGCGCGATTTTCCAGGCGCGGCGCCACTTCTTCAGGACTTTCTCCCTCTAGATCGCCTGGTTCGGCTCGTCGAAGGTCTCGACGTAGACGAGCCGGTCGATGTTGTACCTGGCCGCATGGCCCTGGATCGCGTGGCTCTTGTACTCGGCGATCCGGCGCTCGAGGTCGTTGGTGATGCCGATGTAGAGCGGACCGTCTTTGCGTGCCGCGAGGATGTAGACGGCGTAGATGCGGGTGGTCATGCAGGCCTCGCGGTGAGCGCGAGACGGCACCCTACCCGGCACACGGTCCCGTGTCTGCGCAGCGGCACTTCGCGCCGCAGCGCGCACGGGATGACACACTTCAAAAGCGCCGCTTCATGAACCGGCGACGCGCTCGCGCGTTCAGCACTCACCGATCAACCTGAGTGCTCCCAGCATGCTTCGCTTCCTCGCCCCCGCCCTGATCTCCGCCGCCCTCTGCGCGCCCGTCGCGGCGCTTGCCCAGGAAGTCCCACCGAAAAGCGAGAAGCCGGCGACGCCCGAGATCGCGACCTGCAAAGCGGCCGCGCTGCAGACGCTCCATGCCAGGGAGCCGGAGATCAAGGACATCTATATCGACGAGGACGCCGCCACGGTCGCAGTGTCGGAATCGAAGATCGAGGATATCCCGGTCACGCGCATCGTCATGAGCGAGGCCTATCTGCGAACCGACCGCTCGGACAAGCCGCGCCGCTTCCTCTGCCTGCTCGGCGACAAGAACAAGGTGCTGCTGACCTTCTTCACCGCACGCTGAAGCCCGTGAGCAAGCAAAAGGGCCGCGTGGCGGCCCCGTAGCCCATCATCGAAGCGAAGGCGCCCTCAGCCGCTGTCGACGACCCGGGTCGCGGGTCGATCGTGGCCATCCGCCAGCTCCTCGTGCCAGCGGCCGTTCTGGTCCTGATAGACGATCCCGTCGGTGGCCCCCGCTACTGTCTGACGGGCGGCGGCGCGGGTTGCCGCCTTCAGCGCCGCGTCATGTGTCGGAAAGGTTTCCGACAAGGCCCCGCCTGCCCTGTAGGCCCAGCCACCGTCGTGCTCGACCACTTCGTATTTGACCATGACCATCGCGCGTCCTCCTTTCGCTCGAAGGAAACCGCGCCCCGGCCATGGGGTTCCGGCTAGTCGCCGTTGCCGCTATCGGCCGCGCGCAGCGAATCCAGTACCGGCATCGAGGTGATGTGATAGCCGGCATCGACATGGTGGATGTCGCCGGTGACACCGCCGGAGAGATCCGAGAGGTAATAGAGCGCCGAGCCGCCGATCTCTTCAAGCGAAACCGACTTGCGCAGCGGCGAATTGGCACGCTGCCAGGACAGCATGGCGCGCGCATCGGAGATGCCGGCGCCGGCCAGGGTCCGCACCGGCCCGGGCGAAAGCGCGTTCACGCGGATGCCGCGCGGGCCGTAATCGCCGGCCAGATAGCGCACGCTCGCCTCCAGCGCCGCCTTGGCGACACCCATCACGTTGTAGTTCGGCATGATCCGGGTCGAGCCGCCATAGGTCAGCGTGATCATGCTGCCGCCGTTCGGCATGCGGTCCGCCGCACGCCTGGCGATCTCGGTGAAGGAGAAGCAGGAGATCACCATGGTTCGCGAGAAATTCTCGCGGCTGGTGTCGGCATAGAGCCCCTTAAGCTCGTTCTTGTCGGAGAAGCCGATGGCATGGACGATGAAGTCGAGCGTATTGCGCTCGGGATCGCCGCCCCAGGCCTCGTCCAGCGTCGCGAAGGCGGCATCGACCGAGGCGGTGTCCTCGACATCGCAGGGTACGACCAGTGTCGAGCCGATGCTCTCCGCGAGCGGCCGGACGCGCTTGCCGAGCGCGTCGCCCTGATAGGTGAAGGCGATCTCGGCGCCATGGGCGTGAAGGGTGCGGGCAATGCCCCAGGCAATCGAATTCTGATTGGCGACGCCCATGATGAGGCCGCGCTTGTTGTGCATCAGCGGGAGCATGGCAAACTCGGAAGGGGCTTCAGGAACTGGTCCGAAGACGGGAAACGGAGGAAAGTCGGCGGGGCAGGTCGGTCGAACTTTGAACGGCGTATCATCATCGCCGGGCCGTTGCCGGCACCGGCAGGTCTTGGACTAGTCGGTCTTGGTGATCGCGGCAGCGGCGGCCTTCGAAGTCGAGACCGGCACGATCTCGAAACGCACGAGGTCGTTCCATTGCAGGACCCATTCCTGCAGCAGGGCGACGTCATCGCATTCCATGATCTGGAAGCAGCGGCCGAGATCGGCCGAGACCCAGCTCTCGACATAGCGTACGCCTGCCGGAGCCATCCGCCCGCTATGCTGGAAGCGGGCGTAGACATCCTTCACGCGGGCCTGATCGAAATGCTCGATCACCATGAAGAGCATGGCGCTCTCAGACCTCCAGGCGCTTCATCACGATGGTGGCGTTGGTGCCGCCGAAACCGAAGGAATTCGAGAGCACGGTGCCGAGGCCCGCATTGTCGATGCGCTTGCGCACGATCGGCATGTCGGCGAACGCCGGATCGAGCTCGTCGATATGGGCGCTCTCGCAGATGAAATCGTTGTTGAGCATCAGCAGCGAGTAGATCGCCTCCTGCACGCCGGTGGCGCCGAGCGAATGCCCGGTCAGCGACTTCGTCGCCGAGATCGGCGGCGCCTTGTCGCCGGCGCCGAAGACCTCGCGGATCGCCTCGATTTCCTTGCCGTCGCCGACCGGGGTCGAGGTGCCGTGCGGGTTGATGTAGTCGACCTTGCTCTTCACGCCTTCAAGCGCCATGCGCATGCACCGCACCGCACCCTCGCCCGACGGAGCCACCATGTCGTAACCGTCCGAGGTCGCGCCATAGCCGACGATCTCGCCATAGATCTTGGCGCCGCGCGCCTTGGCGTGCTCGAGCTCTTCCAGCACGACGACGCCGGCGCCGCCGGCGATGACGAAGCCGTCGCGGGCGACGTCATAGGCGCGCGAGGCGCGGGCCGGCGTGCCGTTGAAGTCCGAGGACATCGCGCCCATGGCATCGAAGAGCACGGAGAGCGTCCAGTCCAATTCCTCGCAGCCGCCGGCGAAGATCACGTCCTGCTTGCCCCACTGGATCAGCTCATAAGCGTTGCCGATGCAGTGGTTCGAAGTCGCGCAGGCCGAGGAGATCGAATAATTGACGCCCTTGATCTTGAACCAGGTCGCCAGCGTCGCCGAAGCGGTCGAGGACATGCCCTTGGGCACGGCGAAGGGGCCGACCTTCTTCGAGGAGCCGCTCTCGCGGGCCTTGTCATAGGCGTCGATCAGGGCGCGGGTCGAGGGACCGCCGGAGCCCATGATGATGCCGGTGCGCTCATTGCTGATCTCGGCCGGCTCAAGTCCGGCATCGACGATCGCCTGCTCCATCGCGACCTGGTTCCAGGCCGAACCGCCGCCATGGAAGCGCATGGCGCGCCGGTCGAGCACCGTCGCGGGGTCGAGCGTCGGCACGCCCGCGACCTGGCTGCGGAAGCCGTGCTCGGCGAATTCGGCGACATGGGAGATGCCCGATTTCGCCGCATGCAGCGAGGCCAGGACCTCCTGCGTGTTGTTGCCGATGGACGAGACGATGCCCATCCCTGTGACGACGACGCGTCTCATGCTCGCTTACTCCAGCTGTCAGCACGCGGCGGGACAGGCCCGGCCGCTTCTGGATTCATATCGCGCAAATGGACCGAGCGGCAGCTAGGCGCAAGGTCGGCTTACGTTTTTCCTCAGGCCGCTTCCGGCTTGAACAAGCCGACGCGCATGTCGCTGACGGTATAGATGCGCTTGCCGTCAGCCTCCAGCCAGCCATCGGCAATGCCGAGGACGAGCTTCGACTTGAAGACGCGCTTGAAGTCGACGCCGTAGACGACCTTCTTGACCGAAGGCAGAACCTGGTCGGCGAACTTGACCTCGCCGACGCCGAGCGCGCGGCCGCGGCCCGGCAGGCCGAGCCAGCCCAGGAAGAAGCCGGTGAGCTGCCAGAGCGCATCGAGGCCGAGGCAGCCCGGCATCACCGGATCGCCCTTGAAATGGCAATCGAAGAACCAGAGGTCAGGCTTGATGTCGAACTCGGCGCGGACCATGCCCTTGCCGTGCTCGCCACCCTCTTCGGCAATCTCGACGATCCGGTCGAACATCAGCATCGGCGGCAGCGGCAGTTGCGCATTGCCCGGCCCGAACAGTTCCCCACGACCGCAGGCGAGGATCTCCTCGTAGCTGAAAGACGACTGACGCTGCATTCCCGTACCGCTCCCTGGCACCGACCGGATTCGGCCGGTGTCTCGTTTGCCGTGCCTAACACGGCGGGAGCGGGAAACGAAAGGGCAGCACGTCCCAAGACCCGCATCGCAGCGTCAAAAACCACAGCGAGACTGCGCCAGATCAATGCAGCCACGCTTCGCAAGAACCTATAAGACGGTCCAACGCTTGCGACCGGGTGGCCGACGCCCTACATTTCAAATTGGAATTCTTCCAACAGACGGAGCCTTCAGGACATCCGTTTCATAAGAGGGTGCACGAGCTGGGCATGAGCGACCTGACCTCCCAGGACCAGGGCTACGGGACGCCGGTACGGCAGGGCTGCCCCTTCCACGACATCCGCCAGAAGCTCCGACGCGTGGGCTTGCGCCCCACCCGCCAGCGCGTCTCGCTCGGCTGGGTGCTCTTCGCCAAGGGCCAGCGCCATGTCAGCGCCGAGATGCTGTTCGAAGAGGCGATGAAGGAGCGCATCCCGGTCTCGCTCGCGACGATCTACAACACGCTGCGCCAGTTCACCGAGGCCGGCCTGCTGCGGGAACTCACGCTCGACGGCGCCAAGGCCTATTTCGACACGGCCGATCATGAGCATCACCATTTCGTCGTCGACGGCGAGAACCGGGTGATCGACATCCCCGCTGACGAGATCGATGTCGCGAGCCTCCCTGTGCCGCCGGCAGGCTACGAGATCGCGCGGGTCGATGTCGTGGTGCGGCTGCGGAAGGTCGAGAGCTGACATAAGCTCTGCCCGTTCCGGAGACAATGGGCATGCATTTCACCGATTCGCCGGTCTCACGCCGCGCGCTGGCAGCGCTTCTGCTCGCAACCGCCCTTCCGGCCGCGCCGGCACTGGCCGCGCCGCGCAGCTTGCGCGGCACCGTCTCCTATCGCGAGCGCATGGCATTGCCGCCCGGCGCCATCGTCGAGGTGAAGTTGCTCGACGTCTCGCTGGCCGACGCTCCCAGCCGCACGATCGCCGAGACCCGCGTCTCCGGCCGGCGCATCCCGGCGCCATGGACCTTGCGCTTCGACACCCGGCAGATCGAGCCCCGGCACAGCTACGCGCTGCAGGCGCGCATAACTCATCGCGGACAACTGCTCTTCATCACCACGGAACGGCACAGCGTCTTCACGGGCGGGCCGGACAATACCGATATCTGGGTCCAGCGCGTTGCGGGCGATGATCGGCCGCCCGCCGCAGCCCCCTCCCCGATCGGAAGCTGGCGTCTCGCCAGCCTCGGCGGCAAGGATGTCCCGGCCTCGATCAACACGACCCTGGAGATCGCGGCGGACGGCAAGGTGTCGGGCCGCGGCGGCTGCAACGGCTTTGGTGGCACCGCGACTATTCAGGGCCGGGTGATCCGGTTCTCGCGCATGGTTTCGACGATGATGGCCTGCGAACCCGACAAGATGACGCAGGAGCAGCGCTTCTTCAAAACGCTGGAGCGTGTGCATCGCTGGAGCCTTGAGCGCCAAACGGGCCGGCTCGTCCTGCTCGATCGCGGCGGCCAGCCGCTGATGACACTGACGGCGCAGTAACGCCCCGGGGGGCGGTCCTCAGTCGACCTTCTCGTTGGGATAGACGCCCCAGAGCCGCTCCTGGCGGATGAAGCCGTTGATGTTGCCGATGCTGACGCGGCACCAGGCATTGGCGCAGGATGCGACATTGGCGACGACGCCGGGCTGAAGCCTGGCGACAACGGCGGCTTCCTCGTTCGCTGCGCTGCGCATCGGGAAATTCTCGTCCTTCTTCTTCGACCAGGGCGCGACGAGCGCCGTCCGGCGGCCGGAGAGCAGACTGTGCAGCACCCAGCCCTCGGTGCCGTCGGCGTCGCGGACGCGGCGCCAGGTCTCGAATTCGGCGGTGACCTCCATCGGCAGGCCGGCGCGCTGATAGACCCAGCGCGTGCGATGCTCCTTCGAGGGGCCTTCGCGCAGGTTCACCCGGTCCGTCTTGAGGCTGACATAGCGCGGTACCGGCAACCCGGTGACCGAGCCGGCCTGCATGTCCTGAGCCGGCGCGATCGCTGGCAAGCCGACGAGGGCCAGTGCCGTCAGGGCCAGGCATCGCATCGACGGGACCATCATCGCGCCATTCTCCTTCGCATCCCGCTCCCCCGGCGAAGGGGCAAGTTGTCATCAGCCGCGCCGCCGCCTAGACACGCATATGGTGCCGCGCAACAATTCCCATTCCTGGGACACCAGGGTTAATGGCGGGTTGAGGATATCAGGCCGATGCGGCCAATGACGGAGGGGTGACCGCCATGTCGAAGAAGAAGCCCTTGGTGGTGGTGACGCGCAAGCTGCCCGCCGTGGTTGAAACCCGGATGCGCGAACTGTTCGACGCGCGGCTCAATATCGACGACAAGCCGATGTCGCAGGCGGCGCTGGTCGAGGCCGTGAAGACCGCCGACGTGCTCGTCCCGACCGTGACCGACAAGATCGACGCCGCCATCATCGCGCAGGCCGGCGACCAGTTGCGCCTGATCGCCAATTTCGGCAACGGCGTCGACAATATCGACGTCGCCAGCGCCGTGCAGCGCGGCATCACCGTCACCAATACGCCGGGCGTGCTGACCGACGATACCGCCGACATGACGATCGCGCTGATCCTCGCCGTCGCCCGCCGGATCGCCGAGGGCGCGCGCGTCATTCCCGACGACGACTGGGCCGGCTGGTCGCCGACCTGGATGCTCGGCCGGCGCATCACCGGCAAGCGCCTCGGCATCGTCGGCATGGGCCGCATCGGCCAGGCGCTGGCGAAGCGGGCCGCGGCCTTCGGCCTGTCGATCCACTATCACAACCGCCGCCGGGTCGATCCGCGCATCGAGGAGCAGCTCGACGCGACCTACTGGGATTCGCTCGACCAGATGCTGGCGCGGATGGACATCGTCTCGGTCAACTGCCCGCATACGCCCGCGACCTATCACCTGCTCTCGGCCCGCCGCCTCAAGCTGATGAAGCCGGACGCGATCCTGGTGAACACCGCCCGCGGCGAAGTCGTCGACGAGACGGCCCTTGCCCGCATGCTGGAAGCCGGCGAGCTCGCCGGTGCCGGCCTCGACGTGTTCGAGAGCGAGCCGGCGGTCAATCCGCGCCTGCTCAAGCTCGCGCGCCAGCACAAGGTCGTGGTCCTCCCGCATATGGGCTCGGCCACGCATGAGGGCCGCGCCGACATGGGCGAGAAGGTCATCGTCAACATCAAGACCTTCATGGACGGCCACAAGCCGCCGGACCGCGTGCTGCCCAGCATGCTCTGAGGAGCACGCTTCTCACCCCGCTGTCATTCCGGGGCTTCGTGCAGCGAAGAGCCGGAATGACAAGGGTGGTTGAGACCACGAGTTATCCGGCAGGCACTCAGCCCGGCAGCTCAGGGGGCACGCATTCCCGCAAGGCGCGCCGCTTCCGCCGGCCATTCCCTGAAATCGTCGATGACACCAGCCGCACCGGCGGCCAGCAGGCGCTCGCGCATGCGCCCCTTGTCATGGGCAACGCCCGTGAAGCCGGCAACCTGCATGCCGGCCGCCTTCGCCGCCAGCACGCCCGGCACCGAATCCTCCAGCACGAGGCAGCGCCCGGCCTGCGCACCCATCTGCGACGCAGCGAACAGGAAGACATCCGGCGCCGGCTTGCCACGCGTGACCTGCGAAGCCGAGAAGACATGCGGATCAAACAAGTCGATCAGGCCTGCAAGCCCGAGATTGCGCCTGAGCGGCTCCAGCACCGTCGAGGAGGCGACGCAGCGGCGCCCCGCCATCAGCGTCAGCGCCTCCCGCACGCCGGGAAGCGCGCGCAGTTCGGTCTCCAGGCGGAGAGCGACCGCATCCTCGATGCGCGTCTCGAAATCATCCGGCAGAGGCTTACCCAGCGCCGCCTCGATGATCTTCATGCCGTCGGCCCAGGGGATGCCGACGAGCTGATCGACATAATGGTCGAGCGTCCAGTGGCCGAGCCCGACTTCATGGCACATGGCGAGGCTGACCTCGCCATAGAGCGTCTCGGTATCGATCAACGTGCCGTCGCAGTCGTAGATGACGAGATCGAACGACACGTCCCTGCTCCGCCTGCCGCTCAGCGGGCCTGAAGCGTATCGAACTGGCCGGTCTTGCGGAAACGCCAGAGATAGGAGGAAACGACCGCCTCCGACGAGGTCGGCGCCAACCCGAGCCCGGCAAAATCCCGGCCCTCAGCCTTGGCTTCAGCCGAGACGACGTTGTCGCTCTCGAGCAGCGTGACCTGATCGCGTGTCATCACCAGCTCGTCCGGAATCAGGCCGAGCGTCAGGGAATCGACGACCTGCAGGACGCTGCCCATGATCCGCGCCAGCGGGAAAGGCAGCGGCGCAAGCAAGCGCTTGCGGCCGGTCACCTTGCAGACCTCCTCGACGATCTCGCGCAGGCTCTGCACCTCCGGCCCGCCGAGCTCATAGATGCGGCCGCCCTGAACGGTGCCGTCGACGGCGCGGGCGACGATCTCGGCGACGTCCCCGACGAAGGCCGGCTGGAACTTCGTCGCGCCGGCGCCGACCAGCGGCAGGACGGGCAGCATGCGGGCGAGCGAGGCGAAGCGGTTGAAGAAGGTATCCTCGGGGCCGAACATCACCGACGGCTGCAGCACGACGGCACCCGGCACGGAGGCGAACATGGCTGCCTCGCCCTCGGCCTTGGAGCGGGCATAGGCCGAAGCCGATTCGGTGGATGCGCCGAGCGCCGAGACATGCACCAGCCGCGCAATGCCGGCAGCTGCGCAAGCCTGGGCGATGGCACGCGCACCGTTCGCCTGCACGGCCGGGAAGCTCTGGCGGCCCTGCTCCTGCATGATGCCGACGAGATTGACGACGGCGTCAGCACCCTTCACCGCGGCAGCGACCGAGGCGGGATAACGCAGATTCGCCTGTACGGCGTGGATCTGGCCGACAGTACCGATCGGCTGAAGGAAATTGGCGAGATCCGGCCGGCGCACGGCGACGCGCACCCGATAGCCGCGCTTGACGAGCGCACGCACGACATGACGGCCGACGAAACCGGAGCCGCCGAAGACCGTGACGAGTTGCTGGGCCGGGGCCTGGGAAGCCATCGCGAAAGCTCCGTTTAGAATGCTTCTGCCCTCCTAGATCATGTTCCGCCAAAGTGGAAATGCCTTTTGCGGCCGGTGGCTCCGATATCCCGGTCCTGCGGCGTTCCGCCCTATCGGAGAGAAGGCACTGCGCCCGTTCGGCGCCGTTCAGCCGTTTTTTTTTGAGCCGAGACGCCCCAAAATCCGCCAGGCCCACGAAAGCGGTTTCCACAGGGCCGCGAAAACAAATTCATTTCGTCGCGACAGGGCCGTTGACAGGACGACTCGCCCCCCGTAAACGAACCGCCGTTGCCCAGGTGGCGGAATTGGTAGACGCACCAGCTTCAGGTGCTGGCGCTCGCAAGGGCGTGGAGGTTCGAGTCCTCTCCTGGGCACCAACATTTCTTGAGGACTACCAACCTCAAGTACTTAGCGGAAATCAACGACTTATGGACGCCCGAGTGATACAATCGGGTGATCCATACAGTCCTGAGTATGACACGTCCGCATAAGCATCCCAAGACCGGCGTTTACTGGTTCCGCAAGGCCGCTCCGAAGGACCTTCGAGCCGCCCTCGGGAAGCGCGAAGAGGTCCGTACGCCGCGGACGAAGGACCCCGCCAAGGCCCGCGAGGCACACGCCTCAGTGGCCGCCGAGGTGGAAGCCACTGGAAGGCGCTGCGCTCCCCGGCCCAGGTCCTCAGTAACCGTGAGGTGACCGCCCTCGCCGGCATCTTCTACTCCGAACTCACGAAGCAGATGGCCGACGAGCCCGGCAATGAGACGGCCTGGCGGCACTGGCTCCGACTGGATCAGGAGGCCCGCGAGGCCGGCAAGCTGGAGCACTGGTACGGAGAGGCGGTCGATAGGCTCTTACGCCAGCGAGGCCTACATATCGACCAGCCGTCCCGCGCCCGGCTTCTGGAGGCCATCAGCGCCGCCGCTCGACAGGCTGGGGAGCACCTCAAGAAAAACGCGGCTGGCGACTACAGCCCGGACCCTGCTGCCTCGCGGTTCCCTGAGTGGAAGCCGAGGGACGCGCCCAAGGACCTCCAGCCGACCAGCGGCAAGACCAGCCTGACCGGCATCCTCGCGGACTGGTGGAAGGAGGCCCAGGCAACGGGTCGCAAACCGAGCACCCATGAGAGTTACGGCAACACCGTGGACGGCTTTGTCGCCTTTTCCTCGGGCACGACGATGCAACACAGGTCACCCCCGAACACGTCGTCGGCTTCAAGGATCACCGGCTGTCCTCAATCAACCCGAGAACCAAGAAGCCCATCTCCGCGAAGACGGTAAAGGACAGCGACTTATCCGCCCTCAAGACCCTCTTCGGGTGGGCCGTCAGCAATCACCGCCTGACCAACAACCCTGCGACTGGCATCACGATCAAGCTCGGCAAACGCAGGGTGACCCGACCGAAGGGGTTCACCGACGAGGAGGCCAAGGCGCTGCTGGAGGCCGCCGACGCTCATCGGCAGGGTAATGAACAGCCGAAGACCTCCGCCGCCAAGCGGTGGGTGCCCTGGCTTTGTGCCTACACCGGGGCTCGTGTCGGTGAGGTCGCCCAAGCTAGGGCCGACACGCTGGGCCACGCGGTGTTCCTCGGCGATTCCGACGAGACCAGGCTCGTCGACGCGATCCTGCTCGAACGGAATGACGAATGGGCCGTCCAGCGCGCCCGTTACATCACGCTGGAAAGCATCACGCCCATGAGCGATGATCCCCTCGTCAGCCTGCCAGCCGCGGCGGCCTGACCAGCCCGACCAAAGTCGGCGATCGACGGTTCCTACCGACAGCTACACCACAAGCTGGAACACGACCTCGTCGAGAACGGCACCGCCCCTATTCGGATACCTCGTTTGCGAAAGAGTTTCACTGTTTGCTTCAGCGCAAAGTGCAAGCTATCCAGCCCGTTTACCTGCGAACCATGTCCTTCAGCGGCTATGTTTTCGCTCTTGTCCTCGTCGTGGCTACACCGGGGCAGACAAATACCTTGCTCGCCCTCGCAGGCGCTACGATGGGAATTCGCTCCGCGCTTCGTCTCATCTGGGCAGCGATCGCCGCATATTTAGGTGCAACATTGCTACTTGGCGTCCTGTTTCGCCCGCTCGTCGATGCGTTTCCGGCGATCCGAGCGGCTGTCCAGATTTTCGGATGTGGCTATCTGGCCTATATGGCAGCGCACCTGTGGGAGCCTCGGCGAACGCCGCCTGGAAGGCGCGTCGTCACCGCAAGAGATGTTGCCGTCACGACTTTTCTCAATCCGAAAAACCTGCTGATCGCATTCGTACTGCTGCCCGTGGGATGGGCGAGCGAAACGCAGGTCGCCCTTCCGATCTTGCTGACCTTGGCCGTCATAACGCCGCTGGTTGAATCCGTTTGGATCATCGCCGGAGGGGTGTTGGGCGTAGCGTTCCGAAACAGATCAAAGACCTTGTTGCCACGCGGTTCCGCTTTCGCGCTTGGAGTCTACGCCGCGATTTTAGCAGGGTGCACGATTGCCGGATGAGCCGCGGAACGGCGGCGGGACCGGCGCAGTTCCCTCCGATCTTTCCGCGGCAATTTGACTTCGGTGGCTTCTCCCGGACCTTGAGCAAGCTGGAAGCGATAACCAAAGCGCAATACGTTCTGGAACGCATGTAGGCCAGCCTGAACTGCGATAGCGCCATCCCGTTCCTCGCGTACTCGGAGGCTGTGCGCGAAGGCATCCATGCCGCGCATGCAATCGGGAGCAGGAGCGCAAAATCGCGGCACGCCGTGAAAATTGCGGCCGGTTCGCGGTCGGCGATGCCGCAGAGAAACGCCTCTATCTCGCCTTGCGTGGCGCCAAGGCGGAAAGAAATACGCCTCCGTGCGAATGGGCTGAAGTCAAGGTCCAGACCGTCGATTTAGTTGATAAGTACGTCATCGAAGCATGAAACTCGGCCGGCAGCGGACATAGACATTCGCGCAGCTCTCTCCGTGCTTTCCCTTAAGCGCGAACACGAGACCCCGCCAATTCCCGACTCTGCTTGATTTGGATCAAGTACGACACAGAAGATTCCAGTGTTGGCTCGCGGCAATCACGCATGTTGCCGAATGAGGCTGCGATCATGGAAACCCATATTCCCGTGTCCAAGGGCGAACAGGGGCGGGCCTTGTGGCTCTCGACCATCGCCTTCACCGCTTGCTTCGCGGTCTGGACGATCTTCTCGATCATCGGCGTCCGGATCAAACAGGAGCTTGGGCTGAGCGAGACCCAGTTCGGCCTGCTCGTCGGAACGCCGATCCTGACGGGTTCGCTCATCCGCGTCGTGCTGGGCATCTGGACCGACTACTATGGCGGGCGGCGGATCTTCTCGCTGGTCATGCTCGCTGGTGCAGGGGCGACCTTCCTGCTGTCCTACGCACAAACCTACCCGCAGATGCTGCTCGCCGCACTCGGTGTCGGCATCGCCGGTGGTTCCTTCGCGGTCGGCGTCGCCTATGTCTCGCGCTGGTATCCCGCCGGCAAGCAGGGGACGGCTCTCGGCATCTTCGGGGCGGGCAATGTCGGAGCGGCCGTGACCAAGTTCGTCGCGCCCTTCGTGCTCGTTGCCTATGGCTGGCAGAGCGTGGCGCAGATCTGGGCGGCCGGGCTCGTGGTGATGGCCGTACTGTTCTGGTTCGGAACCGCGGATGACCCCGTTATCGTCGAGCGGCGGCGCACGGGCGAGCGGCCGAAAAGCGCCTGGCTCGAGCTTGAACCGCTCAAGAACGCCCAGGTCTGGCGCTTTTCGCTCTACTACTTCTTCGTCTTCGGCGCTTTCGTCGCGCTGTCGCTGTGGCTGCCGCAATATCTGATCGGCGTCTACGGGCTCGACATCAAGGCTGCCGGCATGATCGCCGCCTTCTATTCGGTTCCGGCCTCGATTTTCCGCGCCTATGGCGGCCATCTCTCGGACAAGTACGGCGCAAGGCGCGTCATGTACTGGACCTTCCTGGTCTCGATCGGCTGCACCTTCCTCCTGAGTTATCCGCCGACGGATTATGTCGTGAAGGGCATCGCCGGGCCGATCGCCTTCCACACCGAGGTCAGCCTGCCGGTCTTCATCGGCCTCGTCTTCGTGCTCGGCTTCTTCATGAGCCTCGGCAAGGCGGCCGTGTTCAAGCACATCCCGGTCTATTATCCGCAGAATGTCGGCGCGGTCGGTGGCCTCGTCGGCATGATCGGTGGCCTCGGCGGCTTCATCCTGCCGATCGCCTTCGGCGTGCTCAACGACCTGACCGGGATCTGGACGAGCTGCTTCATGCTGCTCTTCCTGATCGTGACGGTCTCCCTTGTCTGGATGCACATGGCCGTCCGCACCATGGAGGAAGGCGTCGCCGGCAAGGAGCTGGCCAAGCTGCCGCAGCTGCCGGAGATGCAACCGATCCATTCGCCCGAACTTGCCGACGCGCTGACGGGCAAGACGCTGCAGGACTGGCGCCCGGAAGACCCGCAGTTCTGGGCGCGGAACGGGCGCGCCATCGCCCGCCGCAATCTCTACATCTCGATCCCCAGCCTGCTGCTCTCCTTCGCGGTCTGGATGGTGTGGTCGGTCGTCGTGGCGAAGCTGCCGACCGTGGGCTTCAAGTTCAGCACGGATCAGCTTTTCTGGCTGGCGGCGCTGCCCGGACTGTCCGGCGCGACGCTGCGGGTGTTCTACGCCTTCATGCCGCCGATCTTCGGCGGGCGGCTGTGGACCACGGTCGCAACCTGGTCGCTGATGCTGCCGGCGGTGGGCATCGGCTATGCGGTGCGCGACCCTAGCACGCCCTACGTGGTGTTCCTTGGACTCGCACTACTTTGCGGCCTGGGCGGCGGCAACTTCGCCTCCTCCATGGCCAACATCTCGTTCTTCTTCCCCAAGTCCGAGAAGGGCAACGCGCTCGCGCTCAATGCCGGGCTCGGCAATCTCGGCGTCAGCGTGGTTCAGTTCGTCATCCCGCTCGTGATCACCGCCGGTGTGTTCGGCTCGCTCGGCGGCGAGCCGCAGCTCTCGACCGAGGCGGGCCGGACGAGCCAGCTCTGGCTGCAGAACGCCGGCTTCATCTGGGTGCCCTTCATCGCGGCATCGGCCTTTGCCGCCTGGTTCGGCATGAATGACATCGCCTCGATGAAGGCCTCCTTCGCGGAGCAGGCGGTGATCTTCAGACGCCAGCACAACTGGGTGATGTGCTGGCTCTATACCGGCACCTTCGGCTCCTTCATCGGTTATTCGGCGGCCTTCCCGCTGGTCGCGAAGACGCAGTTCCCGGAGGTCAACGCCCTGCAGCTGGCCTTCCTCGGCCCGCTGGTCGGCGCGCTCTCGCGCTCCTTCACCGGCTGGGTCGCCGATCGCTTCGGCGGCGGGCGGGTGACGCTGTGGGTCTTCGTCCTGATGATGGCCGGCGTCGGCGGCGTGCTCTTCGGCTTGGCGCAGCATAGCTTCCCAGTGTTCTTCTCGAGCTTCCTGGTGCTGTTCTTCGCGACCGGCGTCGGTAACGCCTCGACCTTCCAGATGATCCCGTCGATCATGCGCAAGGAGATTCCGCGGCTCGAGCCACTGCTCGCCCCTGGCGAGCAGGTCAAGCAGGCCGAGAAGGAATCGGCGGCGATCATCGGCTTCACTTCGGCGGTAGCAGCCTATGGCGCCTTCTTCATCCCCAAGGCCTATGGCTCCTCGATCGCGGCGACCGGGGGGATCGAGGCGGCGCTCTACGGCTTCCTCGGCTTCTACGTCACCTGCGTGCTCTTGACCTGGGCGGTCTACACGCGCCGCGGCGGCCTGCTCTGGGATGTCGAGCGCGTCCGCTCCGCCAGTGCGGTCGCGGCCCAGCCGGCCAGCTGAACCCCGTGAAGGTCCGGGTCGCAGCCAGGCCAGGACCTCCGCAAGACTACTTAGGAAAAACTCTAGATGGGCCCCGGCGCCCCGCCCGGCTACCACCAGAGCCAGTGTTCCCTCGCTCCAGAGGACGGCTTCGCGCTGAGGCCGAAAGGACTTGAGATGAGCCACTTTCTCGACCGACTGACCTTCTTCAACCGGGTCGTCGACGATTTCTCGGACGGCCACGGCATCACTACCAACGAGGACCGGCGCTGGGAGGACGGCTACCGGAAACGCTGGCAGCACGACAAGATCGTGCGCTCGACCCATGGCGTGAACTGCACCGGCTCCTGCTCGTGGAAGGTCTACGTCAAGGGCGGGATCGTCACCTGGGAGACGCAGCAGACCGACTATCCGCGCACCCGGCCCGAACTGCCCAACCATGAACCGCGCGGCTGCGCCCGCGGCGCCTCCTATTCCTGGTATCTCTACTCGGCCAACCGGGTGAAATATCCGCTGATCCGCTCGCGGCTGCTCAAGCTCTGGCGCGAGGCGCGCGTGCTGATGACGCCGGTCGCGGCCTGGGCCTCCATCGTCGAGAACCCGCAGAAGCGCGCGGCCTACACCACCAGGCGCGGCCATGGCGGCCTCGTGCGGGCAAGCTGGGACGAGGTCAACGAGATCATCGGGGCGGCCAACGCCTATACGACGAAGACCTACGGCCCCGACCGCGTCTTCGGCTTCTCGCCGATCCCGGCGATGTCGATGGTCTCCTACGCAGCCGGCGCGCGCTACCTCTCGCTGCTCGGCGGCGTCTGCATGTCGTTCTACGACTGGTATTGCGACCTGCCGCCCGCTTCCCCGCAGACCTGGGGCGAGCAGACGGACGTGCCGGAATCGGCCGACTGGTACAATTCCGGCTTCCTGATCCTGTGGGGCTCGAACGTGCCCCAGACCCGCACGCCCGACGCCCATTTCTACACCGAGGCGCGCTATCGCGGCGCCAAGAGCGTGGTGATCTGCCCCGACTATTCGGAAGCCTCGAAATTCGCCGATCTGTGGGTCTCGGTGAAGCAGGGCACGGATGCCGCGCTCGGCATGGCGATGGGCCATGTCATCCTGCGCGAGTTCCATGTCGACCGGCAGGTGCCGTACTTCACCGACTACGCGAAGCGCTACACCGACATGCCGATGCTGGTCCGGCTGGTGGAGCAGGACGGCAAGCTGGTGCCCGAGCGCTTCCTGCGTGCGAGCGATCTCGACGGCGGCCTCGGCGAGGCCAACAATCCGGAATGGAAGACGCTGTCCTTCGATGCGGCGAGCGGCGAGCTCGTGGCGCCGCTCGGTTCCGTCGGCTTCCGCTGGGGCGAGAAGGGCAAATGGAACCTCGAGGCCAAGCGCTCGGACGGCGCCCCCGTCGATCTGCGCCTCTCGCTCTACGATGTCGCCGACGGCTTCGAGAACGTTGCCTTCCCCTATTTCGGCAATATCGAGCACGATCACTTCACCGGGACGGATCATGCGAGCGTGCTGGAGCGCCGCATCCCGGTGAAGAAGCTGAAGCTCGCCGAAGGCGAGGCGCTGGTTGCCACCGTCTACGACCTGTTCCTGGCCAATTACGGCGTCGACCGCTTCGGCGGCGACAACGTCGCCAACTCCTATGACGACGACGTGCCCTATACCCCAGCCTGGGCCGAGAAGATCACCGGCGTGCCGCGCGACCAGATCATCACGGTCGCACGCGAATTCGCCCGCAACGCCGAAAAGACCAATGGGCGCTCGATGATCATCATCGGCGCGGCGATGAACCATTGGTATCACATGGACATGAACTACCGCGGCGCCATCAACATGCTCGTCATGTGTGGCTGCGTCGGGCAGTCGGGGGGCGGCTGGTCGCATTATGTGGGCCAGGAGAAGCTCAGGCCGCAATCGGGCTGGGCCCCGCTCGCCTTCGCGCTCGACTGGGGCCGCCCCAGCCGGCAGCAGAACTCGACCTCCTGTTTCTACGCCCATACCGACCAGTGGCGCTACGAGACGCTGGACGTAAAGGAGATCCTCTCGCCCACCGCACCCGCCGGCCCTTGGGACGGCGCGATCATCGACTACAACATTCGGGCCGAGCGGATGGGCTGGCTGCCGTCTGCGCCGCAGCTCGAGCAGAACCCGCTGGGCATCGCCGCCAAGGCGAAGGCCGCCGGGCTGGAGCCGAAGGACTATGTCGCCGGCGGCCTGAAATCGGGCGAGCTCAGGATGTCCTGCGAGGACCCGGACAATCCGAAGAACTGGCCGCGCAACCTCTTCGTCTGGCGCTCGAACCTGCTCGGTTCCTCGGGCAAGGGGCATGAGTATTTCCTCAAGCACCTGCTCGGCACCAGCCACGGCGTGCTTGGCAAGGACCTTGGCGAGGAGGGGCGGCAGAAGGCGAAGGAGGTCGTCTGGCACGACGAGGCGCCCGAAGGGAAACTCGACCTGCTGGTCACGCTCGACTTCCGCATGTCGACCACCTGCGTCTACTCGGACATCGTCCTGCCGACGGCCACCTGGTACGAGAAGGACGACCTCAACACCTCCGATATGCACCCCTTCATCCATCCGCTGACGGCGGCGGTGGACCCGGTCTGGGAGTCGCGCTCGGACTGGGAGATCTACAAGGGCATCGCCGCCAGCTTCTCGAAGGTGGCGCCCGAGGTGCTCGGCGTCGAGCAGGATGTGGTGCTGAGCCCGATCATGCACGACACGCCGGCCGAGATCGCTCAGCCCTTCGACGTCAAGGATTGGAAGAAGGGTGAAATCGATCCGGTTCCCGGCAAGACCATGCCGAGCATCACCGTGGTCGAGCGCGATTATCCCAATCTCTACAAGCGCTTCACCTCTCTCGGCCCGCTAATGTCCAAGATCGGCAATGGCGGCAAGGGCATGGCCTGGAACACCGAGCATGAGGTCGAGTTGCTCAAGGAACTCAACGGCGTCGTCGCCGAGGAGGGACCGACCAAGGGGCTGGCGCGGATCGACACCGCGATCGACGCCTGCGAGGTCCTGCTGATGCTGGCGCCCGAGACCAATGGCGAGGTCGCGGTCAAGGCCTGGGAAAGCCTCGGCAAGGCGACCGGACGCGACCATGAGCATCTCGCCTTGCCGAAGGAGGATGAGAAGATCCGCTTCCGCGACGTGGTCGCGCAGCCGCGCAAGATCATCTCCTCGCCGATCTGGTCGGGGCTGGAATCCGAGAAGGTCTGCTACAACGCCTGCTACACCAACGTCCACGAACTGATCCCGTGGCGGACACTGACCGGGCGCCAGCAGCTCTACCAGGACCATCTCTGGATGCGGGCTTTCGGCGAGGGCTTCTGCGTCTACCGCCCGCCGGTCGATCTCAAGACGATCACGCCGGTCCAGGGCAAGGTCGCCAACGGCAATCCGGAGATCGTGCTGAACTTCATCACGCCGCACCAGAAATGGGGCATCCACTCCACCTATTCCGACAACCTGCTGATGCTGACGCTTAATCGCGGCGGCCCTGTGGTCTGGATCTCGGAGCGGGATGCGGCGAAGGCCGGCATCGTCGACAACGATTGGATCGACGTCTTCAACGTCAACGGTGCCATCTCGGCGCGGGCGGTGGTCTCCCAGCGCGTCAAGGACGGCATGTGCATGATGTACCATGCGCAGGAGAAGATCGTGAACACGCCCGGCTCCGGCATCACCGGGCAGCGCGGCGGCATCCATAACTCGGTCACTCGCGCCGTCCTGAAGCCGACCCACATGATTGGCGGCTACGTGCAACTCTCCTACGGCTTCAACTACTACGGAACCGTCGGCTCGAACCGCGACGAGTTCGTCGTCGTCCGCAAGATGGGCTCGGTCGACTGGCTGGAAGGCCCCTTCGACGAAGGCAGCGCCCGGCGCGGCCCAAAGCTCCACGCCGCCGAGTAAGAGGATATCGACATGAAAGTCCGCGCTCAGATCGCGATGGTGCTGAACCTCGACAAGTGCATCGGCTGCCACACCTGCTCGGTGACCTGCAAGAACGTCTGGACCAATCGCGAAGGCATGGAATACGCGTGGTTCAACAACGTCGAGACCAAGCCAGGCATCGGCTATCCCAAGCAGTGGGAGAACCAGGACAAGTGGAACGGCGGCTGGCGCCGCCGCAAGGATGGGCGGATCGAGCCGCGGATTGGCTCGAAATGGCGGGTCTTGGCGAAGATCTTCGCCAACCCCGATCTGCCGGAGATCGACGACTATTACGAGCCGTTCGACTTCGACTACGGGCACCTGCAGAAGGCGCCCGAGCTTCAGACCTTCCCCACCGCCCGCCCGCGCTCGAAGATCACCGGCGAGCGGATGGAGAAGATCGAGTGGGGGCCGAACTGGGAGGAGATCCTCGGCGGCGAGTTCTCGAAGCGCAAGCTCGACAAGAACTTCGAGGGCGTCGAGGAGGAAATCTACGGCCAGTTCGAAAGCACCTTCATGATGTATCTGCCGAGGCTGTGCGAGCACTGCCTCAACCCGGCTTGCGTCTCGGCCTGCCCCTCGGGGGCGATCTACAAGCGCGAGGAGGACGGTGTCGTCCTGATCGACCAGGACAAGTGCCGCGGCTGGCGCATGTGCGTCTCGGCCTGTCCCTACAAGAAGATCTACTACAACTGGTCTTCCGGTAAGTCGGAGAAGTGCACGCTCTGCTATCCGCGCCTGGAGGCCGGCATGCCGACGGTGTGTTCCGAGACCTGCGTCGGCCGCATCCGCTATCTCGGCGTGATCCTCTACGACGCCGATCGGATCGAGGCCGCCGCCTCGACCGAGAACGAGCAGGACCTCTACGACGAGCAGCTCGGCATCTTTCTCGACCCGCGCGACCCGGCGGTGATCGAGGCTGCCCGGCGCGAGGGCGTGCCCGAAGCCTGGCTGGAAGCCGCCAGGCGCTCGCCGGTCTACAAGATGGCGATCGAGTGGAAGATCGCCTTCCCGCTCCATCCCGAATACCGGACACTGCCGATGGTCTGGTACGTGCCGCCGCTCTCGCCGATCACCTCGGCGGCGTCGGCCGGCAAGATCGGAATCGACGGCGAGATGCCGGACGTCAAGAGCCTGCGCATTCCGGTCAAGTACCTCGCGAACCTGCTCACCGCCGGCAAGGAGCAGCCGATCGTATCCGGGCTGGAGCGCATGCTCGCGATGCGGGCCTATATGCGGGCCAAGACCATCGACGGTGTCATCGACGAAAAGCTGGCTCGGGACGTCGGCCTGTCCGCCGCGCAGGTCGAGGAGATGTACCGGATCATGGCGATCGCGAATTACGAGGATCGCTTCGTCATCCCGACCAATCATCGTGAGATGGGGATCGAGGACGCCTATGATCTGCGTGGCTCCTGCGGCTTCTCCTTCGGCAATGGCTGCGCCGGCGGCACGAGCGGCACCAACCTGTTCGGTTCACCCAAGCCGGCCAAGACGCCGATGGAAGTCGGCTGACGCAATCTGCTCGCCCTCGCAGTCCGCCTTCGAGGCGGGCTGCGGATTTCGCCCGAATCCCGTTTGCCGCAGCTCAATGTCGCGCCTTTCGCAAGCCGGTAACGTACCGGCAGCGCTCGGCGAGCGAGCCGCCCGGAGACATCAGATGAAAACCCTCAAGGCCTTCTCCGCCCTGCTGAACTATCCGGGCCGGGATCTGATGGCTGCGATTCCGGAGATCCGTTCCGTGCTGGCCGAAGAGGGCGTCGCCGATCCGGCGTCGCTGGAGCCGCTGCTGCGCATGCTGGAGGAGACGGACGTCTACGATGCGCAGGAGCGCTATGTGATGCTCTTCGACCGGACGCGCTCCCTGTCGCTGCATCTGTTCGAGCATGTCCATGGCGAAAGCCGCGACCGCGGCCAGGCCATGGTCGACCTGAAGAGCATCTACGAGGCTGCCGGCTTCGTCATCGAGGGCACGGAACTGCCGGATTTCGTGCCGCTCTTCCTCGAATACTGCTCGCTGCTGCCGGAGCAGGAGGCGAGGGCGGTGCTGGCCGATCCGGCCCATGTCATGACGGTGCTCGGCGAGCGGCTGCGCAAGCGGGAATCGCCCTATGCTGTCGTGTTCGAGGCGTTAGTCGCGCTCGCGGCGACGAAGCCCGCGCCGGAGGTGTTCGAGGCGATCGTGCCCGAGACGGAGCAGGATCCGAACGACCTGGCTGCGCTGGATGCGGCCTGGGAAGACGAGGAAGTTCGCTTCGGCCCCGGCGCCGGCGCCGATTGCGGCGTCGATAACCTCGCCGCCAAGCTGCGCCAGGCCAAGCGGCCGGCCCCCGGGCTGGGCGCTGCCACCGTGCGGCGGCCCAAGACCCGCTTCACCTATGCGTCACCCCGCGATTGAGGAGCTGCCGTCATGAACGCGACGCTCAACCATATCCTGTTCGGCTGGTATCCCTATTTTGCCCTGACGGTCTTCCTGCTCGGATCGCTGGTGCGTTTCGAGCGTGAGCAATACAGCTGGAAGGCGGATTCGAGCCAGCTCCTGCGCCGCAGGCAGCTCGTCGCCGGCTCCGTCCTGTTCCATGTCGGCGTGCTCGTGATCTTCCTCGGCCATGCCGGCGGGCTTCTGACCCCGATCGCCATCTTCGACGCGCTGGGCATCTCGCACGGCTTCAAGCAGGGGCTGGCGATCGTCGTCGGCGGGCTGGCCGGCGTGATGTGCTTCCTCGGCCTGAGCCTGCTGCTCCACCGCCGCCTGTTCGATCCGCGGATCCGCAAGACATCGTCCTTCTCGGACATCGCGGTGCTGCTGATGCTCTATGCCCAGCTCATTCTCGGCCTTCTCACCATTCCGCTGTCGCTCGGCCATATGGACGGGCATGAGATGGTGAAGTTCATGAACTGGGCCCAGGGGACGCTCACCCTGCAGCCGGGCGCCTCGGCCTATGTGGCTGACGTGCATCCGATCTTCAAGGCGCATCTCCTGCTCGGCATGACGATCTTCCTCGTCTTTCCGTTCACCCGTCTGGTCCACATCTGGTCGGCGCCGGTCTGGTATCTCGGCCGGACGGGCTACCAGATCGTGCGCACCAAGAAGCGGCCCCTTGCCGGCCAGGGCGCGGTTCCCGCCCCGGTCCGTGCAACCCGCCGCTGAACGGCGCATCCGCATCGGCACGCAACCCATCCCGGGATATCCGCCATGTCGTCCTGCTCGGCCCAGCCGGTCACCGCAGCCCCGAAGGCTCCGATCAAGGTCAACGGAGCCGTGATCTCGCGGGCGATGATCTCGCGCGAGGTCCAGAACCACCCGGCCTCGTCGCCTGCCGCCGCCTGGAAGGCCGCGGCCCTGGCGCTGGTCATCCGCGAGGCCCTGAGTCAGGAGGTCGTCCGGCTCGGTATCGAGGCCGAGCCGATGACGGATGGGGAAGGCCGGCGCGAGACCGAGGACGAGGCGCGGATGCGCGCGCTGGTCGAGCGCGACATCAGCGTGCCCGAGCCGACGGAGGAGGAGTGCCGGCGCTATTACGAGCGCAATGCCGGGCGCTTCTGCAGCTCCGATCTCTACGAGGCGTCGCATATCCTGTTTGCGGCACGCGGGGATGACGCGGAGGGCTATGAGCGCGCGCGGCGGCAGGCCGGTGCCGCCATCGCCGAACTGGCGGGCGAGCCCGGTCGCTTCGCCGAGCTCGCCCGCCTGCATTCCGCCTGCCCTTCGGCCGAGCTCGGCGGCAATCTCGGCCAGATCGGCCGCGGCCAGACGACGCTGCTGTTCGAGAAGGCCCTGGCGGCGATGGAGCCGGGCACGATCGGCCGCGAGCCCGTGGAGACGCCCTATGGCTTCCACATCATCCGGCTCGACAGGGCCATTGCGGGCCGCCTGCTGCCGTTCGAGCTCGTGCAGGAACGGATCGCGGCCTATCTCGGCGAGGCTGTGCGGCAACGGGCGCAGGCGCAATATGTCGCGCGACTGCTCGGCCGCGCCCGGGTCGAGGGCATCGAGCTGCCGTCGCCGGGCGAGCTCAACGTCCACTGAAAGGCGGTTGCCATGCTGCTCGGAGACATCATCTCCCGCCTCGACGACGAAGCCATGGCGATGCAGACGCTGGTGGGGCTGGGTGATCTCGTGCTGCTGACCCAGGTCGAGACGGCTGCCGCGGCCGAAGGGCTCACGGCCGGTGGCTTCGCCGCCCGCGCCGTCAACCTCTTCTCCAACCAGGCTTCCGACGAGGATTGGGTCTCCCTGATCGGCGTCATGGGCCGGACCACCGATCCCGGCCAGGCCTGCCTGCGCAACATCCTGCACTTTGCCCTTCGTCCGCCGAAGGAAGCGGTTCATGCCTGCGGCCACGGTCACTGAGCTTTCCGCCGAGACCGACGCACTGGCACCGGTCCGCAGCGAGCTGCTGGCGCGCCCGCTCGAGTTCATCGTCGCCGAGCACCATCGCCTGCGCGATCTGTGCCGGCTGCTCGACGGCATCGCCGAAGCGCCCGGCTCCGCGACCATCCCCGCCGACGCCATCCTGCACTGCATCGAGCATGAGCTGCCGCTGCACGTCATCGACGAGGAGGAGGATCTGTTTCCGCTGATCCGCCGGCGCGCCAAGCCGCGCGACGGCGCGGAGCGGCTGCTCGGACTGCTCTCTCGGGAACATGCCGAGGACGACCGGCTCGCCGGGATCATCGCGGGCGGGCTGCGGGCGCGGGGAACGGCGGAGTGGGACGAGGCCGGTTTCCGCGCAGCCCTCGCCAGCTTCTCGCGCCGCCAGCGCCGCCATCTCACAGTGGAGAACGCGGTGCTGATTCCGCTGGCGGAGCTGCTGCTGACGGCGGGAGACCGCGACGGGCTGGCCCGGCGCATGGCGGCCCGGCGCGGCATCGTGCTCAGCGGGCGCGGCCATGGCTGAGGTTTCGATCCAGGCGCTGTTCGACCGCAATGTCGACTGGGCCATCGCCAAGACGCGCCAGGAACCCGGCTACTTCCGCCGTCTTTCCGCCCTGCAGGAGCCGCGGTTCCTGTGGATCGGCTGCTCGGATTCGCGCGTGCCGGCCAATGAGATCGTCGGGCTCGATCCGGGCGAGCTCTTCGTCCATCGCAATATCGCGAACGTCATGCATACCGGCGACCTCAACCTGCTTTCGGTAATCGAGTTCGCAGTCGAGGCGCTCAGGGTCGAGGATATCATTATCTGCGGCCATTACGGCTGCGGCGGCGTGCGCCGGGCGCTCGAGCGCCAGGCCGGTGCGCTGGTCGACCATTGGCTTGCCCCCGTCGTCGACGTCTACGAACGCCAGCGCGAGCGCTTCGATCCCAGCGCCAGCGAGGAGGCGCGTCTCAATCTGCTCTGCGAGCTGAATGTCGAGGCGCAGGTGTCCCGGGTCGCGCGCACCCCGATCGTCAGGGCCGCCTGGGCCGGAAATCGCTCGCTGCGGATCCATGGCTGGATCTATGGCCTGAAAGACGGGTTGGTGCGCGATCTCGGCGTCACCCGCAGCGGCCCGGAAGAGGCGGAGATCGGACCGGTCATGGTCGATCCCACCCCCGTCGATGACTGGTCAGGTCACATCCATGCCAGCGCGATCCGCCTGCTCGGCGGCCACTCCGGCAAAGGTTGCGCTTGTCCGGCGGAAGCCGGCGAAGGGGAACCGCACGAGGCTGCCGAATGAGCTGTTCCCGTCCTGCCGCCTGCGGCTCCCCGCTGATCGATGCCTATCGGCGGCGCGTCACCTATCTGCGGGTCTCGGTGACCGATCGCTGTGATCTGCGCTGCGTCTACAGCATGCCCGAGAAGATGTCCTTCCTGCCTCGGCGCGACCTGCTCTCGCTTGAGGAGCTCGACCGGCTCTGCGCGGCCTTCGTCGAGCGCGGTGTTCGCAAAATCCGCCTCACCGGCGGCGAGCCTCTGGTCCGGCGCGATGTGATCTCGCTGCTGCGCACGCTGTCGCGGCATCTTGCCAGCGGCGCGCTCGACGAGCTGACGCTGACCACCAACGGCACCCTGCTCACCCGCCATGCCGTCGCGCTGGCCGATTGTGGCGTCAGGCGCGTCAATATCTCGCTCGATACGCTCGATCCGGCGCGCTACCGCGCCATCACCCGCTGGGGCGACCTCGGCAAGGTGCTGAACGGCCTCGACGCGGCGCAGGCGGCCGGACTCGCGGTGAAACTGAATGCGGTGGCGCTGAAGGGCGTCAACGAGTACGAGATCGAGAATCTCGTCCGGTTCGCGCATGGACGCGGGATGGACCTGACCCTGATCGAGGTGATGCCTCTCGGCGATGTCGGGGCCTATCGGAGCGACCAGTATCTGCCCATGTCCGACGTCAGGGCTCGCCTGGCGCAGCACTTCACCCTGCACCCCCTGCCCTATCGTTCGGGCGGGCCGGCGCGTTATGTTCGCGTCGCCGAGACCGGTGGCAGGCTCGGCTTTATCACCCCGATGTCGCATTCCTTCTGCGAGAGCTGCAACCGCGTTCGCGTGACCTGCACCGGCATGTTCTACACCTGCCTCGGGCACGAGGAAGGCCGGGACCTGGGCCAGGCCCTTCGAGGTTCGGAAGGCAACGACCTGCTGCATGCCGCCATCGGCGAAGGCATCGCCGACAAGCCGAAGGGACATGATTTCGCGATCGACCGCAGCAATCGGCCGGTCGTGCCGCGGCACATGAGCATGACGGGAGGCTGATGATGGAGACCGGGACGGACGAGGGGCGAATTGGCGTCGTGGCCTATGAGCGCGATCAGAGGCCCGACACCGCGCTTGCGCAAGCCGTGCAGAGGCTGCAGGTCGCCGGACTCACCCCGCGCGGGCTCCTGCAGCACGGAAAGGCCGGTTGCGCCTCGACCTGCGCTGCCCTGTTTCTCGACGATATCGGAACAGGGCGGGAGATCCAGATCTTCGAGAACCGTGGCGCGGCGACCCGCGGTTGCCGGCTCGATCCGTCCGGGCTTGCCGTTGCGGCGAGCTGGCTGCGCGAGGCGGTCGAGGCGCGACCGCATGTGCTGTTCGTCAATCGGTTCGGCCAGCGGGAATGCGAGGGCCAGGGCCTGCGCGAAGAGATCGGCGCGGCGGTGGTCGCCGGAATTCCGATCGTCATCGCCGTCAGCAAGCTTCTGCTACCACGTTGGCGGGCCTTTGCCGGAGAAGACACAACCATGCTGGCGGCGGATCCGGAACAGATCGAGGGCTGGTGCGCCCGGAGTGCCCAGGCGGCCCGCGCCTGACGCCGCTCGATCGCCGCGCGTCTTTCCGGACGCGGAATGGCGATCCATCTCGTTGTCCTGGCATTGGATTTCTCCGAAAAGTGGATTCCACTTTTCGGTCCTGAGCCTAGACGGCAAACTGCCGCTCGAAGGGATGAAAGGCGAGGCGGTGTCCCGGCTGGGCTTCGGTCAGCGTCTCCGGCAGTTCGACGAAGCCATCGGCGTCCAGCAGCGGACGCAGGCGGGCCGAGTTTCCTGCCAGCAATTCGAGTTCCAGGCCGCCCGGGCCGCCGTGGATGCGGGCCGGAATGAACTCTGTCCTTCCCGGTTTGCGCCGGAGCGCGAGCCGGATCGGCATGGGACAGCCCGGCTGCCTTGTGACCGCGCGCCCCTCCAGCCGGGCGAAGACCGCATTTCCGAGCAGCGACCAGGACACCAGCGCCGCCAGCGGATTGCCGGGCAGGCCGAGATAGGTCGCGGCGCCGATCCGCCCGACGATCACGGGCTTGCCCGGCTTGAGCGCCATTTTCAGGGTGGCGCCGGTGCCGCCTGCGAGCCTAAGGGCCGTGGCGGAATGGTCCTCCTCGCCGACCGAAGCCCCCCCGGTCGTCACGATGAGGTCGCAGCGCTCGGCGAGGCGCCGCAGGTGATCGGCCAAGGCTGAGGGATCGTCGGGCACGCAGCCTGCGTCGGCCGCGGTGAGGCCCTGTGCGGCCGCCAGCGCCAGCAGCATGGGTCGGTTCGAGTCGAGGGCGCCGGTCGCCGGGACGCAGTCTCCCTGGGCATGGCAAAGCTCATTTCCCGTCGAGAGGATCGCGACACGGACGGGCCGGCGCACCACGAGCCGGTCGATGCCCTGGGCCGCGACGATCGCGACGCCGCGCGCGTTGAGGCGCTGGCCTTCTCGCAGGAGCAGGTCACCCGGAGCGACATCCTCGGCACGGCGACGGATGTTCTCGCCCATCGCGACCGGACGCTCCAGGATGACGAAGGCGCCGTCCCGCTTGGCATGTTCCTGCATGACGACGGCTCCGGCTCCGGCCGGGATCGCAGCTCCGGTGAAAATGCGGGCCGCCGTGCCATCCGCGAGGCTTTCCGCGACGTCGCCCGCCGCGATCCGGCCCTCGATCTTGAGGTGCGTGCCGGCACCGAGATTGCAAGCGGTCGCGACGGCGTAGCCATCCATGGCCGAGAGATCGCGGTCGGGACAGGCGCGTCGGGCGACGACATCCTGCGCAAGGCAGCGACCGACAGCCTGGGCCAGGGCGACGCTCTCGGTTTCCCGAATGACGTTCGCAAAAGCCGCGGCCTGAGCGCAGGCCGTATCGAGGGGCAGGCCCTGAAAGGCCGGGCCGGGCATGGCGGGCTGCGGGTTGAGCGGGATGGTCATGCGGGCCTCTGAGCTGCGAGGCGCTCGAGGATCGAGCTGTCACACCGGACGATGCAGCGACGATGCGCCGGCTGCGCGATGGCCTCCTCGGAGCAGAGGCCTGATCGTGGCAGGGCGAGCACGGTCTGCATGGGAACTCACGTCTCATCAAATGGTGACGTGCGTGCAGCAATACCCGGCGGCAGTACCGCGCAACATTCAGAGGCTCTCCATAAGGGGAGTTCCTGAGGCCGGTAGCCATGACCACGCCTCCGCGTCAGGCTTCGGCCTCGGGTGCCTCATCCTTCGCGCCCCTGGCTGGACAGGCAGCCAGGGCGCAGCGGATGCAATCAATGAGCGAGCCGTCATCGAGCGGCTTTTCAAGGACCTGACTGAAGCCGGCTTGGAGCGGCCGCCGGCAGATTTCGCCGGTCGCCTTTGCGGCGATCAGGATCGCCGGTAGTTCGACATGTCGCCGCAACAGGCGCTCGATGAGCTCGACGCCGTCGAGAGCGGGCATGGAATAGTCGATAATGAGGCAGCCGCTCGAAGGCAGGTCCTGCTCGGCAAGCTCTGGCGCAGGCCGACGCCGACCTTCTTCGCCAGGCGCACCAGCCGCTCGCGGGCCGTGCGCATCAGCTTGGCGTCGGTCGGGAAGGCGATCGCCTTCTCTTACACCGTGGCGTCGACGATGACGCGTGTGAAGTCGGCGGGCCTGGCCAGCTCGGCGACCTCCTGACCCGCGCCGCCGACGTCCAGCTCAAGGAGCGGCGCCGGCTCGTGCTGGTGGCGCGGGAAAGCCCGCTGCATCTGGGCCATCTGCGGGCGATGGCGCAGGTCACCGAATATGGCGCG